>Ga0180009_10000056_pt1 | contig 205520 bp, 154 predicted proteins | sample OS_PC_MetaG_FD_123537 | JGI IMG/M metagenome (GOLD analysis project Ga0180009, IMG submission 123537) | Groundwater microbial communities from the Aspo Hard Rock Laboratory (HRL) deep subsurface site, Sweden - OS_PC_MetaG | ecosystem: Environmental > Aquatic > Deep subsurface > Groundwater...
TATTTGTTTAGAAAAAGTAGGATGGGCTACTCGTTGCCCATCAATAGAAAGCAATGTTGGGCAACAAGTAGCCCAACCTACGAGCTACGAGCAGATGCAAATTTCTAACCGGACAATGCTGATGTGTATTAAGGTTTAAGCAAGCTTTTTGCAACTTGCATACCTATAATAAATAGCTGTGGTAAGTGCTATAATTTACTATTATTATTAATTTTTTAAGTTTCGACCGGTGAGATTCTAAGAAGTCAGTCTGTCAGCTTTTTTTACACCCAGGAAATTTTGCAAGAACAGAAGTTCTACGTTATCTCTTCAAAATCTTTAAACCATTTCACAAAAAAATCCTGAATAAGGTAATACCCCCCCCAATAAAATTTATTGGAAAGAAAATTTCCTTATTTTTGTTACAATACTATTTTAGGAGGCACAGGATGCTTTGATCCAAATTCTGAAATCATCTTGCTTGTTATTCCTGCAAAATTTATGTTTTTAAAGCAAGTCTTCAATAACTTGGGGGATAAATGATGACAGGTGTGAATTGGAGATGTCCGGATAAAAAGCAAAATCGGACGATATTTTTCTCTTGAATACCATCAGGGATTTGGATAGCAGGGGAATCTCCTCCAGGTTGTGTGTGACAAGCAAAATTGTCATTTCGGGATAAACTTCAACAATGTGCCTGATAATGGCAGTTTTAGAAACAATATCAATCGATTTAAACGGTTCATCCATCATCACAAAATCCGGAAAATCAAGCAGCCCCCGAACTAGCGCCACTTTTTGCTTACTCCCACCGGAGAGCTGATAAGGATATTGTTCCAGCTTATCACTGATTTCACAAACCTCCATCCAATGATCCAAACGCTGTTGAAAGTCAGTTGTTAGCCTTTTTCCTTTTACTTGAAGGGGGAAAAGAATATTTTCTTTAACAGTCATATGGGCAAACAGCCTCGGTTCCTGAAAAATCGTGACAAGAGATTTTGCTGATAGAGAATACTGCCCCTGGTAATCGGCATCAAAACCATTAAGTATAGCAATCAAAGTTGTTTTTCCTGACCCGGAGGGTGCAAAAAACGTAACGCGATCGCCTTTACCGATTGAGAATGAAAGATCATTGATAATCAATCGTTGTTCGTAATATTTTGTCAGGTGACTTACCGTAAGAATAGTATTCATGACTATCCAGGACTAATTCGGGTAAAAGTATTTTTTGCCGAGGACTGAAAACAGGAAGCTTTGTGTGATCTGAAAACAGATCATTATTGCAATGATAACAGAAAGATGGAAAAAAACCTCATCCATCCGAAAATAAATTTTTGATACATTCAACAAATATCCAATTCCACTTTGGGATCCAATAAATTCACCCAGTATTACGACTTTCAGGGAAATCCCGAAACCGATTGTCAGATTGCTCTGAAAAGCTGGTATTAAAAGAGGCAGAAAAACATGATGGTAAAGATCTCGCCGTCTTCCTCCAATTGAAACCAGATACTGTTCCATTTTTTCGTTTCTGTTTGCCAGGCTGTTTGAAGTATTGATTGCAATAAGCGGAAGAACCAATACGACGACCAGTGCAATCGGCACACAGTTTCCAACTCCAAAAACAAGCAGAAAAATAATGCCGAGAATTGTTCCCGGAATGACCTGAATCAGGGCCATAAAAGCATTTAAGTAGAGTGATTTGTTTATGAGTATTGATAAAACTCCTGTTATCGTTCCTATCAAAAAAGCACAAAAAAAACCGATGAGCACACGAAATATTGTGATGGTTAGATGTGAAAAGATACCTTGTCTTAAAAAATGAGGAGTCTTTCCGAGTACGGCGAAAGGAGAAGGAACAATATAAACTGGGAAGAAAAGCGACAACAGCGCCCAAAGCATTATAAATAATACAAGTGATAAAACACTATTTCGAATAGAGATAAAAAAAGGCGTTATATGTTTCATCGAGTGGTTTTCCTATCATTTGATAATAATCTTCCACATACTCTTTTAATTCCCAGGACGTTTTTAGCAGGAAATCCGTTCTATCCAGAGAGGTTGAAATAACTTTCTCAGATAGATTAAAGTGTGTTTTGTATAATGCAATGGCCTGTTTTCGGTCATCCGCTATGAATCGAATAGCCCTGGCGATTTCTTGATTAAATTGTTTAATAAATCCCTCATTTTGCTCTCCCCACTTGCGAAAAACAAAAACCCCAACCTGGGGATAGCCTTCGCTGGAATTAGTTAACATGTCCCATCTTTTTTTAAATTTCAAAGAGAGATGGGTTTTTTCAAACTGCTCAGCAACTGTTGACATTGGTTCTGGCAGGATTGCAGCCTGTATTTTTCCCAACTTCAAGTATTCAAGGGTTGCCTCGAATGGCAGGTACTCAATCCTAAAATCATCCGGCCAGTTTAACCCCTCCCTCTCAATAAAAAACGTTGTCACATCTTCTATCGGAGATCCTGCGAAAGGAAAACAAAGAGTTTTGCCTTTCAACTGGGAAAAAGTCTCGATGCTGTTATCTGATGTGACAAGATATGTCATTCCGCTGATAAAAGAGCTGACAATTTGTACAGGAACAGATCCATCGAAAAACTGGCGCCCAACTGAGAGGCCTGTTACCAAAAGTTGAATATCTGCTCTTAAAAACAGGGTGTGAGCTTGGGAGTGACTGTGAAAAACAGTTACCCTGACATTACTGGTATTATTACCAGCTATTATTATCGGCAACACTGACGGTGTTGGAGGGACGGCTATAACAACTGATTTCTGCTCAACTGCCAATACACAAAATCCATAAAAAAGAAAAAAAGCAAAAACAGAAATTCTGCACCACATCTGCCCAGCTTTTAGATCCGGTGTCATCTTGTGATCCCAGTAGAACAACTTAATTAAAATAGACGATGGGGCCCAAACGATTCTCTTATTGGGCCATACCTGTCCAAATACTACATGTTATTTATATATATCAATATATTGAATGTTTTTAATTGATAATCGTCGCTTCAGAATTTTTGCGATTCTTTTCATGAAAGTAAATCCAATCTTTGGATTTGTTTCGAATAGTTTTTCCAGATCCTCTGCCCTCCATACAAGTGTTTTGGTCGGTGCCAACACATGAGCGCTAAACAGATGTTTTTTCTCATCGTCATCAACCAGAGAAGAAATACCGGTTGTATTACCTTGGCATAAATCTTCCACACGATATGTGCTTGAACTGCTTTTTTGAACTTCAATACCGACTTTGCCTTCTATAATTGAAAACAATTTTACAGCAGGATCCCCTTCCTTATATAAAAAATCACCTTTTTGAAAACTTTCCACGGAGGCGATATCTGAAATCTTTTCCAATATTGAATGGTCAAAAGGTTTCAGAATGTTTATCGCTTTTAGGTAATTAATATCTTGCATGGGTTTTCTCCTTTTTCCAAAAGTGTACAGTAGACATCCGGTATCATCGAATCAGCATAGAATATGCCAGGAGTTATTAGAATCGGTTCTTAAAACCTTAACATGGAGATAAAGCGGCATTGCAGGTTAGAGGGAATAATAAAATGATGATAGTGAATCAAGTTGTTTACTCAATCGGGTATTCTGCAATCCCCCCCCCTTGAAAAATGAAAATTTCTTTTACAATTTGGAAAGAAAACTGACATTTAAAATTAACTTGCCATCAATCTCCTGAGGTTAAAAACAGAATCAACGTTAATTCATTAATTTATAGCATCATCAAATTCTTAAGACTCCGTCTTGCGCAGGCTTCAGTTACGGAGATCCTTTGATCAAATCATCGCATAATATGAACAAGCTCAAAACAGATGATCACTGAAAGCAGAAATCTTCGCCCTAAATGTCTAATTGCTATGCAAATAATCATAAGGGCTGAGGGGGGTTCCGTTCAGACACTAATTACATCTAATTTAATCAGTTTTTATTAAATTAAGGTATGACCATTGCTGTAACTTTTAAGGAGTGTGGACACGATGCAGAACCATGAGAGAAAAGTTAAATAAAAGTCCGCAATCAATTGTCAGTATAATTGTTTGATATAAAAGAATATCATCTGTTGCCGCCAGTATCTCATCTAATAATTCAGATACCGGGAGTATTTCCGGATAATAATCAGGAAAGCAGCCATGGAAATTATTGAACAGGGAAATGGGGAGCTATTTACAGATCCCGATCCGGACAAAGCCAGAAAATTCTTTCATGAGAAAAACCGCAAAATGGTAAAAAAGGTCATGAGCCTCAAGGATGCTATTGCAACCTATGTTCAGGATGGCTTCTACCTGGGGATTGGCGGTTTTGGAGCCAACCGAACACCGATTGCCGCCTGTCATGAAATCGTACGGCAAGGGAAAAAACATCTGGGATTCTGCGGTCATACTTCTACTCATGACATGCAGATTTTAAGCGCCGGGGAAGTATATGACAGAATAGATGCTGCGTATGTGGTGGGTTTGGAAGCTCGTGGACTTTCTACTTGTTCGAGACGTTATCTGGAAAGTGGCAAGGTTCGTGTTACAGAATGGACAAACTATGCTCTGGCTTTAAGAATGAAAGCTGCAGCCATGGGTATACCTTACATTCCGGCCAGGAATATGATGGGTACCGACACATTTAAACGAAGTGCAGCCCGAATTGCCAAGTGTCCTTTCACAAAAATGAAGTCAATCCTTCTCCCTGCATTATATCTGGATGTAGCTGTTATTCATGTCCATGAAGCAGATATTTATGGCAATGCGAGATATAAGGGGATAGCCGTTGCGGATCTTGACCTGGCGTCCTCTTCAAAAAGGTTGATTATTACAACGGAGAAATTGATCACGAATAGAGAAATCAGATCGGATCCTTCTTCAACCTGTATTCCCTATTACCAGGTGGATGCGGTTTGCGAAGTTCAGTACGGAGGCTATCCGGGAAGTATGCCTTATGAGTACTTCTCTGACGAAGAGCATTTAAAAGAATGGTTGACAGTGGAAAAGGACCCTCAAAAATTCAAGGAATTTCTCAAACGTAATATTTATGACTGCTCAAATCATGACGATTACATTCATAGAAATGGCGGTATTGAAAAAATGCAGATGCTCAGGGCCACGGAATTGATGTTGTACAAAGAGAAGAGGTGAATATGGTTGATTATAATGAAATGGAAATGATGATAGCAGTCGCTTCCAGGGAGCTGGAAGACGGCTCATCCGTAGGTGTTGGTACGGGGGCTCCTTGTGCTGCAGCTATGCTGGCACAAAAAACAGCATCGCCTAATTTAATGATTATTTTCGAAGCGGGAGGCATGTGTCCGATACTTCCTGAAATGCCGATTTCAGTTGGTGATTCTCGCACTTTTCATCAGGCGGCAATGGCCGGTTCCATGGGAGATGCAATGGAGGCTTGTGCCAGGGGGTTTGTGGATTATACTTTCCTCGGTGGAGCACAAATTGATTGTTACGGAAATCTTAATTCAACGATTATCGGGGATTATGAAAGGCCTATTGTCAGGTTTCCCGGAAGCGGTGGGGCAAACGATTTTGCTTCGTATTGTTGGCGGACGATGGTAATGACCATCCAGAATTCCAAGAGATTTGTTGAAAAACTGGATTTTTTGACCACACCGGGCTGGTTGGAAGGAGGGAACAGCAGAGATAAGTCAGGATTACCATTAGGAACCGGCCCTTATAAGATTATCACCAATATGGCAGTTATGGATTTTGAACCGGAATCAAAACGGATGAGGGTGATATCCATTAATCCGGAGTATTCATTTAATGAGGTTCAGGATAACTGCGGTTTCAAATTGCTAAAGTGTAAAAAAATAAAGAAAACACAGCCGCCGACTGAGCAAGAGTTAGCCATTCTTCGTGAAGAGGTTGATCCCTACCGGTATGTAATCGGAAGATAAACCATTAAACTGGAGACCATCCATTTGGCAACTTGGGAGCCAGCCTTACAGAAATTGCTGTATTGGTTCGTGACTCTTGGCAGGGAAAAGGAGTGGAGGCAAAGCTATCGAATATTTACTACTTTTCATACGTTGGCGATGGGCAGCTTTACGGTAAATACGCTACCTCTGTCCGGTTGGCTATTAACATTCACACTTCCCCTGTAAAGTTCAGCGATTCTTTTGATGATGGCCAGCCCAAGGCCGCTTCCGAGGATATTCTGAGTCTTTTCGTTCCTGGCGCGGTAAAAGTCTTCAAAGACAAGGTCAGTTTCCTTTTTGGTCATCCCTATTCCGGTGTCGGAAACCGTTATAACAACGTTTTCTTTTTTTTGTTCCAGTGCTACTTCAACTTTTCCATGGGGATAATTGTACTTAATGGCATTGGATATCAGGTTATCCAAAATGATCTCAATTTCTTTTTTTTCAGCTGTCATTTTCAACGGTTTTATGCCCTTGGTCTCAATCGAAATACTGAGTTCTTCAGCCAGGGGCAGGTTGTTCTCGATCACACAATCAAGGATATTCCAAAGATCTACTTCCACCAGTTCTCTTTTCATTTGGCCCGACTCGATTCGAGTCAGGTCCAGCAGATCGACGATCAGTTTGCGCATTCCCTGCATGCGTGCCAGACAACGTTCAATTATGTTGTCATACTGCTCCAATTTAGAGCCTATCCTTCGCTCGTGAATAATATTCAAATAACTTTCAACAGCTGACAATGGTGCTTTGAGTTCGTGGGATACTATTGAAATCATTTCAAATCTAAGTTTGCGTTTTTCTTCTGTTGTCCTTTCTGCCTGGCGCTGCAGCATGATGTGTTTAGCAGCTTTATAAACGGCAGATTTTAATTCATCCGGTGTAAAGGGTTTTGCCAGAAAATCATAAGCTCCAAGTTTGACAGAAGTTACAGCCGTTTCGAACGATGCATAAGCTGTTATCATCACCGTCAGGATATGGTGATTGGATTTTGCTAAACAACCAAGAATATCCAGACCGGAAAGCCCTGGAAGTTTATGATCCAGCAGAAGTATATCCGGAGTTGATGTCTCAATCATCTCCATTGCCTGCTCGCCGGTCGCTGCCTGAAAAACCTTAAAACCAACTTTTTCCTGGATGTAAGGAAATCTGACTTGATAGTCGGTAAGAGCACGTTCTATGGCCAATCTCATGCCGGTTTCATCATCAACAACCAAAATATTTAATGTTTCTATCTTGTTCAGAATAATTGTTTTCGGATTCTCGATCATCTCTAAGGTGTCCATTTCAACTTACAACAGATTATTTTCATGATTAACAGAATTTGGTAGAATGATTTTATGATGCTCAAAGTGTTGCATGATCTTACAGAACATACAGTATTAATGTACAAACGGTATTCAAATCGGAGGCAAATGTTGTGGCAGGTTAACAGTGAAAATAGTCCCACAAGTACCTTTGGCCGGGTCATTGTTGGATTCAAAGTGAATGTCACCGCCATGCATTTTTATGATTCCATATGCCACAGACATGCCAAGTCCTGTGCCTTTTCCCAACTGCTTTGTGGTAAAAAACGGTTCGAAAATCCTTGGATAATTATCCGGTGCTATCCCAACTCCCGTATCTTTAAAGATAAAATAAAACCCTTGCTCATTTTCGGTTACAGTGATCGTCAGGATTCCACCATCCGGCATTGCCTCACATGCATTAACAATCAGATTAATAAAAACTTGAGCCATTTGACTTGAATCCAGTTCAATAATCAGATCACGATTTTTTTGGTTGATTACAATTTTGACGTCCTGGGGAATAAGGGCAGTTCTAAGACTTAGTTCAATCAATTCTGCGATGTTTGTAGGCTGTCGACTAACCTTGTTTTGTCGTGCAAAATTCAGTAACCCGGAAACAATTGTTTTACAGCGATCCGTCTGCTCAACTATCATTTCCAGGTCTTTCTTTAACCTGATGTTTTCCTCACATTCCTCAAGTAACAAATGAGCATACATCAAGACAATACCTAAGGGATTATTTATCTCATGAGCAATTCCAGCAGCCAGTTGCCCCATACTGGCAAGTCTTTCAGAATGCATCAATGCTTCCTGAACATTTGCCAACTCCTTATTCGAGATAGAAAGCTCCTGAAGGGTCTTTTTTAACTGATCTATGGAATAGGGCAGGCACATTTCGCTTTCAGCTAAACCTTTATATATGGCAATGGCATGATCACGACAGGAATCGTAACCGCAGGCACCACAATTGAGTTCATCTTTGGTTGAAAATTTACCCATTCTATTCAAGATTGAAACAATATTATTCTCAGGTGGTTCCGGGAAACATCGATTATTAGCAAGATAGCCACGGGATAAATCAAGATCGGCGAGTTTATCAATATAGGATTTCCATTTTTTTAAATTCCGACCAGCCTTGTGAGACTTCACGTAATTGATTACATGGGATCGTCGTCGAAAAAGAGGCAGATCATTTTTTATTCCCGGTCCCATAATACATCCCTTACAACAAAGTACTTCCAACAGGTTGACATTTAAATCTCCTGTTTCATATTCTTTTATAGCTTCAATAAAATCTCTTTTTCCATCTGCTGCAATCACTTTACCTTGTATAACGTCGTCGCTAATCCGAGCTGCCTGTAACATGCCGCGACTTATCGGAAAGAGAGAGCCAATATGGCCGTGGGGGTCATCAAAATCACTTGTGCTGGTATTCTCCGGAGTAATTCCCTTCTCTTCAAACATCTGACGAAGCTCGATAAAGGTGATAACTGCATCGATTTCATAATACGGCCTGGTGGGATCCCTTTCCTTTTTTTTAGCTAAACACGGACCGATGAACACAACTTTAAGATCTTCCCCCAAAAGATTTCTGATGGCACGAGCTGTTCCCAACATAGGTGAGACAATAGGTGCCAGGGATTTTACAAGATTCGGATGGTAACGGCAAATGTACTCAACAATGGCTGGGCAGTTGGCAGAAATATATTGCTGATTCCTGTTGGCATTAATCAATTCGTTGTATTTTTGTGCAACAAGGTCGGCACCAACCGCCACTTCGTGAACATAATCAAAACCAAGCGCTCTGATCATTCCAATCAATTTCCCATAATTGATATCAGGAAATTCAGCCGGAAAGCTGGGAGCGACACATGCGCTGACTTTTTCATTAGAGTTCAAAAGATCATTAACTTTATCGATACAAAGCAGCACATGTTTCGCTTGTTGACTGCAGACATTAACACAATTACCACACCCAATGCATCTGTCAGATATCACTTCAGCCTGCCCCTCGAAAATGCGTATTGCCTTTGCCGGACATTCCCTGACGCAAGTGTAACAAACGCGACATCGTTCCTTAATAGTCGTTATCAGAGGATCCTTTTCGGTGACCGACGTAAGTTTTACTATTTTCCTCATATTGTCTTCTTTGATTGAGTTTCAACCAAGTTGAACATCAAATTAGTTGAGCAAAACTGATTCAAAAAATCGATGAAAGATATTGAAAGGAGCTTCAGACAGAAATAGATTTTTCTTCACCACTTTCTGCTCATTCGCTGTTTAAAGCCAGTCTCATGGTGATGGCTGTTATAGATTAAGCGACAGCATAGGATGCAAGGAATTCCGCAAGATCGGCGGATTTAGGGAAAAGTACCTGAATAGTTTGGTTTTTTTAAAAAAACCTGTCAGAAAAATGAGGGATCTGTTTTTCATGACTGTGTTATTGGAAGATGAACTATGACCAGCGTCCCTAACCCAAACTCGCTTTCTATATGAATATCACCACCATGTTGTTCAATTATTTCTTTTACAATACTCAATCCTAAACCGGTACCGAGTTCCTCGATTTTACGAGCGTTATTAGCTCTAAAAAACTCATTAAAAACACTTGGCAGATCTTCCTTTGAAATTCCTATACCATTATCGCAAATTTGAATCCGGATTGTTTTTCCTGCAGAAACAGATACTTCAACAGTTACTTTGCCCCCTGTCGGTGTATATTTGATCGAATTTGATATCAGGTTTTCCAGCATCTGCTCTATCATTTCCGAATCTCCATTAACTCCGGGAAGACTATCCGGAGATTCAATTTTAAATATCAGATTTTTCTGTTTTGCTTCTTCCTTAAAAGTTCGTTCCAGGCGACCGAATATATAATTAAGATCGATAAAACTGAATTTGGTCTGTCGCCTTTTCTTTTTTTCAGCCAAGGACAACAATTCACTGATCATTGAGATCATAGACCCGGCCCGCCTGTCAATTCGGCGCAAGTATTCTTTTTGCTGATCGTTCATCAATCCCAGATAATCCCCACGCATAGCCGCAAGCATACTTATAATTGCAGAAAGAGGTGCCTTGAGATTATGCGCTACCCGCATCATAAACCAGGAACGTTCTTTATTCATCGATTCCACTTTTTCGTAGGCAATTGCACTGTCGATGGCGACCGCCACTACACCCGCTGCCAAGCGGAAAAAGTCAACCTCTTGTTTTGAAAACCTTTCCGGGATATTGCAGTAAGCTCCAAGAATACCAATGACTTTATTTTCAACAATCAATGGTACAAATAAAACGGATTCAATTAGAGATGCCGCAAGATCTTCACCAAATTGAAAACTCTCTCCCGGTGTGACATGACCGGTTATAAATGGTTTCCCTTGAATAATCTGTGCATTCAACAGACTTTTTCCCACGTCGATAACATGATTTTTAATCAGTCTATCATCAAGACCATGTGAGGCAACATAATTAAGAAATCTGCCGTCTTCACTTAAAAGTTTGACTGAAATGCCTTGGACTTTCATCACTTCAACCAGTTCGGTTGTTACGGAATCCAAAACCTTATTCAGATGCCTTACTGACCCAATGGTTGTTATCATGGAAAAAAGCACATTCAATCTGTCATTAAGATGGTTAACCATTGAAGAGAGATCGACCAGAAGAGTTATTCTCTTTTTTACGATCGTCATAATAGACGTGGTTGAAAAAGCCGTAATGAAAACAGATGTCGCGAAGAAAACCAACTCAAGTGTAAAATGATACGGTTGTTTTGCGAGATCGATGGATTTGTCTTTGAATGATAAAGTATAATTTGGTATCCATCCCAGATACTCACTTAGAGCGATTGCAATCATGCCCATAACAACCAACATGGCAAAAAGGTAGCTTGAGCATGGCTGCATTAGTATTGAAGCGAAAATAATGTGAAAAATGAAAAAGAAAACAAGTGGACTGGCGACGCCTCCCGTAAAATGGATTAAAAGAAACATGCTGACATAGTCAAAACCTACCTGCCACCAGGTAAAGCTTTGAAGCCGTCTCCTGTTTTCTTCCACCCCGTTTTTAATGGGTTTTCTGCTTATAAAAAAAAATATTCCGTTATAAAGAAGGATAAAGAAGGCAACGAAATAAATATATGTGGTGCTTTTTAGTTCAAACCCAACCCGTTGACCCAGGAGGGTGCCTGCAACAATACTGAAGGGCACAAACCAACGCAATTTGATAAACCAAAGGGTACGGTTTCTTAATTCATCGAAGACAATTTGTGATTTTTGCTCCAAAATTTTCTGTATGTTTTCGCTTTGGTGTTTTTCCGACAGCGTTGGCATGTTATATCTCCGTTCTTCAAGAAATATTGGTCTCATCAAGTATTGCCTCTATTTTTGCCAATAGTTTATCTGTCTCGACCGGTTTTTCAAAGAGCCATTTGGCAGGCCATTCTTCACCTAGAATATGCTGAAAAGCTTCAGGGCCTGATTCGCGTACTTTGTCTAAAAAGCTGCTCATAATGATGACAGGCAGGTTTTCGAATTCCGGTTTATTCTTTAACTCATAGGCAAGATCAAATCCCTCTGTCTCCGTCGTCATCATAATATCAAGAATCATCAAATCGGGCTTTTTCGTTATCAACGATTTTAATGCTTCTTGTCCATTAATCGCAGTTTGGACAGAATAGCCATTGCTTTTCAAGATGATTGATAAGGAATCCAAAATATCAAGATCGTCATCTACCAGAAGAATTTCTTTTTTAATTTTCATGTGTTTCTCCTCCAAATTTTAAATATCTCCCGGTCAAATCGGGCAGGTGATCTTTGCCAAAAAAATAACCATTGAACAATCAAAAAAATACCTTCTGTCAATTGACTTGAAGAGTAAAAACTCTTCAAGTCAATTGCTATTGACGTCCTTTGTATTCGGTGTGTAGAAGTTTGTGTGATTTCTCTCCCAAAGGTTGTTTAAGGTATGTATCATATAGCAGTTTTACTGCCGGGTTCTCATGAGATTGCCTGAATTCCTGTATGTCACTATCATCATGATAAAGGGCTTTTGCTCTCAACCTGCGTTTTTCATTATCTACCGGTAGACTCTGTCCTCCACCTCCGACGCATCCTCCCGGACAAGCCATTAATTCAATAAAGTGAAAATCAGCCGCTCCGTTAACAACCATTTCCAGGAGTTTGCGTGCGTTTCCCAAACCATGCGCAACTGCCACTCGAACTTCACCTAACTCTCCGACTTCAATAGCCGCAGTTTTGACGCCTTCGAGTCCACGAACCGGTAGAATTTCAAGGTTGGGCATCGGTTTTCCGGTAACAATAGCATAGACAGACCTTAAAGCGGCTTCCATTACACCGCCTGTGGCTCCAAAAATGGTGCCGGCTCCCGTATATTGTCCCATAGGAGCATCAAAATTCTGAGGTTCGAGTTTGTCAAAATCAATCCCGGCTTGCCGAATCATCCGCCCCAATTCTCTGGTTGTTAATACTACGTCCACATCTCGGAATCCGGAATCTTTCATTTCAGGACGGCTGGCTTCAAATTTTTTGGCGGTGCAGGGCATAATTGAAACCACATAAATGTTTTCAGGAGAAATCTCAGATGATTCTGCATAATATGTCTTGGCCAAAGCCCCAAACATTTGTTGTGGCGATTTACAACTGCTGATATGTGGGAGAAGGTTCGGATAAAAATGTTCCGCAAATTTAATCCAACCCGGGCTACAGGAGGTTATCATTGGCAATGTACCTCCATTTTTGACTCTTTGCAGAAGCTCGTTTCCTTCCTCCACAATCGTTAAGTCAGCAGTAAAGTTGGTGTCGAATACTTTATCGAATCCTAAACATCGCAAAGCGGCAATCATTTTCCCTGTGACCAGCTCGCCGGGCGGAAGACCAAACTCTTCACCCAGAGTTCCTCTGATAGCAGGAGCCTCCTGCACAATAACGTGTTTGGTCGGATCATTCAAAGCAGCCCAAACCTTGTGGGTTTCATCCTTCTCGACGATAGCTCCGGTAGGGCAAACCACAGCACATTGACCGCAATACGTACAAGCAGAATCCTGAAGATCCTTTCCCAATGCCGGTACGACTTTGGAATCAAATCCTCGTCCTTCCGGAGTCAAAAGATGAACTCCCTGGATTTCCGCACAAACCGCAACACAACGGAGGCAGTTGACACATTTTGAAGAATCTCTGACAAGTGATGGTGACGAATCATCAACGTGATAATCAGTGAAGTTGGTACAAGGAACTCGAATCTCTCTCACTCCAATAAGCTGTGCCAAAGATTGTAACTCACAAGATCCATTTTTTTGGCAAATATTGCAGTCTTGAGGATGATCGGACAACAAAAACTCTACAATATCACGACGGGCTTTAATCACCCGGGTTGAATTCGTTTTAACTTTCATTCCGGCAGCTACCGGGTAAACGCATGATGCAACCAGCGTGCGGCTTCGATCAACTTCTACAACACATACACGGCATGCCCCCGGAGCATGGTGGATTTCCGGCAAAGTACACAAGGTTGGAATCGAAATACCGACGGTTTTTGCAGCCTCAAGCAGGGTCGTTCCCTCAGGAACCTGAACCTCTTTATTGTCAATTGTTAGTGTTACCATAATGACATCCCTCATTGTTTTTATTCAGTTTATGTCATTTTAAAATTCCACCCATTCTTTTTTTGGAATTTTAATGTGTTGTTTTGATTGACTGGTGAAGAGTCCATGTGATTTTGCGCCAAAATTTATATCTATTCTTTTCCTCCATCACATCGCAAACATCGTTTTGCTTCTGATATTGCCATCTCCAATGAATATCCCAATTCGACTTCGCTGAAATTACCCACTCTATTGGAAATCTCCAGTTCCGGCATCGCTTTTTGTGCCTGCATTTCCGGATCTTCATCCAATTGAAATGGGATGTGTATTTTTTCCATCTGCGGAGGAATCCAGGGCTGTTCTCCATTCACTGTTCTAATCTCTTTATCAATTTTCGATGCTGCATTCTGCCCTGCTTTGATAGCATCAATAACCATAGCTGGACCTGTTGTAACATCTCCCCCGGCAAAAACTTTTGGAACAGATGTTCTAAAATCGGCATTTACTTCGATTCTGTTGCCGGAAGGATCGATGCCTTTTCCCTGTAAAAAATCCAAATCTGCTTGTTGGCCAATTGCTGCGATAACCATATCAGCATCAATCGTAAATTCCGAACCCTCGATAGGTACGGGCTTTTTTCGTCCACTGCGATCAAATTCGGACAAGGTCATTCGTACCAGTTTTAATTTATTGCTTTTCCCACTTTTTGATTCAATACCCAATGGACCAACTAAGTACTCAATACGAACCCCTTCGTTTATTGCCGCCTGGATTTCTTCTTCAAGAGCTGGCATATCTTTGCGTTCGCGGCGATAATAGATGGTTACTGAATTTACCTTTTTTCTGATTGCCGTTCGCGCTGCATCTACTGCAGAATTTCCCCCTCCAATAACAGCAATATTTTTGCCAAACGCAACCTTTTTCCCCAGTTTGAAATCTCGCAACAATTCAACAGCTCCGACCACACCACCAGTAACTTCACCTGGAATACCCAGCGGACTGCTCTTTTGAGCGCCAATCGCTATATAGACATAATCAAAATCCTCCTGCAACTTCTCAAAAGGAATATCTTTTCCAACAATGGTGTTGGTTTGAATCTCAATACCGGTATCCAGAATATCCTGAATTTCATGAATAACAATTTCCTTTGGCAGACGATAATCCGGAATACCCCAGCGAAGCATCCCGCCCGCTTCAGGTAATGCTTCAAACACTGTAACCGCATATCCTCTTTTCTTTAATTCAAGCGCCGCGGTTAGACCGGAGGGCCCGGCTCCTACAATAGCAATTTTCTCATTTCTGGTTACCGGCTCTACTGAAACTTTGGTTCGCGTCGTATTATCTGTGATGAATCGCTTAATATTCTTTATGGCCAATGGTTCATCAAGTTGAGATCTACGACATTTACTTTGACAGGGATGTCCGCAAACCCTGCCACAGATACCGGGGAAAGGATTGGTTTGTTTTAGTACCTGATAGGCACCGGTTAAATCGCCATCTCTCACCAATGCGATATAAGCAGGTATGTCCATGCCAACCGGACAGGCATGCTGACAAGGGCTTTTGAACAAACCACTGCAAACAGCGGCTAAACATTGTTTTTCCCGGATATGCGCATCATACTCATCCCTAAAATAGCGAAGGGTACTTAGCACTGGATTCGGAGCAGTCTGACCCAGTCCACACAAGGCTGAATCTTTTATGGTCTGAGCAATATCCTCCAATAATTCAATATCTCCCTCCCTGCCTTCTCCCTGACAAATTCTTTCGAGAATTTGCAGCATCCGCCTTGTTCCGATTCGGCATGGTGTGCATTTACCACACGATTCATCCTGACAGAAATCCATAAAAAACCTGGCCATATCAACCATGCAGGTGTTTTCATCCATAACAATCATCCCGCCTGATCCCATGATTGCACCTGCTTTGACAATTGCATCATATTCAATTGGCAAATTTAATTGCTCAGAAGGAAGACATCCTCCCGAAGGACCGCCTAATTGGATGGCCTTAAATTTTCTATTGCCAATGATACCTCCACCGATATCAAATACCACCTTGCCAATAGAGGTTCCCATGGGAACTTCTACCAAACCGAAATTGTTTACAGTTCCCGATAGAGAGAAAATCTTAGTTCCCTTGGCTGCTTCCGTTCCGATTTTTGCGTATTCTTCACCTCCTTTGGTAATGATTTGGGGAATGTTGGCGTATGTTTCAACATTGTTTAATACCGTTGGCTTTTTCCATAAACCGGAAACAGCAGGAAAAGGAGGACGAGGTCTCGGCGTACCTCGGAGTCCTTCAATGGAAGTCATCAAAGCAGTCTCTTCACCACAGACAAAAGCACCAGCTCCCTTATAAACTTCCAATTCAAAATCAAACCCGGTATTAAAGATATTTTTCCCCAAGAGTCCATAGGCCTTTGCCTGTTCAATGGCGATGTTTAGTCTTTTTAACGCCAAGGGGTATTCAGCACGACAATATACATATCCTGAATGCGCATTAATCGCTTTGGCTGCGATTAACATTCCTTCCAGGACAGCATGTGGATCCGACTCGAGAACACTTCGATCCATAAAAGCGCCCGGATCGCCTTCATCCGCATTGCATAGAACATATTTTACATCTCCTTTTGTGTTGGCACAAAATTCCCATTTTAATCCAGTGGGGAAACCGCCGCCGCCTCGTCCGCGTAGCCCTGAGGCTTTAACTTCCTGAATAACCTTCGCCGGGCTTATTTCAGTAAAGGCTTTATATGCAGCCTTATATCCATCACGCCAAATATAATCTTCAACAGATTCAGGATTGATCAAACCGCCATTGTGCAACACAATCATTGTCTGCATCGAAATAAAGGGAATGTCTTTCAGTAGAGGGATGATCTTTCCTGTCGTGGGATCACTAAACATCAGGCGTTGTACCGGGTTGCCCTTGGAGAAATGTTCGGTAGTTAATTCACTGATATCTTGAGGCAAAAGTTTTTGATAGAAATACCCACCCGGATAAATCGTCATTACGGGTCCGACTGCACAAAACCCCATACAACCACTTTCAATAACCTGTACTTTTTTTGTAAGCTTCTGTTGTGACAATTCTTCAATCAGTGCTTCTTTTAAAGAGATGCTTTCTGAAGCCTGACAAGGAGTTCCACTGCAAACCATGGCCCTAAATTCATATGAGCTCCTTTCCCTTTCCACCTTGTTTGCGATAGACCTTAGCTCATTCAGAGTGGATATTTTATTAATCTCTGCCATTATCTTATGCCTCCTATGCTGACCAGCCTTTAGCAATATGGATTTAAGGTTTGACTGAGTTTAGCCGCCTTAACCTGTTTATATACTTTTTCATTGACAACCATAACCGGCGCTACACCGCACGCTCCCAGGCAGCGAACGATATCCAAACTGAAAATGCGATCATTTGTGCATTCTCCCGGACAAAGTCCCATTTTATTTTTGATCTCTTCGACTATCCTTTGTCCGCCCCGTACATGACAAGCCGTTCCCAGACATACTCGAATTTGGTGTTTTCCCCGGGGAACCATCGTAAAAAATGAATAGAAGGTGACAACTCCATAGACTTGGCTTAATGGAATGTTGAGACCTACAGCAACCCGACGTTGAACCGATTCCGGCAAATATCCGGATATTTCTTGAACTTCTTCCAATACCGGTATTAAGGAACCCGGTTTATTTCCCATTCTTTTTAAAACCTCATCTATTTTATTCCAAATAGTATCTGAAAACTCATCATCTTTATGGGATGCCTCAGGACAATGTTTGTCACTCATATCATTCTCCTCTCTCAGTTTTTTAAATGGGCACATTCTATATGGCTATTTGCCTTTTATCCTGACTCAATAAATATGCCAAACACCTTTAAAAATGGAAGGCCTGTCTATAGCCATATTGTTAGTGGTTTGATTTGAAAATGGCACAACATCTGTCTGGTTTGAAAACCTGATTTTAATTTTGTTGTGTCAGTTTCTTTTACAAATTAAATTGAGTTAGACACATTGGGACGTTCTGCTTCCTTGTTATTAAATTTGCTCAGATATCATCAGTGTTTAATTTTTCTAGGTAGATTGGTGAACTGGAGCCCAATGAATCAGGAAAGGCACATTTGGCGGGGACTTTTATAGGGGAAGAACAAATATTCTTAAATGCGATTGAATTGAAAGACCCGATAAAATGCTGTTATACGACAATTGGATGCTATCTGCATTACATAATTACTAATCGAATGTATTAAGACTCTTTAGTTTTTATAATTACTTGTGTTCCATGGAAATGGCAGCAGGTTCATTGGTTTTGATTTCTCAAATGGTTGCGCTGGTATGGTTTCAAAAATTCAGAAAGAACCTATAAATGGTATTCGAAGGGATTTATATTCAGAAGATCTCACCGCTTATTTACTAAACAGGAACATATTTTTTACGTTGGATATCCAATCACATTGTTTTTGATTGATTCTTCAGGAAACAATAAATTGCCTGTTTTGGATTATCAGGGTGAAAACCTGAGATAACTTTTATTCCCCTTTTCATGCAAAGTTCGTTTATAATGGGGTTGATACCGCAATATAATAGCATGTGTACACACCTTTCCGAAAGCCATAACACACGATCACATATGGAAGGAGGGGGTGCATCTAGTATGCAAACGTTAACAATTTGATTATTTGCACGATCGATTTCATACCGAACAAACATATTACAATGCTCCACATCGTATGATACCTTTCTCTTTTCTATCGGGACTGCAATGTTAAGACTCTTTTCCATTTTTCTGCTTTTAATTAACAGAATTCTTCTCCTCTGAAGGTTTTTCCTGGGGAAATCTTAGGAGGAGAAGAACGATTATGACAGACGGTTTACATCAAAAGCGAATTAGTGTATTTCCTTCCTTTTCCCTAAAAAATCTATGAGATAAAGTAGTTTTACTTTTCTCATCAGCTGTTCTTTCAAAGGTCCGATGCGTTTCGAATCGATCTGACAAACCCTGATATAGACATTCCTGAATCCTGCAGGAGCCTGTTCATAAGATATTAGGATACTGGCTATCCTTCCATCATAAGTCCTGATAAGATCAGTAATTTCTTTGATGGATCCGGGTTCATCGGGAACTTCAAATCCAAAATCTACTCCTCGTCTATCCATACCAGTTAGAGAAATCAGAACTTTAAGGATATCAGTGCGGGTCAAAATTCCAAAAACTTTTTTGTTTTCATCCATAACAGGCACACTGGAAATCTCATTTTTCAACAGAATTTCCGCTACTTCGTCAATAGTGAGTGTCGGAGATACAGTCACAACTTTTTTTGTCATAATATCGCGGACTTTGATTTTGTCAATCAGGTATGCCAACTCATGAATGCCAAGCGAAGTAGTTTCAGAGGCTGATGATCTTTTAATATCTCCGTCGGAAATGATGCCAACTAAATTCCCCTTTTCCAAAACAGGCAACGATCTGATATTATATTGCTTCATCATCTCGTATGCCATTTTCATTGATTCTTCTGCATCGATGGTAATGACGTTTCTTGTCATCCAATTTTTTGCTAACACAGCTATTCTCCTAAAATTGAAGTTCTGGGGGATGAATCTTTGCCCTCATAATCTGCATTTGCATTCCACTATCAAGGTGATTACTTAATCGAACTTTTTATATTATCCATACTGCTCTGTGAAAAATAACATATCTGGATTTGATATACTCTTGGATTGAATGCCTGTGGGGAATATCCAAAAACTCGCCAATCCCTTTATTAACTTCATGGCTTCACTCTACCTCAGCAAAAGATGTACCTGGATCGGAGAAGAATATGTTTTCTCTCGGTTTTAACTATTATGCTGATTAGAGAAGAGAATTAGCACATTCCTTTTAGTTGGTATTTCGATTAAAACAGGCAACAAGTACAACAAGGCTGAATTTCAACCCCTTTCTCCCGAAATCCTCATTGTTGTTGTTAGAGTTTTGTACTTCTCTTGAAGAAGGCCGAATACTTTTAAAAATCAACTTTTTTTACAGACTGTAAAAAAAGTTGACAGGCTAATCATTGATAACTGGTTATGACGCAAGAAATCTATTTCTACAAATGGGTTCGTATTTTGATCTTATAAAGCAGCAAAAGAGAGAAATATTTCAGCTGTATTTTGGTTGGATTAATTCTCAATCTTTATCTGCCCCTTTTTTGATCATCCGACCCCGTTAGATTGGTGCAGCCTGATCTCCTGCAACTGGTTGGTATGTAATATGCAGCGGGTGAATTATAAAAATGTAAAAACAGGCGGTAACAAAGAATAATTTTAAGGGGTGTAAACCAGAGCCACAATCCGTTTCGCTCAACCTAAACCCACTGCATTGGTTGCCTGGTTAAGCAATCGGGGATTATTAAAACCGAACATCCCGCGATTTCAAGTTAAAATGCCCCACAGCAAAAGCAATAACCTTGGAATCTCAATAAGCTGTATTTTTCAGCCCGGCTATGTCCATCTCCTATCCACCAACATAGCTACCTGGTCCAGTGAACACTTTGATGTTCAAACTTAACAAAAACGGGAAATGAAATCACCAGTTGATAACCAATTAAAATCAGTCTATACTTTACCAACCTGTTTTTTCGAAAACTGTGAGTCTTGAAACAATATGTGCAATCAGTTTACTTAAACTTTAAGAGCTTTTTTAATCATTCTGAAAAAAAGGATCAAACTTGGCTATAGAATTTTATGGAATCAGAAACAGTCCGTAACATTATCTCAAAACACAGCAGTCAACCGGGCGGATTGCTGGCCATGTTGAGTGAGATTCACACAAGCTATGGCTATCTGTCGGAAAAGGCATTAAGGCAGATAGCCGACGTAACCGGATGTTCATTGGTTGATATTTACGGAGTTGTTACCTTTTACAGATCGTTCAGCCTGAAACCGCGTGGAAAACATATTTGTTCTGTCTGCACAGGTACGGCCTGCCATGTACGAAACGCCCCGGGAATAACAGAGGAGTTCGAGCGACAGCTCAAAATCAAAGCGGGACAAACAACCCGTGATAAAACATTTACTCTGGAGACCGTCAACTGTCTTGGCACTTGTGCCCTTGGCCCGATTGTGGTTGTAGATGGTCAATACCATGCCGATGTCAGTATCCCCGAGGTGAAAAAGATTATCAATCGCACGCGAAGGAACAGCAGCAGTTCCAGGATTAAGCCTGACAACCGGATATTTCCGGTTACCGTTAGTTGTTCCCATTGCAATCACAGTCTGATGGATAAAACACTACTGGTGGACGACTATCCATCCATAAAAGTAACGGCTTCTTTTGGACGCAAACATGGCTGGTTAAGACTTTCAAGTTTGTACGGCAGTTATCATGTCGAATCAGAATTCGAAGTCCCCGAGCGTGAAGTTGTTCATTTTTTCTGCCCTCATTGCCATACGGAAATGGCTGGTGCCGTTCCTTGCCCGGATTGCGAGGCGCCTATGGTGACCTTGCTGGTGAGAGATGGAGGAGTTGTCCAGATCTGTTCGCGGCGGGGATGCAAGTACCATATGCTTGATATTAATGGAGCGATACTCTAAAAACAGGGATTTATTGAAGTGATCCGGGAGGTTCAAAATCTGAAATTGAGAGGATATCTTGATGAAGAAAATAGAATCAATTACCGACTTTTACCTGCTCCGGGATCATATTATCTCAGACCGTCCTGAAGGACTCTCAACTTTGATTATTCCAGCAGGAACATGCGGTCAGGCCAGCGGAGCCAACGATCTGATCCGGGTGGCAAAAAAGGTAATACTGGAAAAAAAACTGATAGACCACATTCGTTTGCGAATTACAGGATGCCACGGTTTTTGTCAGATGGAACCCTCCATTCTGATCGAGCCACGGAATACCTTTTATCCCAAGGTCGATCTTGGTCAGGTTCCATTGATTATTGAGGCAGCGATCAATAACGAAATCATCCCCCAACTGCTCTGGACAGATTCGGAGACAGGAGAAAAAATTGAGCGGCAACAGGATATCCCGTTCTTCCGCCACCAATCCCGCACCTTGCTGGCAAGCAATGAAAAGGTTGATCCCATCCGCATCCATAACTACATCGAAAATGGAGGCTATCAGACTCTGGCCGGCCTGCTGGAAAAGGGGAAGCCGGATGCCGTAATTAAGGAGATTAAGTCATCAGGCTTGCGGGGAAGAGGCGGAGCCGGATTTCCAGCCGGTCTTAAATGGGAATTGATGGCGAAAAAACCCAAAGGAAACGGTAAATTCCTGATTTGTAATGCGGATGAAGGAGATCCGGGAGCCTATATGGACCGGAGTTTATTGGAAGGGAATCCGCACAGCATTGTTGAGGGAATGCTCATCGGTGCATTTGCGACAGGGGCTGATAAGGGAATAATCTATGTTCGCAGTGAATATCCGCTGGCGATCAAGCACCTGATGATCGCCTTGCGACAGGCCAGAGATTTGGGCATTCTGGGCCAACGGGTTCTGGGAACCGGGTTTTCTTTCGACATCAGCCTGGTTAAGGGAGCCGGCGCTTTTGTCTGCGGTGAAGAAACCGCATTGATTAAATCGGTCGAAGGAAAACCGGGAGAACCGGAGCAACGCCCTCCGTTTCCCATCGACAAGGGTATAAATGGAAATCCTACCCTGATCAACAATGTGGAAACCTGGGCCAATGTCCCGGTTATTTTGGCTAAGGGGGCCAAGGCCTTTACCCGAATCGGCACACCCAACAACACCGGCACCAAAATCTTCAGTCTGGTGGGAAAAATCAAGTATACAGGCCTGGTTGAAATCCCCATGGGAATGACTCTGCGTCAAATCCTGTTCGACATTGGCGGGGGACAGATTGACAATCGTGAGATCAAGGCTGTACAGACCGGTGGCCCTTCCGGCGGTTGTATTCCCGAAAAGCTGTTTGATCTTCCCATGGACTACGACAGTCTGGCAGAAGTCGGTTCGATCATGGGATCAGGAGGCATGATCGTCATGGATGACCACAGCTGCATGGTGGACGTCGCCAAATACTTCATGAACTTCCTTAAGGATGAATCATGTGGCAAGTGCTTTAGCTGTCGCAAAGGAACTCAGCGGATGTATGAGCTTCTTGACGATATTTCCAGGGGGGAGGGAACCGTGGAAAAGCTGAAATTGCTGGAGGAGCTGGCCCTGGTTGTTAAGGACACAACTCTGTGTGGCTTGGGGCAGACAGCAGCCAATCCCGTTCTGTCAACCCTGCGGTATTTTCGAGATGAATACCTGGAGCATATCGAAGCCCGAAAGTGCAGAGGAAAGGTTTGCAAGGATTTGATTACTTACCGGATTACCGAAAATTGTACAGGGTGCCTGTTATGCATTAAGGCATGCCCTGAAAAAGCAATCTCAGGTAAGAAGAAAGAGTTGCATCAGCTGGATGAATCAAAATGCATCAAATGTGGAGCCTGTCTAAGTGTCTGTAAGGACAATGCCGTCATAATTATATGAAAACCACCTATTCCTTGGAGCAAACCATGATCAGATTCAGCCTGAATGGATTGGAGGTGAAGGCCGCAACAGGGTCTACCATCCTGGAGGTCTCAAAAAATATGGGATTTCCAATTCCAACCTTGTGCAACCTGGAAGGCCTTTCTTCCATGGGTGCCTGCCGGTTGTGTGTTGTGGAAATCGAAAATTATAATCAAACGCGACTGGTTACAGCTTGTACTTATCCTGTAACCGAGGGACTGACCGTACGCACCGCATCAACCAGGGTGATACGAGCACGGCGTATGATAATAGAGCTACTGCTGGCGTCTGCTCCTCAATCGAAGAGAATCCAGGATCTGGCGGCTGCTTATAACGTTCGTCAACAGCGATTTCGGCAGGAGTACGAGAATTGTATCCTTTGTGGTCTTTGTGTGCGTATGTGCAAGGAGCAGATGGCAGCCGGCGCCATAGGGTTTCAAGGTCGGGGCCAGACGCGCAGCATTGGTGTTCCCTTTAACCGGAAATCAGAACAGTGTCGACTCTGTGGCGGTTGTCTATATGTCTGTCCGATCTGTGAATTGCGCTGCACTTACACCGAACCTGAAAAAGCGGTTTGTGGCGGTTGTGCCAATATCAGTCCGCCTTGCCTGGAAAATCTAGGATTTGACGATATGATGTGTTATATGGAGCCTTGCGTCGCCTGTGAGATTAAAAAGGAGTAATCCTGAACCCAAATTGAAAGGAGAAGCATATGTACCAGACATTCTCATCGGTTAACCGGTCTGCGGCAACCCTGACCAAAAACAGAACCGATAGCTCGATTACACCTATTTCCGGGATGTGCGTGACCTGTGTGGATGGCTGCATCGGCATGTGTGAAATCGGAAAATCCGCTTACCGGGGCCATGAAGTGATCTATCCGCAGCCCTTCGGTGTGATTACCACTGCGTCCGAGAAGAACTATCCGGTGGATTATTCCCATTTTAATATCATGGGGACGGTGGTTGGAGCCCAGGGGATAGAAGCCGACAGCGATAAAGCCATTTTTCCCAATGTCAACCTGGAGGTCAGGATCGGGCATGATCTCGGGCTCAAGTTCCGTTATCCCTGGATTATTCCGGGTATCGGTTCAACCGACATTGCCAAGAACAACTGGGATGGTCTGGCGATCGGCTCCGCTCTTGCGGGAACCGGTTTAACCATCGGAGAGAATGTGGTGGGAATGGATCCCCGGGCTGTGATCAAAAAGGGACGGGTAGTTGATACCGACGATTTGAAACGGCGGGTAAAAATCTACCAGGAGCACCAGATCGACAGTTGGGGCGCCATCATTGTTCAGGCTAACGTCGAAGACACCAGGCTTGGAGTTCAGGAATATGCCATCAACGAACTGGGTGTGCAAACAGTGGAGCTGAAATGGGGGCAGGGAGCAAAAAATATCGGCGGGGAGGTTAAGATAAAAAGCCTGGAAAAGGCCCAATTGCTCCACAAACGAGGATACGTAGTACTGCCTGATCCCACTGATCCTCGTGTTATCAAGTCGTTTGAACGGGGATCGTTCAAGGAATTTGAGCGACACTCCCGTGTGGGAATGGTCACAGAAGAGGGATTTGCCGCTAGGGTTGAAGAGCTGAGAAAAGCAGGTGCCAGATATATATTTCTGAAAACGGGGGCCTATCGGCCGGCAGACCTGGCCAGGGCCATTGTCTTTTCCTCCAGGTATGGTATTGACCTGCTGACGGTAGACTGCGCCGGAGGAGGCACCGGCATGAGCCCCTGGCGCATGATGAATGAATGGGGAGTTCCCGGTGTTGAACTGCATTCTTTGCTTTATCGATATGCATCAAAGCTGGCAGAGAGAGGGGAGAGAATTCCCGCTCTTGCTCTGGCTGGAGGGTTTACATTGGAGGATCAGATTTTTAAAGGTCTCGCCATCGGCGCACCGTTTGTCAAGCTGATCGGTATGGCCAGAAGTCCGATTGCAGCTGCCATGGTCGGCAAGACAATCGGCATGGCCATCAAGAAGATGGAATTGCCCATATATGTTGAACGTTTCGGTTGTACGCTGGACGAGATCTTTGTGACGGCCGGGGAATTAAGGGCAAAACTGGGTGATAAAGATTTCGATAAACTTCCACCCGGAGCCATAGGGCTTTACACCTACTATGAACGACTGGCACAGGGATTAAAACAACTGATGTGTGGCAGCAGGAAGTTTTCTCTGAATTATATCACACGCGATGACATTGCGGCATTGACCAACGAAGCAGCAGCTATCAGCGGAATACCCTATATTCTTGATGTCGATGCGGAACAGGTTGAGCAGATACTCAAGTATTGAATCAACCTCAGTGAAGGCACAAGGCTGTAATACTGCTCAGAATAGACCGTCTGACGTCACTCACCAAAATGAGATATCTTTATAGCTTTTTAGTGTGGGTGGAAACATGGATTTTTCCAACTGGTAACTTTTTATAGAATGGTGCAGGCATACAATGGATGCCTGCAAGCAGGGCTCAAACCGGAGGGTATCAATTGATTGGAAATTGTAACTTCACAATGAAGATGATTTCCAATCTTGATATGTTAAAGAGAAGTTTTGGATAATCATCTGGATGAGACAACGTGTCCTAAAGGATTATGTTTGCCATCTCAAAAAAGAGCTCCTGCTCCCTGACAATACCGACTACTTCACCCTCATTGTCTACTACCACAACTCTCCTGGTATTGTGAGATGCCATTACTTTTGCAACCTCCGTCAGTTTTGTTGTTTCATGAACCCTTGCAACAAACCGCTGCATTATTTCTCCAACTTTCCGTTTTGCCAGGGTTTTTGAACGATTCCAAAAATCATGATTAATGTCCGTTTCCAAATCCTTTTCAGGGGTTAATGCCTGTATCATATTTCTTACACTCAAAATGCCTGCAAATTCACCCTGAGCATCAAGTACCAGCATCGAGCGGTGAACGGTATAAATCAATCTTTTGTTGCTAATATAGCCATCATAAGAATTCATAAGATCGGAAATGGCTTCTTTGATAGTGGCATTCACATAGATTACGGGATATTGCTTAGTCAGTATCATAATATCACTGGCCAGTTTATCACGGGAATCGATGTCTGCTCTTGAATCTTGGGATTCAAGGTTTTCCTGTTTCATTTAAGTGCTCCTGTTTAGAGGGTTACCATGTTCATTATCGTAGCTTTGCCCTTGTCAAAATTAGATTTTCAAATTGACAAACAAGGGGCTATTAAAACTCTCATCAAACGTGATCAACTGAAGATTGCTTTACTCTATGCGGGTTGATAACCATCACAGGAGTGGAAGATGTCTTTACTACCTGTTCCGCTACCGAGCCAAAGATCACTTTCTCCAATCCTCTCCTGCCATGTGTTCCCATAATGATGAGGCTTATGTCGTTTTTAACCGCATAATTCAGGATCTCTTCGGGGGCATACCCTGATTTTATAAATGTAACGAGATTGGGATAGTTTTTAAAATACCGATCCCTGAATTGGATCATGCTTCGTTGAGAGCCCTCCAGAATAGCTTCCTCCACTGAAGACACTGTAGCATCGGAAACAGATACGACACTCAGATATGACAAGCTTCGCGCAACGTACAACAAATGTACTTCAGCTTTATAAACATCCCCCAACTCCTGCACATAAGGGACAATTTTTGAAGACGATTCCGAAAAATCAACAGGAAACAGGATTCTTTTAATCAGTTGCATTTTGCACCTCCATATTTGGCATTCAAAGCAGAACATCAGGTTTGATAAACTCTTCGAAGTGTCAGTTCACCAATGACAGAATCTATTTTGTTTCTAATCTCATTCACCACCATACAATTACAATATTTTTCCCAATCTTCCATGGACTTCCAGGTGCTGATAATGAGGTGTTCTTCGGGATCGTTAACACAGATAAGGGTTTCCCCTGAAATATAACCTCCATGCCGAGTAACCTGTTGATACAGATCGCTTAAAAACGGGATTATCGTTGCCTCCAGTTCCTTCGGATATTTTCTCGTTACAATTACTTTGACAGTCATGATCCCTCTATTCATTAGCACCTGTTTTCACGCTCAAAGATAAGAGCATTCTGCAAAACTCCCCGGATTTAGGATGATTCATTTCTAATCTATCTTCAGAGATGAATCTGGCGGTTAGCATTTACAGATCTAATAGCAACATGCATACCCAATAGAGCGGCAGGATCAAAACAGAGATATAATACTGAAATGGAAGCTTATTTTATTCTAACAAAAAATGAGACATGTGGTAAGCTGCCGGTATTGTGTTAGAATTCTTTACTATCTGGAAACTAACTCGGCAGTTATCAGATTGCTTTAAATTAAATGCCGCAGCAGTGAAAAATGTCCTTTGCATAGTCATAATTCATTTTTAAGATTGGAAATAAATCTTATCACAACCCTTGATTTTAAGGTATCTGACTCCTCGGAACCATAGCAAAACAAGCAGCTCGAAGATTACGACAACACACAATCCTCTTCCATTGGCACAGTGTAAAAAAAGCTGACAGTCCTCTTATAACTGTCTCTGCAGGTTTCAACATTGGTTCTGAAAACACTTCAGATGTTTTCATTTTAAATACAGTACGATACATTTCTGCATTCCATTCCTGTCGATTCAGGTACGGTCTTTGCTGAATCCGTCATTACGGTATTTGAAACTCCAATATGAAAAAATTGTTTTGCTTTGAATTCAAAAAAGCTTTTTTTGAACAAAAAATCTAAAACCTGCCCTGAAATGAAATCAACATTGTCACTACCAGCAGACAGCATAATGCCAAACGATTTGGAAATCTCGCGATCTGCCAAAGTCAGGCCAATTACAGAAATTGCCGAGAAATACGGGATTTGGGAAAATGAGCTTGAACTCTATGGAAAAACAAAGGCCAAGGTTCAACTTTCGATTCTTGATCGATTAAAAAATCAACCCTGTGGAAAATATATTGATGTCACAGCCATTACCCCGACTCCACTGGGAGAAGGGAAAACAGTAACAGCTATTGGGCTTTCCATGGCCCTAAATCGAATTGGTAAGTCCAGTTTGTGCACGATCAGGCAACCCTCATTGGGGCCTATGTTCGGAATTAAGGGAGGTGCGGCGGGTGGCGGATACTCCCAGGTTGTGCCAATGGAAGATTTTAATCTGCATTTTACAGGGGATGTTCATGCAGTCGGTGTCGCTCACAATCTACTGGCTGCATTCATCGACAATTCAATTCATCATGGAAATCCCCTTGATATTGATCCCTATTCAATTACCTGGCCCAGGGTTGTGGATATAAGCGACCGGGAACTTCGCCATACAATTATAGGGTTGGGAGGCAAGAGCAACGGCTACCCTCGTGAAGCAAGCTGGGATATAACCGTTGCCAGCGAAGTTATGGCTATTCTGGGATTGACAACAGGACTGAAAGACCTTCGTCGCCGTCTGGGGCAAATCGTGATTGGTTTTTCAAGAAACAACACACCAATTACGGCAGAAGACCTGAAATGCGCCGGAGTTATGGCAGTGTTGCTGAAAGATGCAATCAAACCCAATCTGGTTCAAACCATAGAAAACACCCCGGTACTGGTTCATGCCGGCCCCTTCGCCAATATTGCGCATGGCAACAGCTCAATCATTGCGGATCGCATTGGTTTGAAACTTACCGATTATGTTGTCACAGAAAGTGGTTTTGGAGCGGATATCGGAGCCGAAAAACTATTTAATATTAAATGTCGGCATATGAATGTGAAACCTTCCGTCGCAGTGTTAGTATGCACCGTAAGAGCACTTAAAATGCACAGTGGTAAGTTTGAAGTAGTAGCGGGAAAACCTTTGGATCCTGAGCTTCTGAAACCTGATCCCAAGTCTGTGGAAAAGGGGTGCTGCAATTTAATAAAAATGATCGAAAACCTCCATCTACAAGGACTTCCTGTTATTGTGGCTATCAATCGTTTCGAATCGGATCATCCGGAAGAACTTGAGGTCATTAGAACAATCGCTAACATCGCCGGAGCTGCACAAACAGTCGATAGTCATCTTTGGGCAAAAGGTAGTGAAGGAGGGGAAGACCTGGCCCGTGCTGTCGTTGAAGAGGCAAACGGGAATCAGGAATTTGAATTCCTTTACCCACTTGAGTGGCCCATCGATAAGAAGATTGAAACTATCTGCACTAAAATATATGGTGCAGATGCTGTGGAATACAGTTCCAAAGCTAAAAAGCAGATCATACAATACACTGACCTGGGATGGTCTGGTCTCCCTGTCTGTATTGCAAAAACGCATCTGTCTCTTTCACATGATCCCAAGCTGAAAGGTCGTCCAACAGGATTTACCGCAAATGTCAGGGAGATCAGAGCTTCCATCGGGGCCGGTTTTCTGAACCCCCTTTTGGGTGAAATGACAACCATGCCCGGTCTTCCAACACATCCAGCCGGAGAGTATATCGATATAGATGAAAAGGGGGAAATTATTGGATTATCATAGGGCAGTGACGTTTGTTCAGAATCTTCAAAATGATCCTTAGTCGTTCTTTATGGGATACAAGTAAGATCCGTATCCTGGCAATAGTGATGTATGGGGCTTCCCGCATCATAACTGGTTTCATCCCTTTGTTTTAAAGATTGTTGAAACAAGGGATGCCTGATTTCTAGATAAAGGGCATAAGCAAGCCAAAACAAAAGGAGAAAAAATGGCGGATCAACCTCTATCAGGAATAAAAGTATTGGATTTGACCAACCATATAACAGGTGCTTTTTGCGCCAAACAATTTGCAGATTATGGTGCTGATGTCATAAAAATTGAAAAAATTGGAAGAGGTTGTCATACACGCCATATGCCTCCATTTATTGATGACAAGCCTGATCTTGATTCAAGCCTTTATTTTCAATATCTTAATACCAACAAAAAGAGTATTACCTTAAACCTAAAAACGAAGACCGGGAAGATCATCTTTAAAAACCTGATCAGTAAGGCGGATATTCTTATTGAAAGCTTTAGTCCGGGAGTTATGCTGAAACTTGAACTTAATTATGAGATTCTTGAGAAAATCAATCCCAGGTTGGTAATGGCCTCGATTACAAATTTCGGCCAAACTGGCCCCTACAGGGATTATAAAGCTTCAGATCTTGTAGAATTCGCGATGGGAGGAGCGATGTCTTCTACCGGTCTTCCACAGTTAAATCCTATCAATAAGGCAAGGGATGCCTGCCTGTTTGAAAGCGGACTGCAATCATGGTATGCGATCATGGGAGTCTATATGGGAACTCTCAGAGACAACATTGGTGACTATATTGATCTCTCTATCATGGAAACGCAATTGGCAGGTTGTGAGAGAAGAACATCACACCTTCTGACATATCAATACACAGGTGACATCAGTCTTCGTGTTGATCCATTTACAAAGATCGGTATCGCCCCCCGAATGCAAAGGACAAAAGACGGTTTTATAAACCTGGTTATTGGTCCCAGTAGATTCGCCAAGTTTATGGAGCTTATCGGCCAAAAGGATCTTCTGGACGACCCATCCTGGAATATTTTTAATATGGAAAAACAAGCAGAGGCACAAAAGCTTTTTGATATTTGTTTCTCCCAAAAAACAAGAAAAGAGTGGGCATCCCTGTTCCAGAATGAGGGTATGATTTGTACTCCTCTCAATAAGCCGGAAGACATTTGTAATGATGAACACTGGAATGATAGAGAGTTTTTCAGGGAGGTAAATCATCCGCATTTCGGTACTATAAAACTTCCCAGAGGTGCTGTTCGTGTTTCTCCTGATTGGTGGCAGGTTCATAGATCAGCTCCAACCCTGGGACAAGATAACACGGAAGTCTATGGATCCATTGGATACTCGATACCAGATCAGTCACTTTTAAAAGCAAATGCCGTTATTTAGCCGTGAAAGAAGTTAACCGAAAAGGAGAAAAACCATGATTACAAATACCAGAAAGAAAAAGCTGCCTCTTGAAGGAGTTAGGGTCTTGGGATTTACCCAATCATGGACCGGCCCATTTGCCGGAATGTTATTGGGCGATCTGGGAGCAGAGCATTTAAGACTGGAACAGATTCAGTATGCCGGAGGGATGACACGGGGATTAACCTCTTTTCCACTGAGAGACATGTGGATAAACAAAAAGTTCGGTCGGACCATGCAATATCCCGATCATGAGCCCACAGGCCCCAATGGTGAATATCACATGAACCGCTTCAGTTTTGGAAATTGCCATTTGCAGAACACATATGGTTTTACACTCGATTTTACCCGTCCCATTGGCATGGATCTTTTAAAAAGAATAATTGCAATCAGCGATATTTTTCTGGAGAATAACACTCCTTCAACTGCACCAAAACTGGGATTAACTCCTGAATATCTGCATGAAATCAACCCGAAAATGATTATAATAAGAGCACCCGGATATGGTCTTTCCGGACCGTACACAAACTGGAAGGGATTTGGGGCCAATATTGAATCATCAATAGGGCATGTATTTGCCTTACGTTATTCTGATAATCCCGAACATGCCGTCAGTAACCTTGAGACTTATTCGATGGATAACTGTGGGGCTCACTCACTTGCTGCAGCAGCTATGATGGGATTGTTACAAAGAGAAAAATCCGGTAAGGGAATGTTGATTGAGATTGCCCAGGCAGAAGGAGTGATGGGAGTTCTTCCAATCTTCTGGATGGACTACTTCGCCAATGGTCGTACCCAACCTGCATACGCTAACCGCCATCCTACTGCCATTCAGGGATGTTACCCGACAAAAGGCGAAAAGGAGGGATACGACTGGGTGGTCATTACAATCCACAATGATGAGGAATGGAATAACTTCTGCCAGGCATTGGAATATCCGCACTGGTCAAAAAAGCAAAAGTTTGTGGATTGTGTCAGTCGACACAATAACCAGGATGAACTTGATGAGCATATTTCCAGCTGGAGTCGACAGCACAACAACTATGCTATCATGCATCTTCTCCAAAAACATGGCGTACCAGCCGGTCCAGTATTAACTGAAGAGATGGTTTTCAGGGATGAACATCTTCTTGAACATGATTTTTTTATAGAAGAAACCCAAAAATGGTGTGGTACTCATAAGTATTCAGGATACACCGGTCAGTTTAAAAAAACTCCCCGTCGCAACCGGGCGGATATGCCAGCGACCGGTATCGGGGAATATAATGAATATGTTTTCAAAGGTCTTCTTGGATTGTCGAATGAGGACTATCTAGCGCTGGAAAAAGAACACTATATCGGCACGGAAATGCTGCCGGATGCCAAATCAAGCATTTGAGTTCTTAAATTAACCGGTACTCCACTATTTGGGATATTGATTCCAACCAAAGAGCCAGATTAACCTGGCTCTTTGGTTATTTTCCGGGACACTGACAGCGTACTTCTCGTGAAATACCACTGTTACCATAGGACTTATCGAAGTGTTTGCTGAATTCCATCGCTAATTGCAGGGCCCTGCGCTCATAAGCCTTTTTATCTGTCCAGGAACCATTGGGGTTCAGAAAAGCGGCAGGAATTCCGGGACAATTTTTCGGGATCTGCAGGTGAAACAGAGTGTCAACTGTTACGGGAATGTGTTCCAGATCTCCATTCAGAGCGGCATAAAGGAGGTGTTTGGTTAAATTGATATCCATTCTTTTGCCGATACCATACGGACCGCCAGCCCAACCTGTGTTTAACAGGAAAATCGATGTTGGATGTTGATCCAGCTTGTCTCCCAACAACCTGGCATAGTAATGCGGGAGCAAGGGCATGAAGGGTTCACCAAAAAATCGTGAAAAAATACTAACAGGGTCGATAATTCCGGTTTCTGTACCGGCCAGTTTGCTCGTGTACCCCATGAGGAACCAGAGCATCGCCTGGTATTTATCAAGTTTGGAGATCGGTGGCAATACACTGTTGGCATCTGCTGTCAGAAAAATTATTGTCTTGGGATGATGACCCCGTGATGACTCCTTGATATTGCGAAGAAAGGAAAGCGGAAAGCTGGCCCGACTGTTGGGAGTTAATCGATCATCAGAAAGATCGAAGGTACCATCGGGAAAGATCATTGCGTTTTCAACAATAGCCCCATGTTTAAGACAGTGATCCTTATGAAAAACTGCTCTGAAGATTTCCGGCTCCTTGGACGGATTTAAGTTAATTAATTTGGCATAACAACCGTTTTCAAAATTGGCTATGCCCGTTTCACTCCATCCGTGCTCATCATCCCCAAGCAATGACCGTTTTGGATCTGCTGACAGGGAGGTTTTTCCGGTGCCGGACAACCCCAAAAACAGAGCAGTCTCTCCTTTCTCATTTTCACTGGCCGAACAATGGAAGGGTAAAACATTGATAAAAGGAAGGTAATAATTCATTACGGTGAACATCAGTTTTTTTACACTTCCACCATACGCAGATCCGTATACAAGGCCCAAACGGTTTTCAAAATCCATTGCAATTGCCATATCAGATGTTTTTCCACTGGGCAATAGTCGTAATCGACCCTGGTATTTTGATGACTCAATTTTATGATGGGGCAATACCAACAGTAAAAACTGTTTTCCTGCCAGCGCATTTTGCCCAAAATCTGTGGAGACAGGACGGAACATGTTCAATGTAAAAAGTGATGTCAACGCGGAATCTGACACGATTCTGACCGACAAGGCGTAAGTGGGATCTGCTCCGATAGCCCTATCCGTTATGAATAGTTTTTCCTGCCTGCTTAGACAATTCAATGCATCATTCCATAATCGCTGAAAAGTCTCCTTTTCAAGTGCATGATTATTGGGAGAAGACCAATCTACATTTTTTTCAGTCGCAGAATCCCGTACAATGTAGGTATCACGAGGAGACCTGCCGGAAGACTCGGTAGGGGTAGTAGTGTATAGATAACCTTGCTTTCCGAGAATGGCCTCCCGACGTCGAATGACTTGCCGAATAATGAATTCTCTATCAGGATTAATGATACTTCGTGGATGTTTATTAATGGTTCGGCAAGCATCTTCTCGTTCGGGTACTTTTTTTTCACCCTGCTTCCAATGGAGGGTAGTTGAGCTTTCTTGCTCGATCACTATGGATTCTCCAGTCATGATAGCTCCTTTTTAAACAATCAAGAGATCAACTCCGAATCAAAACATCTCTCAGACTGTACATGATGGTTTTAGCGATATTTTCAACGGTCATCCGACTATTGTTAAAAATCATATTGAATTCATTGTTGCTGAATGAGCTATTGTAAATGTCTTGCATAGTACTGTTCCGATTGGAATCACTCTCCTGGACTATCTTTTCTGCCTCGTTTATTGTAACCCCGGCAAGACTGGCGTAGGTTTTAACCCTGAATTCCAGGGGAGCTATCAATCTATAATGATAGCAGTTCTTCAGCCCCTGAGTAACGGCAAAAGCACCATGGCCAACAAAAATTGCATTCCCCTGTTTAGCGATGGAAAAGATAGTTTTGGTCATTAACTCATATGCTTCTTCTTCACCTTTCCATCCGGGCATCAGAGAGGAAATGACATAATCAAGATATCTGGACCTTTCTCCAAGATTTTCCAGCAAGTGTCTTGAGATCTGGTTATCTTCCGAAATCTTATTGATCAATGCTTTATCAAATACAGTCCAGCCGGTAACGGTTCGCATTTCCAATTCCGTTTTCAGTTCAGCTGCCAAAGGATAACCCTGGCATCCAAACTCCCGTGAAATGGTAATACTGATCTGGTTTTCTTCTGATTCATAATGTCTGGCGTTTCTTTCCTGAATTTCCAACCAGGCGGAAAGCCTCTTTTCGACCTTTGGAATAATATAATTTTTCGACATAACATGCTCCATTATGATTTGTCAGACTATCACAAGTAAACAATAGACTACCCGTTAGCCAAACATATAATTCTTCCTTGTACTTACTTTTCCTCTTGCGAATTAACACTTCTCATCGAGTATGTTAACCATTTAAAAGAATTATGATGGAACTAATCCCGAGAAATATAGTTAAAACGTGTGGGATTGTTTATTAAACATCAGCAACTAACATACCTTTTGACTGCAACACCGCAAATTTAGTGTAAGCGACTATTATAATAGTCTATAACTGCCTTATTGAGAGAACAACCCTATCCTGTGTTTTAGGGGAGTGATGTCGGGATTTTTTACAGATTGCAAATTGTAAGCAGACATGAACCAGGTGCAGGTTTTCAGTTCATTTAGAACAATTCTCAGGATAGGAGTACCGGAGAACCTGCACAATATCCTTCTTTAATCAGGCTGATTATAGAAGGATACAAAAAAGTTGTTTTTCCCCAGGTTCTGCAAGGCGCTTATAAGTGTTATCACAAAACTCAGCGGCGAAAAATCTCCTGTTTTTGTTTCCTGATCTGATGTCAGAGGAGTTAGAAAACTCCCCATCGATTAGAGATTGATCTTCTTCCATCGAATCAGATTATCGATAAGGATACCGATGAGAAATGCAATTCCCATATTGGTTAAGCCAAAACCGACTCCGGCTGTCAATAGAGTGACAAAAAGGCTTTTTTTATCGTTTAAATCACGAATCAACATGGCCAATTCCAGGCCGGCAAACAATAATAATGTGCCTAACACACCGTTGGGGATTGACATCAAAACTGCTAGCCCTAAAGTGGAGAACAAAAGAGCTATGGTTACAAATATCAATCCTATCATTAGATTTGAACCTCCGGTTCTGGCACCAAATCGATGGTGAGCTGCCAAACCACCTGCTCCATGACACATAGGCATGGCAGAAAGAATTCCGGAAGCGATATTAGCTAAGCCCATACTGATTGCAAGGGAACGGTAAGACATTCTTGCGGTAACACTGTTTTTCCCAAACAAGGTTACACAGGTATCGGAGGTACCAATAACGGCATTCCCGATAGTTAAGGGAATCTGGGGGATGACCAGCAGGAGGGTTGCGTTTAGGAAATCAGTGAGAGACAATTTGATGAAATCGATCTTCATTGGTCCCAAAGCAAATTCAACTTCTCTGAGCGACCCACAAAGGATTCCTGCTATAATACCAAGAAATACAACAACAAGGGCAGCCGGAAATCTTTTGTTTGTAATCAACAACAAGGTGATAAGGCCGGCAGCGATCCCAATGACCGGATTCAAGGAAACACCGTTTGAAGCGAAAACAGAACCGGCTTGTTCCAACAGGACTTCCTTTTTTAGGATAAAATCCAAGCCTTTCTTAATAAGAATCAATCCCAATCCAAGCTGGATTCCTCTGATCACAGGTTTTGTAAAGAGAGTTGCCAGTTTGTCGATTAAACCCGTTATCACCAATAGTAAAAGAACAAACCCGAACACAATCCCCGAAGCTGCGATGACACTCGGCGTAATCGTCAATGGAGAGGCAATGGCCACCGCTGCAACCACCTTTAAAGGCTGAACGGGAACCGGAAGTCGATAATAGAGCCCGGTGCCAATATAGAAAAGTCCGACCATTAAAAAAACAGCTGTAATGCTCAACCCATTAAAAATAATTAGCGCAACTGACAGAGGTATTAATGTTCCAAAATCTCCAAGAGATCCTGCAAACTCAAGCCTGTTAAATTTCAAACCCTTTAAAAGCATGTTCATCTCCCTTGATTCACCTTCACATGATTGCCAGCATCGAATGGAAAAAAAGAATCACCAGAATAAATCCCATCAACACCATTACTGATGGGTAGTACCATTTAAATCGACTGACAAAAGCTACACCGGTGCAAACCAAGCACTATTTCCAAGATACTTCCAGTTTTGGGAAAGGGCATTCAGGAGTCAGAGTTGTTACATCGGATGCTTGGGCAAAGATGCCAAATGATTGTCAAAAACTATTTCAACCCAGTTTTTAATTCATCTAAAAAAAAATTCCTTCTTTTCTTTCATTTGTTGGTGAATATAATAGGCGTTCTCGATTTTCTTTATTAGTTCTTCGATACTTATCGGTTTCATAATATAATCAAAAGCTCCCAGGTTCAATCCTTCGATAGCCGCTTCAGAAGTAGCATGACCTGTGAGTATGATAACTTGTATGAACGGATAGAACTGTTTTACTGTTTTTAAGGCTTCAAGTCCATCCATCCCAGGCATCTTGCCATCTAAAATCATGACTTCCACCGGATGTCGTTTTAGAAGACCAATAGCTTCAATCGCACTGGTGGCTTGAATGACCTTAAAACCGTTTTTCTCCAACAGTTTTGCAGTAGTGAACAGAAGTAGTTCTTCATCGTCCACGATCATTACTTTAATTCGAGCCAAGGTTTTTCTCCTTTGGAAAGAGACTGTTATGTGATTAGATTTCCGGCAATTCTGCTAAACCTAATTAACTTTATCATTTGGGAGTAACACATTGAAGGTCGTTCCTTCATTCGGATTGCTGGTCACTTCCATTCGTCCCCCCATTTTCTGGATGATGCCAAAACAAACCGATAGTCCCAGACCTGTTCCCTTACCCACCGGTTTGGTTGTGAAAAACGGAGTAAATACTTTATCGATGTTTTCCTGTGTGATCCCAATACCGTTATCGGTGACAACAAAGCTTATGTTTCCCTTTCCATCCGGACGAATAAAAAACTCTATTTTACCGCCGGTAGCGCTATGTTTTTCGATAACCGCATCGATGGCATTGTTCAACAGGTTTAAAATTACCTGCTGAAGCTGGGAGGGATCTCCCTTGATTGTTTGAATTCCCCTGGACAATTGATAATAAAATTCAATGCCATGAACAGCGGCTTTTTTTTCGATCATGACTGTTATTTGGGGAATAAACTCCTTTAAACTAATTGTTTTAATCTCTGCTTCACTCTTTCGTCCAAATTTGAGGATTGCTTGCGTAATCCGCGCACAGCGGTCAATCTGAATCCCTATCTGATTCAAGGAATCTTCCAGCTCAGCAACCACCTCGGAATTATTCACCTGGCCTTCTTCATATAATTCGGACAGGTTCATTCGGATCAAAGTTTGCTCATTTTTAATAATCTGCAGCGGGTTATTGATCTCGTGAGCAAAGCCGGTGGCCATCTCGCCTAATTCTGCTAATCCACCAGCTCGGATCAACTGGTACTGTAGCTGATCCTTTTCCGCATTAACTTCTCCCATGCGTCGAATGATGCTTGTAGAGAGAAAAAAAGAAACAACGATAATAATCAGAATTCCAACAATGGAAAGAAGTATTATAATATAACTGGCTGAGTGAAGGGATTGAAAAGCATCCTGTTTGTCCTGACGAACCACCAGCATCCATGATCTGTTATTCAGCCAGGTGGTGGCAGTTAAAAACTCCTCTTTGTTTATACCCGATTGCATGAACACCTTTATCCCCTCATGATACTTAGGCATTCCTCCGTTCATTTCATCTACTTCCATAAGTGCTCCTCCGGATCGGCGTTGGGTCTGGAGCATTCCCTTTGCATTTACTATATAAGCTTCTCCGGTTTTTCCGATACTGATGTGTTCAACCAGTGTATTGAATAAATAGGTATCAATGGTAGCCCGAATCACCCACCTTTTTTCGCTGTTCATGACCACTGCAATTACGAAATGGGGTACCTTTCTGAAACCTAAAAATACATCACTGATATAGTAACCTTGTTCAATTACTTCCCTGAACCAGCCTTCTTTTTTGTATTGTCGTCCCGTTAAATCGTAAGGTCCCTGATAAGCTACGTGGAGACCATTGTTATCAAAGATTCCCAAGTCAATAAAGGCCGGAGACTTTTTCTGAAGTTGTTTTAATATTTGTGCCAGAATCTGGTTATTAGTAAGTTCATCATATGTATACGTATCCTGCAGAAACGTTAGATCCCCTTTTCTCTCTTCCAGGAAAGATTCGATCATTTGTCGATGATCTTTTATAACCCGTTCCATGATGGACTCAGTGCTGCTTTCCAAAGAGTTGGCAAAATATATATACCCAATGGCAAGAGCTCCAACGTAAATCATTACCGGTGCTAAAACCATGCTCAATATGATGTATTTATGAAGTCTTTTATATCCGTTGTTCTTCATTCTTTAACCTGTTTTAGTTAATAGTTTCACCTGGGATCTTGTCATAACTAAACTCACAAAGAGTCTGGATTTGAAGTGCTTTTATTTCTCACATTATCTAATCTGTCGGTTTTCTTTACAGACTGTAAAACTTTACCACTTTTATGGATGCAAATTTGATTCACTGATAACACGTCAAAACAAAGAGTTTATGAGTCCACCCTTTATCGTGGATGGCAAGTATGGCTTATCAACATTGAGTAATCTTTTTAAGTGCCATGGTATACCGCAAGTATGGTGCCACAACCCGGGTGCGAGGAGCAGTGATATAATCAGCTGATTTAATAAATTTTAAAACTGTTCCTTACCTGAATAAGAAAATGAAGATCAAAAAGGTGAAAAAAATATTTTTACACTCCATAAAAAAAACTGGTTGTTGGAGAAATCTAATAAACGCAGAAGCATTAATACCTGGATACCTGTTACCAGATTTTCTGGCATGAAATCTGCTGCCAAAGCCCGTTATGAACACATCAATTAATTCTGGCCTTTTTGTCAAAAGGTGATTGGCAGACCGACTAACAACCCTTTTTGCAGGGAGCTGAGCAATGAATAGAAATATATTACTGGTGGATGACGAGGAGCGGTTTCTTGCGACCACAAAAACATTATTGGAGAAACGGGGCTATCAGGTCGAAACAGCTCTGAATGGAATGGATGCTTTGGAAAAAATAGGGAAATTAAGCATCCATCTGGTAATATTAGATGTAAAGATGCCTATTATGGACGGTCTAACCACCTTAAAAAAGATTAAGCACGATTTTCCCTTGATTGAAGTTATCATGCTAACCGGACATGCCACTATCGAAAACGCTGTTGAAGGGGTGCGTTTAGGAGCTGCAGACTATTTAACCAAACCGGTGGATGTGGATGATATTGCAGAAAAAATTGAGACCTGTTTAGACAAAAGGCAGAGTATCGATGCGCAGTCTGTCAGACGAACAGATAGATTTAAAAAAATAAGGTTACAGCTTTTTTTGAGCATCTCCGGCATACTGCTACTATTCTATGCGTTATTTTTTCAGGTCGGTTATTCCTGGCTGAGTGAAACGTGTCAGGTACTCATGACCAGCCGGTCTTTGACACCAATATATAGTTATGTGTGTCGACACAATCAAAAGCTGGTGGTACTGTTGGCGGCTGTTATGTTTTTGATCCCGATTGGTACCTGGGCTGTTGTAGGTCTTCTGGTAAACCGGATCCAAACCATAACCCAAAAACGTGATGAGTTGCAGTTCCAACTCTTTCATGCATCAAAGCTGGCTTCCATAGGCGAATTGGCAGCAGGGGTTGCTCATGAAATAAACAATCCCCTGGCCATTATCGTTGCAAGGTGTGGAATAATTGAGGATTTCCTTAATCCAAGTTTTAACAAGACACCGGAGCCCGAAAAGATACTGGATGAGATTAAAACAATTAGCCAGGCAGCATTCAGAGCTCAGCGCATTACCAGGCAACTCATCGATTTTGGTCAAAAGAAAAAACCGGATTTGGTACCTTATAACGTTAATCAGATTCTCGACGAAATTATAGATGAATTGAAAGCTCATGATTTCAAGCAAGGCAATATAGAGATTATTCGAGACTATGCCGCCAATATCCCAACAATTCCACTGGATCTCAATCAGATCAAGCAAGTTTTCCTAAACCTTCTTAACAACGCAAATGAAGCCATTTCCGAATCAGGAACCATCACCATCTCGACCAGGGAAAAAAACGACTACCTAAATATCGCGATCGAGGATACCGGTTCCGGAATGACTCCCGGCCAGATGAAAAGGATCTTCAAACCCTTTTACACAACTAAAAAAGTTGGAACGGCAACCGGGTTGAGTTTGAGTGTTTCTTTGAGCATTGTTGAATCTTTGGGGGGAACAATTGATGTTCAGTCCATGGAGGGTGTTGGCAGTACATTTACCGTATCTTTGCCGCTTTAAACCTTTTATATCGGATCATTGATATTGGGTTAAAACCTTTAACAATAAACACATGGGAGGATCTGCGAGAATCTTAATCTACTTACGACCGCCTATTTGATCTTCATTTAGCTGGAAAATCATCCTTCCTGCCTTTCATGCCCGCCCGGATTCATCGCCTGATGAGTACAAAGTCGGTTGAAACCTTTTTAATCTGGCTGGATTGAGAGGCTTACCCTCATAAAATGCATAATTCTAGTTCTATCGTGGGATTATTCCAGGTAAGAGGCCGCCACCTGATTCAGGGGACAGCCTCCGGTAATCTCTAAATGATTGACAATGTAATGTGATCAGGGAACAACCACAAGTTCATATCCTGTCGGGGTCAGTTTGGCCGGCGTCTTCATATTGTTAATATTGCCAGGCATACCAACCAATGGATACCACAGAGCCATTATCAATGACAGCATAATGATACCCAGAAATGATCTGAACAACAGCACTTTGAATGCTTCCCATTGGGTGAAATAACCGAAGCCATAGGCAATCAGCGTCGGAGGACATCCAATGACCAGCAGAACGAAGGTAGTGGCCAAAGGTACTGACATCGCAATCGGTACTACGGGTGTGCCTGCCATGTTCGCCATTGGAACTATGACAGGAACTAAAAGGGCCGTAGCTGCCGCATTAGCCATAAAGCTGGTAATGACTGCGCTAAGCCAGGAAGCACCAGCGGCAACCACGGGCCAGGGCGAGTTGACAAAAATCGGGAAAATCTGAGTTGCAATCCATTTACCTGCGCCCGTATCCAACATGGCAACTCCCAGGGAAAAACCAGCCCCAAACACCATGATCGGGTTCCAGGGATATTCATCCAAACATCGTTTCCAATCGACGACCCTGAATATCATACAAACAACAATGAAAAGACCGCCAATGGCCGAAACATGGATTTTAGTCAGGTCGGTCATGAACCAGAGTATAAACGTTACCCCCAATACCAGCGAAAGAATCTTTTCGTTGCGGGTCATCGAAGGCATTTTCTCGATTGCCAGTTCCGCGGGCAGCTGTTTGATCTTTGGCGGATAGATGATCCAGACAGCCAACCAGGTTGATAATCCCAGGAGCATCGAAGGTACGAATTGATACAGGGCATATTCCATGAACCCGATATGGTAGCCGGTGATCTGACCGAGCAGTTCTGCCGATGCCGGAGACCGACCGCTGCCAAGAAAAGTCGCACCACCTCCACAGGCCGACCCAAGTGGAATTACAAACATAAAGTGTTTGGTGAAGCTGTTGGAGTTATCCGCCTTCAGACCCATTTTCAGGAACATGGGCATGATGGCATAAATGAGAATAATAGTAATGGTTGCATCATGCGTCCATGCAGCCATAAATGTAGCTCCCATACAAAGTGTGAAACTGAGTCGCATTACATTGGTGCCGCCTAATTTTAGTATAAAGCCCATAATTCGATTTGGCAGCGAGGTCTGACCCAGCATTACTCCGAGCATGATGATGAAAAAAACAAATATGACAGTCCGGTTGGCAAAGGGCTCCCATGCCGCCTTGGATGACTGAATATTGAACAGAATCAAGCCGCATCCAGCGAGAATCGAAGTAACCCCAATCGGGATGGCCTCGGATGTCCATAGCAGAACAATTACTGCCAGCAGGGCAAGAAAGGCATGGCCGCGAGTACCCAGATCCACGGGAGTAGGCAACACCCAGATCAACAATCCTACAACAATTGAGATGGCAACCCACATAAGCGCACGTTTCTGGCTCTTCTCAGCAGCGCTCTTTTCCTCAGTTTTAGCGACGTTAACAACTGAACTCATTTTGAACCTCCTTTAATTCGGTCAAAGTATTATAGGATTTATTGCTGGCTGATTTTAACCATTTCAAAAAACAGGTCTTGTTCACGGATAATACCGATCACCTTGTTATCTGCAGTGACAATGACACGCCGTTTTTTCTTCTTGAAAATCATATCGGCTACCTGCATCAGATTGGCGTTCCCATCGATCATGGGTGGCGGCTCGGACATGAGTTCCCCGACTTTTTTATCGGCCAGGGCTTTCATCTGGATGGAAAAAAGACCATCCCATCCACCCCAGAACATCGGAGAAAAGCGGATACTTTCGAGATAGTCGGATCGTGAGGCAGAAATATAGGTCGGGAGTACTCCCTTGATCAGATCCATGATACTCAATATCCCTACCAAATCTTGTCTGGTATCTAAAACCAGCAAGGAGCGATGGCCGGTTTCCATGATCAGATTGCTGGAAATCAGGGATCTAAAGGAAGACATCAACTTGTCGAGTGCTTCCCGCACCGTTGCATCCACTGATATGGTGGAGTAATCGGCAATGCTGATCATGATATCCCGTGCCTTTTTTTCGCTTTGGCTTGCTCCGCTGGTTTTAAGAGCGTGTGCCTCCTTGATTTTTATGGCCAGAATATCAATATCACAGGGTTTGGTTAGGTAATCGAATGCGGCATGATCAAGTGAATTCTGGGCTGAATCCGGACTGCCATGACCGGTTAGCATGATCACCTGGGTTTGGGGGGCGATTTTCTTGATCTCCGCCAGGGCTGCATGGCCATCCATGCCCTTCATTTTGACATCCAGAATTACCACATCCTGAGGTTGCTTTTTAATCAGGCTGATGGCTTCTTCGCCGCTGGCTGCGATTGTGGTCTCAAATCCTCTTCTGTTCAACAATTTGGATGTGGTGTCACGAAACTTGGCTTCGTCGTCCACCATCATCACTTTGATCTTTTCGGTCATTTTTGTTTTCTCCTTTGGTAGAAGGGGGTTATCCCGTTTTATACAACACTGAATGGAATACCTTGCTAAGATCGTAAATTGAATTTGTCGTTTTCTGCTTTTATTCCATATTCCGTTCTCCTTAAAATTTGTATTATTTCTTTTAAATGACTGGGTTGTTCAGCTTCATAAATTTGATAAGATATGAAAGCCAAAGCACACATGAATTGTTGCTTTGTCCTGCCATTCATAAAGTCAAACCGGAAGACAATGTATAACTTTCAGATCCAATTCCAGTATCCCAAGAATACCCAAATCCAGAGAACTGCCAGGCTCAGGATAAAAACCATAAATCCATGGATGAAAAAATCCCTCAGGGTTATTAACTGTTCCCCTGTTTCCGGATCTTTGGCCAAACTGTAAACAATCGCATTATTGGGTGTCCCAATAATCAACATATGGGCGAATGAAGAGGAAAATGCCGTTGCCAATCCTACCAGTATAGGAGAAGTCCCTGAAAGAGTGGCCATAGGGATGGTTATAGGACCCACGGCTGCAACAGTAGCCCCGTCACTCATAAAGTTGGTAAGAATTCCGGTTGCAAAGCTGGTAGAAACTAAAAGACCGGTTCCACTTTTAAAGATATCAGGCAGGACAGATATAAAACTGTTGGCTAACCACAATGCTCCACCTGATGCGGCAAGACCATATCCCATGGCGCTGGCCGCTGCATATAAAGCAACAATATCCCAATGAATGCTATTGATATCCTTCCAGCGAAGAACGCCAAGTATATTCAAAAGTACCAGACATAAGATGATGGGGCCTCCCATTCCAAACCTGCTCGACAGGGTGGTCCATAATACTATTACGAGCAGCAGCACGGCGGCAGCCTTATATTCATCAGGCGTCATTTTTCCGATCTTTTCCGCTTCCTTTTTAACTTCTTCGGCAATATTGAGAGATTGAACCTTGATTGATTTTTTAAATACCACCAGAAAATAGATGGCAATTACAATAGCCATAACCGGAACAAAAGGAAGTCCCATTTTCACCCATTCACCAAAAGAAAAACTGATGCCGTAATCGGAAAAAATGCCAAGCATGACCGCATTACGTCCACCGGCTGCAGGCGAACCCGGACCGCCAACATTTGCACAAAAAGTCAGCATCAACAGGAGCATTACAGCCAGACTTTTGTCTTTTTTGATGCCGGCACTTTTGATAGCTCCCATATATACCAGCATCAATATTGGGGCAATAAAGGCCACCAAAGCATGCTCCGAAAGAAAAGAAGCGGTTATTGCCAACAATGGTGCAAAAAAGAGTGCGAACTTACGGATGGAGGTACTTGTGCCCAACAGCAGCAACCCAATTCGGCGATCAAGCCCGGTTTTTCCAATGGCGACAGCCATTGCCAGTACACCGAAAATAAAAACAACGGAATCCTTTGCATACGCTTTGGCCACTTGATCCGGCGGTAAAACGCCGAAAAAATACATGAGCGCCCCAACCAATAAAGCTGTCACGCCAATGGGAATGGCACCTGTTGCCCAAAAAAGGGCTGCGATCACGAGAACACCTATCATAACTTTTGCCCTGAAAGCCACCTTTTCAATATTAGACGCTCGATTTACAATCTCTTCGCTTTCGGTTTTGGACGTTTTTATTAGTTGGGCTTTGGTTCCGTAGTAGTCGACAATGGTTTCACCAATCTTCATCTTGCGATAATCGGAGTAACCCGCAACGCTTTCCCCCATTTTCCCTGTTTTCTGGCTGGTTAAAAAAGCTTCAAGCTGCCGGGGAACAGGCATAAATGCTATAAGAACAAACAGAAGAATTCCAAGCAGGATAATACCGGGACGAGCATTTGGCACGCCGATCATCCATTCCTTAATACTGTTTCTTTTGATTTCAGGAATCTCATGCCTGGCTAATGCACGTTTCCTTTCGTCAGCGGCCTCATTGATAACAGAGATCATGGTTTCGAGATCGCATGGCTTTTCAACATAAGCAAAGACATCATGTTTGCCTGTGAGCCTTGCCGACTCTATACTGCCATGCCCCGTATGCATAATTACCTGAACCTCGGGACGGATTTTTTTCAACTCCTGCAGGGTCTGTATTCCATCCATTCCCGGCATTTTCTGATCAAGAATAACAACTTCAGGATTAAAGTGGCGGACAATTTTTATGGCATCCTCCCCATTATCCACATCCTTGATAGAAAATCCCCGATGAATGAGTTGCTGTGCCAGAGCCTGACGAAATCGATCCTCATCATCAATCAACACTATCTTTGGCTTATATTCCGAGGCTAAAATTTTTTCCATATCTGAACTCCCTATTATTTAGCGTGATCCATCTAAAAAAGCTCCCTTGTTTGTCCAAAGGGATCAATGATGTAGTGTAATTTTGTTTTCTTCAATATTTTTGACCTGATTTGAATCAGGTTGCTGCGATCGATGTTGTAAACTCTGATATAGACGTTTCTGTGACCGATTGAAGCTCGTTCATACGATGCAAGAATGCTGGCGATACGACCATCGTGCAAACGAATAATATCAGTAATCTCTTTGATGGACCCCGGGCGGTCTTCTACCTGAAAACCGATGTCGATTCCCTTTTTATCCATGCTGGTCAAAGAGGTTAAAGCATTAAAAATATCAGTTTTTGTAATAATACCGACCATCTCCCCCTTTTCATCAACAACAGGAACTCCCAAGATTCTGTGTTTCAGAAAGATATTGATCGTTTCACTAATGGTGTTAAGCAATGAGACAGTCTTCACATTTTTTGTCATAACCTCACTCACCAAGAGGGAGGAGGTTGATTTGAGAAACCTGTTAATTGAAAAGGTATTGGAAGCCGAGATTATAGCTCTCTTAATGTCTCCACCGGTCACAATGCCTGTTAGGCTGCCCTGGTGCAACACGGGTAATGAATGAATGTTATAAGCCAGCAGCATTTTCTCAGCGGTTTTAACCGATTCATCCGTTTCTGTTGTTATAACGTTTTTGCTCATCCATTCTTTCACCAGCATGAATACCTCAAATTTATTTTGGAAAATGTTTTCATGATTTTTTTAAGCCCTGTTTGCATTTTCTGGAATTCGAATCGGCAACGACACCATAAAAGAGCTCCCTTCACCCTCCATACTCTGGACATCAATGGTTCCGCCCATGGATTCAATGATATTCAAAGATATTCCGAGACCCAGACCGGTACCCTTTCCCACCTCCTTTGTTGTATAAAAAGGATTAAATATCTGCTTAAGCTGATCGATGGACATCCCTTTTCCGGTATCAGTGATGATAATTTTAACCGTTTCATCCTCAAATTTTGTAGTGATGGTGATGGTACCAGGTCCTTCAATAGCATCACCGGCATTATTAACCAGATTCAGAAATACCTGACTGATTTGATCCGGGTCGATCAGAATTTTAGGAATATCAAGGTCATATTTTCGCACAAAATTAATATCAACCACCTTGAATTCACGTTCAATCAGTCCGTTAATCACATCATTCAGAATGTGATTGATATCGCTGTAAATCAGACGAGGTTCATTCTTTCTTCCGAATTCCAGCAGTTTGCTGGTGATCCCCTTAGCCCTCAGAACAGCTGAGTTGAGCACATCAAGTTCCGCGCGGATATCATCGGCAGTCCATTCAAGCTTAAATTCGGGATTAAAAAAATCCCTGATAACCCCACTGGTTGCCAGGATGATGGCAAGGGGATTATTAATCTCATGGGCAATCCCCGCCGACATTTCGCCTATCGATGCCAGCTTGGTGGCATGTACAAGCTGCAGCCGCATCTCATCTTTCTTTTCCGAGGCGTCCTGGGCATAACTGATAAGCCTGTTTGTTGTTATAAAGATCACTCCCGCAAAAACGATCAGAACAATGACCAGTACAAACGTTATAATCCTCCTGGTAGTATGCATCTTCGCGTAAGCTATACCCAGGGGTTGTCTGACCAGCAAAACCCAATTTGCTTCTTCCAACCAGGAATGAGCGATCAGTATGGAGTCCCCATTATTCTTGACCTCTTTAACATCCGAAGGTTCTGCTATATCAGGTGTATACATGCTTTTTTGAAATGGTTTTCCAATATTTGGCCCCACAACCTGATAGATCCCCTGGGCATTAATAAGCACCGATTCGACTCCCTGTGCTCGGTTAATGGTCTGTAGAAACCGGTAAAACTGGTCAGGGTCAAGAGTTGACCGAATAACAAATGGCTGTTGATTGATCACCTGTTTGACAGCAATTGTAAAATGGGGATTGTTTCTAAACCCAAGATAAATATCAGTGATGTGATATTCTTTTTTCCCTTCCATTAAGGCTTTAAACCAGCTTTCGTTGCTGTAATCCTTGTCTTGAAGACTGGAATAGGGGCCTGCGTAACCAAATTGTATTCCTTTTACGTTTAGGAATCCGAGATCAACAAAGGTATTGTTGGCCTGTTTCAAGTTCATTAACAGGTACTTCATTTCCGAGTTGTCAAGGGTTGGCTTGAAATCCGGATTGTGGAACAGACTGAAGAGGTTAATCACTCTCTCCTGCAGGAAAAGATCAACTGTGTTTCTCTGGCTTTCGGACAACGACACCAGATGAAGTTTTCCGGTTTCATTGAGGACGTTATTGAACTGATAATTAAAAAATATTGTCAGTGCGCCATAGGGAAATGTAAAAGCGATTAAGAGGGCGATAGAAAGCTTATATCGAAGCCGTTTAAAAAACTGGTCGATGCTTTCCTTGTTTTCATACTTATCAATATACTGCACAGGGTGCGAGTTTTTTGAGCCTATCTGATCGTTCATACTCCCGTTTATCCTGTTAAATACGTTCACTTTTTATAACCTTGCCCTTATATGCCAGATCGATTTTTTCAACGAGTTCATCAATATCAACCGGCTTAATAACATAATCGTTGATCCCGTTTTTAAGCCCATCAATGGCCAAATCAAGTTTGGCATGTCCCGTATGCATGATCACCTGTACCGATGGATCAATTTTCTTGATCTCCTGAAAAGTCTCTATGCCATCTTTTCCTGGCATTAGCACATCAAGGATAATCACATCAAAACTGCTTTTCTCAACTGCCTTAATTGCTTCATCCCCATTATAAACGGCAGTAACATCATAGTTCCTGACTACCAGTTGCTTGAATAATGAACTGATATAATCCTTTTCATCATCCACCAGTAACACCCTGATCTTCATTATTTCTCCCCATTCAATTATATTATTGGTTTATGCAGCTCAACGATTCTCTTTTGAAGATTGAAGTACTCCCCACCTGCCTCTGACGAATTTACAACTGTTTAATAAGCCCGACAATGGTCAGCAGAACAGGCAAAAAGTGCGATGCAATCCTGGCACTGTCACGATCTGTTTTTTATTTTTCTGCTATTGGCAAGAGGTTTTCTCACAAGAGCACCCGCGAAATTAGTCTTAATTGTGAGAGATAGACGGCAATTATGATGCCAAGGAGAAAACAAGGGGAAACTAACGTCAAAATTCTGAATTAATAGAATTTTATAATTGGACTGAAATTTTTATGTCAATTTGGAGTGATAAGGAGGTGTCAGTGTTTTTTACACTCTGTAAAGGAAGGTCGATATCCCGGTCCCGGTTTATTGTCGGTTATCAGGTTGAGTATCGGGGAGTCATAACAACTCCCCGGAATTGACAACAGGGTGCCCTGCCGTTCTTGTGATTGCAGATGGAAAACCTTAAATCAATCGGATTCATGATCGAAATAAAAAATGTCTCTGAAGAGACCGTCTCACAAAATGAATATTAGCTGACCATGGTAATGCCCTGGTCGTAAGCCGTCAGGTTCAGGATCACATTATTGGGTGTCATCGATTGGGAAATAACGGATTTAAACCCCTCACGGTTGAGAGGAAGCTGATCGGTTCCGGATAAAGCTCCCAGCAGCATGATGTTACCAAAAATGGGATTGTTCATCCGGGTCATGGCTTCTTCCATGGCATTGATAAACCATGACTCACCGGAGAGATCAGTCACCCTTCGTTTGATATCCTCCAAGGTCGGGTTGCTCTGCTCTACGGCTTGTATAAAGCTTTATATAAGGCAGATGATACTGTCATTTTGCCTCCTTTTGGGCTTTTTCCCCTGCCCGCTTTTTCTTGTTGCCAGCACCCAAGGTGAGGTGGTTAAGACTGGAGGACGGAAAATCGTCCAGTACCAGGTATCCTTCTTTCACAGCCTGATCGACCAGCTGCTCCCCTTTTTCTGTTCTGATAATCAGGGTGTTCCAGTCCGGCCTGCCCTCGAACGCCCCGACGGAAACATCAGCCCATTCAGCTGTCATGTCCGGACAGACAGAACAGCCATTGAGAATCAGGGAGCGAATCTCACTCAGTGGGATTTCAATGGTGGTTTCGTCAGTTTTGATGATAAACTTCTCAGCTGGCGGAGGGGGGACATCCATGCTGATAATGGTGTCAATGGCAACCTTTTCTGAGAGATAATTCAGAAACTTCCGCGTATCAAGAGACCAGGTGCAGAATAACCCAATGGCAAGTGAAACCGGGTCCTCAAAATCCTCCTTGGCCAGGGGATTGGTTCTCATCTGTGCCACACCTGTCAGCTGACAGGCAGTTCCAACGATACCCAGGTTACGGTGTCCATCCACGGAAGCCTGGTTTAGGCAGGAGACTGTCGGAGCAGCCATATATTTTGTTTGGGAACACAAAAAAACCTCTTCAGCGGTTGTCACCAGCCTCGGTTCAGGCACGATGCCATCGCTCCCGGTTAGTATCGCAGCTTCGATCAATCCGCTTTCCAGTGCCAGTTTCATCAGGGCAGAAACAGTACCGCCATTTTGAAATACGGCGGATCCCACCTTCTCACCAGCTTTTGATGCATTAATGCGGCGATAAATACCCAGTGCGTTGCCATTATGGGGTTGACCAAAATAGGTTTGAGCCAGCAGGCTAAAATCGGTTTCAGTCTTGGGGCAATGCGCAAAGCAGCGTCCCTGTTCAAGATCACAATCAAATATCTTGGCAATCTTTCCCTTATACACTTTGAAATACGGACACAGTGCCACACAGGCCCCACATACGGTACACAAGTCTTGGTTAAGAACCTGCTCCACCAGTTCCTTTGATCCTGCATTTTGCATTTAAATACCTCCTGAGATTTTCAATCCTTTAGCTGTTAGCAATTAGCGGTTTGCGGATAGCGATTAGCTTATTAGATAAAACAAATATCTGAGTTCACTCCGAAAAGTATTCAAATATTCAAAATGGTAACTAAACATTGAATATCTGATTTTTGCAATAAAATTTTCGAAGGCTGTCATCCCGGACTTGATCCGGGTTCCAGGCGGTTTGACCTAAATGCACATTATCCTGGATTCCGGCTCGAAGGCCGGAATGACAAGAAAAAATGACTTTTCGGAGCGGACTCATATCTGGTTTATTCAATCCGGTTTAATATGAAACGGTAATGTCTCGGGTCGGTAACCCATTCGCCTTGATACTTCAATGCCGGTACGGATCAATTGTGACGCGAGATCGGGATGCAGTTTTTCCAATAGGATATCGGGTGTTCCGGACAAACTAATGGCTCCAACAGCCTTTCCGCTAAGATCATATACGGGAACAGCAACACTACCCATTCCCGATAAAAATTCTCCCTTCTCTGTTGCATACCCGCATTCCTTTATTTCTTTAAGGCTTTGTATCAGCTGTTCCCGGTCCGTAATCGTCTCCTGAGTAAAACAAAACAGGGGGGTCTGCTGTAGATACTCATCCATTTCGGTTTCGGTGAGCGTGGAAAGTACGGCTTTGCCAATCCCGGTGCAATAAGCAGGTACCCGTGGACCAATCTGCTGGAATTGGGGAAATTCAACAGCAGGAAACAGATTCAGGGTGATGAGCATGGTGTTGTTATTCCAGATCGCTATCCTGGCATTTTGCTGGGTGTTCAAAGCAAGTCGTTGGACCAGCTCCGATGCGATCTGGTTGATTTTTAAATTTCCGGCCAAAAGAGCACCCAGTTCTACAACCTTCAACCCAATGGAATATTTGCGAGTCTCCGCATCCTGATTGAGCAAGCCTTCCTGATGAAGTGTCTGCACTAACCCGTGAACCGTTGGTTTTGGCAGCTGCATCATTCGGCTTATTTCTGCAATTCCAAGGGCTGGTTGCGAAAATGAAAACAGCGAAAGAATATCTATCGCTCGTTTTACTGATTGAATTGTCATGGTCAGATAAAAATGGCTGGTTACTGTTCGACATTATCGAATGATGTTCGGCAATGCTATCTTTTTTAATCAGATCAATATAATCTGTCAAGATATTCTTGGGGAGTGTGCGTAAACGAGCGGATGGTGCAGGCATACAATAGATGCCTGCGAGGAGAGTTCCGGCTGGAAGAGATCAACTGATTGGAAAATGTAATCGTTACAATGATGATGATTTCCAGTCTTGATAGGTTTCAAAGAGTAGTTTTGGGTAATCCGTGATGATACCGTCGACATTCAGGTTCATCATTTTAGTCATTTTATCCGCATCGTTGACCACCCAGGGTAGCACTTCCAGGTTGGCAGCGTGGGAGGCTTTTACAAAATCGGGTTTGATATACAGGTAATAGGGAGAGATGACGTTTGCCCCTGCCTTGATGGCTTTTTGCAGGATTTCATCGCTATTGGCCTTAAATCCGATCATAAGTCTGATTCCCTGGGGAATAGTGGGTTGAAACAAGGCAGACAGTTTGAGGTTGGGATTCAGCTTTCTGACCGCAGGCAGCATCTCCATGACAAAACACTGTACCGTGACGTATTCGGTGAGGTCAGCGTCTTCAATCGCTTTTACCATTAACCTTGCGGCCTCATCCACCTCCTGTTGGGAATGGTTTTCTGCGAATTTCAGCTCAATGTTATATAGAAATCTTGGTTTTATATTGTGCTGATTTTCAAAATTCTTTGCCAGTTTAAAAACTTCATTCAATGTGCTCAGTCGGGTTCCCGGAACTGTTTTCATATCGGGGAAATCCTCGTTTACCAGGCTTCCGCAGTCATAGGTCTTAAGCTCTTCAACGCTAAGGTTCTTAATAGGGATAGATTCTGCGGGATTTCCATTCGCATCCAGACAGAGTTTGCCGTTAAGATTGGTGTCATGGTAAACAATAAGCTGCTTATCCCTGGTCACAACGGTGTCCAGTTCAAGGGTTGTCATCTTTTGCTCCATGCAGTACAAAAAAGCGGGCAGTGTATTTTCGGGCCTGTCTCCTCTGGCGCCGCGATGTCCCTGCAGGTCAACTGCCCTGTTGCGGTCGACGGTTGATTCCTGTTGATCACAGGCAGTCAGGAGCAGGGAGATCGCAAACAGAAAAAAGGGAACTCTCTTCAAAAGAAAAAAACGGCTGGACGCAAAAGATTGAATTGTCATGCTAACTCTCCCATGTTTAGGTGTGATGTTACAGTTCAGTTTAATGACAGATGAATTAACAGTGCTTCGTCTATTTTTTTCATTTCCATATTTTCCAACGTACCAATATGTTTTATGATTCTCTTTTTATCAAGTGTACGGATCTGGTCGGCTTTTACTTTGGAATTTTTGGGAAGATTTCCGATTCCTTTTGCCAAAAAAACCTCGAAGGGATAGATTTTTTTCAAATTTGTGGAGATGATCGGCAGGACAGAGACAGTTCCTGACAATCGATTGTTAATATTGTTCGATACAACAATTACGGGTCTGGTTTTTGATATTTCATGACCAATGGTTGGATCAAGATTGGCCACATATATTCCATTTCTTTCAATATTCATCCCAGTTCTCCAGATCAACTCCTTCAAAATCATCCAATATTGAAAGGCTTTCATTCGATCTTGCCTTATATCCTTCTTCCAACAACAAGTGGATTTTCTCCTTTTTTTCCTGTTCGATTCTATACCTGATTGCTTCATTAATAAAGGCACTGCGTTTTCTGGGGCTTGTGAGTTTTTTCAACTCCATTGCCAGATCTTTTTCAATCGTAATATTCAGTCTTTCAGTTTCTGCTGTCATGGTATTCTCCAGCAACTTTTGTTAATATGTGGCTTAATAGTAGCATTACATCACGCAATATTCAATACATTATAACGCACACATTATGCATCTTATAGTGCTGAAGCAGATTTTCTAAAGGCTTTGCCCTCAGCAATCATGGCAAATGAAAAGAGCTTAAATCGAGAAAATCGTATTTTGCTTGAAATCACTTCAAACTCAAAGTATAGGCAATATCTCTCAGTTTCTTTTTTACAGCTTTATCGTAAGTAAACCTGAGCGAACTGAGGGTGATACGAATAATTTTTTCTTCCTTTTGGGTGGTTAAAATCAGGATGATCATCTGGTTGGCTTTGTCAGGTAACTGTACTTCTATCTCGCCCTCAATGGCCGGGGTTCCGTCCTTTAAGGAAGCTTGGATTTCGGAGATCACCCTGGTTTCCATGCCGAGGGTGTTGGAAATGAACCGGGACGCATCCTTGATTGATTCTTGCAAACCACCCGGAGAGGCATCAACAACCCTGACTATGATATTCGGGTACCCTGTCTCACTGATCGCCATGAAGTCAAAGCTCATCACCGGTGTCGGGTTTTGCACCACCCAATCACCGGGATAGGTTACTGAGAATCCCAGGTTTGGGTGAGTATAGATTTGAGGTCTTTTTTTTCCGGAGCCGACTCCCTGGGATTGCATCGTTGCTCTCAGACTTAAGGCATCATGGTTAATGGATCGTTTTCTCACATCCAAAAACTGTATGAACTCGGGATTGGTAATGATATACAGCCTGTCCTCCTTGATGGAATTGATCACCATCCGGGCAACGATATCGGGGTCCATGCCCTCTTTAATACGCCGAACGAAGTTTTCCATGGCCGGCTCCCATATTTTTGCTATTTCTTCGGGTACTTCATATAGCCCCTCCTTTGTTCCTGCCAGCTTTTGTGAATTTTCCACAATATCTGTTCTGATAAAACCGGGACAAAGAACAGAGACGCCCACCCTGGTTTGTTGAAATTGCTGTTGCTGGTGCAGGGCTTCACTTAAGGCAACAACTCCGAACTTGGTTACGCTGTAAAGGGCATTTTCACCGCTTGACAGCAATCCGGCAATGGAAGCTGTATTAACGATGTGGCACTCTTCGCCGCTTTCAATCATTCGTTTCAAAAAAAAGGAAATTCCATGAATAACCCCATAGAGGTTGACCCCGATTATCCAGTCCCAGTTTTCTAGATGAACTTCGGAGAGTAATCCTCCGGTACCGATACCGGCGTTGTTACAGAGTACATTGGCCTTACCGAATCGTTCATACGTTTCATTTGCCAGTTGGGACATCTGCTCCCGATTACTGACATCCATCACCTTACTCATTACTTCAACCCCGATCTTCTCTATTTCGCGGTGAACTTTCATCAGGGATTCCTGATTGACATCCACAATTACAATCTTCATCTCTTCATGTGCAAACGCGAGCGCCAGCGACCGTCCGATTCCACTACCCGCTCCGGTTACAATCGCGACTTTACCTTTAAAATCTTTGATCATCATGTCTCCTTGATAGTTTAGGGTCTGTGAAGTTTAGTCGAATAAGTCTCGCACTTCACAACCCGGCATTTCTCACATTCTTTTGATATATTCCGGGTTGAAAAAAGCACTCGTTTGAAGAGAATCAGGTTGAGAAGTGAAGTCTGGATAAAGAATTAATGATTCTCTCACCAATTAACCTTATGAATTTATGCTACAATCGGCCTATCACAGTCAAAGCTATTTGTCGAGAGATTCTGATAAAAGTTTGACGGGGTTTAAAGTGCGTGATTCCTCCAACTCAAAGAGTTGATCGCAAAACGGCAAGGGAACCCGTATAATCAATAATTCGTTAGAGTACAAACTGGTTGAAGGGCTTTTAAAAATAAAGAGAAAAGCATTTTTGGGACTTATCTTAATATTAATTGCTGAGCGGACAATAATAGCGTAGAATAATGACAAAAACAGAAATAAGGGAGGAATCATGGCCACACAGGAAATTTTGCTCGAAACAGGGACGAATGAATTCGAAATGCTGGAGTTCTATATTGATTCAACATCAACAGAGGATGGAGTCTGTAATAACTACTTTGGAATGAACGTCGCCAAAGTGATGGAGGTCATTGAATCACCCGGTCTTGAATCCAAGAATTATGCTGTTAACCCCTGCTTCCTGGGTACCATCCCACTTCGTAATCTGGTATTACCGGTGATTGATCTGAGTATCTGGTTGGGGATGGATAGAAAAAAACGGCAACATGAAAATATCATCGTGTCTCAATTTAGTAATTCAATCCAGGGATTCCTGGTTTCAGGAGTAGTGGAGATCCATCGGCTCAACTGGCAGCAATTGATTCCACCCGGAAAATATATCAGACAACTGAAGACCAAGTCCATTATCGGCATGGTGGATAAGGGAGAATATTTTATTCAGTTGCTGGATCTGGAGCATATTGTAACCGCACTCAACCCTAAATCAAGCGAAGACTTATGGAAGACAACAGCTCATGCTGCTGAAGAATACCATGTGCTGGTGGCGGACGACTCTCCCACTATTAGAAAAATTCTGGAAAAAAATCTAACGAATGCCAATTTCAGGGTCGATTTGGTAAATAATGGTGAAGAGGCCTGGAATTATCTTAAAGGGATTAAAAACCAGGCGAATGAAGAAAATATTCCGGTCAATCAGTTGCTTGACATTATCATCTGCGACATTGAAATGCCCCTGCTGGATGGTTTTACCTTGACCAAAAACGTCAAGTCCGATTCAGAGCTGGAGAGTATTCCGGTGATTCTCTATTCATCCATTATCACTGATGAACTCAGGCATAAAGGGGAGTCTGTCAAAGCTGATTACCAGGTTTCAAAACCGGATTTGCATCAGATGGCGGAGAAAGCCATTCAATTGATCTCCGAAAGACAGACTGTGAGAGTGAGTTAGAGTGAAGCATAATATAAGGATGAAAAATTAATTGAATATCAACTCTGTTGGTTTTTGTATGAAGTATCAGGATGATAAGGAAATTTTAGATACGTTTCTACTTGAAACCAGAGATCATTTGGAAGTGATCGAACTGGGAATTTTGAAGTTGGAAAACGAAATTGACCACACCAGCGATCAACTGATCAACGGACTGTTTCGCGCAGCACATTCCATTAAAGCCGGGGCTAATCTACTGGAATATAGAAAAATAGAAGAGGTTGCCCATGCGATGGAAGATGTCCTGCACCTCCTGCGGCAGGGGACACTTAAGTTAAACAGTAATATGGTAACTGCTATTCTTCAGGGAATTGATCTGCTGGATGAGATGATCAACAATATCAAGAATAGTGAATTAATGAAAATCGATACAATTGTAAAAGAACTAGAAACTCTTACCAAGTGAGACCTATGAACCAGTTAGAGAAAGTTTTGATCGTTGATGATGATAAACAAAATCTGGAAATTATATCGTATATGCTAAATGATCAGTATTCGATGAAAACCGCGTTAAACGGTGAAGAGGCTCTGAAAATAGCCAAAGAATTTCATCCCGGAATCGTACTCCTTGATATCATGATGCCCGGAATCGACGGCTATGAAGTCTGTAAAAGGATGAGGGAATATAAAGGATTAACCGGAACAAAAATCCTCCTGGTTTCAGCCAAGGTACTGGTTGAAGACAGGTTAAAAGGATATGAAGTCGGGGCTGATGATTATATTCAAAAGCCGTTTAATGAAGAGGAACTCTTTTCCAAGGTTAAAGTATTTACCCGCTTAAACGCAGAAGAGAAAAAAAGCAGACAATTGAACCGACTTCTTCTCAGCAGGCAGCAGGATATCCCCAACATGCTATGGGAATGTGATACCGATCTCTGCTTTGTATTTGTCGATGATAGTGTCCGAAATATGCTGGGATACTCGCCGGAAGAGATGCTTGGGAAACCGATCGTGGAATTCCTGGCAAACGGGAAAAAGGAATTTGAATTTAAATTTCAAAAGCAGATCAGCCAGCAGAAACCTCAAATTCACGGTATCTATTTTACATTCAGGAAAAAGAGTGGAGATCCGATCACTCTTCAGGTTTATGCTGATGGTGTTTATGATGATAACCTGACCTTGTCAGGTATGGGTGGTATTTTCAGAGATATGTATGCATTTTCGAATCTGATATCTTACGAATCCTCTGACAATGAGGAGATGACCATTCGTTTGGATGAAAATTACAGGTTGATTTACATGGCCGAATCCGTCGAAAATCTTGTGGACATTGCCGCGATAAGAAAAACGGAAGACGCTGATTTGACACATTGGTTATGTGACCCGGATTCAAAAAACCTGATCTCTTTTGCCTTTACACAACAGGAAGATGTTCCGTTTCCCATTGAATTTGAACTGCCAGATCTCAATAACAGCACAAAGCGCTATTCGGTAGATCTACACTATATTATTAACGGTCCATATATAGAGGGAAAACTGGTGCCCGTCAGTGCTGACGGGCAACTGGGACTGGCTTCCAATCGAATGAAAAACCAGCAGGAGAAAATCAGGGAGCAGGAAGAAACCCTGAAGAATGCTGTTATTATAGATGTAGATACTCAAAACAGTATTGTGAAGGATGCAGGAAACCTGGCTGCTGAAATACTGGTGCTCATAAAAGCACTGGAGACCTTCGCTTATCCTGATGATAATGATCTGTTTAACCTGGAAGCATACACTCAGTTCGTTCATAATCGGAACCTCCAGGTTTATAGCGAAAACCTGAGACTGATGGGAAATAAGATTCATGGCCTCAAGGGAAACTGCGGATTCTTAATTCCTGAAGCCAAGCAGCTTTGCCATAAAATGGAAGATCTTGTTCGTCCCGTATCCGAACTGAAACTTGTTCTGACCCGTTCGATCACAAAACAGTTGAAAGGGTTTGTATTTAAAATAGAAGATATGCTTGAGCAGTTCCAGCAGGGAAATTTGATGGAGTTTGATATAGCTGACTGGCTGGAAAACATCGATACTGTGCTGGCGGACAGCCTGTTTTTTATCGGCAATAAAGCCCATGAGTTCTCACAGTTTGTAGCCCAGAGAAACACTGACAAAGGTGATGTTCGGAAAAACAGGGGTGACGAATATCTTTCGGTCACCCTGGACGGTTATGAATCATTGGCAGAGAAAGTTAAGGATCTATATTTCATGTTTTCCAGTGCACTGGGCGAAGAACAAAGGGTGCAGGCAGGAAACCTGTTTAACCAGTTTTTAAGCACTCATCAACAGATCAAAAAAGTACCTCTCAATCTAACCCGTTATGAAAGGCTGGTACCGAAACTGGCTAAAGATTATGACAAGGAGGCGGACTTTCAACTTAATGATCATCAGGTTAAAGCCGATCGGGAGTTTTGGGATGCTGTCCATGAGATTCTCAATCATATGATAAAAAACGCAGTGATTCATGGGTTGGAGACTCCCGAAGAACGAAAAAAACAGGGAAAGGAACCCGTTGGCAAGATTGTCGTTGATCTCAAAGAGGATGCCATTCATATCAGGCTCTCCATTTCAGATGACGGTCGTGGCATTAATACTCAAAAGATTGCGGACAAAGCTGTTGAAAGAGGGATTGTAACCAGGGATCAATTATCTGCGATGTCTGAAAAGGAGATCCTGGATATGTTGTTCGTGCAGGGTGTTTCCACCGCAGACAGTCTGGATGACAATGCAGGACGCGGTGTTGGCATGAATGCGGTTATCGAAGCCATTCACCAGTTTCAGGGGGAATATGAAATAGATAACAGGCCAGGAGAAGGGTGCAGCTGGAATCTGTCTTTTATGAAGAATAATGTTTCATTGGCCTGCATCATTGTCGCCATTGGAGACTTCAGTCTGGCAATCCCCGAGGACTTTATCGAGACCTTTCTTGACTTTAATGAACAGAAGGTATTAACAATCAAGCAGTCACCGGCATATCCTTATAATGGAAAACCGGTCCCATTAATTGATTCCGAAACCTTGTTCAATAGCCGAATAACCGGTGCAGGAAAAAAACAACGCAGCCTGGTTATTCTGAACGATAAAAAGGAGCAGCGAGGCATTGTGATCAGCCAGATTCTTCATCATGCCATTCAGCCAATTTTACCCTTGCCGAAAATATTCCGTGATATCCCCATCTACCAGGGCATCACTTTCTTTAAAAACCAACCGGTGCAGGTGGTCAATGTAGCAAACCTGTTTTGAAACGGATGTCGTTATGCTTTTGCACCTGAAAGCATGACGCTTCAAAAAAATGATTCGGTCAGTTGCCGAAACCTCAAAATTCATAAACGATTCCAATGCCAAGAAAGGTTACGGGTTGAATGGAATCCAAACCAGTTCCCTCAATTTAAGCCTTTTTTCGTCAGTAGTTTTATGGTATAGAGATACCTATGTTCTTAAATGGAGAACCCAACCTTTACTATTAGGAGAAACCATGAACGAATTCATTTATCATGCTGCGGATGCAGATCGACAAAATGGCTGGATAAAATCCATGGACGAGTATAAGGAGTTATACCACCGATCTATCGATGATCCGGACGGATTCTGGGCTGAAATGGCGGATAAGTTCCACTGGAATAAAAAATGGGATAAAGTTAGGGAATTTAACTATTCGGTTTCTAAGGGCCCTATCGATATTAAATGGTTCAAAGGAGCACAGACTAACATTGTATACAACTGCCTGGATAGACACCTTGAATCCAGAGGCGAGCAGACGGCGATTATCTGGGAAGGGAACGAGCCGGGAGAGCAAAGAACCTTCACTTACAAAGAATTGCATTCCCGAGTTTGCCAGTTTGCCAACGTACTCAAAGCCAACGGAGTTGAAAAAGGAGATCGAGTAGCTATTTATATGCCGATGATACCGGAATTGGCGATTGCCATGATGGCTGTAGCCAGAATTGGTGCTATTCATAGTATCGTCTTTGGTGGGTTCTCTTCTGAAGCATTGGCTGATAGGATCTCCGACAGCAAGTGCAAGATTCTGATTACCTCCGACGGCGTTATGAGAGGATCAAAAGCTGTTCCCCTGAAAGGCAATGCCGACAAAGCGATGGAAATCTGTTTGAAGAACAACCACACGGTTGAGCACTGTTTTGTGGTCAAACGCACTGACAGTGACGTCACCATAACAACTCCACGGGATGTCTGGTGGCACGAAGCGATGGAATCCGCTTCAACCGAATGCCCGGTAGCCTGGATGGATGCGGAAGATCCACTGTTTATTCTCTATACTTCCGGATCGACAGGAAAACCGAAAGGAGTTCAGCACAATGTGGGGGGGTATATGGTGTTTACCGGCACCACTTTCAAATATATTTTTGATTATCATGATGGGGATATCTTCTGGTGTACGGCGGATATCGGCTGGGTGACAGGCCATAGCTACATCGTATACGGTCCCCTTTCCCAGGGAGCTACTACCATGATGTTTGAGGGAGTGCCCAATTATCCGGACCCGGGTCGATTCTGGGATGTTGTTGATAAATGGAAAGTCAACCAGTTTTATACCGCTCCCACTGCAATCAGGGCTTTAATGGCCCAAGGTGAAAAGTGGGTTGCAGATAAGGATCTTTCCAGCTTGAGGATTTTGGGAACTGTAGGAGAACCTATTAATCCGGAAGCCTGGATGTGGTATTTCAGAAATATCGGTAAAGAAAGATGCCCGGTTGTCGACACCTGGTGGCAAACAGAAACCGGTGGTGTTTTGATAACCCCCCTTCCCTACGCTATCGATCAGAAACCCGGTTCGGCTTCCCTGCCTTTCTTTGGTGTGAAGCCCGCCATAATCAACGAAAAGGGAGAGATCCAGGAGGGAGCCAGCAGTGGATTTCTGGTTATGACAGAACCCTGGCCGGGACAGATGAGAACAGTATTTGGCAATCACAAGCGGTTTGAAGAAACTTATTTTTTAATGTATGACGGATTTTATTTTTCCGGAGATGGCTGTAGACGCGATGAAGACGGTTACTATTGGATTACCGGGCGGGTTGATGATGTCATTAATGTGTCCGGTCACAGGTTGGGAACCGCCGAAGTGGAAAGTGCGTTGGTCAGCCATTTTGTCGTCGCCGAAGCTGCAGTTATCGGCTATCCGCATGACATTAAAGGTGAAGGTATTTATGCTTATGTTACGCTTAATGTCGGAATCGAAGAGAGTGAGGAATTAAAAAAGGAACTGATCGACCACGTCCGCAAGCAGATCGGGCCCATCGCCACACCGGACATCATCAATTTTTCACCCTCGTTGCCCAAGACCAGGTCTGGAAAGATCATGCGCCGAATTCTGAGGAAGATTGCAGCCAATGAATTCAACAATATTGGTGATACATCAACTCTGGCAGATCCCTCGGTTGTGGAATCCATTATTGCTAGACATAATAGTCTTTCCAGTAAGAATTAAAATCCTGTTTTGATCCCGGAAAACAGTCTTGTTTTCCGGGCCTGACCAGTCGAATATTTTGCCATGCCAGATCCGATCACTCACCTAAGCATTGGTTATATTGTCGCAAGACATTGCTACAAGGATAACAAAACCCTGTTCCTTTGCTCTACCATCATCCCTGATATTGATGGCCTCACCGGACTGGTCTACATCTTTCTCGTTCTCCCGTCAGGGTCTTCGCCGGATGAGATGGCAAGGGTATTTCAGTTGTTTCATCCCTCCTTGACAGCATCCCTGTTTTTTCTCCCGGTTTTTGCCTATATTATACTTTTAGCTTTTCGCCTGGTTAATAGAAAACTGGTGCCACAAGCGACAGCCAAAGCCTATAGGTTAATTCTGGTAGCGATTCTGATTCACCTGGGATTGGATATGTTAATGACCGGAAACCGTCCATTCTGGCCATTGGCTTTTGAAGCCGGTTTGCCTGTCATTCCCTACTCAATCTGGGGAACAATTGTTCCCATGATAGTTGCCTTAACTTTGCTGGCCGGTGATCTGCTTTTTCTTCGCAGCGACTGATCGGTAAACACTCTCTCTTCACCCGACTCGACATGGAAGAAAAAATAATACCATGGATCAATCCTTAACCCAATTCAACAAGGCTTTCACCGGCGAAACACTAAAAAGCGAAAGACTGAGAACGCTGATTCTGGCAGTCATTTTTGCATTGGCTGCCTTGCTGTTGTGTGTTGTACCGCGCCTTTTCACTTTCTTTTTTATTGATGCCTTTTTCAAATCAGTCAAAGGGTTGCCCCTGCATCTATGGATAGGACTCCTGCTATTTGCCTTTTGTGCATATGAGTGTCTGGTCTATATACGTTATCGGCTGTTCACCAGTGAGTCCGGCAGATGGGTTACGGTTTTTCAGTACCTGAATACCACTGTTGAAACCAGTTTTCCAGGTATTGTCTTGCTGATTATTTCTCCCCTGGTATCAACACCTGCTATTATCCTGTCTCCGGTTGTCTATCTCTATTTTTTCTTTATCGCCCTGTCAACTCTGAGACTTAGTTTCAAGTTGAGTATTTTTACCGGTGCCATCGCTGCGGTTGAATATTTTTTAATATACTGGTTTTATTTCAAACCTCTCGGCAGCCCCTCCGTTGACCCGTTTATTTTGGCTCCGGGACAACACTTGGTTAAATCACTGCTATTTTTAATTATTGGAATTGCCATCGGTTTTGTTACCTTGGAAATCCGAAAACGGGTGTTTGTTTCAATCAGGTTTGTAGAGGAGAAAAACAAGTTTTTAAAGGATTACGCCATTGTGCTGGAGAAACAAGTGAGGGAAAGAACAGAAGACCTGAACAGAACCCTACTGGAGGTGGAAGCTGCCAATAACAAACTGACTGCCAGCATTAAATATGCTCAACGAATTCAATACTCATTGCTTCCCTCAAAAGAGGCCATCAGCCGACAGTTCCCGGACAATTTCGTCATCTGGAATCCCCGCGATATTGTCGGAGGAGACATCTATTTTGCGGAAAAATACCACGCCGGGTTCCTGCTCGCTGTCTTCGACTGCACAGGTCATGGTGTGCCGGGAGCGTTGATGACCATGATCTCCTCTTCGGCAATAAGAGAGATCATGAACGGCGCTTCTTTTCTCGATCCTGCGTCCATGATGGCAAGCCTCAACAGGTTTGTTAAAACCTCTCTCCATCAGTATTCTGAAAAAACACCCTCAAATGACGGGCTGGATGCCTCCATCTGTTACCTGAATACCGATAAAAGAACACTGACATTCGCCGGGGCCCGACAATCACTGGTCTATTTTATCCAAGACCGATTGTATCTTTTAAAGGGAGACCGCCATAGTATCGGTTACAAAAATTCCAACCTGGATTTTGAGTTTACTAATCATACCATCCCTCTGGACCAGACAACCACAATTTATCTATACACAGACGGAATTGTCGATCAACTGGGTGGAAACAAACGACTTGCATTCGGAAACAAGCGTTTTAGAGCCTTGCTGGGTGAAGCTATGAAAAAACCCCTCAGAGAACAAAAAGAGTTCATACTCTCCAGTTTTAATACCTACCGCGGAAACAACGAAATCCAGGATGACATTACCGTCATCGGTTTTCGGGGATAAAAAAACGGGGTCACCCATTAAAGTGTTAAGTCTTCTTTTAACTTATGTTGTCCATTCAATTATTGAAGATGAGTCATTGAATTGTCTTTTTGTGTTTTTTTCTTTCATACGATGGTGCACGCGAAAAACCTGCAGTAAAAGACTTGGCCCTCGAATCAAAACGGATTCACTGGTTTGTCACCATTTTGGATTAAAGCAAAAGGAGATCCTGCAACAGAAACGGGGGATTGCCAACACGCCTCGTGACTTGGCCATCCATTTGATTCACGGAAAATAGATGTGTAAATAGGGAGAGATTGCAGAACTGTTCAATTTCAGCAGTTACAGCGGAGTATCAACGGCGATTGAACGGATCAAAAACCTGCTCAAGGAGGATTCTGCTTTAGCGGCAGCAGTCAGGTTACTGGAGAAAAAAACCAAAAAGATAAGTCAAAAGAAGACTTGACCCCTTTACCCCTTTAAGGGGTCAAGTCTTTCATTTTGACATTTTATGCTGTTAATGGTTAATCCGGGAGATAGAGTACCTTGTTCCATTTACTTAATCAGTACTTAATCAGCGCGGTTTCATCTGAGGTATAGATGCCTGAATCTGCCTGTTCGGATTATTCAGTTTTGTAAGGCAGATTTTCCGAAAACAAATTCTTCAACAAAGCGAGTAATGGGGGTTAATAGATGAGACAGCCTATCCGATTGGTATAAGGCGGGAAAAGATGATAAAGATTAGATTGTGCTTCTCATGCCCATGGTATATTGTTCCGATAGATCCTAACCCGATTGATGAATCTGAATCATAATCTTATTCAACCACTACAAGACAGAGGGATGAAATGGAACCGTTTCGCTATCATGCTTATATCTGTACCCAGCAAAAACAGGAGGGTGCCCCTTCCTGTAACAATGCAGGCGCTGAAAAAGTACTGGTTTCACTCAAAAATAAACTGGCGGAAAACAACCTGACCGATCAAGTTCAGGTAACACCTTGCGGTTGTCTGGGGATCTGTGAAAAAGGACCAAACATGGTAGTTTATCCCGAGGGGCATTGGTACTCCGGATTAACACCGGAGAATGTCGGTCGAATCGTTGATGAGCACTTGTTGAATCATGCACCGGTTGACGATCTGTTGGTCAGGGATCAGGAAGCGACCAGACAGGAAATCATGGAGCACACAAAAAAGGTGGCCGGGATGAAAGCGATGATGGAAAAAGCTGGCGTGATTCCGGATGAATTGAATCGGTTTATCATAGGCTTCATGGAAAGCAGAATAATGCTAACTGCCATTGAACTGGATCTGTTTTCAGCGATTGGCTCAGGAGCGACCGCTGTCGAGGCTGCCGGAAAGATAGGCGCCCATCCCCGTGCCACGGAAAAACTGATGAACGCCTTGACAGCTTTGGAGATCATGGAGAAAGAAGGGGATCTCTACAAAAATAGTCCGCTTGCGGCTAAGTTTTTAGCCAAAGGTTCCGAATTCGATTCCCGGATGTCATCCATGCATGCTGTTGGCCTGTGGCACAGTTGGTCCACCCTGACTGATTGTGTGAAAAAAGGCACCTCGGTGAACCTGGAGAAAAGGAAAGAGAGAGATGAAAACGCTACCAGGGCTTTTATCGCAGCCATGCACAAAAATGCCAGTTTCAGGGCTCGACAGGTTATCAGAATGATTAATCTTGAAGGAGTTGACCACGTTCTTGATCTGGGTGGCGGATCTGGCGCCTATTCCATCGCTTTTGTCAAAGAGAAACCGGGTATCAAGGCAACAATTTTCGATCTGGCGCCGGTTGTCTCACTGGCTAAAAACTATATTGCCGAAGCTGGAATCAGCGAAAATGTGGAATTCGTAGCCGGCGATATGAAGGAAGACTCCCTGGGCAACGGATATGATCTGGTTTGGATTTCAGCCATCTGCCACATGTGGGGTCCGGACGAGAACCTGGCATTAATGCAAAAAGTATATAAGGCTCTGAATCCGGGGGGACGGATTGTGATTCAGGATTTTATCCTTAATGACGAGGGTACGGCTCCCAGAATGGGGGCAGTCTTTGCGATGAACATGCTGGTCAACACCAAAGCCGGTTCCAGTTACAGTCAGAAGGAATATATCGACTGGTTAACAGTAGCCGGATTCGCCAAGACAGAATCACTCTCGTTATCGGGGCCAACCGATTTGATCTTCAGCACCAAATCAACCTGATACGATAAGAGAACGGTCAATCGGTTTAATCCTTATAACCGGTTTTCTGGGGAGGGGACAAAACGGAACAGGCTATGAATGAATCAACCATAGTTGTGACAGGGGCTACCGGCAATCTCGGTGAACGAATTATAAGAGCCTTGCTTGGACGGGGAGCCAGAGTAACAGCACTTGTTCATCACAGCGCAGATGAAGTGTAAGATGAAAACCCTTTTGCTTACAGCAATCTTGTTTCCGGCAGATTATTTGGTAGCCAGACGAAGGAATTATCTTAACTATTAAACCATATAAAGGCTTCCCGGAATGTAATGCTATACTCTCACCGACTGTTTGGACTAAGGTCACTGATTCACCGGACGTTTCATAACATCAAAGAGAGCAAACTGAACAGCTGAAAGCTGTCCTTGTACAAAACCGGTGATCAGCTTAGAATAATCTTTTCAAGCGGACATTCACCATAATGAGGCGAATTCTTCGTTACGTGAGCTGGCTGATGAAAATATGGGGTTTCCCCATGGTTCAGCTCCAAGCAGCTATAAATAATCCTAACGAGACTATTCATGACAGTATCCGACATCGGTCCCCTTATCAATCAGGCTTTAACTAATAGAAGTGAACTTAGAGAAAAACTCCATACAGAAGAAACTGATGCTTACCGTCTGTTTCACGGTGTTAATGAAGGTCGACCAGGTCTAACGATAGACCGTTACGGATCGCAGGTTTTAGTACAAACCTTTCATCAACCGTTTGATCCGGATGAGCTGCCCTTGATAAGTGAGCATCTAGCCAATGGATTGGATTTTGAACCCCTGATGGTATTTAATGATCGTAGTCCGGCAAGCCAAAAACAGGGGAAACCTTCAGATACTAACGATTCAGGTGAGATGGAAGATTCCAAGCAGATTTGCCGGGAACTGGGAGTTCGTTATGTGGTGAAGGGAATACAAAAGGGAAAGGACCCACTTCTCTTTTTGGATCTAAGGGTTGCTAGACGATTTGTGCTGGCGAATAGCAGCGGCTTGTCGGTCTTGAATCTGTTTGCCTATACCTGTGGAGTAGGGATTTGTGCCAGTATCGGTGGGGCTAATGAGGTCTTAAATGTGGACTTTGCCACGTCCAGCTTGGAAACCGGAAAATTGAATGCAGAGTTAAATCAGCTTTCTGAGGATACCATTCGGTTTATTCAGTCTGATTATTTTCCTGTAATCCGGCAATTTGCAGGCCTGCCGGTCTCCGGACGCGGACGAAAACGACCTTACCTCAAACTGGAACCCCGTCAATTTGACCTAGTGTTTCTTGACCCGCCACGCTGGGCCAAAAGCCACTTCGGTACCGTTGATCTGATTCGGGACTATCAGGGAGTTTTCAAACCGGCTTTACTGACGGTTCATCCCGGCGGTCGCCTGATCTGCACCAACCATGTTCCCAAGGTCAACGTGTCAGACTGGCTGGAAATTTTGCGGCGTTGTGCACAAAAAGCGGGACGACCGGTAAGGGGAATCGAAGTTATCGAACCTGAAGCCGATTTTCCATCCCCTGATGGGATGCATCCACTAAAGATCGCTGTTGTTGAAGTATGAGTGGTCACCTCTGGCATAAACTTACCTTAGCAATCATCATTTTCTTGTTTTCCACATAAGTTCAGCTATATTGTCGGCACGGTAGTATGGTTACCTCTTTAACATTCTAGGCTGATATCCTCCCTGATAATAAGAGGGCTTTGGCCTTTTATGAAACAAAGGAATAACAATGAAAAATCTAATTATCCTCACGGTCGTATTGCTTGTTTTTTCAACTACCTTGTGTGCTGAAACAACAATCCATCTTACAAACGGTGAATGGGAACCATATAACTGAAGCGTTTAAACCGGTGGGGATATCTGTCAGCTGGGAGTTTTTCCCTTGGAAAAGATCCATCATATATGCAAGAGAAGGAGGCGAATGGGAAGGATCATGTTGTTGGTGGCCCAGCGAGAGTATTGCTCAGGATTTTTATATCAGTGATGTTGTTTGCGAAAGCACTGTCGTATTTTTTCACCTTAAGGATTATAAATTTGATTGATGATCTAAAGGGATTAAGCATCGGAGGGACTTTTGAATACGAATATAGCCAAGAGTTTATGGATGCCAGGAATGTAAAGAAGATCCATGTTGAAATGGTTGCAAAAGACGAACTGAATTATAGAAAACTATTAGTCAGGCGAATACACATTTTCCCGAATGATCCGGTTGTAGGATACTCTAAGATAAGAAACAACTTTGCTCCCGAAACTGCAAAACTTTTCACCCACCATCCAAAGGCCCTTCAGTCAACATCACTTAACCTGATTATATCAAAGCAGTCAAAGAATGGTGGGCTCTTTATGGGTAAGTTCAATGCAGGCTTAAAAAAATTGAAGGAGAGTGATAAATACGATCAGTTGCTCCGGGAGGTGATGTCCGGGAAATATGACATAAAAGCCAACAAGAAAAACGACTGAAATCGGACAACAGCTGCTATTGAAATTCACTCTCCCGATCAAGTTTTTCTATATCCACTATTCTCATTCCCTTCAATATTGATCAGCCCAAAGCAACATCAAGAACCATCATGACCGAAAATCCTGTCATTGTTGCCATGGTTACCAGGTCAATATTTGCTTGGTTATGTTGAGATTCCGGAATCAGCTCCTCCACGACCACAAAAATCATGGCGCCGGCAGCAAAGCAGAGGGCATAGGGTAGAATATTCTGCATGTTCAATACAAACAGGGCTCCAAAAACACCTGCGATGGGTTCGACAATACCGGAGGCCTGGCCAATCAAAAAACTTTTCCCTTTGCTCATCCCTTCTCTTCTTAACGGCATTGACACGGCAGTGCCTTCGGGAAAGTTTTGGATGCCGATCCCGATTGCCAAGGCAATTGCCCCGCCTATCGTGGCAGAAGGAAGATTGGCAGCAACGGCTCCAAATGCCACGCCGACTGCTAACCCCTCGGGAATATTGTGGAGTGTTATTGCCAATACCAGAAGAGTACTACGCTGCCACGACGTTTTTACGCCTTCACTTTTCTCAAGTCCCAACCCCGGATGCAAGTGGGGCAGAAATTTATCGGTTAACCTCATAAAAATTCCACCGCCCATAAAACCTATGACAGCGGTTAACCAGGGAGTGTGTCCCATATATTCAGCCATTTCCAGGCCGGGTGCAAGAAGTGACCAGAAGCTTGCGGCTATCATCACCCCGGCAGCAAAGCCAAGCGTAGAGTCCATAAACTTCTGGTTTACCGTGCGTGTAAATAATACGATTGATGCTCCGGCGGCTGTCACACCCCAGGTGAAAAGAGTAGCAAACAATGCCTGCAATACAGGGTTAAACTCTTGAATGTAATCGATCATTTTATGATCCCATGGAAAAGATTAATCGATTTGATTGGCAAAGACAAAAACATGAATCTGATTCAGGTAAAGATCTCTGTTTTCAGCCATTAGCTGTCAGTATTCAGATTTATAACTGATTGAAATGCTTTAGCACCTGGCTGATAGCTGATCGCCGGCAGCTGAAAGCAGTTCGAACTTTAAATCGAATCATCCCGTTTCAAGCGTTACTATGATTGAAACCAGGGACTTTCGGTCAGACACGAGATAGTAGCTTTATTAACGGTATTTTAAAACGTATTTACGGAAAATGGATGCTGTTAAAAGCCGGTACATGATTCCCTCTTAGCGTTGGCGTTTGCCAGTATTTCTCGGCTCAAAGGGTAAAAATATTGTTTGATCGAGAATGGAAAAAATATAAGCCTATTCAATTGATTATCGTTAAACAGGAGGATCATACAATTACTAATGAGCATTTGTCAAAGGTAAGGCATTAGATACGGTCTTGCCGTTATTACAATGGTACAAGAATATAACCCTGAGTTTTTTTCTGTATAGTATTGTTTTTAGTTGATGGGGTTCAACCTGAAAAACTCAGAGAAAGCTCAACTCAATGGACTTTCAAAAAGATATGGAGTCACTTTGTATTTTATATTGCTCCATTTGGCTCATTATTAACAAAAAAGGTGGCTCATGACTACATCAACCTTGGGTTGTGGGCACAGCCCCCCCTTAGACCAGACGAGTACTGTTTTTTTGATTCGGTTTCAATTGCCTGTTGAAGTTTCTCAGAATTATGATGAAATTCTGAGTCTGTCTCAACTTGTCTGATTGATCAAATCAACTAACCGATCGTAAATTTTGTTGCGAGTTTGTTTAAAATTGGTAGAGATTTGTTTATTAGATTTTTGTCCTCACAGAAAGATATCCGGAAAAAACCAGGTGCATTAAAAGCGGAGCCAGGCATCAGAAGCAAGTTATGTTCAATTGCCGATTTGACAAATAGTAGATCGTCATCAATAGGGCTTTCTGGAAACAAGAAGACTCCACCTTCGGCCTGAAGGCACTTGTATCCACATTTTCCTAGATGTTGCAAAAGAATGTCTCGACTTTCCCGAAATGGTTGTAAATTAATTCTGTATGGATCGATCAAAGGTAGTACTTTTTGCCAGATTGCAGGTGCATTACAAAACCCCAACCTCTTTAATGCACTCACTGCTTCAGACTTCAATTAGTTATCTGATATTATCGGAGTTGCCGATTTGCGATAATATCAGCGTTGAAATTGCCATAATATCTTCGTAAAAAACGACTTTGAAGTAGTGCTGATCAACAACCAACATGAAATGGAATTTTAACCCATCGAATTCGAGGAGAAACCGACGGGTCGTTTCTATCAGGCGATCCCGTATTGTTCTGCTAGTTTGGTGAACAGAGGAAGAGACCGGTGAATAAAATCCGTTTCAAAGCAGAAAGCGAGCCGAAAATAGCCAGGACGCCTGAAGGCTGATCCTGGCACCATTAACAGGTTAAGTTCCTGGGCAGACTTTATGAATTCTCTGTCATCCTCTATTGGACTTTTGGGGAACAGGTAAAAGCCGCCTTCTGCTTTTGTGCATTCGAAACCGCATTTGGTCAGGTGATCATAAAGTAGATCTCGGTTTTCCCGGTAGGGTTTTAGGTCAACCTTGGCATTGCCAACCAGTGGAATCACTCTCTGCCAAATGGCAGGTGCGTTGATAAACCCAAGAATTCGCAAAGAAACGACCGCCCCATTCTGTATCTGTGTTCGGTCTTCATGGTTCGGCGAAATAGCAATATAACCAATCCGCTCTCCGGGAATTGCCAAGTCTTTGCTGTATGAGGTGATGATGATACTATTATCATAGGAGTTGAATATGGAAGGGGTGTCTACGCCATAAGATAAGTTCTTGTAAGGCTCATCAGACACGAGTGTAATTGGATACCCGAATTCCTTCGACTTTCTACTAAGTAGTTTCCCCAACTGATCCAGTTCCTCTTTATTATACACAACACCAGTTGGGTTGTTAGGCGTGTTAATCAGCACCGCCTTAACCCCAGGGGCTAGTGCCTTCTCCAGGTTATCAAAATCAAAATGAAAATGCACATTAGTGTCTACTCGTTTGGCCGTGCCTCCATGATTGGAAAAATAAAAGTCGTATTCACTAAAATAAGGCATGAGGACAATAACTTCGTTGCCTGGATCGAGAAGTGTTTTGAAAATTACATTTAAAGCGCCTGCAGCACCGGTCGTAAAAACAACATCTTCGGTAGCTAAGGACAGGCCGGTTTCTTTTTGATATAACCGGCAGATGAAGTCTCGTGACGTAGTATATCCAGGATTGGGCATGTAGCGATGAGTTCCCTTTTCATCACTTTGAGCTATGGTCAGTAAAGCTTGTTTTACCTCAGGTGGAGGCTCAAAAACTGGATTGCCGATACTTAAGTCAAACACATTCTCTTCGCCATACAATTTGACACGTCTGATTCCTTCTTCAAACATTTTACGAATAACAGAGGAATTTTGAATAGCGGCTGTTATATTCTTTGAAATAGGCATTGTAATTTGGTGATTGTTAGAGTGTTGGTTTGTCAAATAGGTATAAAAGATGACCTGATTATTCATATATTATCTAAACATCAGGCGGGCGTTCGTCAACATCATTCTGCAAATTAAGCGGCCGATCCAGTTTTGAATAAAAGCCTGCCGTTAGTTTTTCCTGGGCTTCTATAATAATTGTTTCCCCAAAAATCATTATTCCGGATTTTACTAAAGAACTTAGTCTTAAATATCTGCGAATAAGTATAAAAATGATGATTTCTATTACAATGAATTTGAAAAAAGAGTGGCGGGTTATCTGTGCACTTCACTCATATATGAAAAAAGGGAGCTTAGGGGGTTTAGAACTTAAATTTGATGAGATCCATAACACCCGAAGTAAATTATCACTCTTAAATATCTGAGTTGAATCTCTCCGCTGCTTAACAGCAGGGAGATTAATTGGAGGATGAAACGATACGATTTAACTGAAGTCGTTTCTAAATCCGCGGGGATTAGCTTTGGGAATAAATCGGACCGGGCCATAAGTCCATAACTTTAATAATTTCCCAACAGGATACGGCCATCGACAGCATAAAGATCGGTTTCCACTCCCTTGATTGGATTCAGATCCAGCTCTTGAATGATGGGAAAATCAGTTACCAGCTGGCTAAGGCGCATCAGGTTGTCAGCCAGGGTTTCCAGAGATGCGCCCGGTTTGCCCCGCACACCTTCCAGGATCTTGAAGGAGCGGATGCCCCGGATCATTTTCGAAGCCTCATTGTGCGATAACGGGGCAAGAGAGAATTGAACATCTTTCAGAACCTCGGTATAAATTCCACCAAGACCAAACAAGATCAAATGCCCGAAACGCTCCTCCCTGGAAGCTCCCAGGATGACTTCCAAACCCTGGACCATTTTCTGAACCAACACTCCTGTAGCATCTGGAATGGTCATCAGTTTCTTCCAGGCATGTTGTGCTTCAACGTCGTTGGAAATACCGACGGTTACACCACCGATTTCACTTTTATGCAAGGGGCCCACTACTTTCATGACAAGCGGATAGCCGATCGTGTTGCAAACCTCTTCAAGATGAGTCTCCCTGCACACCTCTGATTGTGCAGGCAGGTTGAATCCGGCTGCTTTTAATACCGATTCAACCGCCTCTTGTGGTAAAACTGTACCCTTGGCCTTTGACAAGATAGAGGAAATCTTTTCTTTGTCATAGTTGCCCAAGACCTCTGGTTCTCCTGCAGGAACCGGGCGATTGACAATTCTGCCTACTGCCCTGCCTGCAGGGACTTCATCAGGAAAATAAATGGTATCTTCATTGATGACCTTCTTCAGTAAATCGGCACAGGTAGTGGCTGAACTAAAAACAGGCAGGATTGGTATCGAGCAGCGCTTTCGGATCTCTATAATCTCCTTGTAGATCTCCCAGTTATCAGACATGCCGGAATTGCCTATGATATAAAAAGCAACATCCAGGTTTTCAGATTCCTCCTCATCCAGGATAGTAAAAATCTCTCGGGTCTGTTTAGCGTTGCGACTAGGCAGACAGTCGATGGGATTAACCAGAGAGGCTTGAGGCGGCAGAACTTCGGCCAGCCTTTTCAAGGTTTTTTCAGAAAACGTGGGAAGCTCGATATTCTGGCGGTTCAGCTCGTCTGAAAGCATAACGCCTGGTCCGCCGGCATCGGTAACGATACAGGCACGGTTTCCTGCAGGAAGGCGGGTCATTGATGATAAAACGCAGGCGACCTCAATCAGTTCCTGTTTGCTGAAAACTCGGATTATTCCCGCCTTGTCAAACAGTGCCTGGACGGCATGATCCGAAGACGCCATGGCACCGGTATGGCTGGCGGCCGCTTTGGCACCGGCATCGGTTGTACCGGACTTGATGCCTACAAAGGTACACCCCTTTTCTCTCAGGTTATTGACATGCTTCAGTAGCTTCTGGGGTTTGTTGACCGCTTCCAGGTATAGCAGGATCAGCCTGGCGCTTTCCGGGCTGTGACTCTCATCCAGCAACTCCAGCATATCTTCAACCCCCATCTGTATGGAATTCCCCAGATTAAGCACATGACTGAATTGAAGACCTCTTGTGACGGCTTGTTCCATCACATAATCTACAGTTGCTCCTGAACCGCTGACAAAATCTATTTGCCCGTGTTTCATTTTGGGAATGATTCCGGCAAATTTTCCGGCATAGACAGGTGTAAGAAACCCTGAACAGTTGGGGCCTATTACTGTCATGCTAAAGGTTTTGGCTAATTCAAGAATCCTTCGTTCTTCGGCTTTACCCTCCTCTCCCTTTTCTCCAAACCCAGCAGTGAGTATAATCACTGTTCGAGTTCCTTTGTTTGCCAGATCCTTCATTGCACCCAGAACCAAAGGTGCCGGGATGGCTATCAGGGCCAGCTCCGGAGTGGATGGGAGAGAGGAAACATCCGAAAAGGAGGGCAATCCCATGATCTCTGTAGCTTTTGGGTTCACCGGCCATAAATCTCCGGTAAAGTTATTGTCTTTAATATTTAAAAGCACCCGTCCACCTGGTTTCAAAGGATCGCTACTGGCCCCGACGATAGCAATGCTCCTCGGTTTGAACAGAGATTGGCCAACTCGTGTGTTATCACTCATATGTTTGTATCGTTTGATTAGTTTTGAAGGTTTTGAGTGTGCATTTTTAGATATTGATCCTCAAGGCTGCAAAACCTCTTCTTCATGGTAACAACGTGCATGTACATGGACTCATACGCTGTTTGATGATTGTGGGAAGCGATGGCCTCGCATAATTCACTGTGGCTATCCTTGTCATGGATTTCCGTGGTAGGCTTGCCTAAAACATCGAGATACTGTTTCAAAAACCCCATGATATTATTTAAAAGCAGGGCTAAAAAAGGATTTCCACTTAATTCTCCGACACGTTTATGGAACTCAACATCGAGATTTATCCGCTCATGATTGTCTTTTGTTGTCTGACCTTTGAAGACCAGATCCCGCAGCTCCCGTAACTGTGCTGGAGTCGATTCCAGTGCTGCCAACCGGGCAGCCTCCGGCTCAATGAGAATCCTTACATCACATAGATGTTTGATACTCATAGACCGCATCACGATCAAATCGGAGAGCAGAGTCGTCACTCCCTGTGAATGTAACAGATCACAGACAAAGGTCCCTCCCCCACTTCCTCTTCTTGCCTCAAGATACCCCTGAGCTTTCAAAACCCCCAAGGCTTCCCGGACCAAAGCTCTTCCAACTCCAAATTCCCTGGCCAAAGTCTCCTCCTTCGGTAAAGAGTCTCCGAGGCGGTAGTGTTGAAGCAGAATGTCTTTTTTAATTTTAGTGATAATATCCTGAAAACCGAGCTGGGATGAACCTGCCTTTTTTGAAAATTCAACGTGTTGAGCCATATTCCCCTGAGAAAATCGTTTTACACTGTGAGGTTGTATTCACAATGAGGTATCTTAACCATAAATAAGATCAAAGTTCAACTGAAAATCTAAAAAAACTCTGACGTTTAAAAAAATTTACGTCAATATGTGAAAAAACAGATGAGATCGTTTAGGCATTAAACTATCTAATATATTGAAAAAATAAATACTTATAGATATTCCAATAGATGAAAGCATCAATATTCATAAATCAGACATTTGATAGAATTAGATGTTACCTACTAATTGAAAAGTTCAATATTTCATAATATTAAAAAATATTCATAGATTTTTCTGTCAATTCGATCATTTGTTAACTGGAGGATTATTTGTATTTTCTGAACATTGACTTCATATAGTCTAAATATACAACAAGATAAAGTACTTTACGAAACCTATGAGGGAAATTCATATGATCTTTCTGCTGGTTTTTTCAATTGATATTGACAAAAACTCTGTTTATATTCTACTAAATGTCATACATTTAAAACAACAAACATAAAAATCGGTTTTGGTTTGATGACGATGGTTTAAAAAAAACGTGGCAAGGAGACATTATGAATGCAATTAGACAGTTATGTTTGGCGGACGCAGGTGAATCAACAATCTTACAGGGAAATATCGCATTTGCTATCGGATGCGTCAGGGCAGGAATTCACAGTGTCGATGGATATCCTGGAACCCCCAGCACCGAGGTTATAGATAAAGGTCTGTCTGCTGTTCCGGATTTGATTAATGCCAGCTGGTCGGTAAATGAAGCGGTCGCAGCTGGTGTCGGCCATGGACACTCCCTGGCAGGAAGAGATTGTGTGGTTACAATGAAAATTCCCGGAATGTTTCAGGCAGGGGATGTTATAACGAGTGCCTCTCAATTCACGTTGCCAAGAGGCGCGTTAATCTATTATGTTGCAAGTGATTTCACTCCCAGCTCCACACAGCATGTGATTGATCCCAGATACACGTTGAGAAGTTGTTTTATTCCTGTTTTTGAGCCACGGAATCACCAGGAGATGCATGAAGCCGCTTCGATAGCTGTGAAAGTTGCCAGAAAGTTCAATACGTCAATGGTTATTCTAGCCAGTGGCAACCTCTGCCATAGTGAAGGGTTGATTTCGCTGATGAACAAAGAAAGTCGTGACCCTGTCGAGGTTATGGATTTCAGACCTTACAACTGTCTACCAAGTATAGCTCGACCCAATTACAACCTGATTCATTCCGAAAGGATGCCCGGGTTGAGGAAAATGGTGGAAGACTCTCCATTGAACAAATGGATCAAAGGGGCTGGAAAGACAGGAATCATCACTTATGGAATTAACACTCTATTTGTGGAAGAGTATAGAGCTCTGTTTAATCCCGAAGTTGATATTCTTTCGCTAGGATTTACACACCCTCTGCCGATGAATAGAATAGCCCCGTTCTGTAGTAGTATTAACGGTGATGTATACATTATAGAAGATGGTTATCGATTTCTGCAGGAAGCCTGCCTTCAAGCAGGATTAAAGATAAAGGGAAAAGCAGAAGACAGTTCAACGACCGAATGGTCTCCTGCATCCATTGCCAGCTTTTTAGGAAATGAGGTCGTTGCTGCTGAACCGGACACGCAACCCCTGAATCGTCCGCCTTTAATTTGTGCAGGGTGTCCTTATACGCTGTTTGCAGAAGCTGCCAAGCGGTTGAAGAAACGGAAAAAGCTGGAGGTGATTTTTGGTGACATAGGGTGTAACTCTCTGCTTTATTTTCTGAACGCTATGGATACAGGGGTTGCCATGGGCGCGAGTGAAAGCAAGCGGATTGGGTATGTCTCTTCCAAACCTGAGTCGGCTTCCAGATGTATCAGTGTAATTGGGGATTCAACCGAATGCCATAGCGGCATGGATGCTACACGAAATGCAATTTATAACAATTCACCGGGTGTCAAGGTCGTTTTGGATAATGAATGGACAGCCATGACAGGTGGTCAGAACTCTCCTGCCTCTCCGGTAAATTATAAAGGCGAAGCAAATCAGTTTAATCTGGTTAAATCCCTGGAAGGGGAAGGCGCCAAAGTGATCGTTGTGAATGGATACGATTTTGAGGCCATTCGAACGACTCTCAATAACGCATTGGAAAAAGCGGCGGAAGGTGATTATACGGTTATCGTGATCGAGGGAACTTGCGTCAAAAAAGTTTCCCGCAGTGCGCATGGGCAGAAAGTAAAGGTGGATGTTGAGGTGTGTAAACAGTGCGGCATGTGTGGAATTTGCCCTGGAGTGGAAAGTGCAAAAGGACGTAATCCTTCCTGGAATAATCTCTGCTGTGGTTGTGTGTCTAACAACCCGGCATGTTTACAGATGTGTAGCGCCAAAGCTATCAGTATCGCAGCTGAGGATGAAGATGCTGGCAAAACCGAGAAAAAGACAGCGCTTAAAAAAGCCCCTAAAACGCTTTCCATACCCGTCCTTGACAGCTCTTCACGCCCGAAACGGTTGACTGTATCTATTCGAGGTGTTGGCGGGCAGGGAAACCTCTTTTTTGGCAAGGTTCTTTCACAGATGGCATTTTTAGCCGGATATGGTGAAACGAACATCATCAAAGGTGATACTCACGGAATGGCCCAAATGGGTGGTCCGGTGGTCAGTACCTTTGCCTGTGGTTCTGTTTATTGCTCTCAATTATTACCTGGTTCAACTGATTGCCTGATTGTAATGGAAAAAAGTGAGGTGTTACGACCGGGATTCCTCTCTTCGCTAAAACCGGGCGGAGTGGTTTTGATGGCGGAAACCAAAGTCTTGCCCCAGGGCGTTTCAGAATCCGATTATCCTGATGATGACGTCATAAACAGAAATTTGGAAGGATATAACGTGATAACCCTGGATGTCCTGAAACAGGCAATTTCTCTCGGCGACAATTCAGGAAGGAGTGCAAACGTTGTGATGGTAGGTGCCCTTAGCGCTGTGGAACCTTTTAACAGCATCCCAAGAGACCTATGGTTGCAGGCCGTTAAAAATGTGAGCTCCAAACCGACAATTTGGGATGGCAACTATGCTGCATTTATGGCGGGTGTTGAGTTGATTTAACCGGACCCGTGTCACGTCAGTCTGTTCATCGGCGAGATCAGCCAAAATCAGGGACATGATGTCAATGTCCCTGATTTCTCGTCATTGGAGCAACAATAGGATTATCTAGAATGGAAAACGTATGAGTCGATTAATCCTGCTTCTGTTTTGGTCTCTCTGGTATCTGAATTTTTCTGCCAGGTCGATTCTCTCACCCATAATGCCACTCATACAGGACGATTTCGCCATTGGTCACACAATGGCAGGTGCCTTATTTTTTTCATTCTGGATAGGAAACACGGTCGCAGTTTTTTATTCGGGATTTTTATCTCAGAAAATCGGTTATAAAAAATCCATTTTTACTGGATATTGTGTTGTCATCATTTCATTTTTTCTGCTCAAATACTCATCAAGCTATCAACTTTTTGCAGTCTTTGTTTTTTTCCTGGGAATGGGAGCCGGGATCTATCTGCCATGTGCGATCCCCCTGATCACGACTGTTATCGATAAAAGAAACTGGGGAAAAGCGATCTCCTTCCATGAAACGGCTGCAGGGTTCAGTCTCTTAACCGCCCCCCTGATTGTAGTCTGGGCTATCGGTTTTACCCATTGGAAATCTGTTTTTCTGCTGTTCGGAAGCATTTGTCTTGTCATCACCATCATTTTCCAGTTTGTTTCACCGGATCCGAGACCCGAGACTCAGGAAAAATCACCGGTATCATCAATCATAAGGCGCAAGGAGTTCTGGATTGTGACGTTTGCCTGGGTCAGTTGCAGTATCGCCAGTATGGGGATCTATAATATCGTTCCATTATACCTGGTGAAAGAAAGAGCTATTCAGATTGAGGCGGCAAATGTGGTTTTCGGAATTTCCCGGGTGGGTGGTTTTATTGGAATGATCAGCATCGGATTTTTTATCGACAAATTTAATCTCAAGAAAATCCTGTTTGTTATTACCCTGGGAGCTGGACTCACAACCCTGGGAATTGCCCTGTCCCAGTCATATTATCTGGTCAGTTTTTTTCTACTGATCCAGGCCACCTTCAGCGTTGTTTTCTATCCAGCCGGGTTGGTTGCCATTGCAAGATTAACAAATCTGGCAGACCGAAGCATGTTTACAGGCGTGTTGATGAGTATTTCCAGTATCGTCGGACCTGGTCTGTCACCATTGATTTTAGGCGCCGTGGCAGATACTTGGAATTTTCAGATCGGAATTTTACTTGCCGGTATTATCATTACGCTTTCATGCATTCCTCTGACCAGATTGAAGGGATTATAAAACGTTTTTGGGGGATAAAGTTTCAATCATACCCATTGGTCGTTTTTGCAAGGCTCTAAAATTGACGAATGTGAAATAAAAGAATATCATTATCATATGGTAAAAATAGCTTTGACCGATTGAAATATAAATACAAAATGGAAATAAAGAAAAAAAAACTCGGGGATTCTGAACCTGAATATATTTTCTGGAAAGATAAAAGCCCTCTTGAACGCTTGAATATGGTAGAAGTGTTGAGACGGCAGTTTATTACCGATACAGACAAATCAAGGGTATATGAAATTAGAAAAGTTCGAATTAAGCAGAGACTTTGAAGATTTTATTCGACTGCTGAACCATCATAAAGTCAGGTTTTTGATTGTTGGAGGATATTCGGTGGCATTTCACGGTTACCCCAGATACACTAAAGATATTGACCTCCTGATAGCCGTTGATTCGGAAAACGCACAGAAAATGGTTCAGGTAATAAACGATTTTGGATTCGCATCTTTGGGATTAAAAGAAGATGATTTCCTTGAGACTGAGATGATTATTCAAATTGGAATGGAGCCGAATCGGGTAGATATCCTATGTGGAATAACCGGGTTTCAATTTAACGACTACTACGAAAAAAGAGAGGAATTCGTGAATAATGATCTCACTCTTCCATTTGTGAACAAAGAAGGACTGACCCAACTAAAAATGCTGGCTGGGCGTACGAAAGACCTTGCAGACCTTGAAGAGCTGGGGTGGAAAAAACCCGAGAAACACACCAATTAATCATCCTTCATCTAATGGCATGATGATTCTAATGTGGTCATTGTCACCCAGTTTTAGATTAAATCCTTGTTGGGGGATTACCTTGCCATTAACGATGATGAGCACTTTTAGAGTACCCTGACTGTCGAAAAGCCACTCTTTAAAGCCGGGAAATTGAGTGACCAGTTCCCCGATGCACTCTTGAATGTTAGTCCCGCCGACTACCACGCTTGTTCTGTTTTCGATAAACGGCCTCAAATAGGGTGCTATTTCTATGGTGATACTCATTTTTGATGGTACTCCTCCATATCCTCAGCTATCGTATGCAGGCCCAATTTTCTGAGGGCATTCAAGGTCGGGATTCCGGTTTTCAGGTCCCAGCCGGAAAGCTCGTAGAAATCGTCCAGCAATTCATCCAGATCGACGGTTTGTCCGAGCGTAGATCCTGATTTAACACTTTCCTTTAAAATCCGTTTTGGTAACGTGTCCCACTCTCGACGTAAGCCTTCTCGAACATTGAAAGCGCGCTCAATTTGATTCCCTCTCTCCCAAAAAAGCTCTAAATCATCCTTATCCCAATGAAATCCAGTGGCGGCGTTCAGCATTGCCAGAATTGTTACCTGGCTGAGCGAACCAAATGCAAAGGCGCAAATTATGGCTGAATCGGAAATGACACGATTGTTTCTGAAGAACCGGGTGATGGCAGCCTTTCCTTTGTTTAGAAACCGATCGTCACCGGTGGCGAGCTCCTTAAGTGATTGACCATTTGCAGCTCCTCCTGACTTGTGACACCCGCCTCGGGAACCGCAGGCGTATATCAGGGCCAGACTCCTGGCTCCCCTGGGATCATAGCCTCCAATTTCCAGTCCTTTGGCATGCATCGTAAATGCATCAGACCCTCTACCCAGTTTTTCAGACATTCTCTTCGAACTCAAAGATAATAGTTCTCCAAAACCTCTGCGATAGGCGATCTTGTGGATTAATTTGGGCAACAGATCAGATCTTCCAAATTGCACCTCATCCCCGTCGGTATCGTTTGGTGTGAGAATTCCTTTCTCGTAACACTCCATTGCAAAGGCAATTGTAACACCTGCAGAAATTGAGTCCAGACCCAATTTATCACACAAATCGTCAGCTTCGATTACGGCTGTCTGGTCGGCGATATCACAGCAGGAGCCAAATGAATATTCAGTCTCATAATCCGGGCCCTCGGTTAAAACTCCGACATGCGGGCCCTCACTGCTCACCACCCATTTTGAACACTTCAAATTGCACGGAGGAGAACAGATGACATCTTTTTTGACGTACTTGTCCCGCCAGTTCTGCATAAAAAGATGACCCGCCTTGTCAGAACCACCATGCTGCCAGTTGCGCCAAGGCGTGATACCACCCTCGTTTAGGGCTGGCATTGCCATTAACGTTCCATATAGCGGGAACCCCTTCGATACTACTTCATTAGCGGCGATTTCTTTATATGCCTGTTTGACCGCAATCATAAATGCCTCTGGATCTCTTATAGGAGCTTTGCGGGTGCCCTTGACAGCAATAGCTTTAAGATTCTTCGATCCCATCACTGCGCCACCTCCAGCTCTACCGGCTGCCCTGCGTTCAGATATTATCGCCGCATAGCAAACCTGATTTTCCCCAGCAGGACCGATGCATGCGATGCGAACCTTGTCGTCGTGGAGTTCGGATTTGATGAATTGCTGTGTATCCTGTGTATCCATGCCCCAAATTGTGCTGGCATCCTTAATCTCAGCTTTTTCATCCGAAATGGATAAGTAAACCGGGCTTTCTGCTTTCCCTTCGATGATCACCATCTCGAATCCCGTTTTCCTCAGCTCCGGACCAAAGTATCCTCCAGCCAGGCTGCTCATATACAAGCCGGTTTGAGGTGATTTTGTGTGAAGAATATAACGGCTACTGCTGGGTGCACTTGTCCCGGTCAATGGGCCGATCCCAAAAATGAGTTTGTTCTCCAGTGAGAGAGGATCGATTCCCTGCATGATTTCTCTGTATAAATAAATATTACCGAGAACACGACCCCCCTAAAAACATCGCAATATCTTCTTCAGCGATGACCTCGTTTATGATTGTTCCCGATGTTAGATCGACTCTCAATAACTTTCTTCTGACGTTTTTAGTCATCCTAATCTCTCTTCATTCTTGAATAACCCTTCAATAGGTTGCTCATGCGACAGTGATGAACACGAAGTAAACGTTAGCTGTTAAAGAAATGAAAAAACGGTGGAACCGGTTCAAGGGTTGGCCTGTCAGGATACTTAGCAGCAATCTCCTTGACCTTGGCATGATCGAGCGCTGTAAGATGCCCCTGATCATGAATTAAATGCTCTCCCACTTTCCAGCTAGCGTTCACTAAATCTCCGGTTACGTGCATCCAGTAAGGGTATTCTTTTCTTGGCCAGGTACTGGGCCTGGTAGCACCAATGTGAAAATGGATACAGTAGGCTGCCGAATGATCTACGATTCGTTGTATTAATGGATTATTGCACTGCTCGGAGGTAACGACAGCCTGGGGATGCACACCTGCATGAATTTCCGGAAAATTGTACACTTCCTTCCCTAACTTGGACTCCATGGATTTTAAAAAGCGCTGAATGGCTTCTGCTTCCTCCTTGCCGTCTATTTTTGTAATGCGGTTGTTTTCTATCGTAAGGTGCACACTGTTTCTGAAGAATGGAGGAATGCCAATATAGCGTGACCACCAACTCAACATGCGATCAAAAACAATGGTGCCATTGGTTTCTGCAACATTTATCGGGGGGAAAATCCATTCCGGGAAGGGGCGGTAACCCGGACCTTCATTGCGCCTTCTGGTGTATGACGGAAAACGTGGATGGTCGGGGGGCATGATAGTGCCTTCGATATGTGTCCCGTTTTCATCAGTCAGTTGATATGGCAGGTTGCCTTCTCCAAATAGAGCACCGGCTTGATATCGGATTTCACTAACCAGTTCATAAGGTGTCTGGGCCCAGGGGCTATTCAGCAAACCAGGTGTTGTCACAAAATTGCGGCATAACGTGACGCTGCACTCGGTAGCGGTTTCCTGTATCGATTTCAGTTCTTCAATGGTCAAATCGAAAGAACAATTGATGAAGACATTGCATGCTTTCAGTGCTGCCATAAACACAGGCGGAACACGCCATTTATGTATTCTGGCCGGTTCATCAATCCATAAAACAGAAGGATTGCCCTCACGGGCCTGAATCGCAGATTGAAGCCATGCAATGGCTTGCGGGTCAACGATATTATCGCCACCGTACAACCCATCGACATGGGCAGCAATGACAACCTCATCTCCGGGTTTGATAGTTGCGCAGTTGTCAAGAAAATCATTGATTGCTAAAGCAGCTCCCCTGGTAATACCTGTTTCGCGCATAAAGCCTACCCTTAAAAAAACATGTTGAGTTTCAATCCCGAACTGATTGAGCTCTATACTGTCGGTCCAATGGAGTGTATGGCGAACTCATGATGCTCCAGAATCTCGGAACGGGTTTTTTCCCCGGACGCCACCGCAATAATCTCCTTCAATATCTCTTCTCCGAAACTTTGGATGGATTCGGTTCCTTCAAGAATTTTACCGGCATTCAGGTCAATATTGTCTTTCATCCGTCGATAGATGTCACTGTTGGATGATACTTTTATCACCGGAGCAACCGGGGTTCCAAGAGGGGTCCCCCGACCCGTTGTGAAGACAATAATCTGGGTTCCAGCGGCGATGTATCCAGTGCCGACAACAGCGTCTTGAGCCGGGCCGTCCATGATAACCAGACCTTTTGCTGTCGGCTTCTCTGCAAATTCGATCACCTGATTCACCGTTGAGGTCCCTGCCTTGAGAATCGCACCCAGCGATTTTTCCTCAAGGGTGGTCAGACCGCCTGCCTTGTTCCCCGGTGAGGGTTCTGACTCACGAATATCCACGCCCAATTCTTTCACACTATTTTCAGTAGCGGCGGCAATCTCAATAATACGATGGCCGACATCCTCGTTAACCGCTCTTTTTGCCAGAATATGCTCAGCTCCAATGATTTCGGGTATTTCAGTGAGCAACACGGTGCCCCCCTGTTCCACAATCAGATCACAGGCGACTCCCAAAGCCGGATTGGCGGTGAGTCCGGATAGCGTATCAGAACCGCCGCACTTGGTTCCCAGGATCAGTTCCGAAAGTTCAATTGGTTCATGACTTAATTCCATAGACTCAGCCACCAGTCGGGAAGCCAGAACCTTCCCTTTTTCGATACTGGCGGTTGTCCCACCTTCAGCCTGAACACTTAACATTTCATACCGCTGTCCATTTTTTTCCAGTTGTTCAGCGATTAATTCCGGGGTTAGCATTTCACATCCCAATCCTACCAACAGAACACCCGAAACATTGGGATTGTTGCAGACACCGGACATAACCCGAATCATATGGTCCTTTTCCTGGCCAATATGTCCACAACCATGTGGGTGAGATACTGTCACGGTGCCGGGAACGAGTCGACTTATTTTGTCTGCGACCGCACTGGCACAAATAACCGTAGGGAAAATCAAAACGTGATTTCGTATTCCAACGGTTCCATTTTTCCTGCGATAGCCAGAAAATGTCATCATTTGTCACCCCTTCCTCTGAAGCCTTCAACATTGTGAAGGTGGACATGCTGGCCGCGGATAATGTTCGAAGAAGCAATACCGATTTTTTCCCCGTATTTAATTACGGTGTTTCCAGCTTGAATATCATCCAAGGCAAATTTATGTCCGAATTGAATGGATTGTGTTAACTGGATCTCCAAAGTGGTATTTCCAATGTCAATCCTGACAGTATCTCCGCTTTCCAGATGTCGGAGAGCTGTTGCCACGTTGTCATTTTTATTTACAATGATTGCTTGCAGAGGCATTGAAAGACCTCCCGTTGAATAATAGACATTAACCCTGCCTGGCCCCATCGTCGGACTTTTTTGTCAAAGCGGAAGCCAAAACCATGATTGGATGAACGGCTTTTTGTTTTGTTCCGTCCTTAATCTGCTGGCGGCAGGAAGTACCCGCAGCGGCAATGATGGTCTGCGGTTTGGATTCACGGATGGCCGGAAACAGGGCCAGTTCGCCGATAGCCATCGAGATGTCGTAGTGCTCTTTTTCATATCCAAAGGAACCCGCCATACCGCAACAACCGCTTTCGATCTCTTCCACAGTTGCATCCGGAATCAGACGCAACATTTGGATAACATTTCTGGCAGTACCAAAGGCTTTCTGGTAGCAATGGGTGTGAACCTTGATATCTTTCATGGAAGCTGGTTTTGCCAGCGGTAAATCCAGCTCTCCTTTTTCATAAAGAGCTGCTATAAACTCTTCAAAGAAAAAAGAGTGTGCAGCAACCGTTTTTGACTCCTCTGTGCACAACAGGTCCGGATACTCATCACGCATACAGGCAATACAACTGGGCTCGACCCCGATGATTGGAATCCCCTGTTCAGCATATTCCGACAATATAGCCACATTCTGTTGAGCCAGCTTTTTGGCCTCTTTTAAAAGACCTTTTGATATCATGGGGCGACCGCAACATTTCCGATTCTCAGCCAACAGGACTTTATAACCGGCGGCTTCCAGAATCTGAACGGCGGCAACGCCTAATTCAGGCTCATGATAAGTCAAGTGGCAGTCATCCCAGAGTACGACCTTTCCCCTCGAACTGTCTGAAGGTGTTACATGTTGTTGGAACCAATGACGGAAAGGTTTCGGAGCTAATTGAGGTAGTTGTCTGCGTTTATCAATTTTTACCACCCGATCGAGAACTTCCCGAAACAGCCGATTGTTGTAAACAGCATTACTTACCCGAGGTGCCTTACTTCCAACCGCACTGGATAAAGGCATTTTCCCGAACAAACGGCTTCGCAGGGGAACTCCGTGAATGGACTGATAATATGCCAAAAACTCATATTTCAACTTGGCCATATCAACCCGGCTGGAACACTCATTGCGACAGACTTTACACTCCAGACACAGCTCCAGTGCCTTGTAGACATCGGGGTTGGCCAAACCATCTTTTCCCAATTGGCCTGTCATGGCGCCCCTTAAGGCGTTAGCGCGACCCCGGGTGGTATCCTTTTCATCGCGGGTAACTCTGTAGGAGGGGCACATGGTCCCTGAAACCTGAGATCGGCAGGTCCCCTGGCCATTACACATTTCAACCTGTTTTTCATATCCGCCATAATAGGAATAATCGAAATAGGTCTCTTTAGGCGCGTAAGGTGTTTGATATTCAGGGTGGTACTGCAGCCAATCGGTATCCCATGGTTCAATCGCATCCACTACTTTCTGGGGATTGAACCTGTTGGCGGGATCAAACGTGTCTTTGACTTCTCTGAAAGCCTGATGGAGCTGTGGTCCATATAGCTGTTTGTTAAAAAAGCTTCTGGCCAGCCCCTCCCCGTGTTCCCCGGTAGTGGTTCCATAGTGAGCTATGGCAATCGACATAATCTCTTTGGAAAGGATTTCCAGTCTTTTTAAACCTTCCGGTGTACGCAGGTTGAGAGATAAACCCATATGCAAACAACCCGCCGAAGCATGTGCATCAAAGTTAATCTCTGTACCATATCGTCGACCCATCTCCTTCACATCCCGGGTATACGCTACCATCTCTTCCACCGGTACACTGGCATCATCAATCACCCAGATCAGTTTAGAATCACCGGGTGCGCTTACCAGCAGTCCAAAGGTTGATTTCCTGACACCCCAGACACGGGCTACTTCTTCTGGGGTTTTGCAGTAGTTGATGATATTTTTAAACCCATTTTTGGTTAAACTTCGCCGTAGCTTTTCCAGCTGACTATCCAACTCCGCTTGTTGATCCCCGTTAAACTCAACGATTAGTACAGACCCCGGCAAACCGTCTACAAATTTTTCCAAATTTGCCCGAAAAGAGGTATGGTCATGGGCAGCTTTTAGCACCGGATACGACATCAATTCAACCGCAGATGGCATGTGCTCCAGAATTAATGGTACATCCTTTAAGGCTAAAGCCAAATCATCATAGTGAAGAATCATCAGATTGACTTTTTTCGGCTTAGAAACCAGGCCGAGCTTAATTTTGGTGATAGCAGCTAGGGTTCCTTCACTTCCCACAACCAAAGAAGCCAGGTTTAGCAGTCCGGACTTCAATTTGCCGTCTAACAAACGATTTAGCCCGTAACCGGCCACATTGCGCCAGGTTTTTGGAAAATCGGTTTCAATATCCTGCTGATAAAGAGTGAGTATTTCAGGAATCTTTCGATAGAGCTGCCCTTCTATACCCTCCCGTTTGGATAGGGATGGCAATTCTTTCAGGCTTTTGGCATTTAATAGTGTTTTTCGACCATCTGAAAGTACGACCTCCAATTCTTGAATATGATCAGCCATCATTCCATATTTAAACGAATGGGATCCTGTAGAGTTATTACCTGCCATACCACCAATCGTAGCAACAGCACTGGAAGAGGGGTCTGGCCCCACCATGAGACCGTTTTTTGACAGGTGAGTGTTTAGGTAGTCCAGGACAACTCCAGTTTCAGCCTCTACCCATTTCTCTTCAATATTCAGGTTTATAATCCGGTTCAAATACTTAGAATGATCGATAACCAGCCCCGTCCCTACAGTCTGTCCGGAGAGACTGGACCCCCCTCCCCTGGGAATGATCGGAATGTTGTATTTATTTGCCAGCTCTATTGTAGCACAAACATCATCTGTATTTCTGGGGATTACTACACCGACAGGAATCTTCTGAAAATCCGAAGCATCTGTGCTGTATAAGTTCCGTGTCAGGAGGTCAAACCTTACTTCACCTCCCAACACCTTCTTCAATTCCTGTACCAATTCCTGCGTTTTTTGAGTTTTCTCGTGCACAACAATTATCTCTTTTTATTAAGGTTTCAAGCAAAGATTGCCTGGCGTGATGTCAAAGAAGGGACGCAACAGTTTCTGGTAACCGGCAAAAAGGCGACCGATTCGAGGTCCCTTTTAATCAAAGGGTCCCCTTGCTGAAGGGATTTTCGAGAGTTCCCTCTACCTTGACGATCACATCATCCTTCGTATAGTCATTAATGCCGCAAGTAGCCATACAGATACAGCAAACGGTTTTTTGATCTCTATTGCTGTTTCAACACCCGGTATTTTACCTTAATCATTTGATCTTTTATCAATTTCATTATCTCTTTCCACAGAGTTTTATTAGCGACGTCACCCGTGTTGACTTCGCCATTTACAATTACTCAGAAATGAGGTGACAACTGTGGCTGAATGAACAGCGTATCTACAGGTCCCATCCTTGATTGATTGACGGCATGAGGCGTCCCAACAGTAGCGACTATTATAGCTGGGCCAGAACGGTATGACTAAGGCATCATCAATCGGGGCAAAAATAGAGATATTTCGGGAATATAAGTAATCAACAACAAACCCCCAATCATTAATATTAAAAATGGCATTACCGCCTTGCCGACCTGGGTCAGGGATTTTCCGGTAAGACCCATAGCTACGAATAAATTGATCCCAAAAGGGAAGGTGAGAAAGCCCAGTTCGATATTAACAATCATCATGATACCATAGTGAACCAGGTTGATATCAAACGCTCTCAAAGCTACAATCAGAATCGGCGAAATAACAATAATGGCAGAGACAATATCCATAACGCAGCCAACCAGGAGCAGAAAGATATTGATCACCAAAAGAAAAACGTACTTATTGGAGATATGTGCCATAATAAAATCGGCTGCGATGTTCGGCAATTGCTCCCGCGTTAACAGCCAGATGAAAGTCATTGCTGAAGCAATGATAAAAAGCAGGGCCGTTGACATGATAACTGAATCCTTCAGTACCTTATGAAATCGCTTAAAAGACATGTCCCGGTAGATAAAAACCTCTACAAGAAGAGCATAGATCACTGAAACCGCTGCAGCCTCAGTAGGTGTAAAAACACCCGAGTAGATCCCGCCTAGTACAATCACCGGCATAGCGATCCCCCAAGAGGCAGAAACTATCAATTTAACAGCCTCCTGGCGAGTATAGGTTTTGGTGGATTTCCAGTTGTGTTTTCTGGCCTTGATAACTGAATATACAACCAGAATACTGCCAATCATAAGTCCGGGTATAATGCCCGCACTGAACATGGCACCCACTGATTCATTCATCACCAGAGCATAAAGCACCATGGGAATGGAGGGTGGAATGAGAATGCCGAGAGAGCCGGATGAGGTTAGCAGACCGACGCTGAAATTCTCGTCGTAGCCGTGTTTGACCAGGGCGGGGATCATGATGGTTCCGATAGCAATGACCGTGGCCGGACTGGAACCAGAAATCGCTGCGAAAAAGATACAGGCAAAAATCGCCGCAATGGCTATGCCGCCAGGAAGCCGTCCCACCATTAATAGCATCACCTCCACCAGTTTTCTGGAGATGGAACCTTCGGCCATGATATTGCCGGCCAGAATAAAAAATGGAATAGCCAACAGAATAAAATTATCCATTCCATTGAACAATTGCTGTACTAACGCCTGCAGAGGAATGTCCAGGAAAAAATAGAAAGTGCTTCCACTCACCGCCAGCAATACAATAGCAATGGGAGTAGATATCATCAATAATCCCACAAACAGGACGACCATGAATGTTAACATTAGAGGCTCCTTTTTTCTTTGGTATTTTCAAAAGGACTATTCTTGACAAAAGCGATGATGTGATCGATGAACAGGAGGAAAAATCTGAAACTAATCACAATCGAAAAAATACCAATGGGCAGATAAGGAACATACATGGGCATTTCAATGGCCGGAGTGATAGATTCGAAACGGTGGAGCTTTTCAATCTGCACCCAGCTGAAATAAAAGACTACAAACATGACAATGCAGGAGACCAGGTTTGAGACCACATTCAGGACATGTTTGACACGGTTTGGCGCATATTGAACCAAGGCATCCATGGCAAAATGGGAGCCATACCTGACGCAGATCCCTGCCCCGATAAAAGTTATCATAACCACCAGGTGGCGTGAAGCTTCCTCCACCCAATCGAAAGAGAGATTCAGTACATAACGCATGAAGACTTGAATTGAAGCTATAATAGCAACCAACAACAGGGCATAGCCAACAAACAATTCTTCAATTACATGTACTTTATTAATAAATTTCATCAACATGATTGTCTATTTTGTGTTTGTTGTTAAGCTTCTTCCAAATACCAGTTTTAAGGCATAAAGAATTACCGATAGAATCAGTAACCCTTCCTTTGACAAGGAAGGTTACTGAATATATGAGTTTAATTTATTGATACTGCTTGATCTTCTCTTGAAACAGTTGAAAATAACTCATCCCGGCAAAACGACCGTATTTTTTATCATTTGGAATTTTGCCTGTTTCCTTTTCAAACCTGGCATAAACCGGTTGAACTGCCTCGACAAAGGCATCTCTTTCAGATTTTGAAAGATAGGTTACTTTGACTTTTCCTTCTGCTTCTAATTGACCAACTGTATCCGCAACTATATTCATGTTTTCCTCTCGGTTCTTTTGTACAGCCAGACGAGCTGCTTGCATCAGGATTTCCTGTTGTTCAGATGTCAATTTTCCCCAAGCGTTCACACTCATGAGCTTTATTGTCGACGAAAGACTGTATTGCAAAGATGTTGCGTAAGGACAAACCTCCGTGAATTTCATCAGGATGGATGTATATAAGGGATTCTCCTGTGCATCGATAACACCCTGCTGCAAACCGGTATACACTTCACCAAAAGGCATGGGTACCGGGTTTGCACCCAGAGTCCGCCATGTCTCCATAAAGATGGGAGCTTCCATTACTCTGATTTTAAGACCCTTTACGTCTTCAGGTCGTCTAACTTCCCGCTTTATATTGGTCAAATCTCTGAATTCATTTTCGCCATAACCAATCATGACAAGATCCTTTTTTCGTAACATGTCACGATAAATGTTAAAAAACTCCGTATCATGAAGAACACTGTAGGCAACACCACGGGAAGGCCATAAGAAAGGAAGATCAAGTAAACCTGTCGGAGCGGCAAAAGGAGAAACGACAGCAGAAGTTACATCTGCAATATCCAATGTTCCACCTTGGACCTGTTCAACCATTGAACGGCCACTCCCTAATTGACCTAATGGGAAAACATCAATAATCACCTGACCTTTGGTTTTCTCTTTGACATATTCAGACAAGAAAAGGCTTGATTTTGCGTGGGGGTGAGTTGGTGGCGCAGATAGCCCATACTTAAGCCTGATTTCAGCAGAAGCGAAAGTACAGAAGGACATCACGACAAGAATCGATAAAAAAAAGGATAGCGTGTTTTTCATTTTGTTCTCCGTTTTTTGGTTTTTGAATGACTTGCTTCTTAAGCTTCCGGAACAATCCGGAAGGGTTTTCGGGTTAAAAGAAATGCATTCGATTAGCCCGAGTTAATACCGACAACAGGCAAAATAATGCCTCCTGAAGGAATCACATGCACCGTCGGGTTTGAGACAAAATTCTGACTTTGAAGAATTGCACTTTCAATATTGTCGGCATAAATACAACCGAGTCTTTTAACAGACTCTTCCGTAATGTCTCTGGTAACTATTATGACATTGAAATCATTAAGTGTTAGCATGACCTGGGCCAGAGACATGTTCAGCTCCGGTGGAGCGTTTTTGATGACTGGTCGATTGTCGGCAAAGGACTTCAGTAGGGCATCAGCCAGATTGCCAATATGGTCTTTCTGAAACTGCTCGCAGGTTTCGAAATAGACATCTGGTAAGGGAACAGTACAATCTGCAACCAGAATAATCACCCCGTTCTTGCGCGTAATCATGGCAGCGGGCGCAAAAGGTTTCATCATCTGGGGACCCTCCGAATAGGGAAAGGTTGAGATGATGGTTAGATCAGCCTTTTCGTTGAACGACCTGGAAACCGTCTCTCTGCAGATCCTGGCCCCCTCAAGATGTGCCAGCACCGGCTCACCGCAGACCACTTCAACCAATTGGTCATTATGATCCAGCACACTGTTGAGGATAAAATCGAGCCCGCCAGCCTTGGCCAGCTCGTTGACGATCCGGTGAAATTCATTGCCGGCCAGATTCCCCAGGAAGGACTGACCAACAAAACTATATTTCAGATGATGTTCCAGAATCGAATCCATATCCGCCACGCCCGGAAATAGAATTTTGCAGCCGCCGCCAAACCCGTTCATTGGATGGGGAAAAATTGAGCCGATACCAATTCGATAGGTTGCTTCAGCCACGTGTCGATTGATTTTAACCGGTGTACCGGAGTCCAATTCCCCAATCCGTACCAGATCTCCTGCCTGGCAGTCATGATTAATAAAGGTGTAACGGGCGACAATCTCTTTGCCATATCCCATTTCCAACTCTGCCCGAGACAAAGCTCGATGAGTGCCAAGCGCAATAATTATTTTGATATTTTTGTCAGCTATACCTATGCTCTCCAGTTCGGTAAGAATCACCTGTAATAAATATTTTTTGGGAGAGTTACGGGTTAAATCCTCGATAATAACAGAGACTGTGTCTTCCGGAGTTAGTCGCTTATGTAAGTTAGGGGATGCTATCGGATGTTTAAGTGCGGTTTCCGTTAACTGGAGTGGTAATGTATCACCAGGTCGATCCTCAAATTTGGCAAAGGTTAATTGCTCAAAAGATGACGGTAGCTCAAAAGAGATACGCCCGTTTAACGTTTTTATAAATAAAGTTCCCATAAAACCTTTCCGAAACCAAATATATCAGACAGTTAATAGTGAGTTTTGCGTATTTACCTTCCAGTCATGATCTCAAATTTGAATAAAGGGCTGGCATAACTCCGTTTTCGTTTAACCAACCATAAGTGGTAAGACCAAATATTACACTCGTTTTTCATTTTAATGGTTATGTAGTTTAGCCATTATACAAAACTCTGTCTTATTTTTGACTTGACGAAAACTAGCCATTCAGCCCAATTATGTCAAGACATTTTTTAAGTTTTGTTTAATAGTATGTGAAATTACTTGACTGCTGGCTCTTATATGGTTATGTGGTAATACCAATTATTGACTTATTAGATTATGTTCTGGTATTACCAATTTAACAATGCAATTTATTTCGCTCTGCCAGTCAATAAACGGCACGATATTTTTAAGAAAAAAACACATTCAGGACTGTTTCCATGTTAAAGCCTTTCAAACATAAAAAAATATCTGATCAAATTTTTGAACAAATTCGTGACATGATATATCGAGGTGAATACTCCCCTGGCCAGCGCTTGATGTCAGAGCGAGATCTTGCGACGCTTTTTGGAGTTGGTAGACCGACGGTAAGAGAAGCGATTCAGAAGTTAATTGATCAGGGATTGATCGAAAGTAAGCGGGGAGTGGGGGCATTCGTTCTTGACGAAAAAACCAGGTATCAGAAAACAACTCCCTTGCTTCAAATTTTACCGAAGGAGGAATTTTCCATAGCCGAATTCCTGGAGATAAGAATGGCACTGGAAGCCAAAGGAGCGGAGATGGCAGCCAAACGAGCTACGGATGAGGATGTACTGATGATTGAAAAAAGTCTGGAGCGAATGCGATGGGGAAGTCAGCAGGAGAGTAAAGGGATGAGTATGAGCGATGACATTGCATTTCATATGAACATTGCCTATGCCAGCAGGAATATGTTTCAAATCCATCTCATGAAACATATTTATGACGTGCAGTATTATGCGATGGAAAAAGCCTATTCTGATTTACTCATGTCGTTAAGAATTGATAAACTCATATTTCAGCAACATGAAAATATCGTCCAGTCCATCAAAAATCGAGAACCGGATCAAGCTCGCCGTTTTATGGAAGAGCACATCAGCACTGTATTAAAAAATATTGTACAGGTCTAAGATAAAAGGGGATCTATCTCTTTTTTCAGAACTCCGATGTTCCGCATGGCGTTGATCAGGTTTACTCCGATCAGTTTTTCCTGTTTAAACACCAATAACTGCCACCCTCCATCTGCATCAGGGCTACCGGACTCATCCGTGCGGATATCACAGCCCTGACGATTGATGTCTCCCACTTGAGCATACACCCAATCAAAAAAAGGACTGACGTATTGGGGAAGAGCCCCAGGCAGTGACGTTGTTTTGCCCGTCATGTTGTATCCGGCAGTACGCCCCTGGTAACAGGCATTTCCCCAGGTTCCCATCCACTGACTTTCACCTGTCTGTCGATTCAGCCCCTGGCAGACATCACCTGCCGCATAGAGGCTATTAGCGCTGGTACGTTGATAATTGTCGACCAATAGAGCCTGTCGGGTTGCCACCTGTCCCTCTTCCAGAAATTGGAGATTCGGTTTTACCCCGGTACAGACAGCAACAAAATCCACATTGTCAAATATTCGATGAGGCAGGTGACAGACAAGTCGGTTCCCAACCTCTTCAATGCCATCAAGACCACATCCGGAGAGTACCTCAATGCCTTTTTGTCTGAAATAGGACTCAATTTTCTCCGCTGTTTTTGGGTGAGCGCCCATAGGGAGGATCTGTGTAGCGATATCCAGCAGGGTGACTTTAATCTTTCGTTTACTCAGAATTTCTGCCAGTTTTGTTCCAACCAATGAAGCTCCCAGGACGATGACGTTTCTTGCCGATTGCATCGCTTTTTGGAGCTGAAGGGTAGATTCTGTCGTACGCAGAGTAAATACCTTTTTTGAGTCCCTTAATCCGGGGACAGGCGGAACAACTGCGCTGGCGCCAGTAGCGATAAGACATTGGTCATAATGGATCTTTTTTTTGTCACTCAGTTGGAGCGATTTTTCAGCGATGTTAAGGGTATCAACCGTCGTATTAAAACGACAGGTCACATCACAGGTTCGATAGAAATTGGAACCGAAGGGAAAGCAGTGATCCCAGGTGAGTGCGCCCTTTAAAAAATAGGGAGCCAGCATGGGGTTGAATGCCGGACCTTCTGAATCCGATATCAGATCAATCTGTCCGGTGAAACCTGCTGATCTGGCTGCCATCACAGCATGGACAGCAGCCCCACCATTACCGATAATGGCGATGTTCTTTTTTTGCGTGACCTTCATTTTATCTGTCTTGAACGGTGAGATGCTGATCCAGGAAACTATTCAGAAATTTGCGGGAAGCCCCGTCTACTTTCTTTTCTACCAGGTCATCCGCATAGCCTAACTGCAGTGCTCCGGTGGTACATGTATGGACACACGCCGGCTTCAGTCCGTTTTCAATCCGTACGATACACAGATCGCATTTGATCATCTTCCCGTCATCTGCAAATTTGGGAGCTCCAAAATAACAGGCGAGCTCGCAGCTATGGCAACCGATGCATATATCTCGGTTGATATCAATTGCCCCGCTCTCAGCATGTTTGAAGATGGCTCCGGTTGGACAAACCAGAAGACATGGCGCATCACCACAGTGCATACAGGACAGCGACAGATTAGCAATCAGAGTGGGATAAACTCCCTTTTCCTGACGGCTGACCTGTCGTAATGCTGTTCCGTCAGCCTTGATATCATTCTGGTCCTGACATGCCACAACGCAGGCCATACAACCGGAACAGTCCTGTATATTGAATGAAAACATCAGTTGTCGTTTTTTCATTGGCGTACTCTTTTGAAATTAAGCTTTCCGAATGTCGCATAATAGAGACTTAAATCCGGGGAACCCGGAAATAGGATCAAGGTAGTCATAGTCGATCAGATGATTTACTTCTATTTCCGGCCACCCATGGTAAATATTGGCTATTCCGGGTTTAAGCGTATCAGTTAGTATGGCGCGGATCTTTACTTGGGAACGGTGCGTTGCCAGAATCACCTCATCACCTATCCCGATATCTCGTTTCGAAGCATCCTCCGGGTTCATCATCACCGTTGGATCAGGATGCAATCTGCGATTCCATTCATTTCTGAAGGTACGCGAATGCATATACATCGGTAGCCTGGTTCCTGTTGTGAGCACCAAGGGATAATTTTCCGCCGGTTCGGGTGCAGAGATGGGGCTTAAAACCGGTTCTCTGTACGTTGGAAGAGGATCCAGACCAGCCTCTTTTAGAGCAGTGGAAGAAAACTCCATTTTTCCGCTGGGTGTTGCAAAACCATCAGTCTCATACTTGCGAAAACCGGGCATGACTGCGTCTTTGACCGTCATTCCGGATGGATGCTGCCTTAGTTTTTCAACTGTCAGACCTGAAGGTTCCAGGATCCAGTCGAGGCATGCTTCATACCCTTGATTCAATAGTCTGTCGTCAGGTGCGATTCGCCGGGCCAGATCAAAAATAATATCAATATCCGATTTGGACTGGCCCAACGGTTCTATGACCGGTTGGGTGAGAATGACATGATTACCGGGGTAAAGCCGCAGCTCGCTCCGCTCGAATGAGGTACAGGCTGGTAACACGATGTCGGCCAGTTTGGCTGTATCTGTCATAAACAACTCAACGTTGACGAACAGATCCAGTTTATCAAACATCCTTATCAGATAATCATTCCCCGGCCACATCCGCTGATTATAGCCAAATGCCACCAGTGCGCGAATGGGATATGGCTGGCCACTGTCAATCTGACGTGGAAGCCACATGGATTGAGCCTCATTTACAAATTGTGACCAGAGGGGAAACGCCTCCTGACCGATGCGAGGTGGCAAGTCTGTTAAATCACGGGGAAAGATAAACTGCTTTTGCCTGAGTTCAACACCCGTGCCGACATGCAGCCAGGTTTCCGGGACGACATAATTCCCTCCCGGCGCATCGAAATTCCCGGTTAGGCCCGACAATGCAATGAGAGCCCGGTGATTCTGCACACCATTGGTATGATGAACCGTCGGGCTGGCACTGGTTTTAATGGACGACGGTCCGCCGGTGGCAAACAGACGTGCTGCCTTTATGATCAACTCTGCAGCTACTCCTGTAATTGTCTCTGTCTTTTCAGGCGTAAAATCAGCAACATAAGCCTTGTATTCATCGAATCCAACCGTCCATTTTGAAATAAAGGATTGATCATACAATTCTTCTGAGATAATTACGTTTGCCAGACCCAAGGCAAGCGCTCCATCAGTGCCCGGGCGTAATCCAAGGTGGATATCGGCATATCGGGTTAAGTGGGTGACTGCAGGATTGACTTCAATGATTTTGAGACCATTTCTTATTGCTGCAATCAGTTTTTTGGCTCCTGCTGTCCCGGTACCAAATACATTGGCGCTCCACATCATCAGGCAATTGGAGTTTTTGATATCCGGACCTCCCCATTGACCGTATGTTAACCCGGCTGCTATTTGTGTGGCATAGAAACAGGTGCTGGATTCCGTGGCAAAATTTGGTGTCCCGAAGCTTATACCCAGTCGCTGCGCAAAAGGACGCAGCCATTTGGTGAAACCAGCACCGAAAACAACAGATTCGGCACCGGTTTCTGCTTTTATTGAGAGGAGTTTTTCCGCAATGGTTTCATAGGCCTCTTCCCAGCTTATCTCCTCAAACTGACCACTGCCGCGCTTCCCCTTTCGTTTTAACGGGGACATGATCCGATCTTTGTTGTAGATGTACTGTCGACTGGCATTTCCCTTGGCACAAAGGGTCCCCTGGTTTTGCGGAAACTCTGTCATGCCTTCCACTTTGATAACCCTGCCGTCTTTAATGTAGGCATTAATACCGCAACTGGAAGAGCTACCTTCACAAATTGCACAGATAGTTTTTCTGATTTCGATACCGGTGTTTAATCCGGGGATCTTATTTTTTTTCAAACGTTCTTGTTCCAAAAGCATAAGGCCTCTTATCCTGTCAATCCATTACCATTTGGTAAGTATGGGTTTACCATCAGATTTGGCAATTAGCCTTTCTTTCGATCCCTGGATGTGCTCCTCAGTAAATACCAGGAGTTGATCCAGATCTCTTTTTCGCAGAAGAGCTGCTAATTCCAGATGCTCATCTGCAATAATTTTTGCCATTTCCAGATCTGCGGTTGTTTCGATAATCATGCTCAAAAGGTTCACTACAGATGAGTACACCATCTTGATTACAGGGTTTTTTGCGATATCAGCCAGCAGCAAGTGGTACTCCAGATTTTGCCTGTGAGGGCTTTTTCCTTGTTGAAGCAGGTCTTGTGCTGTTCTGGCGTTTTCCTCAAGCTGTTCAATATCAGCATCAGAAATACGAAGGCACGCCAACTGGATAATATCTTTCTCAAGAAGAATTCTTGCTTCGATGATATCTTCCAGTCGCATTTTTCCCAATCCCATCAGGTCATTCAGGCTCTGGGTCAAGTGACGATTGGATGGTTCCCTGATAATTGCCCCGCCATTCATTCCCTTGTTAATATATACGATGCCTAATACATCCAGTATGTGGTAGGCCTGTCGGACAGTGTTTCGGCTGACCTCTGCCATTTTCGCCATATCGCGCTCAGATGGAAGGCGATCACCAATTTTTAATTCGCCGTTGTAAATTTTTTCTCGCAGTAAGTCAATGATAAGTTCAAATGTTCGTTTTAATCTGACTGGTTCAAATACTTTTGAGTTAGACATTGGCTCTGGGAAGTTAGGGTACATGATTGCTGTTACATGATGTTGGATCATATATATTGGGTGACCCATTAATCCAATGGTAATAAATTTAAAATCAGTCGATCGTTTTGTCAACAGAAATATTGGAAGAATAGGGGGCGTTGGTGCATGAATCGACAAATTTTCATAAACCAGCTACATTTGGTCTAACAATAATGAAGGGATGTGCCAATGCCATATAAACATAACCAGGGCAGAAGAAAAAAATTGGATAAGCTCATTATGAAGTAGAGAACTGGGCTGAGTATGATCAAGCGTTGAAAAACCGCGGGAGCTTAACAATTTGGCTCACGGATGATGCCATTAAAGCATGGCAAACCAAAAACTTACAGAAAAAAAGAGGTGGCCAGCCAGTTTACTCTGATATAGCCATTGAGACCGGATTGACTTTCAGGTCGCTTTACAAACTGGGATTAAGACAAACCGAAGGATTCCTTGAATCGATATCTTCTTTGATGGGACTAGAGCTATCAATTCCAGACAAAACAGCACTTTCTCGACGCTCCAGAGAACTAAATATCACCAAATTCAAAAGAGAACCAGGAGAACCAATCCATCTATTAATCGACAGCACCGGTTTAAAAATAAGCGGTTCAGGGGAATGGCAAGAAACGAAGCACGGTCTGCAAAAGCGTAAAAGTTGGAGAAAGCTACAATTGGCTATAGATGAGGCAACTGGCAATATCCTTGCTTCCGAGTTGACAAGCAATAAAGAGGATGATCCTTCTCAAGTCCCTGCTTTACTTGATCAGATTGATGAGGTAATTGAATCCATGATGGCTGACGGTACATATGATAAGCAAGATGTCTATGATGCATTGGAAACCCACAAATCAGGGCCTATACTTGGGGTAATGCCTCCCAGAAAAGACGCGGTGATATCTGATAATGCATTGATTTCTCCAACAACAAGAGATCAAAACATTATATCTATCAAAGAAAAAGGCAGGCTCAAATAGCAGAAAGAAACAGGTTATAAAAGACAAAGCCTTATGGAAACGGCTATGTTTCGTTGTAAAGCCATTATTGGAGGTCAATTAAGATCACGAAGCTTTGAAAATCAAATAACAGAAACAAGAATCGGAGTAGCGATACTCAACAAAATGACAAATCTTGGAATGCCTGTTTCAGTCAGAGCATAAATCAGGTTAAAAAACGGAGAGATTTATTCAAATTTTGATTCATGCAACAAAGCTCTGTTACATTAGATTTTAACTCAAGGTGAATTTAACAAAATTAATCAACTTTCGGTCAGCAGCGGTGATATGCAGTCGGGTTTATACACTTGTAAGTGAATTAGAGCGATTAAAGCAAAGTGTGCAGTCTTTGTAACACCTGTTCAACAGATTGTTTATCAAGTTTGCAGATGAATTCAATATTTCTATTTTTCCAATCCATGTTTTTGACTTGGTCTGATAAAACATCACCTGATTTTGGGATTCGTATTGCAAGACTATTACCCCATTTTTGAACAGTTGATTTCATGATTCCTCCTGTATTTGCGTATAAACAAAGTGTATACAGTAGCGCCGGATTCGTCAATGGAGTAGATCTTTTGTTTCACAAACACCGGCAGCTGCAACGGTGGTCAATTATTGATGAAGGTGCCAGTTTGAAGAACTACCGTCCAGCGAGGGCGATATGCCGCTTGCTCTTGTTGTTTGTTAAGGTTCATCAATTTGAAAACCGATACGTCTTTTCTTAGGTAACGGTTGTTGAGTATAAGACGCTTGCAGCCATTATTGTTCCATGCTCAGTAAACGCATATGGTAGGGATCTAGAGTATTTAAGATTTGCAAGGTGGTCGCAATTTGCGATCACCTCGAATTTCTCTTCTGATGTTAATTGAAAAAGGAAATCTTATGGAAATCTTTCTCGATTCCGTTTTACTTGTTCGTTTAAACGTTTTGTCAGCACTCCATAAAACTCAGCTAAATCGGTATCTAAAACAACCTTTTCCCCATGAATGAGTAAGATGCGTTCCTCGATTTTTCCAATTGGGATGATAGATTTATTAGATGCCATAAGTTGTATTTTTTCTTTTGGTTAGTAACTTTGACATCAGCATAACCCGCGTTTTTTGTGACTTCAGGAACATCATCCAGCTTTGTCTTTTTGAAAGTCGCTTCCAAATCCCAGATACCGACCACTTTGAGAAACTGAACAATTGCCTGTTTCATGGATACATCTCTCAAGAGATGCATGGTATAATTCATTATGGCTGAGTCATCCAAACCTGAGATAACATTGCATTGATGAAACCAACGAATTATTTTACCTGCAGTTTTGCCATTAAATTGGTCAACGACAGTTAAAAAAAATGCATTGAGTCGTGTTTTTGATTCCAGTCCTTTTCCTTCGCTAAATCTGTTTTTGACCGAAATATCCTCACCTTCTCTTAGAAAAAGGGGCACTTCTTTGACTTTCGCGATGGTAAACAGCCATTCTGCAGTAACATTTTCCGAATCCATCTGAAAACCGTAGCGAAAAACGTCCCCCTCCCATAAAAAACCACTTCAAACAAACTGGATTGGGTTTCAGTTTTTGCGTTCGATCTATATGGATTAACCGGAATTCTGTCCTGGCTTTGACTCTGCTTTGAGTAATCAATAATCATGTGCTTCATAAAACATGTGAAATGGGAGGTAAAATATTGAATTTGGATGGTCGGGATATGTTTGTTTTTGTAAAAGAAAATGGAAAATGGTGGGCTGTAGCTAATCAGTTTTCACCTTATCCTCAATAAATCGTATAATAAAAATTTGGAGCTGACGGCAAACACCCTTGATTGACTGAGAGTTTATCATTCTTGGCACCATCACTATTAATCGGCTATCAGTACAACCGCTGCCCAGTTTGGTGTTATACGTGTAAAAAAATGAAGTTAAAAAATGAAAACTGAAATCAGAATTTACCTGTGAAATAAACCAGCTCACCGAAAGCTCAGACCAAACCAAATGAGGCAACTCTAAAATTCGGATATTTTTTCACCCCGAAGCGGCTTCGTCCAACAATTGTTTCAACCTGATGTTTTTATCGGCGATCAGCCTTCAGCCAAATACCAAAACATTTTGGGTTGCTGTAAATCTGAATGGCGACAGCTGATCGTTGAAAGTAAAAATCTTCACCCCGAATATCTAGCTACTATGTAAATAGTCATTAGGCCTGACGGGTTTTTATTCAGACTCTGGATACAAAAAACTTTACAATTGAATTTAAATCGGAGTAGGATTCGCTCAGTTAATGAAAACGTTTGCATAAAATCGATGACATATGAACATTAAGGACATAGCCAAATTAGCCAATACCAGTATCTCAACGGTATCTCGAAGTCTGAATGACAGTGACCTGGTCGCGGCAAGCACTAAAAAACGAATTCTGGAAATTGCCAAAGGAGTGGATTTTGAGTTCAATGCCAGTGCCCGGGGACTGGTTACACGGAACACCGGCACCATCGGCATCATTCTTCCGGATGAATATGACAAGTTCTCTACAAATCTTTATCACAGTACTTTGCACAATGACTTGAGAAAAAGCCTGGAACGTGCGGATAAAGACTTGATAGTCGCCTTTTGTCATAACCGGTTTAGCGGGAAGAGCAATATTCATAAGCTGGTGACCCGAAAAAAAGTGGACGGACTGATCATCATCCAACCGGATCTTGATAAAAACACCCTGGCATTTCTTGAAGAACAACAGATTCCCTTTGTGTTAACCCACTATCCACCAAAAAGTCTGAACGTTAATTATGATGTGATCTATACCGATCAGGAACATGGCGGGTTTATAGTGGGTGAGCATTTGGTTCATGCCGGTTACAAAAAAATCGTCTGCATCTCTTCAGATACTCAATTTAAGGAGGAGTTCCGCTGGAGGGAAAAAGGAGTAAGACGGGCACTAACACTGCACCAGATGGATCTGAGTACGGACTCGATCCTGTTGGCCGGAGGCTCGTTCGCTTCGGGATATAAAGCCGTTCAAAAAAACAGTAGTCGGATTAAACAAGCCGATGCTGTTTTCGCTTTTAACGACCTGCTGGCTTTGGGGGCTATGCGCGCCATGCAGGAGATGGGAATCCGAATTCCCGATGATATTGCCTTGGTGGGATATGATGATACTCCCCTGGCTGAATTTGCCAATCCGCTGTTGACCTCGGTTCATCAGCCAAGAGAAGAGCTTGCCCTGTTGACCTGCGAACATCTCTTTGAGCTGATAGACAAGGTAACACCGGATGCAAAAAGTAAAACGAGGAAGAAGAAGATTATTGGAATACAACCAAGGTTGATTGTTCGGGAATCATGTCCGGTTTAACTGATGGGGCGGCCGGATAACCAGAGTTTGATGAAGACATTTATGTCATAATTATTGCGGGTTTGGGCTGATAAATTAAGAAAGGAAGGAGTATCATGCTGATTAAGCGGGAAAAACCATTTGCAGATGGATATAACAGTATTGTTGAGCAGAAGGGGCAACATGCCGAGATGTTGATGGATTTTGGGATTCTCAAGATGCAGAAGAACCATACCATGACTAATAATGACGACAAAGAGAGAGCCTACTTGCTTATAAAAGGAAGAGTAACCTTCGAATGGGAAGGGAAACGGGTTGAAGCGTATCGTTCTTCCTGTTTCGATGAGAATCCCTGGGTGTTACATTTACCGGCCGAAGCTGACGTAACCGTAACCTGTCTTAGCCAGGAAGCCGAATTGGCCGTGCAAAAGAAAGACAATTGCAAACGTTTCCAATCAAAGCTTTTTACCCAGGAGGAATGCAGAAGTGAACAATTTGGGGCAGGAACCATGAATGAAACCTCCACCAGAACGGTCCGCACTGTTTTTGATGCAGCCAATGCGCCGGAATCCAACATGGTGATGGGCGAAGTCATCAATCATCCGGGCAAATGGTCCAGCTATCCGCCACACGACCATCCTCAACCCGAGGTATATCATTTCAGGTTTTTCCCGGATAAAGGATTTGGCTATTCCGGGCAGGGGGATGAAGTTGTTTTGGTTAGAAATAATGACACGGTGACCATTCTGCCCTTCCTGACTCATCCCCAGGTAGCCGCGCCTGGATATGCCATGTACTATATCTGGATGATTCCCCATTTGGAAAAAGCACGGTTTGGTCCTGATTCCAGAAACTGGCTTGAGGAGCACAACTGGGTAATGGATCACAAAGCCAAGATTTGGCCTGATAGATAAAGGTATTTTTATAAACGGAACGCCAGTAAAAAGCGAGAGGATCACAAAAGTGAAAAACCGGGACTTAGACCGGAAGAGACTAAAAATACTTCAGAAAACGGATTTTTCATGTCAACATCTACAACTGTCTTGGATATGTCCCGACCTATCGATTTAATCAGCATGGGTCGGGTGGCCGTTGATTTTTATGCGGAGCAGGTAGGTAGCCCATTGGATAAAGCCCAAAGTTTTCGTATGTATCTGGGAGGGTGCGCCGGAAATATTGCGGTTGGTACTTCGCGGCTGGGGTTGAAACCGGCTATGTTTTCCTGCATTGGTAAGGATGATATGGGAGTATTCTTAAAGAATACCCTGGAGAAGGAAGGAGTTGACACTACCCTACTGACCACCAAGGCAGCTCATTTGACCGGGTTGGTCATTCTGGGGATTGATCCACCCGGCCGTTTTCCCTTGATATTTTACAGGGAAAACTGCGCGGATATGCAGATTCAGCCGGAAAATGCTAATGGTGACTTCTTTGCAAACAGTAAAGCGCTCTTGATCACAGGAACCGGTTTTTCCACGGAATCAATGCGCAAGACAACCCTCCATGTGTTGGAGCTGGCTAAGTCAACCGGTACCGCTGTAATTCTGGACATCGACTACAGACCTGTACTCTGGGGATTAACCGATCCCGGTGACGGCGAGTCCCGCTATGCGCAATCATCCAAAGTCACGGAAAAAATGCAGGTGCTGCTTCCCTATCTTGATCTGATTGTGGGAACAGAAGAGGAGATCCGAATAATGGGCGGAGGTCAATCGCTTGAAGAGGATATCACTATAATCCGCGAAAAAAGTCAGGCTCCCATCGTTGTGAAAAAAGGTGAAAAAGGATGCACAGTCTTTCCCACAGATTTTTCACAGCCTGTAGAGGCTGTTCCCTATCCGGTTGAGGTTCTCAACGTTCTGGGTGCCGGAGATGCCTTCATGAGCGGATTTTTACGAGGCTGGTTGCGAAATGAAGATTGGGAAACCTGCGCTCGTTTCGGCAATGCCAATGGCGCATTGGTGGTATCACGCCATGGATGTGCACCAGCCATGGCTTCATTTGAAGAGCTGACCTATTTCATGGATCACTATGGTCAGGATCCGAACCTCCTGACCGGAATCGGATTGGCAGTCAGGCACCAGTACACTCAACTTGGGTTGCCACGAGAAAAAAGTCTGCTGCTGCTGGATTTCGATCAGGTGGATGAATTTGAAATGTCATGTTCTGACAATACCGGAAATAGAGACAAAATTCGAATTTTCAAACAAAAACTATTTGAGGGTTTCCTGTCAGCAAAGGAGAAAACCGCCGAAAATGATCTGGCCGTATTGACGGATGCCCATTATGGCCGGGATGCATTGAAGAAGAGCGGATATGAGTCTTACCAGCTGGGAATTTCGATGGATAGTGATTCCCTGGCGGACAAAGATGGCGATTATTTTTCCCCTTATCAGATCATTCTGGAGCGTCATGCACATGCGTTTGTAAAGGTCGCTCTCCATGTCTCCCATGAAACAGATCACGATTCGATGGCGAATCAAATCGTCAGGTTATTCCAATTGTATAAAATCTGCTCAACCCTGGATAGAAGATTGATGGTGGAGCTGAAGACGAAAGGGCAATTGCCCCCGGATTTCAGGCTGGTTACCGAAACGATTCGAAATGTATATAAACAGAATATTTTTCCTTTCTGGTGGAAAATTTCCGGGCCGGAGCCCCGGGCAGATTGGGAGGAGATAACCGGAGTTATTGAGTCCTTTGATTCCCATGCAGCGTTGATTATTCAAATTGAGAGTAATGATACTGAAACGGCAAAACAGCAATTTGAGATGATAGCTGCGACCTCCCAGGGGATTGGATTCTCGACCGGAAAAGCCATGTTTTGGGATCTTTGGGAGCAGTTCAAGGAGAACACAACCTTTGCTGAACAAGTTCCAGGTGTTATCTGCAACCGATATCTGAAATTGATATCCTTATGGTCAGCAATTAAAGATAGATAGAAGTTTTTTATAATGAATAGTTGGATGCTATAACTAGAATCGGCGGCAAAAAATGGAAACGATTAGACTGACAATGGCTCAGGCTCTGGTTCGCTTTCTGGATAATCAGTATATTCAAATAGACGGGCAGAGGACAAAATTTGTAAAAGGAATCATTGGCATTTTCGGGCATGGGAATGTAACCGGGCTGGGGGAAGCCCTGGAGTACTCAGACTGTAATCTGACTTATCTCAGGGGACATAACGAGCAGGGAATGGTGCATACAGCAACGGCATTCGCCAAACAGAAAAACCGTCTGCAGATATTCGCCTGTACCTCATCTATCGGACCCGGGGCTCTCAATATGATCACCGGTGCAGCTACTGCCACCGTTAATCATATTCCGGTGTTGCTGCTGCCGGGAGATAATTTTGCATGCAGACAACCTAATCCCGTTCTGCAGCAATTGGAAGATCCCACTGACTATACCATATCCAACAATGATTGTTTTAAGCCGGTTAGCCGGTATTGGGACAGGATTGAGCGGCCCGAGCAGTTAATGACAGCCATGATCAACGCTTTGAGAGTATTGACCGATCCGGAGAAAACCGGAGCTGTTACCATCTGTCTTCCCCAGGATGTTCAGACTGAGGCCTATGAGTATCCCCTTGAGTTTTTTAAGTCGAGAACCCATTATGTAGACCGTAAACCGGTGAGTGATCGTGCATTAGCAGCAGCACTTGATAAAATAAAAAAAGCAAAGCGCCCCTTGATCATTGCAGGCGGTGGTGTCCATTACTCTCTGGCGGCAGACGAACTAACCGGTTTCGCAGAGAGATTCGGTATTCCCGTAGCTGAAACCCAGGCTGGTAAAAGCGTCATCAGTTGGAAGAACCCGATGAGTATGGGAGGCATTGGTGTAACCGGCACGAAAGCCGCTAATGATCTGGCTGAAAAATCTGATCTCATTCTTGCCGTGGGTACGCGACTGTCCGATTTTACGACGGCATCCAAGACAGTATTCCCCACCTCCGGGATCGAGCTTATTAACTTAAATCTATCCGCCTTTGATGGTTACAAAATGGATGGTACTTTTTTGCAGGGGGATGCTAAGGAAGGTTTGACCAAACTTCAGTCTCTGCTTGAAACTGAAGATTTCAAAACTGGCCAGGAATATCAAGGAGAAATCAGACAACTAAAAACCTGGTGGGACGCTGAAGTTGACAGGCTTTATAACTTAGAGGCTGAAGGAAAGGTCACACAAACCTCAATTGTTGGAGCATTGAACGAATTTATGGAACCGGAGGACGTGATTGTCTGTGCAGCTGGCAGTTTGCCTGGAGATCTGCATCGGACCTGGCGATGTGAATCCCCAAAATCCTATCACATGGAGTATGGTTTTTCCTGCATGGGTTATGAAGTTGCAGGCGGATATGGTGTCAAAATGGCTGATCCGGACAAAGAGGTATACGTAATCGTTGGGGATGGAAGCTTTTTGATGCTCCACTCAGAACTGCTGAGCAGCATCCAGGAAGGGTACAAAATAAATATAGTGCTACTGGATAACCACGGGTTTCAATGCATAAAAAACCTGCAACAAGCCAACGGCAGCCAGGGATTCGGCAATGAAATTCGCTATCGCGATAATCAAACCGGTCGATTAACCGGTGATATTGTTCCTGTTAATTTTGCCCAGTATGCCGGTGCCCTGGGCGCAAAAACCTTTATGGCAAAAAACAAGGGTGAATTTCAAGACGCCTTGAAAGCTGCCAAACGTGAAACCGTTTCCACATTGATTGAAGTCAAAGTGGAGCCGGGCACGATGACAGATGGATATAACACCTGGTGGAGGGTTGGCGTGGCTGAGGTTTCCAACAGCCGGAACGTGCTGGACGCCCATCAGGAGATGAAAGAGAATCTAAAAAAAGGTCGTTTATATTAACCTTAAAACCTAAAACAGAACGCTCCATGCTTAATAAAAAAGATATTGATCTGGGAATAGCCCCCATCGGATGGACCAACGACGATCTGCCGGAACTGGGAGGCCATATCCCCTTTGAACAATGCATCAGTGAGATGGCCCAAGCCGGCTATACCGGGACTGAGGTTGGGAACAAGTATCCACGTGAGCCGGAAGAGCTGAAGCGTTATCTTAATCCCTTAAAGCTTCGGGTAGCAAGTGCCTGGTTTAGTACCTACTTTACCGAAGGGAAAAAGGATGAAACCATAATCGGTTTTCAAAGGCATATGGAGTTTTTAAAAGAGATGGGAGCCAGTGTAATAGTGGTATGCGAGTGCGGATTCTGCATCCAGGGAAAGAATCTTCCTGTATTGGAGGAAAAACCTGTTTTTAATAACCGGCAATGGGAATTATTAAAAACCGGCCTGGAGGGGATCGGGCAGATGGCTGCTGCAAACCGGATGAAAATAGTGTATCACCACCACATGGGAACAGGAGTACAGACCCGGGCAGAGATTGATCATCTACTGGGGATCACAGATCCTCAATTGATTTATCTGCTATTGGATACCGGACACATCACCTACAGTGGCGACGATGCATTGATACTGGCTGAAAAATATGGAACACGCATTAAGCACGTACATCTGAAGGATATACGTCGGAAAGTTCTGGAACAGGTAAGAACAGAAAAGATGAGTTTTCTGGATTCCGTGAAGGCAGGTGTGTTTACGGTACCGGGAGACGGCATGATCGATTTTATTCCGCTTTTTAAACTGTTTGAAAGAATCAATTATCAAGGTTGGATGGTGGTTGAGGCGGAACAGGACTCCGGAAAAGCGAATCCTCTGGAGTATGCGCGCAAAGCAAGAGAGTATATTCTTAAAAATGGCGGAATATGAAAACCTTAACTCTAATCCGGGGTTAATACGGATAAACTATAAAGGCATAATTTAATGAAAAAATTGACTGTGGGTATCATCGGGGCTGGCCGGATCGGTCGCCTGCATTCGGAAAACATACTGAAACACTTTCCGGATGTGCTGATCAAAACCATTGCTGATCCGCTTATGGATGAAAAGTGGGCGACCGGTACCGGAATAGAAAATGTGGTGAGTGATCATCAGGAGATCCTCAATGATCCAGATATCGAAGCGGTTCTGATCTGTTCGCCATCTCCTACACATGCACCGCTTATCATTGAGGCAGCAAAATCCGGCAAACACATCTTTTGTGAGAAACCGATTGCTCTGAATCCGGAAGTTATAACCGCTGCTTTGAAAGAGGTGGATAAAACAAAGGTCAAACTTCAGGTGGGATTTAATCGCCGATTTGATCCCGGTTTTGCTCATGTGAAAAGGCAGGTGCAAAGAGGTGAAATAGGGACGCCTCACATCATCAAAATTACTTCCCGTGATCCGGAACCTCCGAATCCCGCTTATATAAAAGAGTCGGGAGGTTTGTTTCTGGATATGACCATTCATGATTTTGATATGGCCCGCTTTCTGGCTGATAGCGAAGTAATAGAGGTTTATGCCAGCGGTGCGGTATTGGTTGATCCGGAGATCGGGAAACAGGGGGATATCGATACGGCAATCATCACGTTAAAATTTGCTAGTGGCGCATTGGGTGTGATCGACAACAGCCGCAAGGCTGTTTACGGTTATGACCAAAGAGTTGAAGTGTTTGGCTCCCTTGGTGCCGTGATGGGGGAAAACAGACCGACTTATCATACGAGACTGATGACACAAAACGGTGTTATCAGTCCTAAACCGTTGTTCTTTTTCCTGGAGCGCTATCAGGAAGCATTCATTGAAGAGATGAGAGTCTTTTTTGCCACTATCCGTGAAGACAGGCAATCGCCAGTTACAGGTAAAGACGGGTTAATGCCGGTAGTTATCGGTTTAGCGGCAAATCAATCGCTGGTTAAAAATCAGCCGATCAAGATCCCCCTGACCGAGGATAAAAACACCTGAATCCTTATTAAAAACGGTAAGATAAGAAGGCATCGAGAGAATGTTTCTTACGGTCTTCGTGAGCAGGGATTCAAGAAGAAGAAAATCACCCAGCTCTAATCCGGCTGGTTTTCTTGTTTCTCCCGGTCTCTTCCCGACTATTCGCTTTTAATATTCAAGCTCACTAATGGGAAACAGAAGTTCCAAAAAGCTTTGGGTTCTATTGTGGTTAAGCCTGAGATGGTGAACAAGGGAGCAGGATACTAAAAATAGATCCTTGTCCCGGTTTTGACTCAACGGAAATACTGCCTTTGTGATTGATAGTTATGATTTTGTAGGAGATGGATAGTCCCAGACCCGTGCCCTCTCCTTTGATTTTTGTAGTAAAAAACGGTTCAAACACCCTCTCCGCAACCGATGCTTCCATTCCCGGACCGTTATCTTCAATCTCGATTTTTACATTGTCTCCAACCAGTTTTGCACGAACAATAATCTTTGGATCTTTTTTACTGCTCGTCGCTGTCATGGCTTGAGCTGCATTTCTTAAAAGGTTCAAGATAACTTGTCCGATTTCTGTTTCATTACAGGGAACGGTGGGTAGGTTTTCCTCGATATCCTTAATTATTTTTATATTCTTAAAGTCATAATGTATCTCCATAACATAATCTGAACGAGCAATGTTGATAATATTTTCCAGGACTGTTTTTATTTGGACATCTCCAATACTGGAATCACTTTTTCGGCTAAACGAGAGCATATCTGAAATGATCCTTGAGGATCTCAATCCGGATTCTTTGATGTTTTCCAGTGTTTGATGGATCTTTCTTTTTCCAAGATACTGATTTAGTGCCTCCAGGTTTATTTTTGTTTCTCTGGCAACGGTTTTGTTGATTTCCAGATCAGCTGAGAACCTCTGTTCGATCAATTGGGCTCCCTGGATAATGCCGGACAAAGGATTATTAAGCTCATGTGCCATACCGGCGGCCAATCCTCCTATTGACATCATTTTTTCAGACTGGATCAACGTTTCCAATGTCTGTTTGTCTTCTGTGACATCTTCCAGTAAACCTGCAATCCGGTAGGTTTTTCCGTTGTGATCCTTTACTGGAAAAACCTTAAACGAAATCCAGCGGATAGAATCATCGGGTTTGAATATTCTAAACCCCGGAAAGACCAATTCGGATTCCAGGTTTTGATCTGTTTTTTTCACAAACGATGCAACCTGATCGAGATCTTCGGGATGAACCGAATCCAACCACAACAACGGGTTTTCGTAGAGAGGCTCTTCACTGGCATCGAAAATTGATCGGAAGGCAGAGCTGACGTAGTACAACTCCTTCCAGTCGGTAGAAACAAGCCAGAAAACCTCCCTGATATTCTCCGAAAGCTGCCGGAAGCATTCCTCGCTTTGCTTCAATTGTTTTTTCAGGTCAATGGCTTCAAGGGCATTTTCTATTATCATTTTCATTTCCGTTTCGCTCCAGGGCTTGGAAAAATAGTAATAGATCTGTCCTTTATTGATGGCACTAATAATCGCGTCAAAGTCACTGTATCCGGTCAATATCATACGGATTGTATCGGGATAATCTTTGAGTACCTCCTGCAGGAACTCAACTCCTGTCATTTTAGGCATGCGCTGGTCCGAAATTACGACCTGAATGTCATGTTGCTGCAGGATTTTTTTCCCTTCAGCGGCAGATTCAGCAATAAAGACTTCATAAACATCTTCAAACAGGTATTTAAACCCGGTCAGGTTTTCCTTTTCATCATCAACGATCAAGATGCTCGGTTTTTCCCTTTGCTTAAGTATCATAGTGCTCCTGGAAACTGATTAGATTTAGTTTTCCTATACGGCTTTATCCTGGATCGGCAGAAGTACGGAAAAAGTTGAGCCTTCTCCCTTTTTACTGGTCAACTCGATTTTTCCCTGGTGACTTTCCACAATTCCCAAAGCGATGGATAATCCCAGACCAATCCCTTTTCCAACCTCTTTGGTGGTGTAAAAAGGATCAAAAAGTTGACCTTTTATCTCATCAGAAATCCCCGGACCGGTATCTGCAATATCAATATTGATATACGGACCATTTTCTGTTTTTCTTATGGTTGTTCGAATGGTGATTGTCTTCCTGTTGCTTTCCTCATTACGGGAATCGATAGCATCAATGGCGTTTTTGAAAATATTCATAAAAACCTGAACCAGTTTTCCCGGAAAGCCCAAAACCTGGGGAATATCTCCGTACTCTCTTTGGATAGTGATTCGGTGTCTGAACTGGTTCTGTAAAATAATCAAAGCCGATTCAAGGGTTTTGTGAATGTCAATCTTTTCCTTTTTTGACGAATCGAGACGTGAAAATGATCTTAGTCCGCTTACTATTTCTACGGCACGGTCAGAACCGGTTTCGATATTTGTTGTTAGTTCGTTGATGGCTTGTAGACGAGGTGATACGTCTATGGTGGCAATCAGCTGATTGATGGTTTCTAGATCATCCTTCGTAACGCTGCCCCTATCGAACTGCTGTAACAATTCAATAACAGGTTTTAGTTTCTTCTTCAAGCCTTTGGTGCTGATACTGACGAAGTTGATTGGATTATTGAGTTCATGCGCTATTCCGGCAGCCAATACACCGATGGAAGCCATCTTTTCCGATTGAATCAAATGAGATTGTGTTGATTTCAGTTCTTTTAAGGTGTACTGCAACTCGCGGTTTTTATCCTCAATTTCCAATTGGACCCTGCGAAGAGTCAGGTGAGTTCTTACTCTGGCCAGTACCTCCTCCAATTGAAACGGTTTGGTGATATAATCAACGCCTCCGCAATTAAAAGCCTTAACTTTGTCAAATGTAACAGATTTGGCACTGACAAAAATAACGGGAATGTCTCGGGTTGTTTCGATTCTCTTTAATTCTTGGCAGACTTCATAGCCATCCATTTCAGGCATCATGATATCGAGGAGAATTAAATCCGGTGGGTCAACCAGGGCAGAGTTCAAAGCCATTTTTCCCTTGAGAAAAGGTCTGATTTCATAGCCATCATCTGATAGCATATTTTCTAGAAGGTCAAGATTGACTGGTCTGTCATCGACAACCATGATATTGCCTTTTGCCATGTATAAACACCTTTAGAGATTTCTGGGAAAGGATAATCGAGTTTCCGTTATGCTGTGCTTCATTTCAACAATTCCAATAATTTCTCATAATCGAAGTTCTGAACTAGCAGCCTCAATTGATCAGCAATGTTTGAATTCAACTCACCAACCTCGTCTATCAATAGATTCAATTGTTTTCTATAACCATTCAATGCAGCGTTATGTAAATGCTTCACTAACTTCTCCGGCAGTTGCTTTATTATTTCTCTTGTAATCGGAGTCAGGTTTTCGGAATCAGGGATTTCTTTGTTGTCTTCGATTTCCCGATCTTCTACCTCAAATTGAAGATCCAGGTGTTGTTTTATCTTCTCAAAGAGATCCGCTTCTCTGAAAGGTTTATGAATAAATTCTGCAGCTCCTGAAAGTGCGATTTTTTCCCGTTCGTCATCAAGAACACTGGCGGTTACAGCAAAGACAACGGTTTTATCTCCACCCGGCAACTGTTTTATTTTTTCAGTTGCTTCAATACCTCCCATTTCGGGCATAACAATGTCCATGAGAATCAGTTGAGGCTTATTGTTTTTAAATTTCTCAATAGCTTCTTTGCCATTTGCAGCTTCTTCCACTTCAAAACCGACGCTTGAGAGTATATTAACCATCAGTTTTCGGTTGGTTGCCTGATCATCTACTACCAAAACTTTAACAGGATCCTGACCAGGTTTCAAACAAAGCACGCGCTGTTTTGGCCTTTTTGATTCAATTTCCTTAAGATCAGCCATTTCAAATGGTATCTCCAGGCAAAACAGACTACCCTTACCCAATTCACTTGTTGCTTTGATTTTACCATTCATCAGGACAGCATAATTTCTGCTGATTGCCAAACCCAATCCAGTGCCTCCTTCCACTTTTCTGCCTTCTGTTGTTTGCTCAAAATGCTGGAATATTTTTTCTATTTCACTTTCCGATATTCCGGGACCGGTGTCTTCAATCTCAAAACGCAACATGGCATGCTTTTCTCCCGCATCAACTCTGAGAACAACGCCTCCCTCTTCAGTAAATTTTGCTGCATTCCCTAACAGGTTGATCAGGATCTGTCTCAATTTCCCCTGGTCTGTTCTTATAAACCGGGGGACCTTTTCAGAGTGTTCAACGGACAGACTGATCCCCTTGACGTTTGTTTTGACTCTCAGCATCATTTCAATATCATTCAACAGAGAGAAGAGATCAAAACTTTCCGGATTCAGAGTAACACGACCTGCTTCAATCTTGGACATTTCAAGAATGCTGTTGATTAAACCCAAGAGATGCTCCCCACTTCTCCATATTGTTCGCAGGTTTTCTTTCTGTTCCGCAGAAACAGAGGAGTCGCGCAGCATAATCTGTGAAAATCCAAGAATCGCATTCATGGGGGTCCTGATCTCATGGGACATATTAGACAAAAAAGTGCTTTTGGCTCGATTCGCTGTTTCTGCAGCATCGCGGGTTTCCAGCAGTTCTTTCTCTGCCTGCTTTCGCTCGGTGATGTCTTCCCTGACGGCGATAAAATTAGTAATTTTATTTTTCCTGTCGAAAACAGGAGCGATCAAAACACTTTCCCAAAAGGTCTCACCATTTTTTTTTCGATTTAGAATATCACCTTGCCATCGTTTTCCAGAGCGTATTGTTGACCATAGATCGCTCTTTGCTACTTTGGACAGCTCAGCGGATTCAAAAAGCTTGGTGGTTTTAGATTTAATCTCTTCAAAGGAATAACCAGTGATATCAGTAAATCTGGAATTAACATATTCTATCACTCCGTCCTTATCAGTTATAAGCACCGAAGCCGGGCTCTGCTCAACAGCCAGTGTCAGCTTTTTAAGTTCTGTTTCGGCTCGCCGTCTCCTGTTGATCTCCGCTTTCAATACTCGGTTCCAGATAAGAATAATGGCGAATACCACTATAAATACCAGGACCACCCGAATGATAATGGTGCGAATATAGTCAACATCGATACCGTGTTCAAAGCGGACGGAAAACCATTTCTGCTGAATTTCAGTTCCCTCTTTATCAGTGATGGTTGCCAGACCTTTGTTCAATATGGAAACAAGAATAGGCCAGTCTTTTCTGACTCCGATCTTCAATTGATCAAAATCCTTGGCAAAACCGGTAGGAGCGGCAACTTTGAGATTGGCAATATTGTGTTTCTGAATAAGGTAACTGGTAGCCATCAGGTTACCGACATAGGCATCCGCCTTGTCGGTTGAAACTGCCAGCAGTCCATCTAAAGGCGAAGTTTGAAGAGAAAGAGCCAGATATGGAAACTGCTTCAGTAATTGTTCATGAATGGCATATTGATTGACAACAGCAACCCGTTTGTCTCTCAAATCCTTGATACCGCCAACAAATTCAAAATCTTCCCGGGTGATGATTACCAGGGGAAAAGAGAGGTAAGGTTTGGTGAACTCGAGGAACGTTTTTCTGCCTTCAGTTTCAGTCAGACAGGCAATAACATCTATCTCCTTTCGCTTTGCTTTATCAACAACTTCCTGCCAGGATGAAACAGGCACAACTTTCATGTCCAGCCCCAGGCGTTCATTCAAAAGGCGAATAAAATCCGAAGCCATTCCCATGTGGTTTTTCCCGTCTTCATCCAGAAACTCAAACGGCGGCCAGTCCGGGTCTACACCTAAACGAATAGAATGATGGGTATCCAGCCACTGCTTCTCATCCAGGGTTAATCTGATCTGGGGGCTCTTCTCCCCAAGCTGTCTGATATCGGGTGAGGGAAGCCATCTTTTTTCAATTTCGATCAGTTCTTCGTTTGAGATATTTTCCAAGCCACTGTCAACCAGTGCTAACAACTTCTGGTTAGTTTTTCTTATGGCCGCATATACATCATTTACCAATATCAGTTTTGAATCGTAAACAAATTCTCCCGTTGCCCCGAATTGATCCAGTATTTCCAATGTTTCAGGGATATTAAAAAGGAAAATCTGTACTCTTCCGGAAAGAGCAGCTTTTATCATGGTTTGATGATCCGGGAAAATCAGCGGTCTGCTGCCTGGATACTTTTGTTTGAGGATTTCCAAATGGTAGGAATCCTTCAACACCCCGATTTTCTCTTGATTTCGGATATGATCAAAGGAGTTCGGCTCTATGTCGGACCGATAAAAGAAACTGGAAGCAATCCTGTAAAACGGCTGACTGAAAATCAGTTTATTCTGCAAATCTTTATCCGGGACAATGCCCGAATGAATGTCCGCTTCCCCCTTGTCTATCATGTAGCGGGTTTGATCACTGTCGCCAGTCTTGAATTCGATGGGTTGACCTGTTCGTCTGGACCATAGACTCCAAACATCCACAAGCAAACCCGTAGGCTTCCCTTCAAAATCCAGGCCGGAAAAAGGCAAATTATTCTCAGGCAAGGCAATCGATAACATGCCCTCCGTTTTTGTCTCTGACACCCCCATCCATCTTCTTTGAATAGCGGCTTTTTCCCCCAAGGGGATGGCGCTCATCCCTTGTTGTATAGTCAGCAGGAGTTTTGTATTTCCCTCTTTGACGGCAGCATAAAAGGTATTTGTATATAATGGCTGGGAACTGTGGAACTTGAATTCACTGAATAACTTTCGTTGTGATAGGTGATATCTGGCAATGGGTGTATCCTTGATAAACACTTTGACATCACCTACCTCAACCGCATCAAAGAGTGAACGATTATCAGGATATATGGAAAGTGTTGCACCGGGTAAACGGTTGCGTATAAAATCAAGCGCATAATCTCCCTCAATAATACCAATCCTGAAGGGGGTAAGGTCTTCCAGATCATCAACCTCAAGAATGCTTTTGTGGTAGAAAAAATGGGTATCACTTTTATGAAGGGGCTCACCGAAATCAAGATAAGAATCTCGATCAGCACTTCTGAACAAACCGGCATGAATATCGGCCTTTCCCTGGCGGAGATTTTCCAGAGTATCATTCCATGAAGAGGGCAGGAACTTTATACTGATGCCTGTAACCTTTGACCATGAACGCCACAGATCAACAAACATACCGGAGGGGTTACCTGCACTGTCAGTAAAATGAAAAGGTGCAGACCCGTCGCTTAATGCAATAGTGACCTTTTTTGGTGTGGATTCCAGCATCAAATTCAACCCGGTTTCTGCAAGCGAATTTAAGTCCGGTGCTGGACTCTTTCCATCCACAGGAACCTTTTCAATCCCAGTCTCCGCAATCATTCTATAGCCGGCCTTACTCAGCAACTCCCGGGCTTGATCAGGATCGTACAAATGAGGTTTCAAGGCTGCATTATAACCAAATCCGCTTGGCAAAAAACAAGTGGCGATTCTCTGTCCGTAACCTGCATACACCTTGTTCAAAATATCCTGCCAATCAATGGCATAATTAAGAGCCTTTCTAACCCTGATATCATTAAAAGGAGGTTTGTTGTTATTGAGCTCAATCTGGTAGGAGCGGGTTCCTAAAACCGAGGAGATTCTTGTGTTGGGATTTTTCGCCAACAGAGAAATTTTTTCGACAGGAACAGCTTGAATAATGGACAGGTTACCAGCTAACAGCTCTGAAATCCGGATTGCGGGGTCTGCCATCGGCTTGAAAACAACCGTTTTCAATTTCGCGGGTCCAACTGGTGTTATAGCTGGTGCACCCCCATAATAACCGGAAAACCGTTCCATGGTGATCCCTTTCTCAGGCGTTCCCTCTGTAAATTTAAATGGTCCGGTCCCCATCGGTTTCTTGGCAAATTCGGCGTCACCAACCCGTTTAATATAATCCCGGGGGACAATCTGAAAATGAACGAGAGCTTGAAGGAAGGGTGGAAATGGGGTGTACAGTTTAAACAGGATATGTGTGTTATCCACATTGGTTACAGACTCCAGAGGGCCCAGTAATTCCTTCCGTGGACTGGACTGGCCATTAATACTCCCTGATTGCAGGATACGTTGAAACGTAAAAACAACATCATCAACCGTCAAAAGGCTTTCATCATGGAATTTGACTCCTGATCGCAATTTGAACAGATAGTTTTTGTCATCGTCCAATACCCATGATTCAGCCAGCTCAGGCACAATTGCTCCATTCCTGTTGCGGGTAACCAATGCGTCAAACATGTTGCGGATTACCGTCTCCGCCTCCCTGCTTCGGTGCATGGCAGGATCGAATGTATAAAAGGTGTTGGCATTCATACCAACCACTAAGACATCCCCATTCCTCAACTCAACATCATGCAGATTAATGCGATTGTTTTCAGATGACGTGAAATTCAGAACATTGACTGAAGAGGCTTCAATATTTGCCAGGGTATATCCGAACACCCAGGGAGCTTCCTTAAAAATAAGCTGTTGGACTTCATGGAACAGCTCCTTTCTTTTCCTCACGCTGCTCGTGGACATGCTTTGATTCAACAGTAAATCAACCCTGTGGTTGGAAAAAAAAGAGAAGTTCCCCTGCCCATTGGTGGAAAACTTCGGTAATGCCAGATCGAAGGGATCAAAATAGGCGCTCCCCCAATCGGTTAGATAGGCGACCCGTCCTCCTGTTCTGATTTTTTCCCTCAGGGTGGATTTTGTCCAGATCTTTACAGCTACTTTTATTCCCAGACGTTTTAACTGCCTGGAAATGGCCTGAGCTTCTTTTTCTCTATAGATTGGTGCATCCAGAGTAAACGATAACGGCTGTTCTTGGGCGCTGGTTGAAAAGCTTGAAAAGAAAACAATGTATAACAATAAAACCGTCAATACTTTGGATTTTGGTTTTGCCATAGACCAGTTTATTCGATTGTTACGGCTCTTCTGTTGAGAGGATTGTTCTTTGCTACATCACACAGTTATATTTGTATTAAACCACTGTTTGCTCAACTTTACAATATAAAGAATCAGCCTCAAAATTACTCTTGGAGTAAGGATCGGTAATACAGAAATTTTCATCAAAAGCTCTTTAATGGAAAAAATATCAGATTGTTAACTCCCTCTCTGGGAACATTCGATGAATAAAGACGAAAAACGTTGTTGACAATGTGGACAAACAATAATGTTTAACATTATCCGATTTCCAGAAAATCTGGGACATTGTGGACAATAATATCCGACAATTTAATGATTTCCATCTGGCTTTCTCTTGTTTGTATACATAGTCAACAACGTCCCCAAGTTCTGTTTTTTCATCGTTTGATTACGATCAAACCAACCTCCTTTTAAGTGGATTGGTTTTTAATTTCTTTGTATCTCGGAAAAATTGACAAAACCTTATGATTAGCTATAAATTTTGGTTCTATAAATGTGCATTAATGAAGACTGTTATATCCAAAATTTCTAACTAAAATGAAAAAAACAGTTACAAGATTGATTTTTCCATGCCTGATTGGTTTTCTAATTTCCTCATGCTCCATGAGAGATATTGCAGTTGGGATAGTCGCTGATTCCATGTCCGCCTCGGGAGACAGTTCACTATTTATGGGAGAAGATGATCCGGAATTAGTGGGAGATGCCTTTCCTGTTTTGTTGAAGATGTTTGAAGCATTATTGCAGGAGTCTCCGGATAATGCTGAATTGCATCTGACAACGGGAAAGGGATTTATCATGTATGCCAATGCGTATCTGCATACTCCGGCCACCATGCTGGAAGATGATGAATTTGAGAGGCAGAAGGAGATGTTTCGAAGGGCAAAACGGTTATACCTGCGGGGACGGGACTACGTTTTGCAGGCCCTAGAATTAAAACATCCCGGCTTTTTGCAGTTGCTGAAACAAGATCAGATGGAATTAGCTCTCAAATCAGTAACAAAAGATGATGTTCCCTCGCTTTATTGGGCAGCTGCCGGATGGTTGGGCGCTTATTCCACTGACGCCCTTGATTTTGAGCTGGGGGCAACTAAACATAGGCCGGTTACTTTGATGAATCATGCTCTCCTGCTTGATGAATCCTTTAATTCCGGTGTGATCCATGGTTTTTTTATCTCCTATTATGGAGCCCTTCCGGTTTCAATGGGGGGCAGCGAAGTGAAAGCCCGCTATCATTTTCAGAAAGCACTGGAATTCTCCCAGGGCAAAAATGCCTCACCCTATGTTGCTCTTGCCACTACTGTCTCTATTAAAAACCAGGATGTTAATGAATTCTCGAGACTATTGGATGAAGCCCTGATGATAGATGTCGACCTGTATCCGGATATAAGGCTGGTTAATATTCTTTCCCAACGAAAGGCTCGCTGGTTTCTGGATCATAAGAATGATAAATTTCTAATCGAATCTGAAGATGAGGAAAAAAAATGAAACATGTTTTCTGTCTGCTTTTTGTTTTGCTCCTGGGGATCACCAGTCCGCTTTACTCCTTAACCCTGAAGATTGGAAGTCCGGCCCCTGAAGGATCGCCATGGGACAATTCACTAAGGGAAATGGCAGTTGAATGGAAAAAAATCTCAAAGGGAAAAATAATAGTCAAAATTTACCCGGGAGGGATCGTCGGCGATGAAGCGGACATGATACGCAAAATGCGTATCGGTCAACTCCAGGGCGGCGTTTTTACCAGCTCCGGCATTGCCAAAATCACACCGGAGATTCTCTCTCTCAGCCTGCCGTTTCTGGTTCAGAATGATGACGAGATTGACTTTCTTTTAAATAAGCATTCCCCCTATTTTGAAGAGTTACTGATTAACAAGGGCTTTGCTGTAGTAGCCTGGTCTCGTGCCGGCTGGATTCACATCTTTTCAAAAGACCCGGTTTTTTATCCGGACGATTTGAAAAAGCACATCCTGGCTGTTACAGATTCCGATGCCACTATGCTGCAGGGTTGGAGAACAGGTGGATACAACGCGGTACCTCTCTCCACCAATAACATTATGACAGGCTTGCAAAGCGGCATGGTTACGGCATATTACATGCCCCCCTTAGTATCAGCCACCTTTCAATGGTTTGCCCTGGCAAAGAACATGTGCTCCTTACCCCTTGCCCCTTTAACCGGCGCGCTTATATTGGATGAAAGAACCTGGAAAAAGATTGATAAAATGAACCGTGAGGAGCTGGTTAATTCCACAAAAGTATTGATGAGAAATCTCAGGCAGATATCAGTTGATCTTGAGAAGAGAGCCATCTCCACCATGATTAAGCACGGTCTGGTGGTTAACAGGGTTACTCCTGATATTGCTGAAATATGGAAAAACACAGCTTCTTCGGAATACAACTATCTTATCGGAAAGGTTTTTTCTGAAAGTCTACTGACTCAACTCAAGCAAGATCTCAAAGAGTATAGAAAAAAGCTATGAAGAAAACAGGCATCACTAAATTGATCCGGGTAAGTGAGCAATCATTGGCTTATTTTTCACTCTTCCTACTGGCACTTTTCCCAATCTGTGAAATAGTAGCGCGTGGAATCTTTCAAACCGGAGTTCCGGGTTCAAGCGAGTATATCCGACATTTGGTATTACTGGTCACATTTTTAGGGGGCATGATCACTTCCAGGGAAAAACGGCACTTGTCTTTAGTAGCCGGGATCAATGCATTTAAGGCCCCGTGGAAATCGAGAATAATAAGGATAACAGCGATAATTTCCTCTTCTGTATGTTGGACTCTTTTCTGGAGTTCCCTGTCCATGACTCTGATCGGTTTTGGTGAAGAGCAGAAGATTGGGATTCTGCCCATTCAAGTTTTTATTCTAGTCCTACCGGTTGGTTATGGAGCAATGGCTGCCAGGTTTAATTGGGTTTTCTCGGGATTAAAAAATATAACTCTCGCCACGGTGACTGGTTTTGCTATTGGATTGCTCTTTTCATTGGCTCCATTGCTCAACATTCTGGACAGCATTCCCGTCAATCTCTCAGTAGCGCTGCATGAAAACCTGGAATACGTAGCCTCTTTAACACCCTCACTGGCAGTTCCCGCCATTGTTGTGCTTGCAGTATCTATCCTGGTTGGAACCCCCATTTTTGTTGTTTTGGGAGGGGTCGCCTTTTTTCTTTTCCTCCACAATGGCGGGGCTTTAGAAAGCATCCCCAATGAATCCTACACCATGCTGATCAACCATTCCATCCCCGCTATCCCACTGTTTACATTTGCCGGATTCATACTGTCAGAAAGCAAGTCCGGAGAGCGACTTGTAGGTTTATTCAGATCACTGTTCGGCTGGCTGCCTGGCGGTATGGCAATCATGGCGATACTGGTCTGCGCTTTTTTTACAACCTTCACGGGGGCATCAGGCGTAACAATATTGGCTTTGGGAGGTCTGCTTTCGTTTATTCTGATTAAAGGTGACTACAAAGAAGGTTTTACACACGGGTTGCTCACTTCGTCCGGTCATATCGGACTGATGTTTCCACCAAGTCTGACAATTATACTTTATGGTGTTGTTGCCCAGATTAGTATTAAAGACATGTTCATTGGCGGTTTGATCCCCGGTTTGGTTACCATACTGATCATGTCCCTTTATTGTGTGTCTATAGCGACAAAACAGAAAATCAAAAGGGTTCCATTTGAAATGACGGAGGTTATTTCAGCTGCTCGAGAATCCGTTTGGGATATATTACTTCCGGTTATTCTGCTTTGCGGATTTTTTGGGGGATATATTACTATCGTAGAAACCGGTGCGGTAGCGGTGCTGTATTCGCTTTTGGTTGCCTTGTTCCTTCACCGAGACATTAAGTTCAACGACATACCCGGGATTATGCTCAGCTGCCTTCCCATCATCGGTGGAGTGCTGGTAATTCTGGCGAGTTCCAAAGGGCTGTCCTACTTTATTGTCGATGCCGAAATCCCCATGAATCTCAGTGGCTGGGTCAAGGAGCATATCCATTCAAAACTGGTCTTTTTGATCCTGTTGAATGTCGCTTTACTGATTACCGGATGTTTGATGGACATATTTTCTGCCATTATGGTTGTCGTTCCGCTAATACTGCCTTTGGGCGTCCTCTTTGGAGTTCATCCCATTCATCTTGGTATTATTTTTCTTTCTAATATGGAACTGGGATACCTGACCCCACCTGTAGGACTTAATCTGTTTCTGGCGTCCTACCGTTTCGACAAACCTCTGGGAGAAATCTATCTGAATGTACTGCCTTTCCTGCTGATTCTCATCGTTAAAGTCCTGCTGATTACCTATATTCCCTGGATTACCTTATTTCTATTTGATTATTTCTAAATCTTCGAGATGGACTTATAAATTGCCTGCTAATTAACTGAGTTGATCCTGTCTGTAGTCGAAACCCTGTTTCCATGGGAGAAGAAAAAATGCAGGATGGTTATTTCTCACCGTTTGTTATAGATGAATCATGTAAATCAATCTATTCTCATAGAAAGCTCATGTCATCTTCAACATTGCGTTGGGGAGTCACCTGAGACACTTTTTTACTGTCTCAGCAACTACAGGTTTTTAGGTCGCTAATTTCTTTAAGGTATCTATCTGTATCTATTAAGAAAATTTTTATCCCCCGGAGTTGCCTTGTGGCACATTTATTGACTATTAATTTTATAGGCCTTTTTAATACCACTCCGAAAAAGTAAAAAACGATGCTGAAGAAAAGGGTGATTATTCGAGTCACAGTCCTATTAGCAGTTTTAGCAATTTTTGCATCCTGTACCCGGCTAAAGATCTATTTGGATCAATCCGGAATTGAGGAAATCGCTGATTCGATTCTCAGCGATTTCAAAACAGATTCGCAACAAGAACTGACAGACTATCTCTCCAGTTATGATTATCGGCAGGCTGATAACGTTGAGTTCCCACCTGAGATCAAGCGTGAACCCTTAAAAGATTGGGCTTTGAAGGGGGATTTAACCATGGAACGAATCAGTTTCCCCTCGACCATAAAAAAACGAAATGGTGAAAACGATATTGCTCATTTTTATCTTTACCGTAAAAGCAATCTGTCACCTCAAAAAGCGATCTTGTGGATTCCGGGTTTTGGAGTTTCCGATTTTGCCTTCCGATTTATCAAGGAGTTTTTCTATGCAGAATTGGAAGCCGGTTATGCCATTCTGTTTTACAACATCCCCCACCATCTTAATCGGATTGAAGAGGGATATGAGATGGGACAAGGATTGTTTACAGCAAGTCATATTGGAAATCTGGAACTGATTCGCCATGTCTGTTTTGAAATCAACACAGCCTTAGATTTCCTCAAGAAGGAAGATTATCAATCTATCAGTGGCTGGGGCGGATCTATTGGCGCCGCTTTTCTCTGGCTTTCCTCCAACAGCTTTGCTTATGATCATCTGACGTTGATGATTCCCATTGTCGACTGGAACTCTCTTATCTTTCACCCGGCCATGGCTGGCGTAGTAAAAAGTATGGTTCAATCGGGGCTGTCTGAACAACTGATTCGAAAAACCTATGAAAAAGTTAATCCATACACTATTTCATCCCTCACCGATCCGCAAAACATCCAGATCCTTTATGGTCTTTACGACCAGTTCACGCCGGAAAGCAAAATATTAAATTTTGCCCGCAAATGGGGCATTACCAATACTCACGGTTACAATGAAAGCCACGCCTCAATCCTCATTAACGATCAAATGTACCGCGACTATGCCCAATTTCTCTCAGATCAAAACCAACGGTAATATCTCGTCGGCAGCAAACTGTTTTTTTAATATATCGCTTGTACTTGCCTGAAAACATCAAGATTTGAGTGCATATCCGCGCTAGTTTTCTATGGGGAGAGTCAACTTCTTTTAGTCAGCTATTATATGTCAAGGTGATACCCCATCAGGTTTTCTTTTTTATAGTCGGGTCTGTTTTTCAGGGCATTTTGGGTTTCACCGAACACTTTTCGCAGGATAGCAGATTCATTGGCGTTTAGTGATCCTGAGTCATCCTGATACAGATTCCTGATATAATCTACAAAGGGACCGGCTGTTCTGACATCATTGTTATAGAGAGCAATATAAAACAACAGCCGTGCGCTTCTGATGGCTACCAGGTTATTGGAAGCACTGCGAAACAGTTCTTCGGCTGCTTGTCTGGCTTCTTCAAGATATTCATCGGCTTTTGCTTCATCACCATTACTCATCATGATCTCTGCCAGGGTCAGTTTCAAGGTAACTGCCTGCCAGCTATATGACTGATCATTTGTTGTTGTTGCCAGCGTCTGGGCGCTTTGGATGGACAATTGATAGGTCTTTTCAATAGTGGGAATTGAGCGTTTTAAGGAACCAATCTCTTTGCTGCATTTTGCCATCAATGACTTTCTCTGACTGACATTTTTCATCCACAAGTCTTTAAACTTTTTACCGCTCAATGCTGACGGAGGGTTCTCACCTTTATTTTTTTTGAACAGGTTTTTCTCGGTACTGGCAAAAAAGCAGTTGGGACAAACGAATACCTTAATGCGATTAAAATCGATATAGTCCTGGTCTCCCAAACTTTCCAAATAGGTTGTTATTCCAAAGATATTGCGGTTTGGTTCCTGACTATGCGGTTTCAACTGGTAGCCTTTTGTTTTTTTGGAAGACTCACAAATAAAACACTCCAAGTCCCGGAAAAGAACCGAATTGTTTTCCGGATGCACCTCCAAAGGACCTTGAGCTTGTAAATTTGTGGACGTGGCACTGAATTTACAGCGGGCTATTAACGGATTCTTTGTCTGTTTCCATGAGATTCCCTGATTACACCATTCGATTGCTTTTTCCAGGAACTCTTTGGGAAAGCTGCACAAACTGGCTATATTCTTCAGATGAGTTTGTTCCTTGTAGGACAGCGATTCATCAGCGGACACAATCAGGATCACTTCGAAAAAAATAAGACGTAACATTTTATCAGGGATTCCGGTTGGTTCCGTTAGTGGCGGCACCATTTTGTTGCGTACATATCCAACCAGTTGCTGCTGGTCTTTTTTATTGTTCAATATACACATGGCCGCTTTTAAAAATTGAAGCTCGGTATCTTCGACCATTCCGTCAAGCATGATGGTAGCAATCAGAACATAGGCATACCATTTTTTCTGGTCGGGATTCAGCTTGTCTAAAGGCACGCTGAAACTGGCAACTTTTCCATCTTCAGCAATCAGATAACGTTGTGAACTTTTCCAATCAAGACCGGTTTCACCCCAACTCATTAATTCATTGAAATAGGCGTCAGAAAAATTAAATAGCTGAGAGACTTCCTTTAAATATTCCTTCTCTTTGTCGGCAAAATCCAGATCCGAGATCATTATCAATATAAGCTCAATAAATATGGCAGCCAACACCTCCTTACTGATTCCTTTTGGAGGCGTAAGGGGAGGTCGTTTTTTAACACTGATCAACTGCATCAATTCTTTTTTATCATCGGGGGAATCGACGATACTGATCACTTGTTTTAAAAAATCAACTTCGGAAGGACTGATTTCATCGTCTGCCAGAATGGCACCTATTACAAATCTGGCATACCAGACTTTTTGTTCCTTGTTTAATGTATGAACGGGGACACCCATGAGGTCCTTTATTATTTGCGTTGTGCGATTAATACTCCATCACTTATTGCTAAGAAATGGCATGAAAAACCGGGATGCTGTGAAATTTCTTGATTAAATTGTTCAAGCGCCAGGACAGCCTTTTTGTATTTTTTTTCTTGCTCTGGTAAGAGACCAAACACTTTTTGATTAAAGAATATATTATCAACGATTAATAAACCATTTGTATTTAAGCATTGATAACAGCTTTCAATCATTCCTGCATAATCTTTTTTTGTGGAATCCTGCAGGATTAAGTCGAAAGTAGTATCATTCTTTTCAAAAAAATCATTGGCCCATATACGCTCTAAACTGACCTTTTTTGAGAAACCGGATTTTTTCAGAAAGTTCCGACAGAATTTTAAGCGATCGGCATTGTAATCAAGACCCGTAATCTCTGATTCAGGTGATCCCAATAGCATCCAATGAGTAGCATAAGAAATTCCACAACCGATCTCCAATATTTTACCGGGTTTTTTAAGTGAGCAAATGATTCGCAAAAAACGCCCCATATCATCATCAATGATAGGGACCTTGTAGTTCAAACCTGTTGTTTTTATCTCTTCCAGCCAATCCGGCATTTCCATCTGAAACTGATCCAAATATGCTAAGCCCTTCTGGTAAAAATCTTCTGGCATATTAATAATAACCTGAGTGGAATTGAAAACCGGATTGGTTTCGATTAATAGTTCATTCCAGAATCTATCGACATAAACTTGGAAAAACAAAAAATTGTAATTATTCGTGATTTATTCAAGTTTGGCTAATAGAAGTGAAATGGAAGTCGGAATTTGCAGTTTTACGAAGAAGCTCTTTTGTTTTTTGGTTGAAAATGGATCGCCAGACAGTTTTGTTGGTGATCATGAAGTATGATGCCAAGTGGTACTAATTTTTCTCAACCTTCAATTTATCAGAAAAAACTGCAATAACTAAAATTTGATTCCAAAAAATCTAATTTCGATCTAATGATATTCTTTTCATCTTCAATTTTGTCTGAATCATACTGATTTCACGGGTTAAATCTTTGATGGTTTTATTGGTTTCGTTTTTAAACTTAACATATTCTATTCTGGAAACGTATTCATCGCCATTTTCTTCTGTTTCTTCATCGACCTTTTTTCTCTCCGGTTCCGTAAGTTTTAAAATCAATATTTGCTGACCTTCAGAGATCATCCTAATCTCATTTAATAATTGCCTGGCTCCGAACAAAACCAAAATCAGGAAAACCGTGATAATAATGGAGATAACCAGCTTTAAGCGGTTATCGGGTTTGTTGGGTCGTGTATAGCTTTTTTGCATATCTAAATTACCTGTCGTGAAAAAAAAAAAGATTCAAATCGCATCTTGAGGATCTGAATCTAAAGAGTAAAATGCTATATAAAGAGTTGTGGATAAACAATCAGGTATTAATATCCTTCCGGTTTAATTAATACGTCAATCCGTCTGTTTAATTGCCGAAGCTCAGGACTGTCATTGGCCACTTTGGGTTTGGTTGAACCATATCCCGCTATCTCCAAGCGGGTGCTATCAATGCCAAAGTATTCCAGTAGGCGAGCAATTGAACCAGCCCTGGCACCGCTTAGTTCCCAATTGGATGGAAAAGCGGGGCTTCTTATGGGGACATTGTCTGTGTGCCCTTCGATAATGACTCTGTTGGGAATTGCGTATAGAATCCTGGCGAATTTTTCAATGGTTTGAATCCCCTCCTCAGTTGGTTCGGCTGATCCAGGACCGAACATAGCCGAATCACTGAAGGAGACAGCTATTCCCCTGTCATCCATGGTAATATCGGTCACTTCTGCGATATCGGCTTTTTTTAAGACAGATTCTATATTTTCCATTGGAGTAGGGGCACCGCTAAACATAAATGGCGACGCCGGGGGACCTCCTCGGAAAGAGGCGGAAACGGCCTTGAACTTTTGCTCATCGGATTTGGACATGGCAAAGAGTAGAACAAAAAAACACAACAAAAGGGTAACCATATCACCATAGGTGTAGATCCATTCGACTCTTTCTTCCCCACATTCACATTCGACTTCTTCTTGAACTGCCATTATTTTCCCTTATCGCTACTGAATTTCAGCTCTTCATATTTGGCTTTTAATTCGGGGGTTAAGTAGTTCATCAAATCCTGTTCAATAAACTCAGCACGCTCGTTTTTCTCAATAAACAGCACTCCGTCGCGAACCATCTCATACAAAACCAATTCGCTTTTTCTTGCCGTATCGAGGGCTGTTGCCCATGGCAAAAATATGCCATTTGATAAAAGAGAACCATACAGGGTTGTTATCAATGCGACAGACATGTTGGGACCGATAGAATTGGGATCACTTAAATCCGCCAACATCAAAATAAGTCCGATCAGTGTTCCGATCATCCCAAATGCTGGTGAATAGGATGACATCAGTTTGAGAACCCCCTGATCGAGGGTTTTTTTCTGGTCGGCGTATTTCATTTCCGACATCATAATGTCGGTAACCAATTCTCGATCGACGCGGTCGACAACGAGCCTCAAGCCATTTCTCAAGAACTCGTTTTCAATGCTCGGCAAGGAATCTTCAATTGCCAGAACATTTTTCCTGGCAACCTTCGCTACATCGACAATGATAACAAGTGTTTCAATCAGAGGAACCGACTTGGATTTATAGACCCTACCAATGGAACGGGGTAGTCCGGCAATAACTTCCATGGGGTATGATCCTATCGTTGCCACAATAGTTCCCACTGCCACAATAATAAAACTAGGAGGATTCCACATTAGCGAAATGGCTCCTAAATTACTGAATGTATTGGATGCCCCCATGAGGAAAACAAATAATACTCCAATTGATCCTATCAGAGCTGCTAGATCCATATCACTTAACCATTAAATTATTATTTTGGTACATCAATCTTAATCCCTTTCAAATAAGGGATTTCCTGTTTATCTTATGATTAGAATATTCTAACTCATAACATTTTAGCAGAAGCCATGTAAAGTGGCTTCTTTGTTTTATCAAATTCGCACCATAATAGGTTGATATTGTCTTTATCGCAAGAAAGAATATCAACTTCGCGGGTGCAAAGATTGCATTTTTATTTGTGTTCTTTTTTTCGGCCCCAAAGGCAATCAGGATTTCATTTTGCATTGATTCAGTAAATCGGTTCGGTGTTTGGCAATAGCCTCAATTGAATTCTTTAATCGTAACGATGAAAGACTATACTTATGAAAAAGTTACTAATTTTTTTTCTGATTTCCCTGCTGTTTTCGGGATGTGAATGGTTATCTTCTTCCCGACGTCCTGAAAAGATTGATTTTGAATGCGCAGAAGTCAGTCTATCCTCTAGTTTTGATTTTTATAACAAGGCAAAGGATTATTTCCAATCGTATTATAAAACCCGTAAAGAGAGTGAACTTTTTTTTGCATGGTATGCCTCCGAAGATTCGATTTACATGGGGCAATCTGTAAAGAGATGTTTTGATAAGAAAAACAAACACTTTCATGCGGTACGCAATCTTTTTCGGAAGAATCTGATCTTGCAGAAACTGATCGTACAAAATATGAGACAGGATTCTCAGGCGTATCTCTCGGAGATATATCTGGACGAGTATCGGGATATTTTTATGAGAGACATTCAATAAGCCAGGCGGTAAGATAAGGCCAGAGAGTTTAATCCTTTGCACATAAAAAAACAAATAAGATAACCAGTTTCGATGATTCCGGATTTTAATGATACAATAGCAGGAATAGCGACAGCTCCTGGAGAAGCGGGAATAAGTATTATTCGAATAAGTGGGGAGAAGGCTATTTCAATTGCCGGTCAAATATTCAAATCCAAACGACATCACTCAATTTCCGATATTAAAGACAGAACTCTGACCTACGGCTGGATCGAAATAGACAATACTTCCGTTGATGAAGTTCTCCTTTGTATCATGAAGAAGCCCCATAGTTTCACTGTAGAAGATGTTGTTGAAGTTCATTGCCATGGTGGAAGTTTCATTACTAACAGGATATTGAACGCTGTTTTGAATCGAGGTGCACGGTTAGCCAATGCCGGGGAGTTTACACAGAGAGCTTTTTTGAATGGGCGCATCGACTTGACCCAGGCAGAAGCAACCAATGATATGATAAAGGCTCAAAGCGACCTGAATCTCAACATGGTGGTTAATCAGCTGAAAGGAAAACTGTACGAGAAAATATCAACGATTAAAGAGGAGGTCTCCTGGATTCTATCGTTGGTCAATGCTGGAATCGATTTTCCGGAAGAGGACACAGTTTTCAGCAATATTAATCAGATCCGGGACCGGATCAGAACAATAGAGCATGAGTTAAAACGGCTGATTCACTCGGCGGATACAGGGATTAAAATTCGCGAGGGATACAAGATCGTTCTTGCCGGAAAGCCCAATGTTGGAAAATCAAAAATCCTGAATGGCCTGCTTGAGGAATCCAGATCAATCGTCAATCAAGCACCGGGTACCACAAGAGATACCATAGAGGAATCCTGTTCAATCCATGGAATCCCTGCCTCGCTAATAGACACGGCCGGTATTCATGAGACTGGTGACGAAGTAGAGCGGGAGGGCATAGAACGGGCATTTGTGGCTATTAAAAAAGCTGATCTTATTTTGTGGGTAATTGATCTGGCGAATCCCTCTTTTACGATAGAATTGGCAGATATTGTTGATATTTCAAACATACCAATCCTGCTTGTTTTAAACAAAAGAGATCTGGTGAATTCGAGTTCAATCACCATTCCTGATCAGTGGCAAAATAATGATCAGATAGTTATTTCGGCCCTAAAGGAGGAAGATATTGATCATCTGCGCAAGAAGATATTTGATTTCATATCGGGGCGAAAAGGCCGGTTGGTTGAAGAGACGATGCTAACCAACATCAGGCAAAAACTGTCAGCCCAAAATGCACTTGAGACTCTTTACAAAGCTAAAGAATCCTTAGAATCGGGTATTGGAGAGGAATTACTTGCGATTGACCTGACTCAAATGCTTTCAGCACTTGGCGAGATTGTTGGAGAGACTACTCCTGATGACATGTTGAATAAAATTTTTGAAGAATTTTGCATTGGCAAATAGATATAAAATATGAAGTCTATTCGGTTAAAAGACCAATGAAGAACATTAAGGATAATACGCTTACTGATCTGGTGAAAAAGAAAAAACAGTTGCTGGATGCTCTGTTGAAGCTATCAATTAAAGCTGCCATTGGCGAAACAAATCCGGAGTCAGCAGTGGGCCAACGAGCAAAGCTTTTATCAGATCTGGTTAAAAATGATGAGGCCATTCTCAGCAGGGAAGAACAGACTGGAATTAAGGCTCATCAGCAGGAAGAAGAACTCTTTGAATCCATTGTGGTAGTGATCAAATCCATAGAGGACAATAATCGTGGAACTATCAACCGCCTGGAAAAAGAAAGCAGGGATGCTGAAATTGAAAAGTCCAAACTGAAACTGAACAAGAAAATTACAAATTATGTCCATCAAACAAAATCTTATTCAAGATTCCATGATGGCTCCGGTAGACTATTCTCAGAAAAAGGAGTGGTAAAAGGCATCCTCTAAATGCTAAATTCCCCAATAAATCATAATTGGAGAAACTAATATGAAAACAGATAAAGTCCCAATTAATCGAATGACGCCTTACAACGTCAACGATAGAAAGCAGTCGGAAGTTGAAAAAAAAGAGATCAAATCAGCGGATGAAGCCAAGACTGATAAGCTGATCAAACCAGCCAGTAAAAAAATCAAACTGGACAAAGCAGTTATCAATAATCAGGAAGCTGTGCAAAAACTGATTGGCGAAAATATTAAATGGCGGGAATTAAATTTTTACCAGAGAAATGAAGGGAGTCAGGTATACATAGATGTAGTGGACAAAAATACAGGCAATGTCATTCGCACCATTCCTGACACCAAATTCGCTGAAATAGCAGAAAAATTCAAACGACAGGCCGGTTTGAAGATCGATATCAGTGGATAACCTTGTGAAAGATTCCTTTCGAATTGGTAAAATATTAAAAAGAATCACCGGGCTGAAGTTCTTTAATACACGTCAGACGTCCACAATTTCAGATGCCGGCAAGGCGAAAGCTGAATCCTACTACGCCACCCATAAAAAAACCAAAGTCCTTCAGAAAAAAAGCCAGGGTGAATCCTCTTCTAAAGATAAATATATTCGATATCAAAAAGAGCTGGAAGCATCAAGGTTATTGAACAAGTCCATACAACCCGGTAAAACAGGAAAAATTTTGAAGCTCCCGGTAACAAGAAAGGAGTTGATGAGTTTAGACGAAGAGTGATTGCGAAGTTTAGAATCCGAATTGCGCCAAAACCTTGTCCACATCATCCTGTTTGGCGATCTCACTTTTTTCATCTTGGTTATCTTGCGGACCGTATAAAACAATACCATCAACTTCCTCTTTACCCACAAGAGGCGACACGGTTTTACCCTTGACTGATTTTTGCGAATCCCCCACAAATCGCCCACTGTACTTTTGAAGAATCTGAAGGAGATTAAATTCCAATTGCTCAATGAAGCTGATGATTTTTTTTAAGGTCTGCCCTGTAATATCCTGGAAGGATTGATTTGAAATGATATCAAAATAGGTGGATTCCTCTTTTTTAAGCAAAGCTGATCGATCGATCAGATTCTTGTGCATGGAAGATTTCAGCGTATCAATTATCTTCTCTATCTTTACTTCCCGATCAGATTCATCATTTTTAAGGTCCAGCAACTGCTGTTCAATTGCATCGCATTGGTTCAGCATTTCGTTGTTTTCCTCAAGTTTTTTACTATTACTTTCCAATAGGGATTCCACATTATCCAGAGTAGAATTGGCAGAATCCTCCATTCTCTTAATAACCAGCTTCAGTTTGTCGATTGCATCGGGCATCTCATTAACAATGTTGGGTTCGATCTCCTCAATCTTAACATGCGCACTAAAGTCCTCCAGGGAATTATAAATATCCCTCACCATACGCCCGATGTCATTGATAACAAAGTAGCTTTCCTTACTGGCTGTCAAATGATGCATATGGTTTATGTGGCTTTCCATATCATCAATGTCTTTACGGACAATGGACTTAAAAAAACTTGAAGTTGCTTTGAGTAATAACCTGATTTTATCCACATTGTGAGGCGGCAGTAAGCGGGATAGGTAATAAACCTTCTCCTCAATCTCCCTGAGGTCCTCCTCAACTTTCTGGATACTTTTAGATAGATCCAGATAGCCATCATTCACGGAGAAAAAATCATCATTGAGATTGTCAGGGATTAGAAAAGTCAGTTTATCACCCTTAAATTTTTCTAGAGTAAAACGGAGATAGGTACCAATAATCTCCATTGCTCGTACATTAACGCTTCCAAATTCAAGTTGACTTATTCTGGCTTGGATTTGAGACACAATATCTGAAGCTTTCAAAGATTTATCATCCGACACCATATTTATTAATTGATCATAATCTTTGATGGCGTGATAGAGTTGAGTAAAACTCTCCAAAAACTCCTCTCGCGATATTGTGATTTTGTTGTTTGCTACTGTTTCCATTTTACGAAAGCGCTAATAATTTATTGTAGGGAGTTCAATCTTTCTCGCAGAGCTTCAATATTATTGATAATTGTCTGATTCCTGGAAAAAGATTCCGCTTGATCCAGCATTCTTATCAACTCAGGGGCATCACTGCTGCTGACGGATTCGGCTGCAATTTTTTCTTTTACATATTCCAGCGATAAAACAATAACCGTGTTGCGTAAATTGTTTCGCTGCATTAATGCACTGTAGAGTTGGGAGTCATTTCCAGCCAGTAAAGCTGCTGTTTCAAATTGTTTGATACCGGAAAGCAGTTTATTTATCTTTGGCAGAGGGTCTCTAATGGCTTGTGATTCTTTGTGTAGCTCCGTGGCAGAGATGAAAGCCTGACTGTAATCAGAATCCTTTTTCATTACTTTCTTTACTTTTATCTCCTTCAAAGAACTCTGTTCCGCTTCTTTGCGCTGTGTTGCCTCCAGAAGCATACCGCGACTTAAAACACTCTGATCCACAAGGTTAAAAAAGTTTATGTAGATTGAGTTTTCACCATTTTTATAGACAATAGGCGGAATGTCCAAAATCAACGGGTTAAATGAGGATCGCAGTATTAATCGCCTTGAATATTTTGGATCCTTTAAAATATGAATATCTTTTAAATATTCCAGGTTATTAATCGGCTTGACATCAAATTTTTCCTCACTGTTTGGAATCGTAAAATCGATTAGAAACTCCTTTATGTTCTTCTTTGTCTGCTCATCAAGTCTATCGTGCTCATAAATGATATAAGGAAAGTGCATACCGTCTAATTGAATAGCCTGGTTGAACTGGATCTCCACACCAAATTGCGAAACTCCGTCCTCAGATTCTTCACGAGAATGTGGCAATATCCGGGTGATATGATAGGCTTTCTCAAAGGTAGGCATTGAAAAATCGGTTTCAATTAACAACCTTTGTTCATTCTGAATTTTATAAGCATCTTCGTAGGTAAAAAACTCCCTGTTGCCGTTGTACAGGTCTATGATGTATCTGTATTTGCTTCCCTTGCTGTCACGTCCGAAGGCAGTCTCAGTCGGAGAGATCAGGCTAAAATTCTTAACCCTGAACCTGAATCTTTGTCCATACAAAGGATCATCAGACTCATACTCTTTGATAAACACATTTGCCTGCAACGCCAGCTTATGGAACTCATTCTTATCAAACACCTGAAACTTGGAATCTTGCAGGTCTAAAAAAAGCAGTGCCCTGTTTTTGCTGAGGATCAAACGATCATCTCGTGACCATTTGTATATCTGGTCAATATACCATTTTTTTGCACTGCCATCACTTAAGATGACGGATATATAAAAATTATTGACATCCTCATTCTGAACATATGTTGATGTAATTGTGTATCGACCAAATGTTCCTTCGTCCAGAACCTTGGCCAATCTCAAAGCTGTCTCTTTATCCGTATATTTTGGTACAGCTAAAAGATTGAATCCAAATACCAGGGATAAGCTCAAAACAATTAAACTTAGGTTTAGTTTTGATTTCATCATTTTTCCCGCAAAAGTTAATTATCAGATGTATTAAAAGAACTATAAATCTCTTATTATTTGTAATCTCTTCCGAGATATATTTCTATATCAACCCCTTGCATCTCTTCTTCAACTTTGATCGGAATGACCTTCTGATCACCTTTGATCAAATTTGCCAAGAATAGTGCTGATTTTAGAAAGTTACTTCTAAAATAGATGGTCGATTGCTTTAAGTTCATTGTCGGGGCATTGGAGATATTTATAATTTCCATCTTCATCCCCAGTGATTCCTCTATAAAGTCTTTTTTCAGTTTACCCAGGTACACTGATAAATTATAAGCGCGTTTGGGATAACCGCTGGCATTTAAGATTGAGATCTGCATCATGCTGGGCTTTCGATAATGTTTAAGGATCTCTTCCACTGACTCCCTCGCTTTCACCTGGGCCTGTTCCTTCTTTTGTTCCAAATCTTCCTGCTTTTGAACTGCGACTTCCATCTCTTGTTCAATAGATTCAGGTTTTACCTTCCTGACCTCAATCTCTTTCTGTTTTAAGAGAATTTGAATTTCATTAGCTGAGATCGGAGATACAACCGCGGGCTCATATTCCCTTTTTGCATCGACTTCAAATACTACGATGAAAGCAGCTCCTTGCATGTCATTGGTAATGCGAATACTGCTGATTGGGTCTTCCAGGTCAAATTCTTTATTGATAGACCCCACTTCGGTGGTATCCCATAAGGAATTGGCGAAGGTAAGAGAAAACTGTCTACTCCCTTCATCCTTAACAATTTTAATGTCAGATGTTTTTAATGAGTTTATTGTTCCCTTGAATAATAAAACAGGAGTATTATTGGAAACCGAAATTGAGATATCACTTATTGAGTTTTGGTTCAAAAGGTCTGATGTCTGGGCAAAAGTTGACGCCACCGTGCAAAAACTGACCAAAAACACAGCAAGTAATAATGATTTTAAAGCGGTACACTTTATCATGTTACTACTCCCCTGGGCTATTTTTGATAATCTATGATTTCTGAAGGTTATAATAGCTACAGCAATATGCATAAAAGAGACCAATATAAGCTTGTTTCTACTATTCACATGTATAAAGTGAAGTTGTTCTCTTCGATACGTTAGCAGTTATCATTTTATATTGCCAACAATATTTTGATATCCTTCATCCTTGATCTTATCTTGGGCATAAAAACTCTGCTTTGGTTGTATGTTGAACATCATAACGCACATTTGGTATTGGTCATATATGTGAATCCATGAATAGAATGGTGCGTTGAGCCGCAATCTACTGACATGATCCAATGGTAGCTTTCAAAAAGCAAAAAGAATCTCTTTGCTTTTCCAGCTGATTTATCTTAAGATTTCGTGAAATGATGCCGTATGTGAGACCATTTACTACAACTATCAATAAGGTTCCATAATAACAGAATCACCATTCAAATCTGCTTGAAAATCAGTTACTGCAGGGGTTAAATTCAATTGCCTAATAGCGATTTATTGAGTAGGTTGAACAAAGAAAAACGGAGTAATCCTTTGATTTCGCCTTTGAAATAAACCATTTAAAGGACACAGATGTTTATCCAATGTCAGCATTGCCATACCACTTATAAAATCGATGAGAACAAGCTTCCCCTGGAAAAGTCAGTTGTCAGATGTGCCAAATGTTCCGAGCCGATTCCTCTAAATCGGGAAAAGCAGGTTGAACTTCTAAAAAGCTCCCCCAAAATGCTTGTGAAATGCAACGAATGTGGCACTCAATACTCTGTTCCTCTTGGATCGATCAAAAAAAAATCCACCAAAGTCAAGTGTGGAAAATGTGGGAATTTCTTCGAAATCTCAACGGATTCCGAAACCAGTTATGAAGAGGAGGAAGAACTTTCTCATGATTATTCCGAAGAATATGAAGAAAATGACATTGATCTGGATAATATTGATATCCCGGCTGAAAGTGAGATCGAGGTTGATAACCTGTTTGATAATCTCGGTGACAATGGTGAAAAAAATGGAGAGGAGCCGGATGATGCCAATGACACACTTACTTCGAAAAGTGCAAATGATGAATATTTTGAGTCTGTAAACTTAGGCGAGGATGAAGACGATTTGTTGGATGGGGATCTGGAAATCGATGAAATCTCCAAGGATAAGAAGTATAATATTTTCTTAAAACCCAATATACAATCAACAGGAAAAACGACTGGTACTGAGGAGAAAGGAGATTCCTGGCCTGAAATACAAGATGAGACTTTTGTTGATGATGATCTGGAGATTGATCAGTTTACTGATCTGAATGACATTAAGGATGTACCTGCTAAAACGAAGAAAAAACCAGCCAAGAAAGATAGTCTAAAAAAACCGAAAAAAAGAAGAGGGTTGCTGTGGTTGCTTTGGATTTTGATCGTTTTTGCTTTAGGTGTGGTCGGATGGCTGTTTTTTGATTTCAAATCCGAAATGGTCTACACCTCTCCTCAAACAGAGATGTTTGATACTCAATCAAAAATCGCCATTTTGGAGCCTTTGAACGGCAAGTTTATAAAGAACAAAAATTTTGCCAATAGATTATTCGTATTGGAGGGGAAGCTTCTTAATGTTTATAATGCGAAAACAATTGTCAGCAGAATTGAATTGGAAGGCTTTCTCTATACCGACGACAATGAGCAACCATTTGTATCCACGAGCTATGCTGGTATGATCCTTGGGGAAGATAACCTGAAAGAATGGAACAGGGAGCAGATTGAATCAGAATTGATGAAACAAGCCCAGACTTCAGAGGAGCTTCTGGAGTTTGGATCAGATGATTTGATCGATTTCCAGATCGTTTTTTTTAAGACCCCAAATCCAAAATCGATCCAGAAACTGGGCGCAAAAATAAAACAGTTTAGTAAAAGATCTCTGTAGAATATAGAGGAGAAGAGAAGGTGTGGATAGAGACTGCACCGTTTACTAGCGCAGCCAGTTCCAGAGGAGTTATTCTTCCAAGTTAGGCTTCGACATCCTCCAAGCTTCTATCCATGGTTTGTAATACGGAGGTGAATTTTCTGTCAATATCATCACTGATAATGGATCGCGGTCTATTTCCAGCGTAAGTTTCCATGGCTTGATCCAAAAATCCTTTGGAAACCTGGAATAGAAACTCATTTAGCACATTGGACATTGCGCTCATAGTGGTTCGTTTCTGTTTGACCGAAGTGATATCAACTTCCAACACTAACCCTTGCTGAATGTGGTGTGGGTTTATCGTTGAAAACAGTTCCTGGTAACTGTTTTCCAGGAACTTGATTCGTTCTTCAATAATGGCTCGTTCTCTTGGATATTGATTAGTGTATACTTTGAGCACCTTCTGCTTAACCACTTTTAGCTGTGCCTTCAGGATTTTTGCATCGAATCGTTTGGTTGTTGTATCAGCTTTATTTGCATCCGCTTCCATGAAAGTTAATTCATTCCAAAGCATATCTTCTTCGTCGACTATTTTTTCTTCAGCCTTCCAGAACTCCCACCATTTTTTCTGATTGTTTTTGCCTTCGGCTAGAATCTCTCTCGAAACGGTTTCATAATTCTGAACTCCGTTTTCTTCACACCAGTCCTGAAAGATCTGTTCAACAATATCCACCAGCTTTCGGATCTCTTCGGAGACATCGCTAATCTGTCTGTCGTATGCTTCACGGAGGTTGACTAACTGGTCATGGTCAAAATAGCTCAGCCTGATCGTGAATGCTTCGTCCGGTATCTCTATTTTGTTTTTGACCTCATATTCACGAATAATACAAACACGGGCGTTCTTATAATTTTCGATGAACTGGTACCCCATTTTTGAGACATCCAGAATAGACGTTAATGCGTTAACAACTCTGTTGAATCCCTTATTAGCTATGTTTTCCGTCTCAATTACCAGATTGACGCTGTCACGAATTCTCTGCATCTCCTCATTTTGCGGAGTCATTTCGAAGTCTTTTGATTCCAGACTGTCCATAAACCGTTTTGCGACAAAATCATATCTCTTTGAGTTTTCATCATCTTTCTCGCTATCGAAGGATAAGAACTCTTCCAGAGCCTGAATCTTTTTCAGAAATTTTTCATCTCCTCCCAATTCATCTTGCCCTCTATCAACACGCAGGAAGTTTGCTTCATCTATTTTTTGTTCGATTTTTTGTTGAATATGATCCGAGATGGTCTCTTTGAGAAGATGTTGCACCGGTTTCTGACAATGATAGATAGGAGTAATCAGTTCGGAATCGAGTATATTGATGGCTAGTTTTACATCAAAAACGGTTTTCGGTTTCAGAGAATTGTTTTTAAAGGAACATTTTACTATTGCGTAGGCATTTTCCTTGCGGATAAATGAACCGACATCGTTTTTTTGTCGCAGCAACGAATTGGTATTTTGCTCAATTTCATGTACTCCTCTCTGGATATGTCCTTGAAGGTGTCCGAATACATTGGCAATTGATTTTTCTATTTCGGCCGTATTGAATTGATCCTGTCCCCCAATCTTATTAAGGATGTCCGAAATGCTTCTTGCCGTATAGCGATTTAACTGGTTGTATTCTTCCTGATCAATCAGATCGCGATATTTCTTTAATAGTTCATCTTCAACCGTCACCATGTAACGGTTTTGCATATTTTGAAGATTCTGGTTGTAGTAATTTTGAATCTTGTCTTTGATACCACCCATGACATCGAGTTTATCAAGAATTTCAGGTGGTAACTTTGACTTTACATGGTTCAGTATTTTATCGATCTCTTCATCAACAACAACAGCAGCTTCTTGGTATTCATCTCTACCGTCTCGGTTGATACTATTGCGACTTCCAACAGCACTGGGTTTTTCAGGATGTATGAAATTGGGGCCTTTGGCCATTTTTTCTTTTAACACAGGACAACCTCCGATTTTTTGTCAGTATTTGTACGGTAATTTTAGTTGATCGGTGTGATTGAATCGTTATTGTTGGCTTGCTAAGCTCCTATGGGTCGTATATTTTTACTTCGTGTTTGACTGCGGTGTCATATCCCCCACATTTGTCTCGTAACTACGGTTTGATTTGAAAGCATTTTGCTGAAGTTGTCAAGAATATAGATGGATTCTAAAAAGGGATTGAATAGTGATCTTCTCAAAAAAACAGCTTATTAAAGAAAAACCACCCCGATTATTGTGGCTACCTTCCACAATATTATCAAACTGTTATTCATTGGCTACTCTCGGGGTGATTGGTAATACTGTTTGCTCGAGAGTAATTGAATTATTTCGCAATCTTGATCTGGTATGATACAAGACTATTCACGAACGGATTCAATAAGGGCTGAATTCGGGTATTATCAGACAAATATTTTTTATATTCTCTGAAAATATTGATTTGTGAGTTGTTTTGGAGAAAACGCGTTGGGCTCTCTGCTTTTAAGATTCGAAGATGTAAATCTGTTAAGCGGCAAATCCGAAATGGAAACAATTGATGTGGATTGTTCTTTGTATTATGGAATTGATGATTTGTAAGGCTGAAATAGAAGAATTAAGAGAAAGCCGTTACAAATAACGGCTTTCAAAAAATTACTAGCCCATAATTTTGGCCATGGTTTCACCAATAGCTGCAGGAGTTGGGGCAACTGTGATGCCAGCTGCTTCCAAGGTGGCAATTTTGCTTGCGGCAGTACCTTTGCCACCGGCAACAATAGCACCGGCATGTCCCATTCTTCTTCCCGGAGGCGCTGTTTTTCCACAAATAAAGGAAACAATCGGTTTCTTGACGTACTCTTTGGCAAATTCAGCAGCTTCCTCTTCTGCTGTCCCGCCAATTTCACCAATCATTACAATTCCTTTAGTCTTCTCATCATCCTGGAATGCTCTTAAGGTATCGATAAAGTTTGTTCCATTGATAGGATCTCCACCGATTCCGATGCAGGTTGTCTGACCTAATCCCACTTTGGTGAGTTGGTCAACGGCCTCATAGGTAAGAGTACCGGAGCGTGAGACAACGCCGATATTTCCTTGTTTGTGAATAAAACCGGGCATGATACCAATTTTGCATTCACCCGGAGTGATGATACCCGGGCAGTTCGGTCCGATCAGCCTGGTTTTTGATCCTTTCAGAGCCTGGGCAACGGTAATCATATCTTTTACCGGAACGCCTTCGGTGATGGCAATAACCAGATCGAGTCCGGCTTCTATCGCTTCAAGAATTGCATCGCCGCAAAATGGAGGCGGAACAAATATCATGGAGCAGGTTGCACCGGTGGCTTCCGCAGCATCTCTTACAGTATTAAAGACCGGAGTTCCTTCATGTTCTAAACCACCTTTTCCAGGTGTAACACCTCCTACGATTTTAGTACCACAATACTCTTTACACGCTCTGGCATGCAGAGAACCTTGAGATCCTGTGATTCCTTGGACAATAATCTTGGTGTCTTTGTTAACAAATATGCTCATAGTATGTACCTTCGATAGAATTTATCTGTGTTTAGTGAAATGTTGTCTTAACCTTTGGCGACTTCAACAGCCTTTTGTGCAGCGTCTGCAAATCCAGGAACCATAATAATTTTATCACTCATTCCGGAGTTCTTGATAATATCTGCTGCTTTCTCCGCATTGGTTCCCTGCAATCTGACAACGACCGGAATTGTCATTTGAACTTTTTTAAAGGCTTCAATAACACCACCTGCAATAACATCACAACGAACAATTCCACCAAAAATATTGATCAGAATCGCTTTCACGTTTGGATCCTTGGTTATCAGTTTAAAAGCTGCTTCAACACGCTCTTCGGTAGCCGTGCCCCCAACGTCCAGAAAATTGGCAGGAGATCCACCAAAATGCTGAATGATATCCATGGTAGCCATCGCTAATCCTGCGCCATTGACCATACATCCGATACTTCCATCCAATTTGATGAAGTTAAGATCGTGTTGACTTGCTTCAACTTCTGCTGGATCTTCCTCATCCAAGTCCCTTAATTCCACGACATCCTTTTGGCGGAACAGGGCGCTGTCATCAAAGGACATCTTGCAGTCCAATGCTAAAATGCGATTGTCACCGGTAATAACAACAGGATTAATCTCAAGCATTGAACAGTCTTTTGCCATGAATGCATCATAAAGTTTCATAAAAAAAGCGGAAGCTTGTCTAATAAGCTTAGGATCGAATTTGTCCAGTCCCAATCCAAAAGCCAATCGTTGAGTCTGAAAAGGTCTTAACCCGATTGCCGGATCAACGAATTCTTTCAGAATCTTTTCCGGTGTTGCTTCCGCAACTTCCTCAATGTTCATCCCACCTTCTGTTGATGCGATCAATACAACTTTCTGACTTCCCCTGTCAGGCAGAATAGAGAAGTATAACTCTTTTTTGATTTCCATACCTTCTTCGATCAAAAGAGTCTTTACTTTCTGGCCTTCCGGGCCGGTTTGTTTTGTGACCAACTGCATTCCCAGAATAGCATTTGCATTTTTCTTAACTTCATCAATACCCTTGGAAACCTTAACACCGCCTCCCTTGCCTCGACCGCCTGCATGAATTTGTGCTTTAACAACACAGACATCACCAGGAAGTTTGTTTGCAGCTTCCAAAGCTTCATCTACGGTTTTTGCCACAAATCCTTGAGGTACACTTGCACCGTATTTGGAAACAATTTCTTTTGCTTGATATTCATGTATTTTCATGGTTTCTTTCTGAAAAGTTTTCGGCGTTTATTATTCATAATAAAGAATGATTCTTCCGTATTCGTGCAAACATTCAACAGGTGATTCTTGTCAAATCCCAGCAAAACAAAATACAAAAAAATCTGCAAAAACAACGATCTTCCCTGTTGATGTCTTCCAGTTTAATGACATCTTTTTACCAAAGTCCGAAAAAATAAAAACATTTCCAGCACTATCTCCTTGCAAAAATACTTGTACCGATCACCTATCCAACTGCTGTCATTCCCATTACAGCTGTCATGGTTTATCAGCTCCGCATCTGTTTGGTATCGCTAGAGTTTTTCAGACTCAAGGAAAGGTTCTAAAGTGGAGTGTGACTTCCTCAATAGCAGATTATAAATTAATAACTTCCTATAAATATGACCTAAAAATCGAAGAACTGAATTGAGGAGAATCAAGAATTGAATGACTCAGCTTTTTTATGAAATATGGAACACTGAGCAATTATAGGGAGTTAACAATTTCCTGACAGTAAACAAAAGCGAGAATCTCTCGGCTCTGTACAGACTTTTAGGCGGAAGAGTATTAAATCGGAATCGAATATTCCCAGTCTTGGTCAATGTTTAGGGAAGGCATGCACAGAGTGACGCCGTAATCTCATCTGCTATCAACAACCCTTTTGTTGTCAGCTGCAGGATATTTCCTTTTTCAACTAAAAGATTGTGTTGAAAATACGCCTCAACTTTTTTTGACCATGAATCCGGGAAATCAAGTAGATATTTTTTCTTGAACAATGCCAGATCCAAACCTTGATTGAGACGTAAACTCAACATGACTTCTTCATCCCGATGCATTGTTTCGCTTAACGCTTCAAATGATATGTGGGGAAGAGATTTGAGGGTCAGGCTACTTTTGTAGTCAATCCACCGTTTCATGTTACCCCAGCGATAAGGTGAAACAAACGAGTGAGCCCCTAAACCCAGACCCAGATAATTGCGTCTGTTCCAATAAATCATATTCTGTCTGGATTGATATCCGTCAATGCAAAAATTGCTTACCTCATAATGAACAAAATTGGCAGCAGTTAATCTTTCAACAATTAAACGATACAAATCCGAGATCAGGTTTTCATTCTCACGAATCCAATCTTTCCAAACGGGTTTTCTGTTCAGAGCGGTTTTTGGCTCTATGCTGAGACTATAGACCGATATGTGAGAAGGGTGATAACTCAATGCCAGCTCAATGTCTTTTTCCAGCTGTTCTTTTGTTTGTCCGGGAAACCCAAACATAAAGTCCAGGCTATAGTCTTCAAACCCAGCATCGATAACCGACTCCAAGGCAAATCGCGATTGAGCACCGGAATGAACCCGTTTTAACTTTTCCAGATCGGTTTGCTGAAAACTCTGAATGCCAAGGCTTATTCTCGTAAATCCCAGTGCCTTAAGATCACTTGCATATTTCGGACTGATATCTTCGGGATTAACTTCGATCGACCATTGAATTTTTTTGCTAATTTTAATAATGGAAAAGAGCCAATCAACCAGTTGTTCCAGCTCGAAAGTTGATAATCGTGACGGCGTTCCCCCACCCAGATAGATCGATTCACAGGGAGTAAGATCCAATTGAAACTGCCTGGAAAGCAGATTATACTCCTCGTGTAATAGGTTTAGATATGTTGGATGCCTGGCGGGGTTATCTTTCAGCACAGCAAAGGAGCAAAAAGGGCAGATCTTCCGGCAGAATGGAATATGAATATAAAGCCCTGGAATGCCGGTTGCACAGTGAGTTGTATCGATCTCTTTCAAATGAACATGTCCAGTTTAGTCAGACTATTTTCTCTGTTACCAGTCCTTGTCTACCGGTATCTGATCAGTAGTGGCAGAAATGCCGTATTTTTCCTGTCTCTTTTTCATCTCATCAGTCGCCTGTTTTCTTAAGCGAGCTAATTCCTTTAGCGCTTCTTCCGCTGTCATCTTTTTGTTGTCTTCTTCTGCCCCGTTTGATTCCTCTTTCTGCTGCCCTTGCTGCTTTTGAGACGAGTTATCCGGCTGCTGAGAAGAAGATTGCTTTTGCTGATCTTGCGTTTGCTGGGAATCCTGACTATTTTGGGATTGTTGAGAATCTGTGGATTCCTGTTGAAGTTCCTTCAATGCTTCTTTTAGTTTATCCATTGCCTTTTCTTCTTTCGGAATGGCAGCACTATAATGGTTACTTTCCAGAAGGCTGATTGTTTCAGTCTGAAAACCAGCAGACTCATCCAGTAATTGCCTAATTTTGATGAATATTTCTTGATTGTCCGTTTCCCTGTCAGAGCTAAGATTTTGAGGTTTGCCGGTCTCCTGTTGGGTTATCTGCTGTGAAACCAACGCTGAAGTTTTCTCGGTTTTTTCCCTGTTAACAATCTGGTCGTGTATCAAATCCGCCTCCTTAATCCGTCTCCCGTCGATATTTGAACTAATCTCTTTCGTGCGCTGTCGAATTGAGGTTTCGGATTCGAGGAGTTTTTTAATTCTCTCATCTAGGGGCATAAAGGCTTCAATCAGGACATCCAAACCCTGCAGTACTGCTTGTGTCGACTCATTTGCTTTCCCGTATTCACCATTTTCAACCAGGTTGTTACTTTGGATTAAAGCTTGTTCAATATGCTGATTCAATTGCTCTATTCTCTCTAATTGACTTCTATCGGAATTCCCAGCAGCATAATTGGAGTAAAACAACATGAAAAACAGGTATATCAATACCATCTTAGGGCTAAAATGGTTCATTGCGGCAATATCTTCTATGAGGTAAAACTGTCATGAAACAAAACATTGTTAGGAGTGTGTGATTTCAATAAGTATCACACCACCTGAATGGCTGTAAAGACAATGAATGCAACAATAATCATCAATTTTGGCTCAATACCGACCGATATTTCTTGGTGAAACCATAACGCATTCATGGAGAAGCGATCTGGATGGAATCACAAATATTGGCAAAAGTAAACTGAGGTTAAGTACTAAATCAAATATTATTCTATGCAGAAGCCATAAGCTAATGTTAATAGAGAGATAAGAATAAAATGATAAAAATTTCTTATATATTTGACTTAATTACTATTTTTTATTATCACCTTCATAAAATGGAGAGTATTAGTTTATTTTGCACATACCGATTAACTCAGAAATTTTAACCAAAACGTCCTTATAGAAGCCCATGGAGAAATACATCGCATATTTTGTTCATCGCCTGTTTTATCCGATGATACTAATCACCATTACCACCTTTCTGTTCTCTTGCGAAAGCAAAACAGATAAGTACGAAAGCCTTATGGACAAAGAAACTCCTGGAGGAGCTGTCGTACAAACTGAATGGACGCCAAGTGAGAGTGAAAACGAATCTGAAATAATTGAAGAGATAGTCGATTCTACCAAAGGCAATTTGGAAATAAATACCATTTCCTCTCTGGAAAAAAGAGAAGAAACATCAGGTTACATTTTCCAAGTTGGAGCTTTTATATATGAGAAAAATGCCAGGGGCTTTATAAAGAAACTGATATCAAAAGGTTATCGGCCATTTCTGGATACTCAGGAGATAAAAGGGAAAACCTGGAACTTTGTGAGAATGGGACCTTATCCCGATCGTTTGAGTGTTTTGAAAGCAGCAGAAGATTTTACCGTAGATGAAAAGGTAGAAACCATCGTTATGCACCAAGGTGCTGCTATCAAGGCATTTACTCTGTCAAAATCCAAATCTGACGAGAGAAAAACAGCCGCAAAGAAGGTCGAAGTTACCAAACCCGAAGTCACAAGACCAATAGTAAAAGATAGATCTCTCCAAAAACCAATGCCTGCTGATAAGATAGCTGAAGATTCGAATAATGAATCTTTCTCTTTTCAAATTGGAGGATTGTATTCAGCAGAAAATGCAAGAAAATATCTGGAGGTATATCAACAAAAAGGCTATTCTCCTTACTTGTTTGAAGTAAAAGACGAAATCAGTGGGGACAAATGGTATTCGGTGAGAGTTGGTCGGTTTTCATCCTTGAAGGATGCAGTTGATGCGGCAGCAGAGTTTTCGGCGAAGGAAGATATTACAGCACAGGCCCGCCCTTTGGGGAACTAAAAATATGTGAATATCTTTATTGCAGGATCATACAACGGGATAAACAGCATGTTTTTCAACGTTACAATTCCATTTTTATAGTTTTATTTGTTTTTAAGATGGTGTATATCTGTACAATCAGATGCGGAAAAGAAAGAAAAAAAAATAAAATGTGAAGGGGAAAGGATATATTAAAAGGATATTTATTTATACATTACAGAATGTTAGGCTGTAAGTGTTCTTTTTTTTAGGAAGTAGCTTTCCGAGTGCCCAAAAAGGGAGTTGTATAAATGTATCCTTCCTGATAACAAAGCGGGAAGAGACACAGTTTTCTGCATGGTTCGGGTGAGATGAAACAATCCGGCTAAAAGAGAAAAATCGATGAGACGGTATCATAACTCAATCAGTTGATATAAAAGTAATATTCCTCTCAAGTCAGGAATTTAATCAATGAATTATTAGCAATAAAAAAAGATGCAGGAAGAATCTTACGACGATAAGCGCGTGATTGTTGGTTTAGATATTGGAACTACCAAGATCTGTGTTATTGCCGCAGATGTAAATGAAGATGGTGAATTTAGAATTGTCGGAGTTGGCAAGACAAACTCAGAAGGTCTAAATCGAGGCGTTGTAACGAATATTCGATCTGCAGTCAAATCTATTCGGAAAGCTGTTGATGAATGTGAGTTGAAGAGTGGGATTGAGATTGAAAATGTTTTTGCCGGTATTGCCGGACATCACATCGTTGGTCTTAATAAAGAGGGAGTTGTTGCGGTAACCGGGAATACCATTACTGAATCCGACATCCAAAGAGTTGTGGAAGCTGCCCGTGCAACAAACTCACCTGATAAAGAGATAATCCATACCCTAACTCAAGAGTATATCGTAGATGGTCAGGATGGAGTCATTGATCCCATCGGAATGGCAGGAAAACGCCTGGAAGCCAGAGTTCATTTAATCCTGGGCTCGGTCAGTTCAGCAGCAAATATCGTCCAGTGTTGTAACGACGCAAACTTGAATGTCCAAAATATTGTTCTGGAACCTTTTGCTTCCAGCTTGGCCGTTTTAGATGAACAAGAGAAGGAACTGGGGGTTGTTCTGCTTGATATTGGGGGCGGTACCTCAGACATGGTTATATACAAAAATGGTTCAATTGTCCATACTAGTGTACTTCCTTTAGGAGGAAACCAGGTTACCAATGACATTGCCATCGGTTTAAGAACGACAAAATCGGAAGCGTTGCGAATCAAGCATGATTATGGTGTTGCTTTGGTTAACAAGGTGAAAGAGGGTGAAGTCATCAATCTGAAAGGAATTGCCGGAAGAGATGATCGGGTAATAGATAAGCGCTTATTGGCAGAAGTTATCGAAGCACGCTTCAGAGAGATTTTCGATCTGATTCAGAATGAAATCAACAGTTCCGGTTTTGGTCCCAATTGCGCGGCAGGTATGGTAATCACAGGCGGATCAGCAATGATGACAAATCTGGTGGATCTGGCTGAGGATGTTGTCAAAATGCCTGTAAGAATAGGATCACCCAACAATATTAAAGGATTATCGGATCTGGTGGAATCTCCTGAATTTGCCACGGCTGTTGGGTTGATTCATTATGGAGCCAATATTGATCTGAAGGAAACAACCGTATTAAAAAACACCAATAATGAGGGTCTGTTAGTTAGTATTTCCCAGAATTTTAAATCACTTATAAAAAGTTTTTTTAATCTGTTTTAAATCAGCAATATTGGGAAAAATGAAGCGGAAAGATATCCAAAGCATCAATATTTTTCGGTTTTAGGACCTGCAACTTACGGTCAAAGAGAGAAACAAACCTTATTAACATCTTTGTAGGAAGCTCAAATGGTAATCGATGTAGACAATTTTAAATCTCAACCCATACCAACCGGATTACCAACAATTAAGGTTGTAGGCGTAGGCGGGGGAGGCGGTAACGTCGTTAACCGCATGGTTTTAGATGGAATCAAAGGTGTCCAGTATGTTGCAGCAAACACGGATGTTATGGTTCTTAATTCATCCAGAGCGGATATAACGCTTCCTCTGGGCAATAAAATCACTAAGGGCCTGGGAGCAGGTATGAAGCCGGACATCGGCAAAATGGCTGCTGAGGAAGACATTGATACCATTAAAGATGTTTTGGAAGACGCGGATATGATATTCATAGCAGCTGGAATGGGCGGTGGTACAGGCACAGGAGCAGCCCCGATAGTTGCGGAAATTGCGAAAGAACTTAAAATACTGACTGTAGGTGTCGTAACGACTCCATTCAGATTTGAAGGTAGTAAGAGAGCCAGGATTGCGGAAGCAGGGATTGAGGAGCTCAAAAAACATGTCGATACCTTAATGGTTATTCCCAATGACAAGCTTTTGGAAATCGCCTCAACAAAAACGACAATGAACGAAGCTTTTTCGATTGCAGATGACGTTTTGAAACAGGCAATTAGTGGAATAACAAATCTGATCAACCTTGAAGGAGTCATCAATTTAGACTTTGCCGACCTTAAAACGGTAATGCTCAACAAAGGTCGGGCAATTATGGGTACAGGAATAGGAACAGGTGAAAACCGTGGATTAGAAGCAGCAAAAAAAGCCATTTCAAGTCCTTTATTGAGTGACAGACCTATAAGTGGCGCTACTGGAGTAATCATCAACATTGTTGCCGATGAACAATTTTCATTACTTGATGCGGAAGCTGCGGCAGACTTCATCCAAAGTACTGCCGATCAAGATGCCGATGTTATCTTTGGTTTGGTTACGGATTCTACAAAAGAGAACGAGGTAATCATCACAGTTATTGCAACAGGTTTTGAAAATCCGATGGATGAGACTTCAGTAAGACCTTCCGATCGAAGACCATTGAGAGTTGTTGACAGCCTGCGTAATACAATCCCGGAAAAAGCGGATGATCAGACTGCAGGCAGCAACTTGAGTGAGACAACCAAACAAAAATCCGGAGCAAAAGAACCGGAGGATGTGTTAGAACTCGATCCTGAGGTAATTGGGTTGCAACCAGTTGAAAATACTCTTCATTATCCTGATCAATTTGAAAAATCTTCTGGTGGTAAAAGAAAACCGGATGATAAACTTAATCCTCAGGATTATGATGTCCCCTCATTTATGAGGAAAAAAAGATTTAATGGATAACTGATTGCGTGATTTCGCTCAAACCTTATAGTCTGCTAATCCACTTTATCCCTGCAATTCGTAGCTCCTCTGCCAAGGCTCGGTAAGTTAACAAGACGAAAGGTCATTTCCTGCTCTGTAGCTTGCCAATAAAAATCGTAACTGCTCAGGTGAATATACAGAAGATTAAAGGTAAGACCTGTTGGTTGATCCAAGTGATCTTAAAGGGTAGAATGCACTTTATTAGACTGTGTGTCTTTCTAAATCCCGAGAGCCTTCAGACTGCTTTTATGGTACAGCTACAGAGGATTTAGATTCAATCAATTTTACTTATTAACCCGACAATATTTTAAAAAATATACAATTGAAATGAGAAATAAATCAATATTTTACATCAGCTATGGGGTAGCGTCCGCACTGGTGATTTGGTCGCTTCAAGAACTGTTTCTTTATCTCCTGAACGCGATTTCGTTTATTCCAAAAGAATTGACCATTGCCCTGTTTGGAGCCTTAACCGGTGGACTATTCGGAGCCCTCATGGCGATTATGGAGGGATTTTTTACTGGAAGTAAATACCTTGTTAATCGAGGGGTACGAGTGGGAGCCTTAATCGGATTGCTTGCCGGTTCTATTGGTTTTCTTCTGACAAGTCATACTGCTTTTCTTGAAAACGTCGGTATCTCAAACAATGTGATACAGATTTTGTTGAATTCAATACGCTGGATTGTTATCGCATTATGTGTCGGTATCGCACTGGGAATCAGAGACAAAAATTCTCTAAGCACCACCAGGGGTATTATTGCTGGCTTGCTAACCGGCGTAATTGGTGGGACTGCCATTTCAACGATAGCTTTTTATATCCAATCTCCGATGATAAGCAGAGGATTGGGGTTGTTGGTTTTAACTGTTCTGTTCTCCTTTTCCATTTATCGATTATCTCATTTTGGCAGAAAAATCTGGTTAAAAACATTGAATGGGAACCTGGAAGGGATGGATATCGAACTCTCAAAAGAGATTCACATTTTTGGAACCCAGGACAACGATGATATAAATCTCCAAGATTATCAGGAAGTTCAGCAGTCACACGCTAAATTAATTCGATATTTTGATAATTATTCACTGGTGGATAATGATCCATTCTGCCAGACATTTGTTAACTTTAGAGTTGTAAAAGAGCAGTTCTTGAAAAACGGTGACGTCATAAAAATTGGGACGGCTTTGTTTCAATATTGTACGGTTAACTGAGCTTGAACGATCAAGCCAGATACCGGTTTATAATTTTTAAATACGACATCTTAAATGTTTATCATAAAGCTAAATCTACATTTACATTATCTGAAACTTAAAAGAGTGTAAGTATGAATACGTTTATAAAAAGCCTGTTTTTCTTATATGGCTTGATTTTTCTGACATCAACACAGGTATTGTCCGGTGAATTTGATCCCATTACCAGTTATGGAAACGATATCTCAATTTTGATGATCTTTCCTATTTTCTTTTTGGGATTATTGACCTTTTTTGTGATAAAAATAGGATTTAATAAAAAGCCCACCAAACAATTGGGTTTTATTTCTATTACCCCTCACAGGCCCCAAAAATTTTACGCATTAAGTGAGAACGTTCAAAACATGGTTCCAATTGTTGAATATTTGGCCGATGAACAAACAAATGTCTATAGCAATCTCAGTAAGATAACCTTAACCAGCAAACCATCGGGAGTCTTTCTGGAAGACAAAAACTATAAGATTTCGGTTTTGATTAATCGTCGCCGTTCAAGGCGGTGTATGCTCAATGATGGTGATATTCTTGATATGGGGGAACTGACGATTATGTTCCAATCCCCTGACAGCAAATCATCAAAACGCGAATTCCAATCTCATACCTCCGGTCACGCTATTCCCAGGGCAAGAAGGACTAACAGTCGAATCATGAAGAATTGCCCTAGTTTAATTCCGGCAGATCCAAGACAAAAAGTTTATTACCTGACCAAGAATATCACTTTGATCGGCAGGTCTGAAATTAACGATCTGATACCCAAATCTAAGGCAGTTTCTCCCATGCATTCGAGAATCGAGAAAGTAGCCGGAAAATATAAACTGGTTGATTTAAGCAGTCATCAAGGCACATTTGTCAATGGCCGACGTGTAGATGCCAAATTCTTGCAGGATAATGATGAGATCTCTTTTGAGTCTATAAAGTATACCTTTTCTGCATCCGGTAAAGCACGTTAGATCAAAAACAAACTATCAAAATGAATTAATTACCAAATTACTAATATTAAAAAGAATGAACATGGAAGAAAAGAGATACGATCTACCCAATGGATTTCTTTGTTCCGGAATATCGGCTGGAATAAAAGAGGAAAAAGGAAAAAAAGATCTTGGATTAATCTACACTAAAGATGAAGCAATTCTTGGTGCGGTCTATACTCAGAACAGGTTTCCTTCCGCTCATGTTCAATACTGCAGAAGTCTGACCCCTAGCGACAGGTTCAGGGCTTTGATCATCAATTCCGGAAACGCCAACGCTGCAACCGGTACCCGTGGTTTGGAAGCCAACCTGGAAATGGCACTCTCCTTGGCAGGCCAACTTAGGGTTGAACCAAACCAAGTATTTACTTCTTCCACCGGGATTATTGGTCATCAGTTGCCGATTGACAAGATAGCCTCTTCAATACCCTGTTTGGTTGAAGGATTAACTCCCGATTGCCAGTCGGTGGCGGAAGCGATTATGACCACTGATACCAAGTTGAAACTGGCGCGTGAGAACATGAGTGTAAAGGGTAAAGAATACACCGTAATCGGTTTTGCAAAAGGTTCAGGAATGATTCATCCGAACATGGCAACCATGCTTGCTTATGTTCTTACGGACGCTCCCCTGCCTTATAGCGCGATTCAAGCTGTCACTGAAGAGATCAGCAAAAAAAGTTTTAATTGTGTGAGTGTTGACGGTGATACCTCTACAAATGATTCCTTTTATTTAATTTCCTCAAATCCGGTTTCCGAGATCGACGAGAATTCATTGGATATCATAAAAAGTGGATTCTCCAAGGTAGCCATATCACTTGCAAAACAAATTGCAGGAGACGGAGAGGGTGCAAAGCATTTAGTCGAAGTAAGAATTGCTGAATCTCCTTCAAAAGAGATAGCAAGAAACCTGATGAACGCGATATTGACTTCAAACCTGGTTAAAACAGCGATTCATGGCAATGATCCCAATTGGGGAAGAATCCTGATGGCAGCCGGCAACGGGCTTCCAAAAAACTGGAATGACATCAACCCTCCTGTGTCAATCAAAATACAGTCCGTTCCTGTGTTTATCAATGGTGAACCAGCCTCATTTGATGCAAAAAAACTCTCTGAAAAAATGTCTCAATTTGAAGTTTTAATTGAATTTTTTCTACACAGTGGCCATTATTCTTTGACAGGCTGGGGATGTGATTTCAGTAAAGAGTACGTCAGCATCAATGCCCACTATTCTACATAGATCTTTCTGAAAACAATCATTTAACGCCGGATTCCTTTTTTATTGCCTTCAATCTTAACCTGACCAGCCGATTTTCATCCATGAATTTTTTAATCGATAAGGGTATTCTATATGCGGATGAGGCTTTTTCCACTATTGGTGATGTGTGTCTGCAAACCGGAGAGAGCATTGCCCGGGAATCTGTTAAAAATATCGATGTTCTGGTATTGCGAACAACAACAAAAGTTAACAGGGATCTGTTAGAGGGGAGTCGGGTAAAATACGTTGCCACTGCCACCAGTGGTAGTGACCATGTTGATAAGAAATACCTGAAGGCTAAAGGAATTGGTTTTGCAGCTGCTCCCGGCTGTAATGCCGAAGCTGTTGCGGAGTTCGTGATTAATGCCCTGCTTCGATTATCAAATCGTAACGGTTTTGACCTGGACAATAAAACACTTGGAATAATCGGGGCTGGACATGCCGGTTCAGCACTTGAGCGAAAGGCAGGCCTGCTGGGATTAAAATGTTTATTAAATGATCCTCCACTCTTTGAACAAACAAAACTGAATAAATATCTGCCTATTCAGGAAGTGATCCGTCGATCAGATATAATCTCTCTGCACGTTCCATTAATTAAAACGGGGCACCACCCCACCCATTATTTGATAAACGAGTCGACAATTGAACTCTTTAAAAAGGGAACAATTCTGATAAATACCAGTCGAGGCGGAGTGGTTCAGGAATCAGCCATATGTAAAAACAGGAGTCAAATAGGTCCAATCATTACGGATGTATGGGAGAATGAACCTGCCATTAGCACCACAACATTAGGATTTTCGGATATAGCGACGCCACACGTCGCAGGTTATTCCCTTGAAGGTAAAATCAAAGCTACCGAAATGGCTTATGAAAATGTCTGCCATTTTTTTAAGTTGAAACCAACTTGGGAGTCTCCCAGAAAACAGGCTGACAATAAAACAAGAATCAGAATAACCGGAACTGGTTTCAAGACGGCTCTTACCCAACTGATGGAAAAGACCTATGATATCTTCTACGATGACGAAGCGTTAAGGAAAATATCCTGTCATAAAACACCACAGGAGTATTTTTCTTCTTTGCGAAACCATTATGCTTTCAGGCATGAATTCTCGTCAATCAGAGTTTATTTTGAGAAGGTACTTTCGTCCGGAAACAAAAACCTGGTCCGTAGCCTGGGTTTTATTGTCGAATAGCCTGGCAGTTCAAACGCTGTAGACTGTTGTTTATACCTCGAAAATGTAGTGATTGGCTTGTGGTTATCAGCAAATTTGAGTTTTGGCGCATTGTTTTTTGCTCTAAGACGGTTTGGTTGTGGACTGACGAAACAATGCCGGCTAAAAAACAGAACCGACCAATATTCAATCTGCTTAATCCGTGTGGTAAACGTAAAGAATGGTCTAGTATTAAAATCATTTAACTGTTATTGTATCTTCAAAAAAAGGTACAAAATATCATGCTGAGATTAGGGGATATGACATGATGTTTTGATTGTTACGTTTCTGCTTTTTTGAAGAGGATGTTATACTACTTTGAGAGAGATTTCTGTCAGGGAAAAATTTTGCAGTCACTTCAGAATTACAATGGCACTTGTAAAACGGTAAATCCTTCACTTCTAGCTTGATATCTAAAAATGACAAATAGTAAAGCGACTCAACAGCCAAATGATCTGAAAAATATTGGCCTTATCCTTAAGAAGAAAAGAGAGGAACTGTCATATACACTGGAGCATGTTTCAGAAATAACCAGAATAACTTTGACCTGTCTAAGAAACATTGAGGATGGAAACATGTCTGCCCTTCCGGGGCTTGTTTTTATCAGAGGATTCATTCGTAATTATGCGAAGTTATTAGGACTTGAAAGCGATTGGATGATTGAAGCTCTGAATCAGGTCTATAGTGCGGGAGATGATAAACAACATCCCAAATCCGAGCAACACCAAAGAGAGATAGGTAAGAGTGATAAACCCAATAACAATCTCGTCTATTATTTCATGGGTGCAGCTGCGGTCGTTGGTTTACTAATAGTGGCAATCATTATTTATAAAAGACCAATGGATAGGTTAAACCTGAACCAGGAATCGGTGGAAACCATACAGGCAGTAGCTTCTCAAAATGAATCTGTGGAATCTAAACCGCTAGGAATAATTATTCCCGAAGAGGAGATAGTACAACCGAAAACAGCGCCTGTTGTCACACCTGTAATCAGCCCCCTCTCACTGACCTTGGTTGCAGCGGAGGATGAATGGATCAGGCTGGCCATTGATAATCAGGATCCATTTGAACTCAAACTTAAGAAGAATGAAAAATATGAATGGCCTGCTGAAGAAGAGTATTCCCTGATTATGACAACTGGTAAAACAGCCTCTGTTCATTTAAATGGAGAAGAGATAGTAGATCGTGAAAATTACTTAAATAAACTTTTTGAAGCAAAACTCAATAAGTTTACATTGAAACAGATAAATAATCGCTAGCAGCTATCTTCAACCAACCAAATCTTCGTCCAAGTTCTCCATTTCATTATTGGATAAGTAATGAAAAACCGAAAACAGGTGAAAAAAGAAAATGAAAGCACTTGTATTAGCAGCCGCAAAAAGCAAAAAACTGTCCCCCTTTTCTGATACAAGACCAAAGTCGATGATAACAATCTCTGGCAGACCCATTCTGGAAACCATTCTTAACCAGATTGGTGACAGCGGTATCAAGGAGGTCTGGCTTGTAGTCAATCATCAGAAGGATATTATCCAGGATTACTTCAAATATGGAAAATCTCTTGGAATAAAAATCGACTACATTTACCAGGAAGAGGAAAAAGGCATCGGTCATGCTGTATCTCTGTGCGAAGACGTTATCGGTGATGACAGTCATTTTATGTTGATCTATGGTGATGCGTTAATGTCCGGAAACCCTTTTTCCCATTTGCTTTCCAGATTTTCCAGGTCTTCTTCCAATTCATTGGCGACTATCAGTCATCCCCTATCCGATGGGTTTTATGGCAATATTTACCTTAGCCATGATATGAAAATATCAAAACTGGTAGAAAGGCCGGAAAGTAAAAGGCTCTCCAACTATATTTTTGGTGGAAGTTTTATTTTGGAGCAGGGGTGTTTCGAATTTCTGAAGTCAAATAATCATGATATGGTCGCTTTCTATCATCACTTGATCGATCAAAAGAGTATGGATGCCTGTTTATGGGAAGACTCCTGGATAGACATCAGCCGACCCTGGCACATCCTGGCTGCCAATCAAATGATGATGAATCCCTGGAACACTTCAATCATTCCGGAAACGGTTATTATTGATCAGAATGTAAATATCAAAGGAGTGGTCCATTTTGGAGAAAACGTCCATGTCAGCTCAGGCACAACTATAGTGGGACCCTGTTATATCGGTAACAATGTCTATATTGGAAATAATGCTTTGATCAGAAAAAATTCATCCATTGGTCCAAACTGTAAGATCGGTTACGGCACTGAAATTAAAAACGCCGTTCTTTTTGGGAACTCGAATGTTGGCAGGTTATCATTCATTGGAGACAGCGTTTTGGGTGAGAATGTACAATTGGGATCAAATACTGTCACCGTGAACTATAATACTCTGGGCGAGGCAATATTTTATAATCCGTTGGATGGGAAAGCCATTGATACTAAACTGGAGAAACTGGGTGCGTTTATCGGCGACAATTCGATCGTTGGAACCGGGCATAGAATTGCACCGGGTACGCCTCTCCCGCCTGGAACAACCATTCCCGATTGGGTTTCGATATCTCATTCAACCCTTTCAAAAGCAGAAATAGTTCAAAAACCAGGGAAATTATATACACACCAATGAAGACCAGGATCAATTTGCTTTGGAAAGACTATTAAAAACAAGGATTGCCTCGGATGTCTTTTATTAACAGGTACCCGTAATCTAACACTGGTTTGGAAATATCATTGAAGAATAAACGTTTATACTGCTTTTAACGGTTAGTTGTACAAACCCGTTTAAAAGCAAGTTTTTCAAATCAGATAATAAGTAATGGTGGTAAAGGTAAAACATGTGTGGAATAAGTGCAATAGCAAGCCATAAACCTGTGGCAGCAAAGTTACTGACAGCTCTTCAAAACCTTGAATATCGCGGATATGATTCATGTGGTATGGCACTGCTTCATGAGGGGCAGTTGTCACTTCGGAAGAATGTGGGAGCGGTTGACGAGGTGGATGCCTTAGAAAAATTCAGGAAAATGGAAGGTTCCCTGGGAATTGCCCATACCAGATGGGCTACTCATGGGGGCGTTACTAAAGAGAATTCCCATCCCCATTATTCAAATGATAAAAAGTTTGTGATTGTCCATAACGGCATACTCTCAAATTACCAACAGATACAGCGTGATTTAAAGTCAAAGGGCTACCGTTTCTTATCGGAAACGGATACGGAAGTGTTTTCCAATCTTGTTCAGGAAGAATACAAACAGGCTGAAAATGTAGAAACTGCCTTCTGCAATGCAATTGACAAGCTTCAAGGATCCTATGCCATTGCCATGATTACCACGCATCAACCGGACACAATTTTCGCGGTCAAAAAAGATTCTCCATTGGTTCTGGGAATCAATGATGGTGTTAATTATGTTAGTTCCGATATCAATGCGTTTATTGCTGAAACCAGGGATACTATCATCCTGGATGATATGGAATACCTGCTTGTTAAGAATGATAATTATGTTATCAAAAATCTGCTAACCAGAAAGGAAAAATCAAAGCAGGTCATCACGGTACAATGGGACAGGCAGACAGCACAAATGGGCGGGTTCTCCCACTACATGTTGAAAGAGATATTTGATCAACCACAAACCGTTCGCAATGCTTTACATGTTCCCAATGAGCAGATTCAAACAATAGCAGGAAAATTCATCGAGAAAGAACAATCCTTTTGTGTTGGTGTAGGTACCACCTATTATGTTGCCATGGTGGGAACTTATCTGTTTTCAAAATACGCAAATCTTTATGTTCCCAGTATATCTGCAGACGAATTTCCCACGTTAATCCCCGTGAACAAGGATAATCATGTGCTGTTTTTCTCACAAAGCGGTGAGACCTATGATACAAGAATGGCAATCCGTAAAGCCAGAAATTGTGGAGCAGCCACTTCAGCTGTGGTCAATGTAGTTGGTTCTTCCATCAGTCAGGAAGTCGATGATTGTATTTTCCAGGGATCGGGACCGGAAATATGTGTTGTTTCTACCAAAGCCGCAGTTTCCCAGATCATCATTTTGTGGCGGATTGCATTGGAAGTCGGAGTGCTCCGCAACCACCTCAGCCGTAAAGATGCAGATGCATTTCAGGGCAGATTTTTTAAGTTTTCTGAAACCATTGGACAGGTATTAAATGAAGAATCAGGCTTCATTCGCGACCTGGCCTCAAAAACCAGTCGCGTTAGGAACTGGCTGTTTATGGGAAAAGGAATCTACTACCCAATCGCTTTGGAATCAGCGTTGAAGATGAAAGAAGTCACCTATTTGCATGCTGAAGGATTACCGGCCGGTTTCTTGAAGCATGGAACCCTGGCAATGGTGGATGAAGAGATGTACAGCCTCTTTTTTCTTCCGTATAAGGATGACTCGGACCTTTATAACTCGACCTTAATGTCAATTGAGGAAGTAAAAGCTCGAAACGGAAAGGTCGTCGCCTTCTGTGCGGAAGATGATGATGAGATTAAAAAACTCCTTGATTTTGGACTGATTATTCCTAAAACAGATCCGGAATTGACCCCTTTGATTCAATTGATTATGGCCCAGTTATTCTCATATTATTCTGCGCTCAATTTAGGTCTGAATATAGATAAACCTCGAAATCTGGCAAAATCCGTTACGGTTGGATGATTGATCCCGAAGACTATAAACTCCACATTTTTGATCTGGATGATACCCTGGTAAATACCAGCTATTCTTACACAATTGCTCAGGAATCAGCAATTCGTGATACTTTCCCTCAAATACCTTCAGACGCTATTACTGCCCTACTGCCTGTTTTAAAATGGATGTGCAGGCAATTTGGTTCGGGCAATATTTCCGAATATATGAGTGCTTTTTTAAAAAGCCGGCCAGATCTGTTTGCAGTCGATTCGGACATACTGGAACTTATTTTGGATAGATACAAATGTTCGTTTAATACTGAGTTCAAATGTTTTAATGGGGCTATTTCCTATATTCAATACTTAAAAAAAACCGATAAAAAACTTGCACTTGTCAGCAATGGGATTGTGGCGTCTCAATTTGAAAAACTTCGAACAACGGGTCTTGACAGTTTTTTCCCCGCACCTCTGTGTTATATATCCGGTGCCTATCCCTCTAATTTTAAAAAACCATCTCCTCATATGCTGGAACAAGCCTGTCAGTATGTCGGTGTTTCTCCACCAGAAGTTGTATTTTATGGAAATAGTGTGGGAGACATTTTAGCCGGCAACCTGGCAGGAGTGACAACCGTGCATTTTTCCGAATCGACGCCTATCCCTGGAGACCTACCAGCCATAGCAAGACCGGATTATACCATTGAGAACTGGACAGAATTGATGGATTTTAAAAAAGGATGAAGGTTGGAATGGCCAAGGGTAGATTTTTTACCATCTACCCTGTGGTCAAACAGAAATGATCTTTAACTAATCCAGCAGTCGTAACACCTTTTTAGGGATCGTATTAGCATGAGCCAGCATAGCCGCACTCGATTGCATAATCAGATCGTTTTTGGTGAACTCTGCCATTTCAGCAGCCATATCAGTGTCACGGATTGTGGATTCAGCCGCAACCATATTCTCTTTAGCCACACGCATATTTGCCGCGTTGATTTCAAGAGTATGATTCTGAAACGCACCCAGTTCAGCCCGGACTTTGATGATGTCATTAATCGATTTATCAATCAAAGTCATCGAGTCCAAAGATCCCTGGGATGAAGTAACATCAATATCAGCAAGGGATTGAAAACCACTTTCATTTTCAATTCCACGTGCCAGTGTGTTCGAGGCAACGTTCTGCATAGCGACATTGACTGTTTGGCCTTGTCCGGGACCAATCTGGAACGTCATGGCATTTTGAATTACCTTGACCTTTCCAACATTAACCCCTGTGTCGGGAACCGCCAAATTGGGATTCGTGGAATGAAAACTTACGGTCAGACCGTCAGTCATCTTGTTTCCCGAAATACCCGTCATGGTTTCGCCTTTTCCAATCGTGACTTCACCATTTATGGTTCCGCGCAAATCCGTTCCATTTCGTGCAGTTGTAAATGTTCCGCCAGTTTGTGAGATTACACCCGCCGTACTGCTTGCTGCAGAAAACGAATGCTCACTCCCATATAAATTGTGTTCTATCTGTATTGTGTTGTTTTCACTTTTACGGACAGTCACATTTAAACCGGCTTTTTTTGCCGCTGCTGCGAAATTTAGAATAGCTGCATCAACAGTATCAGTCTCTTTTGTCACATAAGTGGCTGTTTTACCACCTTCTGTAAGGTAAAGAGCTTCACCGCCGTTAATCATTTCCTTAGTCAGTGGAGCTGTCCCCAGGATTGACGCTTTTGTGGCCAGGCCGGTCACAATAACATCATAGCCTTTTTCCCCACTGGACTGTGTTTCGGTCATGGCACTAACATACTGAAGACCATCACCAATCGCCAAACCGGATACACCACTTGAACCGTCCAGAAGTTTCTTCTGTCCAAATTGTGTAAACTCGGCAATACGATCAATTGAGGTAAGCATATTCCTAATTGATGCCTGGTTAGCTGATAGCATAACCGCATCATTAGAACCCTCGTTGGCAGACTGAATCGCCAACTGCCTCATGGCCACCAGAGTATTGTTAGCTTCCGCCAATGCACCCTCAGCTGTTTGAACCATAGAAACCGTGGATTCCGAGTTTCTAATTGCCTGATCAATACTGGCAATTTGAGAACGAAGTTGTTCGGAAGCCATTAAATCGGCTGCTCCATCACCGGCTGAGTTGATTCTTAGGCCGGAAGACAAGCGTTCTAACGATTTGGAAACCCGTTCGTTAGCCTTTTTTAAGTTCCTATGTGAATTCAAGCTGGCGGTGTTATGATTTATTCGCAAACTCATAACAATTCTCCATAATGAATGCATACGGTAATACCGCTGATTCGCACCAACTTCCTATGTCAGCTGAATCAAAAAGCCGAATAAACGGCCAGAGAGCATTTTCAAAATCGGAAGAAAAAGACGCACCAATTTCGAAAAGCGGCTCCCGTGAACCACTATGTTATGTTCGGGGTTCGCGGCAACCGCTTCGTGCTCGATTACCCCTTACACATTCCTGGAGATCCTAATGGGTTTTCACCCTGCTTTTACAAGTTTAACCGAAATCAGTCAAAAAACAAACCGATGCTTGTTAACCGAATTTAACAACTCTGTTGATGGTTTCAACAGGAGTCGGAAAACCAGTCTTTGTTTCCATCGGTTTTGTTAAAGAATAGAAGCTGGTACTCGCCAGCTGCCCGGACCTAAATTCAGGCGCCAATCCAGCACTATTCAAACGGAGTTACCTGGTTAAAAATTAAATCACGGCAACTCCCGGATCGGTCTTTGACTAGTCCACAAAGACTGATCCGGCAGATGCCGATTTTTGAGAAAAACAAAAATGTAAAGTCTACAGAACCAAGCCATTATACGATTCTGCGTCGACCTCTTCCAGCTTCACAAATAGAGGAGGATCATCCAACGCATAAATCATTTTCAAGCCCGGTGTGTATTTATCTATGGATTTGTCGTCAAAACATAGTTGAACAATTCTCTGCTTGGTTAAACATTTAAACCTGTTCTTTGTTATCAGTTTCCTTTTCATGCCTATCTCCATTAAATAAAACTGGACTGCGGCACGATTTTGGCATTAACATCTGCATGGTTTATTCGCAAATTCATAACTACCTTATCGTGTAAGCTTAGGCTTGAACTGAATACCCGCCAAGTATTTAATTCGAGCCCCGGCTTTCCTTTCAGATTGCAGACCGATCCCCTTACGTTTTTAATCCTACAAGCTAATTCAGTAGTGTTAGTACGCCAGATAGCACACCTACAAAATATTAATGGTGTCGTTTTTTTTCCAAATCCCTGATTAACCTTGAATCTGAATAGGCTTCAATTCGTTTCTGTTGTTGAATTGTTTTGCCTTGGCTGCTTCTTTTTTCTTGTTAATGACGCCCAGCCAACCCTCTCTAAGTTCTGCCATTAAATCGTACACCTCTTCAACATAGTCAACTTTTTTCTGTATATTGGCATCGATTAAGCGATTAAACATATAGACATAAAGAGATTTCAGACTTGCTCCAACTCTTCCGGAATTGTCTGTGTTCAATGATGTCAAAAGTTCAGAAATAATGTTTTTTGCTCTTACAATCGCAGTGTGGGCTCCTTCAAGATCGTTTTTCTCAATCTTGATAATGGCTGTTTTCAAAAATCTGATGGTGCCGTCATACAACATTAAAATCAATGTTCCTTGATCCTTTGTTGTTACCGAAGCCTTTTTGTACGCATTGTTGCTGCGAGCATATGGATTCATGTTGACCTTTTAGGGACTAAGGTTAAAAAAAAAAATAAATTGAAACACGCTAACCGAGTTTGGCTAATTCTCCTGCCATATATCTCTGTTCATTCTTAAGCTGACCGAGTTTGGCCTCCATCTTGGCAAACTTTTCCGTCAACTTTTCTCGTTTGGTGGTAATTCTCCCCTCCAATTCAGTAAGCTCATCCTTATAATTTTCCAGCTGTTCCTGGACATTTCTTGTATAGATATCCAAAGCTCCTTTTTCAGGACTTGTTATCGCACCAATGTATTCTTTTACTTTTGTGGCAATGCCTTTGGTAAAGATTATATTTCCCTCAATGCCGTCACTGATCTGATTCGACGTTAAACTAACATAGAGTTTTAGTCCTTCATATGGCGTTCCTTCGTCTCCGGAAAGAATCTGACCGCTGCCAACCATTGCAGCGCCGTTTATAGAACCCTGCACATCCGTTCCGTTTTTATTGGTCCCGTTTAACAAGGGGTGATTGACTATATTATCTGTGTTACCAGCTCTCAGATACACAGCCGACTTACTCCCGGTCGAGTTGGACCTGATGACGATTGATCCATTTTCAGCGGTAACCACCACTTTCATCTTACCTATACTTTTATCATTAATTATCTTTTTCTGAAGATCACGGGCGATATCTTCCGCTCGCCAATTTCCTGTTTCCAGCGTGATACTTTCAGATTCTCTTCCGTTTACAGTTACAAAAATCTCTTTATTCCCGTCGTTAATCTCAATAAGCCCGGGTTTCGGTTTGGTAGAATAAAACCCCTTGGTAGCAGCTTCTGTAATATCTACGTTATAGCCTTTTGGTCCACTGATCTTGGTTTTTTCATTGGAACTCAGATAGACTATTCCGCTGTTATCAATAGCTCCCCAACTTCTAAAAAGGTTGGCCACGGTTGTTAAATTTTCGTTAATCGCATTCGTCAGCTTATCTTCGTCAATATCAATCAGACCTTCCTGGTTAATCTTGAGTCCAATGGAAATTAACATGTTTTTATCATTTTCAATTCCAAAAACCGGATCGATAAAAATACTGTTGGATTCTCTTTGAATCTTGGGCAGGTTTCGATCCCCCTGAAGGGGGCCTGCCTCTCCTGAATCCGGTTCGTATTTTGATATTTCCTTAAAATATAAGAGCATCTGGTTGTAAGTATTGGTAAATTCCTTGATCGCTTCCAGTGCCTTTTCCGTATCACCTCGAATACTGATAGTTACCGCCTTTTCCGAAGATGTTAAAAGATTAAGGCGTACCCCTTCAATCACATCTTCCAGAGTGTTGGTCGAGTTGGTGATGACCAACCCGCCACCTAGCTCGGTTGCTCCAAGCCTGATTTCTGCATCTTGCGGAGGCTGAATAACAGGCGTGAAGGTTCTAAAATTGAAGGAATCAGTTTCGAAAATGCTTCCTTCTCCCAAAACCAGTGATAATCCCGCATCAAACGCGATAGGGGCTCCGGCACTGTAGTCTTCTCCACCAATCTTTAAGATTCCGGAATTTCCCTTGTTATCCTCCCATTTAAGTTCGAGACCTTTAGTGATACCGACACTGCCACTGTTCAGCGCCGTAAAGGTATACGTTTTCGGGTCATATTCAGTATACTGTCCCACAATCTGTTTATCAGCATTACTGACCCTGGTGCCGATTGGTTTGCCAGGACGAATGGGAGCAAACGGTTCCTCATCCTCTTCAAGCTCTTGCGAAATCCAATTGGTCACATCTGTAATTTTGCTTCCTTCATGACGCTCGGTATCATCTAACCACCATAAATTAGCTGTTGATTCGGCTTCATATTCAAAGGTGGAAATATCGCCATCATTTAGCAAGCCCGGATTAAGAGATATCTCAAGCCCTTTTCCCAGGGACAATTTAGTTCCCGGTTCATATCCTTTTCCTACAAACACACTTCCTTCCAGGCCGTTTTCGGAAACATAATCGATGGTTAGATCTTCTGCCTGGCCGATTTGTCCACTTCCCTTAACTGTCAGGGTGAATACATCATCATCCTCGCCTTCCATTTGACCGGTAATGATCGGTCCGCCTTCTGTTGACTGTCTTTTCCATCGACTGGGCTGACTGATAGCCGGAGCCCTCTCCCCTTCCGTTTTCCACCAGTACAGTTCGGATTCCTGATTCTTCGCCTGGGCTGTAAAGGAATCATTCACAATGATTTCGCCATCGCTCAAGATCAGGCTAATGCCATCCACAACAGGGATCGGTTCCCCGGGAGTATAATTGAAAGATCCCAGGTCCAGGTAGCCGTATCGCCCTTTATCATCTTCCCAGCGCATTTTCAGGCTTTCGCTTACTCCGACGGCACCCGTGTTAACAGCAGTAAACGTCAATTCAATCGGTTCTTCCCCGGTATACTCTCCAATCAGTTCCGGTATAACTGTTGAAGCCCCGGTTCCCGTCGGCTTTTTTTCAATCTGCTCTACCCTGGATATCCCTTTCCATTTTCCAGGTTGAAGAAAATAGGGCTCAAATGAGGGCATCTCTCCCTCTGTTGTAGGGCTTGATAATATAAATATCTCCCCCTCTTTACCGGTTTTCTTGCTGGTCAACACAACCTGAAACGGTCTTTCCTTATTGCCGGTTTTGATGATACTGGCTGATAAATCCGTATCTAATGCATTTATTGCATCTACGTATCCCTGCAAATTATCATTGGTTTCATCAATCAGAATTTTTTCAGGTGGTGAATCACCAATGGCTATAACAATTTCACCCCGAGCAATCTGATCCTCTTTGGCAGCAAATCCCTGGGATGCTATCTGATGATTTAATGCCAGTTTATCAACAATTAACGTATGCTTGCCCGGTTTTGCTCCTGAGGCGGCAAAAGCTTCTACGATATCCGGATGACTTGAGCTGACAATTTTACCTTCCCACAGGGACTTTTTTGCCAAGGCATCAGCCGTTAACTCTGTCGTCTCTATGTATGCTTTGACCTGTTTCCATGCATCCAGCTCCAATACCTTTTCTTCTTTTCTGGCTTCTACCGGTTCGATTTTTTTTCGCTCGGCAGCAATCATCTGTTCGACGATTGTTTTCGTGTCCATTCCGGAAGCAAGTCCGGTGATAACATTCGGATTGGAACTGATCTCAGTTGGCATTATCTATCCCTGGAATGGAAACAAAAGGAAAAAAATTCCCCGTTCCCTGAAAAAACAGAAAAACGATCATCCGGATAAATGATCTATTTGTTTTTGGTGCTGGTCGCCGGGCACTTTGGTTTTAGCTATCATTTCATAGGTTTACAAATGATAAAAAACCAAAACACTGCGTACTCTTTTTTAAAGAGCAGACCAATACACTTTTATCCAGGAATAGGATTACAATTACCATTCCAATAAAAGGATCTGGCTGTTATTTCTTTTATCGGTATTGAGTTCGAAAACTTTAATTCTTTTTAAAATTTTTTAGAAAGAACCAAACGATCATCAGTTTTTACACTACTTACTTTCTTTATCGGAAAACTATGGAATAACTTTAGGACTATTTTGAATAATTCATCGTTGCCAGGAATTAAAACCGCTGTGGAGGATCATTCCGAAGCCAGATTTATCAAACAGTCTGCTTTCTGCGACGGCTTGTTGAGTGATAAACCATATGAAGTTTTTGGCTCTATTTCCAATTATCAAGGGAATCTTCCTTTGCTACGAAATCTCCAATTGAGTATTTTCCTCTCCTGATTTACTTTTGTTCTGATCGGCATTTGTTAAGTGATTTGGCAAAATGATAGTCATTTTGTCAAATAGTTGTCTAAACTATACTATAGTTCTTTCCAATTCAATCTGGTTAAATGTTTTTGGAGTTTGTTTATGAAAGGGATCTCTGAATACTTAGAATTAAATGAAATAGCAAGAAAGGATGGAGCTAGTTACGAAAACCACAGACAGATTTATCATCAAATATCGATTCAAGAAGGACGGCATTTGATAGGCATTGTGGGACCGATAGGGGTTGGCAAAACGGTTCTTCTAAAACAACTTGCCCATTCCCACAAAAACTCCTTCTATTTATCAGTTGACACCATGTCGGGAGAAGATCTTTTTCAGATCGCTTCTGTTTTATCCGACCAATATAAAATCAAGACTCTTCTGTTGGATGAAATTCACTATAAAAGAGATTACCAAAAGGAATTAAAAAAGATTTATGATTTTCTCAGTATTAGAGTGGTATTTACCAGTTCTGTTTCACTATCACTCAAGGAATCTGCTTTTTAATCTTTCACGCAGGGTGGTGCTCCACAAACTCTTCCCCTTTTCCTTCAAGGAATACTTACCTTTTACAAAAAAGGTTGATATTACAAACCTATCCATTGATGACATCATGGCAGACCGATGGCAGGCTGTGCATCTGCAATATCAATATCTGTTTGAGGGTTATTTGTCCGGAAGGCTATTCCCTTTTTCTCTTGAAGAACCAGATACCGGGCAAATTTTTAGGAATATAGGTAAGAAAGTTGTCCAAAAGGATATTCCCATGGTCTCCAATCTTCGATTCGAGGATATTGAACTGATCGAAAAAACTCTATCGTTTATCGGAAAAACGGAAGTTGATGGTATTAATTACTCTTCGATATCCAGGAATATTGGAATAACTAAATATAAGGCAGAACTGTATATCAGGCTGCTGCAATAAGCTTTTATTCTAAATCCGGTATTCCCCAAAGGAACAAATGTACTAAAAGAACCAAAAATACTGATGCACCTCCCTTTCAGATTACTATACACTGATATTGAGCAATCCATTGGAGCTTTGAGAGAAGATTTTTTTGCGGAAACCGCGCTTATGAAAGGTTATGTCTTCCACTACCTTAAAACAAATCGTGGTGTGAAAACACCTGACTACTTGCTAAACTACGAAGGAGGTGAGGTAGTAGTGGAAATTGGAGGCAAAGGCAAAGGAAGATCACAGTTTAAAGGAATAAAAATGGATAAAAAGTTGATTTTATCTGGTAGAACAGACTCACGGCCATATAGTAAACCCTTATCATTGTTCGGTTTTATATAATCGTTATTTTCCCCTCGCATCTCGCATCTCGCATAGAGGTTGCCCATTAAAGTGTTAGGTCAAGATAAAAAACACCTCTCCCTGCAAAAAAAACTGAGCTTTTCGCGATCTTATTCTATACTCCACCGCGGACTTTGATTACTGCTTAGTTCGCGCCCTTTTTTTCAAACACGTCGGTTTTAGCAGCATGCCATTTGCACCTACTTTTAATAGCGAACTGTTTCGCACCAGTCACCCATCGGGATTAAGGCGGATGCTCTTAAGTCTATCAAGATCTACGGACTTAAAAAGCTGCCCTTCAGTCTTTTGACTGCCAGAAAATCTTAGGTTCCATGCTGTGTCCGTCCTCCAGCATGATGGTCAGCCCCAAAATATCTCCAATTCCAGGGATGGTTAATAATAACTGGAACTCCTTTTTCAGTTTGATTTGAGATTTTACTTCCTTTTCAATACTGCTCGTTATTCTTTGTAGAAAACGAATAGCTTCCAAATGATTCTCGGCCATCATTACCAGCGTATCCGAGTCAAACATCCGTTTGAGGTCCTCTTTTTTAAAATCTTGATCTTACTACCAGAGATCCGAATACCTAGATTTCGAGTAATCATGCTTTGCAGACTCAACAAATGAGAGGTACTGTGTCTGACAAAAAGCAATCTTCTCCGTAAGAGATCCCGCACAGGACGAACCGCTTTCGGGTATATGTAACCTTCTTTCAATAGCCCGAGCAGCTTTTGCTGAGCTAAGAAGAAGGAATCCGATTTATCGTCTGTATACTTTAATCCTTCATACTGTTTCATTGCAGCTGGATTGGCTAAGCTCACATTGTACCCGGCCTCTTCCAGCCCGTCTACCAGCCAATACCAATTGTATGTCGATTCCACAACAACGGCTTCAAGCTCTGTTTTATACGGTTCAAGATTGGTTAAAACAGAATCGAGATCATTGGGCAATCTTTTGCCAAAAAGCCTTTGACCCTGTTCATCGAGAATTCCAATGAAATTATTGCTTGAACGTAAATCTATTCCGGCATATGTTTTCATTTGACACCTCCTTTTTTCAGGTTTTAGTGATCTCCGAAAAAGTTCATGGATTTTAACCATGAACAGGGAGGTGTCTTGCAATTATCTTTCCTACTTCTTTCTGTCAGATAGTGAACACTTTATATGATTATCAAGTCTGCTTTTGACCTTAGTGATTTTGCGTTGTGTTGGTGACAAGTCAGTTTTTGTAAGGGACTTGCAGCACAAATGATCAGTTTTTCTATCTGGCACGTTACTCTTTGTTTTGCCTTGACAGTGTTCCTTGACTCCAATCACTGTCTAATATGGTGAGTCAAAAGCAGACTCATTACATTACCATTGAGCTTCACTATCAATAGGGGCGTGGGAATACCAGACATGCAATAATCTCACTCCCCTTTTGTATGATTATCTTGTTTAACCGAAAATGTTTTGCGGCATGTAAGGATGCGCCCCTTCAATCACTTCCACTCCTACCACAGCCTTAATTTTAGCAAGAAGTGTGTCCTTGTATGGACAATGATCAGTTATACAGGCAGCAACATGTACTTTTGTAGGTGTTTCCGTCATGGGTTTGTTCCAGAGGTTAAACTGGGCCAGTCTGGGTACAATCGAAGCCCCAGGACAGTCACCGCAACTCAGAATACCGATCAGTTGTGATTCTCCATTTTTATAAACTTCAAAAGCACCTTCCTTTCTATTGTATGCAACCATGCACCGTGAACAGCCAATACAGATTTCATTCATCGTGCGTTTGCATCCAATGATCAATATTTTTTCCATAAAAAATCCATTTTCTGAATGAAATATCAGTCATTCCATTGCTCAAATCAGACACTGTTTTCATCCGTTCTTTCCAACCATACCTCTTATCAATGGTCTTTTCACGCTATTCACCTGACATCATTCCACCAAGGTAATATTGAAAAAAAACCAGATAGTTTGTGAATTTGAGTTACTGGAATGATTTGATTAAGTGAACAACAGTTACCTGCTGAGAGGCAGATAGCAGTTGTTTTTAGTGCTAAAAAAAGGAGCAAGTGATTAATGCTAAGTTATAAGCATATGCTCAAAAATCATATGATCATGGAGTTGAAGATCTGTCAAGGACGGGGTGGATAAATGGGATTATTTGCGAATGGAATTAAGGGGGTCAGTAAGGGGGGCAGGTCTTCTTTTGACTAACGTCAAATCACTTTAGAGCAAGTCAAAAAGTTGCATGAATCATTTGGGCTTCCTTTAAGTCTGTTTTTCTAGACTTAACAGATTTCTGCATCTTTCCAACATTTTTTTGCAGCCTATTGTTGCTCAATGTTTCACGACTAAATGCCGTGTTAGTCAAGTTCGGTGTTGGCTGTGGCTGAAACTCGCGGTGAGGCGGTAGAATGTCTATTTTGAGTTTAAGCGTCAATTTTTTTCATGTCGAGAAGAGGATTCGGGTCGGACCTGGCTGCTAAGGATTCGGGTCGGACCGACCCCAAGCTACAAGCTACCAAGGAAAAAATAGGATTTCCGCTGGATTTGGTCAGAATCCCGGAAAGTTTGATCTTTATCTGTTCTCTTTTTCGATCTTTACTGATTTTTGGCATCGTTGATTTTTTAAATGACCGGGGGTATTTAACTACAGTTTAGCTGCTGTTTCCAATCGTATATAGGATTCAAGTTCATCACCAGCTTTTAAATCCTTGAAGGAGTCAAGACCTATACCGCACTCAAACCCTTGTTGAACTTCTTTGGCAGCATCCTTAAATCGTCTTAATGATGATAGTTATCCGTCATGGATAATGACATTGTCCCTGATCACACGAACTGATCCATCTCTCATAATTTTGCCTTCTGTCACACGAGAACCGGCAATGCCTGGGGGCACCCATTAGAGTGTTTGGCTTGCGTAATTATATAACTGCATATTCACGATAACTAATATACAATAACGCAAACCCTCAATTCACAGTACCGTCTGACTGAGAACCGGTGTTTCAACAGGAGCCACCCTCTGGAACGAATCTTCCTTGATCAATTTGAAACGAGCCATTAGTCCCTGCAGTTCAGTAGCCTGGCTGCTTAATTCTTCAGAAGCAGAAGCGGCCTCTTCTGATATAGAGGAGTTCTGTTGCACAACCTCGTTCACCTGACTTAAGGATTTGTTTATTTCATTTGTACTGTTGCTTTGTTCTTGAGAAGAGGCTGCTATCTTCCCAACCAGATCGTTTACTTTTGTTACTCCATCATTTATCTCCTTCAGAACTTCAGCTGTCTTCCCGGCATTATCTACACCCGAGACGACCTCTTTGATCGAGTTTTCAATCAGTTCAGTCGTATTCTTTGCCGCTTCGGCACTTCTGGCTGCCAAATTGCGAACCTCTTCAGCAACAACAGCAAAACCTTTGCCGTACTTACCAGCACGTGCAGCTTCTACAGCGGCATTCAGGGCCAGCAGGTTGGTCTGGAATGCAATTTCATCAATCACTTTGATGATTTTTGAGATATTTGTACTCGAAGTATCGATTTTATCCATTGAGGCAAGCATCTCCTTCATTTGCTTAGTTCCCCGATTAACGATATCCATTGTCTGAGTCATCAATTGAGCCGCTTGATTGGCGCTGTCATTATTTGCTTTTGCACGACTTCCAACTTCTGACATGGAAGAGCTGATCTCCTCCAGACTGGCTGCCTGTTGTGTTGTTCCACTTGCTAATGATTGTGCTGCACTGGATATTTGACCAGCGCCTGTATTCACCTGGTCCGTAGCATTCACAACTTGAGTAATCGTACCGCTTAACATGTCAATTGAGTTATTAATGGCATCCTTTATCAATACTAGTTCCCCTTCCATCCCGGTTTCACTTATGGAGTTTGTAAAATCCCCTTTGGATACCAGCCCCATGGTATTATTGATCGATCTGATGGCTCCTTTAAGTGAGTTAGCCATCTTAGAGAGGGCTTCAGCCATCATTCCCACTTCGTCTTTCTGATCAATATCGAGCTGCTTCGAAAAATTGCCAGCACCAATCAATTCTGCAAATTCGACTGCTTTTTTTAAGGGAATAGTGATGCTTCGTGTAATAAAAAACGCTAAGATCAACGCCACGATAACTGCTATGACCATAATAATAACTGTTATTGTCCAAGTTGATGAGGCAGTCATGTCAAATTCCTCATCGGCTTCCGTTTGTTCATTTTGTAATGATTGAATGATCTGCTGTATTGGAACAACAGCTTTATCTCTAAGTATATCAATTTTCCCATCCAACTCCTTAATTTTACTCAAATCGGAATCAGTTAATTCCTCTTTTTCAAGTATGGGCAGTAACTCCTTTTCGAAAACAGCTATGTATTCCCCGATTATCGTTTCGTATTGCTTTACCAGCTCTTTTTCTTTTGCGGTATCAACTAACTGATTGAGAGTTGTAAGCTCTTCTGATGTTTCACTTTTGATAGTTGCAAGATTGTTTTTGGTTTCGCCCAGATTGCGATTGATAATAGCATCAGCAACAATCGTGTAGATCTCACCGGTATGCTCTCTCAAAGCCGTAACTGTAATGGCATCCTCAGCACGTTTTGCTCCGGCATCCTGCAGTTCGCTTAAGTTTGAAATAGAATTGAGTTGGAAAATAGAAACGGCCACAAAGATTGCAACGACAAGATTAAATCCTGCAGTCAGTTTTATCCCAATCTTCAAATTCTTTAGTCCCATAATTTTCTCCGTTGGTCAGTTAACGTTTTATCTTGACGCTGAAAGAAAGAAATACTCAAAATCCAAGTTAGCATTTACTATAGCATAATAATAAGTTTTTTGATAACAATAATGATTTTCCAGAAAGCCCAAACAAGGAAACAAGGGGTCATGAACAAGGGGTCAAGTCTTCTTTTGACTTACCTTTTTAGTTTTATTCTCCAGACTGTTGCCGCAAGAGCAAAATCCTGCCTGGTCAAAAAAGTATTTTAACTGCTGATCCCTGAATGGCCTGGTCCGATAAGGATTGTTGCCTCATAAATCCGTCCACTTTATCATGAGCCTTACGATAGTAATAGTGTAATACGCATCCCAGACGGGATTAGCAATCAATAGCATTTTCTTTATTGTTGGGAGAAAACCTTTTAGATGGAAACAATAAGCAATTAATCTTGCCTTTTGGATTTAAGAATTCTGTTTTCTGTTGCTAGGTATTCGTTTCTGACCAACAGTTCTTGTTCAACTCTTCCATTTACCAATGCCAATGCTTCAATTGTTTCCCTTTTTTCTCCTCCCTGGTTCTTCCAGTCGTTTGAAATGACGAATATTCTGCTTCAAGGAAGATCAACAGGACTGTGAAGGAAGCTCAATTGGTAAAACGGATGGGATTTTTATGAGTGTTTCTTTCTATCATCCGGAGAACATGTTCATCACATGGAATTTACTTTTTTGACCACACGGGATAGCATTCGCAAGACAACAACCGAAATCATCGCTGTTGACCATGAGATTAAGAGGATCTGTCAATCGTTTCCAGAATACGACTAAGTGATGTCAATTCCGGGATTTGGGGCAACCATCACAGCTGTGACGATTGCAGTCATTGGCGATCCCTTGCGGTTCAATAACAGCCGGCAACCGCTAAAGATGGCAGGTCTTGATCTGTCCGCCAATAAAAGTGGTAAAAAATCGGATGGGTAAACACCCCGAATCTTCAAAAAGGGAAAATCGGAACTGCGTTATTGCCTCTATCAAGCGGCGATGATCGCTTCCTCAAAAAACCTGAATTTCATAGCCTATTTCACCGAGTTGATAAAAGACAGACTCCAGGAAAAGGGCATTAAAACGCGCATGAGAGTGAAACTGGCAGCAAAGACGTTAATCATAGCTTGGACATTGATGAAGAAACAAATCCATTTTGATCCCTCATATTTGAGGTCTAAGAAGAATTAAGACAAAACACAGATAACAGCTTTAGTTGGCGAGAGAGCTCGATCAACAACGTAGATGATCTTGGATACATCGTGGCGGGACAATACAGAGCCTCTCATAAAACCGTGCAATTTGGATAAGGAATGATGACTGTGGACAGGAATCGGGGTCGGTCGGACCCTTAAAAAAAATAAAAAATGATTAAAGAGATTCAGTAAGCTTTGAAGAAAGCTAATGGCGGCGAGAATTGAACAACAGGCGTCCCAAAGATAGGAACAACAGCTTTCTACAAGTTTAGTCAGTTTCTTTTATCTCGCCTGGGCTGTTTTGTATACTGACAAGCTCAAGTCAAGCTGCCCAATTAAATTTCTCCCCTTCATAAATGGGGTATACTGTTCTATGGTTGTCATTTTAGATCAGATCAGTATTCGGCAGTTGTTCTATCCGAAGCAGATCAAATCAAGGTCATGTAGATAGTTCTATCAATTTACAATTAATTCTTATCCAACATCATTCCAGTCTACTTTCGTTCTCTTTTTGAAATCTTTGGGGAAGAGGATATGAAAGGTTGACCCCTTTCCCGGTTCACTCTGCACTTTAATTTGGCTCTGGTGAGCTTTTAGCACTGCTTTGACCAGACTGAGACCAAGTCCCAGACCTTTTGTTGAGCGGCTTTTATCCGCCCGGTAAAGTCTTTCGAAAATACGAGCCTGGTCATCGGAAGAGATCCCGACACCGCTGTCTTTCATACTTAACAGGACTGACTGGTTGTGATCCTGGGTTATGATCTCAACATTTCCGCCTTCCGGGGTGAACTTGATGGCGTTATCAAGCAGGTTGTTTACCACCTGCTGAATACGGCTTGGATCTGCAACGATGGTGACGTTATCTGCCAACTGAAGGCGGAGATCTATATTTTTGTCCTCCAACAGGTAATCGTATTGTTTTGCCGATTGCCGAACGACGTCATTCACATCTGTCTCTTCGATGTAGAGGTTTAAGGTTTCAGCTTCTGCTTCGGAGATGTTCATCAGGGTTTTCAGGAGTCGCTCCAGCTTCTCTGCCTCCTCAGCACAATCAAACAAAGCTTCCTTCAGGGATTCGTTGTCGTCTTTCTGTACCGCTTCTTCAATGGACAGACGCATACGTGAAAGGGGTGTTCGTAGATCATGGGCTACATTGTCCAGGGATTCTTTCATGCGAACCACCAGGGTTTCGGTTTTGTCCAGCATGCCATTGAACATTTCTGCCATCTGCATAATATCGGATTTATGCTTCTGCTGGTTCAGCGGTACCCTAGCAGTCATATCACCGCGTGAGATTTTATCGATTGTTTTTGAAATTCTTCTGAGCGGTCTCAAGGCATATAGGATGAAAACCACGCTACAAAGGAAAATGACTACCGTAAAAAAAAGATTCACATATCTGAACAACTCGGCGACGTTTCCCACCATGAATTCTACCCTCTGGAAGGTATGCCCCACCTCCAGGGTCAGATCTTTATCCAGCCTTGTCTTTTTTAGCATGATGATGTGGTCGTATTCTTTCTGACCAAACAAGAAAGACATCATGTCTTGATAAATGGTTGCCGGCAGGTGAATTTTGATCCAGCCATCTTCTGTTGTTGTATCGGCGTCTAGCTCCCCTTTCATGAGGGCTTCAATGGTTTTATTGGGGTAAACGCCGCATAGCACATCACCGTGATTGTTAACGATGCGGATAGAAACCCCCAGCATCCTTGCTTCCTTTTCATAGTTGCGTATAATCTGCACCAAGCTGTTGTAACCGAAATATTGATAGCGGGTGCGATACTCATCCAATTTATAATCGGAATAATCCTTGTTCTTTTTCAATAAAGAGGATTTAATGACTGGCTGAACCGTATGATTAAAGATAAACATGCAGATCATCAGTGTTACTGCTATTGATGCGCTCAGTCGCAGTGCAGTACTCTCCCTGATTTGTTTAATCGGATTTAAGGACATAGCCGACGCCTCTTAAGGTGTGGATTAGTTTCTTGTCGAAATCTTTATCGATCTTGCTCCTGAGTCGGTGTACCAGAACATCAACCACATTGGTTGCCGGATCGAAATTATAGTCCCAGACATGTTCCAGAATCATGGTTTTGGAGAGAACTTTGCCACAGTTGCGAATCAGGTATTCCAACAGCGAGAACTCTCTGGGTTGAAGATCGATAACCTGACCGTTTCGCTGCACCTCCCTTTTCATAACGTCTAATGTTAAATTCCCAACTTCGAATGTTTGACGCTCCACCTTGACCGTGGTTGATCTGCGTAGAAGGGCCTGGACGCGGGAGTTGAGTTCAGCAAAAGAAAAAGGTTTCACCAGGTAATCGTCACTGCCGGTGTCCAGTCCTTTAATACGGTCCTCTACGGAATGCTTTGCACTTAGGATGATGATGGGAAGCGTCAATTCCTGTCGCCGGACTTCCTCAATGATCTCAAGACCGTTTTTTCCCGGAAGCATCACATCAACAATGGCAATATCATAATCCTCTTTAAGCGCCATATAAAGTCCGTCATCACCGTTATGCATAACGTCTACGGCAAATCCACCCTGTCTGAATCCGTTGGCAATGAAGGAAGCGATTTTTAGATCGTCTTCAATTAAAAGGAGTCTCATTATATTTCCTTTGGCAATTGTCAAGGCTATAATTAAATGATTTTATAGGGTCCAAACTAACATTTGTTCGCTAAGTCAACCAGGTTTTATTACGAACCTTTCAAAAATGTAATGTTTTGACCGGAAATTGGGAAGATTTTAGCTCATTTAAACGTTTTTTCCGATTTTTGGCTGTTTTCCACAATTTATTAATCATTCTAAAGCAAGCTATTACCGATCTGTATCGCTCTCTTAATCCTACCTTACCAAAAATTAATGTTAATGAAATCTGCCTGTAATCCTCATCTGTTATTCTGAAACTCAATTGGTCAGAAAAGATTGGTTCCCATAAGCCAAACACAAAGACGTAAAGGAAAATCATGAAAGCAAGTATTCGCAGCATTCTAAACCAGGATTCAGCGGAAAAGCTCCTGGTTGAACTAATCCTGGCGATTGAACATATCGGATTGGATTATATGGAAATCGTAGAAAATTATCGTAGCGCGATTAAAAAGCCATTGGAAGAAAACATTGAAATACAGGATTGATAGTAATGAAGGTAATGATTAACAGTCAATCGATTCAAAAGGTTATTGTGTTCATGAGGATCATGTTGGTATCGCTGGTCATCAGTGTACCTTGCATGGGAATGGACAACGTGGAAGGTATCCAGATGGATCAGTTGGAATTCATTGAGAAAGATGGAAGAAAGCTGGTGAAAATCCCACTGAAACTGGTTTTGCAACTTCTAGTGGATCGAAGTAGTACGATCCGTTCAGGTCTGCTGGACCGAGCAATTACGGAAAGCAACCTTGTTTCTGCCCAGGAGAGCAGACAACCGGAACTGACGACTTCAGTCTCCAGTTCGCAATCCAATTACATCAGCGACAGTGATTTGAATGAGGATGATGCCACATCGCCTTACCTGACTTACTACGAGACGGATAGTCAAACCCTGTCGTCATCGGTTACCAAAACCGATTTTAATGGAATTCGTTATTCCATGACCCTCAGAAATACGACCAGCCAGTCCACCCTGTACAGCATTGAGGATGAAGGGAGCGAATCGGAGGATCTGGGGACAACGGATGATCCGGTTAATTCCACATCGGTTACATTTGGTGTGGAAGTGCCCATTTTTCAAGATTGGGGAGAGGTTAATGAAATTGAGATCCATAAGCAGCAGATTCAGGCTGAATTGTCGAATATCACCCTCAAATCCACCCGACTTCAGTTGATTGAACAGGCAGCAAAGCAATACTGGGAAATTGTTGGTCTTTGGCAAAACAAGGCTTCTCTGACCAAAGCGGTTGAAGTGGCTGAAAGCCTTTTAGAGGAGAACCAAGAAAAGGTGGAACTGGGACTGATGACGCCGGTTGACGCCAAGGAAAGCAGGATTCAGTTGCTTAGAAACCGCCAAAGATGGCTTGCGAACAACAAACAGATTCTCCAGGCGGAAGACAACCTAAAAGTTCTTTTGGATCTGGAAGCCTTTCCATATGGGTTTTATCCCGGCGACGGCCCTTGCGTAAAGGAGGTTATGCAGTCGGATCAGGTTCTGTTGGAGAAGTTTTATGAGAATTCGCTTGATCTATCCGCAATCAAGAAAAGCCAGGAAAGCAATCAATGGGATATTAAACAAGCTCAGAACAAGGAGAAAACAGACCTGGACCTGTCCATTTCCTATACCTTGGCCGGTGGCGGAAAAAGTGTTGCGTCATCAACCAGTGGATTAGGTGACCAGAATCTGAGCGGGTACGATGTCGCCCTTACCTGGCGTGTTCCGTTGTTTGACAGGCAAGCTGAGGAGGAACTGAACCGGCGCAGGCTTGAGCGGGAAAAACTCCAGATTCAACTGAATGATGAGAAAGCAAGTCTGAAAACTGATCTGAAAACCATTCACAGGGATCTGTCATATCATCGGGAGAATATTCTTTCCAAACAGGCACAATACGATCTTTCGGTTGAAGTGCTGGATGAAGAGATCAAAAAACTTCATCTGGGCAGAGGGCGTGTCTACAACGTTTCCGAGGCGCAACAAAATATGATCGAAGCCATGGAGAGCCTGATTGATGCAACCATCGACTATGAAGTCACTTATCTCTCTCTGCTGATTAAAACCGGCGAGGTTTATAAAGCCTATCAATTGGATCGCGAGCCAACTAATCCATAACAGGAGCAATCATGAATATAAAATCTCTGTCTCAAAAGGTATCGGCACTGGGTTTTTGCCTGCTGACTCTTTCACAAGCCGTTATCGCGGCTACCCTTGAAACCAGTGTTAAGGTGATTGAATTGACCCCTCAGAAACTTGAAGTTGTCAAGGAGTACATCGGGCATCTTGATCCGCTGGAGCGGGTCACAATTCGTTCAGAAGCCTCTGGTGCTATCGAGAAGATCAATTTTGAAAAAGGGCAGCTGGTGAAGAAAGGGCAGGAACTGGTTCATATCTCCACCGAGCGACTCGCTTTAAATGTCGAGAAATCCAAATCCAATTATAACCTTGCCAAAACCAATTACAATACCCAGAAAGCTCTGGCCGCAAAAAATATTTCGCTGCGAAAAGCAGAGCTGAATCTGGCACAGTCAAAAACCGACCTGTTATTGGCGGAGACTGAATACGCCAAAGAACAAAAGCTCATGGAGAAGAAATATACAACTGAATCCAATCTGGATACCAAGAAAAACGCGCTGGAAACCCGAAAGATCTCTCTGGATAAAGCTAAAATCGAACTGGATCAGGTCAGGATTCAGACCGATCAGATTACACTTCAGTCCTACCTGAACAATATGGAGGTCGAAAAAGTCAATCTGGATCTCGCTATTCTCGATTTCGACAAGTCCAAGGTCAAAGCACCGTTCTCGGGTATCATCAAAAGCAAGTCAGTCCAGATCGGCGGTTATGTCAGCGCTGGAGAGTCCCTGCTGGAAATGATGGATATTTCTAAAGTCCTGGCTACCGTAAACATTCCGGAGAAGGATGTGCGATTTGTTAAAGTCGGGCAAAAGGCTAAGGTTGTACTGGATGCATTCCCGGGAAAAATATTTACCGGAACTGTAAAAACCTTGGGCCTGGAAGCTGATACCAGCAGCCGCAGCTTTCCGGTGGAAGTCGTCATAGACAACAAAGAGGGAAGCCTGCTGCCGGGAATGATGTCGCGCGCTGCTTTGCAGACCATTTCTGTGGACAATCAGATCCTGATACCGGCCCATGCAGTGCTCGAAAAAAACGATGGTAAAGTGGTTTTTGTGGAACAGGGTGGAAAAGCAATTGAGAAAAAAGTGGTCGTAGGTGTCACCGTCGAAAACTCAGTCCAGGTGATGGATGGGCTGAATCCCGGCGACAAACTGATCATCTCCGGACATCAGTTCCTGAGTGACAATCAAAAAATCAATGTAATTGGAACGTCCAAACAGTATGTTGTCACAACCTGCGGCAAAGAGTGCCTTTTCACTGAGATATAAATTTTGGCCAGCTTCCAAGCGTTTTTTAAAGACAGTAAAACATTCTAAAAAGCACCTGCCATTCCTGGCTTAACCCGGAATCCAAGCGGACTTTAATAGTGCAACGACCTGGATTTCGGCTCGGGGGTGGGAAAATAAGTGAGTAAAGCCTAATATTACAAGCCTAAAAAGGACATGATGAATTTTCCATTAAGCAAGCTGGCAGTAAACAAGCCGACCGCCATTTACATTCTGCTGGTGCTGGTCGCAATAATCGGGTTTACCTCCTATAATACCATGCCGCGGGAGGATATGCCGGATATTAGCCTTAATCATCTTTTTATCACCATTTATTATCCGGGCGCAGCTTCGGTTGAGGTGGAAAGCAAAATCACCAACAAGGTTGAGGAGGAACTGCAGGATGTGGATAATCTGGTTGAGTTGAGCTCTACAACACAAAATGGGTATGTGGTTTTTGATCTGGAGTATCCCCAGGATGTGGATATCGAACTTGCAAAATCCGATTTGAGGGATGCACTGGAAGTGGTGCAACCCGACCTTCCGAAGGATGGAGATGAGTGGACAATCCTCGATTTTGATTCTTCAGATTTTCCGATTATGACAATTAACATCTCCGGTGATATCGGTCTTTTTGAACTGAAAGAAGCAGCGGAAGATGTTAAAAGCCGTTTGAAAAAAATATCAGGCATTTCAGAAATAAACCGAATTGGCGGACTGGAAAAGGAGGTGAAGGTTCAGGTTAATCCCCAAATGCTTCAGTATTATAAAATCAGTCTTAATCAGATATCGCAGGCAATTTCATACGGAAATGAGGATGTCCCTGGGGGAAGCGTTGAAATTGGTCCTATAGCGTATCAAATTCGTATTCTGGGAGAAGTCCAGGATGCATCGGAAATCGGCGATATTGTTGTCAGCAGAACAGCCAACGGACCGATCTATGTAAAGGATCTGGCACGGGTTGAATTCACCTTTAAAGATATTGAAAGCCGGGCCCGATTGAATGGCGTTGAGTCGGTCTCTTTGACTATCAAAAAGAACAACGGAGCCGATTTAGGGGCGATTTCAAAGAAGGTCAGGGCCATTATCGAACAAGAGCAAAAGAAGTATGGAGACCGCATACATCTTGATGTTCTTGGAGATAACGCCATTGACGTTAATAATGCTGTTAAAAGTCTTGAAAACAATATTTTTACTGGAATTCTGTTTGTCTTCCTGGTGTTGCTGGTTGTACTGGGCTTTCGAAATGCCTTTTTTGTGGGGATGGCGATTCCGCTATCCATGCTGATGAGCTTTGGTGTACTCTCCTTCATGGGGGTGACGCTTAACAGAATCGTTTTGTTTGCGCTGATTGTTTCACTGGGAATGCTTGTTGATAATGCGATTGTTATTGTCGAGAACGTTTATCGACATATCAATACCGGAAAAAGCAGAAAGGATGCAACGATTGTCGGCGTCAGTGAAGTCGCAGCGCCGGTTATTACATCAACATTGACAACTCTGCTTGCTTTTATTCCCATTATCTACATGCCAAATATTATTGGCGATATTTTCAGTTATCTTCCCATCACCCTGTTGGTGACGTTGACAAGTTCCCTGATTGTGGGTTTGGTCTTTAATCCGGTGCTTTGCTCTACCCTGATGCCCATGCCCAAAAAGGTCGAAAGTGAGGACGAAATCGAGGGGGTCAAACGCTCCAAATTTCTTAGGAAATATCGCAAGGTTCTCGAATTTGTGCTGGTTCATCCGATCATTATTTTGCTTCTCATCGCTTTTTTTTGGATGGGATCAGCGTTCTACTATATTCGTATCAGCAACCCTACGTTAAAAACTGAGTTCTTCCCAAAAATGGAACCCTACTCAGCCGTTATCACGATTTCAACACCGGAAGGATCAACACTGGAAACTGTAAATGCTCTGGTGAAAGAGGTTGAAGCCAGTGTTCAACCCTTCGCTCGGCATTCTGATTCAATCGTCAGCAGCGTTGAAACGCCTGAAGCCACGGTTACACTCAATTTCCCCTCCTGGGAGGAGTGGAAAGAGTTGAGACCCCTGGAAATCATTGACGAACTGCAGAAGATTATTCCGAAATTCTCAGGAGCGGAATTCAAAATTGAGGGCTCGGGTGGCGGTCCCCCAACCGGAAAGGATGTGCAGATCGAATTGCTGGGAAACGATCTTGACGAACTAAAAGCTGTATCCGGTCAGATAGAAAACCTGATTCGACCGATAGATGGATTGGTAAACCTCGACAATGAACTTGTCTCCAGCCGGGCAGAGATCCAGGTGTCGATCGACCGCGATAAGGTTTCCAAACATGGGTTGAGTATCTATGAGGTGGCTTCTGTGATCAATATTGCCTTCCAGGGCTCGGATGTTTCCGAATATCGTGTCGGGCTGGATGACTATGATGTCTCACTGCAGTTGGACAAACAATTCCGGCAGTCGATGGATGACATTAAATCTTTGTATGTCACATCAAGTACAGGCGTTCAGGTTCCATTAAGTGAAATTGCCCAGATTGAGAAAAAACCAGCCGTGGGCACGATTCAGCATCTTGATCTCGAACGTATGGCAAAGATTACTGCAGATTCGTCCAAACATCGGTCGGGGGCGGAAGTCTTAAAAGATGTGCAAAATGCTATTGCAACGATTCTCCCGGAGATTGAAGCCAAAGGGATGACGGTTCAGTATGGTGGCGCCAATGAACTGCAGCAGGAAGCGCAGAGCTATTTGATTCAATCCTTTATCATTGCCATTTTTCTGATCTTTATGGTTCTGGTCGCTCAATTTGATTCTTTGATTACACCTTTCATTATTCTGGCATCGGTTGTGGCTTCATTCAGCGGTGTTTTTATCGGCTTTAGTGTTCATGGCCTTCTATTGAGTGTTATGGTCGGCGGTATTGGAATGATCGCTCTAGCCGGTGTTGTGGTAAACAACGCAATCGTTCTGGTGGACTATACAGGCAATCTGCGAAAGCGCGGCTTTGAGTTGAAAGAAGCAGTTATTTTGGCAGGGATGAGCCGTTTGCGCCCTGTTTTGTTAACGGCAATCACTACCATGCTGGGGATGCTTCCCAACACCATCGGTATGGAGATCAATTTCTACCAGTGGCCGTTTATCATCCTCGGTTCTGAAAGCGGAACCATGTGGAAACCATTGAACGTGGCAGTTCTCTACGGAATCGGTGTCGCTACGTTTCTGACCCTGTTTATGGTGCCGACGCTCTATTACATAAGCGAACGATCAAAGCAAAAGATGAAATCGCTCTTTGTGAGAAAATCAACTATCGAAGCAATACCAAACTAATCCCGGATGCTGTTGTTGCACATTATTACACTTTATTAAGGAATAGTGAGGATACTTCCGGTTTGGCGCTGTAACTTATCTGCTGTGATGTTTTCTTAGTTATAAAATGAAGTTCTTACATCAATTGATATAAGCAGAAAGGGATGTGGAAGTGTTTTTTGGTGGTTTAAGTTCCAACTTAATGGTTAAAAGCCTCTCCCATTGCAATTTTGACATGCGATATCGGAGCAATCATGAACTCATCGAACACGTGGAAATAAAATCGCGTGATATTCAATTCCTGTGTAATACCATAACTCTGATTAAGGGAGCTCATGGTAATCAGCCCGGAAATAAAAATGAAATATAGGGTAACCCATTCACAGTCACATCCCTGACAAACCCCCAGCCGAAGGCTATTGGGAACAGAAATGGAGAAAGGGAAGACGCCAGCACCTGCTTTTTCGCTTTCTTGCTGAGATAAGACCGATATCAATCAACGTGGTAAGGAGTATCTGGAGTATAAATGGCAGAAAGCCGAGCTGTTGCTGGATGAAGTGGAGAAATCAAGACCGGGATTCCATCGTCACATAGAATCGTTTTGCACATCCACGCCGCTTATCTACAGAGGCTATACCGGAACCAAGGATGGTTCCATTTACGGTGTCTGCCGGGATTGCAACGATCCGATTCGTTCCTATATTCTAACTCGAACCAAGATTACCAATCTTTTCTTTACAGGTCAGAACATCAGTATGCACGGTCTACTGGGAGTGGCAATCGGAACCATCCAGACCTGTTCCGAGTTTCTGAGCATGGAATACCTGGTCAGGAAAATCAAAATGCGATTGAAACAATGCTGAAAACCAAACGACTTGTTCTCAAAAAACTGGGTTTAGAAAAAGTCCCGGCCATGTTCACCTTCCGATCCCATCCCGATGTTTGCCGGTTTCAGTTCTGGGAGCCTGCGTCAGAAGAAGATATGGAGACCTTTATAAGAAAATCAAAAGAACCCCACCTCCTTTCCTCAACTGTTATCAGTGAGCTTCAGGTCTTGATTTTTTCCTTCTTTTTCGATTCCACTTGAGCATATACCGTTTTCGGACTGTCCAGGAAAGCTGATTCTTGCTTTAGCAGATACTTGTTGAAAAACTCCAATACGCAGGTATTTACAATTTCATTCATCACATTCCCGTCAATTCTGCCGAGAACGCCAAACCATTTTAGACATGGAGCAATAATCGCCAGATCACTAAAATTGATGTGGGTACTATGCTTTACCAGGATTGAATAAATATCTCCCCTTGCCCGCTTGTAAACAAAATCGTTCATCTGGTGTTTAATGGGCCGGTCAAACTGAACTCCTTTGGTCTTTCTTTCATTTTCTTCAGGATCTGAATACATTATCATGAAGGGCTGGTAAATCTGAATATCCATGGAATTGTCATAGAAAAGGCCATCCAGGTTAATCCCGGCTTTGCACCGTCCATCGATTGAAGCGAATTTACCGGCTGCCGATCCCCCGAGAGACATGCCAAACACACCCAGTTGTTCAAGATTCATTTTACCAGTGAATCTCCCGGCCGGATGAATTTCATCAACTTTTTCCAATTCGTCAACAAAAAACCTGGTATCATCTACCCAACGGTCACAAGCCTCTGAAAACATTTTCGATGACTCTATATATCGCAGCATTTGCTGTTCAAACTCAAGGTCATCATCAGCCATTAGAGCATCAAACAGGAATTTTAATGTCTCGTCATCCTTCTCTGATTTACCGGTCTGTTTTTCATCAGGCTCTGGAACTCCGTACAAAACCCTCGATTCAGAATACCGAATGGCTGCAGTATCATAGGGATGAGTCAGGCTGAATGCAATATAACCGTGACTGGCAAGATGCTCCATCAGAAGGCTGTTCTGACTGGCATATGACATATATCCGTGAGAAAAGATCAATACCGGGTATTGACTTTCGTTGTTCGATAACTCTGCATCCAAATATGAATGGCTGTTTATCAATCCCAAATGATTGAATATAAAGCCTGGTAGACCGATGGATTTCGCAACAGCCGAGCCGATAACCCTGGCAAACCTGAAAAAGGGCTCAGGCTGGGTGTTCCCGACATGGCCTGCAGGATACCATGCGGTTACCATCATTTCCCTCGGTACCTCAGGATTCTCACTCCGTGGCTCCCTGCCGGATTTGTCCTGCAAATGGAATTCACAAATACCGGCAAGGTATTTACCAGCCGGAACAGGCGGCTCAAACAACGGAAAAAGAAAAACAGAGAGAACGGACAAAAGAAACAGAATCAAAGAGATGAAATGGATCACCGTCGGCACCAGGCCCATTACCTGTGGCTCCCACCCGGATAAGAGAAGAATGATATAGAGCAGGGTTTCGAGAACGATGGCAATGAATATCGGCACCCATTGCCATCGATAGTTCCTTCGAATCACCAGGGATATCGCCAGTATCAGCGCTCCGGCAACCCAAAAAAAACCAAATGGTTCATCTGCTGCCTGATCAGACAATAATCCCATGAGGATTAAGACTGATATCAAAACAAAAACACATCGTTCAACATATCTCATACTGTCACTCCTGCTTGAACCTCCCTGAAGCCATTGTCTGGTGCCACTGATGATCTATCCTTGTTTGATGTTTCTGATCGCTTCAACCACACCAGTTCAAATAAATGTCTTACATTCTCCGTTTTTTTTTAAAGAGTCGGCTAGAACCAACCTTTGTCAAAGAAGATTTCTGTGAATGGGTATGTATTCCGGGTTGCCGGATTAGTAAAGGCAGCCCGGAAATTAAACTTCTATCGACTCGGAGATTCTTTTCTCAGTCACCAAAGCTCGTTTGAATGGAAATTCCTATGGAGGTTGTGGAGGTCGTTTTATTGATCTCCAGAATTGCCGGGATTTCATTCAGCAGATCAGCTTCAGCTGAGGAGATATACCCCAGAGACTCAGCCTGGCTGACATAAGCCATATTGTTTGTTGCCGTTTCGATATCTTCTCTTAACAACTCATCTTCTCTCGTGCCGAAATGGTAGTAGAAAAGCGAGATTTTTGCATCTTTTGTAATCGGGTATTCCCAAGCCACCTGCATATTGTTGGCAAATTCAACTACCGCATCGGGGGTACCACTTTCACCCCATTCTCCGGTATCAACCTGACTGTAGGCAGCGATCATATTCCTAATTCGGATTCTCTTCTGCCAAACGGATGATATGTTGTTCAAGTTCTGAATTCATTTCGGGTCTACCGTGTGATTTTCTGTTAAGAGAACCGTCTAATGTCTTTGCTGCCAGACGAGAAAGCTATCTGAGAATGGTCTCTGGTTTCACGATGCAGGATATTTCTTTTAAAGCTTGGAGGCCAACTTGTTTGCCATTTTAGCAGGTTGGATTCACTCACTGTTATAGAAACGGACTGGTTTTTTGAAATTGGACTTCAAGATTCTGTTTTCCGCTGCGAGGTATTCATTCCTAACAAGCCATTCTTGTTCAACTCGTCCACTAACCAATGCCAACGCTTCCATGGTTTCCATCATCAACCTCCTGGTTTTTTTATATTACTGTGAATTCAGATACTCTGCTTCAAGGAAGACTAACAGGGATGTTAGAGAAGCTCAATTGGCGAAATGGATGGGATTTTAGAGCTTTTTTTCTGTCTTATCCGCTGCAAATAAAGGCATTATGAGAATTTTATTTCTTTGACCAGACGGGGTTAATCCGGAATTTACACATGATAGTTAGACAACCTTTTTTACTGGATCAAAATAGGTCACAGATGTGTTCTTATTAAATCAAAAATTTGAAGCCATGAGTGTCGATAAAACGGGGGTTTTCTTTATTTGACATGCTCTAATTTTATGGTAAAAACAGGCCACAGAAGGTTATTTCCATAGCTTTAAAATACTGACAAAATTAATCATTGTAAGTGGATTCGATTCCCGCCATCTCCACTAAAAATCCTTCTGTTTTCTCCGTATCTAATACAGCATTGGTTGTAACTCTATCGAATCATGCCTATTTCTTTGTTTCATAAGAATTTTGTCTGAAGATTAGTGTGTCCCGGGAGGTCCATTGAGTTGTTTTAATGTCACTAGAGAATGGGCTAAACCAGGCTGGGATTTGGGCTTAAAACTTTTAACCGATGATTAATCGAGGACACACAGATTATCGGTTTGTGTTTTAAATCCCACCTGATCAAATTTTTACCTGCCATCTGGAAGCAAATTAGCTTATAAAATCCAACTGCTCTTGATATTACAGATTTCTGAATGTACAACTTGAGTTTTTTATTGTTATCATTAGGGCGAGAGTTGGACAAAATCTGCATTGGACTGTTTTGTAAATTCATATTTTGTTGAAACATTCTGGAAGAGGACAGGAATGTAAGAAAACCGTACGATTTCCTATAAAATCGGTATCGCCTTTTCAGTTCCAGTGATTTTGATTGTCCTGATGAATTTATTAATCAACAAATCCCGGTGTTTATTCATGAATAGTGACAAAAGAAGATCAACCTTTTTAATGCTGATAGTGTTGATCTGGTTTGTGGCTGTTTTTGTGCCGATAAAAAACCTGAGGGCAGAACGTCCTTTTACGATCAGCACATCGTATAATAACCTTTTGTCCAATCCAAATAAAGATGGATTGTTGGATAAGTTGATGATTGAACTATTCAAAAGAATCAATATTGATATGGAACTGGTTTTCACCACTACCGAAAAATCACTTGTTGATACTAACGCCGGTTATTTTGACGGGGAAATAAACAGAATTGAAGGAATGGAAAAGGTTTTCCCGAATCTGATCAGAATTCCTGAAGCCAATATGACCATGCACTTTGTGGCGTTTTCAAAAAAGAGCTTTGATATCAATGGTTGGAACAGTATCAAACCGCTGTATGTTGGCATGGTTAGAGGCTGGAAAATTCTGGAGCAGAACACGAAAGGCTTTCCTAATGTCATCAGCACACCTACCGAAAAAGAGCTATTCACAATGCTCCATAAAGACAGACTGGATATTGCCTTATACTCAAAACTGACAGGGTATGCCGTTTTGGAACATTACAGGTTTAATGAAATTAGTCATCTGGAACCGCCCTTGGCAAGTCGGCCAATGTATCTGTATGTTCATAAATCGCATGAAATCCTGGTAAAAAGGATCGCTGAAACATTAAAGGAACTCAAGCGTGATGGTTCGTATTCGAGAATAATGAACGAATAGTTTTTCCTGTCGATTTTCCTATGAGACCAAATTTTAACAATTCCATTGCATTTCGTTTTCCGGTACTGCTGTTTGTCATATCCCTGGGAATAGCGACTATCGCGTCATGTATTGAGATGTATACGATATTTCGGGAAAATGAAGCATTAGCCAAAAAATCCATCCAGCAGGTCACTGAAAGCCATATACCGTCTTTAATATCCAGTTTATGGCTAACCAATGCAAAACTGCTTCAAGACCAGGTGGACGCGATAGAACGATTTAAATATATTGCTTCTGTTGAACTGATAGATAGTGATAACAACCGTTTTTCTGCTGGTGAGGCTTTTAACCAAAATAACAGGTTGATAACAAGAGAGTTATTTTATGAGTTTAGGGGGAAAAAAACACGTATCGGCAAGCTAAACCTTTATATCAACGACTACCAAATCCAAAAGGATACTCTAAATAAAGAAATCCCTAGATTTTTTCTCCATTTCTTTCAGTCGTTAATAGTGGCTATCATGATTGGTTTTTTGTTTCGAAGGATCGTTGGGCGACATCTGGAAGCGTTTTCTCAGTATTTAATCGAGAGCAGAAATGATCCGACAGTCACACGATTCAGGTTCAACCGAAAACGAGCGCATAACGACGAGCTTAAGTCTATGCTGAACTCCTTTGATATCCTCATGACAGCAAAAACGAAAGCTGAGGCGGAACAGGAGAAGTTGATCACGGATCTTCAAAATGCATTAAACGAAGTAAAAACCCTCAAAGGTTTCATCCCGATATGCGCCAAATGTAAGAAAATAAGAGACGATAAAGGCTACTGGAATCAGATTGAGTCGTATATTGAACAACATTCAGATGCACAGTTTAGCCATGGACTATGCACAGAATGCTCAGACGAGATTTATGGTGACCAGGAATGGTATAAAAAGGGTAAGAAAGAAGGAAGATACAGCTCATAGATCGATTTTCCTTGTTAATGCAAGTGTCCGAACATCGTCTTGTTGGGTCAAAAGGCTATTTCTTCCGTATAGTCAGGGGTAGAGCGGCTTAACAAAGAATTTTGTCCAAAAAGCCCCCCTGTTCTAATCAGGCTGCTGATCTATAGTAATATTTCAGCATCGCATTCAGCCGTTTCCGACATTGGATCTTTCCCCGACTGAATATCAGTTTTGGATCAGAGAATAAAAGCAGATTATCCTTTCCTTGGTGATTTCGCTCCTGGTGATAATGGCTCAAATGCTCTTTTTGCAGAAATCATTGCCGGCAGGTTTTTTAATATATGCCAGAGACTTCTGCGATGTTGCCAAATTCGACTTTTGAACTTCCGCCGCCATTCCGTATCGTTATAAAACCTTTTGACGTGTTGATTGTAATACTGATCCAGTTTTTCTTTTGATTCAATTCCTTTGGGTACAAACACAAAATTCAGGCAGTTCATCAATCGCCAGTTGTTTTCAAAGCTTCCTTCCTTTTCGATGATCGACCATAAAGGGGCTCCGGGGAAAGGCGTGAACTTTGTCATATTCTGGTCATCCAGTCCTAAAGATATAATGAAATCACTGGTCTTTTTAATGGAATCCAGTGTTTCCCCTGGTAATCCCATCATAAATAGCCCTTTCGCTCGAAGACCTGCTGCCTGGATTCTTCTGACCGTCTCCTTGACCGCCTCCAAATTGACGCCGGATTTGTGACGCTCCAGCATAGCTTCATCGGCAGATTCTATTCCCAAAGATACCATCAAACAACCTGACGCTTTTAGCATCCTTAACAGATCATCATCTGTGCCTTCCATTCGCACAGCGCAGTTAAACTGGATACCCAAAGGTTTCGCCTGAAGCAACTCACACAGTTCCGTTATTCGTTTTCGATTTGCGGTAAACAGATCGTCGTAGATGTTGATGTGTTTGATTCCGAAGTGTTTCTGCAAATAGCTCATGTGCTCATAAACATAAGCAGAAGAATTGTAACGGTACCCTTTTTTGAAGACAGAGCGATCACAATAGGAACACTGATAAGGACAGCCGCTACTGGTAATCATTGTCGCGCCGGGAGTCTGGACATAACTGAAAAGCGGTAAATTGTACCCCTTGGGAAATCCCCTCAGTTTTTCATAAGCCGGGAAAGGCAGCGTATCAATGTCTTTTATCAGGGGGCGTGGGGGATTTGTTACTATTTCATTGCCGCTTCTCCAAATCAAACCTTTAACGGCGGATGGATCATGTCCCGATACCAGCTCTGACAATGTCTCTTCGCCTTCACCGGGACAAAGATAATCAAAACTTGAAAACTCAGCCAATAGATTAGCTCCCAGGGCAGATACATGAACACCGCCACATACGGTTATTAATGTGGGATCATGTCCTTTAAGTTTACCGGCCATCTCGACTGCATCCAAGAAGCTTGAAGTGGTAGTAGAGAAACCTACCAGATCGGGTGACATTGATAGTATTGCGTTAACATGGTCATCGATCGGCTTGATAGTGCCTGGGCCAAGACAGTCATAAACAAAAACCTCGTGCCCTTCTCGTTCTGCGAAGGCCGCAATCGATAGTAATCAAATGGGCACCACTCTGTTGGCTGCCGGTGTAACATCTTTTCTGCCGGGCATCCAGTTGTATCCCGTAGGATGAACAAGTACAACACGCATCTCTATTCCTTTTTAGGAGAGTAAAGAGTGATTCAGGAGAATCACCAAAAAAATGATGTGGTTAAAAAAGTAAAACTTCTTCAAAACCCAAGTACAGGATTTTTACTTGGGCTCAATGCAATTACTTTTGTTGATACCCCTCAGACAGAAGATCAATGCCATGAATAAGAAATGGTACTATAAGCGGGAAGCTTCATTATTTCTTAATTACAGCAAAAAAGAGCTGGAAAAAACATCCGGGAAATTAGATTAAAATCCTATAAATTATTTGAAATCTTAAACCAGATGGTTATATCAAGTTTTAATTCCGTGCATAAAGGAATCGGAGAAAAAAAGCAAATTATTCTTGTTACGTACAATCCAAATCTCGCCGTTGTTTGTGACGCAGAACGAATCATTCATGCCGCTATGGATATGGATAAGATGCAAAACAACAAGGTTACATATTGTACTGGATGAATTGAAAATACTTCAAAAAAAAATAATTGAAGTTCTTGATGGAACCAAACCGGTTTTCACTATTCGAGAGTCAAAATATCAGTTTACAAGGAATATTGCCAGATTTGATCAACAAAGTTCGTGAATTAATATGTGAAACTTGTAGCTCCTCTAAATACTTTCGGGACAGAAAGTAACACACGTTAATCATAATTCTCGACATACAGTTCAGATATTCTGGTTAAGTTTTGGATGAAAAGGTGATTTTCATTGAAGATCACAACATGATTAAATAAGCCGGTTCGTACACTAAGTACGAACCGCTCTGCGATACCGTTTTGCCAGGGGCTCTTGTAGGAGGTAACCTTAGGTTCAGCTCCAATTTGACGGCAGTTAAGAAAATCAGAATTAATTATGGATGGAAGAGGAATTTATCCAGAAACCAAGGATGAAAAACCTGATTTTGGGCGTACTACTTCTGTTTAAATCCTGATTCCAGACTCTAATTTTGTCGAACTCAAGCGGCTTTTTTGATTCTATATGCAGTGACTCTTGTTTCTTTAAATCTCTTAACTTCCAAATCAGAAGGGACATCTTTCGCAGTTTTCGGAACAACAGGAACTGTTTTATGTGTGAAGGCAAAAGTCTAAAAGGGGTCAAGTCTTCTTTTGACTTACCTTTTTGGTTTTATTCTTTGAAAAGCGGGAATTGAAAAGGGGTCAAGTCTTCTTTTGACTTACCTTTTTGGTTTTATTCTCCAGACTGTTGCCGCAAGGGCAAAATCCTGCCTGGTCAAAAAAGTATTTTAACTGCTGATCCCTGAATGGCCTGGTCCGATAAGGATTTTTGCCTCATAAATCCGTCCACTTTGTCATGAGCCTTACGATAGTAATAGTGTAATACGCTTCTCAGAGGGGATTAGCAGTCAATAGCATTTTATTCTTGCCCTTTGGATTTAAGAATTCTGTTTACTGTTGCTAGGTATTCGTTTCTGACCAACAGTTCTTGTTCAACTCTTCCATTTACCAATGCCAATGCTTCAATTGTTTCCCTTTTTTCTCCTCCCTGGTTCTTCCAGTCGTTTGAAATGGCGAATATTCTGCTTCAAGGGGTATTAACAGGGCTGTGAAGGAATCTCAATTGGTAAAACGGATGGGATTTTAATGAGTGTTTCTCTCTATCATCCGGAGAACATGTTCTCCACATGGAATTTACTTTTTTAACCACACAGGTTACATTGTTGACGAAGAACTCGTTCAAGAATATGAAAAAATGAACAGGGACGCAATTGCTACCAAATCACATGAGTCGTATACACAAGCATTGAGAGTTTACCCTGATAGTTTTGACAACAACCAAGATGAAGTTGTTGACCATCTACGTTTAAGTTTTAAAAAAGCATCACCTGATTGCCCACAATTCGCAGCCTTTTTTCCGGTTTATTCGGATGGTCGTCTGGAACCCGATAATGAGGGGACACGTATCGAGCACATGACTCCTTATTATCTCCACATGTGTTGTAACCAAAAATTGTACTTTGATCTGGGACATATACAGGTTACATTTTCCCAGTTAAAGCGGTCTAAGAGCAATTCAGTCATCCACTCCATAACGGGCTGCGAATTGTGGATAACCAGGTTTTTTTTATGAAACAATTTGCAGCAGGTGTAGAGGAGAATCGTATCAGTTGCGTCAGCGGTATTGTTACCAGGGAGTAGGTTACTGTCAATTACTTCGACTCAGCCGTTTTAATCGGAAATCAAGTCTGCCGGTTGTTAGAAAAATTCTCATCAATCATTTATGAATCTCTTGACAATCAAGTCACAAAAATATGGCAATTGACGCTGAGCTAAATAAGATGATTAATCAGGAATTGAATCAGAATCAGGGATAATCCGGTTTAACATAATAGCGGAGATACAAATTATGGCAAAAAATTTTCAAATTACAGAGGAGATGAAATCGCAGATCGGATGGACGTCCAAGCCCTGGACATATGAGGTTTCCAGGAGCAGTGTCAGAGCGTTCGCGCGGGGTGTCGGTTACACCGACCTGGTCTATTTTGATGTGAATACAGCCAAAAAGGCCGGATACCGGGACTTGCCGGCACCACCAACCTACTTGGGTACGGCGATCTTTATCCCCGGGAAAAGCGATGACAATCTTCCCAGGGATCCTGAAACCTCTCCGAAAATCGATCACGGCCTGAAAGGGATGCTGGATGGAAGTACCGAGACAGAATACCTGGAGCAGATCTGTGCCGGGGATACTCTCACCTGCATAACCACCTTGACTGACATGACAACCAAGGGAAGCATAGTGTTGGGTACTACGCTGGTTATATCGACGGAATCGACATTTTCCAATCAGGACGGAAAAGTCATGGCGATTCAACGCAAACAGATCATTTTTTATTGAAAAGGAGAATCTGAAATGTCAATTACATGGGACAGTATCAAAGAAGGTGATAACTTACCCGAATTAAAAAAGAAGCCCGGGGTTACACAGCTGGTGAAATATGCAGCCGGATCCGGTGATTTTAATCCATTGCATCATGACTACCAGTTCCCCCAATCAAAAGCCATCGGTTCCATTATCGTTCACGGTCGTTTCAAGTACGCAACCATCGGTGAATGCGTATCCAACTGGCTGGGACATTCCGGCCGCATCCGCAAAATCTCCTGTCAGTATCGCGGTATGGATTTCCCCGACAAGGAGATGACCTGCAAAGGAACCATCACCCGCAGATGGGAAGAGAATGGTGAGAAACTGGCAGAACTGTCTGTCTGGACCGAAAACGATAAGGGCAAAATTATGACCCCCGGTACCGTGATTGTTGTATTTTAATCCGGCTGTGACAAATCATCCGAATATCAAAATTTGATTTTCATATTTTTTAAATAAGATGGAGAATCGATATGGCAACTTAACCTTGACACAGGAAAAGCAAGTTCTTATCATCTCAAGGGAAATTCAATGAGCGAACAGTGCTTTAAAATCCAAACGGTAAATGGGAATAAAGTGTTGAAAGTTCGTATATGAAGCGAGAACAACTTTGAAAAATCAGAATAAAGGAGAGAGAAAAAATGAAAACAAAATTTAATAAACAAAAAACCTTTCTGTTACTTATCTTATTGCTATTGACATTCTGCATATATTCTCCGGCAAATGCAGAAACCGTCAACCTAAAACTTGCCCACTTTGTTCCAACCATGCATGTGCAGCATAGGGAAGCATTTGTACCTTTTGTAGAAAATGTAGAGAGACTATCAAACGGATCGGTGCAGATAAAAATCTATCCTGGCGGACAGTTAGGGAATCCCAAGAACATGGTGAATAACATCAAAAAAGGGATTACCGATATCGGATTTGTCATTCCATCCTATGTTCCTGGTATATTTAGCCGTAGCGGTGTTTTTGAAATGCCTTTTGTTTTTAACGATCCGGAGCACGTCACCCGCGTTATGTACGATCTTTTTGAAGATTACTTCGCCGCAGATTATGAAGACTTTAAGGTTTTATGGTTTTTCTCAAGCCCTTTGAGCCAGGTACATACAGTCAAAAAGCCCATCAAAGCCATTGGAGACTTTGCGGGCATGCCTATCCGAGCCGGCGGGGCTACTGAAACAACCGCCTTTCGTTTATTAGGTGCAAATACAGTAGGTATGGATATTAAAGAGATGTCCATTTCACTGCAGAAAGGCGTAGTTGACGGCGTCATCACGCCCTATGCGGCTCTTAAAAGCCATAAAATATTCGACACTGTTAAACACATCACCGAAGTAAATTTCAGTGGGACGTTAATGGTGATTTTGATGAACAAGAATAAATGGAATCAATTACCTTCTTCAGCAAAAAAAGTAATAGACCAAGCCGCTGGAATGCAAATGGGATTGATAGCTTCAAAAGCATTTTTGAATGAAGATATTGAAAATAAAAATGCTGCTATAGAGCAAGGCATTCAAATCCATAAACTGACCCCTGCGGAAATGGATCAAATACGCTCAAAAATGAGCGGCATTTATTCAAGCTGGGTAGAAAGCGCCAATAAAAACGGCTTGCAGGGACAAAAGATTCTGGATGCTTTTCTGGCTTCTGCAGAGGCAAATAGATAGGTTTTAAGGAGTAAAATCCCGTTTGGATCTTTCAAAGAACCTTTTCGGGATTCTTTCCTTAAATTCGAATGGAGAATCATGCTCAAAAGGTTAATCGAAGCACTATCAAAAATTATCAATCCTATCTCATCAAATTTAGACAAGATATCCTGGCTGGTGTTGTTCTGTATGATGATTTATACAGTAGTTGATGTTTTAGCTTTGAAGGTTGTCAGCTATTCGCTGTTGGGAACTGTAGAGATGACAGCCCTGATGATGGTCATTTGCGTTTTTTGTTCTTTCTCACAAACAGAGCTGGAGGATGGTCACATAAGGGTTGATTTTATTTACAACAAGTTGAATAAGCGATTGCAGGCATTGTGTGATGTCATCACCCAGCTGACTTGTACCATCCTTTTCGGATTTATAGGGTGGTCTTCTTTTTTGAATGCAATTGAAAAGTGGGAGACGTCTGAGGTGACCATGGATCTGTTGCTTCCACTGTTTCCTTTCGCATTTATCGTATCAGTCGGCTGTGTACTGACTTGTATCACATTGCTGGTTAAGACATTGAAGGCTTTAGACAGGATGGTTTCACCATGAGTACGATTGTTATTGGGCTGATTGGTATCCTGATTCTATTTGTTTTACTGGCTTTGCGGATGCAGATCGGCTTTTCCATGGCTTTAGTAGGATTTGTTGGATTTATAATCCTGAACGATTTTGAATCCGCTTTAGGCCTGATCGGCGCTGAGCCATTTGATTCCAGCAATGCCTACCTTTTGAGCGTAATTCCTCTATTTATCCTTATGGGTCAATTTGCCACCCATTCGGGTATGGGCAAAGACGTCTACCGGATGGCTTATCGCTGGCTTGGGTTTTTGCCGGGTGGACTGGCAATGGCCACAGTGGGCGCCTGCGCTTGTTTTGCCGCCATTTCAGGATCATCCCTCGCAACGGTTGCCACCTTCGGAATGGTCTCATTGCCTGAAATGAAGAAATTCAACTATTCCGATGCCCTGGCTACAGGATGTATCGCTGCGGGAGGAACCCTGGGCATATTAATTCCACCCAGCACGGTGTTGATTATTTATGGCATTCTCACAGAACAATCCATCAGTAACCTGTTTATCGCAGGGATTATACCGGGCCTATTGTTAAGTTTCCTCTTTATTTTTACCATCTATGTGATGTGTGTTATCAATCCCCGCTTGGGAGCAAAAGGACCTAGCTTCACTCTCAGGGAAAAGCTGGTTTCCCTGAAAGACACCTGGAGTATACTGACTCTTTTCATCCTGGTGATGGGCGGATTGTACACGGGCTGGTTCACTCCTACAGCGGCTGCAGGGGTAGGTGCCTTTGGAGCCTTAGTCATTATGATTGTTAAGGGAAGACTTTCCAGACAAAGCACATTGGCATCATTAAAAGACAGTTGCAAAACGACAGCTATGATTTTTGGAATTATCATTGGTGCAACGATTTTCCAATACTTCATGACGATCAGCCTGCTCCCGGATTTTTTGGCCAATTTGGTGATCGAAATGCAGGTTCACCGGCATGTTATCATGTCTTTGATCATCTTTTTGTTCATAATCATGGGATGTTTCATGGAAGGACTGTCGATTATGTTTCTAGCGGTACCTATTGTTTTCCCGATAGTCGAAGGGATGGGATATGATCCCATCTGGTTTGGAATCATCATTACCCTGGTGATGGAAATGAGCCTGATTACCCCTCCGGTTGGTGTCAATGTATTTGTTTTGAACGGGGTTGCTGAAGATGTTCCCATGGAAACGATTTTCAAAGGGGTGTTTCCCTTTTGGATAGCGATGCTGGTTTGTATTATTTTGCTGATGGTTTTTCCGGACATTGTTCTTTTCCTACCTGAAACCATGGGTTATAGTGCTGGCAGTTTTTAACCGGTATTATCTAAAGTGTTACTCGTCTGGTACAAAACTTGTTTTCTTCCTAAATCCCCTGTTTAAAGCCTTTTCCCCTAAATCCACCATCAACTTTGTTCCCGCCGCATTAATTTGGGGACACGTAACGAAGTTCATGTCCCCAAATTAATGCTAGATTTGGCTTGATAAGCTTTTTAGCTTCGGTATGATGACAAAACTTGATGGTGGATTTTAGTTCCTGTCATCATTTGACCGTTTCAGCATCCAAGCTTTATTTTTTTGGTTTTTGGATTAAGAAGATCATCAAACCAAACAGAATTACCAATCTCAAAACGGAAATGGAAAAGTTGATTTCAGGTTACGCCTGGGTGAAAGGTTGAAACATTATTACGGAAGGGCTGTTTGAAGACAGCGGATGGAATAAAAACGGAAAATCGGGTGTAAACTCACTGGAATAAGCGATTTACATTGAAAATAACATTTAGACCGGACGGGAATAATCCGCTTTCATTATTGGCTGCAATTGACAAGACAGTTGAGAATTTTACCAATAGTCCATCCATGAAACACAAGACAAAGGAACGGCAAATACGTGGTTGACACAGTAAGCAGCGTTTCATAGATTGAAACACCAATGTAAAGCTATTCCAATGGAATTAAGAATAAAGAGGAGCATGAAAAAAAGAGTTGTTATAACCGGGTTGGGAACGGTTAATTCCATAGCTCAAAACATACCGGATTTTGTCCAGGCATTAAAAAAAGGTATCTGCGGGATTGGACCGGTCAATGTGTTTGATACGACAGGGTTTCGAACAAAAACCGGTGGAGAAGTAAGAAATTTTCGTCCCAGGGCAATGATCCCCAGGAGTTTTTCACTGAAACGAATGTCTCGTTCTGATCGAATGGCTCTGGCAGCTAGCCTGGAAGCCTTGAGAGATGCAAAGTTGTTTCCAATCCCAACGGAATATTTGCCCGAAGTCGGCGTGATTATCGGTGGTGGAGCCGGCGGGATGCTGGAAGGAGAAGCTGTATATCAGGCTCATCTTAACAATGAACCCAAGCAGCTACGATTTTCCGCCTATTCATCCTTTTGTTGCGCTTCCTCAGCGGATCATATTTCTGCAAAGCTTGGTATCCTGGGACCCAAGACTACTATTATGACGGCTTGTTCGTCCGGCGCAACGGCCTTGGGATATGCAAAGGACCTTATCCAGGATGGTGCTGCAAAAATAATAATTACTGGAGGCACCGAACCACTTTCGAGAATTACCTATGGAGCCTTTAATGCCCTTAAGGCCGTAGATCCGGAATACTGTAAGCCTTTTGCCGCGAATCGACAGGGAATGTCACTGGGAGAAGGTTCCGGAATCATGATCCTGGAAGATCTTGAGTTTGCGAAACAAAGAAATGCGCCTATCTATGGTGAGATTTTAGGCTATGGTATCAGTTGTGACTCGCATCATATGACGGCTCCGGATCCGCAAGCTTCCGGTGCAGTGCGTTGTATGCAAGCCGCCTTAAAAGATGCCAATGTCGACCGTGCAGAAATTGATTATATCAATGCCCATGGTACGGCTACTCCGGCAAATGATGTTACGGAAACAAAAGCCATTAAAGCGGTATTCGGAGATAGAGCCTACAAAATACCGGTGAGTTCAACAAAATCAATGACCGGTCATACCCTGGGGGCTGCTGGTGCAATAGAGGCCGTAGCTTGTATTACGGCAATCACGGAAAGCTTCATTCCTCCAACTATACACCATTCAGAGCCGGATCCGGATTGTGACCTGGATTATGTGAGCAGCGGTTCAAGAGATCAAGAATTACAAATTGTTATGTCCAACTCTTTCGCATTCGGCGGTAATAACACTTCACTTGTTTTAGGGAAGTTCACAAAATAGGGGTGTCAGTAAATGAATAGTGTCTTGTCATCTCAGGAAAGAATTGTTGTATCCGGAATTGGGATGATTACTCCTTTTGGTTCGGATAAGAACACGTTTTTTGAAAAGCTTTGTGAGGGTGAATCCGGTATCGCGCCAATCTCTGAGTTTGATACTTCCAGGTTTTCATCCCATCTGGCTGCGGAAGTCAAAGATTTTAACCCCAGAGATTTTCTAAATGTGCGAAATATAAGACGCATGGACAAACTCTCCATGATGGTTGCTGCTTCAGCACGGCTTGCCAAGGATGACACCGGTTTGGAAATAGATGAAACCAACCGGGATCGGGTGGGAATCATTCTGGGAACTAGTTATGGTGGTACCGATATAGCTGCGCTATTTGGCAAATCCTTATTTGCCGATGGTCCCCAATATGCAAATCCGTTTTTAGTCCCGAATACGGTGATGAATGCACCTGCCGGGCATACGTCCATTGAGCTGAAGTTCAGAGGGGTCAATTCAACCATAAACCATCGGGAAGCTTCGGCTGAAACCGCTATTGCTTATGCTGCTTCAGAATTGAAACGCGGAAGAGCGGACATCCTGTTTTGCGGCGGCGCAGATATCTTATCGCCCTTCTTCTTTGAAATTCTGAGTAATTTCAAAGCACTTTCACCCGTTGACGGACAAACAGAAAAGAGTAAACCCTTTGATGCGATGCGGAATGGGCCGGTGGCAGGAGAAGGCGCCGGGATTTTGTGTATGGAAACCCTGGCACATGCTGAATCCAGGGGAGCCAATCCATATTGTGAAATTGTTGGTTGGGGCATGAGTTCATCGCCGGCTCCTCCCAATGATTGGCCTGAAGATCCTCAAGGACCAATATTGGCCATCAGAAGAGCCCTTGAATCCGCCGGGATTGAACCAGGCGAGATTGATTACATTAGTGCTTCAGCAAATGGAGGTCGGAAACTGGATGCTCTTGAAGGTCAAGCGATCTCAGAAGTATTTGGAAACGCGGAAAAGAGTCCTTTTGTATCCACCATAAAAGGTGCTGTGGGAGAGAGTTTTTCATCCGGAGGCATCCGCTCGGCATGCATGGCACAGTCTATTCAAACCGGATGTATCCCACCCATCCTGGGTTTGGAAAAACCAATGCTACCTTTAAAGTTTGTTAAAACGAAAGCTGATGTTTCAATCAAATATGGATTGATAAATGGCTTCTCTTCGGGAGGGACTTTTACAACACTGATTTTCAAGAAGATATAAAGTTGATCGGGAGTAATTATGATGATTGTTGGCGATTGGGTGTATAAGCGAGCCAAATCTTATCCTGAACGCCCCTTTGTAAAACAGGCGAATATTCAATACAACAATAAACAATTTAATGAGCGTGTTAACAAAACTGCCCACGCATTAATGGATCTCGGCCTTAGACAAGGTGATCGCGCCAGCGTTCTCATGGTCAATTCCAGCGAGTTTATCGAGGTTTTCTTTGCCTGTGCAAAAACAGGTATCATAATGGTGCCGCTCAATATCAATCTGGCGCTGCCTGAATTGAACTTTATCTTAAATGACTGCCAACCGCAGGTTTTTATCTATTCTTCCGGCCTCCGTGATAAAGTAAATGAACTGCCGTTTAAAGAAATTGGTATTAAGCATCTTTTGACCGATAGGGGGGATTCTTCCTCGCTACAGGAAGTGATAGCTGCTTGCCCTGTCAGTGAGCCGCCGACGGAAAAAGAACTACTTCCGGATTCACCATTATTAATAATGTATACTTCAGGAACCGCCGGAGATCCAAAAGGTGCCGTGCTTACGCACATGAATTTCCTTTTTGGGGCGATTCATTCTTTAATAGGATATAATATTGGCTATACCTGTAAATCATTAGTGGTTGCGCCTTTATATCATATTGGGGCGTTGGCTGCTTCGGTTACTCCGGTTATTTACGCCGGAGGTTCCATTATTATCCAGAGTTTTGATAATCCCTCAAAAATTGTACAGATTATCGAAACCGAAAAAGTAAACTATATGTTTGCAGTTCCGGTTATGTTTGAGTTGATGGCTCAATCAAGCGCCTGGCAAAAAGCAGACTTCTCGCATATCCATTGTTTCATTAGCGGCGGAGCGCCTATACCGGTACCCTTACTGAAAAAATACCAGGAAGAAAAAGGCATAAGATTCACGCAAGGCTATGGTATGACCGAAACGTTGCGGTTGACTTCACTGGATCTTGAGGATGCTATTAGAAAGCCGGGTTCTGTGGGGAAAGAAGAATTTCACACAGAACTGCGAATCGTAGATGATCACAGCGCTGATGTTGCTGTCGGAGAAACCGGAGAAGTTGTTGTTAAGGGGCCGACTGTATTCAAGGAATACTGGAACAAACCAGCCGAAACAAGGAGATCTTTCAAGGAAGGATGGTTTTATACCGGAGACCTGGCGCGCAGAGACGATGAGGGTTATGTCTATATAGTCGGCAGAAAAATCGATTTAATTATTTCCTCAGGAAAAAACATCTATCCTCAAGAAGTGGAGCGAGCAATTCTCTCGTATCCGAAAATAAAAACCGTTGCTGTAGTAGGGATGCCTGATCCCAAAAGAGGAGAAGTCGTGGCTGCATTTATTGTCCTGAAACCGGATGAGACTATCGGCGAGGGTGATCTATTTCATTTCCTGCAAGGCAAAATCGCCACATATAAAATTCCTAAGCATGCAATTCTTGTAAATAAACTTCCGCAAAATGGTGCCGGAAAAATATTAAAACGCGAACTCAGAAAACAATTAGGATCGTAAAATGCCAAGTCCCGATTTAAAAAAAGAGACTAAAGCTTATGCCCTTCAGCAAGGTGTAGACCTGATCGGATTTGTTTCCGCAGAGCACTTAAATGAGGTAACCCCCACCAGATATAAACCGTCGCGTTTATGGCCGGAAGCCAAAACAGTCATTTCCATCGGAAAACGTTTGCTGATGGGAGCCGTTGCAGTCGGAACAGGAGAAATGGTGCAAAATGCCCGCTGGGTAGCCTGGCGAACGAATGAATACCTAAACAGCAGAGCCATGGAAATAGCCCATTTTCTAGAACGACAAGGTGCTAGAGCATTTCCCATGTCAAATGGAACAATGGTCGATCCGGATTTTACAAATTTGGGTATTTACGGTGAGCTTTCTCACAGGCATGTGGCTGCGGAAGCAGGTCTTGGAACAATCGGTGTGCCCACCTATATTGTGACGCCACAATTTGGTCCACGCATTTATTTTAATACGATTTTAACAGACGCGGAACTGGAACCTGATCCCAAACTCGATTTTGATCCCTGCGGGGATGGCTGCAACAAGTGTGTTAAGGCATGTCCAAACGGTGCCATTAGTAGGGGGCGAAAGCTCATCAAGAAACGCCTATGCATCCCATCAGCCATGCCTCATGGTGTCAGAGTCCTGCAAGAGTATATTCGAAAAATAATGGAAGAGAAAGATCCGGAAGAGCGAATAAAACTACTGGAAGATTTTGATTTTGCGAGATTGCATCGCGCCACAGTACAGGGAGTAGGAACCATCGCCGGTTGTTTTCATTGTTTGGCGGCCTGTCCCATCGGAAGGAATCAGGTTACATAATGGAAGGAAAAAGTCATGAAAAATAGCTCAATCACCATCTCTGACCGAGATGTTCAATTGGAAGAACTAATCCAAGTAGCTCTGGAAGGAGTCCCGGTTGATCTATCCTCCGATAAAGAGTGGAATGAAAAACTGACCCTCGGTCGCAAGTGCTTAGAGCAATCGTTAACTTCGGGAGAAAAAATCTACGGTGTATCAACCGGTGTTGGACATGATGCAAAAAGAGCAATTGACTCCGATCACACAACCGAATTTGCTTATCAGATAATCAGACAACATGGTTGTGGAGTGGGGGAACCGTTTTCTGAACAAGAGGGGCGTGCCATCGTTTTTACCCGCCTGGTAAGTCTTGCCAAAGGTTACTCGGCTGTTCGCAAAGAATTACTGAAGGCTCTTTGCGATTTGTTAAACGAAAATGTAATTCCAGTCATACCGTCGATAGGCTCAGTTGGCGCTTCCGGAGATCTCACACCCCTATCCTACATTGCGGCTGTTTTGCTGGGAGAAAGAGAAGTTTACTATAAAGGTAAAATTGTGGATGCCAAAGAAGCTCTGCAAAACGTTGGTTTACCTCTGCATTGCTTTGTACCAAAAGAGTCATTGGCTATTATGAATGGAACTGCAGTAATGACAGCCATTGGGGCTTTAACTGCAAACCGTTTTGAGTCAACGCTGATTACCTGTGAAAAAGCTACCGCCCTTTTTGCTGAAATCATGTATAGCCGGTCGCTGGCCTTTCATCCCACGGCCCACCGGCTAAAGCATCATCCTGGTCAAATTGCCTCGGCAGAAGCAATTCGAACAGCTTTGGATGGAAGTCAATTGATTGATAGTGGAAAAGAAACAGTTGGAATTATACAGGACCCCTACTCTATCCGCTGTGCACCCCATGTAATCGGCGCTGCCCGTGATGCTCTTACCTGGGCAGCACAACTCCTTCAAAGGGAATTAAACAGCGTAAACGATAATCCGATTATTGACCCATACGAAGGAAAGACCATTTATGCCGGGAATTTTTATGGGGGACATGTAGCTTTGGCAATGGATTTATTAAAAACA
>Ga0180009_10000057_pt1 | contig 205392 bp, 186 predicted proteins | sample OS_PC_MetaG_FD_123537 | JGI IMG/M metagenome (GOLD analysis project Ga0180009, IMG submission 123537) | Groundwater microbial communities from the Aspo Hard Rock Laboratory (HRL) deep subsurface site, Sweden - OS_PC_MetaG | ecosystem: Environmental > Aquatic > Deep subsurface > Groundwater...
AATTCATGTGAAAGTCTACCGCATTATCTACCAGATCATCGAATCAGATGTTTTTATCCATTGTATCCTTGACGGCAGGCGGAATATCCCGGAAATACTTCAGCAACGAAATTTGAGATAAGAGACGTCGATGGACAGAGTCAGAAAAGTATCCTTGGTGTAAATCCAACAATCAACACGCACCGGATTTCACCGGTGCGTGTTGATTGTTGATTTTATCAAAAAGAATAAAAAAGTCCCTGATCGAGAACTTTTAATTGCATTTCGCTTTAAAAGCTGTTAAAAGTATCTGATCAGAAACTTTTACACGAGGGGCAATTTGAAACCTTCAATAAAAATCAATAACCCTGAAGAATTAGGACAACATCTCCTTGAAGAGCGTAAACGCCTCAAACTGACTCAAAAAGAAATTTCTGAGTTTAGTGATGTCGGCAGAAAATTTATTATAGAGATTGAAAAAGGTAAAGTAACGGCTCAGCTTGGAAAAGTATTTGAATTGCTGAACAGCCTTGGTCTTGAACTCCATCTCATTAAACGCGGAGATAGCTGATCTTGGAGACCTTGAATGTTTTTTTTGAACAAGCCAGAGTCGGTTCCTTAAGTATTAATGACAGGAGACAATTTTCATTTCAATATTCTAAGGAATGGTTGGCATCACCTGATGCTTTTCAAATATCTATTTCTTTGCCACTGCAGGAAGATTTTATCTCGCATCCAAAAGTAAAATCATTTTTTTCCAATCTATTACCTGAGTCTGCCGTTAGAATATTAATAGCCAAACAACTCGGGATTTCAGATAAAAATGATTTTATGCTTCTCAAACGTATTGGGGGAGACTGCGCCGGAGCAATAACGATTCTACCCGAAGCAGAAATACCTGAATCACCGGATCAATACACATATCGTTTTTTATCAGACGAGCAACTGGCAGATTTGATAAAGGACATTCCCAGACGTCCTTTACTTGCAGGCCAGGAAGGTATTCGAATATCGCTTGCAGGGGCACAGGAAAAGATGACACTTTTCTACAAAGACCCTTCGTTTTATATCCCGGAAAATGGTGCGCCAAGTAACTATATTTTAAAACCGGATATGGCACATTTTCAGTTTTCCATTGAAAATGAATGCTTTTGTATGATGCTTGCCAATGCCGTTGGTCTGGCTGTTCCGCCTGTTATGATTGAGCGAAAAGAAGATCAAAAGGTTCTGTTAATTAAAAGGTATGATAGAATATTGGATAATGATATTCTCAAGCGTCTTCACCAGGAAGATTTTTGTCAGGCCATGGGGCTTTCACATGAACTGAAATATCAAGCTGATGGTGGTCCTGGTCTGAAAGCATGCTTTGATCTTGTTCGAATATATTCTGCCAATCCGATTAAAGATCTTCAGCAGCTGATGCAATGGGTGTTTTTTAATTACCTGATCGGGAATATGGATGGGCATGCAAAAAACCTGTCTTTTATATATCAGGCCAAACAGATTCGATTGGCGCCTTTTTATGACATGTTGTGTACAGACATATATGATAACCTGTCACAAAAACTTGCCATGGAAATAGGTGGGGAGAACAGATCCGAATGGATAATGGAAATACACTGGAAAAGATTTGCAGAGGAGATAAAAGTAAGTCATCCAATTCTCAAGAAAAGATTATTGGATTTTTGTCTTGAAATGACCCTTAAAACTGACAGTACCTACGCGGATTTTATAAACAGATATCAACCGAACAGCCTGTTAGAGGATATCATAGCTGCGATAAAAAAAAGATCGAGTAGAACGCTTAAACAATTCAATTCAACACAAAAATGAACCAGGTGTGACCGGTTCATTTTTGTGGTTAAACGGATCAAATGACTTTGATCAACCTGTCAACATTTGAGAAAACCCTGGCCCAGGTGTATTTCTCCTTTGCCATGCTTCTTGAATTGTCTCGAAGTGCCTGCCACAGGATTTTGTCTTTTAACAGGACATGAATATCTTCAGCCATTGTAAGCGGATCTTCCGAGATCGCCGCATGAACCCTGTCTTTCAGAGCCAGTCCTTCAGTTCCGGTCGGCGTTGTGACAATTGGAATACCTCGGTACATGGCGTTGATAATTTTAACTTTTATACCGCCCCCAAATCTCAACGGTGCGACAAAAATTCTGCACCTGTCATAATAGGGCGTCAAATCCGCCACAAATCCGGTCAGGATAATATCTTTTGTGCACTTCACAAGTTCCTGCAGTGTGTTACCCGGGCTTTCACCCACGATGTAAAAACGCAGCTGCCTGTTCTGCGCCTTAAGCCGGTTCCAGGCATGTTTTATAAACCAGATAAGGCCGTCTGCGTTCGGCTCCCAGCTTAACGTTCCCACATAGAGCAGCGCTTCTTCTGTCTGGTCGAAATCCATACCGGGCAGGTCAAGCAGACTTTCATCACCCAAATGAAATGTCTCATGAATTTTTTTTTGTCTGATCCCGAGTTTTATCAGGTCCAGCTTGTCATTGGGGGCGGCAAGGAGGCAGGTCGCTCTGTCACCAGCTGCTTTTTCATAGTGCTTTATCCTTTTGGATTCCAGAAGAATCCCCAGTTTTTTTACCGGATTTCGTTCAAGACGAAAAAGCCTTTCCCAGATCATGTATTCTGCATTATGCGTGTGCAGGATGATGCGACCGGAAAAAACTTCTGGTATATACTGAGCCATGATGAGTGAATCTAAAAATATAATGTCATAATCGGAACAGGTATTTTCTACATGTTTTTTAAAAGTTCCGGAATAATTCCTGTATAGAGAAAGCGGGATATTTTTGAGGTAGCTTTTCAACAGGTTTTTAAGAGTCCTGGGCCTGTGAAGGATTTCTCCATAAAAATCCGTTGTCCTGATTTTTGACAAGAGCATGGCTTTTCGCCGGGCAAAATTGTCCTGAAAGAACACAAAAATGGCCAGACTATAATTCCCCGACAGGTGTTCGACCAGTTTCCATCGTTTGATGGCTCCGCCGCTAACCGGTGGATACTGCAGTTGATGTGTAAGGAAAAGAATTTTTTTCAAGGGGAAACAAACCTTTTAAGTTCGGGTTTTTCATTCAGCAGCTCCTGCGGCGTACCGCAGGTTTTTATTCGGCCATTTTGGAGCAGCACAATCCGGTCGCAATATTTCAGTGTGCCTATGCGGTGTGCAACAATTATCATTGTCTTTTTACCGTGAAGTGCATTTATGGCCTGCGCAAGCTCCTGTTCGGTCTGTTCGTCCAGAGCGGATGTTGCCTCATCAAATATAAGAAGCTCCGGTTCATGATAAAGGGCACGGGCAATTGCAACACGCTGCTTTTCCCCACCTGACAGATTCAGGCCCCTTTCACCGATTTTCGTTTCCAGGCCTTCCGGCAGGCTGGATAAAAAATAGTCCAGCTGAGCCATGTGGATAACATCGGTCACTTTTTTGCGGTCAATTTCAGCAACATTAATGCCAAAAGCGATATTCTGCAGCAGGGTGTCATCAGTCAGATAGATCTCCTGGGGGACAAACCCTATTTTCCGGCGCCAGGAAGCCAAACTTCCCTGGATATCTATATCATCCACCAAAATCCGGCCGATCGAAGGCCTTAAAAGTCCCAGTATGAGATCAATGATGGTACTTTTGCCACTCCCGGTTGTCCCCATGATGCCGATGGATTCTCCCCGGTGAATGGTCATGTTCACTTCGTTTAAAACGGTTCCCCGTTTCCCTTCATAAGCAAAGGAAACCCGGTCCAATACCAGTCTTTTTTTAAAGTTCAGCTCAACTTGTGTATCCTGCGTTTTCGAGAGTTCTGATTCATATTTCCCCAAAAGCTCCATATCCGCTGCCAGGAGATCCACTTCGACCGCACTGTAACGGATGAGATTTATATACATGGATAGCCTGTTAAACGAAGGGATGGCCCTGAACCCGGCATAGCTGAAAAGTCCCAGGAGCGGCAATACCTCCTGAAGGCCGCCGGTCTTGTCCATTGTGAAAAAGATAATGATGAGAGGGACGCAGACGAAAACGGTTTCCACGATAAGCCGGGGGCTGTGGTGCAGTGTGACATACAATCGTCTCTGCCGGGAAAGAGCGTTCTGGATAACGGAAAAGATATCATGCCAGAACGACTCCCGGCCCATGACCTTTATTTCTTTTAACGCACCAAAGGCCTGTTGCATGGTCTGGAGGGCATTTTGCCGCATGCGTTGCTCCTGGGCACCCAGTTTGGAGAACAAGCGGTGCAGCACCACAAGCAGAGCGCCCAGCAGGAAGGCAAGCAGAGAAATGGAAACCAGCGTCATCATGGGAGAAACAATAACCAGCACTGCAATAATTCCACAAAGGACAAGTATTTCCGATATGCCTGCGACCACTGACTCCAGTACCAGATGCACCGTTGCTTCCATGCCCTGGGATGTCCTGTCAATGAGGGCTGCAGAATTCCGGTGAAAATGAAAGGAGAACGGCGCGTTAAGATAACGCTGAAACAGCCTGGTGGAAAGAAGCGCAATGGTTTTATTCGTGACTCTGCTTCTTAAATAACAGGCGGCCAACAGGAAAAAATTTTTCAAAACATAATATATGCAAACCATTAGGACGAAGCTGAATATGATTTTTTTTTCATCCGGCAGAGACAATGCCGTGTAAAGCCTCGAAATCACCGGGATATCGAAAACTTCTGCCGGATGAATCATGACTCTGAGCAGAGAATAAACCGCTGCCGCTCCAAGCCCCTCGGCAACAGCCTCTGTCACGGAAAGCGGTATGAGGCCCGCCCAGTAACGGCGCATGGGCAAGGGAATGAGCAAAAATGCAGATTTGATTTGTTTAAACACGGCCGGTCCCTCCATTTACCAGCGATGATATAATATTTTCAAGGTGTTCGCCAAACACTGGCATGGAGAATAATTTCACAGCCCTTTTTTGTGCTGCCGTTCCCATATCTGCTGCTTTGACCGGATCCTCAACGATGTCTTTCATGGCCCGGGCAAAGGCGCTGGGTGTCGGGTCGCACAGGAAACCTGTTTTACCGTTCAGGATCGTTTCCACAGGCCCCCCCCGATTAACCGCTACAACCGGCTTGCCTGACGCCATAGCTTCGATAATCCCGATGCCGAAATGTTCGTTGGTACTCGTGTAGATCATGCCGTCACATCCTTTCAACAGCCTGATACGCTCATTATCCGGAATGGATGAAAAAAATACCACCTGATCCTGCAGATTTAATTGTTGTGCATACGCCTGCAGATAATTCAGGGTATGTCTCTGTTCGGGAAGACGCTCATCACAGGCACCCGCCATGATAAGCCGCAGTCTTTGGAATGTCTTATTTGAAAGCATCCCCCGAAGAGCCGCCATTGCTTCCAGTGCCAGAGACAGATTTTTCCCGGGATCGTAGCGGTTGATGGAGAGAAAATTGAAGCAGCCTGGGTCAGTTAATGCAGAGAACGTTAACGGGTTGTCCTCCGGGGTCAGGAATTGCGGAATATCAATGCCGGGATAAAGGACCTCGGGCTGTCCGCCTGAGAAATGGGGAAACGAGCGCTGAAATGTTTCAGCAGTAAATACGCTGTTTACCAGGATGCGGTGTGCAAAACGCATCCCAAATGTCTCCAGTCCGTTTATGGGTATCCTGTAAATCCTGTACAACCCGTTTTTTTGAGGCGCGAGAAGAAAATCAGGGTAATGACAGTAAAACAGGATCCTTGCTTTGGACACAAGGCGGAAAAGGGGAATAACATGCGGTACCAGATCACAGAAAATAACGTCATAGGGACGGGAGGCCCGTTTCATGGCCAGCGTCATCAAAATCATCCTGGCGATAGCACAGGGGACACGAAAGCGACCGGCCAGACTGTGCGGGACAAAATTTCCCGCAATTTCTATTTTCAGCATGCTGTTTCGTGTTTTTTCAAGACAATGGGAAAGATCATATCGGCTGGTAAAAATTGTCACCTCATGACCTTTATTCATAAGCTCAACGACCGCATCGACCACTAAACGTTCGGCACCTCCAATGCCGAGATCCGGGTGTAAAAATGCAATCCTGAGGCTTTTCATTTTTGTTTTATCTCTGACGGGTAGACACTGCTTTTTATTAAACAAAGTATCAAAACATCTTTAAGTCTAAAATGCGACCCTCAGCATGATACTGCCATAGCATGCTGAGGCAATATCAGGTTGAAAGTCGCTGAGTCAAGAAAAAAAACTTGTAAAACTGTCGTTGCTTTGTTTACCATTACATTTTTTCAATCTGGAATGCTGCCGGACACAAAAAGGAAATAAATGGTCTACGCACTGTTTTTTATAATGCTTTTGTTTCTCGCTTTTCTCTGGGTCTGGATCCGATCCCGAACCACATGGAAAAAGCATGGTTCCTCAAATGAAATAGTTGTTGCATTTTTCCATCCCAATGCGTTGTCTGGCGGGGGAGGAGAAAGGGTTCTGTGGGTGATGATTGATGCCCTGCAGAGAAGGGACAGGGCCCGTAAAGATGATAAAAAGATTCGGTACGTGATCTATCATTCAGCCCCGGTCCCGAATTCATTTATTGAAGCGTCTGAAAAAATTCATTCACAATTCAATATCCAACTGCAGCGCCCTGTGGAATTTGTCCCTGTCGTGAAATCACATTTGATTGATGAAAAAAGATACCGTCGTCTGACAATGATAATGCAGTCAATCGGTTCCATCCGGCTGGCATGGGAATGTCTGACCCGGCTTTGCCCTGATTATTACATCGATACAACCGGATTTGCCTTCTGCTATCCGCTCGCCAGGATTGCCGGCTGCAAAATCATGACATACACACACTACCCCGCTGTCAGTACCGACATGTTATCTTTCGTCCGTTCCGGAACAGCAGCCCATAATAACAGCGGGATCATAGCACGAAGTGTATTGCTGACAGGAATCAAAGTGTTCTATTACCGCATTTTTTCTTATGCATACTGCCTCTGTGGGAAATGCACCCACCTGGTCATGGTGAACTCTTCATGGACATCATCCCATATCATGTCGATATGGGCCCGGCAGGATGTTCATATCGTTTTCCCGCCAGCGCCTGTTGAAGATTTGATGAAATTGCCGTTAAATTCACGTCAGAACAATATCGTTTCCGTGGCTCAATTCCGCCCTGAAAAGAGACACGATTTCCAAATCCACATTTTTGCCGAAGTGTTGAAAACCTGCCGTCAGGCAGGTATCAAAGAAGAACCAAAATTGATTTTCGTGGGTGGGTGCCGCAACGAAGCAGATCAACAGCGGGTTATGGATTTAAAAAAATTAACCCGGCAACTGGGTGTCGAAAACCAGGTCACTTTTGAACTCAATGCCTCATATGAGAAGCTGAAAGCATACCTTGGATCGTCGAAAATTGGTCTGCATGCCATGTGGAACGAGCATTTTGGTATCAGTGTTGTGGAGTATATGGCCGCAGGCTGCATTGCTGTGGCCCACAGGAGTGGCGGCCCCGCAATGGATATCATTATCCCTGCACATGACGGCCCCATTGGATTTCTTGCAGATTCCATGGAGACATACGTTGCCGCATTATGCGCCATTCTTCTTGGAGACTTGTCTAAAAAAGACCTTGAAAAAATACAAATCCGCGGGCGTGAGCAGTGTCAAATATTTTCTGACAAGTCTTTTGCTGAAAAAGTTCAGGAATTGATGGTCTTTGAATGAGACAGACTTTATGGGGATTGCTCAGCAACGCATGAAGAACTATTTTAAGGGAAAAAAACCGGTAAAGACTTTTGGAGACCTGCTTCTATCCCAGCTTGGAGATGATGATTTTAAACCATAATGTTTTTCGTCGGCTAATGTTTATGCCATGGTCAATACTATGACAGGATTCACACATAGAGGGGGCTTTCACCCCATGAGTTTACGCTTATGCAAGAGAATCTGGACTTTAAGATGTATCGATGGCATATTGAGGCTGAGAAAATGAAATTAATAAAAAATAAAGGCAGTTGATAATTTGATCATCATAACCTAAAGGTCACGTATTGAAAAAACGGATAAGGTATCATAAAACTAAATCATGAGTGAATATCAATATTATGAATTTTTGGCCATTGACCGCCCGCTGACATCTGAAGAGACATCGGCTTTACGCAAGCTTTCCACACGGGCTCAGATTACACCGGTCAGTTTTACCAACGAGTACAATTGGGGTGATTTTAAAGGCGATCCAGACAAGCTGATGCAGCAATATTTTGATGCCCACGTCTATGTGGCCAACTGGATGACAGCCATTTTTATGGTGCGCCTGCCCATCGAAGCGCTTTCTAAAGAAATGGCCAAAGCCCTGGCGGTGAATTACACGCTGGATTTCAAGGCTGTTCAAACCCATTGGATTATTACCTGGAGCCTGGAAGAGTCTGAAAATTATGACCGTTTTGGCATGGAAAACGGCCGGGACTGGATGGCACGATTGGCCCCGGTGAGGGATGAGCTGCTGCGCGGAGACATCCGCAGCCTGTATATCGGTTGGCTGGCATCTGTGACCGCTGAAATGCCGGGCGATGATGAAATGGAACCCCTATTGTTAAGCGGACTGGGGAATTTAACCTCATCCCAGCAGGCACTGGCCCAATTCCTGGAGGTGGACCCGGATATATTGGCGGGAGCAGGTATGGGCAGTCCAGACCTTAAGGACGGAGAACTTTCTCAAAAACAGATGGATCAATGGATCAATGGCCTGCCCCAGGATGAGATGAAGGCCGTCATGAAACAGATCCTTGAAGGCAGAGGGCAGCAGGCAGAACGGACTGTCAGAAACCGCTTCATGGCATGGCAGCACAGTTTGAAGAAGGGTAATGCCAAAGCCCCCCGGCAGCGCACAGTGGGCGAACTGCGAAAGAACGCCAAAATAGCTGAAAAAATACGCCTTGAACAGGAAAAAAACAACCGGGAACAACGGGAAATCCAACGTCGCAAGGAGAGAGAAGCATATTTGAAGAATCTGTCCAAAGATTTTCCAAGCGCATGGAAGTCGGTTCGCCAGACGGTGAAGCGGGGATCAGGGCTGGCTTATGACCAGGGCTGTTCCGCCCTTGTTGATATGCATGAAGCGTATTCACTCGTCGGAAGCCAAAAGCGCTTCCAGCAGGACTTGAACAAATTTATGACCAGCCACATGCAGCGCAAGGCTTTGATTCAACGGCTGGTAAAAACCGGGGTATGGAAGGAAAGATAAGGATATGGACACGTTGGACAAAATGATCGAGCGAATTATTTCACAGGCATCTGGTGATGATGAGGTGCTCCGTGCCTTTGTGCAGCTTCTGAAGGATCATGTCAGGCTGCCGGCCGATGGCTTTATTATCGGAGAGCCGGTTCTGGTTACAGCCATTGAGTATAACGATAATGTACGCCGCGGGTTGACAGCAAGAATCCGCCGTGAGGATGGTTCAGACCATGTAGTCGGCCTGGGTGAGGTCATGTTCTCCGAAACGTTTACAGGTGGACAGGCCATTGCTGCCTTTCGCAAGTGGCTCGGCCTGGATCCTTTCTGCGTTGAAGGTCAGACTGCTTCCCAGCCCAGGCAGTACCACAAGGCTACCAAAGATGATATCGACCTGAGTAAGCCGGTTGAACTGGTTATCCTCTCGGTCAAAGAGCGGACCGCCCGATGCCAGCTGCCCGACAGCGACAGGATCATTACACTGCGTGCCGGCACGGTTTATGATGAAGTGCCAGGCCATATTGTCACGGTCAGCCCCAAAAAGCAGTGGCGCTATGGCGGGCATCCTTATCTTTCAGGAGAGATTGAATCCTCCCGTCTGGATGTTCAAGCGCTAAAACTCATACCGCTTGGTCTTGCAGACAGGGGAATCTGGGATCCCCGGGAACACGATTGGGGAGAAGAAGATGCGCCCATGGGAGAATGGGAAAAGTTAATCATTGCCCGCGGCCCTTGCCCAATGTTCGAGATGGAGCAGGTGATGCCCGGCGAATCCGGGAATGATCCCTTTAATGATCCCATTAGTCAGGCTGTTGACCATAGGTATGCCGGGAAAAAGGCTGAAGCCAGAAAAATTTTAATGGATTTGTGCCAGGCAGACCTGCGCTGCCTGGATGCACATTCACATCTGGGGCATCTTGTTTTTGATTATTATCCACAAAAGGCCATTGAACACTATGAAACCGGTCTTCGTATCGGTGAACTGTCCCTGGGAAATGATTTTGCCGGTGTGCTGGCCTGGGGCTTTATGGACAACCGTCCGTTCCTGCGCTGCATGCAGGGATATGGCTTGTGCCTGTGGCGTCTGGGCCGTTTTAAAGAGGCTGAACATATCTTTAACCGGATGCTCTGGCTGAATCCGACTGACAACCAGGGAGCAAGATTTTCGCTGGATGAGGTAAAAGCCGGGATCTCCTGGGAAGACAGCGAAAACAGAGGGTAATCAACTGAAATGAAAAACAAAGTGAAGAACCTCATTTTTTCACATTATTATAGATAAAAAGGACACTGCAATGTTTGAGAATCTGTTTTCATTAGAAGGACGGACAACACTTATAACCGGCGGATCACGCGGGATTGGAAAAATGATAGCTGCCGGTTTTGTTGCACAGGGAGCCAGGCTGGCTGATTTTGATGAATTTTCTGAAGCCGGCTGGGATAGGAGATTATGTGGTTGGAGATACGATTGCTGTTGACGGCGGGCATGCCTATGCCAAGCTGTAATTACAGGTACAGTCCGCCATGCGCTTGCTTGACCTTATCCCGGTCTATCCCGCCTGCCTGGTTTTTGGGAAGTGCATCCACAAAAACGACCTGTTGTGGCTTCTTATACCGCGCAATCTTAGTGCCCACAAATTCAATGAGCGTCTTCTCCGACAGGTGCTGACCTGACCTTAAAACACAAATCGCCTTTATGGCTTCACCCCATTTTCTGTCTCTCACACCGATAACACACACTTCCATTATCGCGTCATGCTGCAGAATAGCAGCCTCCACCTCGGCCGGATAAACATTCTCCCCACCCGGCTTGATCAGTTCTTTTTGTGCTTTTCGTTTAACATACCAAAGATACCCTTCTTCATCAAATTTTCCGATGTCCCCGGTATGGTGCCACCCGTTCCGGAAAGTATCCGCAGTGTCATTTTCAAGTCCCCAATATCCAAGAAAAACAGTTGGGGACCGGACGCAGATTTCTCCGGGTTCACCTGTTGGCACTTCTTGATCCGTATCATCAAAAAGTTTTACTCTTGCCAATATGCTTGGTTTTCCGGCACTGCCCGGTTTTTCATTGTATGTGGCTCTTGAAACACCCATGGCTTCAGTTTGTGCAAAACCGACATGGAAGGTACATTGGGGGGCGCACTGCCGCAATCTTTCGATGGTTTGAGGCCCTTCCATGCCAGAGGCATTCCTCAGGGTGGAAAGGTCATAATCGCCTGTTTCATATGTGTCCAGCAGCGTGTTCAATATGGGCGCAAAGGTAAAAATAAGAGTTCCTTTTTCCTGTTTAATCAGTTCCAGTGTCTCTTCTGGTAAAAATTTTTCAGTAATGACATTTTTGCCGCCTGCATGCATGACAGAAAGCGCCTGTGTCAGCCCGGCCACATGGAAAAGCGGCAGAAAACCCATACAGCAGTCATCCTTGCCAAGTTTGTATTGAAGAATGGATAAAAGATTACAGTGAATCAGATTGGACTGACTCAGCAAAGCGCCGCGGGGCCGACCTTCCACTGCTGCCGTGTGAATGATGACATACCCGTCATCCGCGCAAACTTCAAAAAAAGCATCTGCACCCTCTTTCATATACAAGGTGCTCAACGGCATAAACCCCTGGCAGGGGTCTCCCTCTCCGATCAGAAACAATTTGTATGAAAAATCACTTTTCGCCAGGACAGATCTGGTTGTTTCCTGGAATGATGCTCCGGCAAAAATAAATTTAGGCGAGCAATCATTTAAAATGTATTCCAGTTCGTCTTTTTGCAGTCGCCAGTTTACGGTCAGGACAATTGCGCCTGTTTTGGCCGCAGCACCATATAGAATCATATAATCAGCGCTGTTATATGCCATGACAGCCACACGGTCTCCCCTTAAGAGACCCTGGGCAGCAAAACCTGCAGCCAGATGGTCTACTTTTGTCTTGTATTCGTAAAATCCAATCCGTTTTCCATTAAACACCAGGCAGTCCCGGTCTTTATTGGTTTTGGCATTCCGGCAAATAAAATCATAAATTGTAAAATCGGAAATATTCATGGCATCTCCTTTGTATATCTGCATCATCGCATAACACTCAGGGGTGGAATGATATGCGTCAGGTATGTTTTATTGTTTTTGAACGTGTAGATTTCGTACCAGCATTTTCAAGTTCTGTAAAGTTATTTGAAAATCCGGAAACTGAAAAAAAGGATTCTGCAGCAGCTGCTGTGCAGGTTACTTGAGGTTCCTTGCCTTGACTTCCGAATACGAAAATCATAGACTTATTTTTTTTTAACTGATGAGGTGTTATGGGAATCAAAGAAAAGCACTTTGGGCCGGTCTGGTTTATTCCCGGGGAAAACAAAGGGAAGTATCCGTATTGTCATTCACTTTATATTGAAGAGGCCGGGATATTGATAGATCCTGCTTCCAACCGGGAGCGCCTTTTGCAGCTCAAAGAAGGCCCCGGGGTCAAAGAGATCTGGCTCAGCCACTGGCACGAGGATCACCAGATGCATCTGGACCTGTTCGAAAATATTCCAGTCTGCATCATGGAAAGTGATGCTGCGCCTTTATCTGATCTTGAAACCTTTATAAATGCCTATGGGGTTGATGAAGAACATAAAGAACACTGGCGCCCCTTCCTGCTTGATACCTTCCATTTCAAACCCAGAAAACCTTCCCGGTTTTTAAAAGACGGGGAATGGATCGACCTGGGTTCTACCCGGGTCAAAGTGATTCATGCTCCCGGACACACTCCGGGGCACACGGCATTTTTGTTTGAAGCGCCTGAGCTTCTTTTTCTGGGGGACTATGATCTCTCCTGGTTTGGCCCCTGGTATGGGGATGTGGATTCCAGCATTGAACAAACCATAGACTCGGTGAATAACCTTCGAAAAATCCCTGCAAAAACATGGATAACCTGCCATGAAACAGGTCTTTTTGAAGAAGAACCCGGAAAATTGTGGGACAGTTATCTGGAAGTGATCGATACCCGGGAAAAAAAGCTGCTGGATTTTCTTAAAACACCCGGAACATTATCACAGGTTGTCCAGGCCTGTATCATTTACGGCAAACCCCGGGAACCTAAGTATTTCTTCGAATTCGGGGAAAAAGCCCACATGAAAAAGCACCTGGAAAAACTGATGCGAGAAAACAAAATTTTCATTAAAAATGAAAAATATTGTATTCAATAGAGCTGCAATCCTGTTTGAATTACCAGCGACGCTTTTTTAATATTGTTCCCTCTTGAACTTTTAAAGCAATTATAAGCGCTATCGGTGCCTATATCAGACATCAGCGGCTGGAACAGAATAAAACACAGGCTCAGGTCGCAGAAGATGCCGGAATAAATCGATGGACCTTAAGCCAGATACATGAAACAGTCGAAATATCCTGGAAATACTTCAGAACCGGAATTTGAGATCAGGCGCGTTGGTAAACATGAAATATTAAAGGAAAGGACCCATGAGCAGACAGCACATTGAAATACGGCAGTCATTTAATGCACCTGTTGAAACCATATTCACTATTTTAACAGACCATGAATCTTTTGGAAACGTGATAGCGACAAAAATCCGGCGGGTGGTCGATTCTCCGGAAGAAAACAAGAACGGAGCCGGTTCTGTCAGGCGGGTCTTTTCTTCTATGCTTCCTGCTTTTGAAGAAACCGTTATCACATTTGAACCCCATTCTCTGATGGAATATGTGGTCAGCAAGGGCAGTCCCATTAAAAATCATATCGGCAGAATGGAATTCTCAGAAGAGAATGGAATAACCCGGCTTTGTTATTTTATCGACTTTGACCCAAGGCTGCCCTTTATGTTCCTTGGCCCTGTTTTGAAATCAGCCATTGAAAAACCCATGCGCAAAAGCCTGGAAAAACTTTCTAAACGCTATGTCCCATGACCTTGCTCTTCAGCGTCACAATAGGTAATATATAATTGCATGATGCAATGCTGTATGATATCTTTGTAAAAAACGTTTAAAGGAGGGAAGCCATGACAACCGCCGTAAGAATCACCGACGAATTAGTTCGTGGAGCGAAGATTTTCAGCAAAATCGACAATCGTTCATTAACCGGCCAGATTGAACATTGGGCTCGGATTGGAAAATGTGCTGAAGAGAATCCAGATTTAACATACGGCTTGATTAAAGATATGTTCATTGGCCTCGCAGAATTTCATATCGTTTTTCCAGGGACCATCTTGAATTGATTATGATCGGTCCACATGAAAATTATTACAGGGATCTGAAAAACTACCTAGAGGCAAAATAAATATTTTGAAAACCATTAAAGAACAGTGCCTGGAGTGCGGCGGCACTTTGTATATAAAAAGAACCTGAACCAAAATCATCTTCTGCTGCAGGTCCTGCGCAAAACATTATCCGGAAGACAAATACAAAGAACTCATGGATGATTTCCTGGAAGAACAGCTGGCCAATGTGCCCATTAACCGGATCTGATCTTCTTATCGTTAAAAAAAAGGCAAAAAAAAAACAAAAATGAATATTGAAAAGCGGCTTGCCGGCAGAACCCGTTTAATGAAAGCCAATGCCATCAGAGAAATCCTCAAGGTGGTTTCAAATCCTGCCATCATCTCCCTTGCAGGAGGCCTTCCCTCTCCGGAAAGCTTTCCCATGGAGATTATCAAAGAACTTACAGACCGGGTGTTCAAAACCTATTCGTCCACGGCCTTCCAGTATGATTTAACAGAAGGGTTTCTGCCCCTGCGCGAGGAACTGTGCCGCCTGCTGGAAACCCGGGGAATTAAAACAGAACCCAACGCTGTTCACGTCACTTCCGGTTCCCAGGGCGTCCTGGATGCCGTTGCCAAGGTTCTGATTTCCAAGGGAGATAAAATTGCCCTTGAAGCCCCCACCTATCTGGGCGCGCTTTCTGCCTTCAACCCCTACGAACCCGAATATATCCGGATGGATATGGATGATGAGGGGCTGATTCCTGAATCTCTGGAAGATACGCTCTCCAAGCATTCCATCAAATTTATCTACCTTGTCCCCACTTTCCAGAACCCCACCGGGCGGACCATCAGCCTTGAACGCAGAATACAGATTGCCCGGATCATTCAAAAACATGACACGCTTCTGGTGGAAGACGACCCGTACAGCGCACTGCGGTATAAAGGCGACCCTGTTGCCCCCATCAAAACCCTGGCACCGGATAATGTCATTTATATTTCCACCCTTTCCAAAATCTTTGCGCCAGGCCTGAGGATCGGATTTTATGTGGCCCCTGAAAATCTTCGTCAATGGCTTGTCATGTCAAAACAGGGCGTGGATCTTCATACAAACACATTGGGCCAGGCTCTGGCAGCTGAATATCTGAAAGGTGATTTTCTTGCATCTCACCTGCCCAGAATTATCAATCTTTACAAACCCAGGCAGGAGACCATGTTTGAGGCGATAACCAGCCAGTTTCCGGCTTCATTTTCCTGTGCCCGGTCAGACGGTGGCATGTTCTTGTGGGTCACCGGGCCCAAAGGGTTTGATATGATCCGATTATACCAGAAATCCATTGAAAATAACGTGGCCTTTGTTCCTGGAAAATTCTTTTTCACCGATGAAAAAGAAGGGATTGAAACCATGCGGTTGAACTATACCATGGCAGACGAAAAAACCATTCAGACCGCCATTGGACGGATTGCAGACACCATCCGGAAAATGAAATACTGATTATTTACCCCAGCAGCACTCTTGCTGGTTTAGCTGAATTCACCAGACAAAAAAAGCGCTGTCGATAATAGTCTGGTTATTTGATTCTTGTGTTGTATATAAAAAATAATTCCATATTTAAGAAAAATAATTCTTATTTTTAATATATTTTTTCTACCCTAAATTACTAAAAATTCTTAGATCGGCATATATCAGTTCATTTCACATATATATTTTCTGGTACTTTTTTTGCATATATCTCTTGTATTTTCAATTTTAAAAAAGGAGCTATTACAATGAAAAAAAGCTATTTTTTAGCACTTATAACGCTGTTTGCTGTTCTGTTTTTCACACTTCACACTTGCGCATACGCAGGCACATTATTTAATTTTAATGATAATGATGCTTTGAACTGGGAATCCAAAGCCCTTGAACTGTATAACAATTATTTCACCATAGACATTCCTGATGGCACAGGCACATTAACAGCAGGCACTCCCCTTTATACCCCATTTCAGAACAAATACATCACGTTTAATCAGGATTTGACTCTGGCCAGTATCTCTGATTATTTTAATGGCAGTTTACGAACAATTAATATGCTGAATTCCGGAAATCATGATCAGGTCGTAATGCAGTTACATGGTTTTTCAGCATCCGGATTCGGATTTGAGATTAAACCAAACTCAGAGGGATGGTATACTGCAGGATTTCAGCATTCTGGCAAAACGCTGACAGGGTCAGCTAATGGAGATTCAACTTATTCCCCCTATTTTTTTGGAACCATTACAGATGGAGCAGATGATATTTTTGAAATAACAGCCTTTACAGCACCTCCGCACTGGGATCTGGAAAAAACTCCAACAGGTTTTTATTTAGGGGACTTATATTTTATTGAAAAAACTTTTGTACCAGTACCAGGCAGTGTTTTGCTCCTGAGCATCGGCCTTCTGAGCTTGGCCTGGTTCAACAGGGATATAAATTTTAAGCCTGTCCGATAATTTTTTCGTCGATTTTATAAATCCAGATCAGCATATTTTTTTTTAATCCCCCTGAACTGGTCATAGGACAAGCCCAGCATCCCAGCGGCTTTTTTCTGATTGAACCGGCAGGCTTCCAACGCTCTGGACAATAAGGCACGCTCCAGTTGAGCCACAGATTCTTTAAACGAAATTCCGGGCGGAATCCCAGCCAAGACAGTATCTACCCTGTCGGGTTTTTCGGATTGAATATCCGCTGGCCTGTTTTCCCTGTAAGGTGAATCAAACGGGTCAAACTGAATTTCCCGGATGAGCGGGGTTGCGGATTTATATACTGCCCGCTCAATAACATTTTTCAACTCCCTGATATTCCCCGGCCATTCATATGCCTCAAGCATTCTGGCTGCAGCACCAGAGATTTCAGGAATTTTATCCCATTCCAGTTCAAACGCCATCCGCTGGGCAAAATGATTGGCCAGCAGCAGGATGTCTCCCTGTCGGCATCTTAATGGCGGTACATAAATCACCTCAAAAGAAAGCCGGTCCAGAAGGTCCTGCTTAAACAGCCCCTTGTCTGCCATGGTGCATAGATCTGCATTGGTTGCAGCAACAATTCTCACATCCACATGAACAGGCACGGATGACCCCACCCGTTCAAAACTGCCGTATTCCACGGCCCGTAAAATCTTTTCCTGGACCTCCATGGGGATGGTTCCGATCTCATCCAGAAACAGGGTGCCCTCGGATGCTTTTTCAAACCGCCCGGTCTGCCGGGTATCGGCTCCGGTAAACGCTCCTTTTTCATACCCGAACAATTCAGATCCGATCAGTGTCGGCATCAGGGCCGCACAATTCAGCGTGACCAGCGGCCGCTGCCACCGTTTGGATAAAAAATGAATCCGTGAAGCAGCAAGTTCCTTTCCGGTTCCCCGCTCTCCCAGTATCAGCACCGGCCGATCCACAGACGCCACCTTTGATATCTGTTCCTGAAACTCAATAAAGGCCTCGGACTGTCCCAGTGCCTGGGACAGATGAGACTGCACCCCGTCCATCTGAACGGTTCCGGATATATCCATGTCCCCTCCAAAAAAAATTAGAATCTGGTGAATATAACTGTTTTATGGCAAAATATACCAAAATATAGGGCATCGTATCATGGATAAAATTTATGGTCAATAAAGTTAAGCATTTGAAATTATTTATAATTTAAATTATTCCATTGCCCTGGCACGCAAAATGCTATTATGGATTTACAAATGGAACAAAACACCAGATTAAAATTTATCCATAAAAAGGAGACGCACCATGGGAATTTTCACCAGATTTAAAGACATCGTTGCATCAAACATCAGTGCCATGCTGGACAGTGCCGAAGATCCGGAAAAACTGATCAAGCTGATGATCAGAGAAATGGAAGATACATTGATAGAACTCAAATCCTCCTGTGCAAACGCCATTGCCAACCAGAAAAAAGTACTACGGTTTTTATCAGAAATAAAAGACAAGGAAGCGTTCTGGATATCCAAGGCCCGACTGGCTGTGGAAAAAGGAAAAGACAGCCTGGCCAGACAAGCGCTCCAGGAAAAAAGACGGTATACTCAAAAATCAGATGCCGTTGAAACCGAATCTACGGAAATAGAAGCCATTATTGAACAATACCGGGTGGATATTCAGGAGCTTGAAGACAAGCTGAAAACTGCCAGAGAAAAACAGCGCATCCTGGTTCAGCGCCACATCAGAGCAAAAAACAAAAAAAAGACCCGAGAAGAAATCCGCAGGGCAGACAGCCAGGATATTCTGTATAAATTCGAAGAAATGGAAAACCATATCGAACGAATGGAAGCCGAAGCCGATCTCGTGGATTTCGGACGGCCTTCAAACCTTGAAGAACAGTTTGATGCCCTGGAAGGTGATGAAGATATCGAAGCTGAACTCAACCAGTTAAAATCCTTACAATCTTCAAAAAGTCATGATACAACCCATGCATAACCCAACAGACACCTCACTAACTGGAGAGATTAAATGATGATGGGCGCACTTATAGCAGCAGTTTCCATTGGCGGTGTAATCCTGTTCATCGCCACCATCGGCCTGATCGTGATCGGTATTATCCGGGCGGCAAAAACAGGCGGATTATCCAAAAAAGACAAGCAGGCCCAGGCAGAAGAAACCCGGATGATTCAGGATATCTACCATGGCCTGACCAAAATGGAAGAGCGCATTGAAACACTTGAAACCATCCTGATTGAACGACAGAAAAAGGATATATGAAACATGAGACGACATCGCAGATATAAAGGCCACCATTCATTTAAAACCTATAACCACCGGTATCATGCCCTGAAGGATCGCCTGAACACCCTGGCAAGCAGCCACGGCATCTACCGGTCCAGAAAAGGACTGTTTATGGGCGTGTGCAGAGGCATTGCCGAACATCTTGAACTGAGCGTCTTCTGGACAAGAATGATTGTTCTGGTTCTGTTTCTTTTCACAGGCTTCTGGCCTGTGGGGGTCATATACATCCTGGCTGGCCTTTTGCTGAAGATGGAACCGGTCAGCGCATTGAATACTGAAAAAGACCAGGAATTTTATGACAGCTACACCCGTTCAAGAGAGTCTGCCATCCAGCGCATCAAAAGAAAATATGATAATATCGAGCGCCGGATTCAGCGGATGGAGCACACGGTTACTTCAAGGGAATTTGACTGGAAATAGCTGTCTATAATAGAAGGATAAAATAAACAACCAGCACAGACCCTATAACCGGCACAATAACGCCGCCTTTCCAGAGGCCTGCAATGATTGTAAATGCCATCCCGCATAAAACCGCCACAGGCGCTTCCGGGATGGCATTAAATACACCGGGAATGATTAAAGCACCAATTGCCGCAGCAGGAATGCATTTTAAAAACGCATCCACCCGCCCGGGGATTTTCCTGTCCCCCAGGAAAAGAAACGGGGCAAGTCTGGGGCCATAGGTTACTGCCGCCATACCCGCAATAAGAAATATAAGGTTATCCATCAACACTGTCCCCAAGTTCATCTTCAATAAAAAACGCCCCGGCCAGCGCAATCACCACAATACAAACGATAATTGTCCAGCCGTCAGGCAGGATCGCCATTTTAACCAGAACCGTATTTAATATTCCCGAAGATATGGTCAGCAAAAGAATTCTACAGGATTTTTTAAGTTCCGGCAGAAGAACTGCCAGTAAAAGTGAATACAATGCAATCCCCATGCTTTGGGTCAAAACCTGGGGCAGAAAACCGCCCAGAATATATCCGGCCAACGTACCGCTGACCCAGCCTGTGTAAGCAGACACCTGCAGGACAAAAACAAAGGTTTTAGACAAGCTTCCAGGCGTAAAAGAAAGCACAGAGAAAACCTCATCTGTTACGCCGAACGCCATCAGAAATTTATATTTTCCGGCCAGAGCCCCCATGCGGCGGGATAAATAGGCACTCATTAAAAAATGCCTGAAATTAACCAGCAGCGTGGTTAAAATTATTCCCATATATCCGACCCCGGACACCAGAAGATTCAAGGCAATAAACTGGCTGGCCCCGGCAAAGACAACGGCTGAAAACAAAAATGTTTCCAAAAGGCTGACATCATAGCCTTTTGCCAGTATCCCGAACGCAACCGCAGCCGGAAAATATCCAATAAAAATTGGAATTCCGGCTTTGACTGCTTTTCTTGCCATTTCTGTCATGATTTCACATCTGCTCCGCATCAAAAAAAACAACCTTCGTGCACCTACTAAAATTCTGATAAAATATCAACTCAAGAAAAAATTTGCCTGATAAAACACATGCTTTTAACTTTTTTGACACGCCCTGCCGTCTGGTAATTTATTGAGATAGTTAAAAAAAAATTATTGACACGCCTGAAATTAAATGTAATGAATGAGTATTCATTTTTAATTTTTAAAAAAAAGGATGGAATGATCAAACTGACAATACGGATAATATTTTACTTAAGTTTCTATTTTTATTATTCAAATATATTCAATGTGCAGAATTTCAAACTCGATTGAATCTAATATTATCCGCAGTATTACAATGAAGATCAATTCATTATTCAATGAACAAAAAATAATTATCATACTATCATTACCAGGAGGACATAAACCATGGCACAACTAATTGCAGATAAAAGAGACATCGAATTTGTCATGCATGAGCAATTGAATGCAGAGAGCCTTTCCTCTCTTCATGAAAACTTTGCTGATTTCAACAAAAAAACCATTGACCTTGTTATTTCCGAAGCAAAAAACTTTGCTGTCAAGGAATTGCTGCCAATAAACAAGGAAGGGGATGAACAGGGCTGCAAACTTGAAAACGGTGTAGTCACCACCCCGGATTCTTTCAAAAGGGTGTTTCAACTGTTTAATGAAAGCGAGTGGCTGGCCATCTGTGAACCGCCTGAATGGGGCGGCCAGGGAATGCCCAGAACCGTTGCAGCAGCCAGCGCAGAATACTTCAGCGGGGCGAATTTTCCATTCATCATGTATCCGGGTCTTACTCTGGGAGCAGGCCACCTTGTAGAGCATTTCGGCACCCAGGAACAAAAAGATATTTTTCTTAAAAACATGTACACCGGCAAATGGGCCGGCACCATGCTGTTGACTGAACCCGGTGCAGGATCAGATGTCGGCGCTTTAACCACAAAAGCGATTGATAACGGTGACGGCACCTATTCCATTATCGGAGAAAAAATATTCATTTCCGGTGGTGACCATGATTTGACTGAAAATATCATCCATCCGGTTCTGGCAAGAATAGAAGGCGCACCTGAAGGCACAAAAGGAATTTCCCTGTTCCTGGTTCCCAAAATCCGTGTAAACAAAGACGGCAGTTTAGGACAACCCAATGATGTCATCTGTACCGGTATTGAACATAAAATGGGTATCCATGGCAATTCCACCTGCTCACTATCCTTAGGCTCCAAAGGCAATTGCATCGGAACCCTTCTGGGTGAAGTGAACAAAGGCATGAAAGCCATGTTCCTGATGATGAACGGCGCAAGAATCATGGTCGGTCTTCAGGGATTTGCCTGTGCAACCACAGCTTATATGTATGCCCTTGACTATGCCAGAAACAGAATTCAGGGCAAAAACCTGCTGGAAATGATGAGTGAAAACCCGCAGTCTGTATCCATCATGAAGCACCCGGATGTCAAACGCCAGTTGCTGATGATGAAAACCTATGTTGAAGGCATGAGATCTCTTCTGTACTATGTCAGTTACTGCACAGACATGTCAAAACACGCACCCACACCCGAAGAAAAAGACAAATACAACGGGCTGCTTGAAGTTCTGACCCCCATTGCCAAAGGCTATGTCACAGACCGGTCTTTTGAGGTCTGCAGCCAGGGCATGCAGGTATACGGCGGGTATGGCTTCATTGAAGAATACCCCATGGCACAGCTTATGAGAGACTGCCGGATCACCCTGATTTATGAAGGCACCAACGGCATTCAGGCCATGGATCTTCTGGGAAGAAAACTGGGCATGAACAAAGGCAAGCCCATGATGGATCTGATTGGCGAAATGCTCAAAACCGTTGCCCAGGCAAAAAAGATTCCAGGACTTGAAGGCATGGTTGCCAAAGTGGAAGAAGTGGTCAACAAATATGCAGAAGTGGCACTTCACATGGGCCAGACCGCCATGTCTGCAAAAGTCATGAGCGCGTTTGCCAATGCACATCCGTTCCAGGATGCAACCGGCGACACGGTTATGGCCTGGATGCTTCTGTGGAGAGCCAATATCGCTGCCCAGAAAATTGAAACCGCCAAAAAGAAAGACAAATCTTTTTATGCCGGCATCATCAAATCCCTGCAGTTTTATGCTGAAACCCAGTTGCCAATCACTCTGGGCCGGTTCAATGCATTGATGAACACCAGCGCTGTGGCTGTGGAAATTGAAGACGACATGTTCCCAAGCTAAACGCACGCAACACCGATATTCTTTTTAATCACCCTCCAAACAGGCCGCTTTTTTTAAAAGCGGCCTGTTTTCTTTTCATTTCCAATGAATGATTCTCATTTATGTTCAATTATGCTAAAGTAATACGAAAATTTACACCCATAGACAATTTAGGATGATAATACATGAAAAACTTCAAGCCCAATGGCCTGCCCCTTTTAATCGGCAGTCTTCCCATGGACAATCATACAGACGCTGTAAAACTGGTATTTGAACACACCCCTGAAATCCCCTTGTGGGTCCAGTTGCCCTGCTATAGGGAAGAAGGCATGATCAACCAGTTCCTTGAAGGTCTTCCAGGCTTTAGTGATGCAAAAGGAAAAAACCTGCTGGATACGTCCGGCCCGGGATTTGATGAAGAATTCATCGCTTTTTTTGAAGACTATCTGACCATTTCAGAACCTGACAGTGATATTGGCAATTCCCGCTTTGCTTTGTCCGGAAAAAGGGGAAAGGGCTTTGCCGAATTTTTAAAGCAGGTGGATGAAAATCAAACCCGGTTTGCTGCACTGAAAGGACAGGTCACAGGGCCCATCAGTTTTGGAACATCGGTAAAAGATGAAAACGACAGGGATATTTTCTACAACGACCAGCTCAGAGATGCTGCCATTAAAAAACTGGCACTAAATGCAAGATGGCAGGCAAAAGAATATTCCAAACGCGGGGCGATTCCCATTATATTTCTGGATGAACCCGCCCTTGCCGGATTCGGGACATCTGCCTATATCACCATCACAAAAGAGGATGTCACCCAGAGCATTGAAGAAATTGTTCAGGAAATTCATGCCGAAGACGGTCTTGCCGGGGTTCATGTCTGCGCCAATACCCAGTGGGATATGCTTTTAGGCTCAAACATCGATATCATCAGCTTTGACGCATTTTCATTTTTTGACAGATTTATTCTGTATCCGGAACTGATAAGGTCCTATCTGGAACAGGGGAAAATCCTTGCCTGGGGAATCGTACCCACTGCCAAAGCAAGTCTTATCCATGAGCAGACCATACAGGGACTTGTTGACCTGCTGAATGAACAGATGGATGAACTGAGCAAAAAAACCGGAATCGACCGGGCAACCATTCTGTCCCAGTCCTTTATAACGCCCAGTTGCGGCACAGGTTCCCTGGACCTGGAGTCTGCTAAAAAAGTATTATATCTGACCCGGGAAGTATCAAAAGTTTTCAGGCAGGGCTGCCAGTAATCCTTTATTGATTCTCCTTGAATGCTTCGTCATGGAAATCACCCATGGGCATGCCTGAATTTTTAAAAAAATTCGGGTATGCTTTTACAGATGCCTCAAAAATCTCCTGCAGCGGCAGATCTGCAAACGTGCCGTGATCTTTTAGATATTCCATATGCTTATTGCCGGCATTATCCAGGGGGTGGAAAACAGAATCACAGGTTCCGTCAAACTCCAGAGGCTTGACATTAAAATTCTGACACAGTTCCAGATTAAATGCCGGCGTTGCCTTCACCCACTGGTTTTCCAGAAAAATATCTGTATACCCGTGATACACAAAGACATCTGTTCCCATTGCCTGCCGCAGTTTTTGAGTGTTCAAATGATTTTTCACATCAGCAAATCCAAGTCTTGCCGGAATCTGAACCGCTCTTAAGCAGGCACACAACAGAACTGCCTTGGCCACACAATATCCCTGTCCCTGATCTAAAATATAACTGGCCTTCATGGCTTCTACGGTTTTCCCTGCGCTGTAAGGGTTATACCGGATCTGATCCCGCACTGCATAATACAGGTTTACTGCAGTTTCAATTGAAGTGTGACTTCCATGACTGTTCTTCAAGGAAAATTCAATAATGGAAGGATGATCGCTGTCAATAAAATACGTGGGTGCAAGATATTTTTCCATACTGTCCGCCTGTAAAAAAAATTAAATAAAAAAACAATAGCCAGGCATGCCAAGATTAGACATGCCATTACTATACATACCAGACCAGACATACCATGATTTGCCAAAACAATACATCAGGTTTTTATTTTCCTGGAACAAAAATGTCCCATTTTTTGAGACATACAAGGATATTTCATTCTTCCAGAACCTCAGTCTATCAAGCCTCTTGAGATATTTTTACCCTGGCATAATTTATGCTTTTTCAACTTACAGTGCATGGCCCCGGCCTGTCAATTCAATGAAAAGGAAGAAACCAGATGAACAAACCCTATGGAAGACAAACCAAAAAAAAAGTAGGGCATATTCTTTCCGGACCCGTAAGGCAACAGGCAATGGAGCTGCTTGAGCAGATCCCGGATGAACAGCTGACAGGGCATCTGTTTTCGTATTTTTATAATAAAGAAGAATTGATAAAATTTAGAAGCATTTCAGCCATGGGGCTTTTGGCAGCAAGAATTTCAAAAAGCCATATGGAAAGGGCCAGAGTTATTGTGCGCCGCATCATGTGGAATTTAAATGATGAGTCCGGCGGTATCGGATGGGGCTCTGTAGAAGCCATGGGGGAAATTCTGAACCAGGCACCGGAACTGGCCGCTGAATATAAGTCTATCCTTTTTTCTTATCTGGATTCTGAAGCAAATTTTATTGAACACGAGATGCTTCAAAGAGGTGTTTTGTGGGGAATCGGAACCTATCTTGAATCTTCTCCAGACGATATCACCGACAAAACAAAGGATCTTCTTTTTTTACATCTCCATTCTGATGATCCTATTAAAAGGGGATATGCGGTCCGTGCCCTGATCCATGCCAATTGTTTTGCCTGCAGTCTGGTGCCGGAAAATATTAAAACAGATCATACTGTCATTCAAGTGTTTGACAACTGGGATTTTAAGGACATCCGTATTTGTGACATGGCGCTTGCCTGTAAAACCCATGAATGATTTACATAAAATAAGAACTTTAATTTAAAACATACGGTGAAACACCATGCTAAGCAAAAAATGCGACAAAAATATTGCCAGAACCATTGATCTTGCAAACCAGATGATCAAGCTTGCCCAATCAGGATATGAACACAGAGAAGATCCCGGCTGTGGTGTGCTTTATGGCATACTTCTGGATTCAGGATACAGACTCCTTGATCTTGCACAAAAAGAAAAAAATGCCCATATCCAGAAAGGCTGGTGGGATGCGTCCATAAAAACGGAGAGCGCAAAATGAAAATTCCGGTTATAGACATCGGCGCCTGTATTCTCTGTGAGATCTGCACCGAACTTGCTCCCCAGGCGTTTGCAATCAATGATGCCGGATTTGTGGAGGTTCTTCACCTTGAGGATTATTCAGATCAAACCATTCATGAAGCTGTAAAAAACTGCCCGAAAGACTGTATCACCTGGGAATAAATCTTTTTTTCCCGTCATTTAAAAAAAATCATTGCGCCTGATACACAAATGTGCCATTTACCTAATCAACTTGATCGTAATTATATGAACCATAATCATATTGATATTTTTACCAGGCAAATAGACTTAAAATGACTGATTTGACACAGACCATGATCGACCCTGATAATCTTTCACTGATTCTTGATAATCTGAAACTGGGCATCATCGCCCATACTCCGGACAGAATCATCACCGCATTCAACAAAGAAGCAGAAAGAATCACCGGATATTTTAAAAACGAAGTGATTGGAAAAGACTGCCATGACGTCTTCCAGGCACCTTTTTGCGGCGGGAAATGTTCATTCTGCGCTGACAGCCCGAAATTTTCCGGCCGGGAAAAAGAATACCCGCTGAATATTATCACCAAAGACGGAGCCTCCCGGCAACTGGAAATGAGTGTAACGGCCATCATCTCTTCAGACAATGTTTTCAAAGGGGTCCTGGCCGCATTCAAAGATGTGACAGAATCCTTTAAGCTGTCCTTGAAAGCCGAAAAACTGTCCAGCTTTGCTGGCATTATCGGCAAAGAAAAAATCATGCAGGATATTTTTCAGCAGATCGAGGATGTTGCCCTTTACAGCTATCCTGTCCATATTTCCGGAGATACAGGCACAGGCAAGGAGCGGGTGGCATATGCCATCCATGATATCAGTGCTTATGGAAACGGCGCTTTTGTTCCGGTTAACTGCGGCGCACTTCCGGAAGGAATTGTGGAAAGTGAACTGTTCGGCCATGTGAAAGGCGCATTTTCCGGTGCTGTCAAGGAACGCAAAGGCCGTTTTGAACTGGCCCATAAAGGGACTTTGTTCCTGGATGAAGTGGTGGATCTGCCCTTGAAAACCCAGGTTAAACTCTTGCGTTTTCTGCAGGAAGGCACCTTTGAAAAAGTGGGCGGAGAAAAAAAAGTTTCTGTGGATGTAAGAATTATCAGCGCCTGCAATAAAGACCTTAAAGAGGCGGTGAAAACGGGAAAATTCAGGGAAGATCTGTTCTACCGGCTGAATGTCATTCCGATTCATCTGCCGCCCCTGCGGCACAGAAAAAATGATATCCCGCTGCTTGCCGAACATTTTTTAAAAGAAGCGGGCAGGGAAAACAACACGCCTGTGCCGGAACTTTCACCCGAAGGCCTTGATCTTCTGCTGGATTACCACTGGCCCGGCAATGTCCGGGAACTCAAAAATGTCATCCAGTTTTCCATTGTCCGTTCACGGGGTAAAAAAATCATGCCCGCAGATCTGCCCATGGAACTTACGCAGAACACAGATATCAATTTCAAGCCGCCCCGCAGCTATCCTGAAGACCCCTCTCCTGCCACAAAAGGCAAGCTGGATATGGCATCAGTAAAAATTGCACTGGAAAAAACCGGTGGAAACAAATCAAAGGCAGCCAGAGTTCTGGGGGTGGGAAGAGCCACGCTGTATCGTTTTTTAGACCAGAATGAAACCATTAAGGATTATGCAGACCAACTGTAAACAGATCTGAACGTTTTACACCGGCATTGCAGGCAATACAGCTCTATGTCTCCACACGGATATCAAGGCCGTCTTTGGATTCATTCAAAATAAATACCAGTGTCTGACCCGCGCCCAGGTCTCCCTGGAGCAGCATCAAGGACAGCGGATTTTCAATTTCCTGCTGGATTACCCGTTTTAACGGACGCGCACCAAAAACAGGATCATACCCCCGCTTTGCGATATATTCCATGGCAGGTTCGTCCATTCGCATATTCAAATTGCGTGCTTTTAAACGTTTGTTCAGTTTTTCAATCTGAAAATACGCAATCTGTTTGATATGATCCATTGTCAGCGCATGGAAGGTGATCACCTCATCAATCCGGTTTAAAAATTCAGGACGGAATACATCCTTGAGCGCCTGATCAATCCCTTTCTGAACCAGTTCATCATTCATCCCTTCAAGACCGGATTCCTGTAAAAAGCGGGACCCCACATTCGATGTCATGATGATGATGGTGTTTCGAAAGTCCACGGTTCTGCCATGTCCGTCTGTCATCCGGCCGTCATCCAATACCTGGAGGAGAATATTGAATACATCCGGATGTGCTTTTTCAATCTCATCAAACAGCAGGACACTGTATGGTCTTCGCCGGACAGCTTCGGTCAGAAAACCGCCCTCATCATATCCCACATATCCGGGAGGGGCGCCGATGAGTCTGGCCACAGAATGCTTTTCCATGTATTCAGACATATCCACCCTCACCATATTCTCCTGGGAATCAAACATGAATTCAGCCAGGGACTTGGCAAGCTCTGTTTTTCCTACACCGGTTGGGCCCATGAAAATAAAGGTGCCAATGGGCCGGTCTTCAGGTCCAAGACCGGATCTTGCCCGGCGAACCGCATTTGATACCGCACTGATCGCTTTTTGCTGACCGATCACCCTTTTTTTGATATGGGTTTCCATTTTGAGCAGCTTGTCTTTTTCCCCTTCCAGCATTTTTGACACCGGAATTCCTGTCCAGGAAGATACCACATCGGCAACATCTGATTCTTCCACATCCTCCTTGAGCAGACGGCTGTCTTTCTGCAGATCATCAATCTGCTTCTTTTTGGCCTCAAGATCCTTTTGCAGGGCTGCCAGTGTCCCGTATCTGATCTGGGCCACCTTTTCCAGATCACCGTTTCTTTCCGCCACATGGGCCTCGGTCTGGAACCGGTCTATTTCTTCTCTGATAGTACTGATTTCCTGAATCAGCAGCTTTTCAGTGTCCCAGTGCAGTTTTAAAGGCGCCACTTCCTCTTTCATGGCTGCGATATCTTTTTCAAGCTTTTCAAGTCTTTCTTTTGATGCTGCATCCTTTTCCTTGCGCAGCGCCTGATATTCGATCTGGGCCTGGGTGATTCTGCGCATGGCCTCATCAATCACCCGGGGCATGGAATCAATCTCGATTCTCAGGCGGGACGCACATTCATCTATCAGGTCAATGGCCTTATCCGGCAAAAACCGGTCTGCAATATACCGGTTGGACAAAACCGCTGCTGCCACAATGGCAGAGTCCTTGATACGGATGCCGTGATGCACCTCATATTTTTCTTTAAGCCCTCTTAATATGGAAATGGTGTCCTCCACGGTGGGCTCCTTTGCCATCACCGGCTGGAACCGCCTTTCCAGGGCTGCATCTTTTTCAATATATTTGCGATATTCATTTAAGGTGGTTGCTCCGACACAGCGCAGCGTGCCCCTGGCAAGGGCGGGTTTAAGCATATTGGACGCATCCACGGAACCTTCTGCAGCGCCTGCACCCACAACGGTGTGCAGCTCGTCTATAAACAGCACCACTTCACCCTGGGCAGCTTCCACTTCTTTTAATACAGCCTTAAGCCGTTCTTCGAACTCTCCTCTGAATTTTGCACCGGCCAGCAATGATCCGATATCCAGCGCAATCACCCGGCGGTTTTTCAAAGAGTCGGACACATCGCCTTCAATAATACGCTGGGCAAGACCTTCCACAATCGCTGTTTTACCCACCCCCGGCTCGCCGATCAACACCGGGTTGTTCTTTCTTCGCCGGGACAAGACCTGGACAATCCTGCGGATTTCATCATCCCGGCCAATCACCGGGTCCAGTTTTCCCTCCCGTGCAAGCGCGGTTAAATCCCGTCCGAATTTTTCAAGGGCCTGATATTTTTCTTCGGAATTGGGGTCTGTTGCGCTCTGATTTCCCCGAATGTCTTTCAGCACAGATAAAATCTTGTCCCGGGTCACCTGATGATCGTTTAAAATCCTGAGTGTTTCCCCTTTTACCATGGTCATGGCAAGAAGGATATGTTCCAGACTCACATAGGTGTCTTTCATTTTTTCCGCTTCTTTGAACGCCTGATCCAGTATATTTTTTGCATCCCGGGACAAATAAATATCCGCAGCACCGGAAAGAGTTGCAAGCCGTTCCACACTGCTTTGGACCTCTTTTTCCAGCGCCTTTGTTTCAACACCGATTTTATTGAAAACAGACATGACCAGCCCCTGCCTGTCATCCATCATGGTCTGCAGCATGTGAAGTCCTTCAATTGCAGCATTCCCGTTCTTTTGAGCCAGATCATGGGCAGCCTGTAAAAGCTCCTGGGATTTTACTGTTAATTTATCCAGTTTCATAATTCACCTTTTTTATTTTAGATTGAATTTCATTATTCTTTATTGATTATGACTAAAAGTAATGAGAATAAACCTCGTGTCAAGTGGCGGATAAACATAATGTTCCCGCCATAGCTTCCCTTCCATTGACAGCCCCCACTCTGTGGTATATATTTACGAAAATTGATACGTTAATATAAAATAATATTGAATCTAAATAAAGACTTATAATGGAAAACGTTAAATTCAAAGATATCAGATCAAAACTGAACAAAACCCAGAAAGAACTGGCGCAGCTGCTTGGAATCTCCATCAAGGCCATTCACAGCTATGAGCAGGGATGGCGAAAAATTCCCCACCATGTTGAACGGCAACTGCTGTTTTTGCTTTCCAGGACGATTTTAAATCAGGGCAAAGCCCCGGAACAATGCTGGGATATTCTGAATTGTTCTGAACAGAATCAGAAAGAATGCCCGGCATGGGAGTTCAAATCCGGGGATCTGTGCTGGTTTATCAACGGAACCAAATGCAGCGGCAAAATCCATGATACGTGGGAAGATAAAATGGAGGAATGCCGGACCTGCAAAGTATTTCAAAATTTTTTTGAATCCTGATATTACACCCTTTATCAAAGGAAAAATCCTATGGATGACATATTAAAAAACAATCTGTGCCGGACCAGCAGAGAAAACGCCTCGGAACACAGAAAAGAACTGCCAAAGCTGATCGAAACCATTTTAAAATCCATGGACGACAACCGGTGCTTTGCCCATATCGGTGACGAGCCCATCCATTTTTCAACTACTGTCAAGGCAATGATCGATAAATTCAGGGAGATTCTTTTTCCCGGATATTTTTCAAAAGAAAAAATTGATGGCGCAAATATCGCTTACAGCCTTGGCCAGGGCATATCCCAGCTTTATGATATTTTGTCAGAACAGATCGTCCATGTATTGCGCCACGACTGCCTCAGATATGGACTGCCCTGTTCTGAATGCACCAACACCGGAAATGACATTGCGCTTAAGGTTCTCAGCCAGATTCCGGCCTTGCGGGTGTCCCTGGCAGAAGATATCAAAGGCGCCTATGAAGGTGATCCTGCAGCCAAAAGTCATGATGAAATTATTTTTTCCTATCCGGGCCTGTATGCCATCACGGTTTACCGGATTGCGCATATGCTCCACAACCTCAATGTTCCCCAGCTGCCCAGAATCATGTCAGAACATGCCCACAGTCTTACAGGGGTGGATATTCATCCGGGTGCAAATATCGGCGGACGGTTTGTCATTGATCACGGCACTGGAATCGTTATTGGAGAAACCAGCGTCATTGGCAACAATGTCAGGGTGTATCAGAATGTCACCATCGGTGCCCTGTCCCTGCCCCCGAATGCAGGTAAGAAACTGCGGGGTGCCAAACGCCACCCCACCATTGAAGATGATGTGATCATCTATTCCGGAGCCACCATTCTGGGCGGAGAAACCATCATCGGTGCACGGTCCGTTGTGGGCGGAAATGTCTGGCTGACAGAGTCCATCCCGGCAGACACAAAAGTCTTTATTGAATCCCCCCGCCTGATATATAAATACCAGGAAAATACCCCAAAAAACACCCGGGAAAAAATTAACCATGAACTCAAAGCCTGATATCACCAAAACCATCGGCAATACCCCGCTGGTATTTCTTAAAAGCGCCAGTAAGGAAACCTGTGCCAATATTTTCGGGAAAACCGAATTTTTCAATCCTGCATCCAGCGTTAAAGACCGGATCGGACTTGCCATGATTGATGATGGGCTGAAAACAGGTAAAATAAAACCCTCTTCCACCATTGTGGAGCCCACATCCGGCAATACCGGCATTGCCCTTGCCTTTGTCTGCCGGGTTAAAGGTTTAAAACTGATTCTCACCATGCCGGAAACCATGAGTCTCGAACGACGAGCTCTTCTAAAACACCTTGGCGCCACCCTGGTTCTCACCCCTGGCCCCAAAGGCATGAAAGGCGCCATCGAAGAAGCCAAAAGCATTGTTGCCAATACACCCAATGCCTTTATGCCGGACCAGTTTTCCAATCCTGCCAACCCTGAAATTCACCGGCAGACCACAGCCCCTGAAATCTGGGAAGATACCAAAGGCCGGATTGATTTTTTTGTCGCAGGTGTCGGCACCGGCGGCACCATCACCGGCGTATCCGAAGTGCTTAAAGAAAAAAAACCATCTGTCAAATCAATCGCCGTAGAACCCTTGGATTCTCCGGTGATCTCCGGCGGACAGCCCGGCCCCCATAAAATACAGGGCATCGGTGCAGGTTTTATCCCGGCCAATCTCAACGTCAATATTCTGGATGAAACTATCACAGTTAAAAATGAAGAGGCCCTTCAAGGCGCTAAAGACCTGGCCCACGATGAAGGCATTCTGTGCGGCATCTCCTCAGGAGCCGCCTTTCACGCAGCCAAACTTGTCGGCAGCCGACCGGAGAACAAAGGCAAAACCATTGTCTTTATCATCTGCGATACCGGCGAGCGATACCTTAGCACGGATTTGTTCAAGGAAAATTAAATATACAGGATTCAGGTTGGATCAAACTAAAGGGGACAAATTTATTTTTCCCACAGGTGATGAACCGGTTATATTAAGTTAAAATATTATTTGTCATTTTTTTTTGTACACAGTATGCTACAAACTATGAAAATCAATGAACTTATTAAATTTTGGATTGATAACTCTGATAATGATTTTCAAGCAATGGTTCAATTAAGGAATTTAGAAATTGGATAAAGATAAAGCTGCTCAAATAGCACTCAACTATATTCATTTCCTCAAAAAAAGAGATTCAAATATTAAAACAGCCTATCTGTTTGGTTCTGTTATTAAGGGTACAAACAATGAAGACAGTGATATTGATCTGGCAATTATTTTTAAAAATCTTAATGATACTTTCGATATGCAGGTCAAATTAATGAAACTTCGAAGAAAATTTGATACCAGAATTGAACCCCACCCATTCAGAGAATCTGATTTTCAAGCTTCTAATCCGTTTGCTAATGAGATATTAAGGACCGGCTTGGAAATTGTATAAAGAGATCAAGTCAAAAGACAATACTGCCTGAAAAGATGATCTATCAATTCCCATATTACAAAAAAGTAACTTAAAGTATTTATATCCCTATTTATTACCAGAATAATAACGGACTGGAAAATATGACCTGCTCGATTTCAAACTCATACGCTTAATATCCCGAATATTGAGTTCTCATACGATATTGCCTTGCAAAGGCTTTGTTCATAACAGGAAATTTTTCCAGAGATTTGAGCAGAAAATTCAAAACTGTAATTTAAATCTGCTATAAATTACAGTTTTGAAACATAATTCAGCGATATATATCGAACAAACAACAAAATATCCCTATATTACAGGCCCATAGCCCAAATCATAGATTCTGGCACAAGTGTTGCTTTATACCTGAATAATGAAAAATAAATTATTATTAACACTTCCCGAAGGGGAAATGAATCATCAGGAGATAAAGATAATGAACGGAAGAACCAAACTTTTAAATGCAATTAATAAAAACAGAGCGCCGCAGACAACACTGAATTACAAAGAAAAGAATTCCATTGAAGCATTTGGTGAAAATGTTTTCAGCATGACTGTAATGAAAAAAAGACTGCCTAAGGATGTTTTCAAATCTTTAAGCAAAACAGTTGAAAACTTTTCCACCCTGGATGCCAAGGTGGCGGATGTTGTTGCAAGCTCCATGAAAGACTGGGCAATAGAAAAAGGTGCCACCCATTATGCCCACGTATTTTTCCCTCTAACAGGCGCAACTGCAGAAAAACATGACAGTTTTCTGGAACCGGATATTTCCGGCAATGCCATTGCCGAATTTGCAGGAAAAACACTGATCCAGGGAGAACCGGATGCATCAAGTTTTCCCAATGGCGGACTGCGGCAGACTTTTGAAGCCAGAGGATATACTGCATGGGATGTAACAAGCCCGGCATATATCATGGAAAGCCCCAATGGTGCCACCTTGTGCATTCCAACTGCATTTGTTTCATGGAAAGGTGAAGCCCTTGATAAAAAGACTCCTATCCTCAGATCCATGCAGGCACTGAACAAACAGGCACAGCGTATTTTGAAACTTTTCGGAGATCATTCTGAAAAAATTGTTTCCGCCACATGCGGTGCGGAACAGGAATACTTCCTGATTGATAAAGCATTTTATTCAGCGCGTCCGGACATCCAGACCTCCGGCAGAACACTTTTCGGCGCCCCCCCTGCCAAAGGCCAGCAGTTTGAAGACCACTATTTCGGTGCAATCACCGACCGTGTGCTTGCCTATATGTTTGATGTAGAACGCGAGCTTTACAAACTTGGAATTCCTGCAAAGACCAGACACAATGAAGTTGCCCCGGGACAGTTTGAAGTTGCCCCTGTTTTTGAAACAGCCAACCTTGCTACAGACCACCAGCAGCTTATCATGGTTACGCTTAAAAAACTGGCCAAACGGCATGGTATGGAATGTCTTCTGCACGAAAAACCATTTGCAGGTGTTAACGGCTCTGGAAAACACTGCAATTATTCTTTTGGAAATGCAACCCAGGGCAATCTTCTTGATCCGGGTGCCACTCCCCATGAAAATGCACAGTTTCTTGTATTCTGCGCTGCAATTATCAGAGGGGTGCATAAATATGCAAAAGTATTGCGTGCAGTGATTGCCTCTGCGTCCAATGATCACCGTCTTGGCGCAAATGAAGCCCCCCCTGCCATTATTTCAATTTACCTTGGTGATCAGCTTACAGATGTATTTGAGCAGATTCAAAAAGGCGGCGCAAAATCCTGCAAGGCAGCCGGTATAATGAAAATCGGCGTGGATGCACTTCCGGATCTGCCAAAAGATGCCGGAGACAGGAACAGAACCAGTCCTTTCGCGTTTACAGGCAACCGTTTTGAGTTCAGGGCAGTGGGTTCCGACCAGTCCATTTCCGGCCCGCTGGTCGCCATGAACACTATTTTTGCGGACTCTATGGATTATGTGGCCACTGAACTTGAAAAAGCAACCAAAGGAGATGCCTCAAAATTAAATGACGCTGTTCAGAGCCTGATCAAAAAAATTCTGGATAAACACGGCGCTATTATCTTCAATGGTGATAACTATTCTGAAGAATGGCACAAAGAAGCTGAAAAAAGAGGACTTCCAAATCTGAAAACCACACCGGAAGCACTTCCTGTACTCATGGATAAAGATGTCCTTGAAATATTCAGCAGATACAAAGTCCTTTCCAAAGATGAAATGGCCAGCCGGTATGAAATCTATCTTGAACAATATATTCTCAAGGTTGTTGTTGAAGCGAAAACCGTTGTTGAAATGGCCCAGACCATTATCTACCCTGCAGCGGTCCGCTATCAGACGGAACTGGCTGAAAGCTGTCTGAAAATGAAAGCACTTGGACTGGATTGTGACGACTCAATCCTCAAGAAAATGTCCAAACTTATCATCACGCTTAAGACAGGGATCTCAAAACTGGAAAAACTCATTGCACATAAAGACAGCGATACCCTTAAAGAAGCAAAAACATGCTGCAATAAAATGCTTCCTGCAATGATAGAAATCCGCAAAGCTGCGGATGAACTTGAAGGTATTATCGCTGATGATCTGTGGGTTCTTCCCAAATACCAGGAAATGCTTTTTATCCGATAAATATTACACACGTCAATATCATAACGTCCGGACTGCCTTGCGGCGGTCCGGACGTTATCTTTGCGGTCGTTATATTTCCTGACAGGCCTTATATCAATTTACCGTTTTTCCAGAAGGGTGACATTGCCCGAAGTTTTTCAATCACAGAAATCAGCGCCAAAATAATATGATCCATCTCTTCTGGGGTATTGTAATGCGATAAAGAAAAGCGGATGGTTCCATGGGCAGATTTAAACGGCACACCCATTGCCATCAGCACATGGGAAGGATCCAGAGAGCCGGAGGTGCACGCAGACCCGGAAGATGCGCAGATCCCGTAGCGATCCAGCATCAAAAGAATGGATTCACCTTCCACGGCATCAAATCCAATGGAAAGGGTATTGGGAAGCCGCAGGTTCAGATCACCGTTCACAGAACAGCTGGGGATTTTCTCCAGCAATTGATTCTGAAGATAATCACGCAGCTTGCGAACTGCAGTGTTCACGACAGGCAGATTTTTCTTTGCCAGCTCACAGGCTTTTCCCATCCCGATAATGGAAACTGTATTCTCGGTGCCGCCGCGCCGGCCTTTTTCCTGGTGCCCGCCAATCAAAAACGGTGAAAATTTCAGGCCGTTTTTAATATACAGCACACCAATCCCTTTGGGGGCATGGATTTTATGTCCTGACAGCGACAGCATGTCCACATCGGTTTTCTTCACATCGATTACCACCTTTCCTGCGGCCTGAACCGCATCGGTGTGAAACAGAATCCCTTTTTCGCGCGTTTTTTGTGCGATCTCTTCTATGGGGAATAAAACACCGGTTTCATTGTTGGCCCACATCAAAGACACAAGAGCAGTATCCTCTGTCATGCGTTTATACAGCTGGTCTGTGTCCAGAATTCCTTTTTTATCCACCGGAACAAAGGTTATTTTATATCCTTGTTTTTTACCAAGATGCATAAACAGATTTTTTACTGCAGGATGCTCAACATTGGAGGTAATGATATGCTTTTTATCCGGAAACGCATGAATGGCTGAAAAAATCGCTGAATTATCACTTTCTGTACCGCAACTGGTAAACACAATTTCTTCAGGGTCCGCATTGATCAGATCCGCCACTTTCTGCCGGGCTTCTTTAATTTTTTTGCCCACCTGATCACCAAAGGTATGCATGGAAGACGGGTTGCCGTAAAACTCACCCAGATAGGGCAGCATTTCCTCAATAACTTCATCCGCCACCTTTGTTGTGGCGTTATTGTCCGTGTATACAATCTTCATTTTCTTTGCATCATCTCCCGGCTTTTACAGATTCAATAATTTCTTCAATGTGTTCTATACATTTTCCGCAGCCGCCGCCGGCTTTAAGATAATTGGTCACATCATCTGCTGTCCCGATATTATTGGCCTTGACCGCATCGATAATTTCAAGATCTGTCACATCAAAACATTCACAGACAATCCTGCCCGGTTTTTCAAGGATCTGTATCCCTCTGTAATTGGCAATGGCTTTTTTCAGCGCAGACTGACCCATGACCGAGCAATGCATTTTTTCTTTGGGCAGACCGCCCAGATAGTTTGAGATATCCTCGTTGGTCAGTTTGGCAGCTTCATCCAGTGTCATGCCTTTAACGATCTCTGTCAGCGCAGAAGAAGAAGCCACAGCACTTGCACAGCCGAACGTCATAAAAGACGCTTCCACAATTTTTTCATTTTCATCCACTTTTAAAAACAGTTTCAGGGCATCACCGCAGCTTAAAGACCCGGTCTCACCCACGGCATTTGCGCCCTCAAGCTCACCGACATTCCGCGGATTCATGAAATGTTCCTTAACCTTTTCTGTATATTCCCACATAAATTTATTCTCCTTGAATCAGGCCTGCGCAGGCCGAATATTGTGTTTTCATTTATACGCCTAAAATACTACAAAGTGGTAGAATGTCAATCATCTGAACCTGTTTTTGCACATGGAATCCTTGCCGCCTCATCATAGTCCGGAATCCAGATCCACAGGAACTGCATGTGCAAGCTGTATGCTCCGGGTATCAATACGGGTATCAAAAACCATGATCTCCACGCCTTTTTCAGACACGTTTTTTAATTTTCGGGCGTACACTTCATCAATCATGGCTGCGGGCCTGAACACCTTTGCATCCATCCGCTGAACCAGGAAAAAAAGCACCCCCCGATGACCCTGGGATACCAGAAATTCTAACTCATCCAGATGCTTTTGTCCACGGGTTGTTACTGCATCCGGGAACATGGCGGTTCCATCCTCCACCAGGGTGCAGTTTTTAATTTCCACATAACAGGCTGCGCCGGATTTTTTCTCCAGAACCAGATCCAGGCGGGTGTGGGCGCTTGTTTTCACTTCAGACCGGATCATATCATACCCGGATAATGCCTTGATCTGATGGTTTTCAATGGCCGTTTTCACAAGCCTGTTCGGCAACAGGGTATTGATTCCCACCAGGGTATGGGGCAGCTGGATCAATTCCCAGGTATACGCATATTTGCGTTTTGCATTCAGACTTTTTGAAATCCACACCAAGGAACCGGGAACAGCACATCCTTTCATGGAACCTGAGTTGGGGCAATGAACCGTAATGATCCGGCCTGTTTCAAGTTTCACATCTGCAAGAAAACGTTTATACCGCTTGATCAGTATTGCCCGGGTCAGCTCCGGGAGCCTGTATTTCAAGAGACCATTCCCATCAATTGCCATAATGTTTTACCTTTTTCCCTGGTTTTGAGCAAAAAATTTTTTCAGATGATCCATGTCCAATGATTTTCTGATGCCGAACCGGGTCAGACAAAAATCATATTTTACCGGATCTTCCGGCAGTATCTTTTTAAATCCAGTGGTGATTTCCACCACTGTTTTTCTGTCCGCAGCCTTTCTTTGGGTAAACCCCAGCACTTGGCCTATCCTGTGCATATGCGTGTCCAGCGGGATCATCAGAGATGCTGCACAAATCTGGTCCCAGCCGCCCGGATCAACCGCATCGTTTCGCACCATCCATCTTAAAAACAGATGACTTCTTTTACAGGCGGATGCTTTTTCTGGATCCGCCATAAGATGACCTGTTTTTCCGGCACACTCCATCCGGCAATATAAAAAATCAAGCGCATCCCAGACCAATGCATCCGGTTTTATCATGCCTTCACAAAAACAGGCTTCAACACTGCCAAAGGTTTTAACCACGTTGCGAGTGCCCCATAAAAAACTGACAATATGCTCCTGTTTTGCAAACCGATAAACAAAATCCTTAAAATCATACGCCATATCTTTTTGCGTCCGGGTATCCAGATAATCAGACAAAGACGGCCCCATTTTTACCAGAACATGTGACACGGCTTTCATGATCAAGGCCACCTGCCCGTAAGCCAGACTGGAGGCAACCATCCCTGCAATCTCCCGGTCTTTTTTATCCGGATAATCATATAAAAACAGCAAGGGGTCCGGATCCACAAACTCACGGGTATTATAGGTCAGATACAGATCCTCCAGCTTTTGTTTCATATCCATGTGTATCCTGCGAATCCCAAAAAAATCACCCCATTAAATTACCTTGACACTGTTTGCACCAAAGCCTTAATATAAGGCCTTTAATTTATAAACTATAATTGTTAAAAAAAGCGAGGATTTATGCTGCAGGGCAAAAAAATAGGATTTATCGGGGGCGGAAATATGGCAGAGGCCTTGATCAGCGGACTGGTGCTTTCCAAAGCAGCCAGGTCTTCTGATATTATCTGTTCAGATATCTCCCAAGATCAGCTTGATGCAGTGGCTGACAAATATCATATTTCCACCACAACGGATAATCTTGAAGTGGTAAAAAAATCTGAAGTCATCATCTATGCCACCAAACCCCAGATTTTAGGAACCGTTCTTGAACAGACCGCCTCTGCCCTGGACCCCTCCAAACTGATTATCTCCATTGCCGCGGGCGTCCCCCTGGCCGCAATTGCCTCAGTGCTCCCTGAAAAAATGCGACTGATCAGGGTTATGCCCAATATCTGCGCGTTTGTAAAACAAAGCGCCACTGCCATTGCAGCAGGCGAGCATGCATCCAAAGAAGATCTTGCAATGGCCACAGCGATTTTTGATTCAGTGGGAAAAACCGTTATCATCCAGGAAAATATTCTGATGGATGCATTTACAGGATTAAGCGGCAGCGGGCCGGGCTATATATTCCTTATTATTGATGCCATGGCAGATGCCGGGGTGAAAATGGGGCTTTCCAGAAAAGATTCCCTGATGTTATCGGCACAGACGGTTATGGGATCTGCTCAACTTTTACTGGAATCACAGGAACATCCGGGCCAGCTTAAAGACAGGGTCACCTCTCCCGGCGGAACAACCATTGCCGGCATTCATGCCCTTGAAGAAGGCGGCTTGAGAGCCACCCTTATCAATGCGGTTGAATCTGCCACAAAACGGTCCAAAGAGCTGGGTGAAATAATGACAAAAAATTTCATGAAAAAATAAATTCATAAAACAGCATCCGGAGCAGAAACTGCCACCTTAACTTCAGGCATGTTCTGCTCCGGACGCCTTGCGCCTTTACAAGCTATACGTCAAGCTCTTTTTTCAACCAGTCCCTGACCTTTCCATCAACCGCATACACGCCTTTATATTTTCCAATGCCTGCCATAAATTCTTTTTCAAGCTTTTCGGGCAGCCTGAACGTGCCCACATCCTCAGAATCAAATCCCTTTCTTCTCACCAGTGTCAAAATCGGCGGATTTTTCCAGGTATTGATCACAAAATAAACCGTTTCATTGTCATTATCCCGTGAATTATAATATGCCTGGGATCTTAGAGGGCCCCACTCAAGATGCAGCGCGATGGCTTCTTCCGGTGTCATTTCCCAGTCCACAGAATTGATCAGATTATAATTTTTTTTAATATCTTTTATGCTCATTTGCCCCTCCGCATTTAAAGTTTTTTCCCATCACTTGATCATTAACATAGCAAATTGCATGCCTGCGAAAACAAAAGCTGATGAAAAGCGCTTCAAACAAAGGGCTCAAAGGATTCTAATTTTTAAGGATGAATGTATAAGAAATTTAAATCATGGGATGAGACACTGCAAAAGAAACATAAGTGTATCCAATACAGTGTCTCATTTCAACTACCAGTTTTCATACAGCAGCTCAAAATGCCCTGCCGGCTTTACACAGGCCGGACATTTTTCAGGCGCTGATTTGCCGGTATGAAGGTATCCACAGTTCAGACATCGCCAGACCTGTTCTTCGCTTTTATGAATCACCTGATCTGTTTCAATGTTTTTAGCCAGCTCAAGATACATCTTTTCATGGTGGGTTTCAGCAACAATAATGGTATTAAAGGTGTCTGCCGCCCTTTCAAAGCCTTCCTCCTGAGCAATGACTGCAAATCTGGCATACATATCCTGGCTTACATATTTTTCCAGAGCAGCAGCTGAAAGCAGATTCGCATGGGTATCCTTTATCACTCCCGTGGGAAAGGGCCATTTGATTTCAAGCTCTCCGCCGTTAAAGAATTTAAAAAACCGCAGTGCGTGTTCAAATTCCTGCCCGGCTGTCTCTGTGAATATTTTTGCAATCTGGATATATCCTTCATCCCGGGCTTTGTCAGCAAAAAAATCATACCGTGTTCTGGCCTGGGCTTCTGCTGCAAAAGAGGTGTGAAGATTGACTGCAGTCCGGCTTTCCCTGAACTTTATCATAATTACCTTCTTTTTATGCGTTCAATACTGTTTGTGATTATTCTTCAATGGTAATGGCGTCGGCACCGCATTCTTTTGCAGCCCGTCGAACCATATCTTTTAAATGTTCGGGGATCGGATCCAGTTTAATGGTGGATTTCAACTGATCTTCATCATATTCAAACACTTCGGGACATAAATCATTACAGTTTCTGTCGCCCATACACATTTTGCTGATGGTTACTTTCATTTTCATTTTCTCCTTTAGATTAATAGTTTATTTAAAATAATACACTGTTCTTATTTACGTTTCCAGGCATGGTATTTTTTCACCCATGCCAGCAGTTTTTCCGGGGCATGCGCTTTTTTCCACAAACCCGCCGCAGATTTATTGGCTTCTGCCATTGTCGGATAAATATGGATGGTTCCCAGAATTTTATTCAAACCTATACCATGTTTCATGGCAAGAACAAACTCTGAAATAATATCCGCAGCATGACTTCCCACAATGGTGACCCCCAATATTCTGTCTTTACCCGGAACGGTGAGCACCTTTACAAACCCATGGTCTTCAGAATCTGCCATGGCCCGGTCAAGGTCATCAATGCCATACTTTACCACTTCATAGTCAATTCCGGCAAGCTTTGCCTCGGTTTCATTCACCCCCACCCGGGCCACCTCAGGATCGGTAAAGGTTGTCCAGGGAATGGTTCTGTAATCCACTGCAAATTTTTTAAAATCGCCGAACAATGCGTTCACCGAAGCATACCAGGCTTCGTGGGATGCTGTATGTGTGAACTGATACCGGCCATGCACATCACCGCAACAAAAAATATTGGAAAAATTGGTCTGCAGAAAATCATTGGTTGCAATACTCTTATTTCTGCTGAGTTCAACGCCCAGGGCTTCAAGACCGAAACCTGAAGTATTGGGAACTCTGCCCAAGGCAATCAGGATATCATCAAAAGGGATATATATTTTCTTTTTACCATGCTCACATACCAGGTGTTTTTCATTCTCCACAATCTCAACCGCCACTGCAGAATGGTGTGTCAAAACGGTAATCCCTTCTTTGACAAACCGTTCAAAAACCAGTTGGGCAGCATCGGGATCTTCTCTTTTCATGATCGCATCATCTCTTTGAACAAGCGTTACTTTTGAACCCAGCCGTGAAAATGCCTGGGCCAGCTCACACCCGATGGGGCCTGCGCCCAGAATGACAAACCGTTCAGGCTGCTTTCTGATATTCCACACCGTATCCGAGGTCAAATACGGTATTTTATCCAGCCCCGGCAGATTCGGAATCAGTGGTCTTGCGCCTGTGGCTACAATTATGTTTTTTGTGGTAATCACCTGATCATTTACCCGGATTTCAAAAGGAGAAATAATCTGAGCCCGCCCGGATATACAGTCCACGCCTAATTGCGTATAGCGTTCAACAGAATCATGGGGCGCCACTTTTCTGATAATGGCCTGAACCCGATCCATCACTTTTGCAAAATCAAAGGACACCTGCGCCGAATCAAAACCAAATTCATCTGCGCGGTTGACAAGAGATGCAAGCTTTGCGCTGGCAATCAGGGATTTGCTGGGAACACACCCGGTATTCAGGCAGTCCCCGCCCATTTTATGTTCTTCAATCAATACCACTTTTGCCTTGACCGCAGCAGCAATATACGAAGACACAAGCCCTGCGGACCCTGCACCGATCACTGCCAGATTATAATCAAACCGGGCAGGCACATTAAATTTTGCAACCATTTTTCTTTGGCGCAGCACAGAGACAATTCCCCTGGCAATAAAGGGGAAAATTCCCAGAAGCGCAAAGGACACAAGTATCCTGAACGAAAGGATTCCCCCCAAAGATTCCAGTGACGCAAGCTGGGTGCCTGCATTGACAAAAATCAGGGTGGCGGGCAGCATGCCGATCTGACTGACACCATAAAATACCCGGGTTTTAATCGGTGTTAACCCCATGACCAGATTGAGAAGAAAAAAAGGGAAAACCGGAACCAGGCGCAGCATGAAAAGATAAAATCCGCCTTCTTTCTGAACGCCTTTGTTGATGACTGCAAGCCGGGAAGAAAATTTGTTCTGCACCCAGTCTCTGAACATATACCGGGAAAATAAAAATGCCAGCGTAGCGCCGATGGTGGAGCCAAAAGACACCAGAATGGTTCCGTAAAACAGCCCGAACAATCCCCCTCCGGCCAGCGACATCACTGCAGCGCCGGGGAGCGATAATCCGGCCATGACAATATACGCCGCTAAAAACAGGGCCATGGTCAAAAGCCTGTGCTGCGCATAATATGCCCTGAATCCGTCCAGTTCACCTTTAAGGTATTCCATGGAGGCATACTGCTTCAGATCAAAGATAAAAAACAGGGCAATCAGAACAACAACCGTAAAGAACACCAACAGCTTTATACCCGGTTTTTTCATTACGTTTTCCCTTAAAAATTATAACAGCGTTTCAATTGCCTGAAATTTTTTCATGAATTTTCGATCAATATAATCTTTAATCCAGAAGGCAAGCTGCCCGCTGAATACCAGACTTTTTTTCTTGAGCACGCCCTGTCTGCCACCAAGATTGAAAATCAGAAGATATTCAGGCCCCGGTTCAAACGGAACAAGTTCTTTTCCTTCAAGTTGTGCCAGAATATTGTGAAGCAGAATCGGATTCTGCCGGACCGCATACACCCCGACCTTATCCAGCGGCTGATCCTGAAAACAGATACAGTCTCCTCCCCCGAAGATATCCGGAGTTGAAACGCTTTGAAGATATGTGTTGACCAGCAACCCCTTGTCCGGTCCTATGGGCAGGTGTGAATCTTCAAATAAAACCGATGGTTTGACACCGGTTGCCATGAAAATAAAATCTGTTGAAAGTGTCTGCCCTGAATCAAGCGTGATCATATCCGGTTGAATGTCTTTTACATAGCCGGTTTCAAGAATCTGAACACCTCTTTTTTCAAGCCGCTTGATGACCCGGGTTCGAACCTTTTCAGAAAATCTTGCCATGAATTTTCTGCCAGCCAAAATCTGTATTTCAGGCATCCATTTTTTTGTTTTTCCTGCCAGCTGCCAGACATTTCCTGCAATTTCAGCAGAAGAAGGCCCGCCGCCGATGATGGACACCGTGATTTTTCGCTGTTTAAACAGGGTGGACAGTTTTTCAGCGGCTTCCATCAATTTTTCAATGGGTTTGACCGGATAAATATTTTGGGCATTGTCCGGTATTTTCTGCATGGGAACATAACTTCCGGCGTTCACCGAAAGCACATCATAGTCAAACACATGATTGCTGGCTGTATGCACCTGTTTTTTTCGGGCATCGATCCGGACGGCAGAATCATTGACAAATACCCCGCCCTGTTTTCTCACCACTTTTTCCGTGGCAAACCGGATATCTGACGGCTGATATGTTCCGCCCAGCATTCCCGGCCCCATACCGGAATAATAATGATAAAACGAGGGGGCAATCACGGTGACCTTATACCCTTTTTCAACAAATCGGCCTATATTTTCAAGGACCATCATATGTGCGTGTCCCCCGCCAATCAGGATGAGCTGTTTTCTCATTTCATCATTTCCTCATCCTGAACCTGAAAATTATCCATCAGCCTGCCCAGGCTTTCCAGATGCGTTTTTTCTTCTCCGGCAATTTTCAGGACAATCTGCTTTGATTCAGGATGACTGATCCTTTCTGACACCCGCAAATACAGATCAAGTGCCTGGGCCTCTATGGACATTGCAAGGGATACCACATCAATTTCAGAATTCAGGTCTGGATTAAACAACTGAAGATATTCTTCGGTTGACAGTCCCCCTTCCAATGATTTTTTCTCAACCATTTTTTCAAATGCATCCTTATCCACGTTTGTTCCGTGAATCTTATTAAATGCAAGGTATAAGGACATCTGATGCTTCACTTCAATATCCGCCAGTCTGGCAAAAAGATCTTTAACCCGTTCACTGGACGCTTTTTCCCCCATGGCCAGATAAAAGTCTCTTAATCCCTGCTCCAGAGAATAGGCCACTTTAAGCACTTCTTCAGGGGCTTCCTTGCCGCTGAAAAGATCCAGACCCAGATCCTGGGGGCCTACAGCGATTTCAGAGTCCCAGGCCTTAATCCCGCCGGACAGGTTAAACACTTTTTTAAACCCGTTCCCGGCAAGCATCTGCACCGCCACCCGGCTGCGCCCGCCAACTGCGCAGTAAACAATCGCAGGTTTTTCAGGGTCCAGCTCTCCCATTTGATCCGACAGTTGGGGCAACGGCACCAGAACAGCGCCGGGGATATGACGTGTTTCATATTCAGACGGCTGGCGAACATCCAGAATAGTGATATCTTCTGCCGAATGTTTTGAAATATACGCTTTTGCCTCTTTAAAATCCATGGAACCGACCGGTGTAAAAAACTGCAACCATCTCATGGGTAACCCTCCGCAAACTTCAGAATTTTAATATGATTCTCAGCCAAGACATTTGAATGATTTTTTGCTGGCTCCGCAAACCGGGCATTTCCATTCGTCGGAAAGTTCATCAAACTGTGTCCCCTTGGGAATTTTACCCTTCCGATCCCCTTTATCCGGGTTGTAAATATACCCGCAATTGGATACCTGGCACTGATACATCTCTTTGGGCTCTGCCATTCATGTTTTCCTTTATATTCTTAAAAATTGTACCACAAGACAATGCTGTCTCAATCCCTGGACTATTCCGAGTCTTCTTCCTGCACCTGGGATTCCATAATCATCATGCATTCATGGCATTCAAGCTCAATATTCGGCACATCGCCATATCGCTTTTTTATTTCTTCTTCAGACAGGTGGCTTGTGCCGGCACACCCGCACCGTGGACAGGAGCTTTGAATTCTGTATTTTTTAGTCATAGAATCCCCCCTCTTATTTTTCCCTGCCGGTAATTTTAGGATCATTTGGCAATCCGTCACAATCCGGGGTATAACAGCTGTTATCCACAAAAGAACAGTCGCTTTTGCAGGAAGGACATACCTCCGGCGGAGTATCCGCATCCATTGTATAGCCACATTTATTACATATCCAGCTCACCATAATTTTCCTCCTTTTTTAAATTACTTTAAATGATATATAATTTCATTCACCGTGTATCATATTCACCAAACTGTACCATGTATACCAGAATATCTGTGTAAAACATGTCCGTTTGTCAGCTTGTCATTCAAAAAACATGCCAGTTCAAAAAACAAGGCTGCTTTTATTCAATCATTACAATGGCCGGGTTTTTTCTTTCAGCCAGGCAGCCACATCCGGTTTCAAATGGGCACTTAATGCCTCATACACCCGGGAATGATAGGTATTGATATAATTTATTTCACCAGTTGAAAGCATGGTTTTATCCATCAGATGTCTTTCAAAATGACACCAGGTCATGGTTTCAAATTTTAAAAATTCACCAAACTCTTTTTCACATGCCAGGCAGACAAGAATCATGTTTTCCAGACGGATGCCATATTCACCATCTCTGTAAAGTCCGGGCTCATTGGTCAAAAGCATGCCCTTTTCAAGTTTGACATCGGTCGGATAAGAACTGATTCTTGCCGGGCCTTCATGAACGCACAGAAAAAATCCAACTCCATGACCGGTCCCGTGACCGTAATCCAGCCCCTGGTGCCACAGAAACTGCCGGGCAAGTGTATCAATCTGATACCCTTTTGTCCCTTTCGGGAACACCGCTGTTGCAAGGGCAATATGTCCTTTGAGCACCCGTGTATAATCCCTGATGACCTGATCTGGCGCAGCGCCCCGATATACGGTCCGGGTAATATCTGTTGTTCCGGAAAGATAGTTTCCCCCGGTATCTGTTAAAAACATTCCATCTGAACCGATATCAGCATTTGTCCGGTCTGTTGCTGTATAATGAACAATGGCCGAATGCTCGCGCCAGGCCATAATCGGATCAAAACTGTTGCCCATAAACAGGTCCTGTTCTTTTCTGAGCGCATATAATACGTCTGCAGCTGACTGCTCGCAAATTTTATCCGTATCTTTCTGCTGTTCAAGCCAGAATAAAAAATTCACCACGGCAATGCCGTCTTTTACTGCTGTGTCTTTCAAATGCGCAATCTGGACATCATTTTTTACTGCTTTTAAAGCAATGGCAGGATTTGGTTTTTCAATAATCTTATCTTTATGACAAATTGCCTGGTACAACCGGTAATTGATATTTTCAGGATCAATAAGAATGCCGTCTTTATCTGATAACAAAGACAATGCTGAAAAAATCTGCCCGTAATCATGGATCTCAATATGATCCTGCACCAGTGCGGTCCGTATGGCATCATCGAGCTTTCTGTCATCCATAAACAAAACCGCTTTCCGGGTGCCTATTAAAAGAAAGCAGATATTCACAGGATTGGTATGCACATCGCTGCCCCGCAGATTCAAGGTCCATGCAATATCATCAAGGGTGGCCATCAGATGATGGGATGCGTTTAATTTTGCCATCTGCTTCCGGATGTGAGCCAGTTTATTCTTTCTGCTCTGACCTGCATATCTGTCAGAAAATAAAAATGCTTTTGAAGCGGGAATCTGCGGCCGATCCATCCATAACTGACAGATAAAATCAATATCTGTGTTCAGTACAATCCCTCTGGCGTTCAGCCCGGATTCAAGTTTTTTTATCCCGGCCAGGCTGAATACGCTGCCATCAAGCCCGACAATATCGTTTTGCATCAAATTGTCTTCAAGCCAGTTCTGAACATCCGGCACATCTGGCTGACCCGTTTTAAAAAGGACAAAACCGGATTCTAAAATCTGCTCCTGTGCCTGGATATAATATCTGGAATCAGTCCATAAAACAGCCTGATTCAGGGTTACAACAGCTGTACCGGCCGAGCCTGAAAATCCTGTCAGCCATTTTCGGGTCTGCCAGTGCTCAGCCACATATTCACTTCCATGAGGGTCCTGGCCGGAAACAATAATCGCTGCAATATTGGACTGCTTCATCAGGTGACGAAGCGCCTGAATTTTCTGATCCCTGGTCATGGTCGTAAAAACTCCCGGGTTATTATTCCTGCAACAGTTCTCTGACTTTTTCCAGAAGCAGATCTTTATCAAAGGGCTTGGGAAAAACATATTTTGCCCCGAATCCCTTAGCCATTTTCAAATATATTTCAGGGTCTATGACTCCACCGCCTGACATTGCAATGATAGGGGTTCCAGAAGATATTGAGACGATTTCTCTTATGGTTTCAAGCCCTTCCTGCTCCGGCATGACAAGGTCCGTGATAATCAGCTCTGCGCCCTGGGCCTTGAAAACTCTAACCCCCTGAACCCCGTTTACTGCCTCAACAACTTCATATCCATTTTTTTCAAAAAAAAGCCGGAGAAATTTTCTGATAACTTCCTCATCATCTATGATTAGAATCTTTTTCATGACATTCCTTATAGTTTTTGCAGTCAACAGTGGACAGACCGTTTCTGAATTCTTTTTAAATCGTGTTAAGAAAGATTTTTCTGATCATAGCATCTGTTCTGTTCAGTTTCCAATTATTATTTAATTATATTCAGGCAAAATTGAATGGTGAGCCTGCAGTTAAAAAGTATCATCCTGATATTTTGCCTATGATTTCCAACAGCTTAAGGGCTTTCCTGTCTCTTTTTGACTTGACTATGAAGTTCTTTTCTTCCTATAGTCTGCAGATTGCAGCTAACTGTTTTAAATATTCCGAAATACTTATTTTCTTGATAAGAGGACGTTAAAAATGAGAATTTTTCTTTTCAGCCTGTTATTTCCGGCATGTGTTTTTCTGATGTTTTCCTGTGGTGAGAAACCTGCTGATACGATCAAACTGGGGGTTGCCGGTGCGCATAGCGGCGATCTTGCATCCTACGGTATTCCGTCTGTACGGGCTGCCCAGCTTGTGGTCAAAAAAATCAATGCAGCCGGCGGAGTTCTTGGCAAACAGGTGGAACTGCTCATTGAAGATGATGCCTGTAAACCTGAAATTGCAGGAAATACGGCAACCAAACTGATCTCGGACGGCGCTGATGTTGTCCTTGGCCATATCTGCAGCGGTGCCACCAAAGCAGCCCTGGGTTTTTATAAAGACGCCGGCATGGTCTGCATGTCCCCGTCAGCCACAAATCCGGACCTGACATTCAGCGGCGAATATCCCAATTTTTTCAGAACCATTGCAAACGATGCTGCCCAGGCCAGACTCCAGGTGGACTTTGCTGTAAATGTTCTGAAGGTTAAAAAAGTGGCCATTCTTCATGACAAAGGGGATTATGGCAAGGGCGCTGCCGAACTTGCCAGAGGATATTTTGAAGATGCCGGGGTTCAAGTCATCCTGTTTGAGGGCATTACCACCGGCACGGTAGATTATTCAGCCATTGTCATAAAAGTGAACAGCCTGAACCCGGATGCAGTGATCTGGGGAGGATATCATCCGGAAGCCTCTAAAATTGTCACTTTGATGCGCAAAAAAAATATGGACACCCCGTTTATCGGCCCGGATGGCGTAAAAGACGCCACCTTTATCAGTGTTGCAGGAGAATATGCCGAAGGGGTTTATGCAACAGGCCCTGTGGATATCTCCACAAATCCCATGGCCATCCTGGCCGGAAAAGAATATCAGGATGCCTTTGGAGAAGAGCCGGGCGCTTTTTTTGACCAGGCCTATGCTGCCACTCTGTGCCTTCTCAATGCCATTGAAAAAGCAGGGTCCACAGATTATTCCGCCATTGTTAAAAGCCTTCACACACACCTGACAGACACCCCGTTCGGCAAAATTAAATTTGATGAAAAAGGAGATGCCATTGGTGTTGAATTTGCGGTTTATAAAGTTGAAAACGGTGTTTTTACAGAGCACAAATAATGGCGCAGTGTTAAACAGGCATTATGAATCCTGAATATTTAACAGCACTGATTTTAGGCGGTCTGACCCGGGGAAGCATCTACGCCCTTATTGCCCTGGGCTACACTATGGTCTATGGTATTATTCAGCTCATCAATTTTGCCCATGGCGAGATATACATGATCGGTGCCTTTACCGGCCTGATCGTGTCCACCGTGCTGACCATGCACGGCATGCCGGGGTTCGGCGTGGTGTTCTTTGCTGCTGCGGCCGCCATCATCTACGCCTGCTGCTATGGATATACCCTGGAAAAAATCGCCTATAAACCCTTGAGACACGCACCCCGCCTGTCAGTTCTGATCAGCGCCATCGGCATGTCCCTGTTCTTTCAGAATTATGTCCTGCTTGCCCAGACCTCAAATTTCCTGCCTTTTCCCGGTCTGATACCGGATTTTGAATTCTGGAAACCCTATTCGCATGTGATGTCGGCCACAGAGCTTGTCATCATTGTGACCACAGCTATTGTCATGGTTCTTTTGACCCTGCTGATCAAATTCACCCGGATCGGCAAGGCCATGCGGGCCACCTCCCAGGATAAGATCATGGCATCCCTTCTGGGCATCAATGTCAACCAGATTATATCCATCACCTTCATTGTGGGGTCTGCCACTGCTGCCATCGGCGGTCTGCTGATTGCCTCTCACACCGGCCAGATCAATGCCTACATGGGGTTTCTTGTCGGCATAAAAGCCTTTGTCGCAGCAGTTTTAGGGGGCATCGGAAGCATACCCGGAGCGGTTCTGGGTGCTTTTGTTCTGGGACTTTCAGAAAGTGTGTTCACAGGATATGTATCCAGTGATTATGAAGATGTCTTTGCATTTTTAATTCTTGTTCTCATCCTGATTTTCAGACCTTCCGGAATTCTGGGTAGAGATCAGACACAGAAAGTTTAATTTTAAACATGAATATGCCGGTTTTAAATGAAATAAAAAAATCACTCATCGCGGCCATCTGGTTTATGTTTCTCACCTTTCCCATCATGGTGATAAAAGTGAACACCATAACCCGGACCATTGACTGGCGATGGAAAAACATGATGTACACCGGAATCGGTGCTTTCTTTTTGTCCGCAGTGTGGCGATACATGCTCAGGCGAAAAGAAAAAAATCAAAATGCCCTTGAAAAAGAAGGCCTTTCCATTGTTCAAAAAATCCTTCAGGTGAAAACCTTTTCCATTCCGGCAACTGTTTTACTGCTCATCTTTGCCATAGTGTTTCCCCACCTGTTTTCCATGCACCAGACCAATATCATGATTTCCGCCCTGATTTATGTGATGCTTGGTCTTGGGTTGAATATCGTTGTCGGACTGGCCGGGCTGCTGGATCTGGGATATGTGGCGTTTTTTGCCGTGGGCGCTTATGCCTATGCCTTGCTGAACCTGCATTTTGGACTGGGGTTCTGGACGGTTTTGCCGGTTGGCGGATTTTTGGGCGCTGTTTTCGGCATCCTTCTCGGGTATCCGGTTCTAAGACTCAGAGGAGATTATCTGGCCATCGTGACCCTGGGCTTTGGTGAAATCATCCGGATCATTCTTGAAAACTGGAATGAATTTTCCTTTGGCCCCGCCGGCATTGCCAATATCCCGAAACCTGAGCTGTTCGGCCTTGATCTGAGTCTGTCAGCCAAAACCATATATCTGTATTATATTATTGTGCTGCTGGTCATTTTTACTGTTTTTGTCATCAACCGGCTGACCGATTCCAGAATCGGGCGGGCATGGATTGCGTTAAAAGATGATGAGATTGCATGCCAGGCCATGGGAATTGACAAGGCAAAGACCAAGCTGCGCGCCTTTGCCCTGGGAGCGACCTGGGCCGGGATGGGCGGGGTGGTGTTTGCTGCCAAAACAGCATTTATAAATCCTGCAAGTTTCACCATCTGGGAATCGGTGATCATCCTGTGTACGGTGGTGGCCGGCGGGATGGGATCGATTGTCGGGGTAATCTGCGGTGCCCTGCTTTTAATTCTTCTTCCGGAATATCTGCGGGATTTCGGCCAGTTCAGAATGATCACGTTTGGGGCTGTGCTTGTGCTGATGATGGTATTCAGACCCGGCGGCATGATTGAAAATGTGCGCAGAACCTATCAATTCAAAACCGGTGAAACCAATGACATCCATTCTTGACGTCAAAAATCTGACCCTGGATTTTGGCGGTCTTCGGGCCATTGATCACCTGAACCTCACAGTAAACAAGGGGGAGATCGCAGCGCTTATCGGACCCAACGGTGCCGGGAAAACCAGTTTTTTCAACTGCATCACAGGAATTTACAAACCCACTGCAGGGGAAATTTTTTTGACCTGCCGCAATGGCGAAAAAGAGAGAATAAACGGTTTAAAGCCCAATCTTGTCACCCGCAAGGGAATGGCCAGAACCTTCCAGAACATCCGGCTGTTTTCCTCCATGACGGTACTGGAAAATGTCATGATCGGCTGTCACAGCATAACACACGCTGGAATTCTCGGCGCTGTTTTCAAAGATGCCGCCACCCGGAAAGAAGAAAAGTATATTGTCGATAAAAGCTATTCCATACTGAAAACACTGGAGCTTGAACGATTTGTCAATGAGCTGGCCGTCAATCTTCCCTATGGTGCCCAGCGGCTGCTTGAAATTGCCCGGGCCATGGCCACGGATCCGCAGCTGTTGCTCCTGGATGAACCTGCCGCCGGGATGAACCCGACAGAAACCCGACGGCTGGATGACATGATATTAAAAATACGAGATGAAAAGGGCATTGCCATCCTTTTGATCGAACATGACATGAAGCTTGTCATGCGTATTTCAGAAACCATACATGTTGTGGATTACGGAAAAAAAATCGGAGAAGGCACGCCTGAAGAAATCCGAAATCATCCGGTGGTCATCAAAGCCTATCTGGGGGAAGATATTCATGCTTGAACTCAAAAATATCCAGACCCGTTACGGCAAAATCCAGGCACTTAAAGGGATTTCCATGCATGCAGACCCAGGGGAGATCATCTGTCTGATCGGTGCAAACGGTGCTGGAAAATCAACCGTGCTCATGACCATATGCGGTATCACACCGGCAAGCCGCGGGGATATTTTTTTTAAAGGGAAAAACGTCACGCATATGGCGCCGGAAAAAATTGTGTCGCTGGGCATCAGCCAGGTCCCGGAAGGAAGACGGATTTTTCCCTATCTGACAGTCATGGAAAACCTGGACATGGGAACATTTCTGCGAAAGGACACAAAACAAATCAAAAAAGATCTGGACTATGTATTTCATTTATTCCCCATCCTGGCACAGCGCAGACATCAGCCCGGCGGCACCTTAAGCGGCGGCGAACAGCAGATGCTGGCCATTTCAAGAGCCATCATGTCCCGTCCTGAACTGCTTCTGCTTGACGAACCATCATTAGGTCTGGCCCCCATGATCACCCGGCAGATCTTTGATATTATCAGAAAAATCAATCAGGAGAACCGGACCACCATTGTTCTTGCGGCCCAGAATGCAAATCTGGCCCTTAAACTGGCGGATCGGGGCTATGTCATGGAAACAGGAACCATCACCCTGACAGATACCGGAAAGCATCTGCTGGCAAACGAGGCTGTAAAAACAGCATATCTTGGCATTTAAATCTGTCCGGCTTCATATCGGTATCCTACCCCGTGAACGGTGGTGATCAGGCGTGGACAGGACGGGTCCGGTTCAATTTTCTTTCTTAATTGTGCAATATGCTGGTCAAGGGTCTGGGTGGTTCCCAGATAATCAATTCCCCAGACAGCGTTCAGAATCGTGTCCCGGCTGAGGACTTCTCCGGGATGATCATGAAAAAGGCAGATTATGGCAAGTTCCCTCCGGGACAAATCCAGATCCCGGCCCTGACCGGCCAGCTTGAATGTCTTTGCATTCACCTGATATGGCCCAAAGCTGAAAACGGTTTTTTCAGTATCTTCAGAATAATTTCCTGATTGTCCTGTCCGCCGGAACAGCGCAGCGATTCTTGCCAGAAACTCATGAACGCCAAAGGGTTTGGTGATATAATCATCCGCGCCAAGCTTCAGGCCGACCACCTTGTCAATTTCTTCACTCTTGGCTGTGAGCAGGATGATGGGGATTTTCTGATCCTTTGCACGGATATCCCGGCAGACATCATACCCGTTTTTTTCCGGCATCATGATGTCCAGAAGAACCATGTCAAAGGTCTGGTCCGCAAACAGTTTCATGGCCTGCTCGCCATCCTGTGCTTCAACCGCATGATATCCTTCACTTTCAAGGGTATCCACGATCCCCATCCGGATGTGTTTATCATCTTCTGCCACAAGAATTTTAATCTGCGTCATGGTGTTTTATCCTTGCTGTAAAACAACTGCCGTTTCCCGGCATGGGCTCAACATTCAAATCTCCGCCCAGATCCCGAAGAATCTGTCTGGCAATGGTCAATCCCAGACCAGATCCGGGCTGTTTTGCACTTAAAGAATCATCCACCCGGTGAAATCTTTCAAATATCTTTTCTCTGTGTATTCTGGAAATCCCTGGCCCGTCATCACAGATTTTCAACACAAAAAAATCATTTTCCTTTTCAAGAATAAACAGGATAAATTTTCCTTGTGCTGCATATTTAAGCGCATTGTCCAGCAGGTTCAGCACCACCTGTTCAAGGGCATCCCTGTCTGTTCTTATGGTATAATCAAGTTTCCTGTACTTTTTAAAAATCTGCATGCCTGAACTATGAATCCGGATACTGTGGGCCTGAACAATATGATCCAGAAAATCCGCCAGATCAATCACCGAATATTGATACTTTTTCTTCCCCTGTTCCAGCCTTCCAAAATCCAGCACATTATTGATCAAACGGGTCAGACGATGACTTTCATCCACAATCACAGACAGATACGTCCGGATTCTGGTTTCATCCTGAACCCGTTTTGACAATAAAAGTTCAGCATACATCCGGATGCTGGTCAAAGGGGTTTTAAGTTCATGGGACACAGAAGACACAAAAGAGGTTTTCTGCTGAGCGTCTTTCATGTTTGCAAGGGTTGCCCGGGTCAGCAGGATGCCGCCTGAAACAATGGCCGAAATAAAAACGCCCAGAAGCAGCAGGGAGATATATAAAAACCCCCGGTTTGCAGGCCCTGCATGTGTATCTGTAAAAACGCCCAGCCGCCAGTGGGGAAGACGGGGGGATACCGGAATCAGTGCCAAAGGCTTTTGTTCAGGGTCTATCTGCAGCTGTCCTGCCTGGTGCATATGTGTATCATATCCATCCATCAATACCATGGCGCTGTTCTTTTGAAGCTCTGTTGGAAAATCCGTCACAAGCTGTGACAGCAGGGTCATGAATTCCAGCTCAACGCCATACACAGGACCGGTTTCATATTTTTGCACCCAGCCTAGAATAAACAGACGGTTTTCACTGAACCAGGGAATCCAGCCGGATTGTTCAACCCGGCCCGGGGGGTTGGCCCCGGACTTCCGGAAAGCGGTCTCATCTGAAGCGCTTTTTGACGTCAACCGTGACATGGAAAACAATGTCTGCCGGGAAGATTTCCCAGGCATTTTCTGATCCGCATCATATTGAGCATGTGCTGATCCTGATCCGGACAACGGTTTATTTTCCGATTCTTTGTTCAGATGTTCTGTGTTCAGCTCCTCCCGGTTGAAATCAAATGGAATCCTTCCGGTAAAAAGCGCATCATAGCGGGCAATAAACCATCTTTCTTCTCTGGTGGATGCCATCCCTCTCAGGGGATATTCAAGATATGGCTCATTTTGTTTTTTTTGCCAGATAAACACGTTGCGGATCAGCGGATTGGTTTGTTCCCATTGAATCAGATGTTTTTCCAGCTGTTGAGGATCAAGATCCAGCAAGGACTGCACAAGATTTCCCTGAACCGTTTCAATGGTCAGGTGGATGCTTTCGCAAACGGTTCTGGCCCGTTCCACCAGCGCTGTTCTGGCAGATTCAGAAATCCGGTCCTGTTCATGGGACAGCAGCGTGAATGCAGCACCCGCCATAATCAGGGTGGGCACTAAAAAAAGTGCCCAGAAAAAAATGATGGATCGTTTATGTGTCATGGTGTATCCAAAGACTCTTTATTCCTGTGATTTCTGCTGGAACAGCTGCTGATAGGATTCGGTTCTCAAAATTTTCCGATCTTTTTTTGTCATTCCCTTTTCCTCTATTTTTTGCGCCTGAACCTCCAGCGCATCCGCCTGATCCAGCAGTCTTTCATCTTTATACTGTGCGCCCATGCTTTTCAACCTGGCAGCAGATTTTTTCAGCTCCTGGACTGCTTCTTTTTTCTGGCCCTTGTCTGACAGGGCAATGGCTTTTTCCTGGGCCAGGGCATTCAGATTCAGTTGATATTCTTTTACCACATCGACATTGGTCGATTCCGTAATCTTCTTTGAATCCTGGCTGAACGATGCATAGGAAATTCCGGAGGACTGTTCTATCTTTTTGCTGAACGGATTTTCATATTTTACATCTGCCTGTGCAATCTTTCTTTTTGTTCCTGCTGCTGATGGCGGGATCTTCACTTTGATCAATGCATATTTTTCCTGATCACCATACAACTGGTTCATGAACAATTCAATTTTCTGTCCCCTGATCCGGCCTTCCCGTCCGATAATCTCCACAGCAGTGACATCTTCGGGAAGCGTAACTGTCACTTTGACCTGTTTGGCAACAACATTCAATACATCCCCCAGTTCTGCTGCAAAAATTCCGGGCAGATCATATCCGGATTCCACAAAATAGGTATTGCCGTCACTTTCCCTGGCCAGTCTGGCCATCAGGTCTTCATTATAATCGGTTCCCACACCCACGGTGGAAACAGAGATATTTTCCTTGATCAATGCAGCGCCCAGCCGTCCTAAATCCTCGGGCATTCTGGGCCCGACATTGGCAAGGCCGTCAGACAGAAGAACAATCCGATGGATAAAATCTTCTTCAATGTGTTTGCGAATTTCAGATGCGCCCTGGCTGACACCGCCAAAAAGAGCAGTTGATCCGCCTGCCCGGATCTGGTCAATCATGCGAATAATCCCCTGAACATTCTGTGCATGCTGGGCCGGAACAATGGTTGCCACATTGGAATCATATACCACGACACTGAAAATATCCTGCTGCCCCAGTCGCCTTAACGCCTCAACTGCGGCGGCCTTTGCCTGTTCAATTTTAACTCCGCCCATTGATCCGGACTGATCCAGAACCAGTGACAGATTCACCGGCGGCCTTTGGACATGACCCGGCACCGGCGGTGCATCAAGGGTGATTTTAAGCACCACATCCTGTGAACTTCCGGCAGGCAGCACTGCACGATCTGTCTCCACCCGGCAGACAAGATTCTGACCTGATATGGCTGCTCGAACACCTTCTGCCCGGACACTTTCGAGCGGAAATACACAAACACACCATACAACAGCAATGACAATTATTTTTTTGCAGGACATCTTCATCTGTTCCATAATCCTTCTCCTTTTTCTGTATTATAAATTAATCGGTTTTGATGCAAAACTTCAATACGATTATCTGTTTTGCACCCGGATCAACTATACAGAACCAGATCAGCAAAGATGTCATCCACAGGTAAATAGTTTGTAAAAAACATGTAAAAAACTCAGGAGATCATCCGGGCAAGCGCTTTGGCATTCTCAAATGCCGGATCAATAATGGACTGCATTTTTTCTTCAGGTATATTGTACACATTTTGCGCATGGGCAATCATTTCATCCACCCCGTTGTTGGTCTCATCCTCCCGCAAAATAGAAACCAGCCTCACAGGCCCCAGGGTATCATGGTCTCCATCAGCACTGGGGTCATGATGATTTTTGATGGCCAGGGCAATATTTTCAGGCAGGCCCCATTCACTGCATATCCAGGTGGCAACCTCTGCATGATCCCATTCCAGACATTCTCTTTCCAGTGCGGCCAGATCACCGCCTTCAAGATGCCATTTTTTAAATACCTGATCATAATCATCACTTCTGTGACAGGATAAAAAAGGCAGGGCCATATCCTGAAGAAAAGAGGCGGTAAAACATTCAGATCCCTTTGACGGGCACATGATCTTTGCCAGATCCTGAGCCAGCAAGGCTCTTCTGGCAGATGTCAGCCAGAATTCAGCCGGATCATGCCACTGGCAGGTCTGTCTTGGAATGCCTTTTGCCACACCCACACCCAGTACCAGAGATTCCAGCTGGGACAACCCGACAAGGGCAATGGCCTGGGTTAAATTCTCCACTTTTTTTATGGGAGAAAACGCTGCAGAATTGGCAATCCTTAACAATTGTACAGAAAGTCCCGGATCAAGGGACAGTGTTTTTGCAATATCTGATGCTGAAGAATACGGGCTTCTGATTTTTTGAAGAATCTGCATGACAACCGCCGGAAAAGATGGAAGCTGATATCCCTTTAAAACGTCCTTGAGTTTTGCCTTGGGATTGACCTTGTTTTTAAAAAATGAAAACATACTGCTCCTGTTCTATTTTACTCAGCCCGCCGGGCCATTTTATTACCGAGAATACTTAAAAGTCCGCCAAGCCCCATATATCCTGAAATCGCCTGCAAGGTCACAAATATCTGGGCTGGCCAGGATGCCGGAACAGCATCCCCGTAACCCAGAGTTGTCAATGTGACAAAACTGAAATACACAGGGGAAAATCCGGTCTCATGCACGCCGTAATCAATCTCCACCTGGGTATAAATGGCTGCAAACATCAGGGTTACACAAAACAGCCACACAAACCATCTTGAAAGACTCCGGCCGCAATCCGAAGACGCCCACCATACAAAATAGATCGCATTATGCAAACGGGACAGGCTTTTGAATTCATACAGATAATTTTCATCTGCAATATACCGCCGGACAAGATAGGCACCTCTTAAATCAAGCCCCCGGATATCCGCACCCAGCCATTTTGCTGTCTTGAAATTTCTGATTCCCAGAAGACGGCAGCCCTGCATGTCTGTTAGTTCAAAATTGGTTTTATCCACATTGCTTTTTTTAAAATCAGCACCGGAAAGGATTGCCCGGGTAAATATCGCATGGGACAAATCCGCTTCTGAGACCCTGGCATTTTTCAGGTTAGCCGCTCTTAGATCCGAATGAACCAGTTTTGAGTGACTTAAGGTTGCATCAGTTAGATCCGCATGAATCATTCTCGCACAGGACAGATCCGCCCCTCCGAAACCGCATTGTTTTGCGCTGCATTCATTGAAGCTTGCATGGGTCAGATCAGATCCTAAAAATTCGCATTCATCCAGAACAGCCTGCTCAAAACTTGCCCCATGGCAACGGGTATAACTTAACATTGTTCCGGTCAGATCAGAGCGGTTCAGATTGGCCCAGGACAAATCATAACCGGACAGATCAAGGTTTGTCAAATCCTCATGAAACAGGGTGATTCCCCTTAAATCAAGCCCCTGTGGACGGTTAAGACTGGATTTTTTACATTCATGTTTCAGGCGTGCTAGCGTAAGTTTTAAAACAGTCTCATTCTCATCCGGGTCCTTTAGATCCCATCTGGATCTTAATGCGACCTTTTCTGCCTGGCTCAACCTGTGTTTTTTATCTTCCATTTTTCTTTCTCTGATTTCATGTTCTGATACACATCCAGTACTGAAAACTGCACGGGTATACTATATCAATCCTTTTTAAAACTAAAGCATATTTTTATCTGTTTTTATTCTATTTTCTTGACAATAAGAACTGCGTCATCCTACCCTTTTGTGGATAAAAACAACCGCGACCTGAATCTTGAAATAATATAAAAGGAACATGCGTTATGGATCTTTTTTTCAATCCCCGCTCCATTGCCGTTGCCGGTGCCTCTCAAAAAGCCAATCTGGGAAATCATGTGATCTCTAATCTGAAAAACGGTTTCACAGGTGATATTTATCCGATCAACCCCAATTATGACCAGATAGAAGGCCTGCAGTGCTTTGCTTCCATAGAATCGGTGCCCGGTCATGTGGATCTTGTGATCATGCTGGTTCCTGCGATCGCCATCCCTGCAATTCTGAAATCCTGCGCTGCAAAAGGAACAAAGCGGGTGATCATCGAAAGTGCGGGGTTTGATGAGTCCGGACAGGAAGGACAGGCGCTCCAGAAAGAATGCAGCCAGATTGCCGACGCTGCCGGAATCCGTCTATGGGGCCCCAACTGCATGGGGCTTGTGGATGTGCCCAATAATAAATTTTTTACCTTCATGCACCCGCGTGTCCGGTCCGAAGGCATGCTTGCCGGCCATATTTCCCTGATTGTCCAAAGCGGCATGATGTCAGCGATTTTTCTGGTGGAGCTTGCCAAAAAAGGCATTGGTATTGCCAAGGCCTGTTCCATTGGCAACCGGTCTGATGTAAATGAATGTGAAATCCTTGAATACCTGGAAAAAGATCCGGATACAAAGGTTATTGCCCTGTATCTTGAATCCATTCCGGACGGGCGGCGTTTTACCCGGGCGGTCAGACACTCCACAAAACCGGTTGTCCTGCTCAAGGGCGGTCAAAGCCCTGCCGGTGCGGTTGCCGCCATGAGTCACACCAGCAGTCTGGCTGGAAATTCCAGACTGTCCCAGAGCGTGCTGGCAGGCCAGGGGGTTATCATGGCCGACAGTATCTTCCAGATGGCAGACATTGCCAATGCACTGGTTCATATCCCGAAAATGAATCCTGCCTGCCGCATTACCATCATCACCCTCAGCGGCGGAGCCGGCATTCTGGCATGCGATGCGCTGGAACGCAGCAACCTTACTGTTGTACAACTCAGTGAAGACACCCGGAAAAAACTTGAACAGATATTTCCGCCCTGGATGCCGCCGGCCAATCCGATTGATCTTTTCCCGGCAGTGGCCATGCGGGGTCGGACGGTTGCATTCATGGGAGCGCTGAATGCAGTAATGGAAGATAAAACCATAGATGTAGTGATCATTCATGTGGTTGTCGGGCTGGAAGATTCCATACTCAACCTGAAACAATTAAAACAGACTGCGGATCAATGCGGCAAAACCATTGTTTTCTGGCTGATGGGAATAAAAAAGGAAAAAGATCAGTTTGCCCAAAATGCACGGGAAGCCGGGATTACAGTATATTCGGATATCATTGAAATTTCCCGCTGCCTGGAAGCGGTTTCTCAATACAATGCATACAAGAACAAGGCTCCGGTATCTGCTGATACACTCTCAACAGATGCCACGCCGAATCCTGTGCCGTCTTTAAGCGCCCCAAAGGGGGTTATGGATGAATATGAAAGCAAATCCCTGCTCAGCCAATGGGGCATCCCGGTGGTGGAAGAAAAAATAATAAAAACCGCTGAAGAGGCCTGGACTTTTGCCTGCAAAGCATCCCTGCCCGTGGTTCTCAAAGGGCTTTGTCCGGGCATGGCCCATAAAACCGAGCACGGTCTGGTAAAGCTTGGCATCTCCAGCAGGGAAATGATGGACACAGCGCTTTCAGAACTGAAAAATATCATGAAAGACCAGGGCCGGATACTGATTCAAAAACAGATTTCCTATGAGTATGAACTGATCGCAGGATATCTCAAAGACCCCCAGTTCGGGCCCTGCATCATGTTCGGGCTGGGCGGCATTCTTGCCGAACTTGAACCGGATGTCGCCTTTGCACTGGCGCCCCTGTCCCCGGAGGATGCATTCACATTGATCAATGGACTGCGAAACCATAAACTGCTCAAAGGCTTCAGAGGCATGTCCGCGCTGAACAAAACAGCCATGGCTCACTTATTGATCCATCTGGGCAATCTGGGCGCGGCCTGTCCTGAAATTGAACAGATGGATATCAATCCTCTGGTTGTGAAAAACGGGATGCCAACTGCAGTGGATGCCAGCATCATCATCAGATAAGGAGGTTTTTTCTTAATTTTTCTGTGCCGGAATTTTTATAAAAAATGTAGTTCCTTTATCTGGAACAGATTCCACGCTCAATGCGCCTCCGTGGTTTTTGCTGATAATAAAATAAGATACGGACAACCCCAACCCGATGCCGCTTCCCACTTCCTTGGTGGTAAAAAACGGCTCAAAAATCCGATTTTGAGTTGCATCGGCCATCCCCGGGCCATTGTCTTCAATTTCAATCACGACCTCATTGCGAATATATGAACTTCTCAGAATGTATCGTGGCAATGCAACACCTGCGTCTGCCATGGCTTCTGCCCCGTTCTTGAGTATATTTAAAAATACCTGCTGAATCTCATTTTTTTCACAGGGAACCGGTGGAACACCTGTCTGATATTCCCGGACAATCTCGATCAAACGAAAATCATAATTTTTTTTCATGTTGTAGTCACTGCTGACCATCTCAATGGTGTCGTCCAGAATATCATGAAGATAATGCGTGTCTTTTCTTTTTTCACTTTTACGGCTGAATGACAGCATATTGGCAACAATCTTTGCCGCCTGAAGACCGGATGCCCTGATAAGATCCATCATGACAAATATCTCCCGCTGTTCAAGATAGTCTCTCATTTTTTCAAGATCAAGGCCGCAGTTTTCAGCCGCCCGGACATTTGCCGGCAGATCCCTGGTCAGGCGATCCATGATCACCTGATTATTCTGAAGAATGCCTGCAAGCGGATTATTGATCTCATGGGCCATGCCTGCGGCCAGCCCCCCGACAGACAGCATCTTCTCAGACTGGATTACAATTTCTTCGGCTTTTTTTATATGGGTAATATCAGTGTAGTTCACCACCATGCTGTCAGGAGAATCCCCCTTTGCACAAAAAGAGACCGCACTGATATTCACATCCAGAACCTCTCCGGACTTTGTATGTCTGCGGGATACAAAATTATGATTTTTCCCCGGATGTCTGAAAATTTCATCCACATTGCGCCGCGTCAATGCCAGGATATCCTCCGGAACAAAATGAATATTATTTCCTAAAATCTCATAAGGCTCCCACCCGAACACCCGGCTGAATGCCGGATTGATATATGTGGGCCTGAGTTTTTTATTATAAAAAGCAATGGGATTGGGAGAAATCTCCAAAACCAGCCGGTGGAGCCTGCCACTTTCCAGAAGTGCATCCTGGGCAGTTTTCCGGGCTGTAATATCTTTTAGAATAATCAGCCACCCGATCTGGTGATTCTTTTTCTTTTCCAGCACAGAAAGGCTCAGGTTCCAGTGTTTCAGTGCCGGGCCTGTTTGAAAAGAAATCTGAGTTTCCAGTGGTGTATGCTGGATAAGAGAAATGATCTGCTCATATAATTGGGGCAGACTGTCTTTGAATGACACGCCGTTTAAAAAATCATCTTTTATTCCAAAACTGTTTTTCGCAGCCGGGTTCGCATCAATGATCTGATAATTTCTGTCCAGCACAATGACCGGATCTGTCATGTTTTCAATAACGATTTTATGGATAAACGGTATCAGGTTCAGCATCTGGTATCGCTGCAATGCCACTATAAAAAAGATGCCGGAAAAAGAAAATGCCAGCGGTGTAAAATCAATCTGCCTGAAGGTTTCAGACCCGAAAGCATAAAGAATACTGAATACCAGGGGCGAAAGAATACCTGCAAGCACAAGCATCAGCTGCTGCTTTATCCTTCCCCTGGATTTTTTCAGGGCATGGATCAGAATCATGCAGGCCCAGAAAACAAGACCGTATGAGAACACGATTGTTGCCCAGAAACCCGGGGCATGAGAATAAACAGGCACTGACAACCTGCCGTTATCCACAACGCGCAGATCCTGCCATACCAGATGATGAAAATCATTGGTAAAAACCAGAAAAGTCATGATGACAGGGAATATGGCCAGAAGATAATATCTTTTATCCAGAACCGGTTTCGTATCCACCAATGAACGAACAAAATAAAATAAAAACAACCCGATCCACGCAGCACTCAGATAATTGATTCTGTACCACCACATCCTTGAAGCCGCTTCAGGATACATAAACCCCAGGCCATCCACCACTGACCAGACAAAAGTACTGATCATCAAAAATATAAATACATTTACCGCTTTTTTACCCCAGTGAGAAGACAGTTTCACTATAATGAACAAGGACAGCAGTCCTGAAAAAAAAGACAAGGATGCGAATATGACGGACAAATTTAATGTGTACAATGAAATACTCCCAAGAAAAAAATACGATTAAAACACTGTATCAGATCAGACTCATTTTACCAGCACAGATTTGTTTTTTTTAAATTTAAGTTTACGCATTTTCATAATTAAGGTAAAAAACCTGTCATGGCAGACAACCCAATATAAATCTTTGCTGAAACCGGCAAAATATCACAGAAAGGATACATATGGACACCCAATATTTAAAACTGACTGTCGAGGACAAGCTGGCAACCGTAACCATTCACCGACCGGAAAAAAGAAATTCCATCTCTCCGGATGTCCTTGTGGAAATCGAAGGACTTTTTAATGAAATTTCCGCAAGAGACGATGTCAGTGTGGTCATCCTTACCGGGGGTGAAAAATATTTTTGCTCCGGGTTTGACCTGAATTATATCCGGACCCTGGAAAAATCTTCCAACGAAGATTATATCCGCCTGTTTCACCGGGCCTACCGCGCCATCCTGTTCTGCAGCCAGCCGGTTATTGCTGCGGTTGGCGGCCCTGCCATTGCAGGCGGATTTGACTTAACAATGATGTGCGATATCCGGTATGCCTCCACCCGGGCAAAATTCGGGCAGCGGGAAATTGCCCTGTCTTTAACCCCCATCATGGATCCTTTGTGGCGGATCATCGGTTTGGGCCGGGCAAAGGAAGTGGCCCTGACCGGACGGATTTACGATGGTGAGGAAGCTGAAAAAATGGGGTATGTCAGCAAAGTCTTTCCGGAAGGCCAGATGCTGGAGGAAGTGACCAAAATTGCAAAAACCATGGCCACCTATGATAAAACCTGCCTGAAAGAAACAAAGATGCTGTCCAACACCACCTTGAATATGGACATCAATACCTCCATGACCCAGCAGGAATGGCTGTTCAGAACCTATATCGGATCTGAAGACAATCATAAAAGAGTGGATGCGCTTTTAGACTCCCTTAAAAAATAGCACGTTTCTTCTGCGTTCGGGACAGCAAACTTTTGCCCGGACGCAGAAGGTTTCTTTAACAGTCTTTTTCAAGTTGTCCCATAAAACAGAACCCGTTGGACGTATGTCTGTTCATGGTCGCATACACGCAGGTCTCAAATTCCAGCACATCAAAATCAGACAGCAGTCCCTCCAGATATTCTGTTGAGTGATGCCGCAAAACCGCGCCCTCATCCAGCTCAAATACCCCGTAGGTGTGATGCACATCCTTAAATTGATCATACCGCTGAATATTCCGCACATCATGATTCAGCAGAAAATCGTTAATATACAAAACACCCCCGGGTTTTAACACCCGCACAATATCCTGAATCAGTGACTGCTGGGCCGTATCTTCGACAATGCAGGTCAATACCGCCACCAGGATCACCGCATCAAAGCTGTGATCCGCAAATTCAAAGGGAGAACTGCCTTTTTTCAACCAAAGATGGGGATACAGCCCATGCCCTTTTTCGATCATCTGCTGTGAATAATCAATGCCCTGAATCTGTTCAAACCCGGATTGATATAATTCATTGGCAACCCTGCCGTATCCGCAGCCCACATCCAGAATCCGGGCTTTTTTTGTCACATGCCGGGCAAAAACATCCCGCCTGAAAGGCGTTGTAAACTCCTTTGTGAGGGCAGCCTGATCCCAGTAATCTTCCTGATTCATATTCATGAAAAGCACCATAAAAGATCCGGATAAAATTTTCAAGACCGGCCTTGTCTTGACACATCCGCACACACCTGTGTATATGAAGCCCATGAATCTTACCGCCAACAAGGGATTTCAATATCTTGAAGATCTTTCCTGCGCCTACTGGCATTCCCAGGTTTTTTTCACGGCTCTGGAATTAAAAATCTTCATGCACATTGAGCAAAAAAAACACGCCATTGAGACCCTGTCCAAGGCCTGTATGTGCAAACCCGAAGAACTGCTGCGCCTTTTAAAAGCCCTGGAAACAATGGATCTGATTAAACTTGATAATCATTGCTGGCAAAACTCAGAAGCAGCTTCGACCTTTCTAATCCCTGAAAAACCGGATTATATGGGAGATTTTTTTCTGTATCGAAAATATATGCGTCCCAACTGGGATCTGCTGACCCGAAAAATTCTGGTGACACCTCCAGCAGCCCAAAAAGATCTGACCTATGAACAAAAAAATTATCTGTATGTCAAGGCCATGGATACCATTGTCCGGCAAAAAGCCCGCCAGATTGCCCAAATTATCAAGCCGCTGAATCTGAGCGGTTCAGTCCTGGATGTGGGTGCAGGCGCAGGCGGCATGATCAGAGAACTTTTAACCGTCATGCCCGGTTCCCATGGACAGATTCTGGAAATCCCGGAGGTCATCCAGGCCGCTCAAGAACTGTATCCAAATCAAAAAGACTGGATGAATATTACAAAAACGCAGGGCGATTTCAGAACCCATGAATTTGATACCTGTTTTTCTCTGATCATCCTGAGCAATTTTCTGCACACCTACAGCCCGGATGAAGCACGCCCCCTGCTCCTGAAAGCTGAAAAACTGCTGGATCACACCGGCATTCTCTTAATTCACGATTATTTCCCGGACCGCACAGGCGTCAATCCTGCAAAAGGATCTTTGTATGACCTGTCCATGATGCTCAATACCTACAACGGTGCCTGCCATAACGCTGCAACCCTTTGTTCCTGGCTTAACCAGGCCGGCATCCATAAAATCGATATCATTGACCTGGAAACTGATACGTCCATTATTCTGGCAAGCTCCATGTAGATTTTTACATGCGTTGCCTCAGGGTTTCTCCGGACAAATCACTTTACAGCCATTTGAACTATTGATAAAAGCCTTTCAATACACAAAAAAGACGTTATGATATCGAATATCATGAACTTGAAAAAGATGGAGAACATATATAAATGAACAGCCGCCACTGTGTTTTGTTCGGCGATTCACGAAAGATGGATGATGTTGAGGAAAACTCGGTTGATCTTGTTGTGACGTCTCCGCCATACCCCATGATTGAAATGTGGGATGAGCTTTTTTCTTCATTTTCTTCAAAGATTGCCGCATCTGTCAAAAACAAGGAAGGCGCCCAGGCGTTTGAGCTGATGCATAAAGAACTTGATCAAGTCTGGAGGGAACTCAACCGTGTTGTAAAACCTTCCGGCTTTGTCTGCATTAATATTGGTGATGCCACCCGTAAAATGGGTCAGGATTTTCAACTTTACTCAAACCACAGCAGAATAACCCATGCCATGGTAAAGCTGGGCTTTCAACCGCTTCCTGTCATCTTATGGCAAAAATCCACCAATTCCCCCAATAAATTCATGGGTTCAGGCATGCTGCCGGCCGGTGCATATGTCACCCTTGAGCACGAATATATTCTTATTTTCAGAAAAGGGGGCAAGCGGGAATTTTCCTGTGCACAGCAAAAACAAAACAGAAATGAGAGCGCCATGTTCTGGGAAGAGCGAAACACCTGGTATTCAGACACCTGGCGCCTCAAAGGGGTCAGACAGAACACCGGCAAAGACAATCTCAGGCAAAGAAATGCAGCCTTTTTATTTGAATTGCCCCATCGATTGATCAATATGTATTCTGTTAAAGGGGACACTGTTTTTGATCCCTTTCTGGGCACAGGAACAACCCTTTGCGCGGCCATTGTTTCTGAACGAAACGCCATTGGAATGGAATGTGACGAAAATTTTGCAGACCTGATCACCGAGAATATACACACCTGCGCCATGCTTTCTTCGGAGACCATCAATACACGACTGGAAACCCATAAAGCATTTATTCTTTCACGGCTGGAAGCAGGCAGGCAAATTAAACACCATAACCTTTTTTACGATTTTCCAGTGGTAACCAGACAGGAAACCCAGATCCGGTTTCATCCGGTTTTGCAAATCACCTGTGAGAATCTAAGCCATATATCTGTTGAATATTCTACAGATATTAAAAAATTACCTGTTATTAAACCGCAGGTTAAAAACACCGACCCCCAGCTTCTGCTTTTTTAAGACCGGACAAAAAGCCTGTATGATTTTCATCTCTTGACGTAAAGTCCGGCTTGATAATATAGTCAGTATTCAATACCATGAACCCCATAAAATTATAAAAGGAAACCGCATAATGAATTATGAATTTATTGACCTTCAGATAAACAATCACATTGCCACGGTCAGCTTGAACCGGACCAAAAGCCTGAATGCCATCAACCGGGAATTTGCCAAAGAAATCACAATGATGTTCAGGGAACTGGATGTCATGGATGATGTCTGGGTGATCATACTCAAAAGCAATGCCAGAATTTTCTGTGCAGGCCTGGACCTTAAGGAAATGACATTATCAGATCACAAGGACATGGCCCGCCTGTTCAAGATTCCGGCAGAGGACTTTTATATATTTGAATGCTGTCATGCAATTGATGACTGCAGAAAACCGGTGATCTGCGCTGTTCACAGCCAGTGCGTCGGATTCGGGCTGGATATTGCAGCCGCCTGTGACATGGTGCTGTGCACCCAGGATGCATCTTTCAGTCTTCGGGAAGCCCGTATCGGAATTGTTGCGGATGTGGGCGGATTGCAGCGGCTGCCATACATCATCGGTCTTGCCAACACAAAACACATGGCCTATACGGGCCGGTTTTTCTCTGCACAGGAAGTTGAACGCATGGGGCTGATTGTGCAAATCTGCCCGGACATGGATGCCCTTCTGTCAGCTGCAGACACATTGGCCGCAGAAATCACAAAAAGTGCACCCCTGGCTGTCCAGAACACCAAAGAAGTGCTCAATTACGGAAGAACCGCCACCATCCGTGAAGGCATCAATATGGCAGTTCATAAAAACATGCTGCTGCTGACCAGCCAGGACTGCAAAGAGTCTTTTGTGGCGTTTCTTGAAAAACGAAAGCCAGAATTCAAGGGACAATAACACAATTGAATATCCTTGAAATCATAAAAAAAAGATCCTCCTGCCGATCTTATACCGGTGAGCCTGTGTCTGCAGCTGACAAAGACAGGCTTACCGATTTTATCAACCGGTCCGGGTCAGGACCGTTTGGCAGCCAGCCGGTTTTCAAACTGATCATGTCAGCGCCCGGGGACAGTGAATCTCTCAAAGGCCTGGGCACTTACGGATTCATCAGAAAACCGGCAGGATTCATTATCGGCTCGATCACCCAATCGCCGATGAATCTTGAAGATTTCGGCTACTGCATGGAGAAGATCATCCTTTATGCGACTGAAATGGGCCTGGGAACATGCTGGCTGGGTGGAACTTTCAAAAAAAGCCGGTTTGCCGACAAAGCCGCTGTGGGCAAAGACAGGATAATTCCGGCAGTTGCTGCAACCGGCTATGCAGCAAAACGCAAAACACTTACAGAAAAAATTGTCCGGGCCAGCGCAGGCGCGGACAAACGAAAATCCGTTCATGAGATTTTCTTTTCCAGTGAACTGGAACGACTGGACGATGAATTTTACCGCTCATCGTACGGAACAGTGCTTGAAATGGTAAGACGTGCGCCATCGGCATCCAACAAACAGCCCTGGAGAATTATCTGCGGATCATCAAAAAACAATTTTCACCTTTTTCTGGAGCGGACAAAAGACTATAATAAAAGCCGGTTTATAACCTCTGACCTGCAGCGTATTGACATGGGCATTGCCATGTGTCACTTTGAACTTGCCGCAAAAGCGTGTGAACTTGACGGCGCATGGATTAAAAAAGCCCCGGAAGGCATCCGCGTATCACCAGGATGGGAATATATCGCCTCGTGGCACTGAAAACACCGGGACATCTGCAGGTATTGCCCCAATAGCGCTCTGTGTATTTAAAACAGGAGAGTGACCATGAAAATCTACGACAAGCTGTTCATAGATGGCAGATGGACTTTTCCGGATTCAGATTCAGATGCCATTGATGTGATCAATCCCTATACCGAAGCCGTCTGCGGGCAGGTGCCATCTGCAAATGAAGCCGACACCAATGCCGCTGTCATGGCGGCACGCAATGCGTTTGACGCATGGGCAGCCACAGCACCGGAAAAACGGGCAGCACTTATCCAGCACCTGGCGCAGAAACTGATGGAATACACGGATGAAATCAGCCAGACCATCACCATGGAACTGGGAATGCCGATATCCATGTCCACCACCATTCAAAGCGGCCTTCCCGCAGGCTCCATGTCTTCTTATGTGGATCTGGCCAAAAATCTTCAAGTCCGCGAAGAAATCGGCAATTCCATTGTCATTAAAGAACCGGCAGGGGTCTGCGCTTTTATCACCCCCTGGAATTATCCGCTGCACCAGATTGTCGGCAAAGTGGCCCCGGCGCTTGCTGCAGGCTGCACCATGTTGGTCAAACCCAGCAGTGAAACCCCGCTGAATGCATTCATCCTTGCAAAAATTACACAAGAAATCGGGTTGCCTAACGGCGTATTTAATCTGGTGACCGGGTCCGGTGAACTTGTGGGTGAAGCCCTTTGCCGCCATCCGCAGGTGGATCTGATCTCCTTTACCGGTTCAACCCATGCGGGAAGACGCATCGGCACTATTGCCGCACAGGGCATTAAACGCCTGACACTGGAACTTGGCGGAAAATCCACCAATATCATCCTTGAAGATGCAGATTTTGAAAAAGCTGTGAGCAACGGCGTTAAAAACATGTTCCTGAATTCGGGCCAGACCTGCAGTGCCTTAAGCCGGATGCTGGTCCCGGAAAACCTGCTGGACCAGGCCGCAGCCATTGCAAAAGACACTGCATTGAAATTAAAAGTGGGCGATCCTGCTGATGCAGGCGTATTCATGGGGCCGCTGGTGAGCAGAAAACAGCAGCAACGGGTCCTGAACTATATCAAACAGGGGATTGAACAGGGAGCGGAACTGATTTGCGGCGGAACAGACATTCCTGATCATCTCAAATCCGGATACTTTGTCATGCCCACCATTTTCAGCCACGTGTCCAACCAGATGACCATTGCCAAAGAAGAAATCTTCGGGCCGGTACTGTGTATCATCCCGTTTAAAGATGAAACAGATGCTGTAAATATTGCCAATGATTCCATATACGGGCTCAGTGGTGCAGTCTGGTCCAAAGACCAGGACCGGGCCATAAAAATTGCTGAAAAGCTGAGAACCGGCCAGGTGGCCATCAATGGCGGCAGGCATAATATACTGGCCCCCTTTGGCGGCTACAAGCAATCCGGCCGGGGCCGGGAATTCGGAAAATTCGGTCTGGAAGAATTTCTGGAAATCAAATCCATCCAGTTATAACCCTTAGAGAAATTAATTTTTTATGCAAATGTCCACAGCTGAAACTGAAAATACGGCGGGTTTAAAAATTCTTCTGGCCAAAAAAAATCCAGAAACTGCTGAAAAAATTCACAGCGCCATATCTGCTTTGTCTGAATACCCGTGTCAGATAAACAGGGTTGAAAAAATCTGTGATGCCATCCACAGCCTGTCCACAGAACCCTTTGACATCATTCTTCTGAATCTGGCACTCCAAGATTCCACAGGTATTGATACGCTCAAAAACCTGCTTGAAAAAATCAGGCATTTGCCTGTCATTGTATTTGGCGATACCCAGAATGCCGCCTGCATCCGTGAAATTATCAATGCAGGTGCCCAGGACTATCTGCCTGAATCACAGATGGATGCGTCAGTATTATTCAGATCCATGATGACTGCCATTGAACGCAACAAAAATTTTCAAACGCTTTGCCACAGTGAAGAAAAATTCAGGACTGTTATTCATAACCTGGAAGAATCTTATTATGAAGTGGATTTACGCGGAAACTATACCTATGCCAACATCAAGGCTGTCCACAGGCTGGGGTACACTGCCGATGAAATCATCGGCATGAACAACCGGGAATACTCAACACCTGAAATGGCCAGACAGGTTTTTAAACTCTTTAAACACGTTTATGAAACCGGAATCCCTGCAACGATTGATAATTATGAAGTTACCACCCGGCAGGGCGAAACACTGGTTCTTGAACTTTCTGTCTCCCTGATTCGCGACATTGATGGAACACCTATCGGATTCAATGGAATTTCCAGGGATGTGACAGAAAAGAAAAATGTCTTAAAAGCCTTGAAACAAAGTGAAGAAAAATACCGCAATATCCTTGAGAACATGGAAGACGGATATTTTGAGGTGGATTTAATCGGCAGGCTTACGTTTTACAATAATGCCATGGGCAGGATGTTCGGCTGTGACACAAAAGAGCTGTTACTGTTGGATAACCGCAAATACATGGATAAAAAAAATGCAAAAAAAGTGTTTAACGCATATCATACAGTTTATCAGACCGGAATCCCCAACCGGTCTCTTCAGTATGAAATTATCCGGTTTGATGGGGTTAAACGATATATGGAAAGCACGGTTTCCCTGATGAAAACCATTGATGATAAAATCATCGGCTTCAAGGGAGTTGCAAGAGATATTACCGAACGCAGGCAGGCAGTGGAAGAGCTGGCCCGGGCCAAGGCGCGGGCAGAAGCCGCAGACAGATCCAAAAGTGAGTTTCTGGCCAACATGAGCCATGAAATCCGTACGCCCATGAATGGCGTGATCGGCATGTTCACGCTCTTACAGAATACTGAACTGACCGAAGAACAGATTGATTTTGTAGAAACCGGAAAACAAAGCGCTGACAGCCTGCTGACCGTTATCAATGATATTCTGGATTTTTCAAAAATCGAGGCCGGAAAGCTGGATATCGAAAATATTGATTTTGATCTGCGCAAAACCATTACAGACATGATTGCTGTTCCTGCCATGCTGGCCCAGGCCAAAAAACTGGAATTCATGTATCATATCGACCCTGAGGTTCCGTCTCTTCTCAAAGGTGATCCGGGCCGTCTGCGCCAGATCATCATGAACCTGTCAACCAATGCCATTAAATTCACACACACCGGTGAAGTGGTGTTCCGCATTTTTCTGGAAAAAGAAACAGCAAAAAAGGTTATTGTAAAATTTACTGTAAAAGATACCGGCATTGGTATTTCCAGCAAAAATCAGTCTAAACTGTTCAATTCCTTCCAGCAGGTGGACACGTCCACTACCCGCAAATATGGCGGCACAGGGCTGGGTCTGGCAATTTCAAAACAGCTGGCCCGTCTGATGGGCGGAGAAATCGGAATTGACAGCCAGGAGGAACAGGGCGCCACCTTCTGGTTTACTGCCGTGTTTGAAAAGCAGAAAGCGGTCTCTGACAGGCACGCTGAAATATCAAAAACGCTTCAGGGCAGAAGAATTCTGATTGTTGACGACAACCCGTCCAGCCTGGAGATTCTGTCAAAGGACATTGAAAGCCAGGGGTGTATTTGTGACACTGCCACAGACGGTTCAGATGCGCTTTTGAAAATGCGGAACAGCCTTAAAACCGCAACACCCTATGATATTATCATCTGTGATATGGTCATGCCGAATATGGATGGTATTGAACTGGGAACACAGATCAAGGCAGACCCGAAACTTGCCGGCACCCGCATGATCATGCTCACCTCCCAGGGACTGCGCGGTGACACCGAAAGAATGAAACAGATCGGGTATTGCGCATACCTGACAAAACCCATAGCGCCTGCCATACTTCATGACTGCCTGACAACTGTTTTAAACACTTCACAAAAATCAGCAAAACAGGAACAACAGACCTCCATCATCACAAAATATTCTCTGGCTGAAACCAGACGGCGCAACATCCGCATCCTGCTGGTTGAAGACAATCTCATCAACCGGAAACTGGCCCGGCATTTGTTAACACGATTCGGGTTTCAGACCGATGAGGCTGTCACTGGCAAAGAAGCGATAACAGCACTTGAAAAAACACCCTATGATATTGTGCTCATGGATATCCAGATGCCGGAAATGGATGGCCTGGAAGCCACCCGGATCATCCGGGACCCGAACTCGAAAGTTTTAAATCATGATGTACGGATTATTGCCTTGACCGCCCATGCCATGAAAGGCGACCAGCAGATGTGCCTGGATGCCGGCATGAACGACTACATCACCAAACCCATACAACCCGACACTTTTTTAAACGCCATTGAACAGCAGATAAAAACGAAGGCGAACGATTGATGGTGGGTAAGAAGACCAAAGCCTTTGTTCCAGATCCATTGCCGCCGAATCAGCCCATTGAATGAAATTCGATTAACCTTTCGTAATCACCGGTGAATTATTCAAAAAAATCAGTTTAAATTTGTTTTTTTTCCTTGCCTTAGCTTCCTCCACCCTGATACAGGTACGACATGTTTACCTGTATCAGGGTGGAGGAAGTGGAGTTAGCCTGCCCTGTGCTTTATAGTTTGCTGTAAAACAATCTGGATTTCACCGCTGGAATAAGGACAGACAAAAAAATGACTGCATTTTTTAGGAACCTTAAAATAAAATCCAAATTGCTTGGCGGCTATACTCTGATTTTTATTGCAGCCACTTTTCTGGGTGGCGCCGTTATCTATTATACGGTACAGTCAACCATTGAAGCCAATATTGAAAGTGAGCTGACCAATTCTACCACAGCCATTCAAAACATGGTCCAGACAGCCGCCAGCACATCTATTAAAAATCACCTCCGAGCTGTTGCCGATAATAATAAGGAAATTATTGAGCATATTTATTCTGATTATCAAAGTGGCTTGATCACTGAGGAAAAGGCAAAAGAATTTTCCCGGAAAATTTTATTCAGCCAGACCATTGGTAAGACAGGGTATATTTTTTGTGCCAACTCAAAAGGGATTGCCATAGAGCACCCCAATCAGGGAGTAGCCGGTAAAAAATTTTTAAATCATGGGTTTGTAAAAAGCATGATTCAACAAAAACAAGGTTATCTTGAATACAACTGGAAAAACCCGGAAGATATTCATGAAAAACCCAAAGCCATGTATATGTCCTATTTTGAACCCTGGGACTGGATCATTGCAGCATCTTCGTATCGAGACGAATTCAAGGAACTGATCAATATTTCAGATTTCAAGGACAATATCCTGGCTCTTACCTTTGGGAAAACCGGATACGCTTATATCATTGACAGTAAAGGTACTCTGATTGTCCATCCGTTTTTGTCCGGAAATTATTATGATACAAAAGGAAAAGATGGCATTTCTTTTATCCAGAAGATTGGCAAGCTAAAGAATGGAAAACTGATATATTCATGGAAGAATCCGGGAGAAATAAGCGCGCGCGAAAAACTGGTAATCTTTAATTATATTCCGGAATATGATTGGATTGTGGCATCAACCAGTTATCTTGAAGAAATTTATGCCCCGCTAAAAACCATCCGACAAGTCTTTATAATAACCTTTTTTCTGATCCTTACCCTGGTTTTTTTAACCTCTTTATGGATAAACGCCACGATTATCATGCCGTTAAAAACTTTGATGAATCGCCTGGCAACGAGTGCTTCAGAAAGTTTTTCCATTCGGATGCCGGTCAGATCGACCGATGAAATCGGCATGCTTGCCGGATATTTTAATAATTTTATGGAAAAGATCGAAAAATATAGCACAAACCTTAAACAGGAGATTCGTCAGCATCAGAAAACAGAGCAAGCCCTGAGGGCCAGTGAAGAAAAATATCGCACCATACTTGAAAGAATGGAGGACGGTTATTTCGAAATCAATTTTTCAGGTCAGTTTACTTTTTTGAATTTTTCCATGGAAAAAATACTTGCTACAACCAGAGAAATACTTATAGGAAAAGAAATCTATCACTTTATGAACCCTGAAAACGCAGACAAATTAAAAGCACTGCTTAACAAAATAAAAAAATCCGGGATGGCTGTACAAACCTCTGATTTTGAACTGATAAAAGCAGATGGGTCTGATTGTTCAATCGAAACCTCGATTTCCCTGCTGGTAGATCAAAAACAGCAGCTGACCGGATTTAGCGGGGTATTAAGGGATGTCAGTGAACGCAAAAAAAGTGAACAAGCCATAAAACTGTCTGAAGAACTTTTTTCAAAAGCTTTCAGATGCAGCCCTAGTGGAATGTTTATTGCCAGCATAAAGGATACACGAATAATAAACGTAAATGACAGTTTTTTGAAAATTACCGGATACACCCTCTTTGAATTGATTGGCAAAGAACTGATGACGATCCACTTTTTCCAAAGCCTGTCTGACGGCAGAAAAATATTAAAAGCAATCCAAAAACAAAAACAGATCGTTCCTCTGGAATTTAAATTTCTGAACTGCAAGGGAGAAAAAAGAATCGGTATCCTGTCAGCAGAGATTGTAAATGTTTGGGGGGAACAATGCCTTCTGGTTGCCATGGAAGACATAACCGAATCCAGACAGCTTGAAAGACAAATTTTAAATATCAGTGAAAAAGAACGCCAGAAAATCGCCATGGAACTTCATGATGATCTTTGTCCCCAGCTGATCGGCATTGAAGTTATGATAAAAATTTTAAAAGAAAAACTTGAAACAAAAGATATTGCCGAGGCAAAAACTGCAGATAAAATACGCAGCCTTATTCTGGACAGCATCAATAAAACACGACGACTTTCGCAGGGATTGTTTCCGATCAATCTGTCTGAACATGGACTTGCTGCCTCTCTTGAAGATCTTGTTGTCTATATTCAAGATATTTTTGGAATTTCATGTAAATTGACCTGCGATTTTTATTGTCCGTGTCAGGACAACTCGGTAACAACGCATTTGTATTATATTGCGCACGAAGCTGTTCACAACTGTGTCAAACATGCAAAAGCCCAAAACATTCACATCCGATTAACCAGGAGTAATGAAAAAATAAAATTAACGATCAAGGATGACGGCAAAGGTATATCCGGCAGTGACAGCCCACACGGCTTAGGGATAAAAATCATGAAATACCGAGCCTCAAAAATAGGGGCCTCATTTGAAATTTTCCAAGACCCGGAAGGCGGCACTCTGGTCGAACTTGAACTTGAACTTGAAAAGGAATACGATCTTTAACTGAGGGGATCAATGATGACCAAAACCATCAAAATTATAATTGTTGAAGATCATCCTATTTTCAGGATGGGAATAAAAGAATTGATTGATCAAGAAAACGATATGACGGTAATCGGGGATGCAGAAGATGTTAAAGGTGCCGTCAACCTGATTGAAAAACAATTGCCGGATCTTGTAATCATCGATCTGTCCTTAAAAGATAGCAACGGAATTGAACTGGTGAAAGAAATTCACAATAATTATAAGAAAACATCCTCCTTAGTATTATCCATGCACGACGAATCCTTGCATGCCCAACGGTGTATCATGGCCGGTGCCAAAGGATATATCATGAAGCAGGAAGCGTCTGAGTCCGTTGTGACCGCCATTCGGAAAATTATTTCCGGCAATATCTATGTCAGCCCCCGTATCATGAGCAATATTTTGAACCAGTTTCAAAATCAACCGGACCTGATCCATGAATCGCCTTTAAAAAAATTAACTGATAGAGAACTTGAAATTTTCCAGCTCATCGGCCGGGGATACTCGTCAAAGGAAGTTGGAATTCAATTGAATATCAGTATTAAAACAGTTGGCACCTATAAAGAAAGAATCAAAGAAAAACTGGCCCTTAAACACAGCGGAGAGCTGGTTAGAAATGCGATCATCTGGGTAGAAACAGGCTTGTTTAAATCCCCAAAAGTCCAATAGGTAATTCACCTACATCTCTTTGCGTTTTTCTCATACACCACTATGGTCTGATTGCTGATTTACCATCCCCTATAGACCTCCTATAGATAGCGGTGAACATAACTTTTTTTAAAGTTTAACAGCGGTCAATATTTTTGATCCAAACCAAAACACCCGGAAAAGGAGAGAGAAAAATGGCAATTAAAAGAGAAGATGGCTCAGCCCAGCCCGGAATTCGCTGGGGGCAGTTTACCACCAGAATTCCAGGAATCCATGTGGATTTTTCATTGCCTGAGATCATTCAGGGAGGACTTTTGACAACGGCTACCGGTGGAGTCGTAGCAGCACTGACCATGAAATTTTTTCAGGTGCCTTTTGAAGTGGCCTGGGCCGTCGTATTGATCCAGCTCTTTTGGCTATGGGTCGTGCCCACTGTTATCTGTGGAGAACCCTATGCGCCGGGATGGATCACTCCGGCACTGCCACTTGTTATGGCATTTTTAGGCACATTTGAGGCTGGAATACCCGCCATCCACGCCATGATTGCGGTGACCGTCTGTGTGTCAGCCATTTTTTTATTTTTTGCCATCACCGGTCTTGGAAATAAATTTTTCCAATGGGTTCCGGTGGAGCTGAGGGCAGCCATTATATTTGGCGGCTCTATTGCCGCCTTTACTTCGGAATTCGGGCGGATGGCCAAAATGCCGATTACACTCCCCATTGTATGGGCAGTGGTATTTTTGCTGATGTTTTCCATCTGGTTCACCCACGCCAAGCAGAAAAGCAAAGTGCTGAACCTTATCGGTTCCATGGCATTGCTTGTCGGGTTTATAGTTGCAGCAGTAGTGGGTAAAATATCTGGAGAAATTTCCTTTGATATTGGCATGGGATTTCATATCCCCCAGATTGGCACATATATTAAATCAGTTTCTCCGTTTTTTGTGGGCTGGCCGACCTTGGATGTTTACTTAAAAGCATTTCCCCTGGCCATTATGATTTATATTTTCATTTTTGGTGATCTGGTTCTTGCCAATACACTGCTGGATCAGGCAGGTGAAGAGAGAAAAGATGAAAAATTAGAAGTGAACACCACCCGAAGTCATATCATTTTATTTATTCGGAACATGGGGCATCTATTGACCGCAGGACCTTTTATCCCTCTTCATGGACCCATCTGGACCGGTGTGCATGTCTTTCTAATAGAAAGATACAAATCCGGTCGTAAAAATCTGGATTCGTTATTTTCAGGAACCTTTAACTGGTACTGGCCGGCATTCATATTAATTTTTCTGGTCCCCGTGGTCACCTTCATGAAACCATTGCTTGCGGTGGCACTTTCCATCACGCTTATTCTCACTGGATTTGCCTGTGCATACACGGCTATTTCCATGGTCAAAACACCTGCAGCCCAAGGCTATGCTTTTTTTGTCGGCATGATCATTGCCAATTTCGGGCCTGCCTGGGGAATGGGAATCGGCATCGGACTTTACATTCTGCTTTTAGCCCAGAGAATTCCCGGTTTTGTAGTGAAACAGATGCCTTAAAAAGGCATTTAAAAATAATTTTTCATAAATAATTTCAAATTTTGGAGGATACGTGACAACAAAAAAAATTGCCCCGACCAAAAGTGCATACAATTACCAGCTTTTGATTAAAAACATATTAAATACACCGCTGATTTATTCACCCGATCAGAAGATCGTATATAGAGACATACTTCAGTACAGTTATTCTGAATTGAAAAAGAGAGTAAACCGGCTGGCAAACATGCTGGAAAAACTGGGTGTAAAACCCGGTGACACCGTTGCTGTCATGGACTGGGACTCTCATAGATACCTGGAATGCTTTTTTGCCATTCCGATGATGGGCGCTGTTCTTCATACGATCAATATTCGTCTGACATCTGAACAGCTGATCTATACCATCAACCATGCAGAAGATGATGTCATCCTGGTCAATGAAGAATTTGTTCCGCTTTTAGAATCTGTTAAAGATAAGTTTGAAACTGTAAAAAAAGTCATTCTGCTTTCAGACAATCAAAAGCAGCCAGAGTCCGGCTTTGATTTTGCAGGAGAATATGAAGCACTTGTATCGGATTCTTCAGATGAATATGTTTTCCCGGATTTTGATGAAAATACCATGGCCACCACGTTTTATACTACCGGTACCACAGGACTTCCCAAAGGTGTTTTCTTCAGTCATCGCCAGATCGTTCTCCATACCTATGGGGCCATGGCCGGTCTGTGTGCGTATAAATCCCAGGCAAACATCAATTCTTCAGATGTTTACATGCCCATGACACCCATGTTTCATGTTCATGCCTGGGGTATGCCATATCTGATGACCCTGTTGGGTGCTAAACAGGTTTATCCCGGCAGATATGAACCGGAAATGCTTTTAAAACTGATTGTCGGTGAAAAAGTCACTTTTTCTCATTGTGTGCCAACGATTATGAACATGCTTGTTACAAGTCCATCAATAAACAGCGTTGATCTGAAAGGATGGAAAGTGATTATCGGTGGTTCAGCTTTGTCCAAAGGCCTTTGCAAAGAGGCTCTTAAACATGGTATCAATCTTTATACCGGATATGGCATGTCAGAAACCTGTCCTTTGCTTACCCTGGCCAATATCAAACCCCATATGCTGGAATGGAGCGAAGAAGACCAAATTGATATTCGATGCAAAACCGGTCTTCCGATGCCCAATGTTCATCTGGAAATAGTTGACCCAAAAGGAAACCCATTGCCCCATGACGGGAAAACCGCCGGAGAGGTCGTGGCAAGAACCCCCTGGCTCACCCAAGGGTATCTTAAAGATGAAGCAAAAAGTGAAGAACTCTGGGAAAATGGCTGGCTTCACACCGGGGATATCGGACTGATTGACTCTGAAGGCTATCTGAAGATTACGGACAGGCTTAAAGACGTTATCAAAACCGGCGGAGAGTGGGTGTCATCTCTTGAAATTGAGGATATCATCAGCCAGCATGAAGGGGTCAATGAAGTGGCTGTCGTCGGTATCGTCGATGAAAAATGGGGAGAACGCCCTCTGGCTATGGTGGTATTAAAAGAGGGATATCAAAATAAAGTTACAGAAATTGATATCATGGATTTTTGCATGACCTTTGTAGAAAAAGGCATCATACCCAAATATGGTATTCCATCAAAAATTATCATGGATAAAATTATTCCAAAAACCAGTGTAGGGAAAATCAGTAAAAAAGATATCCGGGCACAATATAATTAATATTCGGATTTTAATACAACCAGGATGAAAATCGGGACAATTAATCTTTTCAAATTTGAAGCGATTTTTGTCCCGATCAAACTTAAAAATTTTTTCATCAGTTAGAGGATGCTTCGGATATTATATCACCTGATCTGCCGTTTTCCTTACGGAACGGCAGATCAATCAAAAACCGTGAGCCCTGGCCCGGAAACGATTCTACTGACATCTGGCCGCCATGATCCTCCACAATGATATAATATGAAATTGAAAGTCCCAGACCTGTTCCCTGCTTGTTTTTTGTTGTAAAAAAAGGTTCGAAAATATGATCTTTTGTTTCCTTTTCCATCCCAACGCCATTGTCTTCAATCTCTATACGGATATTGTTATCTCCCTGATTCATCCTGAGGATCAGGCGTGGGGTTTCATTATGGTAAGTTTTCATATTTATTGCATCACAGGCATTTGTAAAAAGATTGAATAAAACCTGCTGGATCTTGCTGATCTCGCAGTAGACCATCGGCAGATCCAGGTTGAATTCTTTTTTAATTTCAATGCTTCGAAAATTGTATTTTTTTTTCAGATCAGAGTCGTTCTTCGCCAGCGCGATCGTGTTCTCCACAAGATCACAAAGTTTGGCAGGTTCCCGAACCTGCACACTTTTGCGTGAAAAACTGAGCATGTTTTCTATAATTTTAACCCCCCTGCGGCCTGCATCTGAAATTAATTCAAGCTGATTTAAAATTCCTCTTTTTTCAGCATAGCTTCGGATATCTGAAAAACACAATCCCAGTTGTCGGGCCATGGTTTCATTGCCTGCCAGATCCTGGGCCAGGCGATTATATACCACCTGAGCATTCTGAATCACCCCTGCCAGAGGATTTTTTATCTCATGCGCCATCCCGGCGGCAAGACCGCCAACAGACATCATCTTTGCAGACTGAATCATCATCTCCTGAATCTTGGTTTTTTCGGTAATATCATTCACCAGAGAGGCCATGCCAATGATTTTCCCTTCGCTACTTTTTAAAACTGAATTGTACCAATCACAAATAATTCTTTTCCCTTCTTTTGTGATATTGTCATTAATATGGCGCTCCCCTCCCCGGCCGGACAACAGTTCCCTAAAAATCTGATCAACAGTGTCTTTGACATCACTCGGCAAAATCAAATCATGGACATGCTTTCCCAATGCCTCTTCTTTTGTGTAGCCAAAAATTCTTTGTGCTGATGGATTCCATTGGGTTACCTTAAAATCCAAATCCCAGAATATTGCGGCCACAGGTGTGTTGTTGAGATGATCCATCAACTTATTTTCAACTTCCTGGTGTGCTTTCTGGGTTTTTTTTCTCATCTCCAACTCGTTTTTCAACGAAATGATTACTTTTTTATTGATGACAAATGCGCTGATCACCACAAAAAAAACAAAGCATAATGCTGCCATATTATCCAAAAAATATTCCAGACCCTCACTTGGCAAAAGTATTGAAGCGCTGGTCAGGTGGTACACCAGAAGGATGAGAAGCATGACATTCATACCGAAATAAAAGGCAATGGGTTTCAGGCTGTTGAAAACTGAAATCGCCATGGAAGAAAACAATCCGATAATCAGAACGATTGTATCCAGTTTTTTTATAAGTGGTATGGGCACTTCAAAAAACAATACCGCCCAAAGGGATATAAAACCCGAAATAAAGAGAATATGAACGGCAATTGTATGTCGCCCCTTCATTAAAAATCCAAAGCTGACGACCATGGCCATGAATGCGGATGTTCCTATCGCGGATACTCTACCAAGCCCCAGAGTCCACAGTGAATAAATTGTTACAGCGCCGGTGGTAAGAATCACAGCAACACAGACCATTGCAATGAAGCGTGTTTTCAGGTAAATTTCTTTTTCTTCTGAACCAAGCTTCTCTGCGCTGCTTTTAAAAAAGAGTGCTCTTTCTCCCATATCCGTCTCCCTCTGCTTGAGTAATTCAGTATTTTCAGATCCAGCCCCTTTTTGGCGAATGCTTTAAACTATGTGGTCAATACGAAAAAGTCTATCAAAAAAAAGCCCTGACGCGATCTAAACAGATCAGGTCAAGGCTTTTTTGAGGCTCAGCCAGGCTGAGCTGAGGCATTCATATTATTCTCTGAGTTTGAATTTTAAAATTTTACCCGTGGGATTTCGTGGAAGTGCACCGGTAATTTCTATGAATTCAGGAATTTTATATTTTGCTATTTTGTCTTTGAGATACGCTTTGACCATCTCCGGGGTTAATATGCCGGGTTTTGAAATCTCGATAACCGCTTTAACCCTTTCTCCCAGCGCATCATCCGGGATTCCGACAACAGCAACCGCAACAATGTCAGGATGGGATTCTATTGCCATCTCGATCTCCCGGGGATAGATATTTTCTCCCCCCCGGTTGATCATATCCTTTGCCCGGTCAACAATGGACAGATAGCCTTCTTCATCCAGATATCCGATATCCCCGGTATGAAGCCATCCGTCAATGAGGGTCTCCTTGGTGGCTTTCGGGTTGTTCAGATATTCAATCATTGTATTGACGCCCTTGACACAGACCTCTCCTTTTTCACCTGCCGGGACAATATTATTGTCAAAATCAAAAATTTCAATCTGCTGGCCGGGCAATGCTAAACCACATGTGCCGGCTTTTCTTTTTCCATCCACAGGATTGGCGCTTGAAATACCAGTGGCTTCTGTAAGGCCATACCCTTCAATGATCTCAACATTGAATTTTTCCTTGAATCCCCTGATCAGATCAAGGGGCAGCGGTGCTGCGCCGCAGAACGCATATTTCAGTTTAAGTCTGGACATGTCTATGGCTGAGGCGTCAACAGAATAATAAACATAATTGTACATGGCAGGAACGCCCATGAGTATGGTAATTTCATTGTCCAGGATTGCAGGCCAGAATTCACTTGGAGAAAACGCTTTTTTAATGCACAGGGTCTGCCCCATGAAGGTGAGCGGGTATGTCCAGACACTGATGGGATTAATGTGGTACATGGGAAGCAGGATAAGCATGGTTTCGTTATCTGTTTTGACCAGTCCGATCACTGACATGTCATGACACACCTGGAGCTGTCCTTTGTTGGATAACAGAATCCCTTTGGGTCTGCCCGTTGTTCCGGATGAATACAGGAGCAGAAAAGGGTCATCCGGGTCTTGCTGTACAAACGCCTCGTCTGGCGGATACTGATCAAAAAGTGTTGACAGTGTCTGTTTTGCAAGATTTAAATTGTGTTCACCCGGTGTTTCAACTTCAATAACGATGGGTTTGTGAGCGGCCAAATCATACCCCTGCGCGAACACAGCCATAAAATTGCTGCCCACAAACACGACCTTGGGTTTTGAATCATCAAGAACATGCGCGATTTCCGGCCCCACCAGTGCAAAATTTATAACTCCTGCAACCGCACCGATTTTCTGGGCTCCAAACATGGTATAATAAATTTCCGGTGAATTGGAGATCATCAAAGAGACAATATCCCCCTTTTTTACGCCTGTTGCTTTCAAATAATTGGCCACCTTGTTGGCGCGCTCATTTGTCTGGGCATATGTTATTTTCTGGTCATCATAGATCACATGGAGTCTTTGGGGTATTTCCTGGGCTCTGACCATGAACATTTGGGCCACACTGTCAAATTGCAGGCGCTTGTTTTTCAATGCTGCCACAGCTTCAATCTTGCTGACGGGTATCTTCAGTCTGTTTGTCTGATTTTTCATGATGGTTTTCCTTTATGCTCGGGCAGAAAAAAGTCTTTGCGGATTTTTATGAATAATTGTTTGAATCTGCTCGTCAGTTACACCGCCCTCTTTAAGCGCCGGAATAATATTGTTGAATAAATGGGTTGGATGCCAGTTGGCAATCAGCGGCAGTGCATTTTCCGGAATATTAAGCGGCCTGCCCAACCAGTGAATAATATAATCATGAGACAGCATCAGTTTATCTGCAAACCCTTTTTTAATCAAATCAATAATGACAGGATACCGCTGTTCATCCATGGGGCAGCCAACCAGTCCCTGAAGCCCCATTCTGTCCCATGACACATAAACACCCTGTTCCAGGGTTTCCAGCTGATACGCCATATCCAGACTGTCACTCATGTGGCCGATTTGTATTTTGGCAGGATTCACCCCCTCAGATATCAGCAGCCGGGCCTGCTCCGGCCCCATGGTGCCTTCCTGGGTATGGGTGATAATCGGGACACCGGTTTCCTTTTGTGCTCTGGCAACTGCTCTGAACATCATTTCTTCATAACCGGTTATCACGCCTTTACTGGAACCCACTTTTAAGACACCGGCCTTAACTCCTGTTTTCTGTATTCCTATTGTTATTTCTGTCATAAGCAGTTCATACAGTTCTTCACTGACATCTCCCAGGCTGCTCCGGAATTTCCAATACGCTGTGGCACCCTCTCCTTCATAATAATATCCGGTTGAACAGATGATATTGATACCTGTTTTTTCTGAAATTTCCTTATAGATTTCAGGGAAACGCCCTCCGTCAAGGGCTGTTGCATCTACATAGGTTTTCACACCCAGGATCTTGAGCTGCTCTAATACAGCCACCCCGTCATTGACAATTGCTGCCCGATCAAAAGGTGCGATGGTCAGATCTCCTTCCCAGCCCGGATAACCGTATACAATGTGTTCATGCATCAGTGTTGTGCCTAACTCATTAGATGGAACTGTTCCTGTAACCGTATTAACCATAGTTTTTTCCATGATCCAATCTCCTTTGTTCCTGTGACTATCTCAGAATATTCAAAACTTTTACCGATTTAAAATCCTTAGCCAGAAACATGCCAATGATGAACGTTTATTCACAACTATCTGTATTTAAAAATAATATTGAATATTTCTACTTGGTTTCTGAGAAAAGAAACCTCTGACCAAAGACGTTATTCCGCCCTGAACGGGACGATATCCCGCCTGAAAGACGAATATTTAAACCCTATTGAACAACGGACAAAAACTGTGATAAACAAATGAGGGCTTGGATGTATTTTGAAACATCAAGATTCCCCGCTTGACATCACCCATGAATGTAATTACAATAGTTACAAAACATTATGAATAAAACCTTTTAAGGAGCAAATCCATGGAAAATCAAATACGATCAAGAGATGTCAAATTGGTTTCCATTGGAAATTCCAAAGGAGTTCGCATTCCCAAGGCGCTCCTTCAAAAATATGGCCTGAAAAACCCCCTTTTAATAGAAGAAACAGACAAGGGGCTGCTGCTCCGCAATAAAGAAGAAAACAAGCTCTCCTGGGAAGATACCTATAAAATCATGGCTGATGAAAAGGAAAATTGGGATGATTTCAATGCAACACTTCTTGATGGCTTAGAGGATGAGGGCTTTGAATATTAAAAGGTACGAAATATATTTTGCTGATCTCAACCCCACCATAGGCAGCGAAATAAAAAAAGTGCGTCCCGTTGTCATAATCAGCCAGGATGAAATGAATAAATATCTGGATACCGTCGTTGTCTGTCCATTAACCTCTAAATTGCATCCACTATGGAGAACCCGGATACAAATAAAATGCGCGAACAAAAATGCCGAAATCGCTGTTGACCAGATTCGCACCATCAGCAAGCAACGGTTGCAAAACAAGATAGACAGGTTATCCGATATCAACGCCGCCCAGTTACGAAAATTAATAACGGATATGTACGGGGAATAATCATTTTTTTTTAAGAAGAATAAAAAGCATCCAGCGAGGTTTATTGTGAAAAAGAGCATCATCGTTCTGATCATCCTGCTGATGACCGGGATCTGTTCGGCAAAAGAAGATTCCATCATATCCACCCGGTTTTCTTTACGGGATACGCCCCGGTATCAAGAAGGGTTTACCCATTTTGAATATGCCAACCCGGATGCCCCCAAAGGCGGATCAATCACCCTTTCAGCCCTTGGCACCTTTGACAGCTTCAATCGATATGCCCAGCGAGGGGATGCCGCAGAAGGCAGTGAACTTTTATACGATTCGCTGATGATCGCATCAAACGATGAAATTGATGTGCTTTATCCTTTGGTTGCACACAAAATTGAATATGCCAAAGATTTTACCTGGATTATTTTTCATATTGATAAACGGGCAGCATTTCAGGACAAAAAGCCCATCACCGCCCATGATGTGGTCTTTTCCTTTAATAAATTCATGACCCAGGGCGTGCCCTTTTTTAAAACACAGTATAAAAATGTACAAAAGGCCGAGGCCCTGGATGATCATCAAGCGAAATTCACCCTTAAAGCACCTGAACTTCGACTGCTGCACGCTCTTGCCAGCCTTGCCATTCTGCCCGAACACTACTGGAAGGACAAGGATTTTTCCCAGCCCGTAACCGATGTGCCTCTTGGCAGTTCCGGGTTTACCATTGATTCTTTCAAAATGGGGCAATATGTGGTGATCAAGCGCCTGAAAGACTACTGGGCCAAAGATCTGCCAGTGAATAAAGGCCGCAATAATTTTGATTTTATCCGTTATGATTATTACAAAGATGCCATTGTCATGCTGGAGGCCTTTAAGGCGGGAGAGTTTGATTTCCGCCATGAGAATGTCGCCAAACAATGGGCCACGATGTATACCGGGGAAAAATTTGATAAAAAGGAAATCATCAAGGAAGAAATTCCCCATGAAATCCCTCAGCCCATGCAGGCGCTGGTCTTTAATGTCCAGAAAGAAATTTTCAAGGATGTCCGGGTCAGAGAGGCCTTAGGCATGGTCATGGATTTTGAATGGATGAATAAAACCCTGTTCTATGACCAGTACTCCCGAACCCGCAGTTTTTTCCAGAACACCGAATATGAGGCCAGAGGTCTGCCGTCTGACGCAGAAATAAAGGTGCTGGCTCCTGTAAAAGACAAAGTGCCCCAGCGGGTTTACACTGAAGCATACCAGCCGCCCCAAACAGACGGGAGCGGCAATATCCGGAACCAGATGCGCAAAGCCATTGCCCTTTTAAAAACAGCCGGCTGGGAATTGTCTGACCGGAAAATGATCCGGACTGCCACCAGAACCCCCATGGAGTTTGAACTGCTGTTATACAGCCCGTCACTGGAACGTATTGCCATTCCCTTTCAGAATAATCTGAAAAAAATGGGCATCACCATGCATGTCCGGCGGGTGGACACCACCCAGTATGTCAACCGGCTGCGCTCCCGGGATTTTGATATGATTTCAGGTGGATATAATGCCAATGCATTTCCCTCTTCCCATCTCAAGGTGGTCTGGCATTCCGAATATCTTGATTCCACCTGGAATACGGCAGGCGTGTCTGATCCGGCCATTGACTATCTTACAGAAAAAATTGAGCAGAACCAGACCAACAAAGAAGCGCTGCTGAATTACGGCAGGGCCCTGGACCGGGTGCTGCAGTTTAATTTTTTTGTCATCCCCCAATGGTATTTAAGCAAATTCAGGATCGCCTACTGGAATAAATTTGACCGGCCTGCCATCCGGCCAAAATATGATATCGGATTTATTGACACCTGGTGGATAAAAACAAATCAGAACGGTAATTAAGGAAAAACAGCAATACCATGGGCGCATATATCATCCGAAGACTGCTGCTGGTTATTCCCACTTTGCTGGCCATTGTCACCATTAATTTTTTCATTATCCAGATTGCGCCCGGAGGGCCTGTGGATCAGCTCATCGCCCAGATGCAGGGAATAGATTCCGGTGTCATGGAGCAGGTGGGCGGTGCTGCCAGAACAGAGCTTGCAAAAACCCAGACACGGGAAGAAAGCAAGTACAGGGGCGCCCAGGGCCTGGACCCGGAAGTGATTGCCGAGATTGAAAAACGGTTCGGGTTTGATAAGCCCATCCATGTCCGGTATTTTAAAATGCTCAAGGATTTTTTGTTTTTTGATTTTGGCGACAGCCTGTTCCGGGGCAGATCCGTCATAGAACTGATTGTGGAAAGAATGCCAGTATCCATTTCCTTAGGATTATGGAGCACACTGATCATATATCTGGTCTGTATCCCCCTGGGCATCAAAAAAGCCATCCAGCATTCTTCACGGTTTGATATCTGGACCAGCACAGTGATCATCATCGGCAATGCCATCCCGGTTTTCCTGTTTGCCATTCTGCTGATCATTCTGTTTGCCGGCGGCACCTATTTCAGCTGGTTTCCTTTGCGGGGACTGGTTTCGGTCAATTTTGAAGAACTGTCCTTCTGGGGTAAAATCATTGATTATTTCTGGCATATGGCCCTGCCCATAACCGCCCTTGTCATTGGCGGATTTGCAACCCTGACTTTTCTGACCAAAAATTCCTTTTTAGATGAAATCAGCAAGCAGTATGTGGTCACTGCCCGGGCCAAAGGCCTGACCGAAAACAAAATCCTGTACGGCCATGTGTTCAGGAATGCCATGATCATTGTGATTGCAGGATTTCCCGCAGCGTTTATCGGGCTTTTTTTCACCGGGTCCATGCTCATTGAGGTCATCTTTTCTCTGGACGGCATGGGGCTTTTAGGATTTCAGGCCACCTTGCAGCGCGATTACCCCCTGATGTTTTCAACCCTGTACATTTTTGCACTGTTAGGACTTGTTCTGTCCATCATATCAGATATCACCTATACCATTGTTGATCCCAGAATTGATTTCGAGAAAAGAGGATAAAATGGCACTGATGAAACTGACGCCGATTAACCTGACTCCTATTAACCGGGAAAGATGGAACCGGTTCAAAGCCAACAAACGCGGTTATTTCAGCCTGTACCTGTTCGGCATCCTGTTTGTCATCACCCTTTTTTCAGAATTGATTGCCAATGACAAACCCCTGCTGATTTATTATGACTCTCAGGTTTACTGCCCTTTGATCACTGAATATGCAGAAACACAGTTTGGCGGAGAATTTGAAGCACCGGCCGATTATACCGATGCCTATATTATCGATAAGATCAATGAAAACGGCTGGATGATCAACCCCATTATCCCTTTTTCCTATAATACCATTAATTATAAACTGGACAGCCCGGCCCCGTCTGCACCCTCGCGCACCAACTGGCTGGGCACCGATGACCGGGGAAGAGATGTGGTGGCCCGGCTGCTTTACGGGTTCAGGATTTCAGTGCTTTTCGGCCTGACCCTGACCTTTTTTGCCTCGGCCATCGGTATTGTTGCAGGTGCTGTCCAGGGATATTACGGGGGGCTTGTGGATATTCTGGGACAGCGGTTCATTGAAATCTGGTCCAGCCTGCCGACCTTGTTTTTGCTGATCATATTGTCCAGTGTGGTTCAGCCCAATTTCTGGTGGCTTTTAGGCATCACGCTGCTGTTCGGCTGGATGTCCCTTGTGGGCGTTGTCCGTGCAGAATTTTTACGGGGCAGAAATTTTGAATATGTCACGGCTGCAAAGGCCCTGGGATTAAGCAATGTCAAAATTATTTTCCGCCATATCCTTCCCAACGCCATGATTGCTTCTATCACCTTCATGCCCTTTATTCTGGGGGGATCCATCACCACACTGACCTCCCTTGATTTTCTGGGGTTTGGCCTGCCTGTGGGCTCTCCTTCTCTGGGTGAGCTGCTGGCCCAGGGGAAAGCCAATATCCAGGCCCCCTGGCTGGGGTTATCCACCTTTGCGGTATTATCTATCATGCTCAGCCTGCTGGTGTTCATCGGTGAAGGGGTCAGAGATGCCCTTGATCCAAGGAAAAATTACTGATGACCTCCCCTGTCCTGAAAATAAAAAACCTGAGCATCTCATTTAAAATGGGAAAACAGATAACGCCTGTGGTTCACAAGGTCAATCTTGAGCTTATAAAAGGAGAAACCCTGGCGCTGGTGGGAGAAAGCGGCTCCGGCAAAACCATCACTGCCATGTCCATTCTCAGACTTTTACCGGATTCGGCAGTGTATCCTTGTGGCACCATTGAATTTGAAGGCAAGGACACACTGACCGTAAGCCAAAAAGATCTCCGGCAGATCCGGGGCAACAATATCGGCGTGATCTTCCAGCAGCCCATGACCTCGTTAAACCCGCTTCACCGGATCGGAAAACAGCTTAAAGAATCCATTTTTCTTCACCAGCCGGAAACAACCAGTCAGAAAGCAGATGAAACTGCCCTGTTCTGGTTAAAAAAAGTCGGTCTGAAAAATCCGGAAAAAAGAGTCAATGCCTTTCCCCATGAACTTTCCGGCGGAGAACGCCAGCGGGTCATGATTGCCATGGCACTGATCAACAAACCGGACATCCTGATTGCAGATGAACCCACCACAGCTTTGGATGTCACGGTGCAGGCACAGATCCTTGAGCTGATAAAAGATCTTCAAAATGAAATGGGCATGGCCATCCTGTTTATCACCCATGATCTGGGAATCGTAAAAAAAATTGCCGACCAGGTGGCGGTCATGAAGGACGGGCATATTGTGGAAACCGACAGGCCGCATAAAATATTTACGTCCCCTTCACATGCCTATACCCGCCATTTAATCAATTCAGAACCCAAAGGACAGCCGGACCCTGTGGATGCCGGCAATGAAATTTTGATCAGAATTGAGCATCTTAAAGTCTGGTTTCCCATACAGAAAGGCATCCTGAGGCGAACCGTGGATCATGTAAAGGCGGTCAACGATATTTCATTGAGCATTAAAAAAGGGCATACGCTGGGAATTGTCGGAGAAAGCGGATCAGGCAAATCCACAGCAGGTTTTGCGCTGTTACAGCTGAATAAAAGCCAGGGAACCATCCTGTTCGGGGAAAACAGCCTCAATGATCTGGATAGCAGTCGAATCCGGCCCTTGAGAAAGCGCATGCAGATTATTTTCCAGGATCCCTTTGGCAGCCTCAACCCCAGAATGTCGGTGGCCCAGATCATCGGTGAGGGTCTGGATATTCACACGCCCGGCCTGACCCTGAAAGAAAAACAGGCGCGCATCATCTCTGTCATGGAAAAAGTCGGCCTGGACCCGGCATCCCGTTCCCGCTATCCCAACGAGTTTTCCGGCGGCCAGCATCAGCGCATTGCCATTGCCCGGGCCCTGATCCTGAAACCTGAGTTCATCGTACTGGATGAACCCACCTCATCCCTTGACCGGTCTGTGCAGTTCCAGGTGCTGGAACTGCTCAAAGCGCTACAGAAAGAATTTGGCCTGACCTATATATTCATCAGCCATGACTTAAAAGTGGTCCGATCCATCTGTCATGATATTGTTGTCATGAAAGACGGCATCATTGTTGAAGCCGGGAATTCAGACCGGATTTTTTCCCACCCGGAACACGAATACACCCGAAAACTGATGAATACCGCTTTTAACTAAAAAAGGACTATATGAATGTAACGGGGTCCCTGCGGGCTTGAAAATTCCGGCTCACCCAGTTGGCAATTTTATTAGCCATCGGGTCATCCACCACCCGTGCTCCGTTAAGGCAATTCTTTACACAGGCATTACATAAAATACAGGCGGTAATATCCGTTGTAACCGCATCTTCAACACAAATGGCTCCCACCGGACAAACTGTTGCGCAGCTGCCGCACAGGATACAATTTTCCACCAGGGTGGTTGCAGCCATGGTTTTCATATGAGTTCCGTCATGCTCAATATAGGGTATGTTTCCCGGAGGCGTAATTGCGCAGCTCTCATCGATAGCGGCCATATCCTTCATCTTGGCCTGTATCTTTGATCCGAATTCTTTTGCAGCTTGCATGTCTTTGGCATCAGGCCGCCCGTTGGCAAGGGGTCTGTTTGCATTGGCAAAAGAATGCTCCCCTACAAAGGCTGCGCCTGCAATCGGTAGAAAACCCATCTCCCGAGTCAGGTCATTGAGTTCCAGAAGCGCATCCTCGTAATCTCTGTTGCCATACATTACAACGATGACTGCCGGGGTCTTATTGCCTTTAAACTGCTGCAATCTGGCAATGGCTGTTTTAGAGACTCTGCCTTCATAAACAGGAACACCGAATATCACCAGTTCTTTTTGTATGTCTGCCGGTGCCAGAGTGTCTGCTGTTGGTAGTGTCAGATCAATCTGTTCAATGCTGCCGGCGCAAAACCCGTCTGAAATTCCGTTAAGAATTTTTCTGGTTGTGCCTGTTGGTGAAAAATAAACAAGTTTCACTGTATCAATATTCACATTATGCTCCTTACAAAAGCTTAGGGATTAACTTTCCGATCTTAGGTATTCTTCTGCGCCGTAATTTTTACCCTTTTAGTATACTGTTGTTCATGTCAGATGGGACCATAACTCATTAACAAGATTGAACAAACTGATTCGCTCAATCTTCCAGTTCAACTCTGAATCGGCATGAGGAGTCCCCTTTTACAAGGAGTCTGGAAAAACCTTTTGGCCTGAATTTGGGATTTAAGCCTTTCATCAATCCGCTCTCAAATGATCCTAATATTGCATCGCATATATCCGGTTCCTGGCACCATGGTTTGGCTACCGGACAGGTTGTGACCTCTTTTTCAAATGCTTGAGGTGTGTTTTCGATATAACCATCCCAAAAATTTGCATAGAGGGTATCAATCATATCCTGTATTTTAGGAATATTTGAACAGTCATTAAAATCTTCAGACTTTGTTCCTGATTTTTTCATCCAATACGCTGCCGACAATTCACCCTGTCTGCTGTAATCCGCTTTAACCCGATCGATAAATTTGTCACCGCCCATTTCCTTGCCAAGTTTGAACAGATACACCACATGTTGAGCAAGAACATTCATCCAGGCCTTGTAGTGTTTCCCCATTTCCTCTTCACTGATTGGATATTCTTCATATGCCAGTTTTTCTTTCATCTTATATTCCTTTGAATAGTTTTGTGCCAAGGTTGCGCTTGATAGTTTATTTTCTATAATCGAATACGCTAAAAATTTAATGTGACAGCACAAACAGCCCCTTGTTTTCCTCAAGGGCGTAGAGTTTTCCGATCATGAACTCCATATACTTTTCGCATTTTTCTTTCCAGATGCCGGATTCAAGAAATTCCTTGTAAACACCCGGTTTGGAAAAATCCATGCCGATTAAACCCAGGCAGGTTATATCGCCGAACGCTTGATTAAACTCGTTGACAAGTTTACCTGAAAAATTCCGGATGGCATGACGGGCCTGTTTGACGCGTTCCTTATCATCCAGAGGGCTGCGGTACCTGAACCCAAGACAGACTGCAGTTGATGACACGATCCCGCAGGGTGCATTCTGAAAACCACCAATACCCCCTAAAAACGGAATACCGGCCCACAAAAAATCTTCATTCTCAAGGCCATAGGCTTCCCACATAACTTGCAGGATGGAAGGCCCTCAATGGTAACCCTGCTGCATGAGTTTTTTTGCTAAATCTTTTGCTTCTTCGACAGACATTTTCATTTCCATACCGTTTTGCTCCTTTTTAAAATAATATTCTCATTTTATGATTCGATTCTTTTAAAATCATCAGGATTTCTTCTTGGCTTCTTCTTCAGCCCGCAAGACTTTTCTCAGGAGTTTGCCGACTGCGGATTTTGGAAGTTCATCCCTGAATTCTACGGTCTTGGGCACTTTGTAAATGGCCAGCTTTTTTTTGCAAAAATCAATGAGCTCCTTTTCAGTGGCTGTTTTTCCTTCTTTCAGAACAACAAACGCCTTCACAGTCTCACCGCGATAGTCATCTTGAACACCTACGGCAACAGCTTCTGCCACACTGGGATGGGTAAAAAGGACTTCATCAATATCCCTGGGATAAATATTGTACCCGCCGGCAATGATCATATCTTTTTTCCGATCAACAATAAATATATATCCATCTTCATCCATTTTTGCGATATCTCCGGTATGGAGCCAGCCATCCTTAAGTTCTTCAACGGTTTTTTCTGGGTTTTCCCAGTATTCCTTCATTACAAAGGGTGCCTTGATCACCAGCTCGCCGGGTTCTCCAACAGGAACTTCCGTGACACCATCATCCGGACTGACCAGCTTGATATCTACACCTGGAATCGGAATCCCGATGGACCCAACCTTTTTCAGGCCGAGAATGGGGTTCGAAACACCGATCGAGGTGGTTTCACTCATGCCCCAGCCCTCACTGGTATTGACACCAAAATCTTTCATCTGTTCGATCAATTCAGTCGGAATTGGGGCGCCACCGGAATTGATCAAACCGATCTTGCGGTCTAACTTCATCTCTTTTGCCCGCGGGTGATTGAATATTGCATTGAACATGGTGGGGACACCAGGAAAAAAAGTAATGTGTTCAATAGCGTCCAGAATATCCATAAATTCTTTGATCTCAAACCTGGGAACCAGATACATAGTGGAGCAATTAATCATGGACCACATCATGACAACAATATTGCCGTAAACATGAAAAAACGGCAGCAATCCCATTGTGACGCGTTTTTCAACGGGCACCTTTTCGGTAATGGGAGAGCCCCAGAGTGATGATAAATATGCAGCACTGACCAGGGCACGATGCGTCAGCAATGCACCTTTCGGGATTCCAGTCGTTCCGCCGGTAAACTGAATCATGGCCGGATCATCCATGCTGATTTTCAGTCTGATACGGTGAACATCCTTACAATTATCGATCAGGGTATGAAAATGAAGCCAGCCTTCAGGCAGGTTCATGCTTTCAGCTGTGCTTTTATCTCCTCCCGTGGAGTCAAATACAGATGCGGCAATGACATTAGGGATCTCAACATTTTTTCGCACTTGATCAATCGTCGGGATGCCCATATCAAAAGTGATAAAGGTATTAATGCGGGTCAGGCGTATCAGCTGGGTCAGTTCATCTACCGTATAGAGCGGATTGAAATTGACAGCGATGGCACCGATGTAAAGAGCCGCATAATATGAAATAATATATTCAGGCATATTCGGCATATGGATACCGACACGATCCCCCTTTTTAACGCCCAGTTCTTCAAAGACATTGGACAACGCCATGGCTTTGTGTTTTATTTCATAAAAGCTGATTTCATTACCGTAATAGTTGACAGCTGCTTTGTCTGGAGAGGTACTTGCGGCTTGATTCAAAAGATCTCCAGCCGGGATGCGCGGAAATCGGTATTCAGTGTTGAGGTGGTAATCATAGTGTTTGTGCCAGATTCTTTCTTCCATGTGCTGCAGCTCCTTTAAAGCGATAATATATATAATAATCAAACGAACAAAACCTCAATCAAAACAATAAAGGTTTTCAGCTCCTTTTTAACGCCCAGAGTGTTTTGTTAATGGCAAAACAAACTAAAAAAAACGAGCGTTTTAAAAACGTTATCGTTGTAATTTTTATTTGTCAATAAAAATAGAGCGAATGCTCGTTTTTTAAATCGAACTTTTATCTTCGTGCTGTTGTAGCTAAAAGGCTGTGCTCATATAGCAAGGCCCTGAATCAATTATGACATTGATTCAGGGCCTTGAGATTACAAAGTTTAAATGATCGTGTCAGCTATACAGCCAGGGCATATGCTCTGTCTGTCACCTCCCGTAATTCATCCGGCGTAAATGGTTTGGGAAGATAATCCACCGCACCGATCCTTGCGGATTCAATTGCAGTCTGAATACTGGCGTAACCGGTTATGATAATGACCCGTGCAAACGGCTGTGCTTTGGCAATGGATTCAAGCAGCTCCAATCCGGCCACCCCGGGCATTCTCAAATCCAGAAGAACCAGCTTATAATTCAACTGATTGATTTTCTCGACAGCCTCTTCTTTTGTCACGGCCTGATCCACGGTAAACCCGTTTTTCCCGAGAATCTTTCGAATATTATTATTTACAGAAACCTCATCATCCACAACCAGAATATTCTTTGATTCAGACACAACGGACGAAATTTTCCCAGCCTTGGTAGGGTTGACCTTTTTGAGCTCTTCATACGGAAGGAAGGCAAACCCATCCCGGTCCAGATAGCGCACATACTCAGGCCCTGTAACAGCGACAACTTCATTATAATCAAAAGGCTGATCAATCCCGATCATTGTTTTGGGATTAAATGCAGATGTGGCGTTTGCCTCTTTTGATTTTTTGGCTTTAAGCTTGGGGCAGTAATTTTTATTAAGCCCTGTTTTACAGGTTGCCCCCAGCTTCTCCATGACATCACAGCTCATGTTACCGACCGGGCAAAAGAATTCAGCAGTTTCCTGTTTATCCTGCGCCGGTGGTTCTGCATCCGGTTTTACAAGGTTGCTGGCAGCCTCGGTTCCAAAATCGATTTCCACATCCATTGTTTCTATGGCATCTCTTTCCTGATCAGTGATCCCCCTTGCTGTCAATTCCCCTGACAGGGCTTTGTTGATCGCTGTTCTTAATTCATCCGGAGTAAACGGTTTTGGAATATAATCCAGAGCGCCCAGACGAATGGCTTTCACCGCAGTATTGGTGGATGCATATCCTGTCATCATAATGGTTTTAAGACCCGGCAGATCCTTTGCAACATTTTTCAGCAGCTCCAGACCATTCATTTCAGGCATCACAATATCGGAAATCAAAAGAGAATATTCGTCCTTTTTCATCATCTCAAGGGCTTTTTTAGCACTTTGTGTATGGACAACCGTGTAATTGTTTTTTGCCAGAATTTTTTCCACATTCTTGCAGATTCCAATCTCATCATCCACGACCATAATTTTTGTTGTTGTATTTTTCATGATTTCCCTCCTGTCCTTATGATTATAATAATTGCGTTTAAGCTCTGTTACTGTTTGAAAGCCTGAATTGCAGATATCGTACCAACCTGCATAAAATTTGTAACAATTTGATTTTATAGTATTTTTTAAAAATTTCAGAACTGTGCGAATCAGGTAATCGTATATTAAATTTATACACCAAACACAGTCTTTGCGTCGTAAAGACGGTCAGACCTGACAGTCAACTATGTGTATATAAATATGATACAGTGTATATTTGAAATATTACTAAAAAGGGTTACGGGCGAGAAATTTGATATTTTTTCATCAGAGACTGGAAATTGGTTCTCTGCAGACCTGTTTCTTTTGCAGCCTTTGTCACATTCCATTCATTTCTGACCAGGGCGTTTAAAACAAAATTTCTTTCCACTTTAGTCACTGCTTTTTCACGTATCTTCTTTTTCAGGGATTTCAGCTCGTCATTTGTTTTAGGAATACTTTCAATCATCTCGTCAATTTCGCTGATCTCCCCAAGCAGCGGCAGTTCCTTCAATGTGATCTGGTCATTTTCACAAAGGATCACTGCCCTTTCAATGACATTTTTCAACTGCCTGACATTTCCCGGCCAGTGGTACTCAATCAATCTGCCTGCTGATTTTTCATCAAACCGGTTGATATTCTTTCCTGTTTTTTCACTGAACTGTTTCAAGAAAAAATAGGCAATGGGCAGAATATCTGTTTTCCTGTCATTCAGATTTGGCAAAACAATGGGATACACAAAAATCCTGTAATAAAAATCCTCCCTGAACTGCCCTTCTTTAACCATTTCTTCAAGCTTTCTGTTGGTTGCAAAAATCAGACGGACATCCACTTTTATGATTTTGGCGCTTCCCACCGGCATAAATTCCCGTGTTTCAAGAAATCTTAGAAGCCTGCTTTGAATTTCAGTGCTGGTATTGCTGATTTCATCCAGAAAAACAGTGCCTTTGTCCGCCAGCTTGAAAATCCCGGGCTTATCCTTGTCCGCACTGGTAAACGCGCCCTTGACATGCCCGAAAAGTTCAGAAGACAAAAGATCTCCGGTAAGCGTTCCGCAGTCAACCGCAAAAAAAACCTGGTCCTTGCGGTTGCTGTTGGCATGAACGGCACGGGCAACAAGCTCCTTGCCGGTACCGCTTTCCCCGTAGACCAGAACATTGGCATCGGTTGCAGCCACCTTTTGTATCATCTTTATCACTTTTTTAATGGCAGTGCTTTCCCCAATCAGCTGATGCGAAATTTTTTTATGCTTATGCAGATGAATAAGGCCCTCCTGCTGTTTTCGAAGCTCCATCCGGGCAACAGCCTGATGGACAACCGCCCGAAGCTCAAAAGGGGTGAAGGGTTTGGGCAGATAGTCAAATGCACCCATTTTCATGACTTCAACTGCAGATGACACATTGGCATATCCTGTCATAACGATCACGATAATATCGGAAAAAGACGCATTTATCCGGGCAATGACTTCCATGCCGCCAAGCTGTTTCATGTTCAGGTCCGTTATCACAATGTCAAACTTTTTTGACTCTATCAGCTTTAAAGCCGCCAATCCGTCAAGCGCATACTCAACATGGTAATTTCGGCTGGTGAGGATCTTAAGGCAGTTGCGGCAGATTTGAATTTCATCATCCACAACCAGAATGGAAATTATCCTGTCATCGGACATGATTATTTCTCTTTTGGCAACGGAAGGAGGATCGTGAACTGTGTTCCTTTTCCCAGGGTACTTTCAACACTGATGGTTCCGCCATGCTGTTCGATAATCCCATGCGTAATGGTAAGACCAAGGCCTGTGCCGCTTTTTTTTGTTGTGAAAAAAGGATCAAATATTTTACTTAAATTTTCCGGTCGGATACCCTCTCCTGTATCACTGACAACCATTTTAACCGTGTTTTTATTTTCAATATATTGTGAGACCAACTGAATTTTACCGCCCGGCGGGGTCGCCTCAATGGCATTTAATGTTAAATTGATAATGATCTGCTGGATCTGATCCCTGTCAATATCAACCTTTGGAAGGCTTTCGGCCAAAGCAGCAGTCAACTGCACATCCTTAAAATTTGCCTGCTTTCGGGTCAGTATCATACTTTCTTCAATAATTTCATTCAGATTATCCGGCTTTTTCAATGATTTGCTTTGACGGGCAAAGTCCAGCAGACTTTTTACGATTTTACGGCAGCGCAAGGCCTCCTTGCTGATTATGGTCAGTTCCTTATATATTTCAGAATCCTCTTCAAGATCCTCCTGAATCAACATGGACGAGGTTAAAATTGTTGTCAGCGGATTATTGATCTCATGGGCGACACCTGCGGAAAGCCGCCCGATGGATACCAGCTTTTCCTGCTGCATCATATTTTTTTCAAAATCAATATCTTCAGTGATATCTTTTGAAAGTTCGATAACACCCTTAAGCTCTCCATTCTCCACAAGGGGATAGCAGGAAATGGAAACATAATGTTTGCTGCCATTCTGATCCAGATGGGTATGGGTTGCCTTGGATGATTTCCCTGTTTTCAGGACTTCAGCAAGCGGACAGGGATGTTCTTCTCCTGAACAGGGAGCCGACTGATGATGCGTTATCTCATAGCAATAATGTCCGATCACTTCATCCCGTTTCAACCCCAGTTTATTAAGGAACGTATCATTGATATCCCGAATCTTGTAATCCTTACCAATAACCGTAACATCTTCCAGTATTAATTTATTTGCCATGGCATTATACAACGCCTGGGCCTCGGAAAGCTCCTGATTGGCCTTGCCGCAAAGCTGAGCAGCCTTGCCTATTTCCCAGAAAAGCAGTGCTGTGGTATGTGCTATGGCCCTGACATTACTTTTTTTCTTGGACAGGATATCATTATAAATATTCAGATCACCTGTCAGCTCAACGATGAGTTCGATATTATCGCGATCAAAAAAATCATTATAATCATTGGTAACAAAAAAGCCTTTTTCCCGGGCCTTTGCCATGGCCGGTGCATCATCATGAATATCGGCTACTGCCACGACAGATGGAGATATCATTTTAAAATCATATTTTTCAATAATATCCATCAAATATAGACATCTGGTTCCTGCTCCAACCACTGCTATTTTCATATCAACCCCTCTATCCTGATCACACTGAATTAATATCTGAATTCATCATTTCAACGACACCCATCTGCCGGAATTACAGCACATGGGCGTCGACCTTTTCATTCCTTTTACACTGGCAATCAAAAAAATTCAGGATTCAAGGCAACCAGAAGGGTATGCCCACCCTGAACATTCCTGACATTCACAAATCCGTTATGATTCAGTAAACGCTGGCATTCATATGACCGGGCACCTGTCCCGCAGACCAGACAGACCGGCTCATCTTTCGGGATCTCATCAAGCCTTTTTTTCAATTCAGACTGGGGAATATTTCCCCATTTATCCTTGTACCGTTCAATACAGGATTCAACTTCCTTGGGTTGCCTGACATCGATCACCTTTATCTCATCATTGGCGAATTTTTCAAAAAATTCCAGGGCATCCATGGGTTTATTGCCGCCTTCCAGAATATTATCCAGCACATTTCCGGCATTATTGATAATATCCATGGCAGAGGCAAACGGCGGGGCATATCCCACTTCAAGTGTACAGATATCATCCACTGTGATTCCGGACTGCAGCAGGGGCGCTACCGCATCAACCCTGGCTTTAACCGCATCCCCCTGACTGCCCACTGCCTCGATTCCCAGAACTTTTCGGGTATTTCTGTCTGCAATCAGTTCAATATACATCATTGAAGCTGTTGGGTAAAAATGCGCCCGATCCGGCTGGGACACCATGGCATGAACAGGATCAAATCCGTTGCGCCTTGCCTGATCAACCGTAAGCCCTGCCGTGGCCACCCCTGAGTCAAAAACCTTGATGCAGAACGTTCCAACCATGCCTTTAAACTGACTTGGCCGGCCATGAATATTATCGGCAATAATTCTGCCCTGACGATTGGCAAGGGAGCCTAACGGCATCATCATGTTTTCACCGCTCACAAGATTCTTGACTTCAACACAATCGCCGCCTGCATAGATATCCGGATCAGTGGTCCGCATGCGGCTGTCCACAAGCAGTCCGCCTGAGCGGCCCACCGCAAGCCCTGCGTCCGAGGCAAATTTTGTATTGGGCCGGATTCCTGCGGAAAGGATCACCATATCACATTCGATCTGCCCGCCTGTCGTCTCCACAGAGGTGACCCCGGACTGGGCATCCCCGTTGATACGAACCAGCTTTTCGGACAACAACAGATCAACATCACTTTCTTTAAGCGTGTTTTCAACAATTCTTGAAATGTTTTTTCCCAAAGCCATAGGAAGCACCTGATCCGCCATTTCAACAATCGTTGTCTTTATGCCCCACAGATCTGTCAGCGCCTCTGCCATTTCAATACCAATGGCGCCTGCACCGACAACAACCGCATTCTCCACCATGCCTTTTGAAATCGTGTCCTTGATGGCTTTTGCACTATGAAGATTGGCCACTGAAAATACCATGGGCAGATCAACCCCCGGAATCGGAGGCGTAAAAGGCGTAGCTCCAGTCGCAATGACCAGTTTATCATATTCCAGACTGTCTTTTTTTCCATCTGCCATATACTGAACATCAATTTTCTTTTCTTTTCTGTTAATGGAAACTGCCTCAACCCCGGTCAATACATTAACGCCCTTACTGTCCCTGAAAAATTTTGCATCCCTGACCACATGAAATGAAGTGGAGCACAGGCCTTCAATATCCGCGATATCTCCGCCCACATAATAAGGGATCCCGCAGCCCCCGTAAGAGATCAGGTTATCCCTGTCAACGACTGTAATCTGAACATCAGGATCAAGCCTTCTGAGCCTTGCTGCCACTTTGGGCCCAAGGGCAACCGCACCGATAATGACAATACGTTTTCTCATGTTTTTTCCTTTATTCCACGGATGTGTCATATCATGACACATCCAGAGGTTATTTGTTTACATCCAACCCGAATAATATATGGCGGTTACTGTTTTTTGGGAAGCATAAAATTATTTTTATGCTCACCCATTATCCTCTTTTTTCGTACCGGACAAAGGGTCTTTTACGGAAGACCAGCCACAACAGCCCGCCAACAAGCCCGATGGTAATCTGCAGACTGCCAAGCACTGGAATCATCACATCAACGGACCAGAAAGAAACCATGAACATTCCCATGCTGCCCATGATCATGCCGGAAAAATTAATCAAAGCAGACGCAGATCCTGTATCCTCATCCTGCTGTTCCAGCATCAGATTTGCACTGGGCGGACGCATGACCATAATGCTGAGGGTTGCAGGGCACATGAACAAGGCAAACATGGCGGGTGAACCTGTCCCAAAAAATATGATAAAAATCCCGGAAATCAAAAGACTTGCATAACAGGCTGTAATAATGGCGGCTGCTTCAAGTTTCCTGGAAAAACGTATATACAGCAATGGACCGGCCATGGCACAGGCGGCATTCAAAGAAAAATAAAAAGAAAACTGCTGTTCGCTGAGTCCGAACCCGTTTACATAGATATATGAGGAGGCAGCCAGAAACCCCATCAAAGGGATGGTAATAATGGAAAACGTCCCCAGAAGACAAGAAAATCCCGGATTTTTTAAAACCACAAACAGCCGTCCCAAAGATGCCATGGTTGAGCCCTGGTATTTTTGAGGCAGGGTTTCCTGCAATAAAAAAGAGGCTGCCAGGGCCAGAATGCCCACACCTGCAAGCACCCAGAAAATTGCACGCCAGGATGAGATTTTAAGCAGAAACGCACCGAGCAGTGGTGCCACGACCGGCGCAAGAATGACAATCGACATGATGATGGCCAGCACCCGGGCTCTTTCAAACCCGGAAAAACAGTCCTTTACCACGGCGGTTGAAACCGCTGTGGCAGCACCGCCGCCAAGGGCCTGACAGATTCGGAAAAAAATCAGATGATTGACATCACGGGACACGGCACACATCATACTGGAAAAGATATAAATAAGCAGGCCCGTTACCAGGATCGGTTTTCGTCCATATTTATCGCTTAACGGCCCCCATATTAAAATGGCAAATGCAAAAAAAACGAAAAACAGACTCAGGCTCAGATTTAATTTTGCCTGGGTAACGCCGAACCCTTCCATCATGCCGGGCAGTGCCGGAAGATAAAGATCAGTGGAAACCGGCGGGAAGCAGCTGATCAAAGCCAGCATCAGCAACATGCCCCTTTTGCTCAGATATTTTTGCGGTACGCTCATGCAGCCTGTAAAAACAGCTAACTACATCTGCCGGAATTCATCCATGGAACGGCCGCGGATGGCTTCGGCAATCTCAAAAACATAATCGTAGATATGAAGTCCTTTTGAAGATGCGATGATATCACCGTTTTCAACACCGATCTGCTCAGCACAATACTGCTTCATCATCTCAATGGCGGCAAGGTTTGCGGGAAATCCGCCAAACAGATCCCAGGATCTGAAATAGGGAAAAAAATGCAGTTTTCCATCCTGTATGCGGGTATCAATATGACGCAGGCATGGCGGATCCAGCAGAATCATATCTGACGGCTGTCCCACCTGCATGATCATCTGATTGTTCCGGTACCCTTTATTCTTATAGGTCCAGATCATCAATTCCATCTGATTGATAAAATATTGGCCATTTTCCTCAATCAGAATATTCCGGTCTTCCCAGACATCTTTTTCCTGGATCAGTATCCCGGTCAGTTTTTTATATTCATCCGGCAGATAGGGCAGTTCACATTTACAGATCCGCTGGCCATAGGTGTAGGATTCGCCTTCCTTTTCCTCACCCGTCATCAGGTAAGGCAGATAATCATCAAGATAGGATTCTTCAACAGGATCGGGAAAGCCCAGAACCGGGTTTACTTTGGGCAGCAGCGGCACGCTTTCAGGATGGGTAATATGAATGGTGATAAAATCAAATTCAAGTCGTTTCTGACCTTCAAAGGACCCTCGGTTAATGGTAAATGCCCTGCCTTTTTCAACACATCTGTACAGGGTTTGAAACCAGGCATCTGAAAGGCTTGTAGCTTTGATAAACAGCGGTTCTAACATAAAGCGGCTCCTTGTTTATATTTCCCGTTCCGGTTCAGGATTTAAAAATATATACTCTAATCCGGATTCTGACAACCTTAAATTTGAGAATAAAAATCAGATGATTTTACTGTTTGCAACCCGTATTTTTCCATCCACCAGCACCCAGCTTACATCTGTTGATTTTGCCGAATACACAAGACTTGAACACGGATCATACATGGGTGTCATATGGGGTTTATCCATATCCACCAGAATAATATCCGCTCTTTTTCCCTTTTCAATGGAGCCTGTGATCTGATCCAGACCAATGGCTCTGGCACCCTGGATGGTTGCCATTTTAAGACAGGTTTTTGCATCCATGACACAGGGGTCCAGCAATGCCACCTTGTGCAGCTTGGCAGCCATATCCATTTCTGAAAAAAGATCATGATCATTGTTCGAGGCCACCCCGTCTGTTCCCAGCCCCACGGGCACGCCCGCATCAATCAGTTTCGGGATCGGTGCGATCCCGGAGGCCAGCTTCATATTGGATTCCGGGCAATGCACCACACAGGCCCCGGAGTTTTGTATGATTTCAATATCCTTTTCATCTATCCAGACCGCATGAACAATCAGTGTTTTCTCATCCAGAACACCCAGATCGTCCAGATACTGAACAATGGATTTTTCCCCTCTTTCCTGAACCAGATTCATTTCATTTCGGGTTTCCGCCACATGGATCTGGAAAAGGACATCCAGTTCCCTAGCTGCTTTTTTTCCCGCTTTTAATGTCTGCGCACAACAGGTGTAAGGAGAATGACAGAAGATGGACGGTGTCAAAAGATTTGAAACATTTTTAAATTGTTTGACAAATTCCACAGCCGTGTGAATATTTTTGCCCGGATCTGGCACGCCCGGAGCTGGAAAATCGATAACTCCCTGACCTGCAACCGCCCGGATACCGGAAGCCAGAACCGCTTTGGCCACATATTCCTCGTGAAAATATCCGTCGCAGCAGGTGGTTGTCCCGGCCAGCAGCATTTCTGTGATGGCATGACAGGACCATGTTTCCACCGAATCCGGGTTGACCTGCCGGGCTTCGGCCGGGAAAATATGGTCATTGAGCCAGACATCCAGCGGCAGATCATCTGCCAGCCCCCGAAACATGGCCATGGGCATGTGGGTATGACAATTGATCAAACCGGGCATGATAATTTTCTGTGCAGCATTGATATGGTGTTTTGCTGTTACTCCTGAAAACTGCCCGGTTTTTCCGCAGGCTTCAATCCGCCCGTCTTTTATCAGGACGCAGCCTTTCTCAATGATGGTAAAATCCGGGTCCATGGTGATCAGCAAACCGTTTTCAATCAGAATATCATAATTCATATGCAGGTTCCTTTTTTAATCTGAACAGCCTTTTTTTCGGGGTCTGTTTTTCTTCTGCTCTTTTTTTAGATCAGTTTTTCTAAATATGCAATTGACAAACAGGGTTTAAGCTTTTAATATATGAACAATTGTTCATATGAAGAGGTGAAAAATGATGGATATATGCGCAGAAAAATGTATCAATGAAAAAAAGGTGAAACAAACCCTGGAATCCATGCCTGGACAGGATGACACAGCCCGGATAGCAGATATTTTCAAGGCACTGAGTGATCCCACCCGGTTAAAAATTGTGTTATGCCTTTTAGATCAGGCGCACTGTGTGTGCGACATTGCGGTGATCTGTCAGCAGACCGATTCTGCCGTTTCTCATCAGCTTCGGATACTAAGAGCACAAAAAATTGTAAAAAACCGCCGGGAAGGCAAGGCCGTGTATTATTCCCTTGATGACAACCACGTGGCATCTCTGATTAAAACAAGCCTTGAGCACATCAGGCATTAAATAAAAAGGCAGGATCATGTCTGTGATATATGAAATTTTAAAAGCATCCTGGTATCTGTATCTGGATGTGGCTGTTTTTATGCTGTTCGGTTTTTTTGTAGCCGGCATTCTGTTTGTATTTTTTAAACCTGACCGCATCAAGCAATACCTGGGCACAGGTAAAATCAAACCGGTTATTTTATCTGCCCTGTTCGGCATCCCCATTCCCTTATGTTCCTGCGGCGTGGTTCCTGTGGCCGTGGGCTTAAAAAAACAAGGCGCAAACAACGGCGCTGCGCTTTCCTTCATGATTGCCACGCCTGAATCCGGGGTGGATTCCATTGCTGTTTCCTGGGCCATGCTGGACCCGATCATGACAGTTATCCGCCCTGTGGCAGGATTTATCACAGCCATTTCAACGGGCATTGTCCAGAATTTTTTCGGAGATTCAAAGGTATCCTCCGACCCGCTTATTGAAAACCCGGCAGGCGGCTGAGGGTGCGCTGCCCCCTGCGGTGCAGTTGCGCCCGAAGAAAATGAGGCATTGATACAAAAACTTAAAAAAGGCGTAAAATATGCCTATGGCGAATTATTAACCGATATTGCAAACCCCTTTATCATCGGTATCCTGATTGCTGGAATCATCACCTTCTTTTTCCCGGAAGACTTAAGCCTGTGGGCCAATGACCATGGTTTTCTGTCCATGCTGATCATGCTGGCCGCCGGCATCCCCATGTATGTGTGTGCCACTTCCTCCACACCCATTGCCGCAGCCCTGATCCTGAAAGGCTTAAACCCGGGAGCTGCGCTTGTTTTCCTGCTTGCAGGGCCAGCAACCAATGCAGCCACCATCAATATCATTAAAAATATTTTCAATACCCGCACCCTGGTAATCTATCTGTCCATGATATCGGTGTGTTCTCTGGGCATGGGATATCTGGTTGATTGGATATACACAGCCATTGGAATTCAAGCCAGTGCCACTGTGGGTCAGGCAGCAGAACTGTTCCCTGAAAATATTCAGCTGGGTGCCGCTTTTATCCTTGCCATTCTGTTGATTTTTAATATGATATACCGGTTTGTGCACCGTACAAACCGTATTGATTCCCATTAGACGCATTTCCATCAGAAAAAAAGGAATACGGATTGAATTTGATATCGCGATCACCGTTTGAGGTACAAAATATCCGGCTGTTTATTGCCTTTAGAGTCTTTTTTAATTCCCGATTTTATTATCCGGTCTTTACCATTTTATTTCTGGATTTTGGCCTGACCGTGGCCCAGTTTTCAATTTTAAATGCCGCATGGGCGGCAACCATTGTCCTGGCTGAAGTGCCTTCCGGCGCCCTTGCAGATATCGTCGGCCGAAAGCGCCTTTTAGTCTTTGCCACTGCCACCATGATCATTGAAATAGGCATCATTGCCTTTATTCCCAGAACCGATCCGGACATCATCTTCATGGTATTTCTGGTGAACCGCATACTCAGCGGGCTGGCAGAAGCTGCTGCCAGCGGAGCTGATGAAGCCATTGCCTATGATTCACTGGCAAAAGAAGGGCTTTGCGATGAATGGGGCAAGGTGCTTGAAGTTCTCACCCGGTTTCAATCCATCGGATTTATCATTGCCATGAGTGTCGGAGCGGCTGTCTATGATCCCGGATTAATGGAAAAACTGTGTCAATTTGCAGGATTTCCTCAGACATTTGCCCAGGAAACCACCATGCGGTTCCCCTTATACCTGACCTTTGCGCTGGCGTTGTGCGCATTTGTCACCACACTGAAAATGAAGGACCCGAATCCGGGGGCTTCCGGCACGCACGCCTCAAAAATCGGGCCTGCGCTCAAAATGACGCTGGATGCAGGACGCTGGATATTCAAAACACCCTTTGCCCTGTCTGTCATTCTTTTTGGCATGATGTTCGATGGAATTATCCGGATGATCATCACACTTTCCAGCCAGTATTACAGAATCATTGATCTTCCGGAATCTGTTTTCGGGCTTATCGGGTCCCTTGTGGCCGTGCTGGGACTGGTGATTCCTAAAATTGCAAATAAAATCGCCCAAGACACCCCGCCTGCCACTGCTGTCTGGGTCACCACAGGATTTGCAGTGACAGGACTTTTCAGCATGAACCTGTTTTTGCCGTATCTTGGCATCATCCCCGCCATTATTACGTTCACTGCCATGTATTTTAACGGTTTTTTTGTCAGCTTTTATATGAACCGGACTGCACCCTCACATATCAGGGCCACGGTATTAAGCTTCAAAGGCCTTGCCTATAATATATCCTATGGCGTTTTAGGTGTTTTATACGCAATGGTTTTAAAAGCCGCAAAACAGAGCATAGAAACTTTTGACACTGAAAATCTGGTGTTCACACACACCTTTTTCTGGTTTCCTGCAGGTTTTGTCATCTGGTTTGTGGTGCTGCTGGCCGTGTACCGGCTGTGGTTGAAAAAAGCAGGAGCCTAATACGCCACTTTGCCTCTCAGTTTTTTAATCCGGCTTTTTTTAGTTTTGCTGTCCAGCCGTTTCATCACCGATGATATTTTCGGCCGGGTGGATTTTCTTTTTTTCCGGGCTCTCAACGCCTTTTGAACAAACCCCGCAAGGCGGGCAATGGCATCTTCCCTGTTTTTTTCCTGGGTCCGGAAACGCTGGGCTTTGATCACCAGAACCCCGTCTTTTGTCACCCGGCTATCTTTTTGAGACAATAGTTTTTCTTTAATTTCATCGGGCAGACTGGACCCTGGAATATCAAAACGCAGATGAATGGCCGAAGACACCTTGTTCACATTCTGACCGCCTGCGCCCTGGGCACGGATCGCCTGCAAATCAATCTCATTGTCCATGATAAATATATGTTCATTGATCTTCACCATTTTTCGAGTATATAATATTTCATGAAAGATATCCACTTCCCTCTTTTCAAACAGGCTGCATCCGTTTCATCCAGATTTGAAACACCTGATAAATCTGCGGATATAATCCGGCTTTACAATTTAATTTCAATTCGTTAGAGTAATTTTCGCTGACAAACAGGCAAATATTATAAACACATTTTGATGTTCAGGAGATTCTTGCCATGTCCTTTGATTATGGTTCTGATGATCTGGGAATTAAAAATCCCTTTAAGGTAGAAGGCTGGATTTATACTGTTTCCGGACTTATCATCGCAGCACTCGGGGTTGTGCTGATGCTCAAGGTAAAATCCGTTGTCGCAAGTGGAACCCGGATTGAAGCATGGTTCACCCTGGTGGGTGCGCTGATTCTTATCTCCAGCGGATTGACCGCCATCGCAAGAGGTCTGTATAAAACCATGCGGTTTTTTGTGGGCCGCGGCATTCCCACAAGTCTGGCTAAAAATGTGGCAAAAAGCGAAGAGCACACCACAGAACCCGGAATTGAATACAGCAGCCAGATTCTGGAACAGATGATACAGGGCAGAAAAAACATGACCTTTTCCGAGCCGGTCGGCTGGTCCAACCGGTTGGCCCACACCCTTTTCCCGCGACTGCTGTTTTTGCCCTATGCATTCAGAAATATTTCCAGACAGATCACCAGCGGGCTTGTCCACACATTTTTTGCCCTCCTGTGCTACGGGCTGGCCACATTTTCCGGGGTGACAGGGCTGTTTGCGCTGGATGGAACCCCGGTTCTTTCCTGGCTGGGTTTATTATTAACCGGCTATATTATTTTTATCTGGTGGAAACGCCGTGAGCCGCTCCAGTTTAATTTTCAACGCAATGTGGAAAAAGACACCGTTCTGGGGCTTGTGTTCTGGATCGCCCTTGCCATTGCCCTTCCCTTTGCACTTTTATTCATTCATCAGAATATAACCCCTTTACCCGAGGTCGGATTCAATACCATCCGATTTGTCATCCTGACCGCAGGACTTGTAATTGTTCTGGCAACCCTGACCGGTCTCTTGCTGTATTTTCGTCTCAAACCCATCCGTCCGAATACGGAGGTTTCCGAGTACAGGGGCAACTGGCAGGAATCCATTCATCCGCAGGAAATCCTGATTCATTTTGAAAATATTGTCATGGCCAACCGCCGCTACAAGGAAATTCCCAACAGAATATACCGGGGCTTCAAAGCCAGACTGATCGAGGAAGGAAGCGATGACAAAGGCCATTTTAATGCAGAAATGATCCAGGAAACCCAGCCGCGTTTCAGACCCCTTCCCACCTCTCCTGCATATACGACTCTCAGGATCATCACAACCATTGTCGGCCGGAGCCTGATCGTTATTGCGGCGCTGCTGCTGTTTCAAACCATTGGGACACTGACATTCCCGCAAAATGCCGCAGCCCAGCAGATGCTTCCCGTCATTATAAATACTGCTGTTCTCTTTGCCCAGGCCGTCATTCTCTGGATTTTCGGCGGCATTATTGCCATCTATGCCAATGGATTCTGGGCGGAAATTCAATATGAATCCGATATGGTCTATTTCCAGTGCCAGGGCACCTATACCCAGTCAAAAGTCAGCACCGGCGCCAGCATTTACGACAGCACCCGTTCAGAAAATACCATTGTCCGCAGCAGCCTGACTCCATGGGTACTGGCCTGCCGGATCATATCCAGCTCTTTTACAAAAAGCGGCCCGAACAATTTTGCTTTTCCCAGATTAATACTGGAAATGCACAAATCTGATCAGAATCTGGATACCATTATCCGGGAACTTAAAGAATTTATTGCTGACAGGGAAAATATTGCAGGCGTAGACAAGAATAAAGATCTGGAAGCGGCATCCCGGATCTATCAGATTAATGAGCAGTCCAGAAAAAAACCTGAACAGCTTTCCGGGCAATCTTCAAGCAAGGCTTATGTCCCGGAAATCCCGCAGGATATTACACGAAACACCCAGACAGAAGATGATAATGACTCTATTTAATAAGCCTCAGTGAATGCTGTTTTTTTAACTTCTGTCTTTTTGGGATTTCTTCTCTTTTTTTTCACTGCGCTTTTCTTTTAATGTTTTTTCTGATTTTTTCTTCACAGCTTTTTGAGCGTCTCTTCCTTTATTCGCCATCTTTTCCACCTTTATTCATTCGATTAATCTGACCGGTCAAACACACCCAGGTATTGTATGGCTGTTCCATCTGTATTACAAGCCATGACCCTATAAAGTTGTCAGGACAACCATATCATTTCAGGATAAGCCATAACGCATGGACCATGCCGGGCATAACAAACAACAGGCATAACAGAATGTTAATAACCAGATCCTTGCCTGCTCCTTTTTTAAGGAAAACAGCTACCGGTGGCAAAAGAATGGCTAAAATGATCAGTAAAATTTTATTCATAATGTGTATCCTTATACGGGTTAAATGTTTTTCATAAGACCCCGGCAATCAAACCGATGGCAATGACTGTCAATGCTGCCGAGACAAGAAGCTGCACCGTGCGAATGGTTACCTTGCCAAGAATCCGCTTGCCCATATATGCACCGGCAAAAGCAGACAAACTTGCAGAAATAACCATACCCCAGTTAATTGAACCGGCACGCATCAAAATGTCTGTACCATATATCGCCAGGCGGGAAAAATCAACCATCACGGCAAGCACCACCCCGGTAGCGACAAAAACTTCTTTTTGCAACCCTGCCTTGATCAGAAACATACTGCGGAACGCACCCTGATGACCTGACAGACCACCAAAAAACCCGCTGATGACCCCGCCAAGCGGAAGCCATTTTCGATCTATTGCGATATTTGCATATGCCGGCCAAAGCTCCAGGGCGACAAAAACAATAATAAGGCATCCGATAATAAGCTTAAGGGCAGATATTTGCAGGTCGTGCCCGAATGCCTGATATTCATGAACAGGCTGAAAATTTCCAAACCAGGCCAACAGGAAAGCACCGCCCAATGCAGCCAGAACTGCAGGCAACCCGAATTTAATAAGAATGGAACAATCGGCCTTTTTGCCAAGCAGGCCAATTTTGAAAAGATTGTTTGCCAGATGAACCATTGCGGTCATTGCTATGGCCAGTTCAAGTGAAAAAAACAAAGCAATCACAGGCATGAGCAGTGTGCCAAGCCCGAAGCCGGAAAACAGTGTCAATAAAGATGCTGCAAGTGCAGCCAGACATACAATAATCAGTTCCAAGAAGGTCTCCTTAACAGTGAATAGGTGCAGCATACATTTGGTCGAACAAAATTGCAATACTGCTTTTGTTTTACCTGTCCTGCCAACGCTTTGATGTCATCCAGATGATTAATCCTTGATCTTAGGCCATGTTTAACATAGGATTATAACCTGATGAAAAATTTTATGATAGAAAGAAACTGATGAAAGATTTTGAAACACTGCTTGCCCAATCTGCACAAGCCCACGGCCATTTATGCCCCGGACAGGTCATTGGCGTTAAAATGGCCATGGAAGGCTGTCGGCTGATCGGGCTGGATGAGCCAAGCACCCTTCCCCAGATTAAAAAACTGATTGTGTATGTGGAAATGGACCGGTGTGCCACCGATGCGATTTCCCATGTCACCGGTGTCAAACTTGGCAGGCGGTCATTAAAATTTATTGATAACGGCATCATGGCCGCAACCTTTGTCAACCTTGAAACGGGTAAAGCCTTCAGGATTGTTTCAAAGGAAAGCTCACGGGAGGATGCCATGCAGTTTGCCCCACAGATTTCGGACAAGCGTCTCCGGCAGCTTGAAGCCTATAAACGGATGACCACGGATGATCTGTTCTCCATCCAGGAAGTGATCGTGGATGTTCCGGCCTGCGATATGCCGGGCCCCACACGGTTCAAGGCTGTGTGCGAACAGTGCGGACAGGTGGTCCGGGACAAAAAAGAAGTTTATAAAAACAACCAGACCTTGTGCAAACCCTGTGCATTTGGATCTTATTATCAACCTGTAAAACACTGAAAACAAAAATGAGCACGCCGGAAAAAAATACACCACCGCCTAAAACCATCCCCCTTAAAACCATACCGGTTGAACAGGGCGTGGGAACACACCTTGCACATGACATGACCCAGATCATCCCCGGAGAATTCAAAGGGCCTGCATTTAAAAAGGGGCATAAAATCACTTCATCTGATGTGTGCCACCTGATGCGGATGGGTAAAAACAACCTGTATGTCCTGGATTTGAAAGACGGCCAGATACATGAAGATGACGCTGTGATGGCGCTGGCCTCAGCTCTGGCCGGGCCTGGGGTCACGTTTTCAGGTTCTCCTTCGGAAGGCAAACTGGAACTTAAAGCCGCCTATCCCGGTCTGTTCAAGGTCGATGTGGATGCCCTGACCCGATTCAATCTCTGCCAGGATGTCATGTGCGCTTCCATTCACAATAATGTCAGTGTAAAATTAAACCAGCCGCTTGCCGCCACCCGGGCCATTCCCCTGGTTATTTCCGAAGAGGACCTCAACCAGGCAGTCAGCATTGCAAAATCGTATTATCCCATTTTCAAGGTCAAACTGTTCAACCCGCTGAAAGTAAGACTCATCATCACCGGAGATGAAGTTTACAAGGGACTTGTGCAGGACCGGTTCAAGGATATTGTGCAGGAAAAAATAACCCGGCTTGGTGCAAGCCTTGAAGAAAGCGTGATTCTTCCGGACAACCGGGAAATGATCACCCTTAAGATAAATGAATATTTGAATAAAGAAACCGATCTGATCATCACCACCGGCGGAATGTCAGTAGACCCGGATGATGTGACAAAGGCCGCTATAGAAGACAGCGGTTTTGAACAGGTTCATTATTCAGCAGCCGTGCTTCCCGGTGCCATGTTTCTTCTGGGATATCATAAAGACATCACCATCATGGGGCTGCCGGCCTGCGGCCTGTTTCATAAAACAACGATTTTTGATTTGATTCTGCCCCGGGTCATGGCAGGAGAAAAACCGGACAAAACGGATCTGGCAAAACTATCCCACGGCGGACTGTGCCTGAACTGCAAGCCCTGCCGTTTTCCAGCCTGTCCATTTGGAAAATCCTGATAAAAATGCAATCGGCAGCCTGAAAAAAACCAGGCTGCCGGTTATCATATCATCGTAAAGCTTATTTACCCTGGAATTTAGGGGCTCTTTTTTCAAGAAATGCTTTTGCACCTTCCTTGAAGTCTTCTGTATACAGCAATGCTTTGCTGGCAGCCAGCTCAATCTTGGTAACGCCTTCCACCACAGTGGTTTCAAGACCCAGACGAACAGCTTTCATAATCTCACGCTGTGCAACAGGCGCACCATTGGCAATTCTTTTGGCCAGTTTTTTAGCTGTTTCCAATACGTCTGCAGCCGGAACAACCTTGTTCAGCAGACCCAGTGCCAGTGCTTCTTTGGCTGGAATAAAATCACCGGTCAGCATCAGTTCAAGCGCCTTGGTTTTGCCAATAAAGCGCGGCAGACGCTGGGTTCCGCCCCATCCCGGGTTCAGCCCCAGTTTAACTTCGGGCAACCCCAGGGTTGCTTCTTCGGCCATGATTCTCAAATGACACACACAGGCCAGTTCAAGACCGCCGCCATAAGCACTTCCCTGCATGGCAGCAATAATGACTTTTGGATAATTTTCAATTTTAAAATAAATCTGGTTTCCGTCATATTCAGGCACCTTGCCGGACTGCATACCTGCAAACTCGGTAATATCCGCTCCTGCAGAGAACAGTTTAGGACCGGTTCCGGTGATAATAATCGCACGGACATTGTCATCTTTTTCACATTTATCCAGAAGATCGTTCAAATCTCTCAGAACGCCCTGTCCCATAGAGTTTGCAGGGGGATGATTGATTGCCGCAACAACCACCATGCCATCCTGTTCCACTGTCAGTTTTTCATAATTAAACGCCATTTTAAATTCCTCCTAACTGTATATTATTAAGTTCAAAAAATAGTAGAAATAATACCATTGGTTATGTGTCACGTCTACTAAAACCATTTATTTTATCGTTATGAAAGAAAAAACATCCCCAGCGCTTCGGCAACACAGGCGGGTTTTTCTTTTCCTTCAATTTCAATCGTATGCGTATTGGTCACCAGAATCTGACCTGGCTTCTTTTCCTCAACAGCTGAAATCACCATACTGGACCGCACCCGTGAGCCCACGGTAACCGGATTGATAAACCGGACTTTATTCAGCCCGTAATTAACAACCATCTGAGCGCCCTCAATGGAATATTTTCCAGCATAGCTGAACACCGGCACAAGAGACAATACCAGAAACCCATGGGCAATCGTGGTGCCAAACGGCCCCTGTTTTGCTTTTTCAACATCAATATGAATCCACTGATGATCCTGGGTGACATCTGCAAAACGATTGATCCTGTCCTGGTCAATCGTGATCCAGTCCGTGATTCCGTTATTTTCTCCAATAAGCTGTTTAAATTTGTCCAAAGGTAATGCTTCCATCATAAAAGTCTCCTTATAGTTTTCTATAAAATTTTAAATCCATTTCTTAAGCTGGAACAAAATCTACAGATCGAATCTCTTTAAGTTTCAGTGCATCTGTCGGGCAAACGACTGTGCAGACACCGCACCCCAGACAGTTTTCAGCATTTACTGCGGCATAATCGTCCTGCATGGAGAGCGCCTGGAAAAAACACCGGTCAATACAGGTTTCACAGCCGCTGCAAAGATCAATATCCACCACCGCCTCAAACCGGCTGGGTGCAACCCATTTTTTAGGCCCTGTCATCACAGCCCAGTTCAGGCAGCAGTCGTTGCAGCAGTTACAGATGACATGCCCCACTGTCTGACGGTTATCAACCGTATGCACCAGACCTTGTTCCCGGCATTTTTTTAAAATTTCAATGGCTTCACTCTTGGACAGTTCCCGGCCGGTTCCCCGTTCAATATTATATTCAGCAGCCCGGTCCACCTGCATGCAGACCTCCAGGGGTTTGGAACAGTCCCCGGAAATCACCCTGCAGGAGCAATTGGTCACAGAAAGAATCCTGGCATCCTCGACAATTTTAACCACATCATCATAGGCCATGACAGTTGACTGGGCTTCCACACTTTCGTTCACCGGCACAATCCGCATAATGGAACCGGGCATGATATCCATGACCGCACTGCCGTATGAAGGCCATTCGGTTTCCATATAGTCTTTCCACAAATCCAGAATATCCCGTGATATGCCCGGTGTCAGGGTGGTGGAATCATGCATCTGGGGAATGGTTTTCACCCGGTACCATTTTTTGTCTCCACCCCGTGTGGCTTTAAAAATCAGGCCGCGATAAAATAAAGAATTCAGCATTTCCAGAACAGCGTCTTCAGACAGGCCGGATTTTTGCGAAAGTTCTTCAGCTGTTGCTGGCGGAGCGGCTAAAAGCATGACCCTGGCCTCATCATCATTCACCAGCGCCTGGAAAATTTTGGGAACCCGTTGTGAATCGCCCGCACCTATGGCCGCAGCCAGTTCTTTATACAATACCATATCGGTCATGACAGTTTCCTCCATCTGTGTGTATCACATGATACTAAATAGATAATATTATACGTGCCTGACTTATTTTCAGATTATATTTAGATAAAATCAGAATCATTGTCAAACGCTAACACCCCAAATACCCTGCCCGGAAAAATTATTTTTTATTCTTGACAGTATATATATGCGTATGTATATATTAACTAACACAAATAACAGGAGACAACCATGTCATTGCCGCACACCCTTTTGGGCTTACTGAAATACAAGCCCAATACCGGTTACAATATCAAAACCGCCTTTGCAAGTTCCATCAATTTTTTCTGGGAAGTTTCATTGCCCCAGATTTACCGTACCCTGAACAGCATGGAAACAAGAGGCTGGCTTGATTCTGACATTGAACATCAGGACGGCAGACCCAGCAAAAAAATATACCGGATTACGCCTGAAGGAGACCGGGAATTTGCACAATGGTTGGAACAGGCTCCGGAAGCTGTTAAACCGAAAGATGAACTGCTGGTTAAATTATTCTTCGGTGGATTTATGGATCATCAGACATTGACCGGACACATAAAGGACCGGCGAAACAAAGCAGAACAGTTTCTTAAAAGCGCCGGAGAAATCATTCCACCATCTGTCCGTGAATATGCTGACAAGGCAGATGCCGGGCAGGACATTCCCTTCTGGCTGCTTACCCTGGATCTTGGCAGACGAAGGGCACAGATGACCATCGAATGGTGTGATGAAACACTGAGAATACTTGAAAAAAACAACCGCAAAAAAGAGGAATCATGACACTTTCAACCCTGCTTTTTATTACTTCATTTATCCCCACCATTGTTTTTAAAATCATTGCCCGCATGGGAGACCCCACCCTGTCGCAGGCAAAGACAGCGACGATTGCAGGCCTGACACTTGCCATAATACAGATGAGTGTATCCCACCGGATATTCAAGGAGAGCACTTATCTGGAATGGGCGTTTCTATGCTTTCTTTGCACAGGCGCTGTCTGGGTCTTTGCCTTACCCCTGGATTTTGCCCGGCTGTATGTTACCCATAATACCTCTCTGCTGTATTTCATCCTGTTTTTAATGACGCTTCTGCCGCAGCTTTTCGGATTTGATCCTTTCACCTATACCATCGCAAAACGCTGGCAGCCCGAATCCACCTGGAAAACTCCCCAGTTCCGGACCATTAATCTGCATATCACCTGTGTATTCACTGTGATTATGTTTTGCGCCTTTATCTCAAATGTGGCAGGACATGGAAAACCCCTGTATTCCATTGTCATTCCTTTTATACTGATCCTTGGCGTTGGAATTCCATTTTCCCGGCTGTATCCCAAATATTATCTGAGCCGCCAGTCTGCAGGCCGCAAACCAGAAAACACCTCTGATTTTCCAGACACCATAAAAGATCTGATTCTAAACATGCCCGGACGGTTTAACCGAAAGGCTGCAGGAGACGTTCAGGCCAGAATTCAATATATTATTTCGGGACCGGGCGGCGGCAATTTCGTTCTTTCCATCAAGGACGGCGCCTGTTCCTCCCATGAAGGTATGATTCCTGATCCGGACCTGACTGTAACATCCCCGGCAAAGATATGGATGAGTATCTCAAAAGGGACTCTTGATCCGGCGAAGGCGTTCATGGAAAAGCTTTACAGTGTTGACGGAGACATGACCCTGCTCATAAATCTAAGACAATATTTTAACGCATAAAACCCAAGGAAATTAAAAATGACCCATATACTGGCTTTTCAGGGAAGTCCAAGGGGGAAAAACGGCAACACAGATGCCATGCTCCAGCAGTTTCTTGAGAGCGCAGAATCTGCAGGCGCGCAGACCCAAACCATATATCTCAAAGACTACAACATCCACCCTGAAACCGAGCTTGCTGCCCAGAAACTGCCCTTTTCACCTGAAGATTTTTTTACCATGGCCAACAGCGCCTGGGATAAAAAAATAGAAGAGGCAAAAACTGAATAAAAGGGGAAACGCCCCCTTTTGCAAGGGGGCAAAAAAAATTAGAAACCAAATCTCAGTCCCACCAGGACGCCGTGGCTTCCATATTCATATTCAGCCGTATTGACTCCAGGGTCTGCTGTAGCAAAATATCTGTATTTTACATCCAAAGACAGCTGATCGGTTACAGCATATCCAACCCCTGCGCTAAGCTGATAAGCAAACACGGTATCATCATCGCTCACAGTGGGAAGCCCTGAGCCAACAAAAGTAAAATCATCCACTTCAACATTGGCAAGGCCTGCACCAGCGCTGATAAATGGAGTGAACGGCGTGCTGTTTTTAAAATCGTAATATCCATTTATTAAAAATGCTATGCTTGTGACATCACCAGTTGTAGCCCTGTTTATTCCAAGATAAGTGGCTTTGTCTACTTCATTTGAAAGATATGAAATTTCTCCTTCCAGTCGCAGATTATTGCCAAAATCATAGCCCAGTGCCACTCCGCCTGCAAATCCTGCATCACTTTCAATCTCAACAATTTCACCTGTAGAATAATTCACGTCTGAGTCAGCAGGCATTGAAACTCCTGCATTAAAACTCACATAAGGTCCTGCCCCGCAATATGCGCTGCTGGAAAATGCAAAAACAGCAAACAGACTTAGAACTAATAAAGTAAATTTTTTCATTTTTTTCTCCTTTTAATTTTTCCCTGATTCTAAGGTGTATTTCATCCAGCGCCTGATCTGCCGTATTGATTTTGACAAAGACACTGTCTGAAAATCTTTTTCATTATATATAAAACAAATACAGCCTTTGCAATAGGTGAAACTTCTTATATTTTTCAAAACAACGCATAAAAACCGTCCGGATTTTAAGTGTTCTGGCTGCCTGGCATTTACATCATTTAAAAACAGGTTATCTTAAGCATATGATTTTAATAAAAAATCGGTTTGATGCTTAAACCGGGGAGAATATATGCTGGATAAAAGGATCATCGAATCTATTGAGTTTGACAATCAGTTTGTTAAAAATCTGCCGGGTGACCCGGAAAAGAACAATTTCCGGCGTCAGGTGGAAGGTGCCTGCTATTCACGGGTGCATCCTGTAAAAACAGCTGGACCAAAGCGCATTATCCATTCAAAAGAGATGGCGCAGGATCTGGGGTTTTCTGAAGAATTCTGTGAATCTGACACCTTTGTACGGGTCTTTTCCGGAAACGCGCTGATGCCTGGAATGGATCCTTTTGCCATGTGCTATGGCGGCCACCAGTTCGGCAACTGGGCAGGCCAGCTTGGGGATGGCCGGGCCATTAACCTGGGAGAAATCATTACTCCTGCATCCGGACGTCAAATGCTGCAGCTTAAAGGATCAGGCCCCACGCCGTATTCAAGGAATGCAGACGGACTTGCCGTGCTGCGGTCTTCCATCCGGGAATTTTTATGCAGCGAGGCCATGTTTCATTTGGGGATTCCCACCACCCGGGCCTTAAGCCTTGTGCTGACCGGCGAACAGGTGGAACGGGACATGTTTTATGATGGGCATCCGAAACTTGAACCCGGTGCCATTGTCTGCCGGGTGGCCCCGTCTTTTATCCGGTTCGGCAATTTTGAAATATTTTCATCCAGAGGTGATCTGAAGGTATTAAAGCAGCTGGCAGACTACACCATCAAAACGGATTTTCCGCATCTGGGAGAGCCCTGCCCCCGGGTATATGTCAAATGGTTTGAGGAAATCTGCAAAAAAACCTGTGAAATGATCATTCACTGGATGCGGACCGGCTTTGTTCACGGTGTCATGAATACGGACAATATGTCTGTTCTGGGACTGACCATTGATTACGGCCCCTACGGATGGCTGGAAAATTTTGACCCCGGATGGACACCCAATACAACGGATGCGAGCATGCGGCGCTACACATTCGGCAACCAGCCCCAGATCGCCCTGTGGAATCTTGCCCAGCTGGGCAATGCCATTTATCCGTTGATCCAGGATGCATCACCACTGCAGGACACCATCAATGAATATCACAGGCTGTATCAAATCGGCTTTAATGATATGATGGCCGCAAAACTGGGATTATCCGCCTTTAACCCCTTAACAGATGACTCCCTGATTCAGGATCTGATGACACTGCTTGCCATGATTGAAACTGACATGACGATTTTTTACCGCAGTCTGGCCCATCTGGACATTGACCATCTGCCAGAAGATTTTTCAAAATCCGATACAGATATTCAGACATTTGCACGTCCCTTAATGGATGCGTATTATCGGCCTCAACAAATTGATACACCCTATCGTGAGCATTTGAAAAGCTGGCTTGAACAGTATGCCCGGCGCATTCACAGTGATCCGCTGTCTGTTGAATCGCGACGAAAAAAAATGAACCATACCAATCCAAAATATGTGCTGAGAAATTATCTGACCCAGCTTGCCATTGAAAAAGCTGAACAGGGTGATTTTTCCATGATCCACGAACTGCTGGAAGTCATGCGGCATCCCTATGATGAGCAGCCGGGAAAAGAAACCTTTGCCAGAAAACGCCCTGACTGGGCGCGAGTCAAGCCTGGATGTTCCATGCTGTCCTGCAGCTCATAGCCCGCATCCTCTTTTTTTTCAGCAGACGAAATGATCGTCACTGCACTGATCCATATAAATCTGGCCAGTGGCCATATAATAAACATCCTCGGCAATATTGGTGATGTGATCACCGATGCGCTCGCAGCACCTGCCCATGAAGATAAACTGGGTGCCGTCATCAATCTGGTCGGTGTTGTCCTGCATCTGCTTTCTGACCATGGCCATCATCCGGGCAAACTTCCTGTCAATGAGATTGTCCGTCTGCCAGACCTTGACGGCCTTTTCAACATCCATGTCCCAAAAAGCGTCCATGACATCATGAATCATGGTTCTGGATATGTCAGCCATGTCAACGATCAGGTCAATGGGCTCCTGGACGGGAGGCAGGGACAGCGCCAGGATTCTTTTTGCCATATTGGCGGCATAATCCCCGATACGTTCAAGTTCAGAGGCTATTTTCATCACAGACAGCAGGTAACGAAGGTCTCCGGCCATGGGATGACGCCGGGTCAGAAGACTGACGGATTTTTCTTCAATTCCCCGCTGCAGCTGATTGATAGCCTTGTCCTGTTTGACCACGCTTTGGGCCAGGGCCGTGTCCATGCTGCCCAGTGCACTAACTGCCTTGGCAATCTGTTCTTCACAGGCCTTGCCCATGGCAGTCACTTTTTTGTTCAAATCGTCAATTTCAGCATCAAATGCTTTTACGATATGTTTTTGCATATATCCTTTTTGTGTTTAACCGAACCGCCCGGTAATATAATCGTGTGTCAGTTGATGCAGCGGGTTCAAAAAAATCTGTTCTGTGGGACCCACCTCAATCAGATCGCCCAGATGAAAAAAAGCTGTTCTCTGGGAAACCCGGGAGGCCTGCTGCATGGAATGGGTAACAATGGCAATGGAATACTCCTGCCTCAGTTCATCGATCAAATCCTCGATAATGGCAGTGGCAATGGGGTCCAGCGCAGAACAGGGTTCATCCATGAGGATGACCTCCGGATCAACCGCAATAGTCCGTGCAATACACAGGCGCTGCTGCTGGCCACCGGACAGGCTGGTTCCCGGCTGATCCAGGCGATCCTTGACCTCGTTCCAGAGCCCTGCCCTTTTAAGGGAACTTTCCACCAGGTCATCTGTTTCACTTTTATTCTGGACAAGTCCGTGGATCTTGGGACCATAGGCGATATTATCATAAATGGATTTGGGAAAGGGATTGGGTTTTTGAAACACCATCCCGACCTGGGCCCGTAACGGCACAACATCTATGGACTTGTCATAGATATTGATTTCATCCAGGGTAATCCTGCCCTTTACCACACAGCCGTCTATGGTATCATTCATCCGGTTCAGGCATCTTATAAAGGTGGACTTGCCGCATCCGGAAGGCCCGATCATGGCAATCACTTCATTCTGCCCGATATCCAGCGACACCTTGCGGATGGCTTCTTTTTCACCGTAATCATAAAACACACTGACATCCCGGCACTGCATTTTGGGATTGGGGACATTTATTTCCCCGACAGTTGCCCTGTTTTCCCGATCAACCAGATGGGGCTTTCTGTGCTTTCCCGCAACCGCAGGATTGCCAGAAGCCGCATCTACAGATGTCCTGCTGACTGAGGCGTTTTTTTCGGTTTGCATATATAGTGTTCCACTTTAATACCCTGCCGGATGGAATCGCTTCCATCCGGCAGGCGGATTTTAATTATAAGTCTGACAATTTCAGCGGCACAAGATTTTTCACAGCATCTTTGTATTTTTTTCTTTCAGCAGCTGGCATGGGGATCAGCCCCTTGTCAGTCAAATACCCTTCATCACCCCAGGCCTGTTCGCTGGTGAATTCAGCAAGAAACTCCCGGATTCCCGGGATCTGATCCACATGCGCTTTTTTCACATAGAAAAACAAAGGCCGGGAAACCGGATAAGACCCATCTGCAATTGCATCAAACGTCGGCTGTACATCGTCAACAAAAGAGCCCTGGAGCTTGTCAGTGTTCTGATCCAGAAAACTGAAACCAAAAATACCCAGCGCATTGGCATTGGCATCGAGCTTTTGAACAATCAGGTTGTCGTTTTCACCCGCTTCGATGTAAGCACCATCCTCACGGATCGTGTGGCAAATCTCTGTGTATTTTTTGCCATCTGATTTTTCAAGTGCACTGATCATCTCAAATTTCTTGCCGCCGCCTTCCATGGCCATTTCGACAAAGGCATCCCGTGTGCCGGATGTGGGCGGGGGACCCAGTACTTCAATGGCGATATTGGGCAGCGAAGGATTGACATCTTTCCATGTTTTATACGGGTTGGCCACAAAAGTTTCGCTGCCGTCCGGATTGGGAACATTGGCTGCCAGCGCCATGAACACGTCTTTTCGGGTCAGTTTGAATATTGGCGCTTTTTTGGAATTGGCGATCACAATCCCGTCATAACCGATTTTCACTTCAACCACCTCTTTAACACCGTTCTGCATATTTTTTTCAAGCTCAGATTTTTTAATTCTTCTGGAAGAGTTGGTAATATCCGGGTGCTGAACACCCACGCCTGCGCCAAACAGTTTGTGGCCTCCACCTGAACCCGTGGATTCAATCTTGGGGGTTTTATACGAGGTGGATTTTCCGAATTTTTCTGCAACCACTGTTGCAAACGGATAAACTGTGGATGAGCCGACAATGGAGATATAATCTCTGGAAGCGGCGGTAACATTGCCAATGCCTGTGATAAACACCAGGGCCAATACGGTTAATAGAACTTTTTTCATGTTGTCTCCTATTGATTGTTTTGTTTTAACTACCATCTTCTTTCAAACTTTTTTCTTAAAAATACAGCCACCGCATTCATGGTGACCAGAAAAGCCAGCAGCACCATAATGGCGGCTGAGGTTTTTTCCAGAAAGGCTCTTTCCGGGCTGTCCGCCCATAAAAAAATCTGGACCGGCAGCACAGTGGACGGGTCCTGCAGTCCGCCCGGGATATCCACGATAAATGCCACCATTCCGATCATCAGCAAGGGGGCAGTCTCTCCCAGGGCCTGGGCCATACCGATAATGGTGCCCGTGAGCATGCCGGGCAGTGCCAGGGGCAAAACATGATGGGACACCATCTGTGTTTTTGATGCGCCCACACTTAAAGCTGCTTCCCGGACAGACGGCGGAACTGATTTGAGCGCGGCCCGGCTGGCAATAATAATAGTGGGAAGGGTCATCAGTGTGAGGACAAGCCCGCCAACCAGCGGGGAGGACCGGGGCAGACCAAACAGGTTGAGAAAAACCGCAAGCCCCAGCAGTCCGAACACAATGGACGGCACTGCGGCAAGATTGTTGATATTGACTTCAATCAGGTCGGTAAAGCGGTTTTTCGGGGCAAATTCCTCCAGATAAACCGCAGCAGCCACGCCCACAGGAAAGGACAGCAGCAGGGTGATCAGAAGAGTATAGAATGATCCGCAGGTAGCGCCCCAGATACCGGCAAGCTCAGGTTCCCGTGAATCACCGGACGTAAAAAAAGTAGTATTGAACCGCTTTTTAATCCTGCCGTCGTGTGCAAGGGCATCAATCCATGAAATCTGCAGATCATTCAAGCGCCGGTCAGTTTCTTCAACATCCCGGCGGATATACCCCTTCATGAACATGTCCACATCGTCATCAGCCGGTACCCACAAAGAAATGGTTGTGCCGATCAGATCCGGGGTCTGTTTGATGACATCCATGAGTTGAAATGTGGCTCCTGTGCTGATCATGGCATACAGCTTTTTTTTGTCTCCCCGGGACGTTACCTGGGGAAACATGGTGCGAAGCGCTTTTTTTATCGTGCCCTGATAATCCGCCCTGTTCAGCGATTCTGGATCAAATTCAGCCGGATCAAGATAAATATCCATTTTGACGACGGTCTGGAGAAACGCAGTATGTCCATTGCCGATAATGCTGATAAACAAGGTTGCAAGACAGCTCAGACTGAAAATAATGGCAACCAGCCCAATGCGCTTGAACCGTTTTTCAGCCCGGTACCGCCGTCCCATTCCCTTGCGGACAATATTCATGGTTCTGCTTGTGTCTCGCTTACTCATACTGCTCCCTGTATTTTCGAACCACATATAGGGCAATCACATTGAGAATCAAGGTGACAATAAAAAGCACCAGCCCCAGCGCAAATGCAGCCAAAGTCTTGGAGCTGTCAAACTCCTGATCGCCCACTAAAAGGGTGACAATCTGAACCGTCACCGTGGTCACGGTTTCCAGCGGGTTTAATGTTAAATTTGCAGAAAGTCCGGCTGCCATGACCACAATCATGGTTTCTCCAATCGCCCTGGACGCTGCCAGAAGCACTCCGCCCACAATGCCGGGCAGAGCTGCCGGAAGAATCACATACCGGATGGTTTCCGACTGGGTTGATCCAAGCCCGTATGCCCCGTCCCGAAGCGACTGGGGAACGGCATTAATCACGTCATCTGAAAGGGAAGACACAAAGGGAATGATCATGATCCCCATGACAAGCCCTGCTGCCAGGGCACTTTCAGATGACACGTCAAGCCCCATGAATTCGCCGGTATTCCGGATAACAGGGGCCACAACCAGGGCAGCAAAAAATCCATACACCACGGTGGGTATGCCGGCCAGGATTTCCAGCAAGGGCTTTGCAACGGCTCTGAACCGCTTATTGGCATATTCGGATAAATAGATGGCTGACATCAGACCCACGGGCACAGATACAGACAAGGCAATGACAGATATCAGAAACGTTCCCATAAATACAGGGATAGCGCCAAAAGCACCGGAAGAGCCCACCTGGTCAGAACGGATGGCCATCTGGGGACTCCATTCCAGGCCGAACAGAAACTCAAATACCGGAACGATCTTAAAAAACCGGATGGATTCGTATAATACAGACAGGACAATCCCGATGGTGGTAAAAATAGCAATGGTTGAGCAGACGATCAGCAGATACCGGATCATGCGCTCCACATGGTTTCTGGCCCGAAGCTCAGGGCGGATATAATATTGCGCCGCCATAATGCCGGCAATGGCCATGACCAGCACCAAAACCGCCACAGATGCATGACTGATGGATTGAAGCTGTTGATAGTGATCAGCTGCTGATTGGATGGCCGGCCCCGCTGCCTTGGAAACGATATTTCCGTTCACCAGATTCCGGATATCGTTCATGACCAGATTCAACCGGTCTGCGGACAGGTCCTGGATATGATCCGGCAACTGGGAGATAACCAGATGAGTGATAATGCCGGATTCAAACATAAGCCAGGAAGAAAATACAATCAGGGCAGGGACAGCACACCACAGGGCTGTAAGAGATCCGTAATAGACAGGTCGCGAATGAAGTACCCTGGGGCCGCCCCTGATCTTTGCCACAGCAAAGGAACGTTTTTTCCCCACCTGATACCCCACTGCACAAAGCAGTAATAACAAAATCAGTGTATGCGTTGGTGTCAAATCGACCTCTTTTAAAAATTCAAACCTATGGACTGAACAACAGGCCAAAGATAAGCTATCTTTGTTAGCATTGGTTTAACAACGCATTAGGAAATTGTTAGACCTGCCCATTTTTTTGGGGGGATTTTCGGTTTGATGATTTTAAAGAAAAAGAGAGGTATTCAGATCATCCGTCTTCTCCGGCAAGACGGACTTCAAGACCGTGAGCCTTGATGTTTTTGGAATGAAACCGGTTGATCAGGCGGGTCCTGACATCATGGCCAAACTCCCATGCGTTTTCAGGTGAATCCACCCATCCTGCAATCCAGCATTTATATCCTTTGGGGTTCATTTCCATGATCCAGAACCGGGGGGCTTCATAATCGCTGAAATACCGGCTGCCGGATGCAGCTTCCATGGCCAGCGCCTTAATGCCTTCAGGTTCATGATCATAGGAAACAAAAAATTCAATATGGACCCATTGGTATGGATCATTGATGGTGCAGTTGATGATCTCTTTTACCAGCATCTGGCTGTTGGGGATGATATATCTTCGCCAGTTCCAGATTTTGAGAACAGTGTGGGTAATGGTGATATCTTCAATGGTTCCGTAATTGCCGTCAATGATGACAGTATCACCGGTCCGGACAGGGTGGGAAAAAGAGATCACCATCCCGGATATCAGGTTTTCAATAAACGGCCTGGATGCAATACCGAGAATGATGCCCGAAGCCCCCACCATGATCGACACCAAAGTGGCGGGAATCACCTGCAGAAAAGGAAAAATCAAGGCAATCACCCAGATGGCAATGGTAAAAAAAAGAGAGATTTTACGGATAATGGTAAATCGGGTGGCCACGCTCTCTGCGGCCAGTTTTTTTGCGGTCTGGAACGGATTTTCCAGAGGTGTCTCGGTCTTGACCGGTTCAAACGAACTGATGTTTTTCAGCCTGCGGCTTCGATGGGTCTCTGCAGTGGTTATTTTTTTTCTGACCCACCAGATGGTTACCACGCCAGAGACACCCACCAGACAAAAATAAATCAACAAATATCTGTCAAATATAAAATTTTCCATAATTTTTTTAATAAAAATGTCTGCGGCGGCGACAAGGCTCTTCTATTCAAGACCAAACCAGCGGGTTATTTTTTCAATGGGTTCCCTGGCACTTTCTATCCTGTTTGCAGGGAAATCCCAATCCGGGTATCCAATTGAGACAGCAATGAATATCTTTTTTTCATCTGGAATATCAATATGCTTTCGTACAATTTGGGGGTACATCACGCCCTGGGAGTGGATGCAGGTTCCCAGCTCATGTTCCAACGCTGCCAGACAGAGCGTCTGTATAAAACAGCCCAGATCGCTGAAGGTATTTGCAGAATTATCCAGGACCTTGTCAAACGCCATGATGATGGCGGCCGGGGCGTCAAAAAAACGAAACCCTCTCTGCATCCAGTCAAATCTCTTTGCGTTGTCTTCCCTGCCGATCCCCATGAGTTTAAAAAGCTCAATTGCCAGGTCCACCTGCCGTTTTTTATAGATGCCGTCCAAATTCTCCATGGACTGGGATTCGGGGGATGGCATTGTTCCGGCCGTCAACAGCTCGATATTCTCTTTTTTGATTTCTTCCAGCGGCCTGCCGGAAACGATATAAACCTCCCATGGCTGTGTATTCAATGCAGACGGGGATTGAGCCGCAACTTCCAGTACTTTTTTTATGACATCTTTGGGGACAGGTTTATTTTTAAATTTGCGGATACTTTTTCTTTGGCGTGCTGCCTCTTTTAGTTCCATTTTACAATTCCTTTTTTTGTGTGATGCGGTAAAAATACAAAAATACACTATTTTTTTCGTTTGGTCACCCCCTGATCACTCTGGGGGTAATCATCTGGTGCTGGGGGCAGATGGATTTGGGATTCTGGTAGGCAGCCCCTGCAAAGGCTTTCAAATAATTGCGCAGGGCTGTCAGTTTCACCACTTCATCCACCATGCCGTGTTTGGCGCAATAGGCCGGACGAGAGTTCTCATGGTATTCTTTTGCCAGTTGATTCATTTTTTCAATAATGGGCTCAAGGGGACGTCCGGCATCTTTTTCCTTGACCAGCCGTCTTGAAAAACTTGCTGCTGCTGCTGTTTCACCGTGCATAACATAAATTTCCGTGGTGCCCACGCCAAGCGTGAACGCATTATGACGATTGGCTGTGGGCCCGCCCATCAGATAATGGGCCGCTGCGGTTCCTTTTCTCAAGGTGACCAGCATCATGGGAATATCTGTCTGCTGAATGGAATATACAAGCGTTGACCCAAGGCCCAGAAGTTCTGCTTTTTCGGCAATATCTCCCACATCCACGCCTGTGGTATCCTGAAACCACACCAGCGGAATCCTATCCCGGCCGCAGAAGGTCACAAATTCGCTCATCTTTATCAGGCCCTGCCGGTAAAGCTTGCCGCCCATGCTGCCGCCGTAATCCGCATACTCCGGATAATCCTCTCCCAGCCATCCCTGATTATTGCCGATCACTCCCACAAGAAATCCGTCTATTTTCACCAGCGCTGTATATACTTCAGGGCCGTAATCCGGTTTGAACTCCATATGTTCGCTGTTGTCCACAAGGCGGGCCATGATCTGCTTAAAATCATACACCCGTTTCTGGTTAAACGGCAGAAGATGATAGATATCTTCCATGGGAAATTCCGGAAGTTTAGGCTCAGCCACTCTGAAAAATCTGGGATGATATCCTGGCATATCTTTCATGTATTCTTTTATCCCGTCCAGAACCCCTTCTTCCTTTTCATAGACATATCTGAAAAACCCGGTCTCATCATGATGGATTTCCACAGAGCCGGGTGGTTTTACCGTAAAATTTCTGGCAGAAGCAATCAGTTGTTCTGCGCCTTCCAGATCAAAAAAACCTTTGGGACTCATGCCACTTAAAATACCACCGCCGCCCACAGCCATATTGCAGTCCTTGTGTGCAAACAAAATACAGGGGCTGCCAGCCTGATATCCACCGCCGGCCGGATTGGTTCCGTAAATACCCGCCAGAATGGGGATGCCTGCCTGGGCAAGTTCCGCATGCCGGTAAAACGCAGCACCGCTGCCCCGGCGATTGGCATAAAATTTTTCCTGGTGGGTCAGCTTGACCCCGCTGCAGTTCACCAGCCATACCAGCGGAATATTCAAGCGCTTTGACAGATTGGTCACCCGCAGAATATTTTCCGGCTGTCCCGGAAGCCAGGCACCGGCCATGACCTTGTTATCAAAGCCTGCTACCACACACCATTTGCCCGAGATCTGTGCAAGACCGTCAATTACATTTGACGTGCCTTCTTCATTGTCTTCAGGATTAAAAAGCGTATGCAAAGGATTCCAGGTGCCTTCATCCACCAGATATTCCAGCCGCTGCCAGACCGTCATGGCACCCCTTGCATTGATTTTTTCAGTTGAAATACCGGCATTTTTGACTTTAAGCGCTTCTTCATCAATCCCGGCTTCCACAGCCTTGATCTGTTTTACATTATCCCCTGCACTGAAGATCTGTCCTTTTTTAAGCGCTGTCCCGAAAGGTGCCATTTTTTCAAAATAGTGTCTCATTTTAGACTCCCGGTAAAAATTAAATATTATATTTTAATGGACAAAAGCCTGCTTGACATTAAACAGGGCTTTAAAGTATAGACCAAACGTATCGTACATAAATCTGCAACCTGATTCGTATTTTGCATAATTGCATAATAAGGAGTGAACCATGCCAGCCAAGATTTTAAGCCCCATGCCCGGTAAAATTATCGAAATCCTTGTAAAAGAAGGCGATACTGTTCTTGACGGACAGGAATTGGTGGTACTTGAAGCCATGAAAATGGAAAACCCCATCTGCGCCTCCTGTGACGGTACCATCAAGGAACTTGCCATTGCCCTGAATGACCAGGTTTCCACCAAACAGCTGCTTGCAGTGATTGAATAATCTATCGGAAATTGTTGAGCCATATCTTTACACGGTTTCCGGATAATAATCTGTTGTTTTCAAGGCCTGAACCAGTTGTGAAGGTGTGGTAATCCGATGGGGGAACACGGTATAGGCCTTGCCGATGCTTTCAGGGCCATGGGCATCTGACCCGCCGGTCTTTCTCCATCCCATGAGATCTGCGGCTTTTTCAGCAGTTTTGTTTTCAATCATTGAGGCACTGCCGTTCGCAGCTTCAACTGCGACAACATTTTCAAATGATAAAAGCCGGTCCCCCAGCATTTTTCCGAACATGTCCGGCTGATACGGATGGGCCGGTATACCGATGCCGCCTTTATCCGCCACCCAGTCGATCACGTGCTGCATGGGCATCTGGGGCGGCATATCCGCCCGGCCCATATTAATTCCAAACACCAGAAGATGACCTTCCTGTGCCTTGTACTCCATTCCCCGGATAATGGGAAAACCACTTTTTTGGCTGATCAGATCAAACGGAGCGCTGATCTCAAATGAATGGTGTTCTGTAATACAGACCGCATCCATGCCCGCCTTTTGAGCAAAGAACACCAGCTCATCGGGCGCAATAATGGAGTCATGCCCCAGAATCGAGTGAATATGCATATCGATTTTAAACATTTATTTTTTATCCTGATACCTTTTTTTATCCTGGCCTTTTTTACCTTGACAGAAATAACAAATTTTTGTTTATGATACAAGCATATGATAAAACATCGTTCTGTTATGCGGAACAAATCATGACCATACCACCCATAATGATGATAGCCATAAAATACATCAGGGATAAAACATGACCCGTGAAACCCCGAAACTGAACTCCGTTGAAAAAACACTGGAAATCATGCTCAAATTCAAGGACGCCAAGCCCTCCTGGGGGATCAGAGAGCTAGCATCCCAGCTGAATTTCAGTCCGGCAACGGTCCAGAGAATTCTTCAAACCCTTAAATCCTATGAATTTGTCCGGCAGGACCCGGATACCCGCCAATATTTTATCGGCACTGTTTTTTACCGGTTCCTTGAAAATCTGAACAATTCAAACCATCTTGTGCGGACAGGGCGCAGATTCATGGAGACTCTGCTTGCCAGAACAAAAGAAACCGTTCACCTGAATATCATAGCGTCCAATCTTCGTATCTGCATAAACAATATGGAATCTGCCAATGAATTAAAAGCCAGCATGCCTGTGGGTCACCAGTCCCCCCTGTATGCCGGGGCTTCTGCAAAATGCCTGCTGGCCTTTTCCACGCAACAGTTTCAGGATACGTATTTTAAAACCGAAAAAATATCCCCCATCACGTCAAATACCATTGTACAAAAAAACAAACTGTTTGAGGAACTGGACCGGATAAAAAAAACAGGATATGCCATAAGTCTTGGCGAAAGAACACCGGGCCTTGGATCCATCAGTGCACCTGTTTTTGATTATAAAAACCAGGTTATTGCGAGTTTAAGCCTTGCCATACCGGAAATCAGATTTCAGGACAAAGACCATCGGTCCTGTTGCATTGAAATACTGACTGCCACTGCCAAATCCTTTTCAAAGGAAATGGGACAAAACACAAACATCCCCTAAACCTGTCAGGAGAAAATAATGAATTTTAAACTATCACCCGAACTTTTGATGCTGCAAAAAGAAATCAGAAACTTTGCAACCAAGGAAATCAAACCCCATGCAGATGAATGGGATGAAAAACATTATCTTCCCATTGATGAAGTCATGAGACCTTTAGGCAGACTGGGGTTTTTCGGCGCTGTGATCCCGGAGGAATACGGCGGTGACGACATGGGATTTCTGGCTGCCATGATCATCACCGAAGAAATTGCAAAAGCCTCTTCTTCTCTACGGGTCCAGGTAAATATGCAGATGCTGGGATGCAGCTATACCATTCTTCGATACGGGAGCCTTCAAGCCAAAGAAAAATATATCAAAAAACTGTGCACAGCTGACTATATCGGCGGGTTCGGCATAACAGAACCGGATGCGGGGTCTGATGTCATGGCCATTGCCACGACGGCAGAAGACAAAGGCGACCACTGGCTGCTAAACGGTTCAAAAACCTGGATATCCAATGCCAGTGTGGCAGATGTGCTCATCTGCTATGCATACACGGATAAATCCGCCGGGTCCAAAGGGCTTTCCGCTTTTATCATTGAACCTAAAAATTTTAAAGGCATTAAAACATCCGGACTGGATAAGCTGGGCTCCCATTCATCCCCTACAGGAGAGGTTTTTTTAGACAATGTAAAGGTGCCAAAGGAAAATATTCTGGGCAGCCCCGGAGACGGTGCAAAAATTGTCTTCTCCTCTTTAAGCCAGACCCGGTTATCCGCTGCAGCCGGTGGGGTCGGTCTTGCCCAGGCCTGCCTGGACGAAGCCTGCAAATACTGTAATGAAAGAATGCAGTTCGGTAAAAAAATCGGGCATTTCCAGATGAATCAGGATATGATCGCCCAGATGGCAGTCCTGGTGGAATCGGCCCGTCTGCTCACCTACAAGGCGGCATGGGAAAAAGATCAGGGCAATTTAAATAACGGACTGGATGTGGCCATGGCAAAATATGCCGCCGGAGAAGCAGCCACACTGTGCTCCAATTTTGCCATGAGAATTCTGGGTGCCTACGGGTATTCCACAGAATATCCCGTGGCAAGATATTATCGGGATGCACCCACCTACTCCATGGTGGAAGGCTCCGCCAATATCTGCAAAATGATCATTGCCCTGGACCAGCTGGGATTTAAAAAAGCCAACAGATAAGCATACTGGAAAAGATACCATGGAAGATAAAAACCCAAAGGAAAAAAACGCAAGAGATACGGCATCCATATCCGGATTTGACTATCTGACCGGCATCAAGGATGGAACCATCAAACCGCCTCCGGCAGCCCAGCTTGTGGGATACAGGATATCGCGCATTGAAAAAGGCTGTGCAGTTTTTGAACTTGACCCCCGGGAATGTCATTACAACCCGTTTGGAACTGTTCACGGCGGCATCACCACGACCCTTCTGGACTCGGCCATGACCTCCTGTGTCCTGACCACTCTTCCCAAAGGAACCACCTGTTCAACTGTTGAATTAAAAACAAATTTCATCCGTCCCATCAATGCCCGGACCGGAACCCTTGAATGTGAGGCCACTCCCATTCATATCGGTAAAAAACTGGCCATTGCACAGGCCACTGTAAAAGACAAGAACGGCACCCTGTATGCCCACGGCACAAGCACGCTTTTAATTATTAAAACAGGCGGTGAAAAATGACCCTGAAGATAACCACATTAATCGAAGACACCAAAAAAGACGACAGCCTGATAAATGAATTCGGGCTGTCCATGCACATTGAATCAAAGGGGGTGAACATCCTTCTGGATACCGGCACCACCGGACAGTTTCTAAAAAACACCTCCAGGCTGGGTATTGATCCCAGGGATATTGACATGGTTGTTTTATCCCACGGGCATTTCGATCATGGCGGCGGGCTCGGGGCAATGCTGGACGCCAATACAGCCTGCAAAACATATATGCACAAGGATGCGCCCGGCGCCTATTATGGCAATATCGGGGCAAAACTGCCCGCTGCTGTCAATTTCTTTGTCCATCCGCTGATCAAACACGCCATGAAGGTTTCCCGATATATCGGACTGGACCCTGCGGTGCTTAAAAAACATCACAACAGAATCCAGTATATTTCCAGCACACAGGAAATTGCTGAAAATATTTTTCTGATCACTGATATTTCCCGGAATTATCCCGTCCCGGCCGGAAATAAATTTTTGCTTTCCCTGGAAAACGGCACACTTAAAGAAGATGATTTCCGGCATGAGATCATTCTTGTGATCAAAGAAGAAGACGGGATGATTATCTTTACCGGATGCTGCCATAACGGCATTTTAAACATGATTGAAACCGTGCGCAGACAGTTCAAGGATCAGCCGATAAAGGCTGTCATCGGGGGATTTCATTTAAAGCTTCAGCCCATGAAAGATGATATGGCAGGCACAAAAAATGAGGTGAAAAATATTGCAACCGAGCTGATCCGTCAGAGGGTTGAAAAAGTCTTTACCGGTCACTGTACAGGGAATAAAGCCTATGCGGTTTTAGGCTCTGTTCTGCAGGAAAGGCTTGAACCGATTTACACCGGCAGCTCCATCCGGATATAAACCCGTATCCAGATATAGGTCATTGGCTGCAGGCCGATTAAAATTTCACACATTGACGGGTGTATGCGTATATTTAACTGTGATTTTATTTATGGATAATTTAAGGATCGGCACAGAATCGTATTCCAGACACCATCCGGACAATGTCGTTCCATGACATGAACATTTTTTGAGGCCAGAGAATCCAGTACTTTTCTGGCCTCTGTTTTTAAAAGCCCGGACAGGATAAACCATTTTTTATCCGCAAGATGCGGGCTTTCAATCATATGCCGCATGACATCATAATGAATATTGGCCACCAGAAGGTCACAGGGAATGGACATCATCTGCTCCCCTTTTGCCTGAAACGCCAGTATCCTGTCTTCAAACCCGTTCAGACGGATATTGTTCAAGGTGGTCTTTACTGCCAGATAATTAAAATCACAGGCCAACACCTTCTGGCACCCCATGGCTGCAGCTCCCAAAGATAAAAGGCCGGTTCCGGTGCCAATATCCACAACCGATTCAATGACATGCTTTGTGCACAATCGATGGATCAGATATAAACAGTCTTCTGTGGTCTGATGGCGGCCCGTGCCAAAAACAACCCCCGGGTCCAATACAACCGGTTTCATGTTTTCATCGGGTTCAGGTGGATTCCAGGGCGGATAGATGCACAGATCGTTCACATAATACGGTTCGATCCTGTCTCCGTGCCATTGTTCTCCTGTCATCTGATACTGATCCACCAGACAGACCCCTTTATTTTTCTTAAGAACCTGATCAATTATGTCATCTGATGCCTTTGAAAAAAACAGGAATGACACATTATCATCCACCCATGTGCCCAAATAACTGTCTGTTGTCTGAACTGCCCGGTCAATGTCCGGGATACCGTCAAAATAATAAATATATAACTGCTCATATGGATTTTTTTTCAGCATAAACATAAGGTTTACGGCAGGCGCAGGTCAGGCCGAATCTGTTGAATAATAAATTTGAATTTGACAATTTCACAATAATCAAAAATAATCGTTTTCATCCAAAAACACAAGAAAGAGTTGCTCCCTATGAAATTTGCAAAACTGATTGCCCGATTTGATGCACCGGATATCACCATTGCCGAAGAATTAATTTGTGATATCTTTTTTTCCTTTCATCTCAAGGGCGTTGTCTGTGATGTCCCCCTTGAAGAACCGGATGAAGGGTTTGGAACCCATACCCTGCCAATACCGGATACATTTTCCATCACAGGTTTCATTCCATTGCTGGACACCACAGATATCATTTTAAAAAAAATAAAAGAAAAGCTGTCTGACTTGTCAGCGTTAAATATTCAGGTGGATACAACGGTTCAGATTGTGGATGAAAAAGACTGGGCCGATGCCTGGAAACAGTTTTTCGAAGTCACCAGAGTAACGGATCAGATCATCATCAAACCGAATTGGAAAGCATACACCCCGAAAAAAGGCGAACTTGTGATCCACCTTGATCCGGGCATGGCCTTTGGCACCGGAACCCATCCAACCACCTTCATGTGTCTTCAGATGATTGAAACCCATCTTCGGTGCGGCGCATCATTTCTGGATATCGGCACCGGGTCCGGAATTCTGATGATTGCTGCTGCCAAACTGGGCGCTGCAAGCCTTCTGGGAATCGATACAGATCCGGTGGCCATACAGGTGACGCATGAAAACCTGGCCAAAAACAATTTATCACAGGATCTGTATACGCTTGCATGCACCACAGCAGATAAAGCAGACAAAGGCCCGTTTACCATCATTGCCGCAAATATCATTTCCCAGGTGATTGTGGATATCCTTGTCCATATATCCGAGAGAATGGATTCTGATTCTGTTGCCATTCTTTCAGGCATTATCAAAGAACGGCAGGACGATGTTTTAAAAGCCATTTCCCAAAATCATCTCATTGTTATACAACAGGAGTATACAGATGAATGGGTTGCCCTTGCTGTAAAAAAAGAAAGGAAAAAAATCATTTGACGTTATCTGCCGACACTATAGTCACGCCTGTCAGTTTCAGTATTTCAAAAGATCCTGAAGCCTGTACGGTTCATCTTCTCGGCAGGCTGGATGCCAATGGCGCAGCGCACCTGTGGCAGACGCTGCCCACACAGATATCAAAACAAAGAACTGCTGACACACTGATTCTGGATCTTGAGCACCTGGACTATCTGGATACCGCAGGCACTGTTTTTTTGTTTCACCTTAAGACGGCCGGTGAATCCTCGGGATTTAAACAGGTTCTGATGGATCATTTAAAGCCTGAATATACGGCCATGATTGAACTGGCAAAAACTGCCAGACAGACAGATCGCAAAACCCTTCAGCCGTCTGACCTGTCTTTTGTGGAAACCCGTGGTGAAAAATTGTCAGTGTTCATGGCGGAAACAAAAGAATTTATCACCTATATCGGAGAAATCACCTGGGCATTGATGACCAGCGTCAGGCATCCTGGCAGTATCCGGTGGGCCGACACCTTTCTTGTGGCTGAGCGGGCCGGTGTCAATGCACTGGGCATTGTCGCCCTGATCAGTTTTATCGTCGGCCTTGTCATGGCGTTTCAGGCTGCCATTCCCATGCAGATGTTCGGTGCTGAACTGTATGTGGCCAACCTGATCGGCATTGCCATGGTCAGAGAACTGGGGCCATTGATGACCGCCATTGTTCTGGCCGGAAGATCTGCCTCGGCCTTTGCTGCGGAAATCGGCACCATGCGCATTAACGAGGAAATTGATGCATTAACCGTTATGGGACTGGACCCTGTAAGGTTTTTAATTGTTCCCCGGATTATCGCATCCACCATCATCACGCCCCTTTTAACCATATTTTCAAATCTGGTGGGAATCCTGGGCGGTGCACTGGTCATTACCTCCATGGGATATCCGATTATTTCATATTATAATCAGATTGTCTCTTTTGTGGAATGGAATGATTTTATGGGCGGGCTTTTAAAAAGCTTTGTGTTCGGTATTCTGATTGCCGCAACCGGATGCATCAGAGGCTATCAAACCCAAAGCGGCCCTTCGGCCGTGGGAATTTCCACCACCCGGGCAGTGGTGACCAGTATTGTCCTGATTGCCGTATTTGACGGTATTTTTTCAATTATGTATTATTTTCTGGGCATATGAAACAACATCAAATTGCCATAAAAATAGAAGACCTTGTTGCCGGATACGGCAAAACCGTGATTCTTGAAAATCTTAATTTTGAAGTGTTCAAAGGTGAAATCTTTGTGATTATTGGTGGATCAGGGTGCGGAAAAAGCACTTTGTTAAAACACATGATCGGCCTTTTACCACCTGTTTCAGGCAAGGTCATCATCCTGGGTAAAGATCTGGCATCGGCCACTTCTACAGCGAAAAACAGTATACTGCAAAATATCGGTGTGGCATTTCAAAGCGGCGCCCTGTTCGGTTCCATGACAGTCATGGAAAATATCAAGCTCCCCTTAATGGAATTTACCCGGCTGCCCGACTCTGCCATTGAAAATATTGTACAGATGAAACTGCAACTGGTCGGACTTGAAAAAAGCGCATATCTCATGCCCGGTGAGTTATCCGGCGGAATGAAAAAACGCGCAGCCCTTGCCCGGGCCATGGCACTTGATCCTTCCATTATTTTTCTGGATGAACCTTCTGCCGGACTGGATCCTGTCACCTCTGCTGAACTGGACTATCTGATCAAGGATCTGGCATCTTCCCTTGGCATTACCTTTGTCATTGTCACCCACGAGCTTGCCAGTATTGATGCGATATCCGACAGGATTATCATGCTTGAAAAAACAACAAAGGGAATTATTGCCACTGGAACGCCGGATCAACTCAAACAGGATAAGCAAAATCCCCATGTATATAATTTTTTTAACCGGAATCATTCAAACCCGAACACGGACAAAGGTAAAAAATGACACAGAAAGCAAATTTTTATAAACTCGGCCTGTTTGTGATTCTTTCCCTTGGACTTGGAGCCACTTTTTTAATTGTTTTCGGCGCAGGTGAATTTTTCAAAACAGAACTGCTTGCTGAAACCTGTTTTAATGAATCTGTCCAGGGATTAAGTATCGGATCGGAAGTCAAATATAAAGGCATTAAAATCGGCACGGTAAAATCCATTGAAAGTGCGGCCAGGACGTACCAGACAAAATCAGACTATGTTCTGGTCATCCTTTCCCTTGACAGTGAAATATCTTTAGGCCAAACCGGTGAAACTGCGAAAATAAGGGTTGAAAAAGCCATCAGCGACGGGCTTGCTGCCCGTCTTTCCTTTAAGGGACTCACCGGAGCGGCGTATCTTGAAACCGATTATGGCTCCCAGAAACCTGAAGACACGCTGAAAATTTCCTGGTCACCCAGGTATATTTATATTCCTTCCCAGAAAAGCAATATGAAACAGTTCGGAGATGCGGCAAATCAGATTCTGGATAATTTTGCCGCCATCAACCTCAAAGGGATGACCCTGGATATTGAAAGCCTGTTAAAAACACTGAATACCAAAGCAAGTGATTTTGATGTTGCAAAAATTTCAAATTTAATCGCTTCTTTGGTCCAGGAGTTAAAAGAAACCAACCAGAAAGTAAATACTGCCATGGAATCTGCCAAAGTACAGGGGCTTATTGATGATGCAAGAGCGTCTTTTTCCCAGTTGCGTGGTGTCATTGAAACATCCAAAGATCCATTCAATCAGGCAATTTCAGATTTTCAAAAAGCCGCTGAAAGTACCCAAAACATGACATCAGGACTTGAAACCCAGTTGGGTCCAAGACTTGAAAACCTGTCAGCCAATCTGGACCAGTTGATGAAAAATCTTTCACAGACATCCGGATTGCTGGAAAACATGGTCTGGCTCAATTCTGATAAGATAGAACGCATCGTTGAAAATCTTGAAACCACCTCAGAAAATTTAAAGCAGATGAGCAAGGATCTCAAACGCTACCCCGGAAGGCTGCTGTTTGAAAAACCGCCTGAGAAAACACCGATGGGGGGAAAAACCGATGACCGCTAAAAAATCCATGGTTACCATTTTTCCGGTGTTCTGTTTTTTTCTTCTTTTTGCCTGCTCAGGTCTTCAAACGCCCTCCATCACCAAAAATTATTTTGATCTGAATATGCATACTCAGGGCCCCAAAAACCATGGTCTGATCAGACAGGGCCAGATTCTGCTGATAAAGGAGCTGTCAATTGCCTCTGAATTTGATTCCCACTCATTTGTTTACCGTATGGATGAATTTAAATACACCACAGATTTCTACAATGAATTTGTGGCCTATCCTGCAGGACTGATCACGGAAAAAATTTCAGAAAAACTGTATCATTCAGAATATTTCTCCCCTTTTCTTGCCCGCAGACAGCAGGATATATCCTTTCGATTATTCGGGAAAATTACTGCGCTGTATGGAGATATGCAGAACAGAAAATCACCGGAAGCGGTCATGGGCATCCGGCTCATTCTGGAAAAAAAGACCGGTGATACCTTTACAAAAATATTTGCCAGAACCTATCAGTTCCGGGAAATGCTTTCATCTTTTGAACCTGAACAGCTGGCTGCCGGATGGAGCAAAGGACTTGATACCATCACCTCGGATTTTATAAACGACCTTGCGCAGCAGGGTCTGATAAACAAACCGTCAAATTGACGTATCCAGCTTCACTGAATTTTTTATTCAAAATCCTGCCGGTCTCTTTTGATGCCCAGCTTTCTCATGCGGGATGCAAAGGTGGAACGATTAAGGCCTGAAGCCCTGGCAGCCCAGGTAATATTCCAGTTGGCTTTTTTGAGCAATGCAATGGTATATTCTTTTTCAAGCTGTGGCCAGCTCATGGAACATAAATTGACAATAAAATCACTGGCCCCTTTTTGAGATGCTGCCCCGGGGTCTCCAAAGGGTTCAATACTGGCACCCTGATTTCTGACATGAAGCGGAATATTTAACAGTTCAATATATTCATCTTCTGCTGTCACCATCAGGTAACGGATCAGGTTCTCAAGCTCCCTGATATTACCAGGCCAGGAATAGGATGTCAGTGCGTGCATGGCTTCACTGGAAATCTTTTTTTCAAGGGTTCCGGCCTTAAGCGCTTCCTTTTCAAGAAAATGCATGGCCAGAAGCGGAATATCCTCCCGCCGGTCTCTTAAGGGCGGCAGATGAACCGGCAGAACAGACAAACGGTAAAACAAATCCTGCCGGAAAGAATTTTCTGCGATCATCTGTTTGATATCCTTGTTTGTGGCAGCCACAATCCTGACATCCACAATTCTGGAAGTGGTATCTCCCAGCGGTTTGATTTCATTTTTCTGCAGGACGCGCAAAAGGCTTGCCTGGATACTCATGGGCATATCCCCGATCTCGTCAAGGAACACCGTGCCACCGTCTGCCGCTTCAAACAGCCCCATTTTGTCTTTGGTGGCCCCGGTAAAGGCCCCCTTTTTATATCCGAACAACTCACTTGCCAGCAGGGTTTCAGGAATAGCGCTGCAGTTTTGAACCAGAAACGCATTATTCTTTCTCTGGCTTGCCTTATGTATTCTTTCTGCCACAAGCTCCTTTCCTGTGCCGCTCTCCCCTGTGACCAGCACATGAAACTCTGTTTCTGCATAACTTTTAACCAGATCAAGACATTTTCTAAAACTGGGACTTTGTCCTATAATAATATCTTTTGATTTTGTTTCCCTGAGAGCCGACTTAAGGTTCTGGGTGATCTTTTTTTCAGTGGCGTACAAAATAGCATTGCTCAATGCAATGGAGCAGATATCCACAAGATTCTGAAAATGCTCCAGATATCCTTTATCCAGATTCAAACTGTTTTTTTCCGGGGTTGTGTCTATAATCTGGACAGCGCCGTAAACCTTCTTGTCCCGGAAAAAAAGGGGAAAGCATAAAATCAGACTGCTCTTTATATCGAATTTATCTTCCACTTCTTTATAATGGCGGCGGTCACTCTGGGTTTCAGCAACTGTCATCTCTTTATTTTCAATGACCCAGCCGACAATACTGGGGTGAGCCGTATCTATGGAAACCCCTTTAATCTGATCCGCTTCAGCGCCGGCAGCTTCAATACACTGATAGGTATTGTCTTTTTTAATCCATATGGAACCCCTTTGAACATTCTGGATCTTTAAAAGAGAATTTAAAAATTTCTTCTGCAGGGTATCCGGGTTCAGTTCTTTAAAAAGTTCAAAATTAGACGGGTTCATCAAATTTCCCTTGGCTGTTGGTTAAATAAAACAATTTTAATTAAATAAAAATACTGCATGTTAAATAAAAATACATTACTTGAGTAATTTTGACAAGAAAATATTTTAATAGACCATATAATGAATAAATTCAATTATATCAAATAAAATTTTTTATTCATGGCACAAAAAATGTATTAACTAATATTCACAAGCAGAATGACTTGAAAAGAGGATTAAAAATCATGGGTCAAATAATATATATAGACAGCCTTGATACTGCCCAGTTTGCATGCCCCCAATGCCGTCGGGGGAAAATCATGCAGTTGTCAGAACACAATATTGTCAAAAGGATAACAAAAGTCAGATGCAGATGCAAATGCGGCCATTCCTATATGGTCACACTTGAAAAAGTCGCTGAATCCATACAGAAAACCCAGCTGCTGGGAACTTTTATTTCAAATGACCGGATGGAATGCAGCGGAAAAATGATCATCAAAAAACTCAACAGCAAAGGACTCATGCTCAAAACAAACATCGAACAGAATATCATTCCCGGACTCAAACTGTTTTTAGAATTTGTTCTGGATGATGCAAAGCAGTCCATTGTCAAAAAAGAAGTGGTGGTCAAGGCCAGAAAAGGCAAATACCTGAGTGCTGAATTCACTTCCAGCGAACACTATGACAATCTTGGACCTTATCTGTTTTTTAATAAATTATATATTTAAAATATTCAGGCACAGATTACATCAGAAAATAAGGATCAACATCCACGGCCAAGCGTATGCCTGATTTTGGCGTTGATTTTACATCTGCCATCACGCCTGAAATCAAGCGGTTCAAAAGCGCAGCAGACGGGCTTTTTAACAGAATCTGCCACCGAAAGCGAGAAGAAATCTTTCCAATAGCTGCCTCAATGGGCCCCAGAATCTGGACAGGATAGCTCTGCTTTTCTTCTTCCAGAAGGGTCTTGAGCCTTTGAGCGATTTCCATGGCATACGCTTTCACCCCAGGCAAACGGGTGCCTGAAATTTTAAGCTGAACCATACGCGAAAAAGGCGGATATCCCAGTGCCTTTCTGAATGGAACTTCATTTTGAAAAAACTCCATGAAATCCTGCTTTTTTGCCGCCTCTATAATAAAATGGTCCGGATTGTACGTCTGCATGATCACCCTGCCGGGCGTCTGCCCCCGGCCTGCACGACCGGCCACTTGGGCCAGCAACTGAAAGGTTCTCTCCCCTGCCCTGAAATCCGGCAGACTCAGGGATAAATCCGCACAAACGACCCCCACAAGCGTAATAGACGGAAAATCATGCCCCTTTGCAAGCATCTGGGTACCCACAATAATATCCACATTCCGGTTTCTGATATTCTTTAAAATTTTAACAGTGGCGCCTTTGGCAGACGTGGTGTCCTGATCCATCCGGGCAAGCCTTGCATCCGGAAACATTTCCTTGAGAATAGACTCCACGCGCTCGGTGCCGAACCCCAGCGGTTTTATTTTTAAAGACCTGCACGAAGGACACGCAACCTTGGAAGACCGGGTATCCCCGCAAAGATGACACCGGTATTCATTATGCCCCTTATGAAAGGTCATGGTGATATCACAGTATCTGCACAACAGCGATTCCCCGCAGTCCATGCATACAGGAGAGGTTGCAAACCCCCGCCGGTTTAAAAATATCAGGGCCTGATTTCCGTGATCCAGACACCTGCGGATTTCTCTGGCAAGCACCGGGGTGATCATCCTATCATATCCTCGTGCATCCTTATATTCCTTCAGATCCACCAGTGTAATCTCAGGCAGGGGATGACGGTTGATCCGCCGGGTCAGTTTCAATTCCGCAAACCGTCCTGCAACCACATTCTGATAGGACTGGACCGATGGGGTGGCAGACCCGAGGATCACAGGACAGTCATTGAATTTTGCACGCACCACGGCAAGATCCCTTGCATTGTATCTTAAGCCGGTCTCCTGTTTGTAGGAAGAGTCATGTTCTTCATCCACAACAATCAGCCCGATATTCTCAAAAGGTGCAAAGATGCAGGATCTGGCCCCGATAACAATATCCACCTTGTCCAGGGCAATCTTGCGCCACTGATCCAGAAGCTCTCCTTGGGTCAAAGAAGAATGAATCACTGCCACCCTTTCACCGAAACGTGCACGAAACCGCCTTTCTGTCTGGGAAATCAAAGATATTTCAGGCACCAGCACAATGGCTTTTTTCTTTTTTTTCATGGTAGCCTGCACCAGACGCAGATACACTTCTGTTTTTCCAGATCCGGTGATCCCGCTCAACAGATAGGCCATAAAACCCTTATGGGCATTTGACAGCACCTGATCAACCACAGCTGCCTGCTCTTTTCTGAGCTCCGGGGCCACATCCGGTTCCACAGGCTCTCCCAGGGGATCTCTGAAAACCTGACGATGCTCAATGCAAATATACCCTGCTGTTTCAAGCGGCTTTATCAGATTTGCTGCGGTCGGCACATGTGCTTTCAGCCCGGTCAGAGAAATTCCGGTTCTCTCTTTTACCAGGGACAGAATCTGAAGACGCTTTTTGGACATCCGCATGGAAGCATCCGGGCCCTTGCCCGGCAGAATGAATTTCTCCTCTTTTATTTTTGTCCCGTCTTTTTTTAATACTGCTGATACACAAATCAAATCCTGTTTTTCCATCTTCCGCACCAGGGCGCAGATGTTCGGCAGCGCTTTTAACAACTGCTTCATTGAACAGGGGGCATGACTTGCCACATACTCGATCACCTGATTTTCTCCGGCGCTGAGCTCTCCTTTTTCATGCAGTTTTTGCCCGGTATCCGTTACAAAGACACTGAGCACATCATGCTGATTAAGGCCGGAAGGCAATGCTGCCTTAATCACCTCTCCCAGAGGGTGGAGATAATAATCAGAAATCCACTGAAAAAAATCTATCTGCGAAACCGGAAACAGGGAATATTCATCCAGAACATCCAGAATCTTTTTTATTTTAAATCCTTTGCCGGGACTGGCAGAACCTATGACATAACCGGTCACCCGTCTTTGACCGAAGGGAACCAGCACCCGCATACCAGGTGTGCATATGGCTTTTAAATGGTCAGGAACACTGTAGGTATAAATATTGATCACCGGCAGCACAACCGCAACAGATATATAAGATGTCTGGGTCATGTGTTCTATTGTTCACAAAACGGTTTTTTTTTCAACACAGAACTTTTCTTTCCTGTCTAAATGACTTGACGGATAAAATACTTTCTAATAATTTCAAAACATTATCATTTTTATATAAACAGACCCCTGGGAAAAAGGAGACACCATGCCCGTATTTGTTGAAGATCACCCCCTGATTAAACATAAATTAGGATTAATGCGTCAAAGAGACATCAGCACAAAGGACTTTCGGGATCTTGCCTCAGAAGTTGCAAGACTTTTAACCTATGAAGCCACCAAAGATCTGAAAACAGAAAAAAGAGTCATTGAAGGCTGGGCAGGCAAGGTTGAAATTGAAGGCATCAAGGGCAAAAAGATTACCATCGTCCCCATTTTAAGGGCAGGGCTTGGCATGATGAACGGGGTATTTGACCTGATTCCCTCTGCAAAGGTCAGCGTTGTCGGATTCTACAGAGATGAACAGACATTAAAACCGGTACAGTATTACGTTAAAACCGCCAATATGATGGAAGAAAGAATCGCTTTGATCCTTGATCCCATGCTGGCAACCGGCGGAACCCTGATTGCCACCATTGATCTGCTCAAGGATGCTGGCTGCAAAACCATAAAAGGACTTTTTCTGGTGGCATCACCTGAAGGCCTTGCAAAAGTGGCGCAAAAACATCCGGATGTGGATATTCATGTTGCCAGCATTGATGAGGGCCTGAATGATATCGGATACATTCTGCCGGGTCTTGGAGATGCCGGAGATAAAATTTTTGGCACCAAATAAATTTTAACATTTGCGTAAAAGGTGAAAAACTGATGTCTGAATCCAATCCATCCTCAACTGAATACCATTTCCAGATAAAAGACTGTTTTTTAGGCGCCCAGATGCTTTTTGTCGCTTTCGGAGCGCTGGTGCTTGTTCCGCTTTTGACCGGGCTTGATCCCAATGTCGCCCTGTTTACCGCAGGCCTTGGAACCCTGATTTTCCAGGCCATCACCAAAGGCCGGGTTCCCATTTTTTTAGCATCTTCATTTGCCTTTATCGCACCCATTATCCATGGCGTCAACACATGGGGCATTCCCGGAATCATGTGCGGTCTTGCGGCTGCCGGCGTTGTTTATATCATTTTAAGCCTGATTGTCAGAATCGGCGGAGTGAATATGGTTCACCGCATTCTTCCTCCGGTTGTCACAGGCCCTGTCATCATGGTCATCGGCCTGATTCTGGCTCCGGTTGCCGTATCCATGACCATGGGAAAAACAGGAGACAGCACTGCAGTTCTCTTTGATCAAACCCAGGCCATGATTGTGGGGTTAAGTGCGCTTGCCGCCACCATTCTGGTTTCTATCCTCGGCAAAGGCATATTAAAGCTGATCCCCATTATCTGCGGTGTCATTGCGGGATATATCGTTGCCTTGTTTTTTGGCATGGTTGATTTTTCAGGTATTTCAAAAGCGGCCTGGTTTTCGGTTCCCGATTTTGTCCTGCCGGAGTGGAATCTTAAAGCGATTTTTTATGTCGTTCCCATTGCCATTGCGCCGGCCATTGAACATTTTGGCGATGTGGTGGCCATCAGCGGCGTAACCGGGAAAGACTATCTTAAAGACCCGGGAATCCAGAACACCATGCTTGGGGACGGCATTGCCACATCTGTTGCCTCTTTTCTCGGCGGACCGCCCAATACCACCTATTCAGAAGTCACCGGCGCTGTTGCCCTGACAAAAGTATTTAATCCGGCCATCATGACATGGGCTGCCATCACAGCCATTCTTCTGGCCTTTGTGGAAAAACTGGGGGCTGTCCTTCAAACCGTTCCAACACCGGTCATGGGAGGCATCATGCTGCTTTTATTCGGCGCAATCATGGTTGTGGGCTTGAATACACTGGTGAAATCAGGACAAGACCTTCTGGAAGCCAGAAATCTGGCCATTGTGGCGCTTATTTTGATCTTCGGCATTGGCGGGATGCGTTTTTCAGCAGGTGAATTCCAGCTTCAAGGCATCGGCCTTGCCGGCATTCTCGGCGTAATTTTAAATTTAATTCTGCCCGGGAAAAAACCTACCGCATCTTCATGACCCTTTTTGTATCGGGGTAATAAGGATCTCAACCCGTCGGTTTTTAGCATGATCAGAAGAGATGGGACGGGTTTCACCATATCCCACTGTCTTTATTCTCCAGGAAGCCACATTCTGCTGCAACAAGGCAACTTCCACTGATTTTGCACGCTCTTCAGACAGCTCCTGATTGTATTTTTCCGGGCCCCGGACATCTGTATGTCCCCCTATTTCTATCATTGTCTGGGGATATTTATTTAATATCTGGGCCACCCTTTCCAGTTCTGCCTGGGCACCGGGCTTAAGTGCGGAAGAATCAGTATCAAAAAAAGCCTCACCCTTGAAGGTTGCCCGCAAAACATCCTGTTCTCTCTGAATGCTTGCCGCCTCAGAGGCTGCCAGCGTATTCTGCAGGTCCTGTTCCTGCCGATCCATATACTGGCCGATCTGATTTCCTGAAAGGCCTCCGATTGCCGCTCCGATACCTGCCCCGATAAGGGTTCCTTTGGTATCCCTGCCGATAGCCTGCCCTAAAATAGCCCCGACAACAGCACCAGTGCCTGCGCCGACAGCGGTTCCCTGCTGCTGATTATTTTGAAAACCGGCACAGGAAAAAAGAGTTGTAATGATCAGTATCCCTGACAGGATAATTATACTATTTTTCATGTTTTCGCCTCCTTGTCCTTTATGTAAATATAGTGGTCCCTGAACAAAACAATTGCGGAAAATCTGTAAACATACCGTCCACCCCCAAAGATGCATAATGATCAAACTCAGCTTTGTTATTCACAGTGAATAGATTAACTTTTTTGCCCAGGTCTTTAAGCTTTTTAATAATACCATCATCCACAGGTTTTGCATTGATATTATACGTTGAATATCTAAAATCGCCAAAATCCAGGGGATCGGTATCATTTTCCCCAATCAGGGCCTGAACCTCAATTTGAGGTTTTTTGTCAATCACCCGCTCAAGCCAGCCATGATTAAAAGAAGAAATCACCACTCTATCAGGAAGGATACCCATCTGCTCAATCACTTCCAGGGTTTTATCCGGAACAAAAAAACCGGTTTCATCTTCCGGGAAATACTTGAGTTCAAGGTTTATTTTCCACTGCTTTTTCATGGTAAATTCAAGTCCCTGCTCAAGGGTGGGAATAACACAATGCCTGTATTCTGAAAAAACAGTCCGGGGAATGGCCTTCAAAGAGATCTGGGAAAATGGATCAGTTTCAACAAAAAAAGAACCTGCATCCAGAGCCAGAAGTGCTTTTAAATCAAAATCCCGGACACGGTATGATGGGTTTGAAGGAAATCTGGATGCCGCATTTGTGCATCTCAACAAAGTTTCATCATGGAAAAGAACCAGGCGGCCGTCTCTGGTCAGACTGACATCTGTCTCCCAAAGATCGGCACCTGTTTTATACGCAAGATCAGCTGCCAACAGCGTATTCTCCGGCGCCAGGCTCCTGGCACCCCTGTGGGCAATTACCTGAGCCATACTCTTGTTTTAACCCTGTCTTCTTTCACTCATGGGAACATAGTCTCTTACCTGATACCCGGTATATATCTGACGGGGGCGCGAAATTTTCATTTCCGGATCAGACACATCCTCTTTCCACTGGGCAATCCAGCCAGGCAGTCTGCCAATGGCAAACATCACGGTAAACATATTGGTGGGGATTCCCATGGCCCGCAGAACAATTCCGGAATAAAAATCCACATTCGGATACAGATTCTTCTCCACAAAATACGGATCTTTTAATGCAACTTCTTCAAGCTTTCTGGCAATATCCAGCAGCGGGTCATCCTTTTGAATTTTTGATAAAACAATGTCCGCCATTTTTTTCATAATTCTTGCTCTGGGATCATAGGTCTTATACACCCTGTGGCCAAACCCCATAAGCCGGAAGTCATCATCTTTGTCTTTTGCCCGTTTGATGCAGTCATCAATCGTCATGCCGTCTTTATGAATTCTCTGAAGCATCTTGACAACTGCCTGGTTCGCTCCGCCGTGCAAAGGTCCCCAGAGCGCAGAAATCCCTGCAGAAAGGGTTGCATATATATTCACCTTACCACTTCCGACAACCCGGACAGCTGTTGTGGAACAGTTCTGTTCATGATCTGCATGCAGAATCCAGAAAACGTTCAGTGCCTTAACCAGATCAGGATCAATCTGATACGGAACCACAATGCTGTCAAACATCATATTCAAAAAATTGGAACAGTAACACAACCCCGGTTTCGGATAGACCACCCGCTCTCCCAGAGAAATCCGGTAGGCCATGGCAGCCATGGTTCTGATTTTGGATATCAGACGCAGATAGGTTTTATTCATCTCCTCTTCAAGATCAATCAGTTCCGGATAAAAACTTCTCATTGCATTCACCATGGCAGACAAAATTCCCATGGGATGGGCCTTTGATGGATAGTTCTGATAAAAGGCCTTCATATTTTCATGCAGCAAAGAAAAATCATTCAAATGAACACTGGTCCGTGTCAACTCGTCTCTGGTGGGAAGTTCACCCGTAATTAATAAAAATGCAGTCTCTACAAATGTAGATTTTTCAGCAAGCTGCTCAATGGGGATACCCCGATATCGTAAAATCCCCTTTTCCCCGTCCATATAGGTGATCGCACTTCTGCAGCTTCCGGTGCTTCCGAATCCGGGATCAAACGTAATATAGCCTGTCTGCTGACGCAGTGTCCTGATATCAATGGCCTTTTCACCTTCTGAACCTTCTATAACAGGAAATATCCATTCCTTGCCATCGATGATAAGCTTTGCTTCTTCCATCAAAAACCCTCCTTTTGCCTTATATGGCATCTATACATCAAATCAAAAAAATCTGAAAGTTGGCAACCCGGTGTATGCTTTTAAACTTATCGTGTTTCCCCCGGGACAGTGTAAGTTTTACAGGAGCCGCCTGAACACTGTCTTTCCTGAGTCTGAACTCCTTTTTGAGCTGAGCCTGAGCTTGCCCCGGAATTCCCCATGGTGAAATTAGTCCTGGAAACAACCCTTTCGAATTCTTTTGACCTGCATTTCGGACACCCGTCAATAGTGTTATCTTTGGAACCCATAACAAGGACCTCAAAAAATTCTTCACATTCTAAACACTTAAATTCATATATCGGCATAATTTATCCTTATATTTTATAATTTATATAAGCCATATAAAATACTCAGATATCCATCTTTGTCAAGATGCTGCCTGAGACAGAAGCTCTCTGGCGTGCTCCAGAGTAGCATCTGTTATCTGTTTTCCACCAATCATCCTGGCAATTTCCTCCACCCGCTGCTGAGCATCTGTTAATGGAACAATAGAAGTGAATGTGCGCCCGTCATGAACCGTTTTTGAAATCCTGAACTGGTGCCCACCATATTTTGCAATCTGGGCCAGATGGGTAATGCAGATCACCTGATGCTTTTGTGACAGTTCTTTAAGCTTGAGCCCCACTTTTTCAGAAGTTGCTCCGCCAATGCCCGCATCCACTTCATCAAAAATCAAGGTTTCAAGGGACTGGTTTTTAGACAGCACTGCTTTTAATGCCAGAACAATTCTTGACAGTTCTCCGCCGGAAGCAATTTTAGCAAGCGGTTTCAATACCTCGCCCGGATTGGGGCTGAGCAGAAAACTGACCCTGTCCTGACCGTCCGGACCAATTTTACACTGATCCGCAGTCAGAATATCTTCGCTGTTCTTTGCCTCCTGAACACTGAAAGAAACTTCAAATTTTGCATTGCTCATTTCAAGGCCGGCAAGCTGTTCCCCTGCCTGTTCCGATAAAACCCGGCCGGCCTTTTTCCTTAAACCCGATAGTATTCCGGCCTTTTCCCGGATCTGTTCTGAAAGCACTTTAATATCGTTTTCAAAACCCTTGATCTGATCCTTGATTTCATCGGTATCAGATATTTTTTTAACCATATTTTCATAACCTGAAAAAACATCCGCAAGCGTGGGGCCATATTTTCTTTTCAACTTTGCAATCAGATCCAGCCGCTGTGATTTTATTTCAAGAGATGCCGGGTCCAGGTCAATCCCTGAAGAAAAGTCACGCAGGTCATCTGCAGTGTCCTGTAGCTCAAACATGGCTGAAGATAACCGCTGAACAATTTTTTCCAGGCGCTCATCCGCAGGAGAAAACTTTTCAAGCTTATAAATCAAAGATGACATCCGCTCCAAGATGGAGCCTTCGCTGTCATGCACCTCATGAACGGTACCATTTACCGTTTCAAATATCTGTGCTGCATTGGAAAGAATCTTCAACTCTTTTTCGAGGAGTTCATCCTCATTTTCCAACAGTTTTGCATCACCGATCTCATCAATCTGGAACTGCAGAAGATCCTGATCTTTTTGATTTTCCTCAAGCGTTTTAGAAAGCTGATGTATTTTCTTTTTTAACGGAACAATAGATAAATACAGGTCTTTCACCTCATTTTTCAACTGCACAGTCCCTGCAAACTCATCCAGAATCTCCAGATGATTTTCTTCTTTTAACAGTCCCTGGTGCGCATGCTGGCTTGATATCCCGGCAAGATTCTGGGTCACCTGTTTAAGAAGATCAAGGGTGGAACGCTTTGAATTTATAAATACCTGACTTTTACCCGAAGAGTAAATCTGCCGCCGGATCATCAGACCTTCGGAAGGGTCACTTCCTTGATCTGAAAGCATCCGGGCAGTCTGTGAATCCATATCAATATCAAAAAAAGCTTCGAGTTCTGCCAGCTCGCATCCGGATCGGACAAGATCTGCAGATGCTCTTGATCCCAAAAGCAGATTGACCGCCTCAATGATAATCGATTTTCCGGCCCCTGTCTCGCCTGTTAAAACAGAAAATCCATCCTGAAATGAAATTTTGATATCATCGATAACCGCAAAATTTCTTATGGATATATCACTTAGCATAACGTCTCCTTACAGATAAAACATTCCAGAGAACGCTGCACCTTGTCAGACCTTGGCCCGATTCATACATAAATTTTTAAAAATGACTTTCAGGCAGACTTGTCATCTGAAGGCGTTACATCAGGCACATGTTCTTTGACCGTCTCATTGACTGTGGCATAAATTTCTTTAAAGGATTCATGAATATTGGACGGAGACAACCGCCCCATTTCAATAAATTTAACAATTATTTCTTTTGTTGCCCTTAATATCTGCTCGTCGATGGATTTCATGACCCAGTAAATATCAAATTGATTATTCAAGGTCAAGCAGCAGGATTATTTTGTATTGCCATGACCTTTAGAATGATTATAATACCTGCTCAATTAATTTTTTTAAAAAAGGGTTATACAAATTCATGATAAACGCCCGGGAAAATGAAACACAAGATAGCGGAACAAACGAAAACATATCAAAAGACAATATGATCGATCATCTTTACTGCCAAGGCAAGCAGATTATTCTTATTGGAACTGCCCATGTGTCAAGGCAGAGTGCCCAACTTGTCACAGACACCATTTACGAACACAAACCGGAAACTGTATGCGTGGAATTATGCCAGACCCGTCTTGCCTCGCTAAAAGACACAGACAAATGGCGCAATATGGATATTGTTAAAGTCATCAAAGAAAAAAAAGCCCTTCTCCTGTTCATGAACCTGCTCATGGCCTCTTTTCAGAAAAAAATGGCAGATAAATTCGGGATCAAACCCGGACAGGAAATGATCAATGCCATCGAGGCTGCGCAAAAAACAGGCGCACAGGTCGTCCCGTCCGACCGGGAAATCCAGATAACCCTGTCCCGGGTCTGGCGAGGCATGGGATTATGGGAAAAAATAAAATTCATCACTTCCCTTGTTTTCTCATTTGGTGCATCGGATGAGATTGAAGAAGCAGATATCGAGAAAATGAAACAGGAAGATATCCTCCAGACCCTGCTGGCAGATGTCAAAAAAAGCCATCCCATTATAGAAAAAACCCTGATCAATGAAAGAGACCAGTTTCTTGCTGAAAAAATCCGTACAGCGCCCGGAGAAAAAATCATAGCCGTTGTCGGTGCTGCCCATGCCCCTGGCATTAAAAGATATCTTGCCAGTAATGAAACCATTGATCTGGATGAACTGAATACCATTCTGCCGTCGGGGAATCTGACCAAAATTCTGAAATGGGCAATTCCTGCCGCAATTTTACTATTGTTTGTTGCAGGATTTCTAACAGAAGGCAAAAATGCCGGCGCTGACATGATCTGGATCTGGATTGCGGCCAACGGCATTTTTGCGGGACTTGGCGCACTTCTGGCGCTGGCACATCCTCTGACAATCATTGCTTCCATTATTGCCGCCCCGCTGACCTCATTAAATCCCATGATTGCCGCAGGCTGGGTGTCCGGCCTGGTGGAAGCCTTTGTCCGAAAACCCAAGGTAAAGGATCTGGAAGCCATTCCCAACGACATTCTTCACATTAAAGGATTCTGGAAAAACAATGTTATCCGGATACTGCTGGTGGTAATTTTCACTAATCTCGGTTCCACCATCGGCACCATGACGGCTGTACCGCTGATGCTTAAATTACTTCAATAACAGGAAACTTTTATGTGATGCAAACCGTATCAGAGCGTCTGAGCCTCAGACAGACAGAACTGCCGCTCTCATAGACAGGTTCCGGGCATCAAGCAGACGATTGAGCATCACCCACCATGTCTTCAATTCTTTAAGCTGTTCCGCTTCTTCAATTTCCTGGCATTTTACCAGCCACATATAAAAGGCCTCGTCAAATTCAGAATGTGTAAAAGCAAATTTTTCTTTATCAAGTACGGATAAGAGTTCTTCAGATGTCCGGGATTCATTGAGTTTTTTCCTCAACCTTTTATCTATATGAGCCCGTCTGATAAAAGACAGGGCATTTGCTACTGTCATCTTTTACCTCCTTCAGCCAATCTGGATCCTTGCTGATTTTATTCAGTTCTATTTCTGCTCATTTTTAATTTTTCTTTGCAAGACAGGTGCCATACAGCTTTTTCAAAGGTAGATCCTTTATAGACAGGCGGGTTAAAGCTGTTGCTCCACCCGTAACGTTCTATAAAAATTATTTAAAATACATTTTTGTTGCGGATAAAGTTTCATTTTTGTTTTTAAAGGCAAAATAAAAATCTAATCTTTACATGCGTTGGTTCTGATCCCAGAAATAAATCTTGAAAATATAAAAAATTCACATATAAATCTTTATTTTTTACAGGTTTAATTCTAATAAATGTGTGCTAAACACAAACGATACCACAACCAGGGAGGGAAACAGATGAAAAGAAAAAACAGGATATCCGTAGATGATTTTATCAGTGCCCACCCTTCAGGCCTGTTCACATTCAAGGATACTTCAGAGCTTGAGCCGCTGGACACCATTATCGGTCAGCGGCGGGCCATTGAAGCCATTGATTTTGGCCTGAACATGAAAGGCCCGGAGTACAATATCTTTGTGACCGGGCTTGAAGGAACCGGAAAATCAAGTATCGTAAAAGAGCTTTTAGAACACCATGCCAAATCAATGGAGACCCCGGAAGACCTATGCCTGGTCAATAATTTTGAGGATGCCTACTGTCCTGTGGTCATAGAAATGCCTGCAGGCTCTGCTGTTTATTTCAGCAGAAACATGAAACAGTTCATTGAAACCATTAAGACCAAAATCCCGGATCTCATCGAAACCTCAGAATTTCAGCAGGAGCAGTCAGCAATCCAGGATGAAGTCGCCCTGAAACATAAAAAACTCTTTGAAACACTGGACCACCTGGCAGCAGAAAAGGGGCTATCCATCCTGAGGCAGGAGGATGATTACCAGGTCGTACCGGTCATGGATGGCCAGCCTGTATCCATGGAAGTCTTTGAAGCCCTGCCCGAAAGCCAGAAACAGCAGATTGAGCAGCAGGCCCAGATGATTGAAAAAGAACTGAGTGAAGCCCTGATTAAAACGGCAAAACTCTCAGAAGACATGAACAAGCAAATCCGGGCAGTGGTCACTGCGAAAACCGAGCAGCTGATCTCAGATCAGATTGATCCGTTAAGATACTATTTCAAAGATTGCACAGATATCCAGACCCATTTAAAAAAACTTAAAGAAGACATCATCGATAATATTGCGCTCTTTCTGGGAACCCAGGGAAGCCCGGAAGACGACACCCGGAAAATCCAGGCCATGACTCAATCCCTTGCCACACGTTACCAGGTGAATGTGCTGGTGGATCGCAGACATGAAAGCGGCGCTCCAGTCGTGTTTGAGCCAAACCCCAGTTTTCAGAACCTGTTTGGAAAGATTGAAAAAAAGCCGGTCATGGGGTCGGTGGAAACCAATTTTACCATGGTTCAGGCAGGCTCCCTGCTCAAAGCAAACAAAGGATACCTGATTTTAAATATTGAGCCGCTCCTTTTAAATCCTCCGGTATGGGAGGCCCTCAAAAGAGCCCTGCAGGACTCCATGCTCCAGATTGAAGACATGCCGGATCAGGCAGATTACGGAATGCCTTCATTGAAGCCTGCCCCCATCCCCCTGACGGTCAAGGTGGTTCTGGTGGGAGGATATGAACCCTTCAGCCTGCTGCAGAGTACTGATTCCCGGTTCAACAAGATTTTCAGGGTCCGGGCGGATTTTGACTATGAAACCGACCTGAACAATGAAAATCTTGCGTACTATGCCCGGTTCATTACCCGGGTCTGTCAACGGGAAAACCTGCGCGATTTTTCTCCGGAAGGGGTGTGGGCCGTGATCGAATACGCATCCAGAGCTGTCTCTGATCAGCGAAGGCTTTCCCTGCGGTTTGGCCAGATTTTAGGCGTGCTCAAGGAAGCAGATTTCTGGGCCCAAAAAACAGATTCCCCCCTGGTATCTGAAGACCATGTAAACCGCGCCATCAATCAGCACAGGTTCAGGAACAACCTCTATGAAGAAAAAGTAATGGCGGAATTTGACGACCAGTTTGTTCTCATAGATGTCAAAGGGAAAGTGGTTGGGCAGGTTAACGCCCTTGCCGTCTATGACATGGGGGAGATCGCTTTTGGCAGACCCTCCCGGATTACGGCCGAATCCTACATGGGAACTCCCGGAATCATCAATGTGGAGCATGAGGCTGAACTATCCGGCCAGACCCACGACAAAGGCGTGATGATTGTTTCAGGGTATCTGGGCCGGATGTTTGCACAGCATTATCCGCTCAGCGTAACCATCTCCATCACCTTTGAACAGAGCTATGACGGCATTGATGGAGACAGCGCCTCTTCCACTGAATTATATGCAGTGCTTTCCAGCCTTTCCAATCTTCCCATCCGCCAGGAAATCGCTGTTACCGGTTCGGTCAATCAGAAAGGAGAGATCCAGGCCATCGGCGGGGTTAATGAAAAAATAGAAGGGTTTTATGATATCTGCGTCCGGAAAGGACTGACCGGAAAGCAGGGGGTCATCATTCCCGCATCAAATGTGAAAAACCTGATTTTACGACGGGATGTGGTCAAGGCCATTGCGCACGAAAAATTCCACCTGTACAAGATCTCCACCATTGAAGAGGGCATTGAAATCCTCACCGGCATCAAAGCCGGGAAAGCCGATTCAAACGGCCTTTACCCGGAAAATACCGTATTCGGATGCGTCCAGAAAAAACTCAAACAATATCATGAGCTCTCCTTGAGTTTTGGGCAATAATATTCCTTTGACAAACCTGGTAAATTTTATGGTATTTTGAATCAATTTGTGTTTTACTGAAAATCTCAATTTTTCTTAATCCGGGTTTCAACATGCACATGCGAACAGGAGAATTCTATGCCTGGCCCTGTATTCGGCACAGTAAAAGCGTTTTATAAAGATCAGGTGATTTTCACGGAAGGCCAGGTGGGTGACGTCGGTTATCTGATCAAAACAGGAAAAGTCACCATTTTTAAAACAATTGACGGCGAACAGACAATTTTAGATCTGCTGGGGCCCGGCGAGGTTTTTGGCGAAATGGGACTGATCACTGATCTGCCAAGAACTGCCTGTGCCATTGCCAGTGAATATTGTGATCTGGTGATTATTGACAAAAAGACGCTTCACAAAATGGTCAAACAGAGTCCTAAACTGGTCCAGGCCATTACCCTTTTTTTAATGAAACGTCTGGGTGGAACACTTCATCTGCTCGAACACAATAAAACCGAAGATATTGGCATCAGGAATTTTATTTGCATCTGTCATTTACTGGACCTGGCCTGTGAAAACAACAGACCGGTGGATTATCACAGGTTCTGCACCAAGGCAAAGGGAATTACCCACCTGAACCTTGGGCAGGTAAGACAGGCCATGGACAGACTGAATCAAGCAAATCTTATAAAAATTACCACAGATAAAAAAGGCGTAATCCTCGACAATGCTGAAATACGGATTATCGGAGATAATGCCTTTTTTCTCCAGGCAGCCAAACGCCTGAATTAGAAACCGCTTTCACGAATTAAAACAGATTGAATCCCCTGCCACAGCCTGGCCGCATAAGAAACCTTTTCCCCCTGGAATTTAATGGTTCCCGACTGGATTCGACTGCCAACGCTAAAAACCTGAACAGGCTTCATTTTCACCTTGTAATACGTCTTCTGCAGAATCAGGGAACCGTCAGCATCTTCTCTTACCGGAAGCGATCCGCCATAGGTGGATGCCATATATAGTTCATCCAGAACGGTCGAATGCGAAAGGGAGATGCTCTCAATCAGAACATGGATTTTTTTTTCTTCTGTATCGGCTGGATAAAAAACACCTCGGCCGAACTCTTGTATCCTGTAACGGTCTGATTCCTGGATATATCCCTCAACAATCATGTTTTCAAAATTCACAATCAATGCCAGCTGATCAGATTCATTCACCCAGCGCCCGAGGACCAGGGCTTCTGCAAGATTGAATACCCGTCCGCTGATCGGTGAGATAATCTTAAGCTGATTTTCTTTTTCAATTGCGCCATCAAGTCTTGTCATCGCCTCAACCAGCTGCTGTTCAACCACATGAAGCAGATCTGCCTGGTCCTTTGCAAAGCTGATTCTGTTGAGCTGCTGCTGGAACTGATGCACCTGCAATAAGGCCTGTTCCTTCTGAAAGGCGACCTGAGGAGAATAAAGAACAAATAGAATATCCCCCTTTTTTACCTCCTGCCCATTTTGAATATTCACCGCTTTTATCTGTCCGCTTGCCGAAGCAAAGATTCGAGAAAAATCCGTTGCTTTATAAATACCCGGCATACTGCCTGAGCTATTCCAAGGATATAGTAAAAATAAAACGATTGTTGAAAAAACAGTCAGACTCAGTATCATATGCACATTAACTTTTATGCTTGACCGCAGGGTGGACCAGATTTTCAGCTCCTTGAGCAGGGGATTTAAAAATAACAGATAAATTTCAAAAATAAAGAACACTATGCCCAGTAATTTAAAAAACAGATGATATACAAGCAGGGCGACGCCGCTATATAAAAAGAAACGATACACCCATGTGGAAAATGCATATACCAGCATTATAATTTTTTTTCTCAAAGAAAAAATCTCAGGGCAGGGCTGCCTTACACCCAGAATCAGCCATCTAAGAAACCAGCGGGCCAATGCAAAGGATCTGGGCTGCAGATTCGGGATGTCCAGAAAGTCTGAAAGAATATAGTACCCGTCAAAACGCATGAACGGATTTAAATTGATTGCCAGTGTAGAAATCCAGTTTGTTGCAGCCAGCACAAAAAGGATGCTTTTCATCGGTCCGGGCGGAACAATATGCCAGAAGAGGGTTGCCAGAATTGCAATGGCGATCTCAAAGGCCACGCCTGCAATGCCAATGTGGATGCGATCTTTCTTTTTTTTCAACCGCCAGGCATCTGTTGTATCCGTATACAAAACAGGCCAGAAAAGAATGAGGGCAATCCCCATAACCGGAATATTCAGACCCTGTTTTTTTGCCGTATAGGCATGGGCCAGCTCATGACCCGCCTTGACAAGGGTGAGAGCGACAGCAGAAATGGCAAGTCCCTGTAAAGAATAAAAATATAGAAAAGTCCGGAAAAAATCATCCCACCGTTGAAGCGTTAGATAGCCACCAATCACGCCTGCCAAAACAATGAGCAGACAGACAGATTTTGAAAATAAAAACCAGACAAAGGGCAGGGTTTTCTCAAGAAAATCGTCCGGTGAAAATAGAGGCAACCGCTGATACAACAACCCGGTAAGTATTTTCATTATCCTGTTTTCCGGGAAGAGACCGTGACGAATGAAACTGGAAGATGGCTGATTTAAAAGCTGATTGGCCTTAAGAAACAGGTGAACCTGCATCACATTGTCTGCGGTAATATTCAGTGTGGTTTCTTCATTGACAGCAGATACAATCTGCTGGCCGCAGCCAGAGTGCCACCGCTTCAAAATTTCAAGTTCTTTCCATCCAATCCTGTAAAATCGATGCCGGACAGGATCATGGAGCATCCAGGCCGCAGACCCGTCTTCATTTGGCTGTGCTTTGATGAGTTTTAAGTCTTCACGTAAAGCAAACAGATCCTTTTGAGGAAGTTCATTCTGTCCCGGCCATGGGGTTGCCGCATTGGTAAGTGCTGTCATTGATTACATCCCCAGAATTCTGCGAACCGTTGCCCATGGCCGTCTGAAAAGATAATAGTACAGCCTGACTTTTTTCCCATAGATTTTGGCCGTCCCCTGCTGACCGATACGAAGTTTTTCTCTGCCGTCTGAAACACTGGCCCTGACAGGAAATCCCGGTATGCCTTCCGGACTTAATTCTGCCTCATATGATGTCTGTTCAATTTTACCGATGATCTGAATTGACGGATCAGTGTTTAAAAACAGCCTGACCCGGGTCCCCACATCCATGCTTACTGCATTGTCAACCGGAACATGGATTTCAAGCTCTGTCAGCAGCGGATCAGCGATCGTCATGATTTTTTCGCCGGTTGCAACCGGCCGTCCAATCCAGTCATTCACATCTGAAAACAGTGCAATTCCAGATGATGGAGAATAAACAGTTACACGGGTCAGCTCATCTTCAACAAATTTCTGTTCTGCCAGTTTCTGATCCACCCGTGCGCTGAAAATAGCTGCATCAAGTGAATTTTCATTATGAACAAGCGATGTTTGAAGCGCTCGTTTATACTCTGCCCTGGCAACTTCCAATGTTTTTCCTGCCACTTCAAACTGATTCCTTAATTCCGTTTCATCAAGGGAGACTAATGTCTGCCCGGCTTTCACTTCCTGACTGGGGTAAACATGAATTTTTTTTATCACGCCTTTAAGAGGCGAGGTTACAATTATTGGTTTTTCCGGAACAACCCGTGCAGGGGCAAGGACGGTCAATGGAACCGGAATTGCCAGCGATGCCGCCAGGCAGCCTGCAGCCAGAACATACAAGAATCGCCGTGCGATTTTATTGGTCCGGACCTGACGCCGGGCCGGTTTGTTCAACAGCGCCTGCCAGGCGTGGACGTATGCGCCGGTTAATTGTGAAAGAAGCGCCTTTTCAGACTCCTGCCATTTTGTTTCACGCATCAGCCACAGGCTGCCCAGCCATTCACTATCCGGGTCATTGCCCGGGGGAATCAACGGACACCATATCCCATTGGAACATCCCCATTCATTCCAGCCTTTCTTCAAACACCCTGGAAGATGTTCCCCGGATATCTCCTGAATTTTTTTCCCATCGATTTCTCTATCCGTCAGAACATGTTTAAAAAAAGACCTGAGCCAGATCACATACGGGGCATTCTTACCGGGCTTATCCACACCGGAAACCGCATCAATTTCGATCTTTCCCCCTGTTTTATTACGGCACAATACCGCCTGTCTGTAATCCAGCAATCTCAAGGTATCATTTACCATGATAAAAGCCAGTTCCCCGGCTGTTTTTGCATTCCGGGCCTGATTTTCAAGATGAAGCAGAGTTGAAAGACCGATCAGCTGGCGTTCATGAGGTGATTTAGCTTCCTGCTGCAAGGTCATGTTCATCGACCCTCAGGCGAGGTGATTTCCAAAGGCGCTGTAAATCTTGCGGTGCCGCTCATTCCGGACAGCAGCTCCGCATGGTCCCCCTGAATAACTGCATGGGCCTTGATGGTCTGATTCACCGGATTCACTTTGGCGCCAAACCCTGTGACATTGGCGGTATATGTTTTTCCGGTTTCATCAATATAAACTTGAAAACGCGCCTCAGGCTTCAGCCATTGCAGCCAGTTTGACGGTATGATCACATGAAGTTTCAATGTTTTTTCTTCAATCACTTCAATCAGCTTGTCTCCCGGTGCAATGTTCTCATAAAGTTTTGATTGATGTGTGACCACCCGACCGTTAAAAGGAGCGTTAACCACACACATTCCGACTTTGGTCCGGGCCAGTTGAACATTTGCCTGGGCGCTTTTCATTCTTGCTGCTGACACAGCCACTTCAAGTTCACTGACTGAATTAAATTTCTGAAGCCTTAAATTTGCATCATGTATTTGTTTTGCTGCTTCAAAATCCATTTGTGCTTTTTTAAGTTCAGACCTGAGTATCTGACAATCCAGTTCAATCAGGGCCTGGCCTTTTGAAAAATGACTTCCTTCTGAAAAAGGCATTTTTACAATCTGTCCGCTGATCTGGCTTGAAAGAACTGCCTCATGTTCAGGAACAAGAAGCGCCCGTGCTTCAAAATCCCTGGCAAAGGCCATGACTGAAAGAAAAAAAATCACGTTTATAATTAAAGTATAGAGCAGTGTCTTCATCAGATATTTATTTCTTCCTTTCCGGTCAGCGCATTGCAGATTCCATGTCTGTCCATTTTTTGAATTTTATTTACAGTTTAACAATTGGTATACATCTTCAAATATATTCAATATTTCTTTAACTTCTGCCGTATCCTTCCACCTTTGTGTTTCCAGTTTCTCAGTTAACCCCTGTTCCACTGTCGGGTCTGCCGGTTTCATGGTCTTCTCTTGCTGCGCCTGTGCTTCTATTTCTTCTGCCCCTGCTTCTTCTTCTGCCCCTGCTTCTTCTTCAGAATCCTGCTCTTCCATCAGCTCATCCGGAACAATTTCATCCCCCTTTTCAGCCGATTCTTCCAAAAAAGGCTCCAATGGCAAGTCATCTGCCGGCTCAGGGTAAAGCATGGCCGGATCCAGAGAAGGCGGTGGCGGGTCCTGCCGGGTGGCATCCTTTAAAAACTCACTGATAAGGCCTGAACCGTCCACACCGGCAGTTGCTGCAGATTCATGGGAGACCTCAATAAAAAGATTTTCTGTATCCGGGAAACTCAATAGCTCTGCATTTGTATCAGCAGGTTGGATATACGGCAGATCTCTTACCTCAAGAACAACGGTTTCCAGACCTGCGCTGTATGGATTTGCACCCCCGTTTACTGACACGTCAACGCCGATCTGGCCATGCGAACCCGCTGTCTGATCCCATACGCGAAAAGCTATGGTTGCTGAACCCGTATAATAACTGTTTGTTGGCAAAAACCGGATCCGGGTATCTGATGTCGGAGCAAGAAGCGTGGCATCCGCATCACTGACACTGCCAAAACTGATCCAGGAGGTTCCGCCATCAAGACTGTATTGCCATTGACCATTTGTATCATCCACAGCGGTCACTGCGATTCCAAGAAGATCTCCATCCAGATCCACATCTCCTGCAATTCGCTGGGCAAGGGGAATTCCTGCTTCAAGCTCCGGTGATCCTGTGTAAAAGATTTCAATATGGGGCGCTGCATCCGCAACCGGGGCATCATTAAAATCCAGCAAATAGATGTCATTCATGGCGTTGATATCTGCCGGCACCAGAGACGCACTGGTGGATAAAACCATTGAAGATCCGTCACCCGTAATAACAGCACCAGATGCGAAGGAAGTGGCAGAAAGGGTGCTGGCAAGTCCGGTACTGCCGGTCTGGCGGTCATGAATAAAGGTATCATCAAGGCCGTTTATATCGCCGGGTATCAGGTTGGATGCAGAAGAAGAAAAAACAACATAGCGGCCATCTGCACTGATTGAAGGACTGCCACTCCAACCATTGCCCTGCACCCCGCCGGAATCCACAGACACTCTGCTGGTGGTTCCGGTCTGGCGGTCATGAACAAAAATATCTCCTGTTGCATTGGTATCTCCGGCTACAAGATTGGTGGCGGATGATGTAAAAACAATATAGCGGCCATCTGCGCTCATTGAAGGATTATAGCTGCTGCCCCCTGTTGCTTCCGTACCCATGGAATCCACGGACACTCTGCTGGTGGTTCCGGTCTGGCGGTCATGGACAAAAATATCTCCTGTTGCATTGGTATCTCCGGCTACAAGATTGGTGGCAGATGATTCAAAAACAACATAACGGCCATCTGCGTTCATTGAAGGATTATAGCTGCTACCCCCTGTTGCTTCCGTACCCATGGAATCCACAGACACTCTGCTGGTGGTTCCGGTCTGGCAGTCATGGACAAAAATATCTCCTGTTGCATTGGTATCTCCGGCTACAAGATCGGTGGCGGATGATGTAAAAACAACATAACGGCCATCTGCGCTCATTGACGGATTATAGCTGCTGCCCCCTGTTGCTTCCGTACCCATGGAATCCACGGACACTCTGCTGGTGGTTCCGGTCTGGCGATCATGAACAAAAATATCAGTCTGACCATTGGTATCTCCGGCTACAAGATTGGTGGCAGATGATTCAAAAACAACATAACGGCCATCTGCGCTCATTGAAGGATTATAACTCCAACCATTGCTCTGCACTCCGCCGGAATCCACAGATACCCGTAAAGTCTGACCGGTGGTGGTATTATGAAGAAAAATATCAGTCTGACCATTGGTATCCCCGGGCACAAGGTTGGTGGCGGACGACGAAAAAGCCACCCACTGGCCATCCGTGCTGACTGCAGGTCTATCCCAGGAAGATCCGTCGGCAATGGTTCCTGTGGAGTCAACAGAGATCAATTTGGGAGGCTCTTCCAGCGTGTCCAGATATTCTTTTTGTGCATCCTCGGAAAAAGCGATGTTTGTTTCAATATCCCCGGTATGCATTTCAAGATCCCAGTCACCCCCCAGAGTATCATGCCCGGTGGGATCGGTGGACGCTGCCACATCAGCTTGGGTCAGTTCAGAGAGCCGATGTACAAAAAACTGGCCTTTATCTCCTTTTGCAACATCGCATCCGTAAAGCAGGATATCTCCGTCGCTGTTCAAAGCCTGCCCCCAATTCTCTAAACTGGAAGTGTTTCCTTCAAGGGTCTGGATATTTAAAATTGTATTGCCCAAATTCAGACTGCCCGTATCCCCATGGGAAACAATATGAATAGCATCCAGATCATGATATTCAGATAAAATCGCATTGATCTGCTCAAGTCCGTCTGTTGACTCCTCCAGGACAATTATCCGGGCATCTTCTGAAGCGCCCTGAATGAGCTGGCGGGCATTTTCAACCCGACTGTCGATAATGATGATTTCTCTGGTGTCCGATGCTGCAAGGGGCGGGATAAATGCGTCAAACAGGTGTGCTACAGAAGATGCATCCTCAGCTCTGTTTTGAATTTCGCTGCTGTGGATATCCGGATCAGTATCAGCAGCGCAATCTGTGATTTCGGCAACGCCTGCGGCATCATACATGATCCGCGGTTCAAGAGCGAATAGACATAAGGTCATGTCCAGATTTTTTTTTGATGCCATATCTTTTTCCCGCTTTTTAATTTTTTCCCGGCATACCCCTTGTCTTCTTTTCTATTTACACCCGAAATCAGGATCTTTTTTCAGTTCCTCAACCACCTGTTTTGCGTCCTGGGGTGAAAGCCCATTTTGAATCGCCTCTTTCATAACTGCGTCAAACTCTGCACGTGTCGGATTTTTCATTGTTTTGAGCACCCTTTTGAGAAAACTATCTTTATTCATCTGAGTTGGCACCTTCATAAAGTCCCGGGTCTGGAATTTTACCGGCGGCGAAATTGCGGATTTCCATCCATTCACATGAGAGCCATATCCCGGCTTTTCGACAAGAACCAACCCTGTTGCATTCTGCAAGGTGATACCGCGGCCACCTTCAAAAACAACAGAAAGCCTGCCATCCCTAACGCTTCCCGCATACATGGACCCACGGATACCAATTGTTGCTGCCGGTGTTTTTGTCTTTAATTTATCAGGCACCTCTTTGGAAATCAAGCCCCCCATAATCCGGAACACCCCTTCATTGATTTCAGACGTCAGTTTTCCATCCCTGTTTTTATGGTCCCACTCATATTCAGCGATTTTCAGCATACTGTCACTGCCAAGACTGATAATCGTATTATCTTTAAACATCATCTGCAGCCGGCTTTGTTTTCCGGTTTTTATGGTATCTTCAACAAAGAACTGATCCTTGATATGAAGTGCCCTTGCCGTGCCTTCTGAGTCAATAGCCTGCACTTCTCCTCGAAGGGCAATCACAAAGCCGACAGCCTGAAGTTCTTTTTCCGCTGAAACCTTTGATGTAAATAAAATACAGAAAATTAAAAATAGACTGATCCACAGGAATATCTGTTTAAAGACCTTCATACGATTTTTCTATTCTCCGGAGCCTGCAGCCTGAATTTGTCCCCGCAGACTCTCTGCCTGGGCTGTAATCTCCTGAGAAGGCCTGGATTCCAATATCTCGCCGATATATTCTGCTGCAATCTTATATGATCCAAGTGCTGCATATGATCTGGCAAGATCAAACTTGACCTCAACAGCTGAAGGGTCAAGCATTAAAACCCTTTCATAGGCCATGATTGCGGCTTCATAATCCCCCATGCCATAGGCAGATTTTCCCAGAAGATAATTCGTGTTTCGATTCTGGGGATTTCTGACAAATGAATCGAAAAAAAACTGATAGGATTTCAAATATTGTTTTTTTTGGTCTTCTGATATGACCGGTGTAAGCGCTTGAGTCTTTGGAACCTTTTCCGATGTCTGGACAGTGATTATCTGTTTTTTTTCAGGCTGGGACATCTGGGCGGGTTCCGTGATAACTGGCTTGACCACAACAGGTTGTTTCTTCGTTGTCTGGAGCTGATCCCGCAACCCCTGCTCATGACCTTCAATAAACTGTGCAAGGGTTTTAAGATCATCCACCTCGATACGAGCTGGCAGCGGGTCCATCCCGGCTGTTTTATAAATATTTCCAATGGCACCCTGCAGTTCAGCGTACGCAAACCCCAGATTCATCCTGGCGGACAGAGCTGCGACCTGATTGCGGATCACCTCCTGTTCGCTTCCGGCCCTTGCCTGCTCTGCTGCCTGTGCATGCTGCAGTTTTTTGCGAAGAACATCATCCAGCTGAGTGGCTATCTCAAATTCCTTCAGGGCAAGATAGTACCCCTGATGGGCCAGATGGATCTGGGTTAACACCATCATGGCAGTTGCCATATACAGCCTGTCAGAAAGCTCTTCCTGAATTTTAGCCGTTTTCAGGGCTTTTTGACCGGACAACAGACTGAACACATTCCAGGAAAGAGACACACCTGCCTGGAGCCAGCTGCTGTTGAACAAAAGATCATTGCTGTCGTATTTTGCATCCAGATTGATTTCAAGACCGGGAAGCATCCCGAGCATTGCCTTTTTCACCTCTTTCGAGCTGATCCGCTTTTTATAGGATTCAATCCGGATTTCAGGACGGTGGGCCAGGGCAAATTCCTCAAGCGCACTGATGGACAATATTGTCTCTGTCGGTTGCATTCCCTCATCTTCAAAATCAAGTTCAAAATACGCTCCAGGATCCATATTCATCAATGCCGCAAGCTCTGTCTTTGCCAGAGAAAGCTCTTTACGAATTATCCAGAGCTGTTTTACCGTTTCCAATAATTCCTGCTGGTAAGCCAGGATATTTATCGGATTCTGGGCACGATTTTTTTCCATTTCTCTGGATCGCTCCAGTGCCTTTTCAACGCTCTGCAGAAGTTTATCCATCTCCGGCAGCAATTTTTGTGCACGAACAGCCTTCCAATAGGCATGCCGGACATCCTGAAAAATATTCTGAATGGCTTTCCTTCGCCACTCTTCGCTGATCAGGACCTCATCTGCCATTTGCTGGGCCCTTACATATCCCACCCCGAAATCAAGTATGTTCCAGACATGAATGATATCTGCTGTAAATTGTTTTTTCTCCTGTGAGGTTGATACCTCCAGAGATTGCGCCCCTGTCAGAAGAGATTTGCTTGATGATCCACTCTCATTATTTCTCTGGGAATACTCCATGGACGTAACGAGACGGGGCAGCATCTCATATCTGGCCTGATCAAGATTGCCTTGAGACAGTGCCTGCTCAATGCGTTTGACCTGATGATCGAGGTTGTAGGTGATGGCACGGGCCATGGCGTCATAGAGTGTTATTTTTTTTGAGGCTGGCTCCTGAAAAGAAAACAGAGTGTTCTTTTTTTCAAGAGCCTGTTCTTTTATCTCCTGAGAGGTGAAGGGCACAGGTTCGATAGCACATCCTGAAAACACAAGCAAAAAGCAGCTTATCAAAGAACAAGCCCATGCTTTTCTTGTTTTTTCAGCTCTTTTCCATAATCCAGTGATTTTTTTCATAGATTTCCGTAAATATTTCACTCCATTTTCTGTGCTCAATCTGACCATGTATATTGGAAAACAAGAATAAAATAAATCATCGGCCTGGCAGCAAAAAAACTTTAAGATTGTAATCCCTTGCAGGCAGCTTAACCAAAAGAAGAAAGGATGATGTCCTTTATGTAAAAAGTATAAAAAAACCTTGCAAAAAAAATCCAAAGATATAAATAAATCAAGAACATCTTTTACAGGACAACATGACCCGGTACCCAGCCGATTTTAAAAATATTTCGCCGGGTTACCTGTATTTATAGAAAAAATCAAAGGGAAAATGATGGGGAATAATATCGTTTCTGAAAAAACAATCGGGGACAGCATATCTTTAGAGATACTGATATCAAAAACCAGACTGCCTCCGCTGCCTGCCCATATCACAAAACTGATGGAAATGGCCCGCCAGCCAATGGACAATATCGAAATCGGCGATTTTGCAAAACTTGTGGAAACAGACCCGGGACTTTTTGCCAGTGTGTTAAAACTTGCCAATTCTCCTTATTACGGAGGAGTGGACAAAATAATAACTTTGAGAACAGCAATTACCCGGATCGGTCTTTCGGAAACCATAAATTCTGTCTGCCTGTTTTGTTTAAAAAAAATACTGCCCCAATTGCCTTCCATAGATTTTTTTTCCGCAAAAGATTATTGGGCATATTCCTGGGCCTGCGCCGTTGCAAACAGACGGTTGGGACATCCAAACCTTGCACTTGGAATCAATGCAGGAGAGCTTTATCTGGCTGGACTCCTGCATGGTATGGGTAAACTTCTGCTGGCCATCCATTATCCTGATGAATTTTTAAAATGCCTGAAATTGACTCAAAAATTCAACCAGCCGTTATATAAAGCTGAACTGGAAATTCTGGGAACAACCGATGCATTTATTGCCTCAAAAATAATGGAGACCTGGAATCTTCCTGTCAATATCTGTGCCGGGGTAGCATTCTATCAAAGACCTGAATCAGCTCCCCGGGAATACAGAGTGATTGCAGGGTTGACCCAGATGGCCTACAGCATCGCTGCCCTGTCAGGGATTGGAAGCAGCGGAGAAAATACACTGCCGGATCTTTGCTCATTATACATCTGCCAACAGCCGAATCTTTCCATTTCAAAAGAAACGGTTAGAGGAAAATTGATAGAGGAAATACTGAATTCCCTTGCAGAGAAATCTGAAAGTGTAACCGGGGTACCCGCATCAAAATCCAATACTGTTCAAATATCCCGAAAACCACCCAATCATGGTTCGCCTGCGAAAAAGGTGTCTACTCAGGAATCAGGTGTGTTTGCCCGGATCATGTCATTTTTTGCACGATAAAGACCAAACCTGAAATTAAAAAGACCGGGCAAACTTCTGAATACACTCAGGGTAAAGCTGCCACTCTTTTTCAAGACCTTTTTTCCTTACGTCCTCAAGTGTATCCGTGTCATTAATTTCAAAGGCTTTCTGACCGATGATCGGCCCTGTATCCTCTCCGTAATCCACATAATGAACCGTGCACCCGCCGATTTTACAGCCGTAGGCAAAAGTATCTCCATAACCGTCTGTTCCGGGAAAGGCCGGCAGAAGCGCCGGATGAATGTTCATGATCTTGTATTTTCCGGGAACAGTATTGATCCGGTCTATAAAATAAGGGGTCAGCACCCGCATGAAACCGGCCAGAACCAGAAGATCCATATCATAGGAACGGATATGATCCAGCAGTTTTTTTTCTGCAATGGCCCGGCTTTTTAAAAAAAAAGCAAGCTGATCCAAAGACGCGGTCTGGTCCATCAGCTTTTGTTTGGACAGCATTTCTTCCAGATTAAAATCTTCGGGCAGATCTGAATCGGCAATTTCCTTTTTTTTGCATGATTGGATAATTTGAGAATAATCCACCACAAAGGTCTCAATATTTGCTTTCTGTGCCCGTTCAAGACCTTTGACTCCCGGTGTATCTGAGCCAGTAAAAACAATCTGGGCATCAATCCTGTGGTCAAGACAGGCATCAATAATTGCCTGAAGATTGGTTCCTCCGCCGGATATCAATGTTCCGACTTTAATTTTTGAGGCCATCTGGATTTTCTCCTTAAATCTTTGGGTGATATCTATTTAGTATGCTTCTGGTTTTGGGATGGTACCGGTTTTGATGGTATCGGCCTATTGATTACCAAACCCGTTCTGGGCTCCACAGTCCGGGCATTCCCAGGTAATCCCGTTACAGGTCATCCCCCACTGGTTTTCATACATGCAGTCCTGGCATATGCTGAACCCGCATCGACAATTCCAGCAGAACATGAATGTCCCCCCACAGCAATGGCACTGCTTTGATTTTTTCCTTCGCCGCCTGTCTTTTCTTGTATCCACGCTTTCTTCGGCTTTCTCATCCATTGTATAAATTCCTTCTACTTTACCTGAAAAGATAGTATATATGCCTTTAATTGAATAATATTTCAATATTCTACACAAGGAAATATCATGGCTGATCCTAAAAAAATATATCTTATTGACGGCAGCGCCTATCTGTATCGCGCCTTTCATGCCATCCGAAGCCTGGCCACATCAACAGGACACCCGACAAATGCAACCTTTGGTTTTGCCCGTATTCTTCTAAAACTTTTAAAGGATCACCATCCTGAATATGCTGTCATTTTCTTTGATGTTAAAGGCCCGACATTCCGGCATAAAATATATGATCAGTACAAGGCCAACCGACCACCCATGCCCGATGAACTTTCCATCCAGATTCCGGATATCAAGCGGCTGATCAACGCATTTAATATCCCTATTGTTGAAAAAATCGGGTTTGAAGCAGATGATCTTGTGGGAACCTATTCAAAAATTGCTCAGGACAAGGGATTTGAAGTGGTCATGGTGACCGGTGACAAGGATTTCATTCAGCTTGTCACAGACCGGTGCATCCTGTGGGATCCCATGAAAGATACCATCACCGATGTCAAAAAAATCAGCGAAGACATGGATATTGAACCTGAACAGTTTATTCATGTCCTGGGCCTGGCCGGAGATGCATCAGACAATATTCCCGGTGTAAAAGGCATCGGGCCTAAAACCGCCATCAAGCTGATTGCCGAATTCGGTTCCATAGAAAATCTTTATGACAACCTGGATACACTTGAAAAAAAGAAAAAACTGTATGACAGTCTGGTGGAATACAGAGATTCTGCTTTCTTAAGCCGGGATCTGGCCACAATTGACACAAAAGTCAAACTCAAAGAAGACATTGAAACCTTCCGGATAAATGAAATTGACACCAAAAAAGCTTTTGACCTGTTCCGGGAATTTGAATTCAAAACCCTGGCAACGGAATTTGCCCGGAAAGCGGATAAGACTGAAAAACTATACAAACTGGTCACAGAAATAAAAGAACTTGAAAAACTGGCCCATGTTCTGGAAAATAAAGGGCTTTTCGCCATTGATACGGAAACCACATCCAAATATCCCACACAGGCGAGCCTGGTGGGAATTTCATTTTCCTATCAGGAGAACAGAGGGTTCTATATCCCGGTGGGGCACACCTTTCCCGATGACATAGAACAGCCCTCAAAAGATGAGGTTTTAAGAATATTCAGACCTGTGCTTGAAAATCCGGACATCAAAAAAGTGGGCCAGAATATCAAATACGATTATATTGTCCTGGCAGGCTGCGGCATCCGCATGCAGGGCATTGCCTTCGATACCATGATTGCCTCCCACCTTCTCAATCCTGCTGTCCGCACCCACAGTCTGGACCGGATTGCCATGGATCTGTTCGGTTATAAAACCATCTCCTATGAAGAAATCACCGGAAAAGGCAAAACCCAGATCGGGTTTGAATCTGTTCCCATCAGCAAGGCCGTGGACTATGCTGCTGAAGATGCTGACCTAACCTATATGGCATATCTGGAACTGGAAAAGAAAATAAAAGACCAGGGCCTTGACACCTTGATGGATACCATAGAAACCCCTTTGATTAAAGTTCTCGCAGATATGGAAATAGAAGGCATCAAGGTGGATAAGACTGTTTTAAAACAATTATCCGAAATGTTTCAAACTGAACTGAACACACTGGAAAAACAAATTTATATTCTGGCAGGGGAAGAATTCAATATTAATTCATCCCAGCAGTTAGGTGTCATTCTCTTTGAAAAACTGAATCTGGATACGGTTAAAAAAACAAAAATGAAAACCGGATATTCAACAGATGTGGAAGTCTTGACAAAGCTTGCCCAGATCCATGAACTGCCGGAAAAACTGTTAAGATACCGCACCCTTGCCAAACTTAAATCCACCTACGTGGATGCTTTGGGCAAACTGGCGGACAAGCAGACAGACCGGATTCACACATCCTTTAACCAGACCATCACTGTAACAGGACGCCTGAGCAGTTCCAACCCCAATTTGCAGAACATCCCCATCCGCAAACCCGAAGGCAAAAAAATCCGCGAAGCCTTTATTCCCAGAGAAGGGCACACACTGATCTCTGCGGATTATTCCCAGATTGAACTGCGGGTTCTGGCCCACTGCGCCAAAGATAAAATACTGATAGAAGCGTTTAATAACGATGAGGACATCCATACCCGGACCGCCCTTGAAATTTTTCAGGTTCTGCCTGAATTTGTCACCGATGACCTGCGAAGCCAGGCCAAAGCCATTAATTTTGGTATCGTTTACGGAATGAGCGGATTCCGGCTGGCCAATGATCTTTCCATCAGCAGAAAGATGGCAAATACCTATATTGAAAATTATTTCAAACGATATTCAGGTGTAAAGGAATTTATTGATGCCACCATTGAAAATACCCAAAGGACAGGAGAAGTCTCAACGATTTTCGGCAGAAAACGCAGGCTGGATGACATCAATTCATCCAATATCAATATCCGTAATTTTGCCCAGAGAGCTGCTGTCAACACTCCCATACAGGGCAGCGCCGCTGATTTGATCAAACTTGCCATGATCCATATGTCACAGGCGTTGTCAAAAAATGGACTGAACAGTAAAATGCTGCTGTCCGTGCATGACGAAATTATTTTTGAATGCCCCCATGAAGAAAAAGACCCCCTGATCACCCTTGCAAAAAATATCATGGAAAATGTTTATCCTTTAAGCGTACCTTTAAAGGTCAATTTCGGATCAGGCGAAAACTGGGCCATGGCTCATTAATTTTTTTAGCTTTTCAGAATAAAAATCAAGGCGGAAATTAGAAAATGAATAAAAACCGGATAGGAATAGTCATCAAAAATGATGACAAAGCTCAGAAAAAAGCCCTTGAACTTGAAAAAAAACTGGGCAGCCAGTGCTGTGTGATTGATATCAGAAACGGAACATCAAAAGACATCCCTGATGATCTGTTGTGTATAATAGTGCTTGGCGGGGATGGAACCTTTTTAAGCGCTGCCCGCTTTATCGGAAATAGAGATATTGCACTGATGGGAGTCAAATTCGGGGATGTGGGTTTTCTTGCAGAAACCATGGAAGATGACCTGAATGCAGCCCTTGATTCAGTAATCACCGGCAGATATCTTATCCGGGAACGAAGCCGTCTGAACATCAAGCTGATCAGAAATAATTCCCGGATTGTGGATATCGATGTGCTCAACGATGCCGTCATCAATAAAAGCGCCCTGTCAAGGCTGGCCTCCTGTGCAGTTCATCTGGATTCCACCTATCTGACCACCTACCGGGCGGACGGGTTGATTGTCGCAACCCCCACAGGGTCTACGGCTTACTCTCTTGCTGCAGGCGGCCCCGTGGTCCATCCGGCAGTCCCCTCCATCATTCTAACCCCGATCTGTCCCTTTACCCTGACCAACCGCCCACTGATCATCCCGGATTCCACCAGAATAGAAATCCACCTTGAAGGCAGTCCTGAAGACATGATTCTGACTCTGGACGGACAGGAAGGATTCAAGATAGATTCCGGAGACAAAATTTTTGTGGAAAAAAGCAGGAACAACATCAAAATGATTTCTTTTGAAGACCAGTCCTATTTCAAGGTATTAAAGACCCGTCTGAAATGGAGCGGTGGCAGGACATAGCCTGTCTGATCAGATACCAAAGAAATTAAACAGATATTTTCCAGCTGTAAACAGGATAATAAAAGCAAGCATCCACTTGATCAGGTTTGCAGGAACATATTTTTGAACCCTTGCACCAAGATAAATCCCAAGAAGTCCGCCTGTTCCAAAAAGAACTCCAAGAAGCCAGTCCGGGGCGATTGACATTTCAGGGTAAAGGGGTGCTATTGCAGAATAGAAAATAACACCTGCAATTGAGGTGACAAACGTTCCCATGAGTGCGGCACCTGCAACAATATAAACAGGGAGGTGAAAAAAACTTATAAAAAAGGGTGCAATGATGGAACCGCCCCCTATTCCATAGATTCCCCCAATAATTCCGACAATAAGGCTTAAGCCAAAAATTCCGGGAATTGATACATTAAATGTTTCTTCGTAGAACCTGAAATTAAGATGCTTATAATTTATGCTTATAATTTCAACAGGTTTGAAATCTTTGTTTTTTTGCTTTTTAATTTCTCCTTTTTTCATCATTTCCTGAAAATGTTTTTCACTTTTGCTTGCCGCTGTTTTTTTGTTCTTTGACCTTACAAGATCTGAAATCATTTTTGCGGCAATATAAAAGAGAACAAGGCTTGCAAAAAATTTGAAATTTTTCGGGTCCGGAAGGAATAAGATCCTTGCCATGGCACCCATAAAAACACCGGGAAGTGTTCCGATGATAACAATTGCAGCAAGGGGCCACACAAGTCTTCCTTCTTTCCAGAATCTGTAAACGCCGCCCGGGATTGCAACAATATTGAAAACCTGATTTGTTGCACTGACAGACGGGTTTGTATATCCAAGAAATGACATTTGAAAAGGCAAAAGCAGGAATGCACCTGAAACCCCTCCCATGGAAGTGAAAAACGAAATTACAAATGCCACCAGAGGAGGAATCCATATGGCGACCTCTATTCCGGCTGTTTGAAAAAACATTTTGAGTTCTCCCTTATGCATTTTATCATCACGAAAATAATTTTTATAGTGATAGTAATTGCTTTTTATGTCAAGAAGATTTTGAATTTTTTGAATTTGGTGTATATGTTTTGAAACAATTTTAAAAAGGCAGGCGTATGAGTCGTGAAAACAGTAACCAGAGAATCGTCTCTGCAGAGGATGGCAAATATCTTGATTCAAAGGACCTTTACACCCTTGAACACGCTTTCAGGGCCTATGCAAAAAGTTCGAAAAGAAAGGATGTCATTCTTTCACGAAAAATAATTTTACTGGTTTTTCTTTTGATAAGATATACAGGGGCAAAGTTAAGCGAGGTATTAAGTCTTCATCCCGTTGAAGATATTGACTGGGAGAAATGTTTTATAAATTTTAGCCTGAAAAACGATATATCCGGCAAACATAGAAAAGTTCAGGTTTCAAAAGGTCTTCTTGATGAAGTTAAAAAAATTATCAATGAATGTGAAGCAACACATGAAAATCTTATTTTCCCTGATCCCGGATTTGTCAGAAAAAAATTTTATGAAAGGGGCAAAGGATGCGGTTTAAACAAAAATCTGTGTGGCCCTGAAGCCATCCGGAAATCAAGGGCAATTGAACTTTTGAAAAGCGGCGTTCCCCTTCCTGCGGTTCAGACGATTCTTGGCCATTCAAACCCGGGACTGACCTCCTCGTTTGTGAATTATTCAAAAGAAGAAATTGCAGTAATTGCAAAAAAATTCATGGAAAAGGAATCCGGGCGGAAAACCAGTGCAAGAAACTCCTTTTTTGGGAAAATAACCCATATTCTAAAGGGTTCAATTCAGTCAAAAATTGACATTATTACAGATGAAAATTACAAAATTCAATCTGTAATAACAAACGAAAGCCTTGAAAGAATGGGACTTGCCAGAGGAAGCCTTGTGAGCGCAGAAGTAAAAGCACCAATGGTTTTTGTCGCTTGTTCAAACTCTGATTTTCAAACCAGTGCTGATAATGCATTCAGGGGAACAATAAAAAAAATTTCAAGGGGTACGATTTCTTGGGAACTGGTCATAACTATTTCAGATTCCACAGATATCTGTTCCATCATTTCTTCGGGGCAGAATTTTCTTTCATCACTCAAAAAAGGAGATGAGGTTTTTATTTTTTTTAATTGCTTTTCAGTTATTCTGCATATGGATTAAAGCATATTTTGTTTATGCAATCATGTTGCCCGATCCAATGATAAATCGCTCCAGACACTTAGCTGTGACTTTTACCTCGGTATTCTCTGATCACGCCAAACCCCAGAAGATACAGCCCTAAAAAATACGCAGGAAGGCTCAGATAAATACCGGGTTGCCCGTCAAACACAAATTTGGCCAGGGCAATCATTGCATCGGACACCACAAAAATGACAGAGCCTGCCACTGCCATGGCATTCACCGTTGACAAAATTGCCAGAACCGTCATCAGGCTGATGATGATCAGATATGCCATAACCGGCACGGTCAGGCTGCCAAGACCGGGGAAAATCATGATGCCGATGGTGACCGGCAGAATAAGAAACAATGGCACAAGGCGCATCCGTGTAGTCTTTTTATCCCTGTTCAGGGCAAAATAACAGGCAAAGGCAATGTGTCCCAGCAAAAAGGCAACAAGACCGGGAACAAACAAGCCGACCCTGTCAATGTCCAGAATGGCATCGCCTGCAGCACAAAAAACCGCCCCGAAAACCATGGCGGCCCTGTGAAACGGGGTCATCCCTTTTACCAGATAAAGGGCACAGGCCAGTGTAAGCGCAGGAACAACCTTGACAGGCACGGTGAATGGGGTATCAGGGAAAACTAATTTGAGACTGATAAAAAGGATGGCAAAAAGAATGTAAACTGCATTTAAGTTTTTCATTTTTTTCTACTCCGGTTAATTTTTGACTGTCTATTCGGCATTAGAACATGAACCGGCTTTTTGTCAATGGAAAACCGCTTGATAAAAAGCCATATTTTCTGTAAAAGTATTTATTTGACCACACTTTTGGAGACCTTATGATTCAATTCAATGAGCACATCGATATTTTGATCAATGCCTATAAATCAAGCATAGAGCAAATGACCCACCTGAAGGTGACCGGTTCAGAAACACGGCAGACGCTCAAGGAAAAAAATGTTTTACAGCTGGCTCATATTATTTCCTATACGGATTATGACAATACAGTTGAAGGGGAATTTGTCCTGACATTCAACAGCGTTCAGGATGCCTTGAAACTTGCTTCTGCGATTGCACAAAGGCTTGGAATGGGAAAGCTTACAGAAGTCGGCGATGACTCTACGGATCTGCTGAACGAATTTTTAAATGTAGTGGTCGGGCGAACCATATCAGACTGGGACAGTATTGGCTTGAAAGTAAAATTCGGCACCCCTGTTTATAAAAAAAATTACAAAAGTGCCGGCTCAAAGTCCCTGCAGGGGTATATCATCACCCTGGATGTTGCAGGAGCTGCAGACAAATCAGCAGAACAGATTATTTTAAGGGTATTTTTCGATGAAAAAACGGAAAACAACATCAAGGGCAAAAAAATACTGCTGGTTGATGATTCAAGAGTCATGAGAAATATTATTTCCCAGGTTCTTGTTGCAGAAGGTGCCATGATAAAAGAGGCGGAAAATGGTGAAATGGGTGCAAGAGTTTATCGAACATTTAATCCCCATTTAACACTCATGGATATTAATATGCCTGAAATGGGTGGATTTGAAGCCATTGAAAAAATCAGAGCATTTGATGCAAATTCGAAATTTATTATTCTTTCTTCAAGCTCCAGAAAAGATGAAATTATCAAAGCAAAACAGTTAAAAGTATCCGGATATCTGGTTAAGCCGGTTGAACCGGACCAGCTGATCGAACGCGTATCCTCCGTACTGGGCTGATACCTGTCTTGAACGAGAATGGCGTAAAAGTATCGGTTCTTCGTCAGAATTGCTATTTGTGACAATAATATGCCATGCCGCCACAGTCCACCCGTTTTAACTGTTCATTGATATCAAACAGCGTTTCAGTGGCCCCGATGATCAAGGCGCCGTTGTCATTCAAGCAGGCGAAAAGACTTTGAAACAGTCTCTGCCGATCTGTTCTGCTGAAATATATCGCCACATTCCGGCAGAAAATAATATCAAATTTTCCATATTCAATTTCAGGTCGCAGCAGATTCATTTTTTCAAAATATGCCATACTCCGCAGTTCATCTTTAATTTTCCAGTGCGGGTCTTCCCAGGTAAAATATTTTTTCAACTGAGCCGCATCCAATCCCCGGCTGACTTCATAATTGGAATACAGGCCGCGGCTGGCTTTTACAATGGCTGAATCTGAAATATCAGTGGCTTTGATTTTGACATGATGACTGGATAAACTGGTTTTAAAATACTCCATAAGCGTGATAGCAATGGAATACACTTCCTGGCCGGTTGAGCAGGCACAACTCCAGATATTCAGCTGATTGCAGTTTTTTTTCCGGGTGGCCTGCCAGTCCGGCAGTAATTTTTCCTTTAAAAGCACAAAGGGCCGTTTATCACGAAAAAAAGAGGTCTCATTTGTGGTCATTCGATCCACAATATGGTTTATCAGTTGTGAAGAACCCTTTGCCCTGGAAATCAGATCTTCAAAAGAAGAAAGACCATATTCTTCCATAAGCGGTTGAAGTCTGTCTTTGATCAGATAGGCTTTATCTTTCGTCAGAACGATCCCGCTGTGGTTGTGAACAATAACAGCCAGTTCCATCAACGCTTTGATGGTGATCTTCATACCCCGACCCGCTGTAAAATCTGGGTTGCAATCTGGTTAAGCGGCACCACACAATCCACCACACCGGCATTAATGGCCTCTCCCGGCATGCCGAAAACCACACAGCTTTGCCTGTTCTGGGCAATCACCTGGGCACCCAGCCGTTTCATCAACCGTAAGCCGAGAACCCCGTCAGAGCCCATACCGGTCATGATAATACCCAGCGCATGTTTTCCATACACCTTTGATACTGACCGGAATAAATAGTCCACCGAAGGCTGACAGTGATTCTCCGGCGGATCATCGTTGACTTCAATCATGGATTGCCCTGAAATATTGACCACTTTCATCTGTCTGCCCCCCGGAGCAATAAAAACAGTGCCGCGCTCAAGCACCATATTGTTCTGAGCTTCTACGACTTTCACAGCACTTTTCTGATCAAGTGATTCTGCCAGTGCCGCAGTAAAATCTGAGGGCATATGCTGAACAATGACAACCGGAATCCGCAATGTTTCCGGAAGACAGGGAATCAGTTCTGCCAAAGCTTTGGGACCACCAGTGGAGATACCGATGGCAACGATCTGGATACGGGCACTTCCTGCCGGGGAAGGTATTTTTTCCGGCTCAGCATCGCCCATGGAAAACTGTGATATCACCTGATCCCTGTTATCAAACAGATCAGGGGCCAGATGGTATGAAGAGTGTATCTGATCCCTGATCTCTTTTATAACAGGGGCTAACTGCTCAAAAAGAACTGTTCTGCTTTCCAGAGGATTTTCAGTTCTGGGTTTGGTGATAAAGGTCAAAGCGCCGAGTTCAAGCGCTTTAAGTGTTACGGCAGCACCTTCTTTGGTATGGGTAGAAACCATCACGGTTTTCAGATCAGGATACTCCGCCCTGACGCGTTCCAGGACCTTGAGCCCGTCCAGCTCCGGCATGTCAAAATCCAGGGTCAGCATGTCCGGTTTCAACTGAGGAATTTTTGCCAGCGCCACTTTGCCATCGGTTGCTGTTCCGACAACTTCAATACCCGGAATATTGGAAAGAACATCTGACAGAACTTTTCTGTACATGACAGAATCATCAACCACCAGAACTCGTAATAAGCGTTTGGGCATCTGTGCCTTTATTTTTTAAGCAGTTCTTCCAGGTCAAGAACAATTACCAGATTTTTTTCCATGCGATAGATGCAACTGATAAATGAGCCGCTGATTCCATCGACATTGGACGGCGGAGTGGAAATGTCGGATGGATGCGCATTCACAACATCATAAATATTATCCACCAGCAATGCAATGCATTCCTCTTCATACCGGACAACCACAACCTGGGTGTCATCTTGAACGTCACTGGGGGGAATGTTGAATTTCTGATGCAGATCAATGACCGTGACAATTTCACCGCGAAGGTTGATCACACCCCGAACATAATCAGGTGCTCTGTGAACCGGGGTGATTTCAAAATTATGATTGATTTCCTGTACATGTTGTGTGTCAAGCCCGCAGAGCATCTCTCCGATTTGAAAAAGGGCAAGTTCCACGGTCGCTCTTTCGTTAGCTGCATTCATCATTGTTTTATCTCTGTTAAATATTTTGTCTCAGACCCTGCTGCCTTATCCAAGATATTTTCTGACACAGGCAATTATTTTCTCACGGTCCAGTTTTACCAGGTAATCATTAATTCCGGCATCCAGTCCTTCTTTTTCCGCAGCGTCTCCGGCCAGACTGGTGACTGCGATAATGGGCAGATTCCGGAATCTTTCATCCGCGCGTATCTTTCTGGCCATCTCCAGCCCGTTCATATTGGGCATTTCAATATCGGTCAGAACGATATCAATTTTTTCCCGGTTCAATACTTCCAGTCCTTTTCTCCCATCCGTCGCTGTCAAGGGCGTGTAACCGATCTCGGAAAGGAACGATACCACCTGATTGAGAAAAAAAGGGGAATCTTCAACCACCAGAATATTTGCAGGACTGTCCTCTTTCACTTTGGATTTTAATGCTTTTGTCCACTCCGGCATAATGGTGTCAACAACCCCATAAAGATCAACCAGGAGCGTAATTTCATCGTTAATAATGGCAGATCCCATAATTCCCGGCTGCTTGTGGGTCATTTCATCGATTTTAAAGGTTCCGCTGACAATATCGATGATCTCCGACACAATAATACCCACCTCCTTGCCGCTTATGGAAAAAACAATAATATAGCAGGTCAGGCTGTCTGTATCCGGGGACCCGACATTGGCAACTTCATTTATGCTGAACAAAGGGAGAGGACCACCACGGTATTGAATATTTTTTCGACCGCCGGTAATTTTGATCTCTTTTATCGGGCATGATTCGATTCTGGAGATCAGGTCCAGCGGAATGGCAATCTGCTCATCAGGCGCATTACAGGCGAGCAGCAAAGACTGGGTGTCCTTCATTATTTTACTCTCGGCAATCTGCAGGGCCTGCTCCTGAACTGATTTTGAAACGGTCCTCAGGTTCATGACATTGCTGATGCCAATAATATCTAAAATCAGTGCCACTTTGCCATCCCCCTGAACGGATGCACCTGCATAGCACTCACAGTCACGCAGATGGGTGCCCACGGGTTTGACAACGATCTCTTCAGAATCCAGCACCTGGTCGACAATCAACCCGTAATGATAGTCTCCCACAGAGACCACCAGAACGTTATAGGCGCTCATCGGGCTGGTTCGCCTGTCCACGCAGGCACGCTGTTCCTGATCCAGGAGCAGGTTTTCTGTATCCGTCTGCCCGGCGATTTTATCAGACTGCGCCTGCCGTCGATCTTCTGTAAGCGTCCGTCTGTCCGGCAAAGATTCACCCGTGTCATCCGATGCGTAGTATCGCTCTTTAATACCCAGAACATCCGACAGCTTGATCAATGGCAGAAGTTCCCCTCTCAGGCGCATTACAATGGCAGAATTGATTTTTTCAATCCGCTCCTTGACCTTTGCTGCAGGGATTCTTACCAGTTCCACCATATTAACCTGGGGAATGGCATACCGCTCTTCCTGCACTGCAACAATCAGACTGGGGATGATTGCCAGGGTCAAGGGAAGCTTGATCGTAATGATCGAGCCTTTGCCCGGTATCGTGTCAATATCCACCGTCCCGCCGACTTTGGATATGTTCGTGTTCACAACATCCATCCCCACTCCCCGGCCGGAGATGTCAGTGATTTCTTTTGCCGTTGACATGCCGGGCAAAAAGATGAGATTTGCAATTTCCTTATCGCTTAATTCATCCAGGGCAGCGGCTTCCCGCAGTCCCATGCTCAAAACCTTTTCCTTGACCCGGCCGATATTGATACCAGCCCCATCATCTTCTATGGCAATCATGACCTGACCGCCTTCGTGATAGGCAGTGATGCGCAAAATACCTGTTTCCGGCTTTTTGGCTGCAATGCGTTCCTCAGGCATTTCAATACCATGGTCAACCGAATTTCTGACCAGATGCGTCAGCGGATCACCAATGGATTCAATAATGGTTTTATCCAGTTCAACCTCTTCTCCTTCGATAATGAGATCAATTTTTTTGCCAAGATTTTTGGAAAGGTCCCGGACAATGCGCTTGAATTTGTTAAAGACATTGCCCACCGGCTGCATCCGGGTGCTCATGATGGCTTCCTGAAGCTCTGAGGTCACCAGGTTGAGGCGTTGAGAAATATTGTCAATACCCTTGACTTTTCGGGACGCGGCTGCCTGAATCAGCTGATTCCGGGTCAAAACAAGTTCACCGGCCAGCGTCATCAGGTTGTCCAGCAGTTTGACATTCACCCGCAGGCTGTCGGGTTTTTGTTCCGGTTTTGCCACAGACTCTTTGGGTTTCACTGCAGTCGTGGCCGGGAGCACAGATGAAGGTGGAGATGGGGCTGGAGTGACAGCGGATGTTAAAACCGGTTTTTCTTCGACGGATTTTTCTTCAACCGGTTGTACTTGCCGGGGGGCTGCTGCAGGTGCCAAAGCTGCCTGCTCCAGATCTTCAGGGGTAATCGGCTGAATCAGATCAGGATCAATATCAAAAAAATCTCCCATCAGCTCATTTTCCAATATGGTGGCAAAGACAACAACAAGCAGGTTGTCCTTTTCCTGAATCATTTCTTCTGAAGCACCAGCGTCAAGATTTGTGGCTAAAACCTCTCCGGTCTCATTGAGTTCCTCCATGATCCTGGCATGGTATTCTTCCATGGCTTCATGGTCGTTAAAAAGGGTGTATTGCAGAATATAAAGAAAACTGCCCTGTTTAAAAAAATCATCCAGCACAGCGTGTTCTATTGTAAGCAAAAGATCATTCGCAGCTGCGCGCACACCAGCAGAAGCGGCTTCTGATACAGGGTTCTGATCCAAAGAGGACGGTTCAGGCTTTGGCTTGTGTTTTTTTGGGGGAGCATTTTCAAGACAAATGGCATTCAAGGCGGCCAGGTTGCTGGAAATATCAATTTCATTTGACGTTTCATGGCGATGAATCATGGTTGACAAGGTGTCCATGGCATCCAGCAGTGTTGAGACAATGTCAGGGGAGGGGAAAAGCTCCCTGGCACGGATCTTCACCATTACATTTTCACTGTGATGGGACAGTGCCTCAACATTCTTGAGCCCCAGAAAACCGGCACCACCCTTGATGGTATGTACAGCCCGGAATACCTTGTTAACAATCTCTTCGTTAAAATTCTCTCCGGCTTCCTCTATGCTGAGCAGGTCATCTTCAATACCGTCAAGGTGATCCAGTGACTCTTCAATAAAATCATTGAAAATCTCATTGTCTTCAATATTAACCATGCTGTTCCTTTTTTACTTAGCTCGGCTTTATCTGGGATAAAAACTTTTCAACCTCAGCCTGCAAAACATCGGCCTGTTTTAACAGTTCATCAGCATTCATAAGCACTTCGCTTGCAGCATGTCCGGTTTCATTGGCAGCCTGGGTAACAATCGTGATGCTCTGTGTGACCTCCTGGGTGCCGGATGCCGCCTGATTTGTACTTTCGGCAATCTCACCGGTAACAGAAGACTGCTCCTCTACGGCAGCGGCAATGATGGTTGAAATCTCATCAATCTTGTTAATGATCCCGGTGATGTCGTTTATTGCAGACACCGCCCCCTGCGTGGCACTTTGTATCCCGTTAATTTGCTCAGCAATTTCAGTTGTGGCTGCTGTTGTCTGTTTGGCCAGCTCTTTGACCTCATTGGCAACAACAGCAAATCCCTTGCCGGCTTCTCCTGCCCGGGTGGCTTCGATGGTTGCATTCAAGGCCAGAAGATTTGTCTGCTTTGCAATATCTGTGATCAATTGCACCACATCACCGATTTTCTGGGAGGCTGCGGTCAGGCTTCCCACCATTTCATTGGTGTTCTGTGCCTTTTTAACGGCACTTCGTGCAATGGCTGACGAGCTTGTAACCTGTTCGCTGATCTCTCCGACAGAGGCAGTGAGTTCTTCTGTTGCAGATGCCACACTGAGAACATTTGTCGATGTCTGTTTGGAAGCGGCTGCAGCAGATGATGACTGCTGGTGGGTTTTATCCGCAGTCTCGTTCATTTTACGGGCAGATCCCTGCAGATCCCCGGCTGCAATTAAAATGGCATTAATTACCTTTCCAATGCTTGAATGAAAGGATGCCGTCATCTTCTCCATCATCTCTTTCTGCTCTTTTTCATTTCTGATGATGGTCCTTTCCTGCTCTTCTTTCAACTGGATTTTCTCAATCGCATTTTCCTGAAAGATCTTCACTGCCTTGGCCATCTTGCCGATTTCATCTGTCTGGTCCTGGGCCGGAATATTGACGTCAAGGTTGCCTGCAGCAAGCTTTTCCATGGATTCTGTCATGGTGACAACAGGTTTGGTAACGGATCTTGCAATAAAAACAACAAACAGACTGACGATTACAAGGGAAAAAACAATACCGAGGATCAGCACAAGATGCTGCTTGTTCAAAGCGGTGTGAAGGTCTGTCAGATCATAGGTCAGTGAAATAATACCGCCTTGTTTGTCAAGAATCCAGGAAGGATGACATCGGATGCAATCCGGAACAACCCTCTGGGGGATAAAAATCTGGACCACATCTTTTTCAATAACCTGAATTGTATCCAGCGATGACTCAAACCTGTTAAAAATTTCAGGCGGCATATGCGCGGGAACTGCATCAAGCTCAGAAGAGGACAGGTTGATTTTTCCCTGCCGGTCATACAGAGACACATCCAATACTCCCTTAATCTTTTTCTGATCAGAGAGCAGTTTTTTAAAATTTTTCATCTGCCCCCGCTCCAGAGAGCCCTTGACACCGTCCTGGATTGAATGGGACAGAGTTTGCACAGAATCCATATAGGTTGTGGTCATTTGTTTTTTTACAAAATCGCTGATCAGATATCCGCCGATGGCCAGAGAAAACAAGAGAACAGTGAAAATGGGAAACAATATTTTCAGGTTAAATGGTAAATTGGTAAACGCTTTTTTGATCATGGAAATGACCTCTTTTTTCGATAAGGTTTATATTGAATTCCTATAAATCTTTACATAACCGTCTTCAACAATCAGTTTAAAGCCTGATGAGGCTGCCACAGGCACCAGCAGTGCATCAAGTTCCGCTTTCCGGTTACAGAAATTACCCGCACAAACATGCATATCCTGACAGGCCACCTGAGCATACCGTAAATCAATAAACTTTTCGATATCCACCAGGCTGCCGATTCCCATCACATCATGCATATATCTTTGCATGCGGTCAAAATCCTGAATCTTTGGGAAAAGGTCCTTTGTTGTAATTCCATTGGAAGCGGACAATACATTGGACAAAACAGGAGCCGTAAGCCCCAGCATCCCTTCAGGGTCCAGAAAACCGACCCCGATCCGGGCCGCATCCTCGATATTGTCTGAAATATATTTTCCCGCATCCACAAGCAGTTGTGTAAATTCATAGACCGCATCTGTATGCAAACCTGCAAAATCATCACGAACTGCAACCACACAACACGGATGATTTTCCCACAACTCACCCGAAAGAAACTGCATGTCACAAATGCCCGCTGCAATTGATTTGGACGCAATGGGTTCTGCCACCATAAATCCCCCTACACTCTGGCTGGCCCTTAGAAATTCGGGCATATTCACCGGCGCAACAACTTCAAAATTCACATGGATATCATTGCCTTTTTCAAGACTTGCGTTAAGACCCTTCTTTTCAAAAAACATATGGGCAAGCATGTGATGAACAGACAGTTTATGGGGAATCAGAAATGATTTGCCCTTGAAAAAATCAGCACAGGGTTCGGCATATCCGCCCTTGCGGTTACGGACAAAAGCACTGCCGTTTTTATGCGCCAGAAGGGTCAACCGGATGGGCACCCCATGGACAAAAAGATCCTGGGCAATAGGGGCCAGGATAAACGCCGCATCAACCATGCCTTTATCAAGGGCCTGCTCCACCGGATTCCAGCTGGCCATGCAGCGGGTTTCAAGTTCAAAATACTTGGGTGACATTTCTCCTTTTGCAATTTTATCCTTGAGGACACCCAGAATCAGATGATCGGTAATCTGAATGTGGGCCACCCGCAACTTCACTTTTCCGGAACGGCCCATAATCGGGCCGTGTGAAACTGATTCGTCTTCTTCCCGAGCCGCACCCAGCACATCATCAATTGTCTTTTTCAACTCCTCAGCTGTAAACGGTTTGGAGATAAAACCACTCACGCCGTCTTTTCTGGCCTTTTGCAACTGTTCCCGGTCTGCCTGGGCCGTGGCCATGATAAAAGGGATATGCTTGTATTTTTTATACGCCCTGACCCAGACCAGCAGTTCATCCCCGCCTTTATTGGGCATGTTCCAGTCACTGATAATCAGATCAATATCATCCGTATCCTGCAGCAGATCAATTGCCACGTTGCCGTCTTCAGCCTCGACAATCCGGGTAAAACCAATCTCTTTAAGAATTTTGATCTCAATCTTTCGCATTGATGCCTGGTCTTCAACAAGCAGCAATTTCATCTTTTCCGGGTTATAATCGTGCATGTGCTTTTCTCTTTTCACTCAGTGGTCATTATCTGTAATTCAGGATGCGATGGAACCGAGCATCATCTTTTCCACCTTTGTCAGGTCGTCAGAACTGCTGCTGACATCCGTCAATGCCTTTCGGATCTGTGCAAGATTTTCATTGACCTTTTTCATACCATCTGTGATTTGCAATGTGGCTGCAGCAGTTTGAGCAACATTGAAGCTGACCTCTTTTGTCTGACGCGCTGCGCCACTGACGTTGTCGGCAATGCTCCTGCTGGAAACGCTTTGTTCCTGAACTGCGGCAGCGATTGTTTCGACAATATTGGTCATGTTGTGTGTCACATCATTTATTTTTTTGATCTCGATGATCGTACTCTGGGTGGAACTGCTCATGGCTTCAATTTTGTGCTTGATATCAAGGGTGGCTTCATTTGTCTGGGCAGCCAGATCTTTTACTTCCCCTGCAACAACAGCAAATCCTTTTCCAGCCTCTCCGGCCCGGGCCGCTTCAATGGTTGCATTCAGCGCCAGCAGTTTTGTCTGTTCGGCAATTTCGACAATGGTATCAATGACCGAGGTTATTTCTTCGGAAGCCTTTCCTAAAATATCAATTTTTTCAAAAGCTTTATCCACGCACGACTTGGCCTCCAACGTGATCATTTTTGCCGCTTCTGAATTTTTGGAAATCTCTCCAATGGTGCTGATCATTTCATCTGTCACAATGGTGATTGAATCCATGTTCTTCTGCAGATACTCCGCCGCTTCTGAAACACAAGCGATATTCGCACGCATCTCCTCTGTGGCACCAGAAACAATGCCTGACTCTTGAGCAATACTTTCAGACTTTTTGATCAGATCTGCTGCTGCCCGTGAAAGACCTGAAATGGTTTCATGCAATTGATTCGCATTGGCTTTGATGCCGTTATGAAGCCCTTGCTGCTCAAGAGTTACCTGCTTATGAATTTTCTCCTTTGCCGCAAACCTGGCTGCCAGATCTTTTAAAACACCGGCAATGATCTCAATCTCACCGGCATTCTCAATACTGCAGTCCGCAGAATAATTCCCCCGGCTGATATCAGCTGCAAAATCGGAACAGGCAATGATCGGGCGACAGATTCTTCCGGCCAGCACCCACAGCAGGTACCCGGATAAAACCAATACTGCGCATAAAACACCAAAAACGACGGGAAGCCGTTCAATGAGCAGCGTGCCCTGGGCACTGCCCCCCTTCCCTCCTATGGCAATGATAATAAAAACCAGAACCATGGCCACAATCCATATTCCAATAGTCCCGGCAAAAATTTTCTGACGAATCTGTAACCCTGCAGACATGTTCCTCTCCTTTAAATTATAACACCCCGGGTAACCCCGTTTTATTTATTAATTTTCATGGTTTCGACCGCATTGGGCTTAAAAGACGTATAAAATGGAAATTTCTTTTTTGCCGCAAACAGAGGGGATGCACAGCCGATACAGGGCGCATTGGCATCAATACACCAGGTTTGCCCCCCGTTCCACCACCGTGTCGGACAGTCTGCATAGGTATCTGGACCCAGGCAACCCAGTTTGAAAAGACATCCTTTGTCCCCCAGTTTATGCGCAAATATTTCCTGCTGAAAATCATGATACCGTGGACAAAGCTCATGGACCTTACGACTGAAAAACAATTTCGGCTGACCATTGACCAGCTCGGGCAGACCTACCTGCACCAGGTGAATGATGGTCTTCCACACCCAGTCCGGATGAACTGAACACCCCGGAATTTCAATCAGCAAAGGATTTATTTTTTTGCGCTTATAAAACTCCCTCAGACTGACAGCACCGGTCAGATTGCCTTCTGCAGCCGGGATTCCGCCATGGGTTGCACAGGTGCCCACTGCGATGGCACCGCTCATGGTCTTTGCAGCATCGGTTAAATAATCGGCAAAGGGTTTGTTTCCGATCACACAGGCTTCAGGCATGTCCCAGGGAATGGCACCCTCAACTGCCAGAAAATACTCTCCGGCGCGGCCTGAGATATACTCTTCAATAAGATTCAGCGCCTGTTTTCCGGATGTGGCGGACAAATCAGCGTGAAAAGACAGTTTTGAATACTGCGTAATCATGGAAACTGCATTGGGAGATTCAGCCTGCAAAAGCGAAATGGAGCACCCTGTGCAGGACTGGCCCTGAAGATAAATAAGTCTGGGAACACCTGCAGGGTCTATTTTTTTCAAGGCGGCCTGAACAATTCCGGGCAGCTGGGTAATACCAAAAGAGGCGCTTAAACATGCAGCCATTTTCAGAAATTCTCGTCGATCTATCATAAATTTGTCCTCAGCGAAAAATTAATCATTGCTAATGTACAGCGCAGGCCAGACACGGATCAAAAGAATGCACAATTCGATTGGCCTCAATCTGCTCTTCAGGGTTTTCCACACGGGTACCCACCAGTGCGGATTCAAGAGGGCCCGGCTGGCCCTGGTCATCCTTGGGTGAACAGTTCCAGGTGGTGGGCACCACACATTCATATTTTTCAATTTTATAATCCTTAATTCTGATATAATGCAGAAGTGCGCCCCGGGATGCTTCTGTAGCACCAAACCCTTCTCCTGACTCCGGCAGGTCATACCGGGCCATGAACGGCGCTTTTATATCAATCCGTTCTGTCTCTTCCAGCAGAAAATCAGCAATGATTACAGCAGAGATAGCACGGCACAGATGTCTGCCCAGCACAGAATTTAAATTATCAGCCTTAATCCCGGCAATACCGGCATATTGATCCACCAGTTGTTTGATTTTGGGGTTGTTGTTCTGATGGTAATCCACCAGAATTCTGGCTGCAGGTCCGACCTCCATCACTTTTCCCTGGTATCGCGGGGCTTTTACCCATGAATACGCCCCGGATTTATGGGGGGCAGGAGTCAAGTCTCCCTCTCTGACGGTTAAACCCGAAGGAGATGAATATTTGGAATATTTCACATCCTCCCGGATCACATCAAAATTGACTCTGCTGATTGAATTTCCCGACAGCACACCCGGTGCAAACAGCCGTCTGCTGTCAAGCTCTGGCCCAAAAGGCAGAAGTCCGTAAGACAGAAATCCGCCCCGGCTTTGGCCGATATGCCAGTATTCAGGAAATTCCCCGGCCACAGCCAGGATATCCGGAAGATATTTTTTATGAATAAAATCCCGGACATCGGAAATTAATGAGCGGTATGAAGCAATATGATCAATACTGGGTTCCTGAGTGCACCCGCCGGGAAAAATTGCAGTGGCATGGGGAAACTTGCCGCCGAAAATCGCAGACGCCTTATTGGCCTTTTTTTGAATCTCAAGCGATTCAATATAATGTTTCAAGGCAGTGATATTTGCTTTGGCATCGGAAACATAGCGCCCGGACAGTCTGGGCAAAAAGGGGGCTGCCGGAAAAGGCATGTTTGAGCCGGTTTCAGCCTTCACCCAGTCCCTGAGAGCAATTAAATCAGAATCCGATCCCTGATATTTAAGAATGGCTGTCACATCAACAAAATCCAATGCAGACAACTGATAAAAATGCAGCAGATAATCATAGAGGTGGTTTGCCCCTTGTATCAAATTATGCAGAATACGGCCGTTGGGCGGGACCACAAGGGTGTATGCATTTTCCTGGGCATAGGAAGATGCAATGGCATGGGCATAGGGGCAGACTCCGCAGATTCTCTGGGTAATCTGCTGTGCATCCAGGGGATCCCTGCCCCGAAGAAAAACTTCAAATCCCCTGAACATTTCACCCACACTTTCCGCCTTTGTGATCACATTTTTTTCAACTGTCGTGTGGATACTCAGATGTCCTTCCAGCCGTGTTACAGGACCAATATCAACTTTCATAAGACTCCTATCTCTTCTGACCTGATTAACGTGTTTACTTCCCTGATGATAGCCTTGATGTCCTCTGATTTTTCAAAAAAACCATCTGCTCCGCAGGATAAAATCTGTTCTTTATTTTTTTGATCTTTGTTCCCTGAAATTGCAAGAATCTTTATGCTTGAGGTACTGTTATTGCCTTTTAACTGCCGGCAGACTTCAAACCCGTCCAGTTTTGGCATATAAAGGTCAAGAATCACCAAATCCGGTTGAAATTGAATGGTTTTGATGCCTGCCTCAAAACCGTCTGCTGCAGAATCCACCTCAAATCCATTTTTCCTGAATGCCACAATCAACAGTTTGCGGACAGACGGATCATCATCAACGATCAGAACTTTATGCGGGGCTCTCCCGGTCCGGGTGCAACTTGTCATTTCTTTTGATTCAATCAAGGCGTGAAGATCTTTGCGAAGGATTCGATAGTGGCCGCCAGCAGTGACACCGGCATTGAGTACCCCGGACCTGATCCATCGCCATATGGTTGCCCGGGTAACCTTGCAACGCTTTGCAGCTGCTGTGACCGTAATAATTTCGTCATCAACTTTCATAAAAAAGCCCGCTCAATTATCCGATGAATCATTTTATACATATGAAACCAATGGAACGTAAGAAACAGTATGCTTTTTTATTCTTCTCTGTCAATAAAAATTTAACATGGAAATTGACACGGCCGGGACACCCATATAATGCGGCGGCAGACCAAGAACATGGCCTGCCGCCTTAAACTTTTAATAATTCTGGTCAGCGTATTCCACCCATCCGCCGGTTTGCACCAGTTCTTTATCAAACCCGGAGATTTCAAATCCGATGTCTTTGGTCTTTGCTCCAGCCTGGACAGTGATTTGACCGGCCTTGACATCCACCGCAATAACCGTATCATTGCCTGCAAATTCCTTGAACAGGTCATCCACTGTTTTCTGGGGCAACTCAATGGCCAGCATACCGCAGTTATACATATTCTGCCTGAAAATCCGGGCAAAACTGGGTGCGATCACCACATGAATACCATTGACCTCAAGGGCCCATGGCGCATGTTCCCGTGAAGATCCGCACCCGAAATTGCCCTGGGTCAGCACCACAGATTTTCCCTGAATATCTGTTTTCGGATCAAATCCGTCCATTTTTAAATCTTCCAGCAGATGAGGGCCCATGGCAATTTTTTCAATTTCAGTCAGATATTTTGCCGGGATGATTTCATCTGTATTTATATCTGATCGATCCAGAAACAATACTTTTCCTTTAAATTCTTTCATGATGATTTTCCTTAATTCAAATAAAGATTGGAGTTGGCAATTTCACCTTTTATGGCAGTGGCCGCTGCGGTTGCAGGGCTCATCAGATGGACCATGCCGCCTTTTCCCATACGGCCGTTAAAATTACGATTGGTTGTGGCTGCCGCAACTTCACCCTCTGCCAGCACCCCGTTGCTCATCCCCAGACATGCCCCGCAGGTGGGATTGGTCACACAAAACCCGGCGTCCATAAAAATTTTAATAATGCCTTCATCCAGTGCTTTAGAATAAATCTCCGGTGTCGCAGGAGAAACAATTCCTCTGACATGACTGCTGATTTTATTGCCTTTTAAAATCTGTGCGGCAATCCGCAGATCTTCCAGGCGGCCGTTGGTGCACGAACCGATATACACCTGGTCCACTTTTGTGCCAGCCATTTCTGATACCGGTTTTACATTGTCCGGCTTATAACCGAATGTGCTCAAAGGGCACAGATCACTTACATCAATGGTTTTTGTTTTTGCATATACCGCATCCGGATCAGATGAAAATTTTGAAAACGCTTTCAAAGCAGCTTCTTTAGATGCATATTCGTCTTTAATAAATTCCCACAGATAGTTTACCGTTGTCATGTCCGGCAGACAGATTCCGCTGGTGGCACCGGCTTCAACCGCCATATTGGCCAGGGTCATGCGCTGATCCATATTCATCTGATCCACGACATTTCCGGCAAATTCGATGACCATATTGGTGGCCCCGTTCACGGTCAGCTCCTGGATGACCTTTAAAATAATGTCCTTGGCATACACTCCGGGTTTCAGGGTTCCGACAATATCAATCTTGTAGGTCTGGGGCGTTTTAAACGTACACACCCCTTTTAAAATACCCACCTCCAGATCTGTTGTGCCAACTCCTGCTGCAAAGGCACCAAAAGCGCCATGGGTGCAGGTATGGCAATCTCCCATGATAATGGTAAATCCAGGGCGGACAAATCCTTTTTCCGGGAAAATAGCATGGCACACGCCATTTTGACCGATATCAAAAAAGTCCCTGATCCCGTGACGGTTTGCCCAGTCGCGCAGTATTTTCCCCTGCATGGCAGTCTTGGAATCTTTTGCCGGCGTGACATGATCAATCACCGCCTTGATTTTATCCGGATCAAATACCCGGTCTTTTCCTCTGGCCACCAGATCCTGGATGGCTGTCGGTGTTGTGATCTCATGACAGAAAACCCGGTCCAGCCTTAAAACACTGACATCCCCGAACGGTTCGTCCACCAGATGTGCCTCAAAAATTTTTTCTGCAATGGTTTTTCCCATTTTTCTCTCCCGATATTAAGATGTTTTTTCTCCAAAATAATCTTCACCATCTGCCGGGGTGACCACCCAGTACGCCTGGAAAACCGCATCAGATGAGTTTTTAATCACATGGGGAATCTGTGAAAAAAAAGACACCGAATCCCCTGTAGTCAATTCATACGTGTCCTGCCCGTAAAGAAGCGTTGCGCAACCTTTGACAACAATGCCAAGCTCCCGGCCCAGGTGACCGTCACCATCATCTCCTCTTTGCTGCCCCGGTTCAAGCTCAAGGAAAAATGCATTAAAGGAATGATTCCCCCTGGCCTGACTTTTCCCGCAAAGCGTCTCATATTTAAAGCCTTTGCGCTGATAGATCTTTCTTTGATCCTGTTTGATGATCTCCACCCGGGAAGATATCTCATAGTCCTTGAAAAATTTATCCGGTGAAACGCCATACACATCCAGAATCTGAAGCAGCGTATCCAAAGACGGCGAAATCCGGTTCCTTTCAATCTGTGAAAGCAGACTGGAACTGACCCCGGCTTTTGCTGTCACTTCCTTTATGGTAAGGTTTCTTGAACTCCTGATAGCCCTGAGCAGTGCACCTAATTTTGTTTTCATGATTCCCGAATTATTTTTAAGTATAATTAATTTTAATTTAATAATACTTAAGACATTGCGGTTGTCAACTTATTTTTTCTCCAAAACGCTCTCCAAAGATAGTTTTTTCTTGACAGTAATACCGTACGGATAATAGATAAGCCAAAGGGAGAAATACATATATGTCGTCAGAAAACAATGCGGCGCAGTCAAAACAGACCAGTGATGTGAATGCCAAAAATTCACTGATTACAAAAATTGCTCTGTTTTTAAATTATCTGAGCAAAGATAATCACGAAAAACTGCTTCGTGACATTCAAAAATCCGACTCCCCTGCCCAGGTGGATATTTTAAAACTCATGCTGGAAAAAAAATATGTCAGTCAAAAGGATATCGCTGATCTTAAAAAAACCTGTCTGAGTTTTGCAAAAGCACAAAGCGACATGCGATTCGGTTCATTATGCATTGATTTCGGGTTCCTGACCCAGAGCAATCTGAATCTGGCATTAGAAGAACAGGCAAGGCTTTCCCAAGCCGGCCAACATATCATGCTCGGAGATCTTCTGGTGGATGCAGGCATGCTTTCTGTCCGGCAGCGAACCCTGATCCTGCAGAAACAAAAATTAAACAATGTTGTCAGCAAAACAGCTGCCCCGGATACTCAACAGGAAAAACAGACAGACAATCAAGCGGACAATAAAACAGACAGTTTTCCGGAAGACATCGCCCAGGAATCGCTCCCGACATTCAACAAAGCCCATATGCGGGAAATCAGAGAATCCGAAATTATTATTTACATACAGAATGATGCGCTGAAAGCCTTTATCCAGAAAACAGATACTTTTGACAAAGATATGCTTTTAAGCGATTTAAAATTTCTTCTGGAAAAAAACGGCATTATCTACGGGATTTCCGATGACAGCAGGCTGGAAGACTTCATTGAAAATGATACATACCTGGAAACCCCTTTTGAAGCGGCAAATGGCATCGACGCTGTTGATGGTACAGATGCACAGGTCATTTACATGTTTGAAAAAGACTATCTTAAACCCGGTGCCCTGGCAGAGGATGGCACCATCGATTTCAAGGACAGGGGCGATATTCCTTTTGTAAAACAAGGCGATGTCCTTGCTGAAAAAATTCCGCCAAAACCCGGCAAGGATGGAATAACTGTTTACGGGGACACTATCCTGAAAAAAGCCCCCGCAGACCTCAGTTTCAGACTGGGAAAAAATGTTTCTCTTTCAAGGGATGGCCTGAAGGTCACCTCGGATGTGGAAGGAAACCCCAAATTAAGCCAGACAGATGAGCTTTCTGTAAATGATGCCTATTTCATAGAAGGGGATGTGGATTATACCACAGGCCATATCAAATTTGATAAAAACGTATTCATCACCGGCTCCATCAAAAGCGGTTTCAGGGTTGAAGCCATTGATGTCGTGGCCAGTACCATTGATGGCGGAATTGTCAAGGCTGAAGGAAATGTCTTTGTTCAAAACGGCGTAACCGAATCCACCATAGAGGCAAAGGGAAATATCCGGGCAAGTTTCATGCACAGATCCCAGGCCGCCTGCATGGGCAATATGAATATTGTAAAAGAAATTGCCGACACAAAGGTTATTATTGAAGGAACCTTTGAAATGCCAAGGGGCAAAATGTTTTCATCCTCTGTCTGTGCCAGGGGCGGTGTAAAAATATATAATATCGGCTCGGAAAAAGCAAAACCATCCACGATTACAGTGGGGACTTCAATGTATTTTGACAAGGAAATGGCCAGCATTGATCAGAATATTGAAACCCGTCAACGATTGCTTGAAAGCAAAACCCTTGATAAGGACAAAATTGAAGCCCAGCTCATTGAAATTAATGAAAGAATGGCTGCTTACGATAAATCCAGAAAACGGACCCTGTCCATGATACAAGAGGTAAAGAAAAATTCTCCTGATAAAACAGACCTTTTTCAAAAAAGTCTGGATGAGGCTGAACAAAAGATCCAGGACTTAAGAGACCAGAAATTTGTTTTAGACAACCGGATGAAAAAGATCGATCAGGCCATTGAAAGATGCTCAGACGCTGTCAAGGTCAGCGTAAAAGAAAAACTTACCCTGAAACGCCGCAATAAAAACAACCCGGCCAAACCCATTGTCGAGGTTTCAGGCAAAGCCCTTGCAGGGACCAGAATCAACGGCAAACACGCCAAGCTGGTATTAAATCATACCGTGTCCCGGTCCAGAATCATGGAAATGAATACAGACACCCCGGAAGGCTCACGAAAAGGCTGGGAAATGATTATCTCCAATATTTAAAACTTCTGTGCCCGTTCAAATTTTAATTTCCCCATAGACGCATACCCTTCCAGCAATTTTGCTGCGTTCTCAGATTCTGACTGCCTGATTTCAAACAAATGAACAATGGTATCCATGTATGCAGAATCTTTTATCCGGAACAAAAAAGGTGCCACCTGATTCAGCAGGATATCATTAAATTCATAGGGCAGTTCAACACGGAAAAGCACTGTATTAACCCATTCCAGGCGTTTTTTCATATCAATTGCCGCCTGCACGGATTCACTGTAAGCATCCATCAACCCTCTTACCCCAAGTTTTACCCCGCCAAAATACCGGGTGACAACAGCGGTCACCTGGGTTAACTGGTTTTTGAGCAATGTATTAAGCATGGGCTTGCCGGCAGTCCCGGAAGGTTCACCCGCATCAGAGCTGTGCATGATTTGCCCCTGATCGCCTAAAACATATGCCCAGCAGTTATGGGTGGCAGTCTTGTTCTCCTTTGAAATACGGCTGATAAACTGCTTTGCAGCCTCAATGTCTGCAACCCGTGCAAGCCTGCAGGTAAAAACAGAGCGTTTAATCTTCAGGGTTGCCTCCTGATAATCTTCAATTGAATACAATATCTGCGTTTCATCCATGGGTTCCATATAATACATATCCGTAAAAAAATAGAAATGCAAAAACCGCTCACAAAGAATAAAGATCAGCGTTTTCTTTACAAAAAAAATCTGCTACATATTTTTGCATGATACGCCATAAAGGAGACACATGAAACACCACAGACCCGATGCCATTGAAACCGCCCGTTTTTTCAAAAGCCGCATAAAACAGACGCCGTCCATCGGTTTTATCACCGGGACCGGACTTTCCGGGGCTCTGGAAACATTCACTATATCTCACCGGTTTGATTATGCCCAGGTCCCTCATTTTCCTTTGTCCACTGTGCCAAGCCATAAAGGTCAGGTCAGTTTCGGTGATATCAAAGGGCACACGCTGATGATGATGCAGGGACGATTCCATCTGTATGAAGGCTATTCTCCAGCCCAGGTCACGTTTCCCATCCGGGTCATGCAGGAGATGGGCGTTAAAATATTGATCCTGAGCAATGCCGCAGGAGGCATTAACCTGAATTTTTCAGACGGTGATATCATGGTGATTACCGATCATATTAATCTGACCGGGAAAAATCCGCTCACAGGACCCAATGAAGATCAATGGGGGGTAAGATTTCCGGACATGATCCAGGTCTATGACCCGGAACTTGCCGCCATTGCGGCAGCTGCTGCAGAAAAATGCAATATCCGGATCCGAAAAGGGGTTTATGCAGGACTTGCCGGCCCCAGCCTTGAAACCCCTGCTGAAACACGATTCTTAAAAACCATCGGTGCCGATGCTGTGGGGTTTTCCACGGTCATGGAAGCCATTGCAGGCATACATGCGGATATGAACATTTTAGGGCTGTCTTTGATTACCAATATCAACAACCCGGATAAACCTGTTGCCACAAGTCTTCAAAGCGTTCTTGAAACCGCCCGGAGATCGGAACCTTCATTTAACAGACTGGTTTGTGAGATTATTTCAAGGATATAGACAGACCTGAATTTAACGGCCTGCGCCATCCAGAATATCACGGATCAGGCGGGATACATCTTTCACGGAAACAGGCTTGTTTAAAAAGCCTTTAATACCCTGAAGACCATACTGTTTCTTGTTGATATGCTCACCGAATCCGGTGCACAGAATAATGGGAATATCCGACCGGATTTCTGTTAATTTCTGCGCCAGTTGATAACCGGTCAGATCCGGCATGGTCAAATCCGTAACCACCAGATCAAATGCATCCGGGGCCTTGGCAAATGCCTCAGCTGCGCCGGGACTGTCCAGATGACAGGTCACATGATACCCCAGTTTTTCAAGCATATGCTGCACCATAAAAGCCACCTTTTTGTCATCATCCACCAGCAGAATATGTTCAGTGCCTTTTTGAATGGGCCGGTCTTCTTTTATCTTTTCTTCAGGTTTGTCATTCCCTGTATATACCGGAAGATACACCTCAAAGGTGCTGCCCTGGCCTTCTTGAGAGCTTACCGTGATATATCCCTTGTGTGACTGGATAATGCCATGAACCACAGAAAGGCCGATACCAGACCCCTTGCCCTCTTTTTTGGTGGTAAAAAACGGGTCGAATATCCGTTCCATGACAGCGGCTGACATACCAGGGCCGGTATCTGAAATCTTCAGGTAAATATAGGACCCGGGACTGATCGGAAAAATCAGGTTATCCTCTTTAATTGTCGCCTCATCCAGACAAACCTCCAGCACACCGCCATTTTCTTCCATGGCATGGTATGCATTGGAAATCAGGTTCATCACCACCTGATGGACCTGAACAGGGTCCACCATTATTAGTCCGCAATCAGAGTTAATCCGGGTTCTGACTTCAATGGTTGCCGGCAGAAAAGATTTTGCCAGCGCCAGGGCATCTTCCACAAAAATGTGGGGCTGCAGCAGCTTTAATTCATTATCCTTTTGTTTGGAAAATGTCAGCATCTGGTTGACCAGCCCCTTGGCATACATGGCGCAGTCATAGATAATCTGAAGGTGTTCTCTCTTTTTGGGATCTTCATCCCCTGTTTCCATCAACAGCATTTCAGAATATCCTGAAATCGGAGACAGAATATTGTTAAAATCATGGGCAATTCCACCGGCCAGGGTGCCGATCGCTTCCATTTTCTGGGCATACAATAGTTGTTTTTCAAGGGATTTTCTTTCTGATATATCAATTGCCATGGCCCGGATTTCAACAATTTTGCCCTGCTTATCCCGGACCGTATCCAGAGAAAGGCTGATCCAGATATGCTGATTATTTTTATTTTTAAACTTTATTTCAATGTCTCTGGCGGTTCTTCCCTGGGCAAGCATGGCAAATATCCGGTCTGGTGATGTTTTTTCATCATCACTTTCCACATGGTATTTCAGTATGTTTTTGCCTATCAGTTCTTCTCTGGTATACCCTGAAAGCTTTAAGGTGTTGTAATTGCATTTTGTCAGAATTCCCCTGGCATCCATGCTGAAATACGCTACAGGCGCATTTTCATAAAGATCACGATATTTTTTTTCATTTGTAATCAGCTCCTGGGATGTCCTGCGCAGCAGCTTTTCTTTTTCCCATAACAGATGAGCCCCTCTTTTGCCTTTCAGCTGACCCAAAGACGCCAGGGAAACCATTTCCACCATCTGGATCATCAGATCAAATTTTTCTTTGAGCTCCTCTTCTCTGATAAATCGGGATTCAAGTTGTGCCATCAGATCCGGATCTACGGTATTGACCACCAGAATGCCGTAATCCGGGATATAAATCGACACATAATTCTTTGCCTTGAAATGCTTGATGATATTCAAATCCACCCGCACTTTAATATCCGGCTCGCTGATGATCTCCCCGTTGTATGAATAAAACGGAATTTCCACATACCGGTCATCAATTTTATAAATATTTGATGAAATATCCGGACTGAAAAGAATGCTGATGCCCTGAGTATAATAATTCGCACAGGTTCTCAGCATATAGGCAATAATACCGTCATTGTCTTCCAGCTGACCCTGATCATTTTTTTTAAAAAAATACACCGGACTCAGTTTTTTCAGCCGGACAATAAAGGTTCCAAAATATCTGAGTAAACATCCTCTGAAACCGTATCCATCAAACATGTCCATAACCCCCCGGTCCCAGTCGCTTGCGGGGAGAAATCTGATTTTTGACGCATTGGTCCCGTAAAGAACACCCACCTGTTGCGCCTGCAACAGATCAAGCGTGATTCTTAACAGTTTTTTCAAAGGATTGCCCCGTTGAAAAAATCCTTTTTCCATTTGATCGGTAACCGTTTTCACAGATATTGTCTCTCAGTCTCTTTGAAAGAATGAAAACCAAAGGCAAATACATATTTTTTTCATATCAAACCAGAAAAACCCTTACCGGTCAAGCCAAAACTCAAATTTGACCGTTTAAATAATCATTCTTGAAAACCAGCAGGATTTAATCTATTTTAATCCTGAAAAAAAGACCCGTTTTTTTACAGCAGTTCATTTAAATCCAGAAAGAGGCTCCCATGAGAATAGTAACCCGACCCGATTTTGACGGCATTGTCTGTGCCATGCTGATTTTACAGGCCACCCGTACCAACGCTGAAATCCGCTGGGTTGAGCCCCATGATATCCAGGCAGATAAAATTGAAATTTTAAAAGGGGATATCTTAGCCAATCTGCCCTATGCGCCAAATTGTGACCTGTGGTTTGATCATCATGTTTCCAATATGCCCGAAAAAGAATTCCCAACCAAAGAAATCAAAGGTGCATTTGACATTGCCCCGTCTGCTGCTGGCGTGGTGTATACATATTATCAGCAAAAAGGGCTTTTAGACAACCAGTATGATGAACTTATCGCCCAGACCGATATCATTGACGGTGCATTCCTGAATCAGGACCAGGTAAGATTTCCCCAGAAATATCCCTATATTCTTTTATCCATGACCATAAAAAACAAGGAATATGAGGATATCAACTACTGGAATCATCTGGTTCAGCTTTTAAAACACACCCCCATTGAAAAAATCATTGAAGATGAACAGGTAAAACTGCGAAGTGACAACGTCATAGCGGAAAATGCAGCCTATGAAAACCATCTTCTGAAACATACCCGCGTCGTCAATGACATATCCATTACCGATTTCAGAAACCTTGACCCGGTACCGGACGGCAACCGGTTTTTCACCTACTGCCTTTTTCCCGAAAGCATTGCCAGCGTAAAAATCCGGTATGGCTCCCCTGATAAAAAACAGGTCATTGTCAGTATCGGCCGCAGCATCTTCAATAAACAGTGCAAGGTTAATGTGGGCAACCTTCTGGCCCGGTTCGGCGGCGGTGGTCATGCCGGAGCCGGCGGCTGCACCCTGGATGCAAACACCGCTGATGCATCCATTGAACAGATGCTTGATGCCCTGTTCAAAAATCAAAACAAGATGTTTGAGTGAAAATTATTCAGGCAGCTTTCCCTTTAATAAATCCCCGAGGCCGGCAAACGGGTTGGCTCCGCCACCTCTTTTTGATGGAATATCCGGTGCATCCTGGTCAAGGGCGTCGGATACCTGATCCCGTGAGTGTGCATTGTCGTGGCAATATATACACAAAAGCTCCCAGTTGCTGCCATCGGACGGATTATTGTCATGGTTATGGTCTTTATGGTGAACCGTCAATTCACGCAGGCGTTTACCCTCGAATTCACGACCGCAATGTCCGCATATCCAGGGGTAAAGCTTCAGTGCTTTTTCCCGGTAAGTATTTTCCCGGTTTTTCTTCAGGCGAAGTGCTTCGATGACAGCCGGACTGGCATTGTTTGAGCTTTTTAAAGACATATTTATTTCCTTTGAAAATTTTATGTGTAATTTTATATCCTTATAGCATATTATCAGGTTAAAAATGCAAATTTCCTTTGGATTTCTTCTCAGGTATTGACTTCTTGCATGATTTTGGTTAACTAAATATTGTTTTAGGGTTAACCAGAATTTGAATGGACAATATACCGGATCAGAAGATAATAATGAAAAAGGCAATTCAATCATCCCTGGATTTTGACCGGGAACACATCTGGCATCCTTACACCTCCATGACCCGGCCGCTGAAGACCTATCCTGTGGCCTCTGCCTGCGGAGTGTATCTGAATCTTGCCGACGGAAGAAAACTGATTGACGGGATGTCCTCCTGGTGGGCTGCCATCCACGGCTATAACCATCCGCTTTTAAATGCGGCAGCCAAAGACCAGATCGACAAAATGGCCCATGTCATGTTCGGCGGTATTACCCATGAACCTGCCATTGCGCTGTCACGCAAACTCATTGACATTACCCCGGCCCCTTTAGACCGGATTTTTTTATGTGACTCCGGATCCGTATCTGTGGAAGTGGCCATCAAAATGGCGTTTCAATACTGGCATTCAAAAAATCATCCTGAAAAAAACACCTTGATGACGGTCAAATCCGGCTATCATGGGGACACCTTTTTTGCCATGTCTGTATGCGATCCAGTCACAGGCATGCACCACATGTTTAATGATATCCTGCCAAAACACCATTTCTGTGAAGCCCCGGCCTGCAGATTTGACGACCTCTGGGATGACAGACATATCGCAGCCATGAAAACCTTGATTCAAAAGCATCATACGTCCTGTGCCGCAGTAATTCTTGAACCGGTGGTCCAGGGTGCCGGCGGCATGCGGTTTTATTCTCCGGTATATTTAAAAAAACTGCGACAATTGTGTGATGAATATAATCTTCTGCTGATCCTGGATGAAATCGCCACAGGGTTCGGGCGCACAGGAGAGCTGTTCGGATGCAACCATGCAAACATCAGCCCGGATATCATGTGTGTGGGCAAAGCATTAACCGGCGGATACCTGACCCTTGCCGCCACCCTGACCACTGAAAAAATCAGCACTGCCATCTCCTCTGGTGAGAGCGGAGCGCTCATGCACGGACCGACCTATATGGGAAATCCTCTGGCCTGCAGTATTGCGCTTGCCAATCTGAACCTGCTGTTCTCCTGCGACTGGCAGGCAAATATCAAAAGAATCGAATCAAAACTGATTGCAGGCCTTGAGCCCTGCCGCACCTTTAAACAGGTCAAGGACGTCCGGGTTTTAGGCGCCATCGGGGTGGTGGAAATGAAGGACCCGGTGGACATGGAACGTATCCAGCAGCAGTTTGTGGATCAGGGCATCTGGATCAGACCCTTTGGCAGACTGATTTATACCATGCCGCCCTATATCATCGAAGACGCTGAGCTGGACACCCTGACCCGAAAAATGACACAGATTATCAGCAAAACAGGAAGTTAACAGTGAACCCCATTTATCAGACATATACACAGGCACTGAAACGCCTTAAAGATGCAGACCAGTTGCGGTCTTTCAAACAAATTGACTACAGACACACCAAAATCATCACATACAAAAACACACCCTGCCTGAACCTGTCCTCCAATGATTATCTGGGGCTTGCAACGGATGAGGCGTTGTGCAGGGAATTTTATGGTGCTGTCAACGCGATTTCAAGCCGATCCGGCAACAGCGATCTGATCAATCAATATGGTCTGGGATCTTCATCCTCGCGTCTTCTAACCGGCAATTCCATTCTCTATGAGACGCTGGAAAACCAAATCTGCAAATGGTATGGTGTTGACGAGGCTGCCCTGATCTTCAACAGCGGATACCATGCCAATTTAGGTGTTATCAGCGCCCTTGCAGGGAAAAACGATCTGATCCTTTCGGACAGCCTGAACCATGCCAGCATCATAGACGGCATCCGGCTGTCCAAAGCCCGATGCATGGTTTTCCCGCACAATGACACGGGCAGGCTTGAAGCGCTTCTTGAACAGAACAGGGCCCGATTTGAAAATGTCCTGATCATCACTGAATCCCTTTTCAGCATGGATGGAGACCGGGCTGATCTTGAAACGCTTGTGAAACTTAAGAATAAATACAAAGCACTCTTATATATTGACGAAGCCCACAGTGCAGGCGTTTTCGGCCCACAAGGCCAGGGACTGTGTTACCAGGCAGGCCTTTGTGATCAGGTGGATATTCTTCTGGGAACCATGGGAAAAGCCCTTGCCTCCCACGGGGCCTATATTCTAACCCGTCCCTTGATCAAATCATACCTGATCAATACTGCCAGATCCCTGATTTTTTCCACATCCCTGCCGCCGGTGGCAATACGCTGGAACCTGTTTATTCTTGAACGCATGGCAGAGTTTGACAAAAAAAGAAAACACCTGCAGGCCATTTCTATAAAATTCAGAAATGCACTTACCCATGCCGGACTGACAATCGCAGGAGACTCTCATATTATCCCGGTGATTACCTGTGACAACAAAAAGACAGTTGAGGTCTCCGATCTCCTGTTTGACAACGGATTCCTGGCCTTTCCCATCCGGCCGCCCTCTGTCCCGGTCCATCAATCCAGAATCCGATTTTCCATGACATCCGACATCTGCTTTGAAGACATTGCCAGAATCCCGGCACTTATCCGGCAGCATATGATAAAGGCGGCATAAACAATGGCTGTCCTTGTATTCATCACCGGTATTGACACAGACATTGGAAAAACCATCGCCACAGGTCTGATGGCGAGGTTTTTATCCCAAAAAGGATATTCCGTCATCACCCAGAAAATGGTGCAGACCGGCTGTCAGGATATGTCCGATGATATCCTGATCCATCGAAGACTTGCCGGATGTGACCTGCTTGAAGAAGACAAAACAGGCCTGACCTGCCCGTATCTTTTCAGCCATGCAGCATCTCCCCACCTGGCAGCGCAGATGGAAGGAAAAACCATCCATCCTGAGGTCATCTTCACTGCCAGTCAAAAACTGGCCCAAAAATTTCCCATTCTCCTGATTGAAGGGGCAGGCGGGCTTTTTGTTCCGTTAAATGAAAAAACAATGATCATTGATTATATCACACAGCATTCATATCCGGTGATTCTGGTCAGTTCATCCAAACTTGGCAGTATCAATCATACGCTTTTATCCATCGAAGCCTTGAAAAACAGAGGGCTGACCCTTTCAGGGCTTGTGTATAACCGATATCCTGAAACAGATCCGGCCATCACACAGGACTCTGTCCGACAAATGGCGAAATTCATGGTTCACTGCGGATATCCTGACCGAATTGTGCAAATAGGAAAAACAGACCCCAAAGACCCTGTCACACCGGATTTTGGTCTAATCTTTGATCCGCTGCTCAACGATTCCCAAGGATAACCTTCTTTCAACGGCAAAAATTCTCATCCAGATCAGCAATCTGCATTTTCTCCAGGCTTTGCCAAACTCACCGATAATCATTTTGATGTATAATGTTGAATAGATTGCACCGAGAGCTGCCACAAGATGATGTGTTTGATCTTTAATTGAAAATCTGGGGACTCACAGGGAAAGTCTTGGGTAGTCATTCTGCTAAAAATCTGAACCTGTTTTGCAAGTAGTCCTCTCTATAAAAATAAATTCAGTTTGGAGAATTAAATTTTTAAATCCGAAATTCTAAAATTA